>Ga0071330_1063868_pt1 | contig 391600 bp, 371 predicted proteins | sample GBScel77sediment_FD_63802 | JGI IMG/M metagenome (GOLD analysis project Ga0071330, IMG submission 63802) | Hot spring sediment microbial communities from Great Boiling Spring, Nevada - Cellulolytic enrichment Sediment 77C v2 (version 2) | ecosystem: Environmental > Aquatic > Thermal springs >... | reverse complement strand
AATAAACTCCAAAAATCAAAAAAGGCGACCGTCATCGCACTTGATAGAATATCAAACCCCGGAAATCTCGGGACGATCTTTAGGATCTGTGATTGGTTCAAAGTTGACGCAATTTTAATTTCAGATATGAGTGTTGACATATTTAACCCGAAAACATTAAGGGCGACATCTGGCTCTGTTTTTAATGTTCTCTTCCTTAAAGATGTCACCTTGAAAGATGAACTTACAAAATTAAAGTCAATCGGTTTTAAAATTTTTTCAACTGCGCCAACAGGAAAAATTGACTATCACAAAGTTTTAACCGAGGATAAAATTGTTTTGATCTTTGGAAATGAAGCTCACGGCGTTGACCCAGAACTTGTAAGAATTTCCGATGGGACGATAAAAATAAAAAAATTTGGACAAGCGGAATCACTAAATGTCGCTATATCAGCTGGAATAATCCTATCCGCAAGAGCTTATTCTATTTACGAGCGATGACGAAAACCCCAGGATAGATAATATGCGTCTCCGGTATGACATCAACTATTTCATACCTAATTCCCTCAAGAATTCCCGTCAACTCGTCAACCTCAATATAATGCAAACCGGATTTGACATTCTTTCCATAGACACCGAATTTCAACTTCAAACTTTCTTCAAATTTCGTCCACTTAAACCTCAAAGATTCGGATTTCAAGGTGTCTTTTATAAATACAATCCCTCCTTTTTCAAGCGAGGTGTAAATTGTTTTCAGAAGCGATTTTTTTTCATCAACAGGCAAAAAAAGAAGGACATCAATTAAAAGGACAAGCTTGAAGCTATCAAATTTAATCTCGGAAGGATCGCTTGTGAATTTCACTCCTAACAATGGAGTTGTTTTGTTCGCCTCTTCAATTCTAACCTTTGAAATATCAAATCCAACGACATTTAACTTCGGATTTTTCAACCTCAAATAATTTGCAAAGATTCCATACCCACATCCCCAATCAAGGACATTCCCCTCGGCTGGAATGAAGTTATCAAGATGTTTTTTAATTTGATCAAAGTTGAAAATTATACGCGCATAAATTTTCAACTTTTCCGCCAGAGACGAATCTCTGTAAAGTTTTAGAAGTTGTCTTTTTTCATCTGAAATTTTCATACCGTCTTGACTTCCAGGATTTCACTTTCGTCGCTATATTCTGTTTTTTCACCACTGTATTTTTCGCTTCAAGGTTTAAAATTCCAGCGGTTATCGCTAACACAACTTCAAATTTCGGCTCCCCGTCAGTTGAGATGTAAAACGACTTTTCTAACTCCGACGGCTTGAAATAATTCTGGATGAAATGCGTGTCATACTTTCCATTTCTAAAGTTTTCATTGTTCATAACCCAAAGACAAAAAGGAATTGTCGTTTTAACACCGTTAATTTTGTATTCCATCAAAGCGCTTTTCATTCTATCTATTGCTTCAATTCTACTTCTTCCCCAAACTATAAGTTTTGAAATCATCGGGTCATAATGGATTGTTATCTCGTTGCCGGCACTTACACCCGCGTCAACCCTAATCCAAGGACCCGATGGTTCTTTCATACTTGTTATCCTCCCGGTTGAGGGAAGAAAATTATTAAGCGGGTCTTCAGCATAAATCCTACATTCAATTGAATGACCTCTCGGTTTTATATCGCCCTGCGAAAAGCTCAATTTTTCACCGAAAGCGATCCTTATCTGTTCAGCGACTATATCAACCCCAGTGACCATTTCAGTCACGGGATGTTCAACTTGAAGTCGTGTGTTCATCTCAAGAAAGTAAAAGTTTCTATCTTTATCAACGATGAATTCAATCGTCCCGGCATTTTCATACCCCACTGCTTTTGCAATTTCAATAGCGGACTCAAAAAGTTTATTTCGTAGCTCTGGGGTCACAATTGGCGATGGCGTTTCCTCAATGACTTTTTGATGTCTTCTTTGGATTGAACATTCTCTTTCGCCTAGAGCAACAACATTGCCAAATTTATCTGCGATTATTTGAACTTCAATGTGATGCGGTTCCTCAACATATTTTTCAATGTAAATTCTATCATCACCAAAGGCGAATCTCGCTTCATTTTTAGCACCTCTTATCGCTGATTCAAGCTCATCTTCATCATTGACAATTCTCATACCCTTTCCTCCACCTCCAGCTGCTGCTTTGATCAAGATTGGAAAGCCCAAACCTTTGGCAATTTTCACAGCTTCGTTAACATCAGAAATAGGTTGTTTTGAACCAGGGACAATTGGAACACCAACGCTTTGAGCTATTTCACGAGCTTCAAGTTTATCCCCCATCTTCTTTATCGCATCTGGACTCGGACCGACAAATACCAAACCATTATCCCTAACAAGTTGAGCAAACCCCTCATTCTCCGATAGAAAACCATATCCAGGGTGAATTCCATCCACTTTAAAATGCTTTGCAACCTCAATTATTTTTTCCATATTTAAATATGTCTCAGCTGGATTTGCCTCACCGATACATTCAGAATAATCAGCCATAGCGACAAACGGCTTATCCCTGTCAACTTTTGAATAAATAGCAACGGTTTCTATTCCAAGCATTCTACAAGTTCGGATTATCCTTAGGGCAATTTCTCCACGGTTGGCGATTAAAATTCTCATCTTCACCCCAAATTTTGTTTTTAATCAATATTTAACTCAACAATCGTGACACCGTCTCCACCTTCCTCCCAACTTCCAGATCTAAACGACTTAACATTTGGATGTCTCTTCAAAAACTCCGTTATTTCCTTTTTCAATTTTCCCGTCCCTTTACCGTGAATTATTTGAACTTGCTTTAAGCGATGCAAAAAACTCGTATCAATGAACTTGTCAACAGCAGTTATCGCCTCATCACTTCTCATACCACGAACATCAATTTTAGTTGATACGGATGCAAATAAATCAGTCGCAAGGGATAACTTCTTTGCTTCCTTTTGGCTTACTTTTTCAACCTCATCCGCTTTCAAAACCATTTTGACCGAACCGAAAGCAACAACAAGGTTCGTTCCTTCAACCTGCAAAACCTCGCCAACTTGCGTTCCATCTTTCATCTTTACAAAATCCCCAGGTTTAAACTCATCCGAAACGATGCCTTCATCTGTTTCAATCTGCTTTGAAATCTCGTAAAACTGTCTTTCTATCTGCTCAGCCACAGCGTGTGCCTTCTTTATGCTTTCCTTTGATGCGCTTGTTTCCTTGACTTTCCTTATCGCTTCCTCAATTCTCGCCCTCGCATTTTCCACAACCTCTCTAAGCTCAGCTATCGCCTCACGCTTCGCTCTCTTGCGCTCTTTTTCAACCTCAATGAGCTTTTGCTTATACTCAGCCAACATCTTATTTAAACTTTCCTCTTTAAGCATCAATTCCGCAACCTTTTTTCTATACTCAACCTCAAGCGCTTCAAGATTTGATAAAATTTCTTCAATCCTAACTTGTGATTCATCAAGTCTTTTCCTCGCATCAACTATGATATCCTCATCAAGCCCAAGCCGTTTAGCGATCTCAAACGCATAGCTACTTCCTGGAACACCAATTCTCAATCTATAAGTTGGCGCAAGCGTCTGATGATCAAACTCCATAGCGCCACATTCAATTTCTGGATTACTATAAGCATAAAATTTCAATGCGCTATTATGGGTTGTCACGATAACGAAAGAACCTTTTCTCTTCAACTTTTCAATTATTGCTATTCCCAACGCCCCACCCTCCGCCGGGTCAGTCCCCGAACCAAGTTCATCCAGTAAAACAAGCGTTTTTGAATCCGCCTCCGAAATTATGCGTTTTAAATTCTTCACATGCGAACCAAACGAGGAAAGGTCCCTTTCAACCGATTGCTCATCACCTATGTCTATATAAACTTTTTTAAAAATCCTCACTCTGCTTTTCTCTTTTGCTGGAATTGGAACCCCTGCCTGCACCATAAGCGTCAACAAACCCACCGTTTTTAAAACAACCGTCTTACCACCTGAATTCGGTCCAGATATGACAAGAACAGAAGAACCATTTCCAAGTTTAAAATCAAGCGAAACAGTTTTTCCCCTGCCATGCCTTAACAACAAAATCGGGTGATAAGCGCCTTCAAAAATCATCTGACCTTCTTCCGCAACCTCAGGCACCTGACCATCTATTTGAAGGACGAACTTCGCCTTTGCATAAATGAAATCAAACTTTGAAAGTATAGTGACATTCGTTTGTAGATACCTTAAATTCTCCCTCACTTTATCAGTTAACCCCTTGAGGATTCTTTCAATTTCCTTCTGCTCTTGAAACTGCAATTGCAATATCTCATTGTTAAGCTCAACTATCTCGGCTGGCTCAATGAAAACCGTTAAGCCAGTTGAAGAAGTCCCATGAACGACGCCAGCAACATGTCTTTTATGTTCAACCTTTACAGGTATCACAAGTCGTCCATCCCTTTGTGGAATTATATCATCCTGGGTGTAATCCCTCTCCGAAATCTGCTTTAAAATCGCATACAATCTCCTCCTCACATAATCCTGTTTCCTCAAAATCTCCTCCCGAATCTGCCTTAACTCTGCGCTTGCGCTATCCTTTACATTTCCATTCTCATCAATGACTTCATCAATCGTATATTCAAGAACTCTATTCACAAAGATATTCCTCGCAAGCTCCCAAAGATTTGGATATTTCTGACTTCGTTTACTTAGATAATCCCTTATCAATCTTGAAACAGAAAGAACCGACTTTATATCAAGGAAATCCTGAGGGGAAAGGAAACTCTCTTCAATTTCACATCTGCGCAAGGCAACCCGAATATCCTTTATCCCATCTATCGGAAAAGGGTCGTCATATGCAAGTATATCTTTCATCTCAATCGTCAAATTAAGCTCTCGCTCAATTATGCTCTTATTCGTCAACGGCGAGAGTTTCTCAACTTGTTCAACCCCGAGTTGTGATGTAGCAAACGACAAAATGTATTCCTTTATTTTGTCAAATTCAAGTTTTTTTAATGTCTCTTTATCCACCTTTTATTGACTCAATTGTTTTTTGAATTCGCTCCTTGAACTTAATTTTTGAGCCGAAATTTTTCTCAATGAAATCGTAAATTGAAACCGTCGCCTTGATAACTGGCTTATAAAACTTTGACGAGTTTCTGATTTCCTCGGATGGAAAATTCAATGAACCAAGAAAAATCAACAACACACCAATTATCAACAAACCCTCAACCAATCCAAGAAAAGCACCAAGTATATTGTCCGTAATCTCAACGAAAACGGAAACATTTCTCAAAAATCTCGCAATCAAAGTCGCAACCAATATACAGGCGACAAATATCAAAAACATCGCAAAATAAGGTGCTATTTCAGCTGAAATGCCAAGATCTTTAAGAAACTGAGCGACTTTAAAATTATATCTAACGCCCAACCATATCCCTGCGACTACTCCAGCAAGTCCGAGCACCCTACTTAAAAATCCTTTTCTGAAACCGCGATACACAAAAATTGCTATTATTCCAAGTATAACATAATCAAGCCAATTCATTCACATGCCGAGTTTTTCTTTGACTATCTTTTGAACGAGCGAGCCATCCGCCTTTCCTTTCAACTCTTTCATAGCTAAGCCCATCACTTTACCGAAATCTTTTTGTCCCACTGCCCCGGTTTCTTGTATTATCCGCCCAACGATTTCCCTTATCTCTTCCTCTGACATCTGCTCTGGTAGATACTCATTCAAAATTTCAAGCTCTTTCCTCTCCTTCTCCGCAAGGTCAACCCTTCCGCCTTTCTCAAAAAGTTCAATCGCTTCTTTGCGCTTTTTTATCTCAGATTTTATAACTTGAATTTCATCCTCTTCTGTTAATTCCTTTCCTTCCCCTTTTCTCTCAATTTCCCTACGTCTAAGCATCGTCTGAAGCATTCTTACAACCTCAAGCCGAATTTTATCCCCCGACTTCATCGCATTTTTTAAGTCCTCACTTAACCTTTCCTTCAATCCCATTTTGAAATTACATTTTTGTTTTAAAATAAAAAAGGCAGGCTCATATAACGAACCTGCCTCATAAAACCTCAAAACAAATTATTGAAAAACCGCGCATAAACGCATTACAACTTTTGCAAAGTTGAATAATTAATTCTCAAAGCGTCCGCCTTCCTGAGGCGCTGCTGAATATCAATGACGATTCCCATCTTTGAGTCGCGGTCAATCCTAAGCGAAACGATAACATTTGGATTCTCCTGCCTCTTCCTATACATGATGTCAATGAGGTCATCAAGCTGAACGATATTATCATCAACCTGGATTCTACCGTCCCTCCCAACCCAAATATAAGAGACAAGACGCTTGTTTTCAATCTTCTCAATGGCTTTTGCTTCAGGCAAAATATATCTCACCTTGACATCAAAAACTTTTATAGTCGTCGTCACCATAAAGAACAACAACATCATAAAGATTATATCCGGCAAAGACGACGTTGGAACGCGCGGTTTCATCTGTCCAAACTTTTTCTGAAATTTCATCCTCTCTTTACCTCGCTAATGTTTTTATTTAACTTCCTCTGGCTCAGCAATTGAAATACGAATTGGGATTGCCTTCTTCACTTCCTCCTGCTGATCACGGTTAAGGTCTTTGAAAGATTTTCCATATGTTTTCAAAGAGTGCTCTTCACGCAAATCATTGTAAGCAAGTTTTAATTCATCAAGGACTTCAATATAACGGCTGTAATTGGTCTCCCTATCGGTTTTTATTGAAACGATAAGTTTTGGATTTTGCTTGATTTTATTCTTTATCGTTTCCCTTATCTGCGGAACTGTAATTAACTCACCGTCAAGAAGAACCTCACCGGCAGCATTTACAAGGAGCTTTGCGATGTCGCTCTGTTTAATTTTGACTTGTTCAGTTGTTTCAGCAGCAGGAGGAAGCACAAGCCCTATTCCAGTGTCAACATCAAATGTCGTCGCAACCAAGAAAAAAATCAACAACTCAAACGCTATGTCAGCCATTGAAGCAGACGGGATTTCCGCTTCAGCTCTTTTTCTCCTCTTAAGCATAAGTTAAAAACTTTTTTATTTTGATGTATTCTTTACTTCACCTGCAGCAACTTTCTTGCCCAATTGCATAGATGCAAGAACATCAATGAGTTCAATTGAACTTTCTTCCATATCCACCACAATTCTATCAACCTTGGAGACAAAATAGTTATAAAATGTCTGCAAAATTATAGCAACGATAAGACCGAAAAGAGTTGTCAAAAGGGCTATTGAAATACCACCAGCAACAATTTCTGGCGAAATGTTCTTCGCTTCTTTAATTGAGTCAAAAGCAACGATCATTCCTTGCACTGTCCCAGTAAACCCAAGTAGAGGTGCAAGTGATATGAAAAGCGAAAGCCAGACAAGTCCTCTTTCTAGGAAAGCCATTTCAACGCCACCATAAGCGATGATCGCTTTTTCCGCTGCTTCAATTCCTTCATTTGCCCTTAAAAGTCCTGCTTGGAAAATGCTCGCTACAGGTCCAGGGGTTTTCTGACAAACTTCAAGCGCCTTCTCAACGCCACCCTCATCCAGTGCCTTCTTAACCTCATTTAAAAATTTCCTCGTGTTAATGCTCGCCTTGGAAAGCGAAATCCACTTCGCAATGCTTAAACCCAACCCAATGATCAAAATCGCAAGAATTGGATGCATGAAAAAACCACCCTCAATATACTTCTGAACAAGAATATTCGCTATCTCCTCAACGAAACTACCTTTCTGCGGTGTCGCCTGAATCAAAAATGCTAATACGACTTGAAATGACATGCTTTAACCTCCAAATTTTTAGTTTTTATTTTTGACTCTTTTTATATATAACTAAAATTCAAGCGCTTGGTTCAATAATAATAAATAAATTTCTCAAAATCAAGATTTAATCCCTCCATTGAACCTTTTCAATATCTTTCCCATCAGACCTAAATACACCTGCACCCTCCTCATCCGTCCTGTGAATCTTACTACCAATCAAATTATAGCGCCTCAAAACTATATCCGAAGGATGATTATACTTATTATACTTCCCAACTGAAATCACAGCCCAAGTCGGTTTAACCTTCAAGACAAACGCAGGTGAACTACTTGTCTCACTTCCATGATGTCCGACTTTTATCCAATCGCTCTTCAAAAATGTATCATAAATTTTTATCATTGACTCCTCTGCCTCCTTCTCAGCATCCCCCATGAAAAGAAATGAATTACCACCATATTGAATCTTTATCACGACAGAGGAATTATTAACAGCATGCCCAGATCCATATTTATCTTCACCGTTATAATCCCCAACAAATGGTTCTATCGGATGAAGGACATAAATTCTTGCGACTTTTGATAGCTCAATTTTATCCCCAGCCCTTGCGACTATATGCCTTATGCCTTTGCGATTTATTATATCAAGATATCTCCTGTAAATCTCCGAACTATAATTCAACCCGTTATCTATCACAGCTCCGACCTCAAAATTTTCAAGTATATACGGAATTCCACCGATGTGATCATTGTGCGGATGCGTCACTAAGACAGCATCAATTTTATTTATGCCTTTCTTCTTCAAAAATGGCTCAATCACCCTTTGACCCGGGTCAAAATTAAATGTTTTATTTCCGCCGTCAATTAAAATATTTTTCCCGTCTGGGAATTGCACAAATATAGCGTCACCTTGCCCGACATCAAGAACTGTGACCTCAAAACTTTTAAAATTTTTCCGCTCAAAAAATACCCCGTCAGAGAAAAAATAAACATAAATGTTCGCAACAATTAAAACGGCAAAAACGATTCTTTTCATCAAATTTTTAGATTTTATTTTTACAATCAAAAACAAAGATAAATAAACTAAAGCAATTGAAAAAAGAACATCGCTTCTCGCCTCAACATAAGCGAAAGGAATTTCAGCTAAAAATTTAGCTAACGACAATGTCAAATTTAAAACAAACCAAGTCGCATTTGCGAAGACATCGCCAACAAAACCAGATATCGGATAAGATATGAGCATCGCAAATCCAAGCGGTACAGCTATTCCAACGAGGGGAACGATGAAAATATTTGCAATGAGCGAGATAAAGGAAATTTTGTTGAAATATGAAACTGTGAATGGTAAAGTTAAAATCTGTGCGCTCAAAGATACGAAAAATAAACTTAAAACTTTTTGAAGCAACACATAACTTGACATCAAAGGTAAATTTGAAACGAACTTAAAAATCCTCGGATAAAAATAAACAATTGAAGCAACAGCAGAAAAAGAAAGTTGAAATCCAGGGTGAAAAATTTGCTTTGAATCAAAAAGCAAAATTAAAATGGCAGAAAATCCAAGCAAATTGAAAATATCAATCCTTCTTTCAATTCCAACCCCGATCAAAAAAATTGACGCCATTATAACAGCCCTTACAACAGACGGTGGTAATCCAACTATAAAAGCATAAACGACAAGCCCGAATATGGTTAGAGAAATTCTTAACATCAATCCAACCCTTAAGAAACTCGTCAAAGCGAAAAACATTGAAGATATTATCCCAACATGGAGACCTGAAACAGCAAGTATATGATATGTCCCAGTGTCAATGAAATACTGGCGAACTTCCTTCGGCATCTCACCTCTATAACCAAGGGTGAGCCCCTTTAAAAAGGAAGCCTCAACGGAAGGCATAACGCTGTCAATCAAAGCAAAAACCTTCAAGCGAATTTTAAAAGCAACGCTTTTTAAAAATTCAATCGGTTGGGATAAACTCGGTTTAAATTTTTCAACCACCTTAACATGGCTCAAAACGTATGATAAAAACACAGCATCAATGTCGTGTATCTTCAAATATCTGCCAAAATCAAATTCCTCCGGATTGCGCGACCCTATTGGTTTTTTCAAAACTCCAATTACCTCAATTTTATCTCCATAGCCGACGCTTGGAAAAACATCAAACGGAGACTTACCTTTTCTAATGCTAACAAAAACATCACCTGAAACATCTATTTCCCTATCTTGGACAAAGATTTTATCGGAGCGAATTATAAAATTCGTTCTATTATTTTTCACCTCTGGAAGGGAAATCACATACCCTTGGATTTTAACCACTGCTGTATCATTTGCATATTTGACGATGAAGTTTCGCGGTTCAAGTTTATAATCCGCTACATATTTCAATGCTCCTGAAAGAATGACAAGGAAAAAGATCAGTATAGACCTCAACTCACTTTTTCTGCTAAAAACAATATAAAGAAAGAAGGCAAGAGCGAATGAGGAGATCAAAACTTTCAATTCAAGCTTAAAGAAATGTTCAATTAAAATCCCCAGCACAAGCGCAACTGCGAATTTAAACGCTGGTCTATTTCTCACACCGTGATTGAAATCCCTATGTTAAAAATTTTATCCGATGGCTTTGCAAGCGTCAATTTCCCGGTCGGTTTGCCGTTCTCCCCAATCTCAGGGATAAACCTAGGCTTGTTATCATAGTTCAATGTGAAGTTAAAACTAACAGCTAAGCGATTAGTGACCCTTAAATTAAGATATGTCTTTGAATTCACCCTGTAGTTGTTAAGCTTTTGAAAATCAACAAAGCAGTTTGCATTATTCCCAATTTTCAGGTTCTTGCTTACGACGATTTCAAACTCCGGCTTCAACAGGGCAAAAAATACCTCATCGTCAAGAGTTCCTTTAACCACAAGATTATCCTTTGAATAATCAATCCCAAGCCCGAACTTGAGCCGTAGCGTATCTACTTCGGGGAAAAAACTATAACCTGCACCGAGTTGAAAATTTCGCCTTGACCAATATCCCTTGAATTTGTTCCCTGTCAATCCAGTTGAAATAAAAAGATAACTTCTCTTACTATCTGAAGTGAACCAGTCAATCCGAGTTGATATTGCCCAGTTGTTCGTGGTCTCAATCCTTGGTCCCGAACCATAACGCGATGTCCCGTAAGCAAGATTCAGACGAATATAATGAATGAACCTTTCAAACTGTTTCTTCACATCTGAATCAAAAGTTAAAATCCTTGTATCCGAATTGCCGGATGTCAATGTGAATCCAAATGTGCCCTGAAATTGAAGTGGGGTTGATTTCACCTTAGTATCCCCAGCCCCGTCATCCATTGAGAAGGCGTGTAAACAAAAAAGGAATAAAAAAGTCACAAATTTACACCTCATCCATCACCTCCTAAAATTAATTTTGACCTAAAATTTCCTCCAATTCTTTTCTATCAATCACTTCTTTCTCAAGAAGGCGATTCGCCAATTTGTCAAGCTTGTCTCTATGTTTAATCAACACCTGAATTGCCTTTTTATAACTTTCATCAATGATCTTTTTAACCTCCTCATCAATTAATCTTGCCGTTTCCTCACTGTATGGTTTAGAAAAAGGTCCCTTGTTCAAAAATTCCATTTCTTCAATTTCAGCAAGGGACACATGACCGAGTTTTTCACTCATTCCATATGTTGTGACCATAAGACGTGCTATCTCAGTGGCTTTCTTCAGGTCATCATGTGCACCCGTTGATATTTGTCCGAAAACAATTTCCTCAGCAGCTCTTCCTCCTAAAATTCCAGCAATTTTACCGTAAAGTTCCTCCTTCGTCAATAGATATCTCTCCTCGGTTGGGGTTCTGAGCGTATAACCAAGAGCTCCGATGCTTCGCGGAATGATTGAAACCTTTTGAACTACATCAGCACCGGGTATGTAGTATCCGACAATTGCATGCCCGGATTCATGATAAGCAACGATTCTTTTTTCCTTCTCGCTTATCACTTTGTTTCTTTTCTCAAGCCCCGCTATCACCCTTTCAATTGCCTCTTGAAAGTCAGACATTTCAACCTTGTCCTTACCTTTCCTCGCAGCTAAAAGAGCAGCTTCATTACAAACATTAGCAATTTCAGCCCCAGCGAAACCCGGTGTTTGTGCAGCAAGTGTTTCAAAATCAACATCATCAGCAAGCTTCAAATTCCTTGCGTGTACTTTAAAAATCGCGACCCTTCCTTTAAGGTCAGGTCTGCTTAAAACTATCTGCCTGTCAAATCTTCCCGGTCTCAAAAGAGCCGGGTCAAGGACATCAGGTCTATTTGTAGCAGCCATTATGATAACCCCGATGCTTGAGTCAAAACCGTCCATTTCAACGAGCAATTGATTTAACGTGTTCTCCCTCTCGTCAATGCCTCCGTAGACAACACCTCTTGCCCTTGCTTTTCCTATTGCGTCAATTTCATCAATGAAAATTATGCATGGCGCTTTTTCCTTCGCCTGAGCGAATAGGTCGCGAACCCTTGCAGCTCCAACACCAACGAACATCTCAACAAAATCAGAACCACTAAGATAGAAAAATGGAACACCAGCTTCACCTGCTATCGCTCTTGCCAAAAGTGTTTTCCCAGTCCCAGGCGGACCAACAAGGAGAACACCTTTTGGAATTTTTGCCCCAAGACGCTGATACTTCTTCGGATTCTTCAAAAAATCAACAATCTCTTTCACCTCCTCAATTACCTCATCAAGCCCTGCGACATCGTTAAAAGTAACCTTATTTTTCTCATCCGCTGCGTAAATTCGCGCCTTGCTTTTTCCAAATGTCATAACATTTTGCGTTGGCGAAAATCTTCTTATCAAAATCGCCCACAAAATCACAAAAAAAGCTATCGGTAAAATCCAATTCAAAAGCAAATCCCTACCCCAATTGCTTTCAACAACCCCGCGATAATCAATGCCTCTTTCTTGAAGTTCCTTTATCAAGTTCTCATCAGGCAACTTAACAACTTCAACCACCCTGGGAACTTTTTCTCTATCAACCACATCCTTTTTGAATGTGACAATTATTTTTTCGCTACCGATTTGAACCGCTTCAACATCACCCTTTGAAATTCTATCCTTGAACTCCTTATACGAAATTTCCTTCAACGGTGGGTGAAAAATAAAATACTGAAGCAAAATCAAAATTATCACAGCGATTATGTAATATGCTATTGAAAATTGCGTTTGTTTTTTCATGGCTTTGAATCAGTTAGTTTTTTCATTTGGTGAATTCTTATCCTGCTTATCATATAAAGCACAAAAATGACTGAAAAGATCAAAATCCAGCCATAAATCTGATACACTTTCAAATCACCGATAAACTTTTCAGCTGCGTGCCCGAAATAAAATCCGGCGTATCCAAAGCTCAAAGCCCAAATCCCAGCTGCGATTAAATTTAAAATCGTGAACTTTAGCGCATTCATTCCACTTAATCCAACCATCATCACAAGCGGAGTCCTTATCCCGTAAAGATATCTTGCCAAAAGCACAACAGCACTACCATATTTTTCAACATAATGTTTCGCTATCATTTGATATTTGCCAAACTTTTTGAACTTTTTCAAGATAAAATTGCTGTTTCGTCGCATTAAGTGAAAAATTATCTGGTCTGCAAGCGTTGACCCTATAAACGCAGAAATAATGGAAAGCTCAAGGTCAAGCAAACCCTGATAAGCCATAAATCCAGCTATCAAGAGCACCGTCTCGCCCTCAAGAAGCGTTATCAAAAAGATGATGATATACCCGTATTTTTGAATTAACTCCTCCATCTTTTTAATGCTCTTCTTACTTGCTCTTCATCCATACCGAGGTAATGCCCTATCTCGTGAAGGACAACCTCGCGTATTTTCTCGCGGAGTTCTTTTTCTGTCTTACAAATTCTTTCAATGTTCCCCTTAAAAATCAAAATCCTATCCGGCGTCACTGGATACATCCCGTAACTTGTTCCTCTTTTTGAAAGTGGAACCCCGGAATAAAGCCCAAGCAATTCAAATTTCCCCGCACCAGTTCTTTTTAAGTCATCTTCGCTTGGATAATCTTGAACGATGAAAACCACATTATCAATCCGACTTTTTATCTCTTCTGGCAAACCTTCAATCGTCTCTTCAATCACCTTTTCAAATTCTTCATTTGTCATGATAGGTCAACTTCCCTTCACATATAATTTTCGCGCTACCTTCAAGATAGACAAATCCCCGCTCCCCTTTATTCCGATAATTTACAAGCAGGGTTTCACCGCTCGTTGTCTTGACCTTAACCAGGGGCTTCAATCCCTTCACTTCTACAGATGTGATAACACTTGCAACTGAACCGGTTCCGCAAGCGAGGGTTTCACCCTCAACGCCTCTTTCATAAGTTCTCATCCTTATAGTGTCCTTATCAATTATTGACACAAAGTTCACATTCGTCCCATTTTCAAAATACGGATGAAACCTCAATTTTCTCCCAAGTTGATTGACATTAATTTGCTCAATATCCTCAATGTCATTATCCTCGGTAAATAAAACGAGGTGAGGCGCACCAGTGTCAACGAAGTGTGCTTTGTAAATCCTTTTTCCAAGCTTTAGAGGCAAATTGAATTTCTTAAATTTCGGCATAGGAAGCCAAAGTCGGACATTTTCGTGATCAAGTATCTCGGCTTTATAAATTTTCCCGTTCGCTTCAAATTTCATTTTTCTATCAACGAGTCCAAGTTGATATGCAAGTTTTGCAATGCATCTTCCACCATTTCCACACATTCCACCAAAGCTACCGTCAGAATTGAAATAAACCATCTTAAAATCGGCAAGTTCGCTTTTCTCTATTAAAATTATCCCGTCAGCTCCGACACCGAAATGTCTATCGCACACATAACGAGCCAAATCCACCGGGTCTTTTATTTTGCCAGACCGATTGTCAAACATGATGAAATCATTTCCAGCGCCAGTCATTTTGAAAAATTTGAGTTGCATTTGAGTTTGAAGTTTAAATTGTCTTTGAGATTTATTTGAATTTAAGAAAATTGGCAAAAATTTTGCAATTTTGAACTTTATTGAAAAAAGAGTTATATTTTTTAAGCAAAAAATTTGCGCTTTGGGCACGTGGCGGAACCTGGTAGACGCGCTGGACTTAGGATCCAGTGGGATTAAACCCGTGGGGGTTCAAATCCCCCCGTGCCCACTGCAAAAAATAAAAACAAAAGATGACTTTCCTGTGGAAGTAAACATCAATAAGATAAGCCAAATAGAACAAGAAGCCGAGATAAAACTTGATTGGTCGGACCTCGCACCTTACTTTGAAGAGGCGTATAAAAAATTCCAAGCCGAAGCGGAAATCAAAGGGTTCAGAAAAGGGAAAGCCCCACTTGAACTCATAAAGAGACAATTCGGCGAACAAATTGAATACGATGCCCTTGACGATATAGTCAACAAGGTTTATATAAAACTTGTTGAGGACAAAAAAATTGAACCGCTTGGAACACCACAACTCGTTGATGTTGATTATAAACGTGGCGAGTCACTTCAATTTAAGATAAAGTATGAGGTCATGCCAGATATTGAAATTTCAAATTATAAAAACCTTGAAGTTGAAAAGCATGTCCACACTGTTAGTGAAGATGAAATTGACAAAGAAATAGAAAGATTGCTTTCCGCAAACGCTACATATGAAGAAACCGATGAAGTTAAAGGTGAGCTTTTCAGAGTGACGATTGATTTACAAGGGGTGGATCAAAATAACCTGCCAGTGCTTGGAAGAAGAAGTGAGAATGTCGTGATTGAGCTTGACGATGAATCCATCGTTGAAAACTTGAAGGAGCGACTTTTAAGAGCAAGAAGAGATGATGAATTTATAATTGAACTAATGGTTGATAACAAACCCGAAAAAGTAAAGGTCACCGTCAAAAAAGTTGAAAGGAAAATACTTCCTGAATTAAACGATGAATTTGCCTCAAAGATAACCAAGGGCAAAGTTAACAGCGTTTCCGAACTAAGAGATTACTTAAAGAACGAGCTCCAAAAATGGTGGGATGAGGTAAATCAGCTAAAATTTTACGATGCCATAATCACCGAACTTGTCAGGACGAATGACTTCACAGTGCCTGAAAGCTTGATTGAAGATTTCATTCAAAGTATGCTTGACGAGGAAAGGAGCAAATACCCGGATGGCAAGCTTCCGCCAAACTTTGACATTGACTTCTTCAAGCAGAAAAAAAGAGCTGATGCGGTTTTCAGCGCCAAGTGGTATATCATAAAAAATAAAATTGCCCAAGCAGAAGGAATTGAGCTCACAGATGAAGATTATGAAAAACTCGCCGAGGAAGATTCCGCAGAGGTTGGAATTGAAAAGGAAAAATTGATCCCGTTTTACAAACGTTCGGAACATATCCGAGAGAAATTGTTAACTCGGAAAGTTCTTGAATTTTTAAAGGACAAAGTTAAAGTTGTTGAAAAAATCGTTTGAGCGGATTTAAATCTATTGAAAAACAAAACTTGACCTTGGAAATATGAAAGGCACTTATAACCAGCTTGTTCCGATTGTCGTTGAGCAAACGAGCCGTGGTGAGAGGGCTTATGATATTTTTTCACGACTATTAAAGGAAAGAATTGTTTTCATTGGGACACCGATTGATGATACCGTCGCAAGCTTAGTTATAGCCCAACTCCTGTTCCTTGAATCCGAGGACCCAGATAAAGACATCTATCTTTACATTAACAGTCCCGGTGGTTCAATTTCAGCTGGTCTTGCGATTTACGATACGATGCAATATATAAAGCCAGATGTTGCTACTATTTGTATAGGTATGGCAGCGAGCATGGCTGCGGTAATCCTCGCAGGTGGGGCAAAGGGGAAAAGGACAGCGCTCCCAAATTCAAGGATTATGATACATCAACCTTGGGGTGGAGTTCAAGGAACTGCAGCTGATATAAGAATCCAAGCCGAAGAAATTTTGAAGATGAAGAGAAAGATAAATGAAATTTTAGCAAAACATACAGGCAAACCAATTGAACAAATTGAAAGGGACACGGACAGGGATTATTATATGTCAGCTGAGGAAGCGAAAGAATACGGGATAATTGACCAGATACTTGTCCGAAGGGAAATCCCATCAACAAAGAAAAGGTGAATTAAAATGTCGGAGCGACCAGATTTAAAATCAAAACCAGTTTGTTCATTCTGTGGAAGAAGCGTTGACGAAGTCAGCAATATGATAGCCGGTCCAGATGTATATATTTGTGAGATATGCGTGAGCGAGTCGGTTGACATTTTGAAAAATAACATAGCAGCTTATTCAACTGCGAAAAGGCGCTCAAAAATTCCTCTGACACCTATGGCGATAAAGAAAGCACTTGATGAATATGTCGTCGGTCAAGAAAGGGCTAAAAAAATTTTATCCGTTGCAGTTTACAACCATTACAAAAGGATAGAGAACAACCTTGAATCGGGGAATCATATAAAAAATTTAGCTGAGAATGTTGAAATAGAGAAAAGCAACATCCTTTTGATTGGACCAACTGGCACTGGAAAGACACTCCTTGCGCAGACGCTTGCGAAAATCCTTGATGTTCCTTTTGCGATTGCTGATGCAACAACTTTAACTGAGGCGGGTTATGTCGGGGACGATGTTGAGACGATACTTCTGTATCTTCTGCAAAATGCCGACTATGATGTTTCAAGAGCCGAGCGTGGGATAGTTTACATTGACGAGATTGACAAAATTGCCCGCAAGAGCGCAAGCCCATCAATTACAAGAGATGTCTCTGGGGAAGGAGTTCAGCAGGCGCTACTTAAAATACTTGAGGGGACAATAGCTGGCGTCCCTCCAAAAGGAGGAAGAAAACACCCCGAGCAAAGCTTAATTTACATTAACACAAAAAACATTTTGTTCATATGTGGCGGTGCATTTGAAGGGCTTGAGAAGATAATCGCAAAAAGAGTGAATAAAAACTCAATTGGTTTCACCGCTGAGATAAGGGGAAATAAAGATGAAATGATAGACGAACTTTTACCACTCGTTGAACCTGAGGACCTTTTGAAATTTGGCTTCATACCTGAATTTATCGGGCGTCTGCCTGTAATAGCAACGCTTCACTCTCTTTCAAAGGATGCTCTAATTAAAATTTTAACCGAGCCGAAAAATGCTATAATTAAACAATACAAAAAGCTTTTTGAATTTGACGGTGTTGAACTTGAATTTGAAGATGAAGCTCTTGAAGCGGTCGCCGAACTTGCACTTAAGAGAGGCACGGGGGCTCGCGGTTTAAGGGCGATAATTGAAGAGATAATGCTTGACATAATGTTTGAACTTCCAACACGACTTAAAGAACACCCCATCTCAAAGTGCATAATTACAAAGGAAACAATCTATGAAAGAGCTGAACCGATCTTCGTTTACAAAGAAGAAAAACTTTCAGCGTGAAATAAAATCCAAAAGCACCTTATTCTGCTTTAACGGCGAGAGTTTTTAATCCCGACCAAAAGTCGGGATTTTTTATTTAAAAACAAAAGGTGAAGGCAAAATGATGGCAAACGCAATCCTAACCGAAGAAAAAGTAAAGCCAATTCATATCAAGCACATAATGGAACAGATCGGTTTAACCGACGAAGATTTTGAATACTACGGCAAATTCACTGGTAAAATACGACTTGAGGTGATGGAAAAACTCAAGGACAAGCCCGATGGGAAGCTTATAATCGTCACTGCGATCACCCCAACTCCTTCTGGCGAGGGAAAAACACTGACATCAATTGGTCTAAGCCAAGCCCTGAACAAAATTGGAAAGAAGGCGATCGTCACATTAAGGGAACCATCACTTGGTCCTGTTTTTGGAATAAAAGGTGGTGCAACAGGTGGCGGTAAATCACAAGTCATCCCTTCGGAACTTATCAACCTTCACTTTAACGGAGATATTCACGCTGTCGCTTCAGCCCATAACCTTCTAGCTGCTTTAATTGACGCACATATTCATCACGGAAACGAACTCAGAATTGACGTAAACAACATCACCTGGGAAAGGACAATTGATATGAACGATAGGGCACTGCGACATATAGTTATTGGACTTGGCGGAAAAGTTAACGGTGTCCCAAGGGAATCGGGATTCGTGATAACAGCTGCATCTGAGACCATGGCGATATTATGCATGGCAAGTTCAAGGATGGACCTAAAAAGACGATTATGCGAGATAGTCATCGGTTATGACCTTAACGGTAAACCAATTAAAGCAAAGGACTTAAACGCTTGTGGTGCTATGATGGTTTTGCTAAATGAAGCCATAATGCCAAACCTCGTTCAAACAACTGAACACACACCTGCGATAATCCATGGTGGTCCATTTGCAAACATAGCTCATGGGACCAATAGTGTAATAGCGGATAAAATCGCTTTAAAGCTTGCTGATTATGTTATCGTTGAAACTGGCTTTGGCTCTGATCTTGGGGCTGAAAAGTTCTTTGACATCGTCGCTCAAATCCACCGACTTAAACCTTCCGCAGCTGTAATCGTCGTATCAGCCAAAGCGATAAGATATCACGGTGGAATAAAATCGCAAGATGAATTCACGATTGAAAAATTTAAAAAAGGGCTTGAAAACCTTGAATTTCACGTCAAAAATGTTAAAAAGTTCGGTGTGCCCGCCATTGTATCAATCAACAAGTTCGCAAACGATACCGAAATTGAGATTAACCTTATAAAGGAAAAATGCGCCGAGCTCGGTGTTGAATGCTCCGTTACGGAATTCTTCACAAAAGGAGGTGAAGGGGGAATTGACCTTGCCGAAAAAATCGTCAATATCACTGAGACAATCCCATCGGATTTCAAACCACTTTACAGATTGTCAACGCCATTGCTTGATAAAATTAAATTGATTGCAACTGAAGTTTACGGCGCAGATGATGTCTATATTGAAAGGAAAGCGATGAAAAAACTTGAAAAATACATTGAACACGGCTACGACCATTTACCTGTGTGCATAGCGAAAACTCCAAATTCAATTAGCGATAACCCAAAGCTTGTTGGAGTTCCAAAAGGTTGGACATTAACAGTCACAGACGCAAGATTATTTGCAGGAGCTGGCTTCGTCGTTGCAATTTGTGGCGATATAATGCTTATGCCAGGGCTTTCTAAAAATCCAGCAGCATTTCACATGGATGTTGACGAACACGGAAATATAATCGGTCTATTTTAAAACAAACGATAGGTAAAAATGAAATACATTGACTTGCGAAGTGACACGGTTACAAAACCGTCCCCAGAGATGCGAAAATTTATGATGGAAGCAGAGGTAGGGGATGATGTCTTTGGTGAAGACCCAACGGTTAATAAACTACAGGAAATGGTAGCCGAAATCCTTGGAAAGGAATCAGCCCTGTTTGTCCCAAGCGGTGTCATGGGGAATCAAACTTCAATAAAGGCACACACTGAGCCCGGGGATGAAGTCATAGTTGAAGCTGAATCCCACATAATGAACTATGAGACAGCAGCCCCATCAATGCTCTCGGGTGTCCAACTTTACCCAATTCAAGGCAAAAATGGCGTCATAACAGTTGAACAAATAAAAAGAGCTGTCAGACCAAAAGCGTATTACATGCCGAGGACTCGCTTGATCTGTCTTGAAAACACACACAACAGAGCTGGTGGGACAATTTTCCCGATTGAAGAGATAAAAAAGATTAGAGAATTCGCCCTTGAAAACGGGATTAAAATGCACCTTGATGGCGCACGCCTTTGGAACGCTTGTGTAGCAACGGGAATAAGCCCAAAAGAATATGCACAATATTTTGACTCTGTGCTGGTTTGCTTATCAAAAGGTCTTGGAGCCCCCGTTGGCTCAGTTGTCGCCGGGGATAGAGAGTTTATTGAGAAGGTTAGAAAATATAGAAAAATTTTCGGCGGTGGAATGAGACAGGTTGGAATTCTAGCTGCTGCTGGAATTTATGCCCTTCAACATAACATTGAACGATTGAAAGAAGACCACGAAAAAGCAAAATTTTTTGCGCAGGAAATTTCAAAAATTCCTGTGTTTGATATCAACCTTGAAACAGTTCAAACGAACATAGTCATAATCGGTGTTGAAAAAACGGGTAAAACACCAGATGAAATTTTGAAAGTTTTGAAGGAAAATGGCGTTTTGTTAAGTTCAGGAAGCTATATGAAAATAAGAGCGGTCACTCATCTTGATGTTTCAATGGAAGAAGTAAAGCAAGCGGTTGAGATATTTTTCAAGTTGTTCGCTTAAAAAACCGGGGCAAAATCTCGCCCCGGGAAATTCTTCATTTCAAAAAACGATAAAGATTTTGACCAAAAATTTTTTGAATTGACTTCACATCCCATTTCTCCTTCTGAAGATCAGCAATCAAACTCACAGCTTTATCCGGTTCCAAATTTAGAAAAACATTATCAATTTTTACAGAGTCAATCCTCTCAAGAAACTTATCAGCATCCGTGAAAACAAGTATATTTCCCCCGTCAGATGAAAGATCAATCTGATCAAAAATAAGCCCTGGCTTTTTGAAATTAAACCCTGCGAATTCAACTCCCTTCACGATCGGATAAACATCAAGATAAAAATCGTTCACAACATCAACCACACTTTGAATTTTTGACAAAGAAATTTCCTCACTGAAAACTACAAACTTCAATCCCGCCTTTGAAAGAACTCTCAAAACCTGAGGGTTTTCTTTAAAAACTTTAGCATCGGCAGAAAAAATTATATTCAAAACACCCGGCGAAGTTGAAAACTTTGATTTATCCGTAACGATGTTAAAATTCTTATAATCACGACTTGCGACGGAATCAAAAAAACTAATCACTCTTACAACGCTGGCAAGGTCATCACCCTTAATTTCAAATATGACCCCATCAACATCACTTCCTTTAAGCTTTGACCTTAAATTGTTAATTTCGCTTAAACTTGAAGAATCAATCGTAGTGTAAACCACCGTTCTTGCATTAGCATAAAGATATCTTTGATACCTATCTTTCCCCTTCAAGCTCTTCGGATAATTTGCCAGACCAAGTATGACATCATACGCCGTGTTTCCAACCTCGCCAAGGACGAAGGGTTGAATTTTATCGCTCTTGTCATCGGTTCTGTGATATTCGGGATGTTGCCCAGCCGAGATAAAGAAGAAAGCGGGGATTCCTCGCTCTTGAAATGGATAATGGTCGGAGTTTGCACCAGCGCGAAACTTCCCAAGATTTTTCAACTTTTCAGCTGGAAAAAAGTTTTTAACTATGTCCCACATTTCAGGGAAATTTTCTGTCCCGGCAATATTTATATTCCCGTTGCCTCTTCCAACCATATCAAAATTAAACATCGCAACTATATTTTCCTCTGGAACAGGTAAGTTTGATACGAAATGCTTGGAGCCCAAAAGCCCTTGTTCCTCGGCAGCAAAAAGCACAAAAATTATTGACCTTTTCGGTCTTTCACCGTTTGCAATCATACTTCTTGCAAGTTCCATAACAAGACAAGTCCCAGAACCATTGTCGTCAGCTCCGGGATATATAAACCCCTCTGCATCAACACCGTTATGATCCATATGAGCCCCAACAACTATGTATTCATCTTTTAAATTTTCATCAGAGCCAGGAAGTAAGCCGACGACATTTTTAGTCCAACCCTCAAGTCGTTCAACCTTTGTTTCAACTTCAAAAATTTTCCCAATCTCAAACGATTTAACTTTAAAATTAACCTCGCTTCTCAAGGCGTCAAAGCTTATCCCAGTGTCATAGAAAATATCGTCAATTACTTTTCTTCCGATCCAAAGAGCTGGAATTTCAGGAGTATAATATTCCTGGGTTATTGTTCCACCTCGTATTGGTCTATCTCCTTGGACATAAAAAACTGCGGATGCCCCCTTCTCATATGCCTTTCTAACTTTGTATCCCCTTGATCCTTCAACTTCAAATTTCCCCTCTCCATCACTTGGTGTTCCCGCGAGCAAAAGAACAATCTTGCCTCTGACATCAACACCTTCATAGTCATCCCTACCCTTTTCAGGGGCTGAAATACCATAACCGACGAAAACAACATTTGCTTTGACTTTACCGCTTCCGCTATTTGTCATGATCGTGAAGTCATCACCAAGTGAATATTTAACTTTCCCTTTTCTGCCGTTCAAAAGTGTTAACTTGGTGATTTTATCTTGTGTTGCCAAAATTTTAAAATTTTGAAAATAACTTCCACCATCACCAAAAGGTTTAAGCCCAAACTCCCTAAATTTTTCCGCTATCCATTGACTTGCTAATTCTCCTCCTGGTGTCCCCGATTTACGCCCTTGAAATTTTTCCGATGTCAGAACCTTGTTGAAATTCCAAGCAGAAATTGAATCAAATTTCACTTGTGAAAACAAAAACTCAAACACAAATATAAGCAAAACCAAAAATGATGTTATCCTTCGCATCGCCTTCAACCTTTTTTCAGAAAGATAATTAATTTCACCGAAAATTTGTATATTTTCAGTAAGATTTCCATAAAATATTTCCCATAAAATGAATAATCCTATAGAACAAGTCAAAAGAGAAATACCATCCGTTGATGAAATTATAAATGCAACATGGCAGAAACTTAACTTCAAAAAAGAGTTTATGTGGAAACAAGAAGTTCCCTCTGCTGGACCAAATCAAAGAATATATCTTATTACAATAGATGAAGAACTTTCAGAAAATAAGGTGAAGGAAATAATGGAAAGAGGGCTCATAGTTTTTGTCAGAGATGAAATTAAAAAGAGATTCAAAGACAATGATTGGGTAAGAAAACTATCAGATCTGCCGAAGGAGGTGAAGATATGACATGAGGCAATTGAGCTTGTTTTATGAAGAAAAAAGAAAAAGTGAGTCAACAAAATTCAAGCGTCAAAGAGATGAATCACTTGATTTCAAAGGCATTCAAGCAGGTCAAGGGATATATGCCATCCACCCGTATCCTGCAATGTTTCACTTTATGTTAGTAAGGAAATTTATAAAGGAGTTCTCAAAGGAATTTGACCTTGTTTTTGATCCGTTTTGTGGTTCTGGTGTTTCTGCCGGAGAATGTCTCAAACTTAACAGAAATTTTATAGGATACGATATTAATCCGCTCGCAATACTTATAGCAAAAGTTAGGACTACACCACAAGATATAGAAGAGCTCACAAATACACTTAAAAAAATTTTAACAGCTAAAATCAAAAATTTTGAAATTCCTAACTTTCCAAATATACACTATTGGTTTGATGAAGATGTAATAGAGCAACTTGCGCAGTTAAAGGAAGCAATTTTAAAGATTGAAAAGGAAAGTGTCCGAGATTTCTTCAAAGTTGCTTTTTCTGAAACGGTAAGGAAAGTCTCAAATGCAGATCCAAACGAGTTTAAACTCATAAGGAGGAAAGATGGTAAAAATAAAAATGTCAAGGAAACTTTTAGAAATATAGCTAAGCGAAATATAGAAAGTATCCTTGAAATCTCAGGAATAAAATCGGATTCAAAAATCATTCTTGAGAGAAGAAATATACTTGATGGTATTTCTCTTGATGATGAAAGCATAGACCTTGTTATAACTTCACCTCCATATGGTGATTCAAAGACGACGGTTGCGTATGAGCAATTTTCAAGGCTTTCTATAAGATGGCTTGGGCTGGAAGATGATTTTGAAAAATTTTCTCTCGGGGCAAAGATAAACGTTCCAGACAAAAATCTCCCATCGGATATCCTTTATGAGTGTATATCAAAGATAAGTCGGGAGGATGAAAGAAGAGCAAGGGAAGTTATTTCTTTTTATTACGACCTTTTTCGCGTTGTAGAATTAATATCAGGTAAGGTCAAAACTGGTGGATTTGCTATATTTGTTGTTGGAAATAGGAAAGTAAAAGGAATAGAACTTCCGACAGATAAGATATGTGCGGACTTCTTCGCATCATTTGGTTTTACTCATATAAAAACGTTGGTCCGTGAGATTTCAAATAAGAGAATGCCTTCTCAAAATTCTCCGACAAATATAAAGGGTAACAAAGACGAAACAATGAAAAATGAATATGCGGTAATTCTTAAAAAACATTAACGGGGCAAAACTATGGAACTACTTTACACTTACTTTCTTGGTCCGAAGGGTGAAAACACTGAGCTTTTCAAAAAACTAATTAATCTGGCGATTGAATGGAACAAAAAATGGCGTGAAAATTTCTTTGAAGATGGGTCAATTTATCCAGATGATTTCTTTGAATCAGAAACATTCAAAGAAGAGTCACAAAAACTTGAAAAGGTCTTTTCGGAATTTTTAAAACGGCTTGAAAAAAATCTCCCCTATTTTCACCCCCGCTATTCAGCTCAAATGCTTAAAGACCCGTCAATCCCAGCTCTTATCGGATACTTTGCCGTAATGCTTACAAACCCGAACAATCACGCTTATGAGGGTGGACCTGTAACGACAGAGATGGAAATGGAAGTAGTTGATGACTTGCTGAAACTTGTCGGCTTTAAAAATGGCTGGGGACATTTAACAAGTGGTGGCTCACTTGCAAATCTTGAAGCTTTGTGGGCCGTGAGAGATTATAGAAAAAAGGGGATAGCGCTGTTTTCAAAGGGCTCTCATTACTCGTGGAAAAGGATTTGCGCAATTTTAAAAGTTGATTTCATTGAAATTGATGTTGACGAAAATTATAGGATTGACCTCAATCAACTTGAAGACGCGTTGAAAGACAATACCGTTATGTTTGTAATGGCAAATTTTGGGACAACAGGTGTTGGAGCGGTTGACCCGATAAATGAAATTTTAAAGCTCAAAGAGAAGCACGGTTTCCATCTTCACATTGACGCAGCTTATGGTGGATATATGCGAAGCTTGATAATTGATGAAAACGGTCAAATTATTGACTTCACTAAAGTTGAGCCCACATTAAAAAAGTTCGTCTATGATAATTTAATCGCTCTTTCAGAAGCGGATTCAATCACGATTGACCCACACAAGCATGGTCTGGTCATGTATGGAGCTGGTGGGGTCCTTTACAAGGACGAAAATTTGAGGCAGGTTATTTTGAATACCTCCCCGTACACATATCACAAAAAGGATAAACCAAACATCGGGATGTTTCAACTTGAAGGTTCAAGACCCGGGGCATCTGCAGGAGCCGTGTGGCTTACCCACAAACTTATTCCCCTGAATGTAAACGGCTTTGGTAAGATTCTATCACAAACATTAAAGACAGCAAATTATCTACACGATAAAATTCAAAAACTTGATGGCTTTTCCCCCTTAACTCATCCAGACCTTGACATTTTCTGTTTCTATAAACACGATGGGAATTTGAAACTTAGTTCAATAAACGAGAAGACGTTAAAAATTTATAACCGACTTTCAATTGAAAACCCCTCGGCTAAATTTATACTTTCAAAATTCGTGGTTGATAAAACAACGGCGAAAAGAATAAATCCATCGCTTCAAATTGATGAGGAATCACTTACCACGCTAAGGTCTGTATTTATAAAGCATTGGAATACTTTGAGCGAAAGGTTAAACTATGTTGATATGTTAATTGAGGAGATTCTCGCCGATTGATTTAATCTGCTTTCAGATATTTTTTGAAGAACTTATCTATCAAATCCCAAGCGCTTTTCGTTGAGATTTCGTCATAGCCAGTTTTATTGTTTGGATTCATAAATGCGTGACTTACGCCTGGGTAAATTTTAACCTCAATTTTCTTCCCGAGCTTTTTCATTTTCTCCTCAAAGCTTTTAACAGCATCTGGCGGAATTCCCTTGTCTTTTTCCGCGAATATCCCAAGGACCGGCGACTTTATCCTCTCAAGCTGCTTCTCATCTTCAACAAGACGTCCATAACAAATTACACCCGCCGAGAAATCCGGAATTTCAATTAAACTCCTGAGCGCAAATCCACCGCCCATACACCAACCAATTATTCCAATCTTATCTTTTTTTACATCTTCGCGCGACTTAAGATAATCAACTGCTGATTTGATATCCCTCAAAACGACATCATTTGAGAGCGATTGCATATATCTTCTCGCATCCTCTGGTGTTGTTGCAAGTTTCCCACGATAAAGGTCAACCGCAATCGCAACATATCCCATGCTTGCAAATCTAACAGCGTTCTCTTTTTCCCAATCGGTCAAGCCCCACCACTCGTGTATCAATACAATCGCAGGGAATTTCCCCTCCGCTTTCGGGACAGCAAGAAAAGCCTGTATATCTTCATCTCCGCTTTTAAACTTTATCATTTGAATCCCAACATTTATCCTCTTCTCCTGTGTAAAGGCAAGTATCGTAAATATCAAAGACAAAACCATCGCAATTAAGAGAAGGAGAAAAATTTTATCAAACATGTCTCTCACTCACTTAGTTTGAGTTATGGGAAGTTTTATCGTTATAGTTGTTCCTTTCCCAAGTTCGCTTTCAACGAAGATATCACCTTTATGTTCTGTAACTATTTTTTTCACTATAGCCATTCCAAGCCCGGTGCCGTGTTTTTTCCCATAGGTTACAAATGGCTCAAACAATTTCCTTTTGATTTCCTCTGGCATCCCTTTACCTGTATCCGTAAACTGCATAAAGAAGAAATCATCCTCCCGCCATGTCCTTATAATAAATTTCCCACCTTCAGGCATAGCATCCCTTGAATTATGTGCTATGTTAAAAACAACACGCGTCATCTTGTCAATATCAATTTCAACTTCACCATCAAACTCAAAAAACTTTTCAATTTCAATATTGTTCCTTTCAAAATCCCTCGCGAGAAAGGCAACCACCCCATCAATGAAATCGCTAAGTTTTATCTTTATGAAATTCATGCTCGTAACACCTTTTGAAAAATCAAGTATTTCTTGAGCCATATTCACAAGACGATCAACTTGCCTTATGACTTCATCAACGAGTTGGATCGTCTCTCCCTCACCGACTTTTTTTCTTATAACTTGAGCATATGCTTTTATCGTCGCCATTGGATTTTTTATATCGTGAATTATTGAACTCGCCATCCTTCCTATCACTGCAAGTCGTTCCGAGTTAACAAGTTCTTGCGCCATTCTTGCATTTTGAATCGCTATTGATGCGTGAATTGAAAGCGCGTTTAACATCTCTTCATCTCTTTTTGTGAAAACCCCACTCTTTTTATTTATCAATTGAAACACACCAACAATTTTATCATTTTTATCCTTTATCGGTTGACAAAGAATTGTCTTAGTCCTATAACCTGTTTTACGATCAATCTCAGGATTAAACCTCGGGTCTTGATAAGCATCAACAAGGTTAATTACTTCTCCAGTTTGAGCCACATATCCAGCTATCCCCTGCCCTATTTTGAGGCGTATCTCCCTTATTTCATCACCCTGCAAAACTTTTGACCATATCTCACCCGACATCTCATCAACCAGATAAACTGTCCCCCTATCTGCGTTTGTTATCTCAAGAGCTATCTCAAGGATAATTTTAAGAAGTTCGTCAATATCTATTGTTGAATTAACCCGCTTTGTTATCTCAATCAAATAATTCAACTTGTTTATCTGTTCCGTGACCTCCTTTTCATATTCAAGGAAATCCCTTAAAAGTCTTTCATTTGAAACCCTCAGTCTCTCGCTGAGCGCTCTCGCAATGTTAATTAAAATTTGTGGCTCACGATGAATTAACCTTTCAAAATAATCAGCGGGTATTGAAATCACCTCACAATCACTTAAGGCAACGACGCTCGCCGACCTGGGGCGAAGGTCAATCAAAGCCATCTCACCAAAAAAATCACCCTCGCTCATCTCAAATAAAATTTTCCCCTTTGTATCAGCTAACTTCAAAATCTTGACCCTCCCCTTGACAAGAAGACACACCTTGTCACCAGATTCGCCCTCTTTTAAGATGACATCCCCAGATTTAAATTCCTCAAGAATTGAATTACCTACTAACTCGCTCAAAAAACTTTCGTTTACACCAGATAAAAGTTTGTTGTTTTTTAATACCTCAATCAGTTCCACTTTTAATAACCTCCATAATAAGTTGGCAAATAAATTGACGCGTCCTGAACCACAGCGATAGTGCCGTTAATATTTTTCAAAACATCAAAATCATCAAGTGACCTCAAACCGATAACATTTAAAACCTCCATCGGCAAACTTGTTTTCAAATTTATATTAGCAACTTTTAATTTATTTATCAAGGATAAGGCGGTGTGTCCGTTCATTGAATAATTTTTGAGAAGCTCCTTTCTCATCTCATCAACATCTTTAAACTTGAACCAATCAAGGAATGTCTTTGAACCGATGCCATCACGGCATTCAACGAAACAAAAAATTTGACCCCCATCTTTAACTATGTAATGTGAATGATGAATTGACTTATGCGATTGTATTAAATTAACATCTTTGGGAAAACCACCAGCACTTGATATCACAGCATCAAATTTTTCATCTACAGGGATTGTGAAAAACCTTTTTAAAAAATCCGCCCCAGCTTTGTGTGAGGATATCACATCTCCACAAAAAGCCCCGACGATTTTATCCGCCTCGTCAATAACAACGCCAAAATGGAATGCCTTAAAATTACAAATCTTGAACGCCTCAACTATATCTTCATAAACAGGATTCCCATCAAGTTTCAAATTCGTTGCGTTCGGATTTATATCCCCTTTGCTCGTCAAAGTTAATTTGTGGTTTTGTATAGCGGTCTTATAAGATGCAAGCCCAGGGATTATCATTTTAGCCCCACCGCCAAACCCAGCAAAGTAATGATGGGTTATTGAGCCAAGAAGCAAAATTTTATCAGCATCACAAAGTACCTCGTTCAAAAGAATTTCAGTCCCACGGGAAGTGATACCAAAAAATCTAAACCTATCATTAAAACAATCATGTTCTACAACCTTAAAACTTCTATAAATTTCCTCGCCAAGTATCTCAATTTTTTCCTCCTCGGTTTGTCTCTGATGTGTTCCAGTCGCAAAAATTACTCTGACACTCTTACATTTAATTCTTTCAAGGACAAACTTCAAAACGAAATTAACCTTCGCCTTTCTCGTTTTATCTGGGACAACCACGAGAACATTATCCCAAGGCTTTATGAATTCTTCTATTTTCGGGGAGTTAATTGGATTGTCAAGTGCTTCAGTTAAAATTTCCCCTTCCTCTTTTTGAGGTGGTTTTTCGGACGGGGTTAAAATTTTAGCGTGATCTGGAACTTCAACTTCAAGTTCGGATTTACCGTATTTAATTTTGATCTTTTTCATCTTTCAAAATTTTCTATTCATAAGCGTAGCAGCAAAAGCTGCTCCAAAACCGTTATCAATGTTCACGACAACCACCCCGGGGGCACAGGTGTTTAACATCGTAAGAAGAGGGGCAATACCGCCAAAATTAGCACCATATCCAACCGACGTCGGCACAGCTATAACTGGTACACCGACAAGACCACCAACTACACTTGGCAAAGCGCCTTCCATCCCTGCAACAACTATCACCACACTGGCATCCTTCAATTTGTCAAGATTTAAAAACAACCTGTGTAATCCAGCGACACCGACATCACACAAAAGCTCCACCTCGTTTCCCAGAATTTCAGCTGTTACCCTTGCTTCCTCAGCGACCGGCAAATCAGCTGTCCCAGCGGTTATTATTAAAATTTTACCTTTCTTATCATCTTTTTTAATTTCCTCACGAACTACGGTTATTGTCCTTGCTATTTCATTATAAACAGCGTCCTTTGCGATTTCCTTAATCGCTTTGAAATGCTCAAGCCCAGCTCTTGTCGCAAGAAGCAAATTTGAGCGTTCAAGAATTTTACCAGCGATCTGAGCCACCTGTTCGGGCGTCTTCCACTGACATAAAATCACCTCCGGGAATTCGTGCTTTAACACCCTGTGATGATCAACCTTGGCAAAATCAATTTCCTCAAACGGAAACCACTTCAACTCATTTATAAATTCATCAACTCCAATCGTCCCCTCTTTATACTCCTTTAAAAGTCTCTCTATCTTTTGCCGCATGAATTGTCAAATTTTTTATTTATAGAGACCAAATTTTGCTGTGATCATAAATCTTTCATTTGCCCCGGAAATTTGAACCTTCGGGAGCACCCCGAATATATCACCCGAACCTTTATCCGATGTGAAAAAAAGAACATCAATTATATTTATAACCCAAATACCTACAGTGACCCCAAGAAACAAATTCCGCCGTTTGTAATCTTTGTCAATGTCCGCTTTTACCTGCAACATCTCTTGCCAGAGTTGATCTGCCCTTTCCCAATTCATCGTGTTTAAATACTGCAACTCAAGATTTTCAAGCCGTTCGTTTCCGCCGACGAGGTTATTTTGGGAAACAATCGTTGTTACAAGTGACCCAAAAGTTGCCAATGTGAAAAACATACCCTTAATCTTGTGACCAAGGTAAAATTGCCCAGCCCCAGGAATGAAAGTTGAATAAACCAACGCCGTGACCTTCCTCTGATTAAGCAACTGTGATGTGCTTTGAGCCATTAAAAATGTGTGAGTCAAAAGAATGGACAAGAGAAGTTTCTTCAACATCATCAGCGTCAACTTTGTTTTAAAATCACAGGTAAAATTTAAAAACTTAAACCGAGATTTAAAAACACTTCCCCGAGATTTTGGCTCAATTACTTCACACCCCATTTGGTAAAAATAGAGTGAACCTTCAAATCGTAATTCGTCAAAACAAAATTCTGAAAATTATTTGGATGCGCCTTTGATAAATAAGGTCTGCATCTAAACATCAAATCCCTCTCCTCATCTGTTAGGTTCGGATACCTAACCTTCCAAATCCTTTCCCACTTCTTCATTAAAGCAATGTCAAACTTGTCAAGCAAATCCCCATCCCTATTAAAAATTCCCTCAAAAAATTTTTCAGAAAACATTTGAAAAAACGACTTCCTCTCGGAAACGGTAGACCCGGGGAACCCATCAACATAATAATTTGGGAGAAATTTCCTTACCCATGAGTTCGCCCTCATGAATTCAAAATATAATTCTAAGTTGAAGACCGGCTTCAATGTCGCAATCTCAATGGCTGTGAAGATATTTTTATCCTCAATCTCAAGGTGGTCGTCACTTATGAAATAATTCAAGCAAAAAAATTTCCTTTTGTTCAGGAGAAAAACCTTTTTAAAACCTATCAACAAACTTCTCGCCATCCATAATCTTCTTCTTTTAGTGATGATGAAGAAATCAATGTCGCTTCTCATTGATATGTTCCACTTCGCAAGAGCTCCCGAAACGAAAATCCCCCTGACAAACGGAAATCTTTTCATAACATGCGCCATAAACTTAGCGACCTCCCAAAACCAAGATGCAATCCTCTCACCTTTAATACGTGCCTCAACCCATTCCCTTTTATCCTCAAGTTGGAAAAATCCATCAAACTCAAAAATTTTTTTGCTTTCTTTAAGTTTCACCGCTTCATCTTTAACCTCATCAAGAGAACATTCTTTGAACAAAAGAAATTTATGCAATTCATCTATCCTCAAAGGATGCTTAAAAATTGAAAAATAAGCCAGCGTCTTAACTATGTTTTTTTGTATATCAGTCATTTCGCCCTGGCGATTATTCTTTTTCCAAAAACTCCTTCAAGTTTCTCGCTATGCTCTTACCGAGGATTTTTTCAAGTTCTTCAATTGGTGCTTGCTTTATTCCCTCAATTGAACCGAACTTTGAGAGTAAAACTTTAGCTCTTTTCTCACCTATGCCTTTAACTTCAAGAAGTTTCGTTGAAAATGTGCGCTTTGCTCTTATATCCCGGTGAAATGTGATTGCGAAACGATGGGCTTCGTTCCTTATCCTTTGCAATAAATGAAGGGCAGGCGATGATTTTGGAAGTGATTGCGGTTGGTCAATCCCGGGGAAATAAATTTCCTCAAATTTCTTCGCCAGAGCGATTATCGGTTGTTCTTTCACCCCAAGGTTTTCAAGCGCTTTTATAGCCGAAGAAAGTTGCCCCTTCCCACCATCTACAACGATAAGGTCTGGCATCTTCCCCCCCTCACCTAAAACCCTTGAATATCTCCTTTGAATCACCTCAAACATACTCGCAAAATCATTCGGCTTGTCCGAAACGCTCCTTATTTTGAACTTTCTGTACTCGCTTTTCTTCGGTTTCCCATTTTCAAACACAACTACAGAAGCAACTATATCCGAGCCCTGAATGTTTGAAATGTCAAAACACTCAATCCTTCTCGGTAATCTATCAAGGCGAAGTTCCTTTTGAAGCTGTCTCAAAACATTAGGAGCAAATTCCCCCCTCGCCTTTATCTTTTGAATTCTAAACTCATCAAGATGATATTTCGCATTAACTTTACACATTGAGATAAGTCGCGCTTCATCATCATTTTCCGGAGTTCTTATCTTAACTGGCATTCCCTTTCTATCAGCAAGCCATTTTTCAATTGAATCCGCCTCCTCTATATTTTGCGATATTAAAATCTCCCCTGGGATATAGTCAGACGAAAGGTAATACTGCGTCAACAGCGTCTCAATCACCTCATCTTCACCTTTATATCCAGCCCCAGTCATAAAAAATTGCTGACTCCCTATAAGTTTCCCATCTCTAACTTTGAATAAGACCCCGCAAGCATCTTCATCCTCAATCGCAACAGCAAAGATATCTCTGTCAACTGGCTCAATGCTGACGACACTTTGTTTTGAGGTGTAAATTTCAAGTGCTTTTATCTTATCCCTCAAAACAGCGGCTTCTTCAAATCTCAGCTCTTGGGCTAATTTCTCCATCTGTTCCCTCAAATGTCCAACGAGATCATCAATTTTCCCATTTAAAAGTTGGGCTACTTGCTCAATCATTTTATTATACTCTTCTCTTGAAACAAGTCCCTCGCAGGGACCTCCGCATTTTTTTATGTGATAATCAAGGCAAACTTTTATCTTTTTCTTCGTGATGGTCTCATCATCAATGTAATACTTACAGCTTCTCACCATGAAAACATCTCTTATCAACTTCAATGTCTGCTTAAGCGAATACGCGTCTGTGTATGGACCAAAGTATCTTGAGCCATCAGATTTTATCCGCCTCGTTGAAAAAACGCGCGGAAACGGCTCGTTCGTTATGACAATGTATGGATAACTTTTATCATCCCTCAAACTGACATTGTATCTTGGCTTTAACTTTTTAATCAAGTTTGCCTCAAGGATCAGAGCTTCAACCTCGGATTGCGTAACTATAACTTCAACATCGCTTATTTTGGAAACAAGAGCGTTAATTTTGGGATTTGTCGGTTGCGTTTTTATGAAATAACTTTTAACCCTGTTCCTTAAATTCTTCGCCTTCCCAACATAAATCACCTTCCCTGTTGAGTCCTTGAACTGATAAACGCCAGGGAGCTGTGGGAGGTTTTGTATTTTTAATTCAAGCTTCGGGTTCATCTCGTTTGAGTTCCTGTGTTAACTCAACAAGGACACCGTTAAACGACTTTGGATGAACAAAAGCGATAAGACAATTGTTAGCACCCAACCTTGGAACAACATCAACAAGCTGAAATCCGTCCTCGCTTATCCTAGCGATTTGACCTTCAATATCATCAACTTCAAAAGCGATGTGATGAATTCCCTCGCCCCTTCTCTCAATGAATTTAGCAACCGGGGAATCAACAGATGTGGGCTCGGTTAGCTCAATCCTTGAGTCACCGATTTTGAAAACAGCGACCCTGACCTTTTGCTCTTCAACTGTTTCAATGTGATATTCCTTCAACCCGCTCAACTTTGAAAATCTCTCTATAGCGTCCTCAAGATTTTTCACAGCTATTGCGACATGTGAAATTTTCTTAAACATCGCTTTGCTCCTTTAATTTTTCAACTCTGATTTTCTTTATCCGTCTGTTATCAACCTTCTCAATTGTGAATTTAAGGTTTTCATAAATTATAACATCTCTTTCCTTTGGAATTTTCCCTGTTATCTCAAGGACAAATCCACCGATAGTGTCATAATCGCTTTGCGTTGTTTTAAGGTTCGTCCCGAGTATCTCATTTGCCTCATCTATTGATAAACCCCCATCAAAAACAAATTCATTTTCACCGACTTTCTCAAAAAGTTTATCCTCTTGTAAATCCCTTTCTATCTCACCGAAAATTTCCGTTATTATATCCTGCAAAGTCACAAGACCGGCTGTCCCGCCAAATTCATCAACTACGATCGCTATGTGCATTTTCCTTTGTTTGAACTCTTGAAGCAATGTTTTCAATCTCATCGTCTCTGGAACGAAAATCGGCTCACGGAGAATTTTTCTTATATCAAATTTTTTCCTCGCTTTTCTATCCCTTACAAATTGGATGATGTCTTTAGCATATAAAATACCAATTATATTGTCAATTTGCTCCTGATACACGGGCAAACGGGAAAATCCCGTCTCCCTGATCACTTTTATTATCTGATTTAATTCCGTCCCGAGCTCAATCGCAACCATATCAACTCTGGATGTCATCACATCTTTGACCGTTTTTTCGGGAAATTGAAGAAGGTTTTTTATAATTTTTTTCTCCTCGTTATGTATCACGCCGTATTTTCCGCCAAGTTCAATTAATGGTTCTATCTCCTCAACAAGGACATTTGATTCTGGCTTTGGAATCCTTTTTTTAAATGCGTTCGTGAGAATAAGAAATAACTCAGTGAATGGATAAAAAATTATTGAGGCGATATTTACAAACCCAGAAAGGAGAGATGAAACAAGTTCGGAATTTTTTGATGAGATTATCTTGGGCAAAATTTCACCAAAAACAATCACAAGAACAGTGATCAAAATTACACTCACCGAGATAGCATATTCTAACTCAACTTCAAAAATTTGGCTTAATCTCAATGCGATTATAGTCCCAACAAGAGCTATACCGACATTGACGAAGTTATTTGTTATTAAAATCGTAAGAAGAAGTTTTTGTGGTTGTTCAAGAAGTTTTGCAACAAGTTTTTTTGACCTTGACTCACTTCTTGAAAAATTTTCCACAGTGGATGCAGGCAAAGAGAAGAAGGCAACTTCGGAAGCAGAAGTAAGCCCTGATAAAAACAACAAGACAAAAATCAAAACAACAAGAACCAGCAAGTCATAAAACATAAACTCTTAAAAAATTTTATTAAAATGGTAAGTCGTCTTCATCATCCAATTTCTGACCGGGTTCTTCTGGCGGTGTCTCAGTTTTCGTTATATCATCCAAAAATGGCTCTGGGATTTCTTCAGGTGGACCTGCTTGTATTGCTGGTTTTTGCTGTGTGGCGGTTTCATTGGTAACGCTTCTTGGCTCAAGCAAAATTATATCATCAGCTACTATCTCGGTAACGCTTCTTCTTATTCCGTTTTTATCTTCATAGGTTCTAGTTTGAAGGCGACCTTCAATATAAACTTTGCTCCCCTTTTTCAAAAGGTCAACCGACAACTCAGCCAATTTCCGCCACACAACTATCGTGTGCCACTCCGTCCTCTCCTGAAGGTTCCCATCAACATCGCGCCAAGTTTCGTTTGTTGCGATTCTGAAAGTAGCAACAGGAACCCCACTCGGGGTATATCTGAGCTCCGGGTCTGCACCAAGATTCCCTATAAGCAATACCTTATTTAAACTCCTCGCCATAACCCTTTTCCCTTCAAATTGTTTTAAATAGCAATTTAAAAATACGGGATAAAATGTTAATTATCAAGACCCCGCCGATAATACTTCTTGACATATTCCCTTACCATTCTATTCGTGTTGAAAAAGTAAGTGATCGTTGCGATTGAATTTCTTATTCTCTTAATCCATTCCCTTGGGATACCTTTCTCGTCCCGGTTGTAAAAAGTGGGGATTATTTCATCTTCAAGTGTTTGATAAAGCGATTCTGCGTCAATTTTGTCCTGTATGTTTGGGTCCTCAACCGACTCGTCTTTGCCGATAGCCCAACCATTTAATTGATTAAACGCCTCGCGCCACCACCCATCAAGTATGCTGAAATTTAAACCGAAATTCAAAATTATCTTCTGACCGCTTGTGCCACTTGCTTCAAGAGGTCTTCTCGGATTGTTAAGCCAGAGGTCGCACCCTGAAACAAGATACCTTGCTATGTTCATGTCATAATTTTCAATGAAAACAACTTTTCCAACAAACTCAGGCATTTTTGAGATATTGACAATCCTTTGCAAGAATTCCTTCCCAGCATCATCTCTTGGATGTGCTTTTCCAGAAAAAATTATTTGAACGGGTTTATCCTTATTGGAAAAAATTTTCTTTGCCCTTTCAATGTCAGAAAAAATCAACGGTGCCCGCTTGTATGCTGCAAACCTACGCGAAAAACCTATCGTTAATGCATCTACAGAAAGAATTGAATTTATATTCACCCGCGAATCAAGCCCGAGCCTCAAAAGTTGCTTCAAAATCCTCTCCCTCACAAACTCAACAAGATTTCTCCTAAGTTCATACCTTATCGCCCATATCTCCTCATCAGTTATAAAATCTTCATCAAGAACTCTCTCCCATAATTTTGAACTTTCTATCTGTTCATACCAGTTCTCCCCAAGTTTTCTACACCAAAATTCGTAAGCAACCCTGCTAAGCCATGTTAGAGAATGTATCCCATTTGTTACATGCCCAATTGGAACCTCTCTTTCAGATTTGCTCCGAAACAAGGGTTGCCACATTTTCCTACTTATAACACTGTTTAACTGACTCACAGCGTTCGCCCCTCGCGTCAACTTAAGAGCAAGCACAGTCATACAGAATGTCTCCTGTTCATTATCTGGGTGAATCCGCCCGTAAGAGAGAAACTCCTTTAAACCCATTCCAAGCGATTTTATGAAATCACCAAGTGCATACTCAATTAAATCAGGCGTAAATCTGTCATGCCCTGCTGGAACTGGTGTATGCGTTGTGAAAACACATTTTTCCTTGACATTTTCTTCAGCCTCTTCTTTTGTTTTACCACTCTCTAATTCCTCACGCATAAGTTCAAGCGTCAAAAAAGCACTGTGTCCCTCATTCAAATGATAAACCGCCGGTTCAATCCCTAACGCCTTCAAAAATCTTACACCGCCGATCCCAAGGACTATCTCTTGAAATATCCGAGTTGTGGCATCACCACCGTAAACCCTGCTTGTTATATCCCGGTAATGAAAGTCATTTTCGGGAAGATTTGTGTCAAGAAGATAAATTTTTGAAATTCCGACATTGACCTCCCACGCCTGAATATAAACATCAGCGTGGGCTATTCTAACCTTGATTTTAATTGGTTCACCACTCTCATCTACGACAAGTTTAACAGGAAGAAAATCGGGCTGAACAGGGTTGTATTCTTCAATTTGCCAACCGTTCTCAGCAATTCTCTGGTCAAAATACCCGAATCTGTAAAATAAACTCACCCCAACAAAGGGTAAACCGATATCACTTGCAGATTTAGCGTGGTCGCCAGATAAAATCCCAAGTCCACCGGAGTAAATTGGAATAGATTCGTGTAGACCAAACTCGGCAGTAAAGTAGGCAACCGGATTATTTACAAAATCGGGAAAGTCCCTTTTTGAAAGTTCTTTTCTTGTTTCAATGTAATTTTTAAACTTCTCTACAACTCTCTCAATTTTCTCCAAAAAATCTTTATTTGACAGGCGCGCCATAAGTTCCAATTTTGAAATTGACTTTAATGTTTGAAGGGCATTTTGATTTGAGATTTTCCACATCATCGGCGATAGCATCTCAAATATCTCCTGCGCCTCTGGGTTATAGGTCCACCAGAGATTATAAGCGATCTCATAAAGTGAATTAATGACCTCATCAACTCTTCCAGCAACTTTTTGCATTTTCTCCAAGCGATTTTCTTGCAAAGTTTTTTCAAAAAGATAAAAAAGCAGTTTTTAAAAACAAAATGGATTTTTTATATTTTACAAAAGCAATGCCAAAATCAAGCGCGATGGTAGAAAAAATTAAAGGAAATTCCCTTGTTCTATTTGATAATGTTCAATTCATCTATGAACTGGCTCTAGCACATCTTGAGCTAAAAGCTTTCGGAGCGAAATTTGAACTATCCCCTCAACTTAGGGAATTCATAGTTACCAATGAATCTACATCATGGGAAGAAATTAGAAAAAGATCGGCGTATTTTAAACTCGTAAAATGCAAATATACTGATTACCTCTTCATCACCCAAAAGAATAGAACAAAATCCGTGAATCAATATCTAACGCACTGGATTTATCCATACAAGGGGAAATTTCACCCACAGATGATAAGAGCTTTGCTTAATATCATTGGATTAAAAATCGGCGATACGGTATTAGACCCATTCATTGGGAGTGGAACAACCGCTATTGAAGCTCAACTTTTAGGAATAAATTGCATAGGGATCGATATATCACCACTATGTGTCCTTCAAAGCAAGGTTAAGACAGAGTCAATCACAGTATTCCAAGAAATAATCAACTGGAAAGAAGAGGTTCTAAACCGGTCTGAAATGAATTTATTCAACGATGAAGCGATTGAATCGGTGATAGATAAAATTAAAGATGAAAGGGTAAGGAACTTCTTTCTGATGGCGAAATTGGTAGCGGTAAGCGATAACGCTAGAAGGAAAAAGGACTTCAATAAATCATTTAAGACAAACCTTAACCTTATGCTTGCATCGGTTAAAGATTTCATTGAAATAGCGGATAGGTTAAATCTTACACTCGGAAAGATAGATATAAGGGAAGGCGATGCAAGGGCATTAAATTTAGAAAGCGAAAGCGTAGACGGAATCATAACCTCCCCACCATACTCAATCGCATTAGACTATATTGAAAATGATTTTCATGCACTTAAAACGCTTGGCTATGACCCTGAAAAGTTAAGAGAAAAATTCATTGGTGTAAGAGGTAAAGGCAAGGAGCGAATAGACCTATACAATGAGGATATGAAAAAAAGCTTGCAAGAGATGTATAGAGTTTTAAAACCGGGAAGATATGCCGTCCTGATAGTTGGAAATGCTACCTATCAAGGAAAGGAGATAAAAACCGTTGAATTTATAATAGAGCGGGCAGAAGAAATCGGTTTTGAACTTGTTGAAAACATAGATAAAATAATTTTCGGGCTTTATAATGTGATGCAAAAAGAAAACATTTTGATTTTTAGAAAATGAGCAATTCAGAGGAATACATAAAACAGCTTGAAGAAACCATACGAAGATTTTTAGAGCCGATTAAGGACATACCCTACAACATAGCGATAAGATCACTAACGGGCTGTAGGGTTTTAGAATTTGACCGAAATGATAATAAAACTGCTTATAGAAAGGGGATAAAAACAAAAAGACCGAATGAGGCGGGAAATCAAATAGAACCCTTTGTGATTAATTCGCTAAATAAAGTTGGACTTAAAGCCGAGAAACCAAAAAGCAGAAAGGGGAAAGTAAAAATCGCTGGATACCCAGATATTGAAATCTCAGATGAATATGGACGGACCATTTATCTTGAATGTAAAACATATAGTGCACTAATAAAGACCCAAAAATTACAAAAGACGCTTTCCATCTACTTCTTAGTTTTGAATTGTCACAAAGAAAGAGGAAGAAAGGACCTATTTTTGTCCCGGTTTCTTGGCAACTTTATACATTGGAAAACCTCAAAGTGCAAATAAGATATTTACAGAAAGGAACATCTTTTAGCTGAAGGCAAGATAAAGTAAAAACCTTTCTCTAAACTTCTTGCTTTTAACTCGGCTTTTCTTTATATTTTCAAAGTAAATCCGAAACAAAGGCGATTCCCTTATGGCTACAACTGCTGACATCAGAAACGGTTTGAACATAAGATACAACGGGAAGGTCTATACTGTGATTGATTTCCAACATGTAAAAAGAGGTCGTGGTGGGGCTTTTGTTAGGGTTAAGCTTAAAGAAGTTAAAACGGGAAGGGTGCTTGAAGAGACATTTGACTCGGGAGAGGAAATAGAAATTGTGCGCCTTGATTTCAGAAAGTTTCAATTTTTATACAAGGATGGAGACGAGTTCGTCTTTATGGACCTTGAAACATTTGATCAGATACATGTCCCAAGCGAACTAGTCGGGGAAAATGCACTTTTTATGAAGGAGAATGAAACGGTTGATATACTCTTTGACGGAGACCAAATCCTTGGAATCCAGCTCCCAACATTTGTTGAGCTTGAAGTGATTGAGACGGAACCTGGAATAAAAGGCGATACCGTGACAAATGTTATGAAGCCGGCTAAACTTGAGACAGGGGCTGTCATAAATGTTCCGCTTTTCATTGAACAGGGTGAAAAAATCAGAGTTGATACTAGAACGGGTGAATATGTTGAAAGGGTAAAATAAAATTTGGTGAGAAAATGGATTTAAATTACATCAAGGAATTAATCAAAGCTGTAGATGAAAGCGGTGTTGAAGAGGTTGAGATAGAAATTGAGGGTTCAAGGGTAAGGATAAGCAAAAACAGAAAAGGAGAAGCGGTAGCCACGGGGACAAATTCAACTATGAATTATATTCCGATTCCTTTTCCGATTTATCCTCCTGCTGGTTTCGTTCAACAACCCTTACCCTTGACGACTCAACCGCAGATTTCACAAGCCCAACCGACAATTCAAGAGTCCGCCACAACGAAGGAAGAGAAAAAAGAAGTCACGGCTGTTGAGACAGGGAAAAAATACCACGAGATAAAATCACCGATAGTTGGAACATTTTATCGGGCACCAGCACCAGATGCTGAACCGTATGTCAAAGTTGGTGATGAAGTTTTCCCCGGAACTGTGCTTTGTATAGTTGAAGCGATGAAACTTATGAACGAAATTGAATCGGATGTTCACGGAATCGTTGCGAAAATTTTAGTTGAGAATGCTCAGCCAGTTGAATATGGGCAACCTCTCTTTTTAATTGAACTCCTTGATTAAGCGAAATCAAATTTTGATGCGAAATTGCTAAAGAAAATTTTAATCGCCAATAGAGGAGAAATCGCTTTACGGATAATTAGAACCTGTAAAGAACTGGGGATAAAAACTGTCGCCGTTTATTCCGAGGCGGATAAATACTCACTTCATGTCAGATTCGCAGACGAAGCTGTTTGCATAGGTCCTGGACCTAGCAAAGATAGTTACCTTAACATACCGAGGATAATAGCAGCTGCTGAGATAACAAATGCCGAGGCGATACATCCCGGATATGGCTTCCTCGCTGAAAATGCTATGTTCGCTGAGATATGTGAATCTTCAGGGATAAAATTTATAGGTCCAACGCCCGATGCTATTGAGGCGATGGGGGACAAGGCACTTGCAAAAGAAACAATGAAAAAAGCTGGTGTTCCAGTTATCCCCGGAAGTGATGGTATTGTTGAAACATTTGAGCAAGCTCGTGAAATAGCAAATGAAATCGGATATCCAGTAATGCTTAAAGCAGCTGCTGGTGGTGGTGGAAAAGGAATGCGATTGGTCAGAAACGATGATGAACTTGAAAACGCCTGGCAAACCGCAAGAGCAGAAGCTGAAGCTGCATTTGGAAACCCAGCCGTTTATGTTGAAAAGTTTATTGAAAGACCAAGACATATTGAAATTCAAATACTTGCTGATGAATACGGAAATGTTATCCACCTCGGTGAAAGGGATTGTTCAATTCAAAGAAGACACCAAAAACTTATAGAAGAGTCCCCTTCCCCAATTGTCACACCTGAACTTCGCGAAGCAATGGGACAGGCTGCTGTAAAAGGAGCCAAAAGCGTAAAATATAGAAATGCTGGAACAATTGAATTCCTTGTTGATAAAGATGGGAATTTCTACTTTATGGAGATGAACACAAGAATCCAGGTTGAACACCCAGTGACAGAGATGGTCTATGGAATTGACATAGTGAGAGAGCAGATAAGAATTGCTTCAGGTGAAAAACTCGGAATAAAACAAAAACAAATAAAGCCAAACGGTCACGCAATTGAATGTAGAATAAATGCCGAAGACCCGTTCAACGGTTTTAGACCCTCGCCTGGAAAAATCACAGCACTTCATTTCCCAGGTGGATATGGCGTCAGAGTTGACTCACACATTTATCAAGAATATGTTGTCCCTCCATATTACGATTCAATGATCGCAAAACTTATAGTTCACGCAAGAAATAGGGATGAAGCTATAGCTCGCATGTTAAGAGCACTTGATGAATTTATAATTGAAGGCGTTCACACAACAATTCCATTTCATATAAAAATTTTAAATTCGCCACAATTTAGAAGCGGTGTTGATTACGACACAAAATATATTGATACAAGCTTCAACATGAACGATTAAAAAATAACACGGAGTCAAAAATGCAATTCCCAGAAAATTTAAGGTACACAAAAGAACATGAATGGGTTAGAGTTGAAAATGACTCTATCGGGGTCGTTGGAATCACGGATTACGCTCAAAGTGAATTAGGTGATATCGTCTATGTTGAACTTCCACAGATCGGAAAACAAGTAAAACAACTTGAGCCCTTCGGCACAATTGAAGCTGTCAAAGCCGTCTCAGACCTTTTCTCTCCGTTATCGGGTGAAGTCATTGAAGTTAATGAAAAACTGAAGGATTCACCCGATTTAATCAACAAAGACCCCTATGGCGAGGGCTGGATAATTAAAATTAAAATCAGCGATTTAAGCGAGCTTGACAATTTGCTTTCAGCGGAGGACTACAAAAAGTTAATTGGAAAGTAAAATTTAAGGAGCACATCAAAAATGGGCTTCGTTCCAAATACCGAGGAAGACAAAAAAGAAATGTTAAAAGCAATTGGGGTATCATCATTTGAGGAGCTCATCTCCGACATACCCGCCGAGATAAGGTTAAAAGAGGAACTAAATCTTCCAGAGCCACTTTCTGAATATGAGGTTTTAAAGGAACTTCAGGACATATCTGAGAAAAATCTTGATTTAAACCATGCGATTTGTTTCCTCGGAGGCGGGGCATATGATCACTTCATACCCTCAGCCGTTTTCACAATAATAAGCAGGTCAGAATTTTACACAGCATATACCCCTTATCAAGCGGAGGTGAGCCAAGGAACATTGCAATCAATTTATGAATACCAGACAATGATTTGCCGTTTGACGGGAATGGATGCAGCAAATGCCTCAATGTATGATGGTGGAAGCGCTCTTGCCGAAGCAGTTTTACTTTCAATAGGATATACCGAAAGAAAAGAGGTTGTGGTAGCAGGTCCAGTTAATCCAAACTATCTCAAGGTAGTAAAAACATACACTCACCCGAGAAAAGCGCAGATCAAATTGACAAAATTTGATGCTGGCGTATGTGATATTGAGGATTTAAAACAAAAAGTCACTGACAATACCGCCTGTGTTATAGTTCAGCAACCGAACTTCTTTGGAAACATTGAAGATGTATTTGAAATTGAACGTATAACTCACTTGCATGGCGCTTTATTTATTGTTGCGATTGATCCAATTTCGCTTGGGTTGCTTGTTCCTCCGGGTGAATATGGAGCTGACATTGTTGTTGGGGAAGGTCAACCGCTTGGGATACCCTTAAGCTTTGGTGGACCCTATCTTGGAATTTTTGCCGTAAAGGAATTTTTAATTAGAAAAATGCCTGGGCGTCTCTCCGGCATCACGATTGACAGAAATGGTGAAAGAGGTTTTACGCTCACACTTCAAACAAGGGAACAGCATATACGAAGGGAAAAGGCAACCTCAAACATATGCACGAATCAGGGCTTGATGATGCTCGCCGCAACTGTCTATATGGCTTTAATGGGAAAACAAGGATTAAAAGAAGTTGCAACGCTTTGCCTTCAAAAAAGTCATTACCTTGCCGAAAAAATTTCACAAATTGACGGCTTCAAGCTCAAGTATAAACAGCCATTTTTCAAAGAGTTCGTTGTTGAAACACCGCTTCCAGTTTCGCTTATCAAAGATAAATTGCAGGCGAAAAAAATTTTGCCCGGGATTGACATTTCAAAATTTGCCGGCTACGGTGATGGTCTGTTGATCGCAGTCACTGAGAAAAGGACGAAGAAAGAGATGGATATCTTCGTTGATGAGTTAAAAAATCTCGCGGGTTGAAAATTAAGCGCTGAGATTTCCCGTTTGCGAAGCCCCGAGAGTTTCGTTCTCGGGGTTTTTATTTTAAAAATAATTTTGCCCAACGCACATGCACAGATTTTCTGTCATAATTCCAACCCTTAACGAAGAAAAAACAATTCAATGGGCGGAAAAAACATTTGACGAAGAGTTAAAAAAGAAATTCAACATTGAAGTGATCGTAAGTGATGGAGGGAGCACCGACTCAACAATTGAGATAGCGAAGAAATTTGCCGATAAAATAATTTTGAACGAAACAAAAGAAAGGCAAACGATAGGTGGGGGTAGAAACATAGGCGCTTTGCACTCCGACGGGGAAATACTTATATTTTTAAATGCAGACGCAAGGATAAGCGATGTTGAAACTTTTTTTAAATTATGCGATAATCTCTTTAAAATGCCGTCAATAGTTGCTCTCGCTTTTGAAGTAAATGTTTATCCGGAAGAAGAAAATCTGAAAGATAAAATTTTTCACGCTTTCTTGAACAAATTCTTCGCAACCCTTAATATAATTGGGCTAGGTATGGGGAGAGGCGAATGCCATGCGATAAAAAGGGAGTTTTTCTTCAAAGTTAACGGCTACAACGAAAAACTACCGGCTGGCGAGGATTTTGACCTTTACATGCGACTTCGCCGGCTTGGCAAAATAATCAATGTTTATGGGGTGAAAATTTATGAATCACCGAGAAGATACCGCAAGTATGGTTACATAAGAACATTAACGCTGTGGTTTTTGAATTCAATTTCAATTATGTTTTTGAGAAGGTCAATTTCAAAAGATTGGGACGCTGTAAGATGAGAAAAATCCTCTACGCCCTAATAATTTTTATCTCAACAAATTTACTTTCTCAAGTTGAGAATGTCCCGATAACAAACAGAGTTTACATGTTTTTAAAAAGAATGGAAGTCAAGGGGTTTATAAAAAATTTTGACGATGTCTCATTGCCACTGTCAAGGGGGGAAGTTGCCAAATTTTTAAGCGAAATCAATTCACAATATGAGAAACTGAGTAGGAATGAAAGGGAAACCCTCAAACTCTTGATGATTGAATTTGAGAATGAACTTAAAAAAGAAAACTTTTTTGAAACTAAAATCTTCAGCGACTTTTTAAAAAGAGAATTTTTATTCTCCGACAGAGCCAAATACTTATACTCTTACAGAGATACGAGCATTTCATTCTTTGTTGATGCGCTTGTAAATTTTGATTTAAGGTTTTCACGAGCTTCAAATGTTTTACTTGCTGAAATTGGTGGAAGGTTAAGAGGTACATACGATGGCAAAATTGGATTTTACTTACAATCAACGGATGGTCAAATTTTCGGTGATAAAAAACTTGCGCTTGAGGACTTGAAATTGAAACAAAATTATAAACTCAACGAGCCCGGTTCCGTAAATTTTGATTTCACAGAAGCATACATAAAATATCAAACGAAGCATATAAGCTTACAAATCGGGAGAGAAGCGATAACACAGGGTTATGGTTTTTCTGGGAAACTTTTCATTTCGGAAACCGCCCCTGTCTTTGATTTCTTCAAAATTAGTTTTAAATACAAAGGCGTATCCTACGACTTCGTTCATTCCTGGCTTCTTGGGACAAAGTTTACAATACCCGATACAACTGCAGGCAATATAATCGTTATAAATTCAAAGTATCTTGCAACCCACAGATTGAATTTCAACTTTTGGGACAAGTTTAACTTTGGTGTTTGGGAAGGGATCATTTACGCAAGGCGTTTCCCAGAGCTTGCATACCTTAACCCATTTAATTTTTACAAGTCGGCTGAACATTCACTTCAAGACAGGGACAATTCCCTACTTGGCTTCAATTTCAAGTCAAATTTATTCAAAAATTTTCAAATTTACGGGACGATTTTGATTGACGATATAAACTTTCCCCTAATCGGCACGGGTTGGTATGGGAATCAACTCGGATATCAAGTGGGGCTATACTTTGCTGGCTTAAAGGATACGGACATCATACTTGAATACACAAGGATAGAACCGTATGTATATTCGCACAGGATAAACGAAAACAATTACACTCACAATGGTTTTTTGCTTGGACATTGGATTGGACCTAATTCGGATGATTTTTTCATCAAAATTAATTATCTTCTATCAAAAAGAACCGTATTGAACTTTTTTGTTGAAAAAATAAGACATGGGAAGAATAAAATCGTCGGGACAGACACTTTAAATGTTGGAGGTGATTATAATCTTGGGCATCGCGTTAACGATTCCAACACAGTTAGGTTTCTCAGCGGTGATACTGAGAAAAGGTATAAATTTGGGGGCAGTTTATTTATAGAATTCGCGAAGGATTTTTTCGCCATATTCGGTGTTGAAAAATATGAGAGAAATTTTTTAACTTATTTCAAAATAAAATTTGACTATTAGGAGGTAAAGAAGATGCTCAGGCAGAAATTTTCAACGCTTACAATGGCGATAGTCCTTGTGATTGGGATTATAATCGGGGTTAATTTAAACAGTTTGTTTTCAAGTGACGATATCTATGTCCAAATAATGAAGTTAAACGATGTCTTAAATCTGGCGAGAAAAAACTATGTTGATAAAATTGACACCCAAACACTTGTTGAAGCAGCAATAGAGGGGATGCTTGGGATTCTTGATCCGCACTCTGTTTACATCCCAGCGAAGGCAATGGAAAGAGTGAATGAAGATATAAGGGGAAGTTTTGAAGGTATAGGGATTGAATTCACAATAATAAATGACACGATAAATGTTGTCACACCGATTTCAGGCGGACCAAGCGAACAACTTGGGATAATGGCGGGAGATAAGATAATTAAAATAAATGACACATCAGCCATCGGTTTGAAAAATGAAGATGTTGTAAGGAAGCTCAGGGGTCCGAAGGGAACAAAGGTAAAGGTGACAATTTTAAGAGCTGGTGTAAAAGAACCGCTTGAATTTGTTATAACAAGGGACAAAATTTCAATCTATAGCATTGATGTTGGGGTGATGGTTACAAAAGATGTGGGCTATATCCACATAAACAGATTTTCAGAGACCACCGATCGTGAGTTTAAGGAGGTGGTTTCAAAGCTCAAGGCGCAAGGGATGAAAAAACTTATTCTTGATTTAAGAAATAATCCGGGTGGTTTACTTTCTGAGGCGGTTAGAATAGCTGATGAATTTTTACCCAAAGGCAAGTTGATAGTTTATACGAAAGGTCGCCTTCCAGAATATAATGAGGAATTTTATGCAACATCTGAAGGTGAACTTGAAAAGGTTCCGGTGATTTTACTTGTAAATCAAGGCAGTGCATCTGGAAGTGAAATAGTTGCTGGAGCAATCCAGGATTGGGATAGGGGCTTGATAGTTGGGGACACGACATTTGGAAAAGGTCTCGTCCAAAGGCAATTCCCTTTAAACGACGGTTCAGCGATAAGATTGACAACCGCAAGATATTATACCCCAAGTGGCAGATTAATCCAAAAACCATATGAGGGCAAAAAATATATTAAAGAAGCAGGAGATACTTCAAAAACAATTTATCACACAAAAATTTTGAATCGTTCTGTTTATGGTAAGGGTGGGATAGTTCCGGATGTGGTTGTGAAGACGCAAACTTTAACCGACTTATCCGTTGACATAAGAAGGAACAACCTGTTTTACATTTTCATTTCCAACTTCATGGATTCAAAGGGGAGCGAAATAAGGAACAAGTACGGAAACAATTTTGAACTTTTCAAGCGTGATTTCCAGATAAGCGATGAGATACTTGAAAACTTCAAAAAATTCATCATTTCAAGAGGGATTAAATGGGATGAAGAACAGTTCAGGAAGGATTTATCATACATAAAGACGACATTGAAAGCGCACATAGCAAGGTTTATATGGAAATATGAGGGTTGGTATCCTGTGATGCTTGAAATAGATGAACAATTCCAGAAAGCGCTTGAGCTAATGCCACAGGCGGAAAAGATGCTCGCTGTAAATAGATAAGAAAATCCTTGCCCCGCGCGATTCTGCGGGGCTTCAAAAATAAAAAACAAATCGGGATGATAAGATGAAAGTCAAATTGCTATTTTTTATTTTTGCGCTGTCATCAATCTTATTTGCTCAAGTTCAACAACAGACAAAGTATTCAGTTGACGATGTAATGAAAAAACTTGAAGCAATTGACAACTCATTGAACGAAAAAGTCAATTCATTGAGGAGTGAATTTGACCAAAAACTGGATCAGAGTGTAAATCAAATCAGGGATGAACTCTCATCAAAAATTGAAAGACTTGACTCAAAAGTTGCAACAATTTCAAATGGGACGGAACAGGTTTTGAAGAAAATTTCAAATGTTGAGGCACAAAACCGTGGCTTGAGGGAAAGGATTTCAAATGTTGAAAAGATTGTAGCAAGTGTTGATGGGAATGTCGGCGCAGTAAAAAAATCAACCGACGAGATAAACAGTGGAATTAAAGAGGTTTCGGCAAAGGTTGATGAAAACAGCGCAAAGTTTGACGCGGTGCTTTCTAAAATTGCCTCAAATAGAACAGCTCTTGTCCTGGGCTTCGTCATAGTGATAATTCTTTCAACCATCGTCGCTGTTGGGGTGTTCAACTTATCAAAATCGACGAAGTCGGTTGAAAAGAACATACTTGACAGTTTTGAAGGGACAGCCGGCAAAATTGAGGTCACAACAAATGACTTGAAAACCCTGGCCGATGTATTGAAACAGCAAACGAGCGAAATAGTTGCTTACCAAAGGATACTTGAGGAGAGGATTATCACTGCACAACAGCAAATTGAAGCGAAAATTGAAGAAAAACTCGCAGCAAGGAGAAGAACTCAAAGAAAAAGCTCGTCGCCCGAAGAATAATGAATTTCGTCTTCTTTATTATTTTCGCATTGATGAATGGAGTTTTCTACCAACAGGAATATGAAAGATTTGAAAAACCATTTGATACATCTTTTATTCAAGTCGGTGAAGAACTTGTCTATGAGGTCAAATATCTCTTTTTTAAACTCGGTCAGGTTAAGTTCAAGGTGATTGATAAATTCACAAACAACGGGAAACAGTTTTACAAGGTCAGGGTAGATATTGATTCATATTCTGTTCCATTCGTTGATATACATGCAAAATTTGAGGCGGTTTTTGATTCAAGATTCATAGCACATAGTTATTGGAGCGAGCAAAGGGAGAAGAAATACTATCAAAGCGTAAAATACAAGTTAATTGAAAATTTGCCAGGGTATGTTGTTGAGAAGAATTATCATAACCTTGAATACAACACCCGCGGGAATAAAATTGACACGGTTAAAATTACAACTCTATATTGCGATGGTCCCTCGCTTTTTTATTATGCGCGTTCAAACGCATACATTAAAAAGACGGTGCTTTTGCCGACCTTTATTGAAGGGGTAAAAGGCATAACTTTGATAAACTTTGGGAAGAAAAAAACACGGGTAAAAATTGACGCATTTGACAGCCCGATTGAAACATATGAAATTGATGGAAAGGCAAATTATATTGGATTCTTTGGTTTGACTGGCAACTTTACGGGATGGATAAGCTCTGATAAAATGGCGATACCTTTAAAAGGTAAATTAAAACTTTTTATCGGAAATATAATCGTTGAACTTAAAAGTTGGAAGAAAGGACAAAACCTGATAAATTTGAAATAAATCAATGGAGGTGAAGAAATGAAAATTTTGTCATATAGAGGTAAGTTTCCAGAAATTGATGAATCGGTTTTCATAGCTGAAGGGGCTGTTGTCATTGGTGATGTCGTCATAGGCAGGGACTCAAACATTTGGTTCAATGCGGTGATAAGAGGTGATGTTAACTATATAAGGATCGGCGAAAGGACAAACATACAAGATGGATGCATACTCCATGTAACCACGCAGAAATATCCACTTATCGTCGGAAACGATGTAACAGTTGGACATGGTGCAATTTTACACGGGGCGATCGTACGCGACAAATGTTTAATTGGAATGGGGGCAGTAGTACTTGACGGGGCTGAAGTTCAATCATACTCGCTTGTTGCTGCTGGTTCGCTTGTAAGACAGGGCTTTGTTGTCCCGGAGGGAACACTGGTGGCTGGCGTTCCAGCTAAAGTGGTTCGTGAATTAACCGAGGATGAAAAGAAAGCAATTGAAGAATCAGCTATTCATTATGTTGAACTTTCAAGGGAATATAAGAATTTAAAGGGGGTCAGTTATGAAATTAAAAATTTGGGGCTGTAGGGGTTCAATCCCTACGCCAGGAAAGGACACGGTCCGTTACGGGGGGAACACTCCCTGCATTGAACTAAAACTTGACGACAATAATTTGATAATTCTTGACTCTGGAACAGGGATTAAAAATTTGGGCAATTATCTCATGCGCAAGGGCGAGTCAATCCGTGCCTATATAATGATAACTCATCCGCACTGGGACCACATTCAAGGGTTCCCGTTCTTCAAACCAATTTTTATCTCAGGAAACGAATTCACAATTGTCGGCTCAGGTGCGAGGACGAAAACACTTGAGCAAATCGTCGCCGATCAAATGGATAGGGTTTATTTTCCTGTCAGATTGAGTGAACTTAAAGCAAGCATAAAGTTCCTTCAAGTCGGTGAGGAAGAATTCAAAATTTACGATGCAACTGTTCAAACGATTTATGTCAATCATCCCGGCTTTACACTCGGTTATAGAATCACTTTTAACAACAAAAGCATCGTTTACATAAGTGATAATGAACCTTTTGACAGGGAGATAACGCCGTATCTTTTCAACTGGGAAAAGGAAGTCATAGAAAGATTTGACAGTGTTCCGGGTGACCCGAACCAGAGAATTTTTGACTTCGTAAGAGGCGCAGATCTTTTAATCCACGATACGACATACACACCGGAAGAATACATTGAAAAGGTCGGCTGGGGACATTCCCATTATCTTTTCACGCTTAGAGTTGCGCACGAAGGTCAAGTCAAACGCCTATTGTTATTTCATCACGACCATATGCACACCGATAATATGATTGATGAAATTTTTGAGCATTGCAAAAATGAAGTCAAAAAGAGAAAATACAAGTTCAATCTAATGGTTGCATCAGAAGGCATGGAGATAGAGATTTAATTTGGTTAATTTCACCTGCTTTTATAAATTGTCTTGGAAAAGATGAAAAAAATCCCAACAAAACCAGCGATGAAGAACATCGCTATACTTGGCTCAACTGGGTCAATTGGAAGGAATGCAATTGATGTAATTTTAAATTTCCCAGATAAATTTAAAGTTACATATCTTGCCGTAAACAAAAACATAGAACTTCTCTCTGAGCAGGTAAAACTACTCAAACCAAAAGGTGTAGCGATCTTTGACAAGAAAAGAGCTGAAGAATTTTCAAAACTTGTAAATGGTCAAGTTGAGGTCTTATCCGGGGAGGAAGGACTTCTTGAAATAGTTAGCAGGGATGATGTTGACATTGTTTTAAATTCGCTTGTCGGTTTTTCCGGACTTAAACCAACTATAAGAGCCATTGAAAGTAAAAAAAGAATCGCTCTTGCAAATAAAGAAACACTTGTCGTAGCTGGTGAAATAATAAAGAAACTCATCAATGAGAACGATGTCCAGCTCATCCCGGTTGATAGTGAACACAACGCTATCTTTCAATGTCTCGTTGGGGAAAGAATTTCAAATGTTAATAAGCTAATACTTACTGCTTCTGGTGGTCCATTCTTAAACAGAGACAAATCGGAGCTTGAGAATGTGAGCGTTGAGGAAGCTTTGAAACACCCAAACTGGAAGATGGGTAATAAAATAACAATTGATTCGGCGACATTGATGAACAAAGGTCTTGAAGTCATTGAAGCGCATTGGCTTTTTGGATTACCAGTTGAAAAAATTAAAGTCGTGATTCACCCGCAATCAATAATTCATTCAATGGTTGAATTCGTTGATGGCTCAATAAAAGCACAACTTGGCGTTCCGGATATGAAAATCCCGATACAATACGCTTTAACTTACCCCGATAGGGTCAAAGCAAGTTATGGGGAACTTGATTTCACTAAAATTGGGCAATTCACTTTTCTTGAGCCTGACCTTGAAAAGTTTGAATGTTTAAAGATCGCTTATGAAGTAGCGAAACTCGGTGGAACTTATCCAACCGTCTTGAACGCTGCGAATGAAATCGCCGTTGATTTATTCTTGAACAGAAAAATAAAGTTCACGGAAATACCAAAGATCATAAAAAAATCGCTTGATGCACATAAACCCAAGTTTAACCCTGACCTTGAGGATATTTTAAAAGTTGATGCTGAAACAAGGAACTTTGTAAAAAATTTGGAGGGAGTAGATTAATCTATGGAAGTAATAAAAACTATTTTCTACTTTGCGATAACGATCGGTGTTCTCGTGCTCGTCCATGAATTCGGGCACTTCATAGCCGCGAAACTTTCAAAGATGAAGGTTGAGGTCTTCTCAATCGGCTTTGGAACAAGGTTATTCGGGAAGAAAATCGGTGAAACTGATTATAGAATCTCCGCATTCCCACTTGGAGGGTATGTTAAAATTGCAGGGATGGTTGATGAAAGCTTGGATGCTGGTTTTATAGGAAGTGAGCCAAAACCATATGAATTCAGAAGCAAGCCCTTTCATCAAAAATTTTTCGTTATAACCGCTGGTGTTTTGATGAATATGTTGCTTGCGATTTTCCTCTTTTGGTTAATTTTTATGATAGAGGGGAAAACTTTCAGGGATGTTACAGAGGTTGGTTATGTCATTCCAAATTCACCCGGCTATGAAGCGGGATTTAAAGAGGGAGATAAAATTTTGAGCATAAACGGAAAGAAAGTGAAATATTGGGATGATATATTTAGAATTGCCTTCATTGATGAATTGACAAGCGATTTAAATTTTGAAGTTAAACGCGGTGATGAAAAAGTTTTAATTTCAATACCAAGGTCAAAAATTTCTGAGTTCGCACTTGATGAGTCCATTGGCATTCTACCCTTGTACACAGAGACAATGGTCATGGCTATTGAGCCAGGTCGTCCTGCTGAAAAAGTTGGAATACAACCGAGAGATGTTATACTTGCTGTTAACAATGAAAAAATTTACACCCCAGCACAACTCACATCCATCATAAAGTCAAACGCTGGGAAAGAAATCACATTAAAGATAAAGCGCGATGGAAAAGAACTTTTACAGAAAATCACTCCAGACCCCGATGGTAGAATTGGAATACAAATAACAGGCACATATACCGGTCCGATTAAAAAGGAAAGCTACAACCCATTTGAGGCATTCCTTAACGGAATAAAGGAGGTCTATAGAATATCATCTCTCACGGTAAACGGCATTAAACAACTTATAACCGGGGAAATTCCACTCAAAAAGGGCATTGCTGGACCTGTGCGAATTGCCAAATTTGCAACTCAAAGTGCGGATATCGGTTTTACAGCCTTTCTCGGATTTATGGCGATATTGAGCATAAGCTTGGCGTTTTTAAATATATTCCCATTCCCGGGGCTTGATGGAGGGCATCTTGCGGTTTTAATAATTGAGGGAATTATAAGAAGAGAACTCTCATACAAAGTAAAGATAGCCATCCAGCAAGTAGGGATAATCATTTTAATCATCTTGATGATATTTGTCATATACAATGATATCGTTCACTTTTAAGTGTGACCTCGTTCACGGCATTTAATTGTTCTTGAATTTAATTTCAAAGCGAAAGAAAAATAAATTTTTGAGGACGCCATGAGAAAGTTTTTTATCCTTACATTAACAGTTTTCGCTACTGCCTTTGGGCAGGTGAATTTGCAAGTAACTGCCCCTGCATCGCTTGAACAAGTTAACATCGCCGACCTTGATGTCAGCAGGTTAAAGGATTTGCCACTTTTATTTACCGTGACGATAACAAGTGATACCCCCAGAAATTTGAAACTTCACTTTCAAGTGTTCGCCAAAATTGGAAATGAACCGGAAGAAATTTTCGCTGACGCTTGGAGCTTACCATTTGAGGTCAACAGAATTTTAAGCTTTACAAATCAAGACCTCGCCTCGGGAAAAGCAGGTATAAAAAGCGATAAAGATAGGACAAAAATTTATGAGGATAAGATAAACAAGATAAAAGACCTCGCACAATCAACAGGTAGATTGCCAGCTGGAAGTTATAGATTTGTGATACAATTACTTGATGAATCTGAGCTGGGGATTTTATCTACATGGGAGAAAGTTTACGAAATCACAAATCCATCAAGGATTGACCTCGTATCACCAAGTTATGAGTCCGAAGTTAGAACGCAATTTCCGATATTCAAATGGATTGCGCCTAATTTCAAAGAGTTTGAAATTTTCGTCTACGAGAAATTACCAAACCAAACAACGCCTGAAGAGGTCGTCTCGGGAGATAAAAATTTGAGATGGAGATATAAAACAACTGAATCTCAAGTTCAATATCCCCGCGAAGCTTTGCCTCTTGAGAATGGTAAAAGCTATTACTGGTATGTGAAATCAACGATATCAGGAAGTCGTGGGATTGAGGAGATAAGAAGTGAGATATGGAACTTCAGTGTAAATTTAGGTCAAACGACAACAGAGGCTGTTGTATCTAAGTTAACCCCAACGGAGAAAAAAACTCTTGACAATTTAGTAAACGCCTTTAAGCAAGCTGGGAATTCGGAGATAGCTGAACTTTTGAGCAAAATTGTAAGTGATTTTGTGATCCTGATTGATGGTAGACCAGCGACGCAAGGTGAGATTGAGGAGATTTTAAGGGCTATAAGACAGCAATTAGCTGACCTTGGAGCCGAAGTTGAAGTAAAATAAAATTTCAAAACAGCTATGAAAGGGAAAATTCCAAAAGTTGGTTTAACTTTTATAATTGCGATTTTATTTTTTGGTTTTATAAATTATGCGCCTACGATTGCTATAGTTCAACTTGTAAAGAATAAGGCATATCACAAACCGCCCAAAGCTGATCAATGGAAACCAACTCAAAAAGGTCTTGGGCTTGAATCTGGAACGCTCGTGAAAACAGATGAAAAGTCATTCTTGTTGATCAAGTTCCTTGACGGGAGCTTTCTACGCGTTGGTGAAAAAACTGTCCTTGAGGTTCTCGGAGAAAATCCAAAGGGTAATTATTCAAGGAAAATCAATGTTGAAAACGGTGGAGTTGACTTCAAAGTAACTAAGGTAAAGGGAAAGTTTGAATTCACAACGCCTTTATCAGTTGCGACAATAAGAGGAACTGAAGGCGTTTTGATATCGCGGACGGATGCGGATACGCTTATGGTTAGAGAAGGTGAAGTGGATTTCTTTAACAAAATTTCAAACATCAGTAGAACTGTAAAAGCGGGGGAAATCGGCATCTCTACAAAGGTCGGTGAAATAACAACAAGACAAATGACAGAATCAGAACAGCAGAAGTCACAGGAAATAAGAAGAGCAATTGAAAAGAGAGAGATTGAGATAAGAGGGAAAACGGGGGAAGGAAAAGAAATAAGGATTAAAATAAAAGAAAAATAATTTAATGCGACACCTAATTTCGCCGTTTCTTTTTATCTTTATTATCTCAACAATTTCCCCTGCTCAACAAGTTTTTAATGTCATCCCACTTCAAAAGGGCATTAGTGGTGAAAATTTGAAACTCAGGATTGAATTTACCGATGTAAGCAACATCGTCAAAGTGAAATTGTTTTACAAGTCAAGCGTTGATGAAAGATTTAAATTGATTGAAATTTACCCATCGCAAGAAAACTTCACAATAGTGACGCTCCCTGGCGAAGATGTAAAGGCACCTGAAATGGAAATTTTCATTGAAGCGACGGACAAAAGCGGAGGGATAAAACATTATCCAGACAAAGCCCCGGATGAACTCTTGCGAATACCAATAATTGAAGTTAAAGCCCCGGGGAAAATTATAGTGTTAAGCCCAGAGCCAGGGACCGTCGTTCGTCCTGATGAAGTTTTAATCTCCGCATCTCTAATTGAAGTTGAAAACTTCGCTCCGGAAAAAAGTCAAGTTTTATTTGACAAAACCGATGTGACATCTATGTGCATCATAACATCCGAACTTGTCACTTTTGTCCCGGATAATTTTAAATTTCCAATTAAACCGGGGTCACACAAAGTTACAATTATCTTGAAAGACACGACAGAAAAAGTCGTAACAAGCACATCTTGGGGGTTTACGATTTTATCGCCAACGGAAATCGCTGAAAGTGAAAGGGCTTTCAATTATCGCTCAAACTTTGAGATTGAGCTACGACAGGAGAAAGTACAATCAAACAGCAATTTTTATGTCCGCGGGCGCGCAAACTTCACCGGGAGTTATAGTTTTTTCAATCTTAACACAAACTTATACTTGACAAGCGAAGAAAAAGCGACAATACAACCGCAGCATAGGTTTTTAGTTGAGGGTAACCTTCTTGATTGGGTGAAGGTTAGCTATGGTGACGTGTATCCAAATTTCTCACCCCTTATATTAAGCGGTTATAGGGTCAGGGGAATTTACAGCAAGATTGACCTTAGATATTTTCAAATTGAGGTTGTAAATGGTCAAACAAGAAGAGGAATTGAAGGGCTCGTTGAAAAAGAAATCCCGATTGACAGTTTAAAAGGCGAAACCCTGCCACAAAATAGCGTTTATGACACGACAAATAGAAAGATATTGATTTACAACTACGGAACTTATGAGAGAAATCTCCTTGCGATAAAACCAGCATTTAAATTCAAGAGAAATTTTGAACTTGGATTTACTTATCTTGTCTCGCAGGACGATAAAGCTTCCATTCGTTTCGGAGGAAACCCACAGAAGAATGTAGCAATTGGAACAAATTTAATTCTTTCACTTGATAATGCAAGGACGGAATTTAGAGCATACGGGGCGTTAAGCGTGCGAAATGAGAATTTAAATGCATCAAGTTGGACTGAAGCGGATATTGACTCACTTTTGAAAGATACGCCATCTTTAAGGGATAACTTGAAAAAATACAAACCACTGATTGAGAAATTTGTCCCTTTAAACCAATACATCGTTCCGATAAATCCATTTGCTCTTTCATCGCTGGCTTATGAAGCGGGTCTGAACTTAAATTACTTTGGCAACTTTTTGAAGATTGATTACATATTTCACGGCAATGAATATCTCTCCTTCGGTCAACCATATCTAAGACAAGACATCCAAGGGTTTAGAATCTTTGATAGGTTAAGATTTTTAAGGAATCAACTATTCTTGACATTCCGTTTTGAAAACTTGAACGACAACACGAAAAAACAGCGCGATTACACAACGAAGTTCATCAACTGGGAGATTTCAGCAATGTATTCTCCGCTTGCGAATCTTCCAACCATGAGTGTAACTTATACTCAAAATAAAAGCGATAACGGCATCCCGCTTGATTCATCGCGAGCTTTCAACCTCATCGTCAACAAAATAAGTTTTGACATCAGCTATTATTTTGAATACCTTTTCAAAAATCAAGTCAACATCTCATTTTCAATCTCCGGCTCCGATGACAGGACAAAAACAAATGCTGATTTTAACAACGCGAATTTATCCCTCTCAATGTTTTCAAATGTAAATGACAACTTGCGTGGGAATTTCCAGTTTGGAATGTATAATTCAAAGTTTAAAAAACCGCTGTATGATTCAACCGGTAGAGTCGTTGGATCAGCGGAGCAAAAGTTCAATTATATTTTGATCGGTTTTGGTGCGGACTACAGATTTAAAAATATGCGTATTTGGGGTAACATAGCGCCAAGTTTTGGGAATTTAGGTCGTCTTTACATTTATTTCGGCGGAGAGAGGGAAATCGCAAGAAATCAAAGCTTGAATTTGAAATGTAATTTCCTACTTCACGAGTCCATTGATGTTGTAGCATATTTAACTTACAAGATAAGTTTTTGATATGAGCAAATTAAAATTTGATTTTTCAAAAGTCGCTTTACTTGTGTCTCTTATTGGCTCGCTAATCGCTTTTCTCACGGTTGAATTCATCCCGGCTCTAACAGGTGTTGAATTGAAAACATTAGACCTTCGCTTTAATTATAGAGGGGTAAAACAAAATTATGCTGATTCATCGGATATTCTCATAGTTGCGATAGATGAGGTATCGCTTGATAGAGCTCCAGTGAAATGGCCTTGGCCAAGAAGTTATTATGCTAAAATTGTCAGGAACTTGAAAAAAGCGGGAGCAAAGGTTATCGCCTTTGATATTAATTTTGATTCGCCGGATTTAAATCCAAACAATGATATGGACTTTCAAAAAGCGATAGAAGAAGCCGGAAATGTTATTCTTGCTGGGCGTGAAACAAAAGACATAAAATTTAAAGGACGAATTATTGAAACAAAGAATTTACTCCGCAATATTTTTATCGGAACTCCGAACTCATCTCCTGGCATCGTTGAGGTCCTAAGGGATTATGATGGTGTTTGCAGACGCTATGTGCCTGTTTTTTCAGTTGGGGACACAATCTTCCCAAGTTTTGGGCTTGCCGTTTTGCTCGCTTATTACAACTTAAAAATTGATTCCGTCTATGATTTCCCAGCTAGAACACCCTTTGAAAATGGTTTTTTCCAACTGGGTAATATAAAAATTCCAAAATTTGATGAAAAAACCTGGCTCATAAACTACGCAGGTCCAGCTGGGACTTTTAGATATATAAGTTTCATTGATGTGCTTGACGATCAAGAATTTAAAACAAAAGATGAAGTTGAATATGGAGATATAAATACATTTGATAACCCCGAATACGGACTCTTACACGACAATGTTTTCAAAGATAAAATCGTCGTAATCGGAAGCGCTATACCAGAGTTTAAGTCCGAACTTGGCGACTTGCTCCCGGTTCCGTTTGTAAAAGATGAAAGCAATTTGATGTATGGCGTTGAAATACACGCAAACGCTATAGCAACCGTTATTGAAAGAAAGTTTATAAAGAAAACTCCACCTTTGCTATCGTTTTTGATCGTTTTCGTATTTGCTCTGATCAGTTTTCTTGTTGCTACAAACATAAGGAAGTTGAAATTACGCCCCGAGTTCGTATCCGAGCTCCTAAACATTTTATTTTTACTTCTCTACTTCGGGTTATGGATTTATTTCTCTTTCTTGATGTTTAAAGAGAATTTAATTTTACCCACTATCTCCCCAATTCTCGGTGGGCTTTCCACATATATCGGCTCTGTCGCTTACCAATACTTTATAGAGAGAAAGCAAAAGAGAGTCATCAAACGGATTTTCAGCTATTATGTTCATCCATCCGTTGTTAATCAGTTGATATCAAATCCAGATATCGTTCGCCTTGGTGGAGAAAAAAGAGAGATGACTGTTCTTTTCACTGACCTCTGGAACTTCACAACGATAAGCGAGGCATATCCACCGGAGTTTATATTTAACATATTAAACGAGTATTTTGAAACGATGACAAAAGTGATCTTCAAATATGGTGGAACGCTTGACAAATATATTGGCGATGCGCTCGTTGCCTTTTGGGGCGCACCGATTTATTATCCCGATCACGCTTTGAGGGCTTGTCTTTGCGCTTTGAAAATGCAATTTGAACTTGAAAAATTACGGATAAAATGGGAAAAAGAGGGAAAACCCCTTCTCTATATGAGAGTTGGGATAAATACCGGTGAAATGATCGTTGGCAACCTCGGTGGTTACGGGAGGTTTAATTACACCGTCATAGGTGATAGTGTGAACCTCGGTGCTCGTCTTGAAGCGGTAAATAAAGAATTTGGGACGAACATAATTATAAGCGAATATACTTACGCGAAAGTTAAGGATTTCTTCAAGGTCCGAGAACTTGGAAGTATAGTCGTCAAGGGGAAAACAAAATCGGTCAAAATTTACGAGCTTCTTGATGTTTTGATCGCCGAAAGCAAACTTGTGAAAATTATGAGTTGAAATTTCATTTTGAATTTTTAACCCTGTTGTAGATTATGTAAATCCCATCAAGCACAAGCGATGGCTCGTAAAAATCAATCACTTTTGTATGCTCAATTATCGTCTTAGCAAGCCCGCCCGTAGCTATAACTTTAGCCCTTTGCCCAACAACCTCCTTAATCCTTCTTATCATACCTTCCATTGCATCAACAGCACCATACATTATCCCCGATTGCATGCTTGATACAGTATTTTTACCGATGACGCTCTTGGGGAAATGAAGTTCAATTTTTGGAAGTTTAGCAGCTCTTCTGTGAAGTTCAGCTGCACTTGTTTCAATCCCAGGAGCAATGACACCCCCAAGATATTCACCTCTTTCAGATACAACATCGTAAGTCGTCGCAGTTCCAAAATCAACTATTATAACCGGACCACCATACTTTGTAAAACCAGCAACAGCGTTACATAACCTGTCAGCACCAACAGCTGTTGGGTCATCGTATAAAATTTTAACACCGAGATCAATTTCAGAAGATATGACAACTGGCTCAACCTTAAAGTGCTTTCTACTCATCCAAAGGAAAACATCCGTCAAATTCGGGACAACCGACGAAATCCCAACGCCAGTTATGTCCCCAACATCAACATTTGCATCCGAACAAAAAAATTTGACAAGAAGCCATGTCTCATCCTCAGTCCGTGTTATCAAACTTGAAACCCTCCAATCGTGAATTAATTTCCCATCCCTGTAAATCCCGAAAACAGTGTGCGTGTTTCCAATATCAATCGCCAGAAGCATTTTCTTCCTCCCGTTTCATTGCGACTTCCTTTATAAATGAAAGTATATGTTCTTTTATTTGCTCACGGACCTTTCTAAAAACTTTCATTCTTTCTTCCTTTGTTCCAGTTGCCTCGGCTGGGTCTTCAAAACTCCAATGAATTCTCTTTACATCGCCAGGGAAAGTCGGACAAGATTCCTTTGCCTTATCGCAAACAGTTATAACATAATCAAAATTTTGACCTATAAACTCCATCACACTTTTTGATCTATGCCAAGAGATATCTATGCCGATTTCTCTCATCGCTTCAATAGCAAGTGGATGAACAAAAGAGGGATTTGTCCCAGCTGAATAAACCTCAAATTTACCATTTCCAAAATGTCTTAATAAACCTTCAGCCATTTGGCTTCTGCAGGAGTTTCCTGTGCAAAGAAATAGAACTCTTATCATTTGGCGTTCAAGATGTTTTGTTTAAAAATAAAAAAGGGAGACACCGATGGTCTCCCCTCTAACGCTTTACACTGGCTGGAGATATTTTTCAAGTCGCGCAAGTAAATTTCTCTTCGGCATAGCTCCAACTATTTGCTCAAGGACTCGCCCATTTTGAAAAAGCATAAGCGTTGGGATGCTCATTATCCCATATCTCATAGCTGTCTTGGGATTGTAATCAACATTTAACTTTCCTACCTTCAATCTGTCAGCATACTCCTGGGCTATTTCTTCAACTATCGGTGCTATCATCCTACAAGGGGCGCACCATTCAGCCCAGAAATCCACGAGGACAAGCTTATCTGACTTGAGAACCTCCTCGTCAAAGTTTGCGTCGGTCAGTTCAATTATGTTCTTTGACATTTTATCTCCTTTTTATTTTGGAATTAGTTTGACATTTTCATCGCCGAATAAACTTTTAAGTGTGTTGATCAATTTACCACTCGGTTTGACGAACAAATTTGAAATTTCAAACCTTTGAATTACACTTCCGTTATCTTTAACATCAATCTCAATAAAACAATTTCCCTCGTCGCTATCTTTGAGAATTTCAGCAAGTTTGCGCCCTTTCTCTTCAGGTTCATTTTTATCGACAAAAATAACGATTTTATAAGTGAAGATTTCCCTCACATCGCTTAGAGGATAGACCTCGTTGACTTGAATATATAGCTGGTTTCCACGCACATCCGCTTTACCAACAACCATCACAAGTCCTTCAATCGTGAGATGTCTTGAATAATTTTTGTAAACTTCGCTGAAGGCGACACATTCAGCTTTGCCAGTGAAGTCCTCAAGCTCAAAAATTAACATTTGATTTTTATTTTTGTCAAGTTTCGTCTTCATATCGGTTATAACTCCACACGCACGAACAACTTGACCTTCTCCCACAGACTCAGGTTCACCAAGTTTTACAGTAGCAAATGTCTGAACATCATCAAAATATCTCATCAAAGGGTGACCTGAGACATAAAATCCAAGCACTGCCCTCTCGTAGGAAAGTTTTTCCATCTCGCTCCATGGTTTGACTTCTGGAAGTGGCGGATAATTCTCGTTCTCAAATTCAGTTGTGAAAAGATCAAACAATCCAACCTGTCCATTCCTTCTATCCCTCTTGACTTTCTCTCCATAGTTTAACGCCAACTCAACCGATTGAAGCAGCTGAGCCCTGTGACCACAATTCAACGAATCAAAAGCTCCTGCTTGAATCAAACTTTCAATTGCACGCTTATTAACAACCCTTAGATCAACCCTTGCACAAAAATCAAAGATATTTTTGAACTTCCCACCTTCATTTCTCGCGCGAATAATCTCATTCACAGCGTTTTCACCGACATTTTTTATCGCCCCGAGACCAAACCTTATCGTGTTCTTATCTATCACTGTGAAATCAAGATTGCTTTCATTAACATCCGGTGGCAAAACCTTGATACCCATCTTTCTGCAATCATCAATGAACTGAACGATCTTATCCGTATTGTTCAATTCACTTGACATAGTCGCAGCCATAAACTCGGCAGGGAAATGAGCTTTCAAATAAGCAGTTTGATAGGCAATGTAAGCGTAGGCAACAGCGTGACTCTTGTTAAATCCATACGAAGCGAACTTTTCAAGCATGTCAAAAATCTCCTCCGCAATTTTTCTGTCAACCCCATTTTTAACGGCACCCTCAATAAATTCATCCCTTTGCTTAGCCATCAACTCTTTATCCTTCTTCCCCATCGCCCTTCTCATCAAATCCGCTTTTGCAAGTGAAAAACCAGCTATCTGGTTTGCAATTTGCATAACCTGCTCTTGATAAACTACAATACCAAATGTTTCCTTCAAAATTGGCTCAAGCTTTGGGTGTAGATATTCAATCGGTTTTTCCCCATGCTTCCTTGCGATGTAATCATCAATCATCTGCATCGGTCCGGGTCTATAAAGAGCATTCATAACAGCGAGGTCGTTTAAATTTGACGGCTTCAACTTTCTCAGATATTCTTGCATCCCGGAACTTTCAAACTGAAACACACCAACTGTTCTACCCTCGCCCAAAAGCTCATATGTCTTTTCATCATCAAGCGGAATCTCGTCAATGTTTATTTCAATCCCATAATTTTGCTTGATCAACTTCAAAGTGTTCACAATTACCGTAAGCGTCCTGAGCCCAAGCATGTCAATTTTCAAAAGCCCCGCCTTTTCAAGATAATCTTTGTCAAACTGGGTCATCAATTCCGTCTGAGATGTCTGATAAAGCGGGACATAATCGCTTATATCCCCAGGGGCAATCACAACACCAGCAGCATGCGTTGATGGATGTCTATTCAAACCTTCAAGAACAAGCGAATACTGAACTAACTCCTTCAACTTGGGATCGCTCGTCGTTTTTAACCATTCAAGCTCAGGAACAGTCTCAATCGCTTCCTTAAGTGAAAGTGGCTTGCCAAGTTGAACAGGTATGTTCTTCGTTATTGAATCAACCGTCTGAAGTGAAATCCCAAGAACTCTTCCAACATCCCTTATCACAGCCCTTGATGAAAGCGTCCCAAAGGTGATTATCTGAGCAACGGATTTCTCCCCGTATTTTTTCTTGACATAATCAATCACCAAGTCCCTTTTATCATCTGCAAAATCAACATCAATATCAGGCATTGAAACTCGCTCCGGGTTTAAAAATCTCTCAAAAAGCAAATCATACTTCAGTGGATCAATATTTGTAATCCCAAGAGCGTATGAAACAAGTGAGCCAGCTGCTGAACCTCTCCCTGGACCAACAGCAACACCCATCTTTCTCGCTTGATTTATAAAGTCCTGAACGATCAAAAAATAAGTTGAAAAACCCATCCTCTTTATCACATCAAGCTCATATTTGAGACGGTCTTCAATTTCCCGAGTTATATTTTTATATCTTCTTTGCAATCCTTCCCAAGCGAGTTTCTCAAGGTATTCCTCAGGTGTCCTAACACCAGCATTTTCAGGGATTGGAAAGTGGGGGAGATAATTTTTCCCAAGTTCAATTTCAAGATTACACTTTTCTGCTATCTCAAGCGTCGCCTCAATCGCCTCAGGAAAATCTTTAAACGCCTCATACATCTCCTCAGCGCCTTTGAAATAAACTTGGTCAGTTCCATATTTTAGCTGATAGATGTCCCTGACGGAATTTTTATCTTGAATTGAAATAAAAATGTTGTGTGGGATTGCGTGTTCACGCTTGATGTAATGGCAATCGTTCGTCGCCACAAGCTTTATCCCAAGCTCTTTTGCAAGCCGTGGCATCCCCTGAAGAACAGGGAGCTCCTTATCTATAAAATGATTCTGAATCTCAAGATAAAAATCATCACCGAAAAGGTCCTTGAACCTCCTCGCCATCTCTCTTGCCTTATCATAATCACCGTCAACAAGATGCGCAGATATAACTCCACCGATACAAGCAGAAAGAGCTACCAATCCATCACGATACTTTTCTAAAACTTCCATATCAATCCTTGGCTTGTAATAAAACCCCTCGGTATGACCTATTGTGATAAGTTTTATAAGATTTTTCCACCCGGTTTGATCCTTCGCCAAAAGGACAAGATGCTTATAGTGTGTCCTTTTGTTTCTCACTGCAAGGTCAGATTCCTCATCCCTGCTTCCCTTAGTTTTATCAAATCTTGAACCGTCGGTGATGATGTAAACCTCGCTACCTATTATTGGCTTTACACCCGCTTCCCTTGCCTTTATGTAAAATTCAAGAGCACCAAACAAAACCCCGTGGTCCGTAAGAGCAACAGCGGACATCTTATTCTCAACAGCGGACTCAATTATACCATCAATCGTGCTTATCGCATCAAGAATGCTATAATGGGAGTGATTATGAAGATGAACAAACTCAGGCATTTATCTTTAAAGCTTTGTTTGACCTCTGCTCACGGGACAAAAAAATATAATCAAGCAAAATGATAAATTCAAGCGAACACCTAAAAAGAACATGGCCAAGCGACTTAATTGTATGAAAGGGCAGATTGAAGGCGTGAAGAAGATGATTGGCAAGTGAAAAGAGGAAGTATTTATTAAATTAAGAGCGATTGAAGGGGTTTTAAACAAGTTGATATATAACCCCATTTAATGGAATGCCAAAAAATTGTGAAATAACTGAATATCTACAATTTGTGAGGAAAGAGTTTGGAAAACTTAACATTGAAGAAATGCTCGGTAAAACAAACAAAAACCATATTCACAAGAAAAAATCCTGTGTTCTACGGGGGGGCAATACACGACGAATTAACTCCGATATCTCCTTAACCTTAATTGGCTTATATGTCCAATAAATAGAACCTTCTTCTTGCGGTATTCCACCTCCAAGCACTGAACTATCACCCCCTTCCATATAGCCACTCAAAATTATAAACTTAACATAAGGATTTATTTCCTTCAACCTTTTATAAAGTTCCACACCGTTCATCCCAGGCATTAAAAAATCAGATATAACAACATCTATTTTATCCTTGTTTTCACGATACACCTCAATTGCCGAAAACGCATCTGTTGCCTTTAAAACTTGATAATTTAAAGTTTCAAGAATTTGACAATTGACTTCTATAACTTCAGGATCATCCTCAACAAGCAAAATCACCTCCCCTTGACCAGAAACGTATTTCTCTTCTTCCTCATTTAATTCGGGTTTGACTTCAAGCGACACAAACTCGGGTAAATATATATAAAATGTCGTTCCCTTACCAACCTTTGATTTAACATTGATATAACCCCCATGTTCACGAATAATCCCATATACTTGACTTAATCCAAGACCAGTCCCTTTACTCCTTGGCTTAGTTGTAAAAAATGGCTCAAATATCTTATCAATTATATTTTCAGGTATCCCCACACCTGTATCTGACACGGTTATAACAATCCACTGCTTATCAATAAGTTCTTTTTCATCTACAACCTCTCTTTGAGATATCGGCATAAAAATTTCTTTTGGCGGTCCAGTTTGACTAACCTCAAAATTTAAATCCCCACCCTCGGGCATAGCATCCCTTGCATTAATGCCAAGATTCATTATCACCTGCTGAATTGATGTTGCATCAGCATAAATCAAATGCTCCCTATCATACCTGAAATTAATTTTGATATTTTCTGGCAATGTCCTCTTTAAAAGTGATATTACCTCCTTCATAAATTGAACAAGATTTATAACCTGCTTCTGATAAATTGACTTTCTTGAAAAATCAAGTATCTGTTTCGTCAAGTTGGAAGCCCGATAGATCTGATTTATTATCATCTCAACTTTCTTCCTGAACTTATCAGGAAGTTCCGCATCCCTCAACATCAGCTCCGAAATCCCCAAAACAACATTTAACATATTATTAAAATCGTGAGCTATCCCAGCAGCTAATTGTCCTATAACTGAAAGTCGTTCTTGAGCCGTAAGTTTCTCCCTGGCTAATCTCTCATCGGTGACATCTCTCATAATGAGCAAATAACCACTTTTAATCTCATACGCAATGATTTCAAATATACTGCCCGAACGCTTCAACTCACTCAAAACCCTTAAGTTTCCATCACTTACAATCCTTTCCTGCGTAAGATTAATTCCATTTGGAATACTCATATTTTCAGAAACCCCAAGATAAACATCTATACTCACACCAGCTATATCTTCAAGAACATCACCAGTTGAAACTTCTTTTCCGTTTAAAAGTTTTAGAAATTTTACTGCAGATGAATTTAAAGTGATTATATATTTGTCAAACGAAAGCAAAATCAAACCGTCGTGAACGGACTCAATAACCTCTTTTAACTTTAATCTCTCATGCCGTATCTTCTCATTAATTAACAGCATGCAAACAATTTGAGCAATTTTTTCAGCAAAATTGATTTCATCCTCACGCCAATTTCTTCTTTCCCTATGCTCAAAACATATAATTCCTAATTGCGTCTCTTCCACACCACACCACAAAGGAACATCAATTGAACTCCTTAAACCAAGCGGTTTCCAGTAATCAAACCATAACTCTTTAAATCTTGGGTCAAATTCAACATCAGAAGTATATATTGAAATTTCACCACTTATAGCTTTGAAATATTCGGGATATTTATCAACCTCAAGTGAAATTGAACTTGGAAGGTGTTTATCTTCTTTGAGCTCGTATACCTCAATGCACTCAAGTTTCCTCTCCCCGGAAAATTTCCATATGCTGATTCGGTCAACCTCTATAATCTTAGCTGATTTCTCAGCGATAAATTTAAGCGCCTCTTCAAATGAAAATTGCGTAAGATTTGTCAGAATTTGAAATATAAGTTCCTTCTCTAATTGCCCAATTGTTATGTCTTTAATGGTTGATATGAAGTGAGTTATTTTTCCAGATTCATCAACAATTGGTGTGATCGTTTCAAATGCATAAAAAATTCGCCCATCCTTACGCCTGTTCACAAAAGTGCCTCTAAATGTTTTGCCAGAGAGAATAGCATTCCAAAACTCCTCATAAAACTCTACGGAATGATAACCACTTTTAAATAACCTCGGGCTCTGCCCAATTAACTCCTCAGCGCTATATCCGCTCATCTTTTCAAGCGCAGAATTTACATACTCAATCTTTCCGGTCACATCGGTTATAAGAACACCATCCCCACTTTGTTCAATCGCTCTTTCAATCTTCTTAAGTTTGTCAAGTGAACTTTCAAGTTTTTCAGCCATCAGATTGAAATTTTCACCAAGATTTTGAATCTCATCCCCCGTCTTTAATTTCAATCTGACCTTAAAGTTGCCTACCGCTATTAAATTTGTGGCTTGAATGAGTAACCCAAGTGGCTTCACTATGAACATATCAGCATAAATTATCACTCCCAATGTGAAAATCAAGGAAACAAGAACCGTCAGTATAATAAAGCGAATAAACGCATCAAACTTCATCTTGGCATATTGGCTTAACCTTGCATTTATTAAATTTACCTTGTTCACTATATCAAGCGAGATTTCATTTAATGCTTTAATTGTTTCTAAATCATCCTTATCCAATTTGCTTTTCGGTTTAATTGACTCAAGTACCCCTCTCTTTAACTTCTCCCATCTTCTTTGAACCCCCTCATATTCAGCTTTGAACTCCTCTGGGATGGGCAAAATTTCCAATTCCCTTGACCCATTCATTAAAGTGGTCAGCGAAAACTCAAAAGTTCCAATTGAACTTATAATTTCGTCTTCTACGCCCAAAGCTATTGCCTTCACGAGTTGCTGAGAACTGTATCCCATCTTACCTGTCAAGTCGGAATATACCGAAAGCATCCTATTTTCAGACAAAAATATAAAAGTTTTGTAAGCCCCGAAAGAAGAAACAAGGAAAACGAAAACTATAATTAAGACAATTTTTGTCCTTATACTAATGCTTATTTTAGTAGATTTTCTCGAGACGAAAACCACTTCTCTTTGTCATTTGAATTTTAATTGACGCAGTTTTGAGTTAATATACAACAAATTAAAGCTTTTTCAAAAAATTCCGATAATAAAAGAAAAAAAAGCGAGGCAAATTATGAGCAGGAATGTCAATCCTGTCTCGGAGTTAAAGATTACCGATAAGGGGCTGTCCTTAAGGAGACAATTTTTAAATTTTACAGATGAGGATATAAAGTATTTGAGAATGGCTCATAAATGGGCTGATAAAGTGGCAGATAGAATAGCAAAGGAATTTTATGATCATCAATTTAAATTTCCTAAAACGAGGGAATTTTTTGAGAATTTTGCCAATCAAAAAGGAATAACACTTGAAAAGTTAAGGAGCCAACTTGAAAAAACACAGGCACAGTATTTCAGGGAGATTTTTTCCGAAGCCCTGAAAGAAAATCCCTTTGGTTCTGAATATTTCAATCGTCGCCTTTTCATTGGATATGTCCATAATGTTATAAACCTACCGATGAAATGGTATGTTGGAAGTTATATGCTTTATTATGACCTTACTAAAAAATATTTAAAGAAAGAATTTCCACACAGACCATTTTTCAGAAGGAAACTTGAAAGAGCAATTTTGGCCGTTTTTAATTACGATATGCAAGCTGTCTTTGATGCATTCTTTTACGATTTTCTCAAGAGCATAAATGTGAGTATAGCTGGACTTGAGATAGGAAATCTTGAATATGATTACTCAGACAATTACGATAAAATCAAACTCCTTGTTGAAGAAAGGGTAAAAGAAGAATTGAGAAGGAAAGAGGAAGAAAAGCGTAAATATCTTTCTGAAAATTTTGAAAGGATATCAAATTACATACGGCTACTCTCAGATGGTGATCTTACATCCGAGATAAAAGGTGATGGCGGTGATGATTATATGTTAAGTTTATATGATACGCTTGAGAAGATGCGTCTAAGTTATGTTGAGATCCTTTATCAATTAAAAGATATGATAAATATTCTTTCAAGCGCAACTGCGCAGTTAAGCTCAAGTTCAGAGGAGATGTCCTCCGGGGTTAAAGAACAAGTTTCACAGACAGGTGAGATTGCATCCGCGATTGAAGAGATGAGTAGGACAATCGTTGAGAACGCAAGAAACGCTACGGTTGTTTCTGAAATTGCGGATAAATCCAGTAGTTCCGTTCGGATTGGGGTTAACACATTAAGAGAAGTTATAGATGAGATCACGAAAATTTCAGAACTCGTTGATGAATCAACGAACGTTATAATTGAACTTGGTAAATCAAGCGAGCAGATAGATGAAATCATATCAGTCATAAACGATATAGCGGATCAGACAAATCTTCTGGCTTTAAACGCTGCGATCGAAGCAGCAAGGGCTGGTGAACACGGTCGCGGATTCGCCGTTGTGGCAGATGAAGTGAGAAAGCTCGCTGAGAAAACATCAAGATCAACGAAAGAAATAAAGGATATAATCCATAAACTTAGAAACATGACTGACAGCGCTGTTGAGGCAATGAAGAGGAGCAAGAGCGAAACTGAAAAAGGCATAAAACTTGCAAGCGAATCAGGAAAGGTATTGAATGAGATAATTGAATCTTTTGAAAAATTAAAGGACATGATATCCCAAATAGCTACGGCAAGTAATCAACAGGCAAGCACAAGCGAGCAGATAAGTAAAAATGTTGAATTAATCGCGAAAGTCGCAGAAGAAACTGCAATCGGTGTCAATGAAATTGCAAAGTCGGTGAATGATTTGAGCAAACTTTCAGAAAAACTCAGTCAAATTGTTTCAAGGTTTAAAATCGACGAGGAAGTCGCAAACAAATGGTATTCATCAATCATAAGTGAAATCATAGGTGAAAACAAAAATAAAGATCTAAAATTTGACATTGAAAAAGCTAAAACAGCCCACAGGTTATGGCGCAATAGATTTTTGCGATTCATTGAGGGGAAAGAAGATATCAACCCAAGCGAATTCCTCTCGCACAGGGAATGTCAACTTGGGAAGTGGTATTATTCAGAAGGGATAAAAAACTTCGGTAATATGCCAGAATTCATTGAACTTGGCAGAAAACACGAGGAATTCCACAGGACCGGCACACAATTGATAAAACTTGCAAATGAAGGGAAAATTGAAGAAGCAGAGAGAAAATTTCAGGAAACGGATATACTGACAAATGAAATATTATCTCTTCTTGACAAATTAAAAATGGTAGTTGCTTAAACTCTTAACGCTCCTGACATCGCCTGTAGACATTGACTTTTTAAGGTTGATTGCAAATATAACGACCTTGAATTAAATTTGACAAAAAGCAAATTTTGATGTGACAGTTTTCAAACGAGAAGAAATTAAGAAGATACTTGTCATCAAGCTCAGAGCTATAGGTGATGTCTTACTTTCAACGCCTGTTTTGAAAAATCTAAGACATAATTTTAAAGATGCTGAGATTGATTTTTTAACCGAACCACCATCACGGGAGATAATTGAAGGGAATCCATACGTTGACAATTTGATAATTTTTGACAGAGGCGATAAAAGTTTAGGTAGATTTTTAAACCTCAGACGTAAAAATTACGACCTTGTTATTGACCTTTTTTGCAACCCGAGGTCTGCCTTGATGACTTTTATAAGTGGGGCAAGATACAGGGTTGGCTACGCTTTTAGAGGGAGAGGATATGCTTACAACATAAAACTTAAGCCACGTGAAGAAGTCCACCATAATGTTGAATTTAACCTTGACGCATTAAGAGCACTTGGACTTGAAATAATTGATGAAAACCCGTATTTACCGATTGATGAATCAGCAGAAAATTTTGCTGAAAAATTTTTTAATGAAAACGACTTGAAGAATAAATTAACTGTTGCTTTAATTCCAACCGGCACATGGGAAACGAAAAGATGGGGGCTTGAAAAATTTGCAGAACTTGGAGATATCGTAGCTGAAAATTTCAATGCCAAAATTTTGATAATCTGGGGTAATGAAAAAGAATTTGAAGAAGCAAAGAAACTATTATCGTTTATGACTACAAAACCGATAATTCTACCGAGAACAAGTTTGAAACAACTGGGTGCGATTTTAAAAAGATGCTCATTTACCATCGCAAACGATTCAGGTCCGATGCATATTTCAGCTGTGGTTGGAACCCCAACGCTTGGCATCTTTGGTCCAACGAATCCACACGCGCAAGGTCCTTTCGGTGAAAAACATTTATGGGTGAGAAATGAAGAGATTGATTGTCTTGGGTGTAATTTAACTAAATGTCCAATCGGGAATAAATGTATGAGCGAATTAAAGGTTGAAACGGTTTATTCTGCCTTTTTAAAACTCGTTGAAAAAAACAAAGATAGAATTACATCAAAGCCCTGTTAATTTATGAATTTTTTCAACTCTTCGTGCATGTCTTCCACCTTCAAATTCCGTCTCAAGCCAAACTTTGACTATTTCTTTAGCGTTTTCCCAACTGATTAACCTCGCCCCAAAGGTTAGGACATTTGCATCATTATGTTGTCTTGACAATTTCGCTTCCTCAACCGAACAACAATTTGCTGCTCTTATTCCTTTAACTTTATTTGCAACTATTGATACACCAACCCCAGTTCCACAGATAAAAATCCCCCTTTCACACTCACCATTAGCCACCGCTTCTGCAGCTGGATAAGCAAAATCAGGGTAATCAGTTGAATCTGATGAAAAAGTGCCAAAGTCAACAAACTCGTGACCAAGCTCTTTTAAAAGTTCTTTCAACTTTTCTTTATATTCAAAGCCAGCATGATCACTTGCAACTGCAATTTTCATAAAATTCTAAATTAAATTTTGTAAGGCACAGTTATGCTCTCACCAATCCAGTCATAGCAACCACCCGTTATCGCAACCTTGCCATCTTTTATCTTTCTCTTGTTGAAGAAATAATCCTCCTGTGTTGGGACAAGCGTCTCAAGGTTTTTAATCCTTTGGTTTGCTTCACTTTCAACGCTTGGGTCTATCTTCTTCGCAAGCTGATAATATTCAACCGCAAGTTGATAGACAAGCTTATCAGTGAAATCAAGTTTCGTCCAATCTCCTCCTTTTGTCGTCTTTACACATTTTGCAACCGCTGCTTCGTAAATTTGTGCTATCTCAATGTAAGGTCTCCCCCAGTTTTTATCCTTAGCCATTGCTCTTCTCGCCCAAACCCTCGCCTGCTCAAAATTGTCAAGCTCACGATAACAAACAGCAATGTTTAAAATTATCTCCTTCGCATCGGGATTTATCTTCAAAGAACGATTATACGCATCTATCGCTTTTTTATACTCACCTGTGCGTTGATAACAATAACCGAGACGATTCCAGTATATCTCATTATCAGGATATTTCTTCGCTAACTTTTCAAGATAAGGTATAGCGCTTTTATAATCCTCAGCACGGATGTAAAGATTCGCAATCGTCCATATAAGTTCAGTGTTTTCAGGGTCCGACTCAAGTCGTTTCTTGCTTAGCTCAATCAACTCTCCTATGTCCTTCACAAGAGCTCTTAGCCTGTCATTTGCCGTGACATTTTGAGGGTCTTTTTCAATCACCCTTCTGTAAAGATCAATCGCCCTATTTCTATATTCTGGATGTTCATCCATATTCTTTATGTAAAGAACCCCAAGTCGGTCTATGTAATAAAACTCCGTGTTTTCAAAATCAAGTTCAATCCCCTTTTCGTAAGCTGCTATTGCTTCGGTATCCCTTCCGGTATAATAGTTTTCAAGCACATATCCTTTGCGAAGATAATATTCAGAAGCCCTTTCGGGATCATACTTTATTGCGTTGTCATAAATTATCAAAATAGTATCTGCATAAGCTGTCTTTTCATCTTGAGGTGCATCCTCGTAATACTTCAAATAAATTTTCTCCATCGCTCTATACAGCGTTTTAAACCTTGAGGGTTGCATCTGCATGACCTTCCATCCGTAAGGCACTGCGCTGTTATAATCCCCAGTTTTAAAATACTCAAAAAACAACGACCAATTCTTCAACACCTCCATTGAATCTTGCGCTGTCCCCTGAGCGAAAATGAAACCCGGAATAAAAAACAACACCAAAAAAATTTTTTTCATATTTAATCCTCAAGTTTTTGTTTTACAAACCAAATTTCACCTGTGTTTATTCCGAGCGAAATTCTTAAAACCCTATCGCTCACAACATCAACCCTTCCTCTAAAGCCATATTCAACAGCAAGATTCAATCTCGTGTCAAAGCTTACAGGAAAACCGAAACCGATGGAAAAGAACAACTCATTTATTTTTGTTTCCTCTACTTTAAGATATGTTTCATTATAAAAAATTCCAAATCTGTAAGATGTCTTTTGAAAGAAACCAGCAGTTACCTCCCTTGATGGTAAAATTTCAATTCCTGTGCCAACCCTTACGGCATCCTTTATCTCAGCTGGATGTTCGCCATTTATTTTAAACCTGTTCCAATTCTGATAATAAATGTCGCCTGAAGCTTGAATTCTCTCCCTCAAAAAATAACTCACCCCGAAACCAACACGATACGGAAGATAACCATCAAACTCGCTCATCTCAGATACTGTTGATTGAGAAACGATCGGTAGATAATACTCAATTGTTGATGTCCCTTTCAAGGTCACAGGGCTTGAAAATGTCAAGCCGAATGTCAAGCTATTTTTACTAACGCCAAGCCCATAAGCAAGTCCCACGGTTAACCCAAGCCCGCTGTAATTTCTTTCCCTTTTCATCGTTGAAAAGAAAAACTCACTACTGCCAAAATTTGTCTCCCAAAAGTTTGTTATAGTGCCAAAAAAATAATCAAGCCGTGCTCCAAAACTAAACTCGCTTGAGGGTTTGAATGAAAAGCCGAAAACAAATGTTGAAATCCCTCCCTCCCCTCTATACGATTGGGAAAAATATCTATCCTGAAGTATTGAATCTTTCCTCACGATGTAATTAACATTACTAAAAGGCATAAACCCGGTTGTAAATGTTAAACCAAACCTTTTCCACACAGGGATTGCCATCAAGACACCGTCAAAGTTTCCGCTTGTCAAAAATGTGTTTTTAAATTTATCTTTCAACGATGTCCCCTCATAAAGATAACCACCTGAGACCCTCACTCTTGCAATTTCACTCCAAAGAGCTGGATTGTATCTATTGATGTAAATTGGGTCAAAAAGAGCAATTCCAAGAGAGCCAAGCCCTGCTGTTTTATCAACCGTTGCAAATCTTAAAATCCCAAGTCCAAACCTTGAATAGATAGAACCACCTCCAAAAGCGACTGAAGCAACTGAAATCAAAAGGACAAAAATTTTAAATTTTGATTTCATACCCAGTTTAGACTCCCGGTTTTGTTGTGTAATAAACTTTTAACTTCGGCTTTCTATCTTTGAAATAAAAAACATAACGGTCAAAGTTGTCCTGTTCATTGTAAAACCTTATTAAAATCCCATTGTTTGGCTCGCCACTTAGCCAACGCTGAACTGGTGTAGTCACCGGGATTGTATATTCAAGTGTATCAAGTGGATTTCTCATACCAAGGTAATTACCTTCAATCCCACCTAGCGACTTTTTCACAAGCTCAGGGTCAGTTATAAAGCTTGCTATCAGGGAGTCAGTCCCATTTATGTATCTTTTTTTCTCCTTCAAATAAATTGAAATTTCCGCACGATTAACGATTATATTTTTAGGCAACTTTGAAATGTCAAATTTTAAAACGCTTCTAAAACCAACCCCCGCTTGTATAACGATATTGTTCGTATCCGCTATTTCACTTGACCTTGCGATATAGCCATCGCTACCGTAAAAAAATCTAACCGTGTCAACGCCACCATCGGCTTTGCCTATCCCAACTTCTAAAGCAGGTGTGAAAAGCATCTCATCAAGCGATTTAAAACCCCATATCACTCCATTATTTTGTGGCTTTAAATAAAGCCCATAATTTCGTCCCATAAACCACTCTCTCACAACAGATGTATCTATCGGGAAATAATTCACCGAGTCAGGAATCCCTTCAAATTCTCCAACAACTTTCGCATCGTAAAGCGTATCATAGTAATTTGATAAAACTTTGTGGGCGGTGAACTTAGCTGGGACAGTAGTATCACCTATCACAAAATCTGACTTAAATAATCTTATCCGTGATGACTTTATTTGAGCAAATCTTAATGTATCCGGGATGTCAAAGCGAATTAAAATCCCACACGAGATATTATCATAGTTTCCGATCAAAAGATAATTTGAAGCTGAGTTAGATATAAAACTTGTTATGTTTTCAAATTGAACCTCAATTGAGTCCTCATAAAAATTGACATTGAAAAGTTCTTTTTCAGGTAAAAGACCGAAACCGACATCGTTTGGTTCTTTACCGCAACCGATGATGAAAAGAGTTAAAAAGAATAAAATCAAGCTTCGCATTTTTCCTTTCTCTCCGTTAGACATTTTTTTACGATTTCAATTGCTTCCCTCAAATCCTTAGCAACAAAATCCGGCTCTAAATTTTTATCTCTGCACTTTTCAAGTTCTTCAATTCCGTAACCAGTCAACACGAGTATAGTTGTTGCCCCGGCTGTTTTCCCCGCTTCTATGTCAATGCATCTATCTCCAATTACAAATGAATTTCTTAGATCAATGTTTTGTTCTCTTGATGCTCTTTTTAACATTCCATCTTTTGGTTTTCTGCATTCGCATTCAACTTTGTAATCTCCGTTCCCTTCGGTTGGATGATGCGGACAATAATAATAAGCGTCAATTTTCGCCCCCTTTTCAGAAAGCAACTCGTCAAGCCGTTTGTGAATCTTTTTTAAGTCCTCCTCAGTAAAATATCCCCTTGCTATACCACTTTGATTTGTGAAGACGATGACCTTCAACCCAATTTCATTTGCTTCCTTTATCGCTTCAGCTGAGCCATCTATCAAAATGAGCTGTTCCGGGGAAGACAAAAAATTAACATCTTCATTTATCGTTCCATCTCTATCAAGAAATATAGCCAGGGGTTGCTTTTTCATTTGACTTTGACGGTCCGAGCTTTTTTTTGAACTGAGACGAGTTTCTCGTAAAGTTCAACATATTTTCTCGCCGAAACGCTCCAGGAGAAATCTTTCGCCATGCCGTTTTTCATCAATTTAAGCCAGACCTTTTTATTCTTGTAAAAATTTAGCGCTTTCTTTAGCGCTTTGAGGAGCTCCTGACCGTTATATTTTTCAAAAAGGAATCCCGTTCCCCTTCCCGTTTTCGGGTTAAATTCCTCAACCGTATCCGCAAGCCCGCCCGTTTTCCTCACCACTGGAACAGTCCCGTATCTTAAACTATACATCTGATTCAAACCGCATGGTTCATACCTTGATGGCATAAGAAAAATATCAGCACCAGCTTCAATTAAATGTGCAAGCTCTTCGCTGAACCCAATATGTATCCCAACCTTTTTAGGATATTTCTTCTTGATCCGCTCAAGCATCTCTTCATACCTTGGTTCACCTGTGCCAAGAACAATATATTGCAAATCAAGTTCCATCATTTTATCAATTATCTCTTCTATCAGATCAAATCCCTTTTGCTCAGCTAAGCGAGAAATCTGAGCAACGACGGGGATATTCTCATTATATTCAAGCCCGAAATGCTTTAGAAGCGCTTTTTTATTCTCATACTTGCTTTCTATCGTTTGAACTCCGTATGGAACTGGGATGAATTTATCGGTTTCAGGACTCCAAACCGAGTAATCAACACCATTTAAAATTCCAAAAATATCTCTTTTCCTTTTCCTTAACACATCCGAAAGACCAGCTCCGAGTTCATCATCCGCGATTATCTCCTTGGCGTAAGTTGGGCTCACTGTCGTTATAAAATCGGCATACAAAATTCCAGCTTTTAAGAAATTAAAACTACCGTTGTGTTGTATCTGCGGGAAAATTTCATCTGGAAGACCCGACTTTAAAAATGATTCCTTAGGGAAAACACCCTGATAACCGATGTTGTGTATCGTTAAAATGGTTTTAATCCCCTTCAAAAGTGGGTCATCTTTATAGGTTGTTTTTAAATATACAGGAACAAGGGCGGTTTGCCAGTCATTGCAATGAATTACATCGGGACGCCATCCGAGCTTCCTCAATGTCTCAATGACTCCTTTACAAAAGAATATAAATCTTTCATCGTTATCGGGATAATCTTTCTTTGTCTTTGGGTCAACATAAAGACCATTTCTATTGTAATAAACCTCGCTTTCAAGGAAATAAACTTGAACCTTCGTTTTTTGACCCACAATGAACGATGCTTTAGCGCTTCCCTTTTGAAGTTTATCCCCAACTGGAATATCCATCTCCTTCAGGCGTATAATCTCGTGGATGCCAAATTTCCGCTCGCTTATGAATCCATATTTCGGCATCATAACTCTTATCTCGTGTCCAAGTTCCTTTATCGCTTGGGGCAAAGCAAAAGAGACATCAGCAAGACCTCCCGTCTTCGCGAATGGAACAACTTCACTGGAGAGGAAGAGGATATTAAAAGATTGAGCCATTAGGACTCCTTAAATGAATTTTTTCTTCAAAGACCTCAAAAATTTTATTAAAATTTAACAAAAAAAATGCTAATAAACAACCCAAGCCCTTTTCTTTTTGATTTCAAAAAATTTTAGTATATTTAAAAAGCATTGGAGAGGTGCCCGAGTGGCCGAAGGGAGCCGCCTGCTAAGCGGTTGTACCGCCAAAAGCGGTACCGAGGGTTCGAATCCCTCCCTCTCCGCAAAGTTTTTAACAAAATTGTGGAGGGAAAATGGCAAAGAAGAAAACAAAAAGGTCTGTCAATAAATCCGCAAAGACAACAGAGCTAAAAGTTGGACAAAAAGCCCCGGACTTCACGCTTCCAGCTGATAATGGTGAGAAAATCTCTTTAAAAGATTTCAGAGGGAAAAAAGTCGTCCTCTATTTCTATCCGAAAGATGACACACCGGGGTGCACGAAGGAGGCATGTTCGTTTAGAGATAATATAAATCGCATACTTGAACGCGGAGCTGTGGTTCTCGGAGTTAGCGCTGATAGCGTTGAATCGCACAAGAAGTTCAAAGAAAAATATAACCTCAACTTTCCTCTCTTAAGCGATGAAAAGCATAAAGTTCTGCAAAAGTATGGCGTATGGAAAGAGAGAAATCTCTATGGGAAAAAGTTCATGGGCACAGAGAGGACAACCTTCATAATTGATGAAAATGGCAAAATCGCTCACATCTTCAGAAAAGTCAAAGTTGATGGTCACACCGAAGAGGTTTTGAAAAAACTTGATGAACTTGCTCAAAAAGTCACCGCTTGACAAGTTAAAGCCGTGCTTGAGATACCGAAATTCTATGAGAGCTTTCTCTCAAGAGTATCAAACATCAACCTAAACTCACCCCGCCAGCTCAAAAATGTGGCTGAGATAGTGTCTGCGATGTCGGAATATTTCACAAGGAAAAACTTGCGGAAGGAATTCGTCTTCTACGACTACCTCAGCAACGCCGAAGTTCAAAAAGGGTATCTAATTTACTTTACAACGACAAATCTCTTAAAAGTTCATATCCCATTAAACGAAATCGCCCACTCGGGATTTTTCAAAGGAAGGAAAAATCTTGAAATACTTGACATCGGAACAGGTCTTGGGACAGTTGTGATGGGTGCGATAATTTGGATGCATGAGAATATAAAATACTTTAAAAATACCGAGGTTAAATTCGTCGCCCTTGATAAAGTCAAACAAAACATAGACAAATTTCAAGAGAACCTTGAGATTTTCCTCTCCGAGCTTAAAAACCACTATCCCAGCTCAATAAAGATAACAGTTGAACCAGCCATCTTTGACATTGAACATGCTTTTGAAATGTTCCACAAAAGATTTGATTTGATAACGGTTGCAAATACGCTTAATGAGGTTGCATATGAAAAAAGAAATAAACTCCTTCGCCTTATCAATGCCGGTGTAAAAGATGATGGTTTTGTAATTTTAATTGAGCCAGCACTCATGATAACATCGCGAGACCTGCTTGATTTCAGGGATAAGATGCTGAAACTTGGATTTCACATTTATTCCCCATGCCTTAGAAATTCAAACTGCCCTGCACTTGAAACACAAAAGGATTGGTGCCATACTGAAGTGGACTGGAAGAGACCCGAATTCATAAGACAAATTGATCTCGTCTCGGGAAATTACAGAAGGACATTGAAATTCTCGTACATAGTTGCAACAAAACAAGACATAAATCTGATAGATTACATCGCTGGTGAAAGAAACTTCACGGACTACTTCAGGATCGTAAGTCAGCTGATAGTTGAAAAAGGGAAGAAACATTGTTATCTTTGCAATGAACTTGGAAGATTGCATTGTGTTAAGCTTGACAGAACAAATTCTCCTCAGAATGAAGTTTTTGATGAAATTTCTCGCTATGAGATAATAACGATGACAAATTTTGAAACAGAAAAAGACAAAATTAAAATCACGCCAGAAACACAGATAAAAAAGGTTTTAAACAACGAAGGAAAAATTTTGAATAAAATCAAAGGGTAATGATGAGATTGCTTGACATTTATTTAAAAGGCGGTTTAATTATGCATTTGATTTCAATCTTGTTTGTAGTGATGATTTATGTCACCATTGAAAAAATTCTTGTGCTAAAAAGAGCGAGGGCAAATGTCAGGGACTTCATCGCAAGCATTAAAGGTTTGATAAGGTCAGGAAATGTTCCTGAGATAATAGATTACTGCAATTCATATAACACGCCTATATCTAGGATATTCAAACAAGGACTTTTAAAGATTGGTCTAGGAGATGAAAGGGTTCGTGAAGCAATTGAAATGGCTGGAAGAAGCGAAGTTTTTATGCTTGAGAAAAGATTAAGCATACTTGCAACAATTGCCGGTATCGCTCCACTTCTTGGCTTTCTTGGAACTGTAACTGGGATGATAAATGCTTTTATGACAATCCAATCGCTTGGCGGAATTGTTTCCCCTTCGGATTTAGCCGGAGGAATATGGGAAGCACTTTTGACAACTGCTTACGGTCTAATCGTTGGGATTCCAGCGTATGGACTTTACAATTATTTCGTCACGAAGATAAACCGCCTTGTTTATGAAATTGAAAACGCGACATTTGAATTCATTGATATACTTGGCTCAGACGAAATAAAAAACAAGCTCGGCTCTTGAAATGAAATTTGAAACAAGGAATAAACCATTAACGATTTTTACATTTGCTTCCCTGACCGACATAGTTCTTCTACTGCTGATTTTCTTTCTTCTCACATCGTCCTTCATAACTCAATCTGGCATAAGAATTCAACTCCCAAAAGCCGAAACGAGGGAACAAATAAGCGATAGAAACATAATAATCACTTTGACATCAAACGGAGAAATTTATGTTTTCAACGAAAAAGTAAAGAAAGAAGATTTATCGGCGAAATTAACCGAGGTTTCAAAAAAACAAACCGATAAACTTGTCGTTTTACGCGCAGATAAAAACGTAGCGATACAGGAAGTGATTGATGTCATGGATATAGCAAGAGCAACTGGTTTGACAAGATTTGTAGTCGCAACACAATTGAGATAAAAGGATGAAGGACGTTGAAATAAAATCCGCTTTTTACACCGCTGTTGTTTGTCTTGTGATTTTCATAGTTATGCTGTTTTACAAACTTACAATTGAACCGAAAGAAAGTGTCAAATTTAACGAGGTCATCTTCGCTCAATCCTTTGAAGAGATAAAACAAGACGAATCGCCCGATCAATCAAAAACTGGAAGAGGACTTAAAAGTTCAATCGCCATAAAGACGACAAATCTCCCAAGGATAAATCTCCCGACGAGATTCACAATTTCAGGTGAGGAAATAATACCTTCTGAAAAATTCGCTGAAAAAATCAGTGATATTGAAAAACCCGGGGAAATAGCCGGAACCGGACATAAAGGTTTTTTTGAAGATGCAAGTTTGGGTAAAGAGATTAAACCAGAGCTTGGCTCTTCTGAGAGAGGGAAAACAGGTATCGGAGAGATCAAACGAGATTTTGGCACTGGATTGAAACAATCGCTTTCATATAGAATTGAATGGGAGGGGAAAATAAACCGAACCAAGTTAAAAGGCGAACTTCCGAAATTTCCTGAAGGCGTAAATGAAACAGCAATGGTGAGGTTTAGGGTTGTGGTTTTACCAGACGGTAGTATTGAAAGGATCTTCCCGATTGAAAAATCAAACCCGGAATTTGAGCGTTCAGCTTTTGAGGCATTGATGACTTGGAAATTCAACCCGATTGACCAGCAATTTAAACAAAACGGAATTGTAACTTTCATCTTCACCGTAAAATAAAATGGAGGGGAAATTGGACTGGCTTTGGGCTTTCCTTCTTGTAATTTCAATCTTCGGGGTGATCGCAATATCTGAAATTCTCAGGGGAATTTTTAAGCTTGATCCAGAGGTTACAAGGAAAGTTGTGCATATATCCGTTGGTGTAGCTGTTTTTCCAGCGCCGATAATCTTTTCAAGTTCACTTCCAATGATAGCAATTGCCTTAATTTTCATCGTTGTTAACTTCTTGAGCATAAAAATGCGACTTTTCAAAGGGATGGATTCCGTTGAAAGACAAACTTTTGGAACGGTTTATTATCCGCTTGCTTTTTTAATACTTGTCTTGGTTTTTTGGAAAAACCACCCGGCGATAATTTCAATTTCAATGTTAGCTCTTGCGCTCGGCGATGCCTTAGCAGCTATAGTTGGGGAGAGCGTGAAAAATCCAAAGATATACAATTTGACGGGGGATAAAAAGTCAATCCAGGGCTCAGTTGCGATGTTTTTGACAACAGCGTTCATAGTTGCCATTTTCCTTTACTTCACAAGCGATTCAATTCAATGGTGGGGGAAAACCCTTGCGTTATCTGGTGAAGATATAATCTTGATTTCAATTTTAACTGCTTTGTTTACGACTGTTTTTGAAGCGATTGGTTCATACGGATTTGATAATTTATTCATACCGATTTCTTCATCATTTATGCTTTATTCACTTGTCGTAGTGGATGGGTTGAACCAATTTTTGATCGCTTTTGCCCTTGCGATTTTAATTGCGGCTATATCTTTCAAATTAAAGTTTTTATCCTTGAACGGTGCTGTTGGCACCTTTATACTTGCGGTTATAATTTTTGGTGTTGGCGGTTGGAAATGGACTTTGCCGATTCTCGCCTTCTTTGTCCTGTCAAGTTTAATCTCAAAAATTGGGAAAAAGAAAAAAGAAAACTTTGATCTTATCTTTGAAAAGTCAAGCACTAGGGATATTTATCAAGTTATGGCAAATGGCGGGATAGCTGGTTTGACCGCGGTTATATATCAATTCCTTCAAAACGAGATTTTCTACTTTGCTTATCTTGGCTCAATTTCAGCAGCTACCTTTGACACCTGGGCGACGGAGATTGGTACGCTTTTCCCCACAAAGCCAAGATTGCTTACAAATTTCAAACGGGTTGAACCCGGGACATCCGGTGCGGTTTCACTTAAAGGTTCGGTTGGTGGGCTTATCGGCTCAATTATAATTTTTTCAAGTGCCATGCTTTGGGTTAAATTTAATTTCGCGCGACTACTTGTTGTGGTCCTTTCCGGTTTGTTCGGTGGATTTGTTGACAGCTTCATTGGAGCAACTCTACAAGCGCAGTATAAATGTAACGTTTGTTCAAAGACGACGGAGAAAAAATTTCACTGCGACAATTTCACAAGTTTAGTCCGCGGTAAAAGATGGATGAATAATGACTTTGTTAATTTCGTTTGTACAAGCACTGGAGCTCTGTCAGGGCTTGCCTTCTTGATGATAATTTAAAAACAAAACCGCAAAACAAATGCCGTTTAAGATAAATGAGGAAATCGCCATAGCCGATGTGGCAATTGAAGTTTGGGCTGAGACGATAGAGGGTTTATTTCAAGATTCAGGGCTTGCTGTGAGCGAAGTTATGGTTGACACTAAGACGGTTGAGCAAAAGATTGAACTTGACATTTCAATTAATTCAACCAGCATTGAAATGTTGCTTTATGATTTTTTAAGCGAGATAATTTATCTAAAGGATGCTGAATCCCTTCTTTTCTCAAGGTTTGATGTTAAGATAAATGAACTTGATCTGACGGCAAAACTTTGGGGTGAAAAAATTGATAGAGAGAGACATCATCTTAGAACTGATGTTAAAGCTGTGACGCTTTATAGATTTGAGGTTAAAAGGGAAAACGGGATTTGGAAGGCAGAGTTCGTTCTTGATATATGATTGGAAATCTTGATTTTTCTTTTTAACTTTGATTTGACAAGCACTTTTCACAAATAAAGAAACCTCAAAAGATGGCGTCAAAGTTAATTTTTGAGTTAAGCCGTCCCGGAAGAAAGGGATATTCCCTCCCCAAAATTGATGTCCCGGAGAAACACATTGAGGATTTAATACCGCTGAAATTCCTGCGCTCATCGCCACCATCTCTACCAGAGATAAGTGAAAATGAGGTTGTCAGACATTATATCCGCCTTTCAACTTTAAACTACCATGTTGACAAGGGTTTTTATCCGCTCGGTTCTTGCACGATGAAATACAATCCCAAAGTAAACGAGGTGACCGCATCTTTCCCCGGTTTTAGGGATATTCATCCACATATGGATGATGAGCTTGTTCAGGGCGCATTGCAGATAATGTATGAACTTGGTGAGATGTTAAAAGAAATAACTGGGATGAAGGGGGTCTCGCTTCAACCAGCAGCTGGGGCACACGGGGAGTTAACAGGCATATTGATGATAAGAGCGTATCACGAAAAACTTGGAAATCCAAGAAAGAAAATCCTTGTCCCGGACTCCGCACATGGGACCAATCCAGCAAGCGTTACAATTTCAGGTTATACAGCTGTGAGCGTTAAATCAAATGAATATGGGACAATTGATATTGATGACTTGAAATCAAAACTTGATGAGGATGTTGCAGGTATAATGATAACGAATCCAAATACACTTGGAATTTTTGAAAAGGATATACTTCAAATTGAAAAATTGATCCATGAAGTCGGGGCTTTAATGTATATGGATGGTGCAAACCTTAACGCTCTCGTCGGTATCACTAAACCTGGCGATATGGGATTTGATGTTGTTCATTTAAATTTACACAAGACATTTTCAACACCACACGGTGGTGGTGGTCCTGGTTCAGGACCTGTAGTGGTAAGCGAGAAACTTATTCCTTTCCTTCCGATCCCGAGGGTTGAAAAAAAGGAAGATAAATTCATCTTAAACTATGATTATCCCGATTCAATAGGGAAGATTCACACCTTTTTCGGAAACTTCGGCATGATGGTCAGGGCTTACACATACATCAGAATGCTTGGGAGCAAGGGATTGAAAGAGGTGAGCGAGAGCGCAATTATAAATGCAAATTACCTCTTGAGTAGGATCAAAGATTATTTTGACAGACCTTATCTTGGAAAACCACTTCATGAGTTCGTTGTTTCTGGAAGCAGATATAAACTTGAATATAATGTTAGGACGCTTGACATTGCCAAGCGACTTCTTGACTATGGTTTTCACGCACCGACGATTTATTTCCCTTTGATTGTATCTGAGGCATTGATGATTGAGCCGACGGAGACAGAAACAAAAGAAACACTTGATGCTTTTGCAGATGCACTTATAAAAATTGTTGAGGAGATAAAAACAAACCCAGACATCGTTCGCTCAGCTCCTCATACAACTCCAGTCAAACGACTTGACGATGCCTATGCTTCAAAAAATATAAATGTCTGCTTTAAAGAGTGAAAAGAAAATCAGGGAGGAGATGAACTATAGATTGCTTGGTAGAACTGGGCTTCTTGTATCTGAGATTGGTTTTGGAAGTTGGGGCATTGGGGGGAAAATGTGGGCTGATTCGGATGACCGTGAATCAATAAAAGCACTGCACAGGGCGATTGAACTTGGAGTAAATTTCATTGATACAGCGCTTGTCTATGGAGATGGACATAGCGAGAGGTTGATAGGTAAGGTTTTGAAAGAAACGAAAGAAAATGTTTATGTTGCTACGAAGATACCCCCAAAGAACATGGTATGGCCAGCTTTAAAGGGAACACCATTAAAAGAGGTTTTTCCTTACGAGCATATCATAAATTCAACTGAAAAAAGTTTGAAAAATCTCGGGGTTGATACGATAGACCTCCAACAGTTCCATGTTTGGAATGACGAGTGGGCTTTGATGGATGAATGGTGGGAGGCGATTCAAAAATTGAAAGAAGATGGCAAGATAAGATTCTTCGGCGTCTCAATAAATGACCACGAACCCTGGAATGCAATTCAACTTATCAAAACTGGTCGGGTTGACACAGTTCAAGTTATATACAACATATTTGACCAATCACCCGAGGACGAGCTTTTCCCAATATGCATTGAATACAACATAGGTGTTATAGTCCGTGTCCCGTTTGATGAAGGAAGCTTGACAGGGAAGATAACACCTGAGACACAATTTCCAGAAGGGGACTGGAGAAATAGATATTTCAAGGGCGATAGAAAACAGCAAGTTTGGGAAAGAGTGCAAAAACTTGAAAAATTACTCGGTGAAGAAGCAAAGACATTGAGCGAGCTTGCACTTAGGTTTTGTCTAAGCCATGAGGCGGTCTCAACTGTAATACCTGGGATGAGAAAGGTTGAGCATGTTGAGGAAAACTGTTCTGTTTCAGATGGACGGAAACTTTCCGATAGAATGCTTCTTGAATTAAGGAAACATAGGTGGGTAAGAAATTTTTACCGTTAAAATAAAAAACCCGGGCTTATTTTCGCCCGGGTTTAAAATTTCTCAGGCAAACTGATCAAATAGTTTTTCAAGTCGTTCTTTCTTTAAAAGTTCATCAATGTTGCCATCAAACTTTGAAACAATTTTGTCAAGATTTCCTTCAAATGTGGGTCTTTCCTCGCGATAGAAAATCCCAGTGTAAATTTTATCTTGAACCATCGCAAGCTCAAACGCTTTCAATTTATTCGTCGGGTCATGCTCTGGTGGAATTTCAACGACTCTTTCACGCACGAAATCAAACGTGATCTCCATATTAAATGTGGGACAAGGAGAAATGACTTGTATCGCTGCGAATCCCTTGTGCTTTGTCGCCTCAACTATAAGTTGAGTTAATTGTTTAGTGTTTGACGAGAAACCACGAGCGACAAAGCTTGCGCCGTAAGCAAGTAAAAGCATGATCGGATTAAGCGGTGGTTCAAGCGCTCCATAGGGTGTAGTTGTTGTCGTCATTGTAAGTGTTGAAGTCGGTGAGACCTGTCCTTTGGTTAAACCATATATCGCATTGTCAAGGATTATGTATACTATATCTGGATTCCTTCTTGCAATATGCGGTATATGACCACCACCTATTGCAAAACCATCACCATCTCCACCTATGACGAAAACCTCAAGCTCTGGGTTTGCAATTTTAACCCCAAGAGCTACTGGAAGCGCTCTCCCGTGAACAGTGTGAAGATTGTAACCTCTGACGAAGTGTGGAAACCGACTTGAGCAACCTATTCCGGAGACAATACTTAATTTATGCGTTGGTATTTTCAGCTCACCTAATGCCCTTATAAAAGATGCCAAAACACCATAATCACCGCAACCAGGGCACCAGGTTGGCTTAACATCACTTTTATATTCAAGTTTTGCTTGCTTTATTTTCTCAATTGTCTCGCTCATCTTGCCACCTCAATTATTTTGTTGTAGATTTCCTCGGATGTGAAGGGTATTCCACCGTAATTGTTAAGTTTTATCGGGTTATAATCAACGAATGTCCGCAATATATTTGCAAATTGTCCATTGTAATTTTGCTCAACAACGATGACCTTATCGTAACTTCCGATGATATTTTTAATTTTTCGTTTCGGCAAAGGATTAAGAATTCTTGGATGGTAATGACTTACTTTTATTCCGTTCATCTCCGCTTTTTTTATCGCTTCTCTCACAGCGCCATAGGTTGAACCCCAAGCAATGATTAAAATTTCTGCTCCCATAACCTCGTAATAATCGTCATTTTCATTTTCAAGCTTTTCAGCTAAAACCTCAAGCTTTCTGAACCTCTTCTTTTGCATCTCGGTATGAACCTTTGGCGTATAATTTGGAGCTCCACGCTCGTTATGCTCAAGCCCGGGAGCGATGTATTCAAACCCTGGATGCCCAGGAACAGCAATCGGTGCAAGACCCGACTCGGTTATTTTATAGCGAAGATATGAATTTAAGCTCTCATAATCTGGCTCAAGACGGTTTATAATCTTCACTGATTCAATATCTGGCTTTGGAATTGCCTCCGTTTGATATGCCAAGACCTGATCTGAAAGAATTATAACTGGCATTTGATATTCCTCAGCAAGATTAAAAGCCCTGACCGTTTGATAGAAGCAGTCGCTTACATGAGCTGGTGCAATGACAATTCTCGGGGCTTCGCCAGGTCCACCAAAAACAACATGATATAGGTCCGTTTGCTCTGTTTTACTCGGCATCCCTGTTGATGGTCCAGCTCGTTGAACATCAACTATCACGACAGGAAGCTCAGCCATTGAGGCGTAAGTTATAAGTTCGGTCATAAGCGCAAGCCCTGGTCCAGATGTAGGAGTTATAACCTTTGCCCCAGCGAATGAAGCACCGATACAAGTTGCAAGCGCTGATATCTCATCCTCATTTTGGATCACTTTACCACCAAACTTTGGAAGATGCCTTGCAAGAAATTCAAGTATCGGGGAGGCAGGAGTTATAGGGTAACCAACCGCAACTTTACAACCAGCAGCTATTGCTCCAAAGCCGATTGCTTGATTACCCGACAATATAATCCTTTTGTCTTTCCCCTCTGGCTTCCCAAGGCGAAATCTTTCAAGCTCATCAAGATACTTTTGGGCATATTCAATACCACTTCTAAAAGCAGTCAAATTTTGCTGAAGCAGTTTTTCGCCCTTGCGCTTAAATTTATCAATGATCTGTTTTTCTGATTCCTCAACCGGAATTCCAAGAATAGCGGTTAAAAACCCAGTTGCAACCATATTTTTTGCAAGGTGCGTCCCCGATGCCATCGCAAGCTCCCTAAGTGGAACCTCATACTTCTTCTTCGTGAAGTTATCCGATGGCTTACACTCAGCGGGATCGTAAAACAGAACGCCATCTTCAGCAAGTGCACTTGAATAATTATCAAATGCTTCCTGATTAAAAGCCATCAAGATATTAAGCTTATCGCCCATGGAAAAAATATCATAGGGGCTGACACGAAATTGATACATCGCAAGCCCACCTTTTATCTCAGCTGGGAATGTCCTGAAAGTAAAAATACGATAAGCAGACCTCGCAGCTGAATAGGTCAAAATTTCCCCAGCGCTCATCACACCCTCACCGCCTTCACCACCTATTCTGACTACAACATCTTTAAGATTCCCATTTTCTGACATCTTTGTTTTATGTTCTTTTGTTTTTATGAAAATTTACTCAAGAAAGGAAACATCTTCATAATGTAGGACGAAATAACGCCAAGAGAGTTCGTAAAAATCAAAACTCCAAGTATAATTAAAATTACACCGCTTACGATTTCAACTACATTGAGATATTTTCTGATGCGTGCAAACCACTTGAAAAAGAAATTTATGCTTAAACTCGTGATCAAAAAAGGAATCCCAAGCCCAAGCGAATAAACCGAAAGAAGCAAAACACCTTGTTTAACTGTTTCTTGCTGAGAAGCTAGGACAAGTATCGTCGCAAGCACTGGTCCAATGCAAGGTGTCCATCCGAAAGCAAAGGCAAACCCGACCACAAAAGCCCCTAAAAGACCAAGTGGTTTACCGCCAACCTTCAATTTCGCCTCGTAATTCAAAAATTTTATCCTAAAAATGCCCGTCATGTGAAGACCGAAAATAACTATTATAACACCTGCAACTTTTGCAATCACATTCATATTCTCGGAGAGAAATTTTCCCACCGCTGTGGCAGAAGCCCCGAGCATGACGAAAACTATTGAAAAGCCAAGGACAAAAAACAATGAACTTAACAAGGTTTTCAAAAAAAATCTTTTTGAACTTTGGGATTCCTTCAGCTCTTCAAACGATAAACCGGAAATGAAGGAAATATACCCCGGGACAAGAGGTAAAACACAGGGGGAAAGGAAAGAAAGAATCCCAAACAAAAAGGAAGTAAATAAGCCAACATTTTCCATCTCGTCAAATCTCCTAAATTTGATAAAAAAACCGCCCAATCGGGCGGACATTGAATTACTCTTGTTTTTGCTCCTCCAACTGAACGACATTGACCTTAATTTTCACACTCACATCTGGATGAAGCTTTATCGGCACCTCATATGACCCAAGCATTTTTATCGGCTCATCAAGCAAAATTTTCTTCCTGTCAACTTCAATACCCATCTTACTAATTTCATCGGCTATCATCTGAGCTGTTACGGAACCGAAAAGACGCTCATTTTCCCCGGCTCTCATTGGAATAACTATTTCAAGCCCATTTAGCTTTTCAGCGAGCTTTTGAGCGTTCAATTTTTCCCTTTCAAGTTTGAATGCCTTTTGTTTCTTCTCCGTTTCAACCATTTTTATATTCCCAGGTGTAGCCGGCAAAGCAATTTTTCTCGGAATTAAAAAATTCCTCGCATAACCATCCTTCACTTCTACAATATCTCCCATCCTCCCGAGATTTTCATAATCCTGACGCAATATGACTTTCATCTTTACACATCTCCATTAAGTTTTACAAAAATTACTTCACAGCTTCGGCAACGAACGGAAGCAAAGCTAAATGTCTGGCTCGTTTAATCGCCCTCGTCAACTGACGCTGATGCATAGCACAATTTCCACTAACCCTTCGTGGAATTATCTTGCCCTGCTCAGTCAAAAATTTGCCCAGTTTCTTCTCATCTTTATAATCAATGTATATCTCACCGGCTTCGCAGAACCTGCATATTTTCTTCTTCCTTAACCGCAATACTTTTTCGCCATTCTCAACCATAACGATAAATGTTAAATTTATTTTTCAATTAAATTTTTGGACCTTCGTTTGAAAGATACTTGTTCAAAGCATCTGATTGCTGTCCTGATGACTGTTGTGACTGTCCCTCATTGTCACCTGATGATGCAGATCTCCTGTCAAGAAATTGAATTCTTCTTGCCTTAATTTCAACAATGGTCCTCGTTCTACCATCGGCTGTTTTCAAATTCCGGCTTTGTAGCTCACCTTCAACAAGGACAGCACTTGATTTTTTCAATCTCCCTCTACAAGATTCGGCAAGCTTATTCCAAGCAACAACTCCAACAAAACAAACATCCTCTTTCCACTGCCTCTTACTATCCCTGAATCTCCTGTTTGAGGCGATTGTGAAATTGACAACCGGTGTCCCCTTCGTCGTCTGGCGAAACACCGGGTCCTTTGTTAAATTCCCAACTATGACAACGCTATTAAGCTCAGGCATTTTGAGTTCCTTCGCCATAGATTGCTCCCTCCATCGTTAAGTTTTACATAAAGATTTTTCAAACGAAAACTCTATTCTTCTTCATCTTCAAATTCATCTTCCTCCGTTTCAGCTTGAGCAACGGATTCAACATTTCCAAGACCAAGATGTTCAATCGTTATTCTACCACGCCTTTTCTCCTGTTCCTTCGCCTTAAGAGCTTTCTTCGTTACAACGACAGTCAAATATCTCATGATATTCTCATCAAGTTGAAAAGCCCTCTCAAGCTCACTCACAATTGTCGGTGGCGCAAAGTATTCAATATATACATAGAAAGCGCTGTTCTTCTTATTTATCGGATATGCCAATCTTCTCCTACCCCAACGCTCCAATAAAATTATCTCTCCGCCTCGCTCCTTTATAAAATTCTCATACTTTTTTATTATCTGCTCAATTATCGGATCGTCAAGCGAAGCATTGATCAAAAATGTTGTCTCATACCAGCGCCTTGAAAGCATATTTTTTGGAATTTTTCTCGCCATTAAATTGCCTCCATATGGTCATTTTTTGTTTTTAAGGAGTATCAAATTTTAACTTAACTTTTCTATTAAACTTATTCATTGCTTTTAAAACGCCCTCGGAAATAAAGCACAATGTCGCTTCAACCGCAAGTCCGATCATATCATTGACAATACCAATCTCATCCTCATCAAACTTTGACAGAACAAAGTCAACCATATTCTTCATCTTGTCGGGATTGCCTATCCCACATCTCAACCTAGGGAATTCAATAGTCCCGAGATGATAGATTATTGAATAAAGCCCATTATGTCCACCATCGCTTCCCTTTTGTTTTATTCTTATCATCCCAAGTGGTAAATTCAAATCATCACATATCACAAAGACATCGCGCACATCAACTCTATAGCGCTCAACAACATCCTTAACCGCAATCCCACTGTTGTTCATATAAGTTAGCGGTTTGATCAACACCAATTCTTTACCTTCATATTTACCCGGACCGATTAAATAATCACCTTTTCCTGGCTTAAGCGCTATCCCCAACTTATCCGCTAAGGCGTCAACAACCATAAAACCAACATTATGCCTCGTCATCTCGTATTCTTTCCCGGGGTTTCCAAGTCCAAATATAGCAATCATAAATTTTAAAAAGAACTAATTTCACTGAGCTTGTTTCTCTTGTTGAGATGGTGCGGTTGGCTGTGCCTCCTCAGCTGGTTTAGCTTCTTCAACCTCACCACCTCTTGGCGGAACAACCGCCACCACAACAGCAAGTTCATTCTCAAGAATTCTAACATTCGGTATCTTCAAATCCTTAACATGAATTGCATCACCAATGTCAAGGGCGCTTATATCAACCTCAATATGTTCAGGTATCGCACTTGCTGGGCATTCAACCTCAACAGTGTGAAGCAGGTGTTCAATTACACCGCCCTTCTCAACTCCGGGCGCTCTCCCTACAAGGACAACCGGGATTTCAAGCGTCACAGTAGCTCCAGCCTTTAAGCCATAAAGGTCAAAATGAATTGGTTTATTAGTAACGGGGTCAAATTCAACTTCTTTTAAAATACACTGAAACTCTTTCCCATCTCCAAGTTTTAATCTAACTACATGCGCCTCCGTTGTATAAATCAACTTCTTAAGATCAGTCTCTCTAACAGCTATTGGCAATGGCTCATCTCCAGGGGCATAATAAATCCCGGGGATTTTCCCAGAACGCCTTAATTGATTTGAAGCGCTTTTGCCTGTCTTTCTTACCTCCGCATTTAGAACTATTTCCGTCATCTTCCTTAAATAAAATTAATTTTCAATTTCAAATAAAACACTCAACGATTCATTGCAGTGTATTCGTTTTATTGCCTCGGCAAATATCCTCGCAACCGATTTTACCTCAATTTTTGGACTCTGTTTCCTAAGCGGGATGGTATCGGTTACAAGAATCTTTTCAACAGGTATGTTTTCTATCTTTTCAATCGCATTTCCAGATAAAATCGGATGGGTGCAAGCCCCATAAATCGCTTTCGCTCCTCTATCTATAAGAGCCAAAGCTGCGTTTACAAATGTCCCAGCGGTGTCAATTATATCATCAACGATGACGACCACCTTCCCTTTAACATCACCGACCACATTCACCACTTCCGATTCGTTCGGTTTCAATCTTCTTTTATCTATGAGCACAAGTTCAGCATTTAACCTTTTCGCATACCCGCGGGCAAATTTCACACCACCTATATCTGGTGAGACCACCACAAAATCCAAATCACCAACCATCTCCCTTATTGCTGGAACTAAAACGACAGCGGAATAAAGATGATCAAAAGGTATATCAAAAAAACCTTGAATTTGGGGAGCGTGTAAGTCCATTGTCAAAACCCTATCTGCACCTGCAACGGTGATCAAATTTGCGACAAGTTTTGATGTTATCGGTACCCTCGGCTGATCTTTTCTGTCCTGTCTCGCATAGCCGAAATAAGGTATAACAGCTGTAATACGACGAGCTGAAGCCCTTTTCGCAGCGTCAATCATAATTAAAAGCTCCATCAAATTATCCGAGGGTGGGAAAGTTGATTGGATTATGAACACATCATTACCACGAATGTTCTCAAGATACTTAACCCAAATCTCACCATCACTAAAATTACGTATCTCACAACTTCCAAGCGGTTCTCCGATCTCCTCAGCTATTTTCTCAGCAAGCTCTCTACTTGACCTTCCAGAGAAAATCTTTATATGACTCATCACTCTATTTGTTACTTTTCCATCGTTTCAAGCGGTCAATGACAAAGATAAAAAAAACTTATAAATTAACCAAACGCAAACTTGCTGGGGCGGGAGGATTCGAACCTCCGAATGGCGGCTCCAAAGACCGCTGCCTTACCGCTTGGCGACGCCCCAGTGAAAGAACCTCTCCAACGGCATTATTAATTTAATAAAGAAAACGGAATTTTTCAACTTGTTTATCCCCTATTACTAAGCGCTTCTCACTTCCAAAGTATTTTCCCCAAACTCGCCTCGCTGCAATCTCACTTATCCATGTGGTCCAGATGTTTGCTAAAACCATCCCAGCTGACGACGAAATGAAAAAAAACGACAAGGAAAATTAAAATTTTAACCTCGCTTTTACATCAATAAACGGAAGAAAATATCAAAACAAACCAAATCCAACGATTAAAAATGCTTGCTGCTACTGCGAGCTTTTTCGGACTTTTATACTTTTTCAAAAGGTAAAGTCCCGAGAAATTGTATCATCTGTGATATAAATGGGATAGCCCCGATTATACCGATTACAAACTCATTCGCACCAAGTATCAAAGCATACCCCGTCAAAAACACATCAGTTGACAAAGCGATGAAAACCAATGCAAAGCTTCCCTCAATTATTGAGTATTTCCTCCCCTTGCGAATTGAATTGAAATTAATATCCAACTATTTCCGAGCGATTATTAATTTGACAAAATCACCATAAACATTTATAACTTTCTCAATTACAACACCAGCTTCAAGTGCAATTTTTAATGTTTCCCTGTTTATATTCTCCCCCAAAATTGAGGTGAAGTTGTTCACCAGATCAAAAACTTTTGAAAGGAATTTACCCCCTGGTCTCACATGTTCAAGCAAAATCAATCTTCCACCTGGTTTCAAAACTCTGAGCAATTCCCTGAAACCATTTGCAGGATTTTCAACCTCGCAAAAAACAAATGTCGCTAAAACCGAATCAAAAAAATCATCCTTGAATGGCAAGAACTCAACCCTTGCAGAAACAAAGTAAATTTGACCGTTAAAATTCTTTGCCCTTTTAATCGCCCTTTTCAGCATTTCAAATTTTGGCTCAACCGCTATAACATTAACCCCATCTGGATAAAATTGAAAATTTAATCCAGTTCCAACTCCAACCTCAAGTATTCTCTTCCCTTCAATAAAGCTTAATGCTTTCGCCCTTAATTTTTCCAAAGCGAATTTTTCAATTGGAAACATAAAGACATCGTAACCGAAAGCGAAAATTTTACCGCTGAAATCTTTCAAAGCCATCCGTTTTGAATATACCAATTAATTGTCTTTTCCATCCCCTCTTCAAGGGGAACTTTGTGTCTATATCCAAGTTCCCTTTTAGCTTTTTCAACAGAGCAAGCCCAGTTCTTCTGTCTGATATCTTTTATCTTTTCAAAATTTAGCGGTGATGCTTTCCCGAAAACTTTACATATCGTTTCCGAAACAAATGAAACCGAATATAAAATTGGTGCTGGGATTTTAACTCTCAAAACTTTTTTATCAAGCGCTCTCAATATCGCCACCTCTATATCCTTCCAAGTGTAGATTTCATCGCTTGAGATAAAATAAATTTTCCCCGTTGATCTCTCACTCTCACCCGCAAGTATAAAACCGTCAACGAGGTCAGAAACATAAACCAAACTTAAAATCTGATCCGATGGCAAAACAACTGGAAGAATGCCGAGTTTTATGTATCTAAAAATCTCGTAAGTGTAAGTATCGCGTGGACCATATACCGACGGCGGTCGTACTATAACGATTGGAAGCTTGTCTTTGAAAGAAAGCGCGACTTTCTCCGCCTCTGCTTTGCTTTTACCATACGAAGTAATTGGATGATACGGTGTGCTCTCGTCAACAGGAACTTTATCATAGCCAGGACCAACGGCTGACAAACTGCTCGCAAGGATAAATTTTTTCAAATTTGAGCTATATAAACTCGCCTCAAGCAAATTCTTCGTCGTCTCAACATTTCCGCGATAGTAATCCCGATAATTTCGTCCCTTCGTCACACCAGCAATATGATAGACATAATCAATATCTTTAACCACCGTTTTAAGAAAGTCAACATCAAACAAACTCCCTCTCACAATTTCAACATCTTTCCCCTCAAGCCATTTCAGATTACTTGTATCCCTGACGATACATTTGACATCATAACCACGCTTTAAAAGTTCATCAACGAGATGACTTCCAATAAATCCAGTTCCTCCCGTTACAAGCGCTTTCATTTTGGAAGATTTTTTATTTTTTATCTGCAACCTGCGGGGGTTGCCAATCGCTCCTTGACCATTTGACAAGCTCCACTTTCACATTCCCAAGGGATGTCTTAAAATATGCCCTTATCGGAATCCGCGCTGAATCATCGGAATAATAAGCCACAAAATCACCCGTCACACCCGCTATGTCCTCTGCAACAAATGGAATAAAACCAGAAATCTTTTTAGTCCTTATAAGTGAACCAGAAAATTTTAAATCTGAATTCTCATTATGAAAATTCACCTCTACATCCTTAACATCAAGCTGAATCAAAATTGACAAAGTCAATTTTTGATTTGACCCTGAAAGTTTCCTAGTCAGATAAAATGCGGTGATACCATTGTAAAAACTTCTCGTCTCTTTTTCGGTCACTTCTATAACCTCACCTGTTTCTAAATCCTTCTGAGCAGCGACGATTTTATCTCCCTTGCGCTCAAATACAGTTACAATTTTTCTGCCCTTTTTCATCTCATAAATCAAAAACTTCGCATCAAGAAGTGAATCAATCCTAAATTCACTCTCAAACCCATAATGAATGCTTATGAAAAAAAGCCATGGATTTGAATCAATTTGAAAACGCGACTTAACATATTCGCCATCCGTCTCCGTCCAAATTTTTATGCTTCCAAGGTTTATAAACCCCCAGAAAGCGTGATATTCAAGATATTCATCTTCAACTTTGAAGCCACCTTTTGACGAAGAAATCACACCAATGCTCAAAAATAAAAGCACGGTCAAAAAAAACTGAAATTTCATACCTTACTCAACTTTTATTTCAACAGCCCATTTAAACTTGACTCCTTCTTTAAGAAAGAGCGGAAAAACAACATTTAAATTTAACCTATTGAAACCATTTATCAAATTTTCAACTATCGGTGGGATAAACATAAATGGTTTAAGTTTCACCTCAAAGCCCGAATCATACAAATTTGCGTTCTCGCTTCCCTCAAAAACCCCAACATCTCCAAACCACGAGATCGCAAAGTTTTTAAATCTTAAAAATGTCAAATCAAAATTCAAACTTCCACCTCTTATTATCGTTATGTTGTCCCTATCAAAATATCCGCGCAAATTCAAACCGCCCTTCAAGAATAAATTCGCCTTCTCGGAAAATCTTCTGTCTACTAGGTATAACATTCTAAATTGCTGATTAAAGAAAGTTTCATACGGATTTGCGACAAGATAAAATTTTTCTTGAACTGGCACCTGACCGTATGACCTTACAAGATAAAGTCGCGTTGAAAATTCACCCCATTTAAAAGCGCTTGATTGCTTCAACTCAAGTGATATGTTAGTAAAATTTTTCGCACTGTTTGCTGTTGTCGCCTTGAAATTCAAAACGCCGTATAAATTCAATCTACGTAACTGATGAAATGCATCAACTTTTAAACCGACGGAGTTAAAGTTTCCCGTTTCCCAATTTATCCTCAAAAACGGCAGCTTATTCTCAACAAGAGATGTATGCTCAAAGAAAAAAGTAAAACGATAAAATGGCGGTATCGTCAGATATTTTCTCACATCTTTTGCGATATCAAAATAAATTCTCCTCAACCCGTGAAGCTTAAAGACCTCAATTTCAAACTCGCTTAATCTCCCCAAAACTTGAAGCGTATTGTTTTTATAATCCCCAAAATAATCAAAGTTTTTAGTCCTCGCATTATACCATGCCCCAAACTTCGTCTCATAAAAATTGAAAAGATAAGCACCGTTAAAAATCAATCCCAACCTTATCCCATCAACTTGAGAGAACCAAAGTGAAGGTCTAAATGTCAACCAATACTTATCAATCGGCGGATTCAAATTCGTCTGTTCAAGAAACTTCAACTGGACTTTGTTCAAAAGCCCAACCCTGTTGTTCAATCTATTGATGTCCCTTAACTTAAAATCACTGTCAATCTCAACCATTTTAACTTCTTTATCAAATGCGATTTCAAATTCATAAATTGGATTTACCCAAAACCAAGGAGGAAGAACTATAGCCCCTGGCTCCTTTTTGGGTTTAAGTTGAAGGTCAAGCGGTATAATAACCTTTTGATAAGTTCCGTCTTTAAAATAAAAGTAGAGATCTATTGGCATAACTATCTCACCGTAATTTCGCAATCTCACCCTTGCGATATACTTCCTAATGCCATTTTCAAATTTCCATTCCCCATTAAAACTTTCAATCCCATAATCGCATTTTCTTGTCGTTTTAAGCCATTGATCAAAGAACCAATCAAGTTCCATACCACTTACATTTTCAGCAACCCTTTCAAAATCTTTTGTCGTAGGATGCTTGAAAGCCCACCTGTTGAAGAACTCCTTCATAACCTGATTAAAAACGCTATCTCCAAGGACATACTCAAGCATCTCAAAGATAGAAGCACCCTTGCCATAAACAGCGTTTGTATAAGTCACCGACTCCCTGAAAAAATCTGAATGTAAAAGAACTGGCTCTTCAAAGCCAAGATGTGAAAAACGCACATAGTTTCTATATCCACCGTAAATATCCGATTCAGGTCTTAAAATCGCTTCAATCCCTGAGAAATCTTTCCATTCCTTGCCAAGAAATTCCTTGAACACGCGCGGTGTGACAAAACTTGCCCCACCTTCATCAATCCAAGCTTCTTTTGACTCATTATTTCCAATCAAGCCATAAAACCAAATATGCCCAATCTCATGTGCAAGTATTCCGATCATGCTTGTCCTTGACCTTCTCCCCGTTATCATTATCAACATCGGATATTCCATCCCGCCATCACCTGCTTGAGCTACGGTGAAACTTTTGTATGGATACTTGAAAAACCAATCACTGTAAAGTTTTATTATCTCCTTCGTGAATTTCCCCGTTTCCCTCCAAAGATTATAAACATCGGGCTGATAAAGCAAATGAACCACAACCGTATCCTCGTCAAGTGAAACCCATGTTATCTCGTGAATATAATCCCGGTCAGCGACCCAGGCAAAATCGTGGACATTTTCAGCTTTAAAATGCCATGTCTTCAACCCTGGTTTTAAATTCCTTTTCCACTCCTGTGGAAATATGACTGTATCAACAGCGCCAAGCTCATAACCGCACATAACTTCATCTGGATTTTGAATTACGCCCGTTGCCCCAACTAGATAATCCGATGGCAAAGTTATCTTAACATCAAAATTTCCCCAAACACCGTAAAACTCGCGTTCAATATATTGATCCGCGTGCCAACCCTCAAAATCATATTCACATATCTTCGGATACCATTGAGCCATGCTATAATCAATCCCCTCGCGATTGTCCCGCCCATTTCTCCTTGTTTGTTTTGGAATTTGAGATTCAAATTCCATCTCAAGTTTAACACTTTGACCTGGCAAAAGTGCTTTTTTAAGTTTAGCCCTTAAAATCGTATCAAAAATTTCAAACTCAATGTCCTCATCGTCCGCCCTTAGATATCTCACCTTCGTCCAACCATATTCATCTGGCTTCATCCTTCTTATCCTTTCACCAAGAGCATTTCTTATAACATCACCCCGAACTTGCATTGAGCTGCTAGGTTTGAAAGCATTCAAATAAAGATGGTAATAAATTTCATAAAGTGTATCAGGAGAATTGTTATAATACACTGCCGTTTGTTTCCCGCTCATCAAATGTGATTTAACATCAAGCGTTACATCAATGAAATAATCAACCCTCTGTTGAAAATATTCAGGTCTTTGAGCAAGTGAGAAACTTATCAACAAAATAGAAAGAAAGGTTATCCTTCCCATGTAAATGCCTCCTTTATCTTTTTAATCTCCTCTTCCGTCAGCTTGAACTCAACGGCGCCTGCATTTTCTTCAACTTGCTGCGGATTTCTTGCGCCAACTATAGCCGTCGTAATCCCTGGCTGTGAAAAAGTCCAATTGATCACAAGTTGAGCCAATGTCACTCCTTTCTCCTTTGCTATTGGCTTTATCTTCTCAAGCGCCTCAAGAACTTTCCTCCTATTTTCAGGCTGAAACCAAAATTGTCTTTTCCTCAAATCGCCACTCTTAAATTCCGTCTCCATAGTTATCTTACCGGTAAGAAGTCCCTGTTCAAGAGGGCTATAAGCAAGGATTGAGATTTTATTTTCAATGCAAAACGATGTTAAATCATTTTCAATTGAACGCTCAAGCAAATTATATTTCACTTGGTCACTTTCAACCCGAGCATATTTAACTACTTCCTTCATTAAATTCACATCAAAATTGCTAACACCAAAAAACCTTATCTTGCCCTGTTCCTGAAGTTTCACCAACGCCTCAAGCGATTCATCAACAGGTGTTGTTCTATCAGGCCAATGAATCTGATAAATATCAATGTAATCAACCCCGAGCCGTTTTAAACTTCTTTCGCACTCCTCAATTATTGAATCTTTCCTCAAATTTTTATAAACATAATATCTTCTACCGTTGAAATATGTATCAAAGAAAAACTCACCTTCTTCTTTATCCCATCGGAGTCCGCATTTCGTGGCAATTATAACTTCATTTCTTTTCCCTTTAATTGCTTTACCGACGATTTCCTCACCAAGCCCAAACCCATAAACTGGTGCAGTATCAATGCAATTCATCCCAAGTTCAATTGCCCTGTGAATTGCTTTAATTGCAAGTTCTTCGTCTGTTCCTCCCCAAAACCATCCTCCTATAGCCCAACCGCCAAATGTTACAACGGGGATTTTAATGTCAGTTTGACCAAATTGCCTATATTCCATCTCGCTTTTTAAGCTTTTGTTTTTGATATATTGTAGCCGTAAAGCCAATATGCAACCACATTGTTTTTATTTCTTACGGAGTGAACCGTCCCACGAGGTATGAACCACTCATCCCCTGGTTTAAGTTCTGCAATCTCACCTTCACATTCAATTTCAAGCGTCGCATTCAAAGGAGTTACGAGCTCATCCGTATCATGGACAAAATCCTCCCAACTTTGCCAGGGTGGATCAACCCAAACATCACAGGTGAAACCCCTTTCCGCCCAATCCCTTTCAATTTCTTCTTTCCCTTTTCCAATCCATTTTTCACGCTCAATGTAAAGCATTTTTCAAAACGCTTTTTGAAAAAATTTAAAAACAAAAGACCAAAACAAGCAAAAATTTAATTCCCCCTACTGTAAATCTCTATCACCTTATCAGCAAGTTCGTTAAAATCAGTTCCATCATCAACATCAACCCAAATTATTCTCCTATCCTGCCTAAACCAAGTCAACTGCCTTTTGGCATACCTTCTTGAATTTCTCTTTATCAAGTAAACCATTTCATCATAAGAGATAAGCCCATCAAGATAATCAAAGACCTCTTTATACCCAACCGTTTGAAGTGAGTTAAGATTCTTATCATAACCGAGCTCCCTCAATTTCCTAACCTCATCAATCAAACCCCGTTCTATCATTTCATCAACTCTTTTTTCAATTCTCCTATAAAGTTTTTTCCTATCCCAATTAAGCCCAACCTGAACGGTCTCAAAGTTTATCTCTGGTTTCATTTCAACTTGAAGTTGTGAAATCGGCTTGCCAGTCAAATAATAAACCTCAAGCGCCCTTATAACCCTTTTGAGATTGTTCGGATGAATTTTTTCAGCCGATGCCGGGTCAACCCTTTTCAACTCCTCGTAAACCGCTTCTTTACCAAGTTGTTTAGCTTTTCTGTAAAGTGTTTCCCTCAATTCCCAATCCCCAGCCGGACCCTCAAAGAAACCATCTATAAGCGACTTAACATAAAGACCTGAACCACCAACTATGATTGGAACTTTACCTCTTGAGAATATATCTTCAATTATCTCACGTCCCCTCTCTCCAAAAACACCTGCGTTAAATTCCTCGTCTGGATTCAGCTCGTCAATAAAATAATGTTTCACCCTCTCTCTTTCTTCCTTTGATGGCTTTGCTGTCCCAATGTCCATATATCTGTAAACTTGCCTTGAATCAGCTGAAATTATTTCACCACCGATTTTCTCAGCAACTATAATTGATAATTTTGTCTTCCCCGATGCAGTTGGACCAACAATAGCAAGGACCTTTTTTTTCATAATAAATTTCACCTTCCGTTGTTCCTGAAACTATCCTCTCCCCAACCTTCCTTTCCGATAAGAGGGACAAATTTGAAACCGAACTTCTTTTTTATATCAAGCTTGGTCTCGCTTACTTTTTTAATTATGTAAAGCTCCTGAATATCAAGATCGCCAATGGGTATTACAAGTCGTCCACCAATTTTAAGTTGTTTGACAAGCGATTGGGGTATCCTCGGAGCTGCAGCAGTGACAATTATACCATCATAAGGGGCAAACTCGCTCCAACCAATTGAACCATCCCCAACCATTCCTATGACATTATACCCAAGTTTTGAAAGCTTTTCAAGTGCCGTTTTTAAAAGTTCCTCAAATCTCTCAATCGTGAAAACCTGAGCTCCCATCTCCGCAAGTATCGCTGCTTGATACCCTGAACCTGTTCCCACCTCAAGTATCTTATCACCCGGCTTAACTTTCAATGCTTCTGTCATAAAAGCAACCGTATACGGCTGTGATATCGTCTGCGAACACCCTATCGGCAAAGCCGAATCTTCATAAGCGTAATTAATCAACGCCTCAGGAACAAAAAGATGCCTCGGTATTTTTTCCATCGCCCTCAAAACATTTTCATCCTTTATGCCACGCTTCCTAAGTAACTCAACCATTGCTTTACGCTCATCTTCAAACTTTCCCAACTCTAAACTTTACCTCGTTTATTTTCCCAAAAAAAACTTTGAAGATAAATTGAAACGAACTTGAAAGTATCCCTCACATGTTTTATATAACTTCTCTCCCCGTTGTAAATCGTCTCAATATCAACAAAACCAACATTGAAACCACAAAGCAACGCCTTTATCAAGAATTCACTCTCAAAAGCAAACCCATCGCTTTTCGCATCAACATTTTTTATAACTTCAATCCCGATCAACCTAAAACCACACTGACTATCAGGAACTTTTACTCCTGTTCTAAGCGAAATCAAAAGCGATGTCGTCTTATTTGAAAAAATTCTCTCAATCGGCATCCCCTTCAAATTTTTCATCCTGTTCCCGATGACGATGTCAAACCCATCTGCGTACTTTTTAAAAAACTTCGGTATTTCCTCAGGATTGTGTTGCAAATCTGAATCAAGCGTGAGCACAGCATCATAATTTTTTAACTTTGCAAATTCAAACCCCGTTTTCAATGCCCTTCCCTTCCCAAAGTTTCTTTCGTGCCTGATGACATAAACACCGAATTCGGAAGCGATATCAACAGTTCTATCAACGGAACCATCATCAATCACAACGACATCATTGACAAATTTCAAAACTTTCTCAAGCAATGTTCCGATTGTTTTTTCGGAATTATATGCTGGTATTATGGCGCAGATATTATTCACCTTGTGAGACCTCTTCAAAAATTTCTTTCGGCGATTTGTCCGTTGCTTGTAACTCCGCAAGTAACTTCTTCTTCAAACCTTCAGGTGAAAGACCACGTGTCAATTTGCCACCCTCGGCAAGGGATATAGTCCCTGTTTCTTCACTTACTATAACGACAATTGCGTCTGAAATCTCACTGAGCCCAAGTGCAGCTCTGTGCCTTGTCCCCAGCAAAAAATTACCAATCTTTGATTGTGCGCTCAAAGGCAATGTACAAGCTGCAGCTTCAACCCTATCCCCTGAGATTACAACGGCGCCATCGTGAAGAGGAGACCTCGGGAAAAAAATCGTTAAAAGAAGTTCCTTTGTCACCTTCGCCTGAATCGGAACCCCCGTCTCAACTATTGACTTTATCCCAGTTTGCCTCGGTATCACAATCAAAGCCCCGATTTGCTTTTGCGACATCTCAGCAACGGCTTCAACTATTTCATCAACCACAGCTGTAACGCTCGGCTTAAAAATAAGGCGAAACAATGGATTATTAGCAACGAGCATCAAAAGTCGTCTTAACTCGGGCTGAAACAAAATTATAAAAGCAAGAACCCAAACATCACCTATAAACCTTAAAAGCCAATTCAAAACCTTCAAATTTATTAACTCGGAAAGAAACGAAAGAAACACTAAAAACAAAAGCCCTATGAAAATCTGTGCTGCTATCGTTCCCTTCATCCAAATATAAAGCTGACGGATCAAAAGTCCCACAATCATAATGTCAATGACATCAATCAATGTCAAACGCAAAAAACCTATTTTCACAAGCTCAATCATTGCTCTTGCTTTAATGCTGTTTTCTTTATCGCATCAACTATCCTAACGACACGAACCATCTCCTTGACATCGTGAACTCTAACTATATTCGCACCATTCCAAACAGAAATCGCAACCGCCCCAGCTGTCCCTTCAAGTCGTTGATCAACGGGCAAATTTAAAACATTGCCAATGAATGACTTCCTTGATACGCCTATCAAAATTGGATAGCCAAGCGACTTAAACTCACGAAGACGTCTTATTATCTCAAGATTATCACTCAACCTCTTCCCAAAACCAATCCCAGGGTCAACGATTATTTGTTTTATCCCAACGCTAACGGCTAAATCAACTCTTTCAGAAAGGTAGGAATAAATCTCGGATATCACATCTTTATACTCGGGGTTTTGTTGCATTGTCTTCGGCGTCCCCTTTATATGCATCAAAACAACGCTCGCTTTATATTCCGCAACAACTTCAACCATCTTCTCATCAAATCTTAACCCACTTATATCATTTACAATCATAGCACCATTGTCAAGCGCTTGCCTTGCAACTTCCGACTTATAAGTATCAATTGAAATCGGAACTTTTGTCCGCTTCGCAAGTTCCTTTATAACAGGTATAACCCTTCTTAATTCCTCTTCAATTGGAACTGGGTCTGAGCCCGGACGAGTTGATTCGCCACCCACATCAATTATATCTGCGCCCTCTTCAATCATCTTCAAAGCGTGTTCAAGCGCCAAATCAAGCGTGAAATACCTCCCGCCATCCGAAAATGAATCAGGCGTCACATTCAAAATCCCCATCACATAAGTCCTCTTTGAAAAATCAAACTCAACATCACCGAACTTATAAATCAAATCATCCCCGGAAAATCCATCAATCGCCCGGGACAATTTCCCCGCAAGCTCTTTCCCTTCATCGGAAAAATTGCTCAAAATATTCAAAAAGTATCTCAAATTTTCCCGCTTCATTGACGCTATCAAATCCCTTTTTCCGTTTTCCCTTGCCGTTGACACAAAAACATCCACATTTAAACGCCTTGCAACTTCACTTGAAACAAAACTTGAAATCTCATCGCTTACGCCTTCAATTTTAAAACTTACATCCAACAACTTCTCAAGCACAACTTCCGAAGAAAAATTTCTATCAATTTCTCCGAACCTTAAAATCTCCTCTGCGACTTCAATCTCATTTTTCAAATCAAGTATCCTAACCCTCATGCTTAAATTCACCAGGTTTTATTTTCACTTTGAACGAATTTCCAAGTTCTTCTATTTCAAAATCAACCTCAAGGAACTTTTTTATCGTCTCAATGTTTGTGAGAAGATGATTTGTAATCCTTGGTGTCGTGAACTCTGAAACACCATCAGCAATTGAAAGTGGAAGCAAAATCTGGTCAGCCATATGTTCATCAACGACGGCGCCAGAGGAGATAAACCTAATAAACTTTTCGCACGCCTCCTCTGCAACAATTTCAGCTCTTTTGCCTCTCTCACCGAGGTTCGTATAACAACAAACCGTATTTTCAAAAATCCCCGTTATCGCTATTGTAGTATTTTTTGAGTGTGACTTGAGTTCATCAACTATGACTTCAACTTCACTATATCCTTTTAAAACTTTTTCAGCAGCTTTAGCCTGCCTTTGCGCAACCTCATCCGTTAGATTTGTATGCGCCGAATAAATTTGAATCTTTGAAAGTTTCCCTCGCTCAATGAGTTTAATTGGTTTTACTCCCTGTGTTGGACTTATCACTGCTTTTATCTCACCCCCACCGTGTGGATAAAAGCCGGCTCTTTTCATCTCTACTTTTATCTTCAATCCGATCCTTTCCATAAAATAGATCCAACAATTTTTGATATAGTCAAATGTCGGACTCCAAGCCACATGCGTTCCACCAATTATCACAAGTGTTGAAGTTCCATTGGAAAAAGACAAAGGAAGATAAAGCGTTTGCAAAACAAGAGATGTTGAGCCAGCTGTTCCGATATCAAATCTGAAATTTCCAAACTTTATACGCGATGGATAAAATCTGATGCGATTTGACTTCAAGTAAGCACCTTCAACGACAGCGTCAGAAATAACAGCAGATGACTCAATCGCCTTTAAATGTTGCGGTTGAATCCCGGGGTTTGGTCTATTGGCTCGGATGTTTATCATCTCAAATGGTTTCAAGAGCAAAATGGAAAGCGCAAGCGAAGTTCTCAAAACTTGCCCTCCACCTTCACCAATTGCACCATCAATTAAAATTAACCCTGTTTCACCTTTAACATTGACGGACATATCTTTACGGAATGAAATTTTTAATCAGCTACTTTCTTCAAGATAAAAATAAAAATTTGCCATCAAAAATAAAAAAGGGCGAGCCAAAGCTCGCCCCTTCAACATTACTTCTTCGGATAAGGTGGCACAGGTGGAAGTTTCTTCTCCTTCATCTTCAACTCCTCAAGTATCAATTCAATCGCCTTGTTAAGCTGTTCATCAATACCGGCATATTCCTTTGCCGGGTCATTGTCAACATAAACATCCGGCTCAACCCCGTAACCTTCAATTATCCATCCCTCCCCCTCAGCGCCATAGACTGCAAACTCAGGCTTATTCAAATATCCACCATCAACAAGGGGCAATGTCCCCCTGATGCCTATCACACCTCCCCAAGTTCTCTTACCAACAAGCTTTCCAAGCCCATACTTCTTGAACCTATACGGGAATATATCACCATCCGAAGCGGAAAATTCATCAATTATACAAATCTTCGGACCATAATGCATATCCCTCGGGTTTGGAGTCGGTATCGTATATCTTGAAATGCTTACCATAGCAATCTCCCTGCGTAAACGCTCAATTATCATCGGTGAGACATTCCCGCCACCATTGCCTCTAACATCAATGATCAGTGCCTTCTTGTTAAGTTGAGGATAAAAATGCTTAACGAACTCGTTTAACCCCATAACTCCCATATCAGGGATATGAATATATCCAACCTTCCCATCCGTTGCTTTATTAACTTTCTCTATATTGCTTTGAACCCAATTGTAATAGTAAAGCCGTGTCTCATCACCTATCGGAACAACTGTAACCTCCCAGCTTCCTTCCTCCTTTGGCTGAGAATTAACACGAAGCTTCACCTGCTTCCCAACCGTATTTACAAGCGACTCGTAGATATTTTTCATCTCCTTAACCGACTTACCATTTACAGCGAGTATGTAATAACCTTCTTTCACATTAACTCCGGGTTCTGTCAAAGGTGACCTTAGATTTTTATCCCAATTTTGACCCTTCAAAATTTTCTTTATCCTGTAATAACCCGATGACTTGTCCCTTTCAAGGTCAGCGCCAAGCAAACCGACCCGCGTCTTATCTATTTTCGGGAGGTCGCCCCCGCCAACATAAGTGTGACCAGCGTTTAACTCTCCGATCATCTCACCAATTATATAAGTCAAATCCGCACGATGATTGACATAAGGTAACAAAACCTCATACTTCTTTTTGACTGCCTCCCAATCAACACCATGGAGGTTCGGATCATAGAAAAATTCACGCATCTGTCTCCAACATTCATCAAAAATTTGTTTCCACTCCGCCCGCCTGTCAAGATTAACTTCAAGTCCAGAAAGGTCAAGCTGGTCTTTCAACTCAAGCTTCGCCTTCGGCAAATCAACAATTGCGTATGCCTTTTCCCTGACAACAAGCATCTTCTTCCCATCAAACGAAATAACAAAATTATCAAATTGACCAATCTCCGTCTCCTTTTTCTCCTTCAAATCATACATAAAAAGCGTCGGTTTATTATCCTTCAACCCTCTCCTTATGTAGTAAACTTTGTCCTGAACATAACCAAGACGCGTATAATTTGATGGTGTTATCGGCAAACCAACTATTCTTTCTTTTATCCCATCAAGGTCAATCACTACACTGACAGGACCTTTCTTTGCTTCTTCTTTTTGCTGTTCCTGTTTCCCTTCGCTTACTTTAACTTCATCGCTTGTTGGCTTAAACGGCGACTCAACGCTCTTTGAAAGCAAAACAAGATAAACCCTTGCCATATCTTGATAAACATGATTGAACTCGGTTCTGCCGTAAATCGGATTAAAATCCCTATCCGAGACAAAAATTAAATACTTCCCGTCAGAGCTGAAAATCGGACTGTAAGATGCATACCATCCATCCGTGACTTCATATGATTCATCTTTTTCAAGTGAATAAAGGTAAATTTTTGAAAGTCCTTCCTCTTCCGGCTTAACATAAGCAATCCATTTCCCGTCAGGTGACCACGCATATTGTCTTATCTCCCAAACTTTTGACTGCGCGACATCCTTTATTTTTTTGGTTTGAATATCAACATAGCGTAATCTCAATTTTCTATCCGACCACATTATTTTCTTCCCGTCTGGTGACCAAACAGGTTGATATTTATAAGTATCTTCCCCAGATGTTATTTGAATTGGCTTCCCACTGCCATCCTGAGGGATGATGTAAATTTCATCTTCCCCAGTCGCATCTGAAATATAAGCGATATATCTACCATCTGGAGACCAAACCGCATCACGCTCGTGAACCCCAGATGTCGCAGTCAAATTTCTCGTCTGTCCCTCTTTAGCTGGAACTGTAAAGATATCACCACGAGCAACAAACAAAGCCCTTTTTCCATCAGGTGAAATATCATAATCGGTTATAAAATCGCTAACCTTTATTATTCCACCACGACCATTCAACATGTCATCTGCAATTATGATTGGAACTTTCTCAACCTTTTCCGTCTTAAGATCAAACTTGTAAATATACCCGGCATATTCAAAGACGATCGCATTTTTCCCAATTGACGGAAACTTAATGTCATAGTCCTTGAAATTCGTCAGCTTCCTCGTCTGTTTCGTTTTCAAGTCATAGACATAAAGATTCATTCTTTTATTCTCATCCCTGTCCGAGATGAAATAAATTTTATCGCCATACCACATCGGAATAATATCTGATGCGGGGTTATTTGTTATATTTTCCGTCTTTTTCGTCTCAAAGTCATAAATCCAAATATCATCAGCCATCCCACCTCTGTATCTTTTCCAAGTTCTAAACTCGCGAAAGACCCTGTTGTAAGCAAGCTTCTTTCCATCTGGTGAGAAAGAGCAGAAACCACCTCTCGGCAATGGTAACTCCTCTGGGATATCTCCATCAAGTGAAACTTTATATAACTTCCCCTGAAAAGCATTCCAACTTTTCATCCTTGAGCGGAAAATGACATACTTACCATCTGGAGTCCAACCCATCACGATGTTATTTGGACCCATCCTATCTGAAACATCATCGCGCTCAAGCGTTGCGGTGTAGGTCAATCTGCGAGGAACACCACCTTCAGATGGCATCACATAAACTTCCGTATTTCCATCATATTGAGCTGTAAAAGCGATATATTTACCATCAGGAGAAAAACGAGCAAACATTTCATAACCCTTATGACTTGTCAACTTCCGAGCAATCCCACCATTTGCAGAAACAATGTAAAGATCGCCCGCATAAGTGAAAACAATCTGTGAATCATAAATCGCAGGAAATCTGAAAAGACGAGCTTCATCTTGAGCAAAAATTAAAGAGGTGAATACGATAATGGAAATAATCAAGGTGGGTAAATATCTGCGCATAGTTTAACCTAATTTTGTTTTTTGTTTTTCATCTAAAATGACGATAACGAAAGTAGAGTTGTTCCCTTTAAAATAAAAAGGGGCGACTAAATGTCGCCCCTCTAATCCTAAAGAAAAATCATCTACCAACCATCAAATCAACCACCCTTTTAAGCGCCTCAGCTGGAACTTTTGGAATTTGATATTTCCCTTGAGCAACTGCGGTTGTTGGCAACTGAATCCCAGGCAAAGACATAACATCAACATAAGGTATATTTGTGCCAAACTTTGTATTTATCGCCTTTATAAATTCATTCGCAACTATACCGTGTCCCCGTGATGAAGGATGAACCCCATCCAAACTGAAAAGCCCACCAGTTATATAATCGGTCGTAAATTTAAACCCAGCGATTTCAAGCCCATGCTCTTTGACATCTTTTAACTTTGAATAAATATCAACCCTGACAACTCTACCCGCACGGGTCGGGTTTGTTACGACAGTATCAATTATCAAATTAAACTTTTGAATCGCAGCTCTTGCAATTGCAACTTCACTTGCGTCAAGAACATATTCATCAGGAAGTGGTTTCCCAGCATTGGGCAATTGATTAAATGGTGGAACATTCGGCAATCCGTAACCAGTTGCTATCAATGAGCTCGCTGTAAGCAAAACAAGGTCACCTGGACCAAGTTGCGCTGGCTGTCCTCCCTTTATTCCAATGAGCGGAATTGGTCTGCCCTGTTGATCAAGAACTGGACTGCCAGTTGTAGGATCAACAATAAACCAAGGTATTGTCGTAAAGAAAGGTATCACAGTGACATCGGGGATATTGGCAACAGCTACTTTAACAGTAGTGTTAATCTTAAGGAGTGAATCAATAGCCTGTCGGAAAAGAAGTTGAAAGATGACATCCGGCGTAGGTAATTTTCCAGTTGGATCAGTTCCTCTTGTTCCACCACTTGCAGCATAACCTAAGACATCATTGTTTCCCATCCAAAAGATGACAAAAGTCGGATTTAATGCCTTCGCCTGATGAAACATCGTCGGACCAAACGCTTTGCTTCTTAAAACAATCTGGAAAAATGGATTCTGACGGGCAGATGATTTCGCTGCAAAATCGGTCGTGTCAAAAACATCATATAATATCGCGCCAGGAACGGCAAGATTGTTAAATGGTGCAGGATGAGTTAAGTTTTTCGGAGCACCCGTCACCGTTTGCTGTTGAAGTGTAAGTGGTGAAAGCGACCTCAAATATAACCTCGTCCCTATTCCTGGTTCGCTTATCAATGGTTGAACGAAATTTACATTCCCACCAATTGAATTGATCTGCTGAACTATCAAATTTGCATATGAATACTGTTGAGCACCTTCAAACAATGCACCATCCTGAAAACCAGCTGTCAACGAATTCCCAATCGCAACGACCCTTGAAAAATCAACTTTCCCAAGCGATGGCGGATTCCCAACCTCCGAAAATTCTTCACACGCATAAAAAACAAAAGCAAGTAGAAAAACAAAAAGAACTGGTAAAAAATTGAGAATTTGAATTTTCTTCCTCATGGCACAAAACCCGGTTTAGTTTTGAATTAAAAAAGTTTATACGAGATGTTTATCCCAAAGAGGTGAGCACTTGCATTGTAAACACCATCAAATCCGACAACGGTGCCGATAACCTCCCTCTGTTTAAATCTAACAAACATATAAGCAAGATCAATTGTTAAGTTGCCCATCGTATATCCAGCCCCAACTGTAAACTCCCATCGGTCGGAATCCGGGAGCGATGGCTCAACATATTTGTCATCAATTGGATTTTGATCATAAGCGATACCACCTCTTAACGCAAAGTTTCCAAAACGATACTCAAGCCCCGCCTTGTAAATTGATACATCGCGATAATATCTCTCAAGTGTCTGGTCCCTTTGAGCTGCCGTCTCATTTTCAAAATCAATTTCAACCACATCATAAGATGACCACCTTGTAAATTGATAGCCAAATTCAACCGTTAAATCCTCCCCTGAAAATCCAACGCCAGCCATGATTATATCTGGCATTTTAACGCTTGTCTTTATATTCCCGCCCGGAAGCAATGGGTCAAGAACAGTTGGCTTTTTAAACTCAGCCGTCCCTGAATAATTAACTTTAACTTGGGAACGATACGAAAAACCAAGTGATACGAGGCCAAACTTTAACAAAGCGCCAACATTATAACCAACGCCAGATCCACTCCCTTCTAACTTAACATCCACCTCGGGATTAAAACTTGTGATTTTTCTTGTCAAAGTAACAGTTGAATAAACATAATCAAACCCAAAACCGAGAGAAAGCTCATCTGCAAAGGTGTAAGCAATGGTTGGATTGATGTAAAATGTTTTAAGGTCTGATTGAACCGTTATCGCACGCCCGACCCAGTCCTCGGGCCATTTTGAACCAAGCCCATAGGGGTTAAAAACACCGATTCCGAAGGCAAGCCCACTTTCCATAGTGTGTGTTAAATAAAGATTACTCGGATAAAAAACCTGCTTAACCATCTTGTGTTCCTGTGTCGTGTTAAGTTGATAAGGACCGCGAAATCTGGCTGAAGGGAAGATAAGCGTTGTCCCAAGCGAGAGATTCGTTCCTTTCAAATAAGCTAAACCAGCTGGATTGTAAAAGATACTTATTGGAGCATATGATGTGACAAATGCCCCAGCCATACCAGTGGCTCTTGCGCCGTGTTCATTGATTTGAAAGCCACTGGAAAATAACGAAGTCGTTGAAACTAAAAATAAAACTGCAAGGGTTAAAATAAAGCGCATATTTCCTCCACTTTTTGTTTAGTTTGAAGAAATTTTCAACAGTTCTGCTCCCTTTTCAACCGCATCACCCTCATTGACAAGTATTGCTTCAATCGTCCCTTCAACATCGCTCCTGATCTCGTTTTCCATCTTCATGGCTTCAAGAATTAAGAGCTTGTCCCCAATTTTAATTTTCATCCCGGGCTTGACAAGAATCTTGGTTATAAGCCCGGGCATAGGTGATTTTAAGATTTTCTCACTTTTCTCTTTATCAAGGTAGGTGCTTCGGTAGGAATCTATTAACTCCTGAAATTTGTTCAAGACCCTACACTCATAATCGGAAATTGAATCAACCAAATTGATCGTTTCCCCATTAAAACTAAAACTGAAATTAAATACTTTGCCATCTATTGAAAGGGTTATCTCATTTTTTGAGAGGTTTAAAATTTCAACCTTAAACTTTTCCCCCCCTATTTCCGCCTCAAACTTCCCGTGTTCCTTTTTCTGTAAATCAACATCAAAACTTAAATCGTTAACAATTACCTTCATTCGTCTCTCAACCTGTATTTTACGATTTAAATATAACTCAAAAAAATCACTATGTCAAGTGTGCTCTGCGCCACTTCCCAAATTCTTGACTTTTACCTAAAATTGTATTAACTTTGAACTGAAAATAAAAAGGTTAAACACGATGAAGAAAGCACTTTTTTTAATTCTCGCACTTACCTTCGCTATTTCAATAGCTGGAACTGTAGTTGAATATTTCACAGCACAAAGCCAAAATGATAATGTCATAATTCGTTGGAAAACATCCGATGAGACAGGGGTTCAAAAATTCGTCCTTGAAAGAGGCGTAAATCAATCAAGTGAATTCGCAAAACTTGCTGAAATTCCACCAAAGGGTAGCAACTCAATCTACGAATATATTGACGCATCCGCCTTTAAACAGACAGATAACATCTACTTTTACCGACTCCAAGTCGTAACGAACAACGGTTCTTTTTATGTCGGTCCGATAACGGTGCTTCACAAGGTCTCAAGCGTCAAAAGGACCTGGGGAAGCATCAAGGCGATGTTCAGATAATTTTCCCCCGATTCTTTTGAATTTAAAATTTTCATTTCTTAATTTAATCCCGACCTCGTGTCGGGATTTTTTGTTAATAAACGAATTTGAAAAATGCTTAAAATAAATAAACCGATAGTTCTTGCATCCGCTTCACCAAGAAGACAAGTGCTTTTAAAACAGATCGGGCTCAAATTCACAGTTCACCCAAGCGGTATTGACGAGGACTCAATTCAATCAATTTCTCCCGCAGACCATGTCCTAAACCTTTCAAAGAAAAAAGCAACGGAGGTCGCAAAAAAATACGATGACGCAATTATAATATCAGCTGACACGATAGTTGTCCTTGAAGGCGAAATAATAAATAAACCGAAAGACCCAAACGAAGCAAAACAAATGTTAAGAAAACTTTCAGGAAAAACACATCAGGTATATACTGGCTTCACAATACTTGACACCAAAACTGGAAGATTTATCTCCGATTTTGAAGTCACGGATGTCAAGTTTAGAGAATTAAGCGATGAGGAGATAGATGAATATGTTGCAACTGGCTCACCGCTTGACAAAGCTGGGGCATATGGCATTCAAGATGATTACGGTGCTGTCTTCGTTGAGAAAATAAACGGGTGCTTCTACAATGTCGTGGGTTTCCCACTGACGAAGTTTTACCTTAGAATGAAAGAATTTCTCTCCGATGATTGAAAACCTCCACAAAAAAATACTTGCATCAATCTTCGTCGGCATACTGATACTTGCCATCTTATCTTTCTATGCCAATGTCGCTGAATTAATCAACGCAATTAAAAGCTTCAATTGGCTCCTCATCGCTCCAATTTTATTGCTTTCAATTCTGAATTATTTAATCCGCTTTGCTAGATGGGAATTTTATCTGAAGAAACTCGGAATAAAAATTTCAACCTTCAAAAGTTTAATTGTCTTCATAAGCGGTTTAACTATGTCCGTTACCCCGGGAAAAATTGGGGAAGCGTTAAAATCATACTTGTTGAAGTTGACGGATAATGTTCAAATATCACGCTCTGCCCCGATCGTAATAGCTGAAAGATTAACTGACTTTTTAGCGCTTCTTCTACTTGCGCTCTTTGGCGCTTTTTACTTCAACTACGGCAAGGGGGTAATCGCCGGTGTCGGAATTACACTAATCGCCGGGACACTCGCTGTAAGTAAGAGGGAATTTTTCAACTTTATTTTGAATTGGACAAAAAAACTAACCAGTGACAATCTCTCCCAAAAAATTAACACAGCTTACGACAGCATAGCTGAACTTCTAAAAATTAAAACTTTGATCCCAACCGTTCTTATTTCAACACTGTCATGGTTTTCTGAGTGTGTCGGATTTTACCTAACGGTAAAGGCATATCTTGGCGCTTTTTCGCTAAATCTTGCCACATTCATTTATTCGTTTTCAACAATCGCTGGCGCTGTATCAATGCTCCCTGGTGGTCTTGGACTTACGGAGGGTAGCATGACGGGATTACTCATCATAAATAAAGTTCAAAAAGAAACAGCCGTAGCCATAACCATCATAATAAGATTTGCGACGCTTTGGTTCGCCGTTGGTCTTGGGTTAATAGCGCTCTACATCTTTCAAAAAAGATTTGAAAAGTTTAAAAATGAAAGCAAAAGTTGAAGAAAGCATTTCCTACATAAGGAATCTGATCGGCGATTTTAATCCGGAAATAGCGATAATCCTTGGTTCAGGGCTTGGTGAACTTGCGGAAGAATTTAAAAATAAGACAAAAATCAAAACCGAAAAAATCCCAAACTACCCCCAACCAACTGTTGAAGGTCATGCTGGAAATCTCGTCTTCGGGGAATTGAACGATGTTCGTGTTTTGGGGTTTCAAGGGAGGATTCACTTTTACGAGTCCGGTGAGATAGAAAATGTAATCTACCCTGTGCTCGTCGCAAATGAACTTGGCGTGAAAATTCTAATTGTGACAAACGCAGCCGGCGGATTGAACAGGAACTTTAAACCCGGCGACCTTATGGTCATAGCTGATCACATAAACTTTATGTTCCTAAATCCACTCCTAATCTTTCCACAAAATTTAAAAAGGATGAATCACCCGGCATACGACGATAGATTGAAAAAAATCGCAATTGAAACTGGGATTGAACTTGGGATATCAATTCGCGAGGGGATTTACTGCGGAGTCAGAGGTCCAAATTATGAAACACCAGCCGAAGTTGAAATGTTAAGAAAAATCGGTTGCGACGCTGTTGGCATGTCAACCGTCCCCGAAGTCATAACCGCAAATTTCCTTGGGATGAGAGTCCTTGGAATATCCTGCATCACAAACTATGCAGCTGGCATAAGCAAAAACAAACTCTCTCACGAGGAAGTCACAGCTGTAGCAAGCAAGGTCAAAAACGAATTCTCGCTTTTAATCAAAGAAGTAATCAAAAAAATAAAACAAATCGGCATTTGAGATGAAAATTTATGCGGTGTTGCTCTTTGCAGTTTTACTTGTTGGTTGTAGCACTTATCAAAACCAAAAATTAAACGGCTTGGAAAAATCTGAAACAATTGACCTTTCTGGAAAATGGTTATTTAGAATAGGTGATGATGAAAAATACAGCGAGTTCAAACTTGACGAATTCGGCTGGGTTGAAATCAAAGTCCCATCTCAATGGGAGAAACAAGGTTATAACTTTGATGGCATCGCTTGGTATAGAAAACACATCCAAATCCCCGGGTATTTCAAAACGAAAAAAATTTACCTCTACCTTGGGAAAATAGACGATAACGACAGGGTCTATTTCAATGGGGAACTCATTGGGTTGACAAACGGATGGACACAGGAGAGAATTTATTTTATCCCGAACGACTTGATAAAATATGACTCCGATAATGTGATTGCAGTCAGAGTTGAGGACAAGGGTCTCAGTGGTGGAATCTACGACGGTCCGGTTATGATAATTTCAAGAGATGAACTTTGGAAGTTTAAAAATGAAACGAAAAGATTGGCTTCCGAGAAAGAATTTAACTCCGTATTCCTCACGGTTAAAATAATGGATTCACTTTTGACAACGGGACGCTTGACATCATACCTTGCTTTCCTAAGTCCAAAGTACAGAGAAAATGAAAAGACATACACGCTTTGGAAAAGAGACCTCGGACAGATCAGCGACTTTTTAACACAAAACAGATACTCAATTGACTATGTTGATTTCAAGGTTTATCACTCGCCTGAAAATGACAGTGTTCTTGTAGCTGATTATGTTCGTTTGATAAAAGATGCTACCGGAAACTTAAAATTCAGCGATGAACAAATAAAGTATTTCAAATATGAAAATGGTTCGCTCCTTGAAATTGGAAATAGAAGTAGATTTTTCAGGGCGAAATTTTATTCCGATTGGTTAAAGGAAGAAAGAACATTTTTCGTCTATCTGCCCCCAAGCTATGACATTGACATCAGCAAAAGATACCCGACACTTTATCTCCTCCATGGCTATGGCGGAAGTGATGAGTCCTGGAAATACGACAATATAAACACAGTCGTTGATAGCTTGATAAAAATTGGGAAAATCGTTGAGATGATCATAATAATGCCTGACGGTGACACTTCATTCTATGCAAACACATACGACAGGAAAAAAATGTATGAACAATACATCACAGATGATTTGATAAATTATGTTGATGCAACATTTAGGACAATTCCGCATCGTGAGACACGCGGGATAGATGGTGTGTCAATGGGCGGATTCGGTGCAATGTCACTTGGCTTCAAATACTTTGATAAGTTCATCAGCATAGGAAGCATGATGGGCGCACTGGAAGTTCCCTTTGAAAGAGTCAAAGAAAGAAAAGATATCCACGGCGGTGACTCGCTTTACTGGAAATCAATACAACCGACAACGATAGCACAGGGATTAGCAAAGGAACATTTTGACAGCTTGAACATATTTTTCTATGTTGGAGATAAAGATTGGCTTAAGGATGCAAACATAAAAATGCACGAGATACTAAAAAGCAAAGGAATTCCACACACTTTTAAAATTTATCCTGGGGAACATAATCGCGACTTTTGGTTCTCGCACTTTGCGGAAAACCTTGTGTTCCACTCAAATTCATTCTACAAGAGCAAATATGTCAGAATAAAAGAAAAACTGAAAACACAATGAGAAAACTTTTTCTGTTGCTTTTTCTGGCATTTACAACTTCGTTCACTCAGAACTTAAAACTACAGATAAACCTTGCTGGTGAATGGCTCTTTAAAACTGGGGACGACTTGAAATGGGCATCTCCAGAGATTGACGATTCAAAATGGACGAAGTTAAAAGTTCCAGCAACTTTTGAAAGCCAGGGATTTGAAAATTATGATGGCTTTGTTTGGTATAGATTACATTTTGATGTCCCTTCTAACTTAATGACACAAGAGTTAATACTCCTGCTTGGCAAAATAGACGATGCGGATGAAACATATTTAAATGGTGTTAAAATTGGTGAGACGGGTAAATTCCCACCCGAGAGAAAAACCGAATGGACAACTTTAAGAGCATATGAAATTCCGAAGGGCTTGCTAAAAACAAAAAATAATGTCCTCGCGGTTAGAGTCTGCGATTTTGGATTTGACGGTGGGATTCACAAAGGACCAATTGGAATAATTTTGAAGAAAGATTTTAAACTCGTCATGAAGGAAAACATCAAACCACATCGCTCAATAAACTCGCTCGTCTCAAGCAATGGCTTTGGTGCTATAATTTACAGTGCTGAAAAACATCAACTCGTTGCATTTTACGAGCACATCTACAAAATAACATCTGATAAAAAAACAACGCAGAATTTAATTTACGATGCAAACTTCATAGTTGAACTTAACGGTCAAAAATATGATTTGTCCGAAATTCCTGAAGATGAAATCGGCTACATAAACGGAACGGGGATAATTTCAGCAAGTTATAAAAAACTCGGCGTTCAAGTTTTCTACTTTATGACATATCAAGCTAACGCCCCTGTCATGGTTGCAATTTGTAGGGTGAATAAAAAATACAAACAAAGCAAAATCTATTTCAGAGCCAATACACTCTACGGACCGATTTCATCGGAAGACCAGATAAGCAATGTCATTGACTTTCAACAGATGAAACTCAAAAGAGCCATACGGACGAAATCCGTCAAGAGAAGCGATGGAAGCGGTGGGGAGATTGAAAAGCGCGTATTTATTTCCACACCAATTGATGGGCAAAATGAGGAATTCCACAAATTGATGGAAAACGAGAACATTTTAAACGATGAGATAAAATTTTGGGAGAAATTCAAACGAGAGCATCCCTTTAAATTAACGAAGAAAGAAAAAGAACTTTTCAATCAATCAATCGCGATTTTGAAAATGGCTCAATGCCGTGAGATTGGAAACCCATATGGTCAAATTCTTGCTTCACTTCCCCCCGGTGAGTGGACTTATACTTGGGTAAGAGATGGATTTTATGCAATTAATGCATTAATTGAACTTGGTTATTTTAATGAAGCTAAATCAGCACTTGAATTCATGCTCAAGGCAAAAACGGGCTTTTATAAAAAGTTTATACATAAAGATGGCAAAGATTATGGCGTTAAAAGAGATTACAAGATAACTGTTTGCAAATACTACGGCGATGGGGTTGAAGAATCAGACCATAACGAAGATGGACCAAACATTGAACTTGATGGATTTGGACTCTTCCTTCAAGCTTTCGCAAATTATGTTGAGAAATCAGGAGATGTTGACTTTGCAGTAACCTACTGGGATACATTGACGACGAAAATCGCAGATGTAATCATAGCTTCAAGAGATGAACTCGGTGTGATAAGAGCTGAATCGGGACCTTGGGAAAGACATCTACCCGGGAAACATTATGCATACACGACGATAGCTGGAATAAAGGGCTTAAAATCCATTGCAAAACTTGCTGGGATTTTGAAGGACAAAACCGCAGAAAAGTTCTATAACTCTTTTGCCGATTCAATGCTCTCCGCATTCTTGAAACACTTCGTTGATGAAAACTATGTCATAAAAGGAACGCTTGAAGCAAGATCAGAAACCGACCACGAATACTTTGACGCAAGCGTTGTGGAAGCTATAAACTTCGGGATCATCCCGCCAAACGATAAAATTGCTATAAATACAATTGAAGCGATAAAGAAAAATTTGAAAATAAAAAATCGTTTCGGTTTCTTCAGAGTTAACAACGGCGATTGGTACGATAGACAGGAGTGGGTGTTCATTGATCTAAGGGTTACGGTCGCGATGAACAAAGTTGGACTTAAAAAAGAAGCACAGAAAATTTTGAAATGGATAACCGAACAATCAAATTTGAACTTCAATTTAATAGCCGAACTTTATGATGAATTAAATTCCGATTATCAAGGGCAATATCCGATGGTTGGTTTCGGCGCAGGGGCGTATATCCTTGCTCTTATTGAAATAAAGTAGAAACTTAAAATGCAACCAGACCAAGATACTATAAGACAAATACCTCTTTTCTCGGAATTAACAACAGAAGAGCTCCGCAAATTCGTCCAAATATCGCAATTGAAAAGATTTTCAAAAAAGGAGACGATTTTTTTAGAAGGTGCCCCATACCTTGGATTTTATATCATATTGAAAGGTGCGGTGAGAATTTTTAAACTTACCCCAGATGGTAGAGATATAACTTTGCAAATCGTTGAACCGTTTAACCTCGTAGCTGAAATTCCCTTGTTTGATGGAAAAACATACGATTCAAATTGTGAAGCCATTGAGGAGACATTACTTCTCTTCATACCTAAGGAAAAATTTTTAAACCTTTTTATCAAAAATCCCAAAATCTCTCTTAAAATTCTTCAGGGTTTCGCAAAAAGATTGAAACAATTGACACAACAGATTGAAACCTTGACATCAAAAGATGTCCCACAGCGACTCGCAACATACCTTGTAGATGAATACGCAAAGCAATGCCAAGACAAAAATAAAGACGAAATAATTTTAAATATCTCAAGAACGACCCTTGCCTCTTACCTTGGGACTGTGATTGAAACATTGTCAAGGGCTTTAAGAAAGCTCCAAGACGATGGTCTGATTGAAGTAAAGGGAAGGAAGATAAAAATTTTAAATTTGGAAAAGTTAAAAAAACTTGCACAACAAAAATAAAAATCATGTAAAGCCATGACCATAATTTTAATGTTAATCTTTACCACATCTATTTTTGCTCAAAATCTGATCGTTCTGAACAAGTCAGAAAATAACGCAATGATTTTTGATCTTCGCTCTGATAAACTCCTTGCAAAGATTCCAACTGGTGAAGCCCCCCACGAGGTTGCCATCTCACCCGATAAAAAATTTGCCATTATAACAAACTATGGAACACGGGAAAACCCCGGAAACACACTTACATTAATTAACCTTGAGAGATTAACAGTTGAAAAAACGATAAACCTTGAAAACTACCGCAGACCGCATGGCGTCGCTTGGATTGACAACGATAAAGTAATCATAACAGCTGAAGCGAACAAATCAATAGTCATCGTTGATGTAAAAACCGGCGAGACCCTAAAATCAATTCAAACCGAACAAGATATCTCGCATATGCTTGTGCTTTCAAAAGATGTGAAAAAATGTTTCGTTGCGAACATCGCATCCGGGAGCGTAAGTGTAATTGACTTAAAAGATTCAAAACTTTTAACAAACATACCCACTGGAAAGGGGAGCGAAGGGATTGACATAACACCAGATGGCAATGAAATTTGGGTCACGAACAGGGCTGAGGACAGTGTTGCTGTCGTTGATGCAAAAAATTTTAAAGTTAAAAAGAAAATAAAAGTTGATGGCTTCCCAATCAGGGTTAAAATTTCAAGCGATGGAAAATTTGCCGTTGTATCCTGTGCAAGGGCTGGGGAAATCGCAATCATTGACGCAAAAAGTAAAACTCTCATAAAACGGATTAAAACTGCGGAAAAGTCCGATATTGAAACTTACGGGCGGTTGTTCGGCTCAACATTCGGTGATAGCCCAGTGCCAATTGGAATCGCATTCGCCGATAAAAATCTGGTTTATGTAGCTAACTCAAACGCCGATATAATAAGTATAATTGACATTGAAAACGGGAAAATTATAAAAACCATAAAAACCGGAAAGGAACCCGACGGAATAGCTATATGGTAGGTTTAATTTGCTTTTGATCGGTAAAAAGCTTAGTTTGGAGTAGCGTTTATCACCCCATTTTTATATATCCACTGGGGGATTAACGCAAATTATACGTAAAACTAATTTTTGGAGATTTATCATGCGTAAGCTTTCCATAGCGGTTCTAACGATTTTTTTCTTACTCCCCGTTTTCTCAAATGCCCAACCTCAAAGGGATGGTAAATGGTGGAAGAAACTTGACCAGAATGCGAAGATTTACTTTGTTGCAGGGTTTTGGAATGGTGTGACCTGGGGAGATGATGTCCTTGCAGATGCTTTATCAAATCTTGAAAAGAACAATGTTATAAATGGAGACATTGCAAACGCAGTTATGAAAAAGTGGACTTCATACACAAACATCGGCTCAACGACAGTTGGTGATATCGTTGGCAGAATTGACAATTTATACTCCGACATTCAAAATGAAACGATAAACATTAGCGATGCAATGACGCTTGTCGTTTTAAATATCCAAGGGCTGTCAATGTCCGACCAGATTATGCAACAGCTCCTTCAATCATTCAGGGAGAAGTAATCATCTTATATCAAAGCGCAGGGGCATCGGGCATGCATTTGAAAAGGTCGCAACAAGCACAACCTCGCCAAATTCCGTTGCTTTTTTGTATGCCTCGCTTAGAGCCTCAAAAACTTTCTCTTCTTCCCCATATACAAGTGTGCTCATTGAACCAACTTGCGTTTCAAGACCATGCCTTTTAAAAATTTCAATCACAGTATTAATTGGTTCTACTATGTCCATCTGTCTTAAAGGATACAAACTTATTTGAAGTGCAACAGCCATCCACTATTCCTTTTTCTTTTCATCAGTAAAAAATGCCCAATAAAATCCAAGTCCCAACAACAAACCATAAAAAGTTGAGGTATACGGATTATTCGTGATAGGACATGTCCCGTATTTACACCCGATAAAAAGATAATAAAAGTAACCAGCCAAAGCTCCAACAACGAGAAAAATTAACATTTTAAATCTTTTCACTTGACTCTTCCCCTTTTTCTTTCAATCCAAGAACCTCATTTAATTCGTCAATGATCTCTTCCATCTCGTCCTCTTTGCCCTTTTCCTTTATCGCTTGCTCAAGCGTCCCCCATATCGGCTCGCCACAAACAATACATTTAATCCCCTTTTTCATAAGAAAACCAACTGATTCAGGAAATTCAGTCACAAGGTCCTCAATTGTTATATCTTTTGTGATCTTTTTCATCCTCACCCTCCATTATTGTTTTGCTCCATTCAATAAATCCACCTTTGAGGTTATAAACATTTTTAAATCCATATCTAACAAGAATTTCACTCGCCCTTCTGCTTCTATTCCCACTCCTACAATAAACTATAATCTCATATTTTTTATATTTTCTCAACTCTCCAATCATCTTCTCAATCTCCTGAACAGGGATATTTATCGCCCCTTCTATATGTCCCTGTGAAAATTCTTCCTGCGTCCTCACATCAAGTATCAACACATCCCTCTTCATTTCAATTTTCCTCTTTGCCTCAATTGGACTTATATCTACAAAGGATGCACTTGAACTATCAGGTGACAATGCACTGCATCCAACCAAATAAAAAAGAAGCAAATAAAATAAAGTATAAAACCCCAAACGCTTTTTCATCTTTTGGTGCAAATAACTTTATAATGTGACTGGTTCAATTCCCCAAATTCAATAACTTTAAATCCAAATCCCTCTAACTTATCTAAAATTTCATCCATCCCTATCCTCTCCTCATATGGCGGACCCGATTCCTCATATTGCTTTTTCCACTCAAGAATAACCACCCTGCCATCATCTTTCGTTATTCTTTTGATCTCATTAAAAAATTTTTCAAGATCTTCGTTTTCGTGCGTTACGAAGGCAATAAAAGTAAAATCGCTAATACCCTCATCAAGTGGAAAATCATAATCGCTTCTTGCAAGAAGCGGTATCACATTTGAAGGTAATCCATTTTCCTTCAACTTGTCAAGCATCTCCTCCTGAATATCAATAGCGTAAATTTTCCCTTTTTCCCCAACAATTCTTGAAGCCGGGATCGTGAAATAACCGCTTCCGCAACCAAGGTCAACCATCGTCATACCTTCTGAAAGACCGCACGATTTCAAAACTTCCTCCGGTGGAAGAATTTTCATCCTCTCCTCGCTGTGAAGTCGGTGAGCGTTTTCATGATGAAACTTGTGCATGGTTTAGTCACTTAATTTGATTTTAACGCTCACAGCACCTCTAAAATCACCCGCCTTATATCCAACAGCTTTATCTTCAGGATATTTCTCCTTCAAAAAATCCTTTATGCTCTTATTCAAAAACTCGTCAGTCCCGTGACAATTTAAACACATCGGCTGAACGATAAGCGGTTTAAAATATCGCAAATATCTTCCATCTTTCTCATTGACTACTTCATAATATTCCTGAGGTAAATCTCCCGTTTTGTTAAGTTCATCAAGCTTTCTTAAGATGACAAGTTCATAATCATCCGGCTTATCAAGCTTGTTTCTATATTTTTCGCTCACCCTTCGGACATAAATCCCATATTTGCTCTGGTGCGCCTTGATTATATCTTGCGCAAGGTTTGAGCATGCAGAAATAGCGTTAAGATAACCGCCTTTACCAAGTTCTTTAAACAATGTCGCTTTCACCGAATCAACAACATTATCAGAAACTTTCCTTGCAAGGTCAATCGCCTTCTGCACTTTTTGATCCCCTTGACTCTGTAAAAGAAAAATGAATAAGATTGCGACTATGCCCTTATTCATTTTTAACCACCTCATTTTCTGGTTGAATTATTTTATAACTATAGGTAACCTCAGCACCCGACTTTCTCAAAATAGCAGAAACAGAACAATATTTAGCCTGCGATAACTCTATTGCCTGTTCAACATCCTTTTCCCTTACATCTTTACCGTAAATCAGATATTCAACATTGACTTTCGTATATACTCTCGGATGTTCTTCAGCTCTTTCGCCGGTGATTCTCATCTCAAACTTGTCAAACTTAACCCTTTTCTTTCTCAATATGCTCACCACATCCATACCTGTGCAACCGCCAAGAGCCACCAAGACAAGTTCCATTGGTCTTGTCCCTGCATTATTTCCACCAACGCTTTCAGCTCCATCCATCACAACCCAATGATTTGACTCACCCCTTCCAATGAAGGTCATACCATCAACGAATTTAACTTCAACCTTTGCCATTTTGACTCCGGTTTTGTTTTAAAATTTTCCATAAGATAAAAGAAATCCAACCAAAGCAAAATAAATCGTGCTTATCTTCGGGTTACAAAGAAGAGGGCACATTCCCCCTATTTTTGAGAAATATCTACCGATGAAGAAACCAAAAACACCACCAACAACTGCACCAATTACACCTGCAAACATATCTCAACTTTTTTATTTTGCCCAAATGTAATAATACCAAATTTTTTCATCAACTTCCCTTTCAACATAATTGCAACTCTCACATCTCCATACCTCATTATCTCCACAGCATCTCCTTAGGTGAAGCATTTCCTCCCCACAAACAGGACATTTCTTGACTTCAAACTTCACTTCGTTAAAATTTAAAACGACTGATTTTTTTACCACTTCATTTTTCATTCAAAAGCATAATTATATCTCTTTCAAAAACCTCTTTCGGACGATAGCCAACATATTTTGCTCTGATATTCCCTTTTCTATCAATTACAAATGTCGTTGGTATCCCTCTTATCCCGCCGTAATCTTGCGTGACTTTATAATTCCCTATCAAGATATGATAATTTATCCCGAACTCCTTCATAAAGGGCACAACATCCCTAACCCCACCCTCATCAAGCGATATGCCAATTATTTCAACGCCTTTGTCTTTATATTTTTTGTAAAGTTCAATAAAACCGGGTATCTCAGCTCTACAAGGCGGACACCAAGTCGCCCAAAAATCAAGAATTATAATTTTCCCCTTAAAATCAGAAAGTTTGACCTTCTTTCCATTGACATCTGGAAGTTCAAAATCAGGTGCGGGTCTTATATCTGATGGAACACCCGCAAATGCTTTTGAAATAGCCGTATAACTTTCATCACCACTTGAATTTTCAGCTTTTTTTGTCATATACCCGAAATAACCGACGGCAAGTATTAAAAGCAAAAAACCAATGATCGGCAGATAATTTGCTCTCTTTTTTTGTTCCTTCTTCACCATAACCTTTAAAGTTTTGTTTTCAAACATTTTGAATTACCTTTTCAAGCTTCTTACGAACCTCTTGAGCGATCTCTTTCAATGCGGGATTATCTATTATTTGCGTCATCGTCATCGGATCAAAAGCTGAAACAAAGACTTTCCCATCTCTCTCATAAACCACCACATTACAAGGGAGCAACAAACCAAGGTCATACTCTGCCTGTAGCGCTTTATAAGCGAACGGAGGATTACAAGCGCCCAGAATTATATATTTGTCAAAATCAACGCCAAGCTTTTTCTTTAATGTTTCCTTGACATCAATCGTAGTCAAAACGCCAAAACCTTCCTTTCTCAATTCCTCTGTCACCTTGTCTATAGCTTCCTCATAGGATAAATTGACGACTTTTGAAATCCCGTAGTTCATATATACCTCCTTAATATATTTTCCGACTTAACACCGACAAAAAACTCCTTTATTTTACCGTTCTCAACTATGACAATTGAGGGTGTCCCCATAACACCGAACTTAAGCGCCGTATTCGGATCACTACTAACATCAACTTTAAATATCCTTGTCCTCCCATTGGACAGATTGATCAAGCTATCAATTATCGGTGTTTGAACCCTGCAGGCAGAACAAGTTGGGCTATAAAAGTAAAGCATAACCTTTTCACCTCTTTTTATCGCCTCACCAATTTCCCCACCCATATCTCTTACAGATTTACCCTTTTTGAACCTAGCTCTTAACACAACACTAAAATTCATCACAAGGACAAAAACTATAAGAGCGAGTATAAAATAAAGAAGCAACATAAAAAATTTTAACGCGATTTATTTTAATTAAAAACGCCACCCCGGAATTTTAAAGGTGGCGTCTATGAAAAATTAACTCCCCGAGCTTGTCTCCTTACGGGTAGAAAACTTAAAAAGTGAATATGCAGGACAATATCCAACAAGTCCAGTTATAAGTGGTATTAGACCGAGCAACCCCCAATACTTCCCGTTTCCTTCAACCCAAAAAAGAAGCGAGAGAAGAAACAAACCAACGATTACCCTCAAGACCCTATCCCAGGTTGCCTCGTTTACCTTCATTGTTACTTCCTCCTTAATTAGTTTTTAGTTCGCTAAAAGATCAATATCTTCAGTGCTTTTTCTTCTACGCCTGCGACGTGCAGGTCTTTCAGGGACAACCGCCCAAACACGAACATCAATGTTTTCAAGGTCAATGTGTACCTCAGCCTCACAATACGGGCAAAGTTTAACACTTTGCTTCTCAAGAAAAATTTGATTCTTACAATTCGGACAGTCTGTTATGACCATCCCGATTACCTTCGCCTTTTGCTTGTTGACAGGTGTCGTAACCAATTTTACCTCCGCCTTTAAGTTTTACAAAAAACCGTTCAATTTCATATAACAATCAAACCAATTCAAATGTTTCAGAAATGGGATTAAAACTTTCTAACCGACTCAATTATTGATTTTCAATAACTTTTTATGGCAATTGCGTATATCCATTCCTCATCTTCCAAAGGTAATACTTCTCAAACCAAACTTTAACCCAATGTGACCAGGGACCAGGGAAGAGTATATGGTACTTTCTCGGTTTAAACACTCTACTTGCAACCAATAAAACACCCATATTGCCAGCGTCCATTACACAAAGGGGTGCTATATCTTCAAAGGACAATTTTGACTCGTGATTTTTACCGAGAACTTTTGAAGCGATATTTTCAGCAGCAACCCTCGCCATCACCTCGGACATATAACCTGTCTTTGGAACACCAATCGGGATCGGCGTTGGCTCTGGATATTTAACCGCAACAGCTACACCAGCAGCATAGATGTTATCGTAATTTAAATGCCGATAGGTGCTATCAACGGGTATAAAACCTGCTTCATTACCAAGCCCAGAATCACGAATTGCCTTAACGCCGAGAAACGGCGGGATTATCATCGCATATTTGAATGGCAAAACTTGACCATTTGAAAGAAAAAGCTTATCCTCGGTTATCTTCTCAATAGCTACATTTGTAATCCCACGAATTCCAAGCTTTTTAAAGAAATACTCGGTCATCTTCTGAGAGCTTCCAACCCCACCTATACCGAAGTTTCCAAGAAATGGCTCTGATGTGATGAAAGTGATCTCAACTTTATCTCTTATACCCGCTTTTCTTGCTGCATACTCAATGTTAAAAACATATTCATAGGCTGCACCAAAACAACTTGCCTTTTGTGTCGCACCTATAACAATTGGTCCAGGGCTCTTAACGAATTCCTCCCACCTCTCCCCAGCGTGAAGAGCATGCTCAACATTACAAATTGAGGTCGTGTATCCATCTTGTGGTCCAAGCCCTTCAACTTCTGAAAAGTTCAAATCAGGTCCAGTAGCTATCAAAAGAAAATCATAATCATAAACGCCTGATGTCGTCTCAACCCTGTTTGATTCAGGTAAAATCCTTGTTGCTTCGGCGTGAACAAATTTTATCCCTTTTTTCTCGAGAACCGGCCTAAGCTCAAAAGATATATCCTCCGGTTTGCGCCACTTAAACGGGACCCAAATAAGTGATGGAATGAAAACAAAGTTTTTGGTCTTTGATATAACTATAACTTCGGCTTTATCTTTAAGCTTTCTCTTAAGGTCAAAAGCCGCTGTCAAACCAGCAAAAGAACCACCAAGGATGACTATTTTTGCCATATTAAATCCTTCCTCAATTGGTTATTTTCAAAATTCTCTTTAACTTACCCTCAAAATAAAGTCGCAACGCGTCCTCAATTTTAATCCGTTTTGGCGCTATATAAATCATTTTACCTGCCGATAACATCCTCTCAATCATCGGCTTTCCAATGTGTGAAGTGATCACAACATCAACATCGCTTAAAATCACAAGCACTTTATCAGCCCGCATATGCCTATGACTGCGGTGAACCTCACCCTCAGTATCATTATGCCTCATCTCAGTCTGATTTGCCTTAATATCCATTACAAAAAAGTGTTGTACATGACCGAATTTATCAGAAACATGGATCCCATCGTCTGTTGGAATTGCAACTTTCATTTTTCTATTGACCTAATGTTTTATCAAAACGAAGATAAAGATTCCAGCAAGAACAAGTAAGAACTGAACAAACGATCTGCTTGGAGTAAATCTCTTGTGAAGCTCGGGGATAAGATCAACAAGAGCGATATAGATAAAACCGCCCGCTGCAAAGGGAACGAGGTTAAATTTTATAATTGGGATTCTCTCAATGGCCACAAAACCAACCCATCCACCAACAACCGCAAAAAGCGCCGTAGCAAAATTTAAACCCAACGCTTTCCACTTGTTAAGTCCTCCATGTAAAAGAACCCCAAAATCGCCCAACTCCTGTGGTATCTCATGAGCGACGATAGCAAACACAGTGAGAAGACCAAGCTGTGGATCCGAAACAAAACTACCAGCTATAACCATCCCATCAATGAAATTGTGAAGTGCATCCCCTACTAAATTAAGATATGCAAACGAATGAACCTCGCACTCTCTGTCATGGCAATGCCTCCAGTAAAAAAACATCTCAAGCACAAGAAACGATAAAATCCCCAAGACAACAATGTAAAGCGCCTTTGGGTTATTTTTAAAAGAATTCGGAATCATGCGTAAAAAAGCAACCCCGATCAAAGTTCCAGAAGCAAAAGACACAAGGTAAATCGTTATCCTGTTAAGATATCTCTCTTTAACGCTTATAAAAAGCAAACCTACAAGTGAAATCAAGCTGACGAATATATTTGCCAAAGTTATTTTAAGAAGAATATCACCCATCGCCCATCACTTCGCTTAACTAATCCTCAATTACGGCAAGTATATCACTCCTTGAAATTATCCTATACTCTTTCCCATCAATTTCAACCTCTTCGCCACCGTATTTTGCAAATAAAATTTTATCACCCTCTTTAACCTTCTCGCGTAAGTCCTCATCTGTTCCAACCGCTATAACGACACCGATTCTTGGTTTCTCCTTTGCGGTATCAGGAATTATAATCCCTGAACTTGTTTTTGATTCAATTTCTTCAAGTGGTTGAACAAGAACTCTGTCATCAAGAGGTCTGATCTTCATATCTACTTTCTCCGATTTTTGTTTTTATTTCAAACCAAGTAGTTTATCAATCTTTGCCTTATCAAACCCAACAACGGGTCTATTATCAATTAAAATAACTGGCACCCCAGTTTGACCTGTTAATCTAATCAAATCTTTAACAGCACTTTGATTTTTTGTGACATCAACCTCCGTAAACTTCACTTTTTTTTGCATAAAGTATTGTTTGGCTGCTCTACACCAAGGACATGTTGGCGTTGTAAAAATTATAACTTTATGCTGTTTTTGATTCATCGTTTAACTTTTCAATTTCTTTTCAATATCATTTGCAGCGATCAAAATTGGATCCCACACCGGGGCAAACGGTGGGGCATAGCTTAGATCAAGTTGCGTAAGTTCATCAATGCTCATCCTTGCATGCAATGCGGTAGCAAACACATCAATTCTTTTTGCAACACCATCCCTTCCAACCATTTCAGCTCCGAGCAAACGTCCTGTTTTTCTTTCGGCTATCAACTTAACCCTTATTTTACTCCCACCGGGATAATAATGTGCCCTTGAGCCATGTTCAATCACGGTTGAGACATAATCAATCCCTTCTTCTCTCGCTTGTTTTTCAGAAATACCTGTGCGGGCAACTTCAAGATCAAAAACTTTAAAAACAGCTGTCCCAACTATACCTTTGAAAACTGCATTTCCACCAACAGCATTTTCTCCAGCGACTTTTCCCTGTTTATTTGCAGTCGTCCCAAGAGGAACATAAACCGGACGACCAAGCACCAAATGAAACGCCTCAGCGCAATCACCAGCAGCGAAAATTCCCAGTATATTCGTCTCCATTCTTTGATTCACCGCTATCGCTCCTGTACGACCCATCTCAATTCCAGCATCTCTTGCAATTTCTGAGTTTGGCTTTATACCTGCTCCAACTATAACAAGATCAACATCAAGAGAAACACCGTTATTTAAAATCGCTCCCTTAACAAAACCATCACCAACAAATTCAACGACTGAAGTTGATTTCAACAATTTAACACCATTTCTTTGAAGCTCACCCTCAACAATCTCATTTATCTCATCATCCATTGAACCAAGTATATTTGGCATCATCTCAACGACTGTCACATCAATCCCAAGAGAAACAAGCGCTTCAGCCATTTCCATACCTATATATCCAGCACCAACTATTAAAGCCCTCTTTGGTGAATTCTCCTTTATAAAATTTTTTATCGCTATACCATCCTCAAGAAACCTTATCGTAAAGATCCCTTTTAAATCAACCCCTTTTATATTCGGTTTAACAGCCCGAGCTCCAGTAGCTATCACGAGCTTGTCATATCCAATCTCAAACTCTTTATCCCTTTCAAGGTCCTTAACCAAGACGCTTCTCTTGGCGGGGAAGATTTTTAAAACTTCGTGATGAAGATAAACATCAATGTTCCTTTTCTCTTTAAAAAATTTAGCATCGTAAACGACAAGATTTTCAGGTGCTTTGATCACATCAGAGACAAAATATGGCAAGCCACAAGACCCATATGAAACAAAACCGCTTTTCTCAAAAACCATAATTTCAATTTTCGGGTTTAATCTTCTTGCCCTACTTGCGGCACTCATTCCAGCAGCAACTCCACCAATAACAACAAGTCGCTCCGCCATTTTAAAAAATTAATTTTGTTGTTCTTTGATCTCTTTTGTCTTCCTTGCTGCTTCAACAACTTTGTCAATGTAATATCTCTCCGGCAAAGCTCCCTCAAAATAGTAAATATCATTCATAACAACTTTAGGAACTCCCATAACCATATATTTTTCTGCAAGTTCAGGAAATTCAATCGCTTCAATCATATCAGCGGTTATCAAATCGTTCTCCATCGCAATTTGATGTGCCAAATGAACAGCGCTTGGACAATATGGACAAGTCGGCGTTACAAAAACTTGTATATGTATCGGAACATCAATCGCCTTTATTTTCTCCATGCTTCGTTGACTCAATCCAGAAGTTCCCCTTGAAACCATCTCTATATCCGAAAGTAATGACGCAAATTCATAGCCAGATGGAATACCGAAATATCTTATTCCGTAATCTTTGTTCTCGCTAGCTATCACCGTTGCGGGAACTTTATCTATTTTAAACTCCGCAACTTTATCCGTATCAGTGTAAAAATTATATACCTCAAGCTGTATTTTATCCGAAAGCTCAGCAAGCTCTGTTAAAAGTTGTTTCGTCTCCCTACAATATTGGCAATCAAGCTCGCGCGTGAAATGTATAAGGCGAACCTTATTCACAAGGTTTTCTTCAAATCTCTTTCTCAATTCTTCCTTATCATCAGCATCAAGAAACATACTTTTTCCCTCCTTTTAATTTTTTTTGAATTAGTTTGAAAATTTCAACCACAATTGGGTTTAGGATAGAATAATAAACCGTGTTCCCACGGCGAAAACTCTTTATTATCCCACTATGTCTCAAAACCGCAAGATGCTGCGATACAAGCGTCTGAGATACACCTAAAAGATGCCATAACTCAGAGACACTCCTTTCGGATTCCATAAGCTCAAAAATTATGCGTAACCTTATGGGATGTCCAAGTGCCTTAAACATATCAACGAAATTATTTAGATCAATTGTTTTTCCCACTTTGGTGCTTATTCCTTTAATTTTTCTCTTTCAAGAATTTTTACAATTTTAATCACGAGCGGATGAACAATCCTGTACCTTATATTTAAACCTTCCCTTTCGGCTCTAACGATACCCTTCGCCCTAAGAAGAGACAGATGCTGAGATATCTTCGGTTGTGGCTCACCCAGACAGTTCTCAATATCACTTACGCATAGTTCCCGTTCCATCAATCCGCACACTATCTTCAACCTGGTCGGATGACCGAGTATCCTTAAAATTTCCGCCTCCTCTTCAAATCCAACTTGTTTGAGTTTTTCCAACTCCATATCACTATATTCAAATATTTTGATATTGCAATATAAATATAATAAAAATTTCCCCAAAAGTCAAGTCACCGGCATTTAGAAAGTTTGACTTTTTTGTTTGAACTTTGTATATTTTTTATGAAAAAATCATCGTGGCGGGTTAGCTCAGGTGGTAGAGCAGCGGAATCATAATCCGCGTGTCGGGGGTTCGAGTCCCTCACCCGCTACAAAACTTGCGAAACCTTTCAGTCCCAAAGGGCTGGAAGGTTTTTTTATATCAGAAGCAAAAACAACCATGATAAAAGAATTTATAAATCGCTTCCGAGAATTCACACAGAAAAATCAACTCATTTCCCCGGGAGATAAAATCATCGTAGCTATAAGCGGTGGAGTTGACTCCGTGGTTTTACTTGATGTTCTAAACGAAATCAAAGAGCAACTTAAAATTGAACTTATAGCAGCTCATTTCAACCATAAGCTCAGGGGAGCCGAATCAGACGAGGATGAAGAATTTGTCAGAAGATACTGTTCAAATCTCGGAATTGAATGCTATGTCAGGGGCGAGGATACCAGGGAATATTGCAAGTCAAAAAAAATCTCAATCCAAGAAGGGGCACGTGAGTTAAGATATAATTTCTTTGAAACTCTAAGACTGTTAAAAGGATTTGATAAAATTGCAACTGCACATAATGCCAATGACAACGCTGAGACAGTGCTGTTGAATTTATTCCGTGGCTCCGGGGTAAATGGTCTCGCTGGAATACAAGTTAAAAGAGGAAGCATAATCAGACCACTGCTTTTTGCAACCCGCGATGAAATTGAAAGATATGCTGAGGCAAAAGGATTATCATTTAGGATTGATTCCTCAAACTTGAAAACCTCATATAGAAGAAACTACATACGCCTAAAAATTTTGCCCATGATAAGTGAAAATATAAATCCAGGAATAATTGAAACCTTAAACCGAACAGCCCAGATATTCTCGGAGTTAAGTAACTTCATCAAACACGAAGTTTCAAAAATTGTGAAATTTATAGCCATAGAGGAAAACCCGGACAAAGTCCTTGTTGACATCCAAAAACTGAAAAATTATCTATACTTCATACAGGAAAGCGTGATACTTTCTATAGTTGAGACATATTTCAATGAAAGGGTTGATTACGCTAGAGTTCTTTCAGTTTTAAACCTCATTGATTCAACTCCTGGCAACTCGGTTATGTTAACCGGTGATTTATTTGTTTATCGCGATAGAACTCATCTTGTCTTCCTCAAGAAGCCGGAGTTCGCAAAGGAAGAGGTATTCGTCTACATTCACCCCGGGGAAAAATATGAAACTGACAATTTCATCTTTATGTCTAAATTTGTGGACAGAGACGAGGTTCAATTTCATCGCGACTCACAGGTTGAGTATATTGATGCGGATTTGATAGGTGATGAATTCATTCTGAGAAATTGGCAACCTGGTGATTGGTTTATCCCACTTGGGATGAAGGGAAGAAAAAAGGTGAGTGATTTTCTGATTGACCTGAAAATACCGATTTACGAGAAAGGGAAAATTCTCGTTCTTGAATCCGAGGGAAAAATCGTTTGGGTTTGCGGTTTGCGTCTTGACGACAGGTTCAAAATAACTGATTCAACGAAAAAAATTTTAAAAATTGAATTTCATCCAAAACAAAAAACGCAAACATGATGAATGACCAAGTCGTTTATATTAATGGAGAAAGGTTTAAGGTTTTGATACCGGAGCAAGAAATAAAAAAGAGAGTCAAAGAGCTCGGCGAACAAATCAGCAAGGATTATGCTGGGAGTATTCCTATTTTCATTGGAGTTTTAAACGGCTCGGTCATATTTTTCGCCGATTTGATAAGGGAGGTGAAAATTGATTGTGAGGTTGACTTCCTCAAACTTTCAAGCTATGGCGACGAAAAAATTTCATCAGGACATGTAAAACTTCTAAAAGACCTAGATTGCCAAGTGACAGGAAGGGACATAATTGTGGTTGAAGACATAATTGATTCCGGGCTTTCAATCAAATTCATCAAGAACTTGATCTTGCTTAAAAATCCGAAATCTTTAAGGGTTGTGACATTGTTATATAAGAAGAATAGAGTTCAAATTGATTTTAAAATTGATTATATTGGATTTGAGATAGGAGACGAGTTCGTCATCGGCTATGGGCTTGACTACGCTCAGAAAGGAAGAAATTTGAAGTCAATTTATGTGATTGATTCACAAAAATAAATTTCAATATTTGGAGGTTGGAAAATGTTCAGGCAATTTTTAAATTCAAGTGATAAATTTAGAAAAAACGACAGAAATATGAGAAGACCTAAATTTGAAAATAACGATGATGACGATTTCAATTGGGGAAGAGCTATGCGTGTAATTTTAAGTTGGCTGATAATCATATCCGCTGTTTTTGCGCTGATGGTGTGGTTCAAAGGGAATCAAAAGCTTGAGTATGAGATAACCTTTGACCAGTATCAGCAATTTTTAAAAGCTGGCAAGATCAAAGAGGCGATAGTCAAGAAAACCGATGTTAATAATTTTGATTTCCACGGTGTTTTGAAAGAACCGGAGGAAATGATAACCGTTGATGGGAAAAAGGTCAGAGGTGACAAGTTTGTTGTCTTTCTTCCGAACGCCTCTGATTCAAAAGTTATAGATGAATGGACACGCCGGGGGATTAAATTTAACTTTGTTAAGGAAAGTGACCAATGGTTAAACGCTTTATTGAGCATAATACCGTGGATTCTCTTGATATTTATCTGGTTTCTTATAATGAGAAGGATGCAGGGAAATGCGACGAGGAATATTTTCACATTTGGGAAGAGCAGAGCAAGAATTTTAACGAATAATATCCCAAAGGTCACATTCAATGATGTTGCTGGAGTTGATGAGGCGAAAGAGGAATTGAAGGAAATAATAGAATTTCTAAAAGACCCCGGGAAATTTCAGCGTCTTGGTGGGAAAATTCCAAAAGGTGTTTTGCTTTTAGGTCCCCCCGGAACTGGGAAAACATTGCTTGCGAAGGCGGTAGCTGGAGAGGCAGGAGTTCCATTCCTGTCAATAAGCGGTGCGGAATTTGTTGAGATGTTCGTTGGGGTTGGTGCAAGTAGGGTTAGGGATTTGTTTGAACAAGCGAAGAAACTTGCACCTTGCATTGTTTTCATTGATGAGATTGATGCTGTTGGAAGACATCGTGGAGCTGGGCTTGGCGGAGGACATGATGAGAGGGAACAAACACTCAACCAGCTTTTAGTTGAAATGGACGGCTTTGAAGAGAACAGCGGTATAATTGTAATCGCAGCAACAAATAGACCCGACATTCTTGATCCGGCACTTTTAAGACCTGGTAGATTTGACCGACAAATTGTCGTTGATAGACCCGATGTCAAAGGACGCCTTGAAATTTTAAAGGTTCACACCAGAAGGTTACCACTTGCCCCTGATGTCAACCTTGAGATAATAGCTAGATCAACGCCGGGTTTTTCAGGTGCTGATCTTGCAAATCTTGTAAATGAGGCAGCTCTTTTAGCAGCAAGGAAAAACCATAACCTCGTTACGATGCAAGATTTTGAAGAGGCAAAAGATAAGGTGATGATGGGAATCCAAAGAAAAAATGTCGCCATCTCCGAAAAAGAAAAAAGGATAACAGCATACCACGAATCAGGGCATGTCCTTGTTGCGAAAATGTTGCCCGAAGCAGACCCAGTGCACAAGGTAACTATAATCCCGCGTGGAAGAGCTCTTGGAGTAACAACTTATCTGCCAATAGATGAAAGGCACACTTATTCAAAAGAATATCTTGAAGCCCTGATAACATATGCACTTGGCGGAAGGGCAGCTGAAAAGATAATTTTCAACTCCTTAACAACCGGCGCAGCTGATGATCTTGAAAAGGCAACGACAATCGCTCGTAAAATGGTCTGTGAATGGGGCATGAGCGAACGACTCGGTCCCCTGACATACGGAACTAAAGAAGAAGAAATTTTCCTTGGCAAAGAAATAACAAGACACCAAAATTATAGCGAACAAACAGCAATTTTAATTGACGAGGAAGTGAAAAGGATCGTAATAACTTGTATGGAAAGAGCGGAGAAAATTTTACTTGAGAACATTGATGCTTTACATCGCCTTGCGAGGGCTTTGCTTGAAAGAGAAACTCTCACTGGTGATGAGATAGATAAAATAATAAAAGGCGAAGAACTCCCCGCCCTCCAAAAGAAAGACAACGGTCAAAATGAAACATCTCCAAGAGTATCTCCAAATCCTGAATCAAAAGCTTAACGGGAGATTTGAAGCCCCGGACTACTCCGAGGTCTTAATTGACTTCAGCAAGAACATTGACAGAAATTACAAAGCCGAATATATTCGCAAGGCAATCCATCAGTTCTCAATGCTAATTCCAGTTATTTATTATTTCACGCCAAGGGATACAGCGATAAAAATTTTGATCCTCTTGACACTCGGTTTCGTAACTGTTGACATTATGAGATACTACAGTCCAACGGTTCAAAAGCTATTTTACAAGCTCTTTGGCTCTATACTCCGTCAACACGAGCGAGACCATAAGATGAAAAATTTAAATGGTGCAACTTGGGTTTTCATCTCTGCCCTTGTTTGTGTTGTCATATTTCCAAAGTTTATAGTTATAAATGCCTTCGCAATCCTAATCTTATCCGACGCAAGCGCAGCTATATTTGGAAGAAAATTTGGAAAACATAGATTCTTCAAAAAATCGCTTGAAGGAACTTTTGCCTTTATAGTGGCATCTATCCCAGTTGTCCTTATAGCACCCAAAGTTCAAGAACTCCCCGGGGAATATATCATAACGATGGTTTCAGCCGTAGTTGGTGGAATCGTTGAAGCAGCTTCAACGAACCTAAAAGTTGATGACAACCTTTCAATTCCAGTCAGCATTGGAGCGACGATGTGGCTTTTATATTCAATTTTTTATCCAAACCTTGACCTTTATTTTTTAAAGTAAATTTCGTCATCTCCCATGAAACGGTTTCTTTTCTTCTTCATCGTTTCAATCCTTTTTATGTCCTGTTCACAACTTAAACCAAAAGCAACGGGCGATGAAACTGAGATAATAACTTATGTTGACTCTTCGCTTTATTCACAAATTGAACAACCGCTTAAATCAACCTTTCAGCGACTTATTTACACACCGCAACCGGAAAGTTTATTTACGATTCTCCCAGAATTTCAAATCTATTCAATTGATAAATTGAAAAGGCGCAAAAATTTAATGTTCGTCACAACACTTGACGATAAAAGTGAAATAGCCGGTTATGTTCTAAACCTGCTTGACCCAAAAGCAAAAGAACTTGTGGAAATTGACTCGGCTTATTTCTTCATCAAAAAAAATCTCTGGAGCAAAGGACAAATTGTCTGCGTTTTGATCTCCAAGGATAAAGAAACGCTTTTAAAACACCTGACAAAGGATAGAAACGAAATTTACATGGCTTTTAGAGGAGATTTCTTTAATCGTGAGATAGAGTCAATATATTCGGAAGGGTATAACAAGAAGAACATTGAAAAGTATTTGCTTGAAAAATATGGCTGGACAATTTTCGTTCAGCACGACTATTATTTAGTAAAAGATTCAGCGCAAGAAAGATTTGTCTGGCTGAGGAGAAGGACACCGGAGGACATGGAAAGATTCATCTTTGTTCACTGGATTGATTCGGTTGAAAATCCATATCGTCTTCTTAATCAAGTTTGGATAGTTGAAAAAAGAAATGAAATAACGCAAAAATTCTACAGGACGACAAATGACGATGCATATGTCATAATCGCTGATGACCCAGAAAGCATAAAACATCTTTATTTCTTTCCCGTAAACTTCAACGGAAGATATGCCATAAGAGTTCAAGGTTTGTGGAGATTTAATGATTTTACAGGCGGGGGTCCTTTTGTGTCTTATATCTTCTACGACGAGAAACAGAAGAGAATTTATTTCATTGATGGCTCAATCTTTGCACCAAGGTATGAGAAAAAAAAGCTAATTATTCAGATTGACGCTCTCCTTCACACTTTTAAAACCGCCAGTGAAATTGAGGGGTGATATGTAACAATCCAAGCAAAGAATCGTATTCAAACTTAGAGATAAAAAAATTTTCAAGGTATGATGAGAACGAAATTCTTTATTTTTATTTTCACAGGGATTATCTTCGCTGGCGGATTACTTTTATGTTCAAACATTAAGACAAAGGAAATCCAGTTTGAACCGAGACAAGAGTTCAGCAACGAGATAAAAATTTCAAAGACATTTAAAGTAAAGCCGGGGTATAAACTAATTGTTGAATCTGACATCGCTGATGTAAGTATTCTGTCGCATCAAAACGATGAGGTAGATGTTAATTTTTACGCAAGCGGTTCATCCAAGTATTTAAAAGATTTAAAAGTTGATTTTGAAGAAGGTGAGGGCACTTTAACAATAAAGGTCAAACGCAAGAGGGAATTTAAATTTTTCAATTTTTTAAGCGAGTGGGGGATTGAAAAAGCGGAACTTAAAATCCTCACCCCACAGAACATAAATGCAGAGGTCAAAACAGCCGGTGGAGATGCACATTGTGAAGGGTTAAAGGGAGAAATTTCAATTTCTTGCGCTGGTGGCGATATCAAATTGAAAAATCACACTGGGTCTGCGAGGTTAAGTTCAGCAGGTGGAGACATAATCGCAAATGATATAAACGGAGAGCTTGAAGCGAAATCAGCTGGCGGTGATATAATCGTTCGCAAACTTTCTGGCTCAATCGTTGCGAAATCCTCTGGTGGCGATGTAAAGGTTGAACTTATCAACGCGATGGGGGAATCGGAAATCTCCACGGCTGGTGGCGATGTGATCATATCAGCTCCATCAAATTTAAACGCTTATGTTGACCTTAATGCTACTGGTGGAGATATTGAAATTGACTTCCCTTTAAAGTTAGAAAAAAAGAACCACGATAAGTTAAAGGGATGGATAGGTGATGTTAAAACTGGGACGAAAATAAAAGCTTCAAGTTCTGGCGGGGATATAGAATTCAGAATAAGGAAAGGGGAAATTTAAGCGCGCCTGGGGGGACTCGAACCCCCAACCCGCGGATCCGAAGTCCGCTGCTCTGTCCAATTGAGCTACAGGCGCTAACCTTTTTCAATACTATACTCAAGACGAGTGCTTGAAGGAAAAGAAAACGAAATAATTCCCTTTCTCTTAAGTATTTTAACCAATTCATACTTTTAAACACGCCATCAGCAAACATAATTATTCCAACTGCGTTTTTTGGTATCTCAACGGAAACCTTCATATTACTTAAAAGGCAAATTAGAAAGTGAATTGTTCCAAATGGATATTTACTTTTAAAATCGTGTATTTTATCAAAGTCTCTCAAATTATTAGGGTTGATGCAATTGTTGAAATTTTCCCACCATCATAAAACCCAACGATTTCCCAATCAAGGTAATAGGAAACAAGAAGACCGCAAAGGAAACCATCAACATCAGGGCTTATGATAACTTTATTTTTATTCTTCAACCAGGTATGCTTTCCGATCAATTCTTAATAATTCAATGGTTTGCTTATCTTTATCAAACAAATTTAGTTGAACGGTTGAATTTTTTGTATGATGATGCATTTGAAAAGTTAATAATTCTTCGTCTTCTACCAAAATGCTTACAATTTCCTTTAATTTTTCCCTTGTTAGGTTTTTGCCACCAAACTCAATTAATTTGCCTAGGGCAAAAATTTTCAAATCACCAGTGTCCAATTTGAAAAATTTGCCCTGATAAAACTGCGCTGTCAGCTTTTTTACCTCTTGTTTCACTTTTGGAATTATATTTTTCAAAGGAATCGGAGCGAGATCGTTGCTGCTCTTTTTACAAACCCATATCGCATCAAAGACCGTTTTTTGTCCGCCGAACCTTCCTGCGCTTACATTTTCACCGTGGTAAAAATGTATTTTCACCACCTTCAGCCCAGCTTGCTCAACTATTTCAAACATATCCCACCAACTATCTTCGTCAAAATCGTGAAAAGTGAAAATAAAAAGCCCATCATCCTTTAAAAGCCGAGCTGATTTATGGAAAATTTCACTCAAAATCGCAACATATTTTTCCTTACTTTTACCTTGAATTTCATTGACAATAGCCTCTGCATCGTTTAGAGTTGTGGTCGGTTTAAAATAAGGGTATTTATCTTTAAGCGCTATCCGAAGCCACACATAAAAGAAATCATAAACTTCTGAATAATTTATGCTGTCAAAATAAGGCGGGTCAGTTATAACTAAATCCACTTTCTCTCTAACATATTCATCCATTTTTCTTGCATCTACGCAGTATAATTCCCAATGGTTTTCTCCGATTTTTTCATCTATAAAAATGCGCTTTACCTTTTTACCCATGTATTTACGCTCAAACGGCGTAAGGTTATATTGTTTGCCCTCTAAAAGACGGTTAAAGGTTTGTTTGAAGTTTCCTCGTCCGAACCTACCACCCCACACATTTTGTTCAAGCGGGAAGTAAACAGGGGCAAAATCCTTCCTTGAAAAAAGAGGTGTTAATTGTTTAGCCCATCTTCGGTCATAATAACAAAACAAATTATTTGAGCGAAGTGTTTCGGAAAATGCACATAACAACGCCTCCCGTACATTCTCTTTTTCTATCTTCATTATCTGTTCAAGAAGTAAAGACAATGAAAAAAGCTGACGCTCATTAAACATTTGATACCAAAACCGATAATTATGTTTCTTCATTTGATTCGTGTTAAAACCATCGGGTATTTCTTCCCGTGGGAATAAAAGCTTATCCTTTTTCAGAAGAAATTCACTTTTTACCGCCTCGTATTTTTTTAAATCAAAATCATCGGGCTCTTTGATAAATCTGACTTTGCACTTTTGACACCAGCCATCAATTGCATATTGTTTTATTGATGGTGGCTCATCCTTTTTTCTTAACTCATTAATGAAACTAAACTCATCCAAGCAGTAGGGACAAACAACGATATTATTCAATACGCTACCTTGAAACGGGTTAAAATCAAAATTACAGTGTGGACATTTTTCATTCTCCCTGGGCTTTTGGGTGTAATGAATTACCTTGTGACAAGAAGGACACAATATAAAGTAGTTTTGCTCTTTTTTATCAAATGTGATGATATAATCTTTAAAAAGTTCAACTTCTTTATGACAGCTAGGGCAATTTATTGTTTTAATCCAGAAGGTATAGATAATTTCAGCAGTATTTGAGCAATGGGGGCAAATTGTTTCATACATTTCTTTAATTTTTGCCCCAACACTTTTCTCAACCCGTTCAAATTCTTTCTTAAGTTCTCCTGGTGGCACTATCGTAAGTTCACATTTTGTGATAAACCAAGGAACCGGATTGATTTCAAATCCAATTGTTTTAGCTCCGATGCGTGAACCTTCAATTAGGGTTGTGCCTCCTCCACACATTGGATCAAGTATGACCAAATTAGAGTGCTCCAGACGAGCTTGCGACCGATAAAATTCTTCCATCAATGATGTGTTTTCATCTTTCAAAGCTCCCAAAATTATAGCTCTAAAAACCGATCCGACCCTGCGGGCAAAAATCCGATGTATCATATAAATTGGTTTCAAAGCGATCCGCTCGGGAACCGACAGGCGATTTATTTCTACACTTGGGAAATTTTTTTCAATATATCTGCGAAGCATCACCAAAATTTTAATTTTTAACTTTCATTAAATTTATCTCTCAAGCATCATCCTTGCAAATTCAATGTCCTCAGGCGTCGTTATTTTTATGTTCTCATAAAGCCCTTCAACAATTTTAACCTTCACACCAAGCCGTTCAACAAGTGAAGCGTCGTCGGTGCCATAAAAAGAGTCGGTATAAGCTTTTTTATACGCTCTCTGCAAAATCGTATAATAAAATGCCTGTGGCGTCTGCACAAGCCAAAGTTTGTCCCTATCTAATGTCTGCCCCACAAAGTTATCTCTATCCCCAAGCTTTACCGTTTCTTTCGGTCGCACGGCAAGTATAGCTGCACCGGTTTCCTTGCATGCTGATACAACCTCACAAATTTTCTCACAACTTATAAAAGGTCTAACCGCATCATGGACAACAACGATTTCAGTGTAATGATAAACCATCATCTGAAGTGCGTTGTAAACCGAATCTTGCCTCTCGTTTCCCCCCACGGTTATTTCAACCACCTTGGTCAAATTAAATTTTTTTACCAAATGCTCAACATCAAGCAAGATCTCTGGAGCAACCGCTATAATTATCGCATCAATACAATCACAGTTCTGAAATTTTTCAAGCGTGTGAACCAAAATCGGTTTTCCAGCAATTTCTATCAACTGTTTATGTATCCCAGCGCTCATGCGTTTACCATATCCACCAGCTGGAATTATCGCAGTTACCCTCAAGTTGGTCCTCCATCTTTTTGTTCTTCATTTCCCGGGTAATCAATGTGAAAGATAAATCTTGGAAATTTTCTCGGCAAATTCATTATGTTATAAACCATTATCCCAGTTGACATTCTATCAAGCCAAGAGGAAAGTGGCCAACCAAAATGTATGTGTATCTTTTTATCTGGGGGCGCATCATAGCTGATTGTGTTCAACAATCCAACTATCATATCAAATAAATTCATTCGCGGTTGAATTGCGATCCAAAAATGTCTTTGAAATTTTTTCTCCGGCTTATCAAGTCGTGGCGAATAAAAACTAACATAGATTGAATTTGAATCAATCTGCCCTATATTTTCCCTTGGTCTTTTAAAGTGAATATGAACCTCATTTGAATCAATTTCAGCAATTGTGAAAACAATGTCCATCGGATTATCTGTTACACGCCTTATAGGAATTTCAGGCGCTCTAAACTTCGAAATTCTCAATCCAGCCAAAAGGAAGAAAATTGTCATAAAAAGCCATAACATCGCTCCATAAGGACGATGTAACACAATATAAATGAAAATGCTCACTATGAAAATAAAAAGCACAAGCGTCCCAACCCTTGAAGTATGGTATGTTATTTCCTTCGTCCCCATTAAATACCTGTAAATCAACAAAGAGGCGATATTTATAGCAAAACTTGCGATAAGACCAACCGCATACATCTCGGCAAGAACTGCTTGGCTACCGCTTGTTATCAAAAGGATAAATGAGTAGAATATAGCATTCATTATGTGAATTCTATAAAGCGAGCCCCTACGATTTAACTTCATCAACCATTGGAAGTTATATCTCTCGCAGATTTTCTCTATTAACTCTGATGATGCAACCATCGCCGTATTCACAGCCATTATAAGCGTCACGCTCGCCAAAACGCTAACAGCTACACCAAACCAGTAACCGTTAACTTTCTCTGCAAATGCAGGTATCAGATCCGTCTCATGCTTTTCAAGTTCAATCCCTGACGAAAGCGCAAACAAAGCGATAAGTGGTGTCACTATTCCAACCGTTAGAGCGAGGAAAATATATGCCTTTCTTATATCATGCCAGCTTTTGACAAGTGAAGCTGTTTGAAGCACCGATTCAATACCCGAATATGCAAGGATGCAACTACCAATCCCAGCAATTACGTTTGAATATGATTTAAAAATTGAATCGCCGTTCAAATCTGATATAAAGAGCGAATAACTTTCGTAAACCTTTGCAAGCGAACTTGAGGAAAAATTCAAAAATCCCCCAGCGATTAAATTCAAAATCACAAATGAAACGAAAATGAAAATCAAAAATGTAAATCTCGCGTTTTCCCTTATGCCAAGGATGTTAAGCCCCGTTATAAACCAAACCACAAAAATTTTTAGAATGAATTTAATCTCTGGTGAAACCGAAAGGAAAGCAGCGCCGTTTTCAACAGCACTAACAGTTGAAATTGATGCAGTTAAAATATAAGTCACAAGAATTGAAGCCACCGCAATAAACGAAGCGGTTGGTCCGAGGACAAGATATGAAAATGAATAAACACCACCACCTTTTATATTATGAACTTCAAGTATTTCTGCAATTTCAACCATTCGCGTTGAAAGGAAGCGAATGAAAAGGGAGGTCAAAGCGATGTAAACAATCGCCTTTATCCCAATAAATCTATATGCCTCAAAAGGGGCATAATAAATTGATGTGAGTTCATCCATCAAAGTTATAACTGATACCGCAAGCCAAGTTATCCACCAACGCCCTGATTCAAAATAACTTAAAAGGTTCTTTTGCCTGAGGAGACGAACAAAAATTAAAAAAATGACAATGTTGAGGGAAACAAAGATGAGCGTTTTCATAAGGAATGAGGAAAATTAGGTTTAGATTATAAGCATTGCGTCGCCGTAGCTTAAAAATCTATAACCGTTTTTTATCGCGTGTCTGTAAGCTTCCATCAAAAGATCAAGCCCTGCAAAGGCAGCTGTAAGTATAAGCGGAGTTGACTCAGGCATATGAAAATTCGTTATAAGTTTGTCGACAATTTTAAATTCGTAAGGCGGATAAATAAATTTATCAGTCCAACCTTTATAAGGTTTAACATGGGCATCTGCTGTAACGCTTGACTCAAGCGCTCTAACAGTGCTTGTGCCAACAGCTACAACGCTTTTCTTTTTATCTATCGTTTCATTTATCAACTTTGCACTCTCAGGAGAAATCTCAAAATACTCCGAATCCATCCTATGCTTACTTAAATCCTCAACTTCAACTTTTCTAAAAGTCCCTATCCCAATGTGAAGAATTATCGGAACGATTTTAACACCTTTCTTTTCAATTCTTTTCAAAAGTCGCGTTGTAAAATGTAATCCCGCTGTTGGCGCAGCCACTGACCCAACAACACTTGCATAAACCGTCTGATACCACTCCTTGTCCTCTTCCTGAGGTGGTCTTTTTATATATGGCGGAAGAGGAACTTGACCATATTTCTCAACAAACCTAAAAAAATCACCCTCATAATGAAACTTTATCGTCCTGCCCCTTGATGTCGTATTATCAATGACCTCACAATAAACTTCATCGTTTTCACCAAAATAAATTTTGTTCCCAATCCTAACCTTACGCGCTGGATCAACTAAAACATCCCAAAGATGCTCCTCGGGATTTAGCTCCCTTAACAAAAGAATTTCAATCTTCGCCCCTGTTTTCTCTTTTCTACCTATCAATCTCGCAGGGAAAACCTTTGACACATTGATGACAAGCGAATCCCCAGGATCAAGATAATTAACAATATCAGTAAAAACTTTGTCCTCAATCTTCCTGCTTTTCCTGTCAAGAACAAGAAGTCGTGCACTATCCCTTGGCTCAGCCGGATATTTCGCTATTAAGTTTTTCGGAAGCTGATAACTGAAATCCGAAAGTTTCATAGCGTTTTAAAATTTTATTTAAATTTAAAAAGGCGGGGATTCACCCCCCGCCATGGAATTAACGTTTGTTTACCTTAGCTTTTGACTTTGATTTAGCGGTTGCCTTAACCTTTTTAGCTGCCTTCCTATCAGTTCTCTTAACCATTTCCCTCTTCTTAAAACCATCATAAAGAAGTGCAGCCCTTGCAGCTGACAATCTTGCTATTGGAACCCTATACGGTGAGCAACTGACATAGTCAAGCCCAATTTTATGACAAAATTCAATCGTCGCTGGATCGCCACCATGCTCCCCACAAATTCCAACTTTCAAATCCGGTCTTGTCAGACGACCCTTCTCAACCCCGATCCTCATAAGCTCACCAACACCCTTGACATCTATCGTTTGAAATGGGTCCTTGTCGTAAATTCCAAGATCAAGATACTTGTAAATAAACTTCTCATAGTCATCCCTTGAAAGCCCCATTCCCATCTGAGTTAAATCATTTGTCCCGAACGAGAAAAACTCAGCAACGGTTGCTATCTCATCAGCCGTTATCGCTGCCCTTGGAACCTCAATCATCGTCCCAACCGAATACTCAACCCTTATCCCCTTCTCCTGCATCACTTTTTCTGCAACCTCACGAACAATCTTTTCTTGATTTTTCAACTCATTCACATGTCCAACTAAAGGTATCATTATTTCCGGTTTCACCTTAATACCCTCTTTCGCGACATCACAAGCTGCCTCAATTATAGCCCTTGTCTGCATAGCAGTGATCTCTGGATAAACAATTCCAAGACGACAACCTCTAAAACCAAGCATCGGGTTAAATTCCTTCAGCTCAGATATCCTTCGCCTGATTTTTTCTTCTGGAATTCCTGTCTTTTCAGAAAATTCTTTTATCTCTTCATCCGTATGTGGTAAAAACTCATGCAAAGGTGGATCAAGTGTTCTAATCGTTACAGGTCTATCACCCATAACTTTAAAAATCCCATAAAAGTCCTGTCTTTGCAAAGGCAAAAGCTCATTTAAAGCAGATTCCCTTTCCTCTTTCGTGTCAGCCAATATCATTTTTCTCATTGAAACTATCCTATCACCCTCAAAAAACATATGCTCAGTTCTTGTCAAACCAATACCCTCAGCTCCAAATGCAACGGCTATCTCAGCTTGCTTTGGAAGGTCAGCGTTCGTTCTTATTCTCAACCTTCTAACTTCATCAGCCCATTTCATCAATTTTTCAAACTGCTTGTATACAGGCGCATTCTCAGGGTCAAGCGTTTTTTCAACCAAAACTTGCAATACCTCGCTTGGCTTTGTTGTTATTTTACCAAGTATAACTTCCCCAGTTGAGCCATCAATTGAAACATAATCTCCCTCTTTTATCACCTGTCCATTGACCCTTATTTCCTTCTTCGCATAATCAATATCAAGCGCGCCACAACCAACAACGCAAACCTTCCCCATTTGTCTTGCAACCAAAGCCGCATGCGATGTCATACCACCCCTTGAGGTCAAAATCCCTTCCGCTGCATACATCCCTCTTATGTCTTCTGGTGATGTTTCAATCCTTGTTAAAATAACTTTCTCCCCGCGCCTTGCCCACTCCTCGGCATCTTCAGAATGGAAAACAACCCGCCCAGTTGCTGCTCCAGGTCCTGCTGGCAAACCCTTGGCTAATAAACGCCCCTCTTTTATTGCTCTTTCTTTTTCCTTTGCATCAAAAATTGGTCTTAAAAGATGATTTAAAGCGTCCGGCTCTATCCTCAACAATGCCTCTTCTTTGGTTATTAAACCCTCCTCAACCATATCAACCGCTATCCTAACAGCTGCAAAACCAGTTCTTTTCCCAGCGCGTGTCTGCAACATGTAAAGTTTTCCACGCTCTATGGTAAATTCAATGTCTTGCATATCCTTTAATCTGCTCTCAAGGATTTGCCTCACCTTGAGCAACTGCTCATAAACATTCGGCATTACCTCCTTAAGTTTCTCAATTGGTAATGGAGTTCTTATTCCAGCAACTACATCCTCACCCTGGGCATTCATCAAGAACTCACCGTAAAACTCGTTCTCCCCGGTTGCGGGATTTCTTGTGAAAGCAACACCGGTCCCAGAATCATCACCCATATTCCCAAAAACCATCGTCTGCACATTTACAGCAGTTCCCATATCATCGGAGATATTGTAAATCTTTCTATATGCAACCGCTCTTGGATTCATCCAAGAACGAAACACCGCACCAATCGCTCCCCAAAGTTGCTCCCATGGGTCTTCAGGAAAATCAACCCCTTTTCTTTTCTTTATCAATTCTTTGAACTCATATACAAGCTCTTTCAAATCCTCAGCTGTAAGTTCAACATCGTGTTCAACTCCCCTCGCCTTTTTCTTCTTTTCAATCAAAACTTCAAACGGGTCCATTTCCTCTTTTGTCTCCGGCTTCAAACCTAAAACAACATCACCATACATTTGAACAAACCTACGATATGCATCCCAGGCAAATCTCTCATTTTTTGTCTGTTCAATTAAACCCTTAACGGTCTCATCATTAAGCCCGAGATTTAAAATCGTATCCATCATCCCTGGCATTGAGACCGGAGCACCTGACCTAACGGAGACGAGAAGAGGGTTTTTAGGGTCACCAAATTTCCTCCCAACAAGTTTCTCAACCTTTGCAAGGGCTTTCTTTACTTGTTCCTCAAGTCCCTTTGGATAAGTTTGATTATGCTTGTAATAATAGCTACAAACTTCCGTTGTGATTGTAAAGCCAGGCGGAACGGGCAATCCAATGTTTGTCATCTCAGCGAGGTTTGCTCCCTTCCCACCAAGTAAATTTTTCATTTCAGCAGTTCCCTCAGCTTTTCCTCCACCAAAAAAATAAACATATTTCTTCGGCATTTAACCCTCCTCCTTAAATTTATTTTTGTAAAATTGAACTTATAAATGACTCAAGCAACTTCTTTGAAAATGCACTGTTAAAATCTCTCATCCTCTCGGGATGCCACTGCACAAGCATAACAAACCTATCATCACCTTCCCACTCAAGACCCTCTATGACCCCATCTTCACACTTAGCATTAACTCTCAAACCCTCGCCTAACCTATCAGCCGATTGATGATGACTGCTGTTAACCGTCCCTCTCTTCTCACCGACTATATTGAAAAGCTTTGAATCATCTATTACGAAAATATCATGCAAGCGATCTTCCCCGGTTTGTTCATCCTTGCGATGGTTTGTCCCTATAACAGTTTGAATGTCAAAAACCAAATTCCCCCTCAAATAAACATTCGTTATCTGCAAACCACGACAAATCCCAAGTATCGGCAAATTCCTTGAAAAAGCAATGTCAAGAAGCTTAAATTCAAACCAATCCCTTTCACGGTTGTATTTGTCACCCTCGCGCTCCGGCTCACCATAAAATTCAGGGTGAACATCATCACCGCCCGTTAAAATTAAACCATCACATTTTCTCAAATCATCAGAGTTAAGTTCTTTATAAGATAAAATCACTGGTTCAACTCCCACAGGTGACCTCTTGAGCCAATTCAAATAATTCTCAAGTTTGCTATCACAATAAGAAACCCCTATCTTAATCATCTCACCAACCCCAAAATTTTTTGCTTTAATTCTTCACCCCCACTGTAGAACTCAACCTCAATAACCGAATAAAAAAAAGGAAAATCTTTTAAATCCTTCATTTCATACAATCTCGCATAATCTTTCTCAGTCGTCAAAACAATTTCAGCACCAACCAACTCCATTTGTCTTATTATTCTCTTAATGTCATCCTTGCTATACCTGTAATGGTCGGGAAACTCAAAATCCTTTAGAATCAAAAATTTATTATCTTTCAATAGTTTTAAAAAATTTTTATGTTTTCCTATTCCTGAAAAAGCGATGACTTTTTTACCTTCAAATGGCTTTTCAAGTAAAATATAATCAAAAAATTTCCGTATTTCAAGAAGTTTATACCCAAAAACACATCTTACAACGTTTTCACCTCTAATATATCTTTCAAACGCGCTCCATCCCTCCAAACCTTGAACACAAACCACATCGGCTCTTTTCAGCGAACTCATCGGCTCCCGCTTCAAACCAGCCGGGATTAAAAATTCCTTCACAGATTCATCATCAATCAGCAAAATGTCAACATCGCGATTTATGTCCCTTCTTTGAAAAGCATCATCAAGTATAAAAACATCAATTTCAAATTTTTCAAGTAGTTTTCTTCCCGCTTCAAATCTATTTTCGCAAACGGCAATGATCCAATTCAATCCTTTATCAACAGATTTTAAAGCCATCTGAAACGGTTCGTCCCCACATTCATCCGCTCCTGAAAAAATCCTATTTCCATCACTTACAAGCACAAAACCCTCAGTCCTTCTACCATACCCTCTGCTCAAAATCGCAACATTTTTCCCCATTTGGCTTAGAAATTTCGCAATCCATTCAACCATCGGCGTTTTTCCAGTCCCACCAGCAGTGATGTTCCCAACAGATATAACTGGTCTTGGAAGCGTCTTTATCCGAAATATGCCGAAATCATAAAATAAATTTCTTAACGAAATAACCAACCAGTAAATCAGTGAAAAAGGTAAAAGCAAAAACCTCAATCTGCGCCAGATTTTCATCCCTGCTATTGTCATAACATAGAAAGAATTTTTTCAGCCACAATCTCAGAGGTCGTCTTATATCCAAAATCAAATTTAAGGATTTCCTTTATCTTTAAAAGCTCACCCCTCACCTCACTAAAAAATTTCTCGTCCTCAAGATATCTTTTGACGAGCTCAAAAACTCTTTGAACTGTGAAATCATTTTGAATAAGTTCAGGGACAACCTCCTTCCCGAGAACTATATTTGGAAGTGCGATGCTTTCAATTACATCCTTTTTCACAAGCAACTTCCCGATAAAATAATTCAAAGCCGATGTCTTATAGCAAACCACCATGGGAATCCCGAGAATCCCCGCTTCAAGAGATGTGGTTCCACTTTTTACGACAGCAACCTTTGACATCTTGAGCAAAGCATGCGGCTCATCAACAAACTTAAAAAACTTAACATCTTCGCCTCCGATTTTAAAAAATTCATCTTCACAAATCGTCTTAGCCCTGCTGAAAACGACCTCAACCCCAAACTTTTCCTTCAAAATTTTTCCAACTTCAAGCATCGTATTAAACATCAACCTTATTTCTCCGATCCTGCTCCCTGGGAAAAAAGAGACGACCTCTCTGTTGGGTTCAATTCCATATTTTGAAAGGAGAAAATCAACATCAAGATTCTCTACCTTAGCTATATCTTCAAGAAGTGGATGCCCCACGAATTCAGCTTCAACACCATAACTTTTAAAGAAACTTTCCTCAAATTTAAAAATCACGAAAAGTTTATCAACGAACTTTTTCAACACCTTAACTCTCCCTCTCCCCCACGCCCACACTTGAGGTGCTATATAATAAAAAACTTTTATTCCGTTCTTTTTCGCAAACCTCGCAAATCTTAAATTGAACCCAGGATAATCAACAAGAAGAACGCCATCTGGCTTTCGCTCAATCAGAGCTGATTCACACAAATCCTTAAGCTCAATGAACTTAACATAACCTTTAAACACATCAACAAAACCGATTACCGCTATCTCAGATATATCATAGATGAGATCAACTCCACACCTTTTCATCTTTTCACCGCCTACCCCAAAAATTTCAATTTCCGGGTTCAATCTTTTAAGCGCACATATCACTTTACTTGCGTGTAGGTCCCCAGATGCTTCCCCAGCTATAACCATTAATTTCTTCGCCATTTTAGACAAATATAAACCTCAACTTGTTTTGAAAATGAAAATCAAAATATTCAAGGCAACTACAAGAAAAAATGCTTGCAAAGTCCTTTTCTCCGACTTTAACGCTTCTTTGATGTCAAATTTAAAATTTGAAGCGAACTCATACCTTTTTAACCTCGGTATAAACCTCGGGACATGCTTTATATACAAAGCATACTCATCGGGGAAAGCTTTACTTAGATAATCTTCCTCAAGCGTAACAATGAGATAATACTGGACGAAAAAATAAATCAAGCCGATGATTTGAAAATAAGGAAACAAAGCCATTGACATAACACCAAAACCAAGGTAAATCAACATATTTCCCAAATACAACGGGTTTCTGACATATGCGTAGGGTCCATTTGTCACGAGTTTACTTCCGCCAACTGGTCCGGTCGTTCTCGTTTCACCACCGGCATATCCAACGCCCCAAAATCTTATCAACTCACCAACAAGCGCAATTAAAAAACCTATCAACAAGCTCCAAAAGGTTGGCTTTGCAAATACAAGCATAACTATCAAAAAAGGTATCGGCGTATAACTCCGATATGAGAAAATTTTTTGTCTGAAATCACCCGACACGATTTATCCTCTTTTTATTCTCTCATGAAAATCTCTCGCCTTTTCAATTCAGCCCTCCACCTCTTTCTCAATTTCTTCCTCCCACTTATGAAGCGTTGAAACTGCTCAATGACATCTTTAAATGTCTCAAATTCATAAACAGTGATATTTCTCTCACGACAAAACTTTAACAATTCCTTCTTTCCAAAAACGACATCCGCATATTCAGCGGGGCATCTATCCGAATAACCATCCCCAATGTAAATAATCACATCATCATCGCCCGAAAGCGTTAACATGTGATTTCGCTTACAATTCGCACAAATCCTGCAAACTGAATCAGGATATGGGAACTCAAGATTTACCCTACCTCCATCAATTCTCAATCTATTTGAGAAAAACTTCAATTCAGATAAACCGTATTTTTCAAGTATCTTTGAAATATAAAAATCAAAACCATCGCTTAGAATGAAGAGATCTATCCCGTTGTCTTTGCAAAATTTAACGAAATCAACGAAATACGGGTCAATCTCCTGTGAATTTATCAATTCAACTGCTTCCGTCTCATTGACATTAACCTTTTTAGCTATCTCCTCCCACATCTCTTTGGACGATATCTCATAATCACGCCAGCGTTCAACGAGTTGCTGATAAAATTGTCTATCCCCGAATGTTTCAAAAAACAAATCCCCGATATCTTTTTTCGTTATCGTTCCATCAAAATCACAAAATACTTTTATTTTCATCTCTCCTCAATTTCTTGTTTGAATTTCACAGACACAATTTTTGAAACGCCTTCCTCTTCCATTGTGACCCCGTAAAGAGTATCAGCTGCCTCCATCGTCTTTTTACTGTGGGTGACTATAATAAACTGGGTATCATTTGAGAAACTTTTGAGAAGATTTATAAATCTCTCAATATTTGCATCATCAAGAGGCGCATCAACTTCATCAAGGACACAAAATGGACTTGGTTTGACAAGATAAATTGAAAACAAAAGAGCTATAGCGGTAAGAGTCTTTTCCCCAGCTGAGAGAAGGTCTATTGATTGCAATCTCTTCCCCTTTGGCCTAGCCATTATCTCAATCCTTGATTCAAGCGGGTCAACTTTCCCATCTTCATCCGGAACAAGCCTGATGTCCGCTTCACTATCTGGACCAAATAAGGTCACAAATGTCTTCTTGAAATTCTCTTTTATCCTATCAAATGTCTCAAGGAACTTCTTCTGTGCTGTTGTATTAATCTCATCAATGGTTTCCGTCAATGTCTTCTCGGATTCAATGAGATCATCCCTCTGTGAAATTAAAAATTCAAGCCGTTTCTTTTCCTCCTGATAGTCCTCAAAAGCAAGCAAATTGACAGGTCCAAGTGCTTTCAGCTTCGCTTTTAAATCCTCCACCTCCTCCCTCAACAAAGCAATGTTAAATGTTTTATCATCTTGAAACTCCTTAAACCCAATTTCAACTTGATATTCCTCCATCGCCTTATTTTTCAAGTTTTCCATCCTAAGTTTGATCTCGTTTATCTTCATCTCAAGGTCATGCATAGCGCTGATATATTCTTCATATTTTGCCCTTTCTTCCTTTATTTTCATCTCAAGCATTTGAATTTCAACTAACTTGTCGCTGTGCAGTTGTTGAATTTCCTTCAATCGTCCACGAAGCGAAGTCACCTCGCTTTCAAGAGATGAAAGTTTTTCTCCAAGTTCAGAAAGGTTCAAATCTATCTCCTCAATGTGAGCTTTATTCGCTTCGCTTTCCACTTCATAATCGTTTATACGCTTTGATATTTTAAATATATCCTCCTTTATCCGTTTTATCTCAAGTTCAATGTTTTTTTCCTCATTTTCAATTGAGATGAGCCTTATGTTAAGTTCTGAAATCGCCTCCGCCTTCTCGCTCCAATTTCTCTCCAACATCTCAAACTCAGCAGTTGCGGAAGAAAGATTATATTCAATCTCCTCCTTTTCCATTTCAAGACCTCCAATTTCAGGTTCAAGCTTTGACAAAACATCTGCAACCGAATTAATTTCCCTTTCAAGTTCATCTCTTTCCCTTTCAATTTCATCAATGCTTCTCCTCGCCCTTTCTTTCTTATATTCCGCTTGACTTGTAAGTTTTTCAACCTCTGAAACAGCACCCTGAATTTCCCTGATCGCATCGTATAATCCTTTCAAATTTATCTCCTCAATCTCACTGCTTTTATGTTCTATTTCAGATTGAATGCTTGAAAGCTCTTTTTTAAGTTTCGCCACTTCACCTTCAAGAATTTCAATTTGTCTTCGCTTACCTATGACGCTCTGCGTCGAGCCATTTGCGCTACCTCCTTTTATCAAACCCTCATCCGTGAAAATTTCCCCATCAAGCGTAACACACTTAACGCTCCCATACTTTCTCAAAGCATTTATCGCACTTTGCTTATCCTTGACCAAAAGGTAATCATCAAGCAGTAAATCAATAACCTTTTTAAACTTTTTATCACACAGCACCATCTCACTTGCCCACCCAATGATACCATCTCCGTTCACCGGGAAATTAGAAGCGTAATTTTCAGGGATTTTTTCAAGACATATGAATGTAACCTTGCTCTTATTTTGTGCCTTTAAAACCTCAATTGCCTTTTCAGCCTCGTCAACAGTATCAACTATAAGATAACCAGCCGATTCACCAAGTGCCGACTCAATGGCGGATGAAAACTGTGGATCAACATCAATCACATCAGAAACGCTCTTAAAGTTTGAATTATAATTTTGAACGAGAAACTGAGCTCCTTCCGACAAATCAACATGTTTCTCAAGCAAGTCCCTCAAGAAACCAATCTTTGAAATTCTCTTCCCTATCTCGTTTTGGATAGCAAAAGATTTCTTTTGAAGTTCCTCAACCTCAATCCTTAACTTATCCCGAAGGTTTTCCTTTTCTTTAAGTATCCTTTCCGCATTTGCAAGCTCATTTACCAGAAAGGCTTTTTTCGCAAGAAGCGAGTTCAACTCTTCTTCAGCGGACTTCACCTCATTTTCATACGAGGTCTTCTCATCGCTCAAAATTTCAAGTCGCCCCTTTAAGTTTTCCATTCTCGCCTTCATCTTCTCAATCTCATTCCTCTTCAAGGAAATAGAGCTTATTTTTTCAATCAACATCTCATTTAACCGCTTTAATTCTGATCTTTTCCCATCAACCAACTTTGTGAGCTCATCAAGAGCTCTTTTCCTTTCGTAAAACTGGGATTGTAATTTCTCCTTCTCGGATAAAATAGCATCAAGTTTTAACTTTTTCTCAACAAGGAGCTGATTCAGATCGTAAAGTTGCTGTTGAAGTTCCGTTTTTTCATTTGATATTTTTTCAATCCTTTCAATTGCCAACTTCCTTCTCTCCCTCAAAAGAGCTATTTCCTGCTCGGCTGAACTTAACTCTTTTGTCTTACTTTCAATCTTTGAATAGATCTCATCAATTTGAAGCTCAAGCGTTCTCAACTCACCTTTTAAAACATCAAGAAGTTGTTCCCCCTGGTTCAATGATGTTCCAACATCATATCTTTTATTTTTTTCAACTTCCAATGTCTCCTCAAGGTAAATCAAGTTCCTCTTTAATTCTGAGAACTCCCGCTCAAGTAGTTCAATTTCCTTTGCTTTTAATTCCTCTGCTATTTGATTATATTTTTCAGCTCTTTTGGCTTGCCTTTCAAGCGAAGTTACATTTTTTTGAACTTCGCGGATTATATCATTTATCCTTGAAAGGTCATTTTTAACATCTTCAAGTTTTCGGTAGGTTATTTTTCTTCTCTGTTTATATTTCGTCACGCCAGCTGCTTCCTCAAAAAGTTTTCTTCTTTCCTCAGCTTTATCGCTCAACAGCGTCTCAATCATCCTCAACTCAATGACAGAATAAGCGTTTGCTCCCATGCCAGTGTCAGCAAAAAGGTCAATTATATCTTTTAACCTGCAAGGGACCTTGTTAATTAAATACTCGCTTTCCCCAGATCTGAAAAGACGTCTCGTTATCGTCACCTCTGAGTATTCCATCGGGAGTATTCCTTTGGTATTTTGAATTGTAATTGAGACCTCAGCCATACCGAGCGGTTTCCTAAACTTAGTTCCGTTAAAGATAACATCTTCCATCTTGTCGCTCCTTAACACGCTCGTTCTTTGTTCGCCAAGCACCCACCTTATCGCATCAACTATGTTTGTCTTGCCACAACCGTTTGGTCCAACTATAGCAGTTATACCACCGTTAAATTTCAATTCAACCTTTTGAGCAAAAGATTTAAAACCAAATATCTCAAGCCGTGATAGATACATCTAACCCCATAACTTTTTCTTTTTACTTTGTGCTATTCAAAATGTTCAGAAAAAACTTCAAATATGCAAAGGACGAAAACTTATAATTATAATAAAGCAATATGAAACCTAAAACAACTAAAATCAATGCAACGGAAACAACGCCAACACGCAACTGCTTAACCTCATAAATTATCGCAATCCCTTTCACCAACCTTACAAAAGAAATCAAACAAACGAAAACCCCAATTAAAACGATCACCAAACCCGACCCAAATCCATTTATCACCCTGTACAAAATCATATCAATTGGGATTAAAAATATCAAAGGCAAAAATGACCACACAGCAACCGAATACGAATGGCTGAGGTAAACTTTCACCTTAACAAAGGTTGAGAAAAATTGAATCAAAAGAGCGATAAATAGAATTGAAACGAAAGATAAAATTGAAAAGAAAATTGAAGAATAAAGCGGGTCCCAAATGATTGAAATCAACTTCACTTTCAGTTGGTCAACGAATATAAAATGTGTCAGAATATAATCAAGATATTCATTCTGCTTTAATCGGTTCAAAACGCCAGCAATGAAAATCCCAAATGTTGAAGATAAGATAAGCGAAAGTATCGTCGTCTGTCCGCTTGAAATTAAATACTGATCTCTGACATCTGCGAAAAAGTTATACGGCTTGAAAAGAGCCCTGTTAAGATTCTCTCTGAACCAGCGATATGAGTAATAGATATAAGAAAGAGAAAGAAGCAAGATAATTCCTATGATGGTATAAACTGTCGGAATAGGCTCTGAATAATCACCAATTGGAAGTGCTGGGATTTTCCCCTCGGTGTAAAGGGCTTTTAAAACCTCATACGCTGGACGCTTTTCAGATCTATCATAAGATACAAGACCCATTGTGTAAAGATAGCGATCACTGTTCGGCAAAGTTAAAACAGGTCTTTCCCCCTTCCAATCAGCAAAAATCCAAACAAAAGAACCATCCAAATCAAACTCTTGAATCAACCTATACCTTTCAAGTATATACTTCGCCTGACTTTCATATGACAAAGGATCGGAATACCCATTCCTATTTCCAAGTTGAACAGCTTTGCCATACTCACTTATCACAACTGGTTTATTTTTATATTTTGATTTCCAAAACGATATATTCTCGGAAAATTTTCTCAAATCATCTATATAAACATTTACACAGGCGATGTCAACAAGATCAGCACAAACATCATTTTTTATCATCCTTGAGACATAATAAACGGGTCTATCATCAATTGCCCGGATAAATTTCCTCAACTCCTCAACATATCTTCTTGCGATCGGCTCAGCAGAATCAAACTCATTTCCTATCCCCCAAGCAAAAACAGATGGATGATTCTTGTCGCGATTTATCATCTCATAGACATAATCCTTAGCTAAGGAGATATATCTTTCTTCTGTCAGTATATCAGCGGGAACATTCCAAACAGGTATCTCCTCAAGGACGAAAAGCCCATATCTATCGCAAAGATTCAAAACATAAGGATGAGCGGGATAATGCCCGAGGCGAATTGCATTTGCGCCGAGATTTTTTATCAAAACTATGTCTTTTTCCATCTCCTCATAGGTTAGGGAGTTGCCATATTTCGGATGGTCCTCATGCCTTGAGATTCCCTTAAAAATAAATCTTTTCCCATTTAAATAAATGTCGCCATTTAAAATTTTCACATCCCTAAACCCGGTGAGAATGATAAACTCATCAACTACATTTCCTAAGTTCGTCAAAATCAATTTCAAAATGTAAAGTGATGGGGACTCGGGGCTCCACATCTTCGGGTTATATATAGTAAATGGCAAGTTGATCTTTTGACTTCTTGAATCATCAACAAAAAATTTAACTGGTGCCGTCTCGGCGACAAAAGTATTATTCTCTCTCTCAAAAATCTGAAGCTTGAGTTCAAAATTTTTATCTCGGAAAATCCTTGAAATCTCAACGGACGACACATATAATTCAATTTCTCCATTCAAAACAGCGTAATTGCTTCCAAATGTATATTTAACTTTTGCGTCGTCAATCCAAACCTTCGGAGTTGCAAGGATGTAGATATCACGAAAAATCCCACCGTAATTTCTCCACGCCCAAACTTGGTGCCTCAATGGAATAGTAGTCCTTGAATTAAGTTTATTACTAACCCTTATCTCAATCACATTGTCTCCGAAATTCAACATCCTGTCTGGGATTTTTACAACGAACGATGTGTAACCACCAATATGACTTGACAAAAACTGACCGTTGATGAATATCTCACACTCATAATTTATCCCGTAAGAGACAAGAAAAAGCGTCATGTTATTCAAGATTGAATCAGATAGGTTAAAATTTTTTCTGAAAGTGACATCCCCTGTGAAGTCGTATGCTGATGGTACTTGTATTTCAATCCATTTGTTCTCAACCTTAGCGAGCCATTTTCCGGAAAGGTCAATTTTAATTCTCGTGTTGGTATCTTGAAACATCCCCGCATCAAGCCCTGTAAATGTGGGTTCACCGTTGATAAGAAATTTTTTCTCCGAGGGAAATACCATTGATGAATTTGTGCTTAAAAAAATTAACAAAAATAAAATTTGAAACTTTTTCACCTTCTCATTCAACTTTGTTAGTAAATCATGTATTGCTCAATCAACCTCAAAACTTGTCATCTCCTTAAAAGCCCTAAATCTTTTTTGTATATCCTCCCATGAAAGTTTCCTAATTCTGTTAATTCCGAAGTCCTCAACACAGAACGAAGCGATTGCGCTCCCATAAATGACAGCTCTTCTCAAATTTTTCTCAGAAACATCATCCGTCCTCGCAAGCCATCCGGCAAACCCACCAGCAAATGTATCACCAGCCCCGGTTGGGTCTTGAATTGCCTCAATTGGGTAAGCTGGAGCTGAAAAAATCGCATTATCAATCATAAGGACAGCGCCGTGTTCCCCCTTCTTTATTATCACGACATCGGGACCAAGTTTTAAAATTTTTCTACCGGCTTTTATCAAATTCGGCTCTCTGGCAATTTGCCTGGCTTCCGCATCATTTACAATCAGCACATTTACATGTTTTAATGTCTCAAGAAGCTCATCAAACTTTCGTTCAATCCAAAAATTCATAGTATCTGCTATGACAAGTTTAGGACTCCGAACTTGATTTAAAACCTTCATCTGAAGGACTGGATCAATGTTCCCAAGGCAGATGTATTTACTTGATTTAAAATGATCAGGTATAATAGGGTCAAAGTCAGAAAAAACATTAAGTTGGGTGTAAATCGTCTCCCTTGTGTTCATATCATAGTGATATTTCCCAGCCCATCTGAAAGTTCTTTCACCCGGGACTATTTTAAGTCCACTAAGGTTTACATTTCTTTGTTTTAGTTCATCAATTACATCTTTGGGGAAATCATCTCCAACTATACCAACAAGACCTATTGAATCGGTGAAGTAGCTTGCCGAGATTGATATATATAGTGCTGAACCACCAGGGGTTTCAGACACACTTGCAAAAGGTGTTTCAATTGTGTCAAGCGCTATTGAACCAACAACAAGTAAATTCAATCTTTATAAAATCCCTTTTATTTTTTCTTGTCCCCAGCTTCAATAAAGGGTCTTATCAGCTCAATTGGGATAGGGAAGATCGTCGTTGAATTTCTTTCAGATGCGACCTCCGAGAGCGTTTGCAAAAATCTCAATTGAATTGCCGTCGGATATTGTCCAATGATTTGTGCAGCTTCGGCAAGTCGCTGTGCAGCTTGATATTCTCCTTCGGCACTTATCACCTTAGCTCTTCTTTCCCTTTCTGCTTCCGCCTGCCTTGCCATAGCCCTCTGCATCTCAGCAGGTAAATCAACATGCTTGATCTCAACCATTGAAACTTTAATACCCCAAGGATCGGTGTGCGCATCAATTATTTGCTGTAGATTCTGATTGATCTTTTCCCTCTCAGCAAGTATTTCATCAAGTTCGCTTTGTCCAAGGACACTTCTCAAAGTTGTCTGTGAAAGCTGAGATGTGGCGTAAAGATAATCTTCAACTTCAACGATCGCTCTCTCAGGGTCAACAACTCTAAAATAAACAACAGCATTCACCTTTATTGAAACATTGTCCCTTGTTATAACATCTTGAGGTGGGACATCTAAGGCGACTGTCCTTAAGCTGACCTTAACCATTCTATCAACTATCGGGATCAAAAGTATAAGCCCAGGTCCTTTAGCTCCGATCAACCTACCAAGTCGGAAAATGACACCTCTCTCATATTCACGCAGAACTCTTATTGCGCTTGAAAGTATGATGATCAAAAAAACAATGATTACAGTCAAAAGTGATATTGTCATAGCAATCCTCCAGCTTTAATTTTTTATTTTTGTTTGTCGCTCTTTGCAACTTTTAATGTCAACCCTTCAATGCCTTGAACAACTATCTCTTCATTTGGATTTATAACATCTTGACTCATCGCTTTCCATATTTCGCCGTGCACTCTGACTTGTCCTGTAGCCCAACCGTTTGATGCTGGCTTAAACTTTGTAAGAGCTATTCCCTTCTCTCCAACTAGAGCCTCTTTCCCCGTGGTCGGTTTTCTTCTTTGAGCTTTCAAAGCCATACCTATGGCAAAAAGAAAGAAAAGAACGGTCAAAGCAACCGCCGTTATTATCACGGTTAAAGAAATCTGCATAAGCTCAAACGGAGAGTTTATTAACATTATTGAACCGAGTAAAAGGGAAATGGCACCGCCAATTGTCAAAAGCCCATGACTTACAATTTTTATCTCAAGTAAAAGCAAAATTATGCCAAGTATTATCAGGGCAAGCCCAGCGTAGTTTATCGGCAGTGCCTGCAAAGAGTAAAAGGCAAGTATCAAACAAATAGCTCCTATAACTCCAGGGAAAATTGCTCCTGGATTATAAAGTTCAAACAAAATCCCATAAATCCCAAGTAAGAGAAGTATATAGGCTATATTCGGATCACTTATCAACGCAAGAAGCTTTTCACGCCAGTTCATTTCAACAAACTTAACTTTGGCATCTTTTGTGCGTAAAATTTTTTCACCAGAATCAATTTTAACCTTCCTACCGTCAATTTTGTCAAGGAGGTCATTTAAATCCTTAGCTATCAAATCAATGACGCTGTCCTTTAAAGCTTCCGTCTCGGTTGAGGATATGCTTTCTCGGACGGCTTTTTCAGCCCACTTAACATTTCTATTTCTTTTTTCCGCGATGGTTCTAACAAAAGCTGCAGCGTCATTGGTTATCTTCTGCTCCATCACCTTTGAAGTATCACCCATACCGCCGATTCCGACCGGATGAGCTGCGCCGATATTTGTCCCCGGAGCCATAACCGCAATATGAGCCGAAAGCGTTATAAAAACACCCGCTGAACCAGCTCTCGCCCCGGATGGATAAACGAAAACTACAATAGGAATCTCGGCTGAAAGAATTGACTTTACAATGCTTCTTGTTGATTCAAGCAATCCCCCAGGAGTGTCAAGTTCTATAACAAGACACTCGGCGCCCTCTTCCGTTGCTTTCTTTATTGAACTTGATATATACTCAGCGGTAGCCGGATTTATCGTGCCTTCAACTTTTATAACATAAACGAAATTATCGGCAAAATTAGGCACACTCGCAAAAAACAAAAGGAAAATTAATTTTCTCATCACAAGGGAGTTGATTTATTTGTCTTCCAAAGACAATTTTACGAAAAAAGTTGCTTTGTTGCAAGAAAACGAAACAACGTTTGGGGAAATCAAAACCGACCACGGACTTATAAAAACACTTGACAATTTCATCCAATTTTATTATATTAAGTGCGATTTTTTCCTTAAAAAATTAGCTTAAAATAAAATTTATCCTAAAAAATGATTAATTTTGATGATATTGACCTTAAAATTTTGGATTTGCTCCAAAAAAATGGCAGAATGAAAAGAAATGAAATCGCTCAAGCCACAGGGCTATCAGTTCCATCGGTAAGTGAACGAATGAAAAAACTTGAAGATGCCGGAGTTATAAAGGGTTATACAGCTATCCTTGACTCAAAAAAACTTGGTAAAGATATAACTGCGTTTGTGTTTGTTAGCATTGATTCATCAAAAAATTACCCGCTTTTCATTGAGCGTGTGATGGAAGTTGACGAGATACTTGAGTGCCATTCAATCACCGGTGAAGGTTCGCATTTACTTAAAGTAAAAACCAAAAACACATCAACACTTGAAAAACTCCTCGCAAGAATTCAATCCTGGCCAGGGGTCACTGGCACAAGGACAAATATAGTTTTATCAACGATTAAAGAGACGACAAGAATAAAAATTTCTGATGAGAAATAATAATTAATCAAAAACAAAACGGTCAAAAACGCATGAAAAGCGAAGCAATTGAAAACATCTTCAGGATTATCAAGGAACACAAAATTAAAATGATTGATTTGAAGTTTATGGATTTCCCAGGACAATGGCAACACTTCAGCGTCCCAGTCCATGAGTTAACTGAAAGTTCGTTTGAAGATGGTTTTGGGTTTGATGGTTCAAGCATCAGGGGCTGGAAAAGTATAAACGAAAGCGATATGCTTGTAATTCCAGACCCGACGACTGCTTTCATTGATCCGTTTATAGAGGTACCAACCTTAAGCTTAATTTGTGATGTATATGACCCAATAACAAAAGAAAAATACGAAAGGTGTCCACGATATATAGCTCAAAAGGCAGAGGCGTATCTTAAATCAACGGGTATAGCTGATGTTGTTTATTTTGGTCCAGAAGCGGAGTTTTTCATCTTTGATAATGTTCGCTTTGATCAAAATGCGCACGAGGGATATTATTACATTGACTCAATTGAAGGTCAATGGAACTCAGGAAGAGATGAAAAACCAAATCTCGGGTATAAACCCAGATATAAAGAAGGGTATTTCCCTGTGCCACCAACCGATTCTTTAAATGACATAAGGAATGAGATGGTTTTAATAATGGAACAATGCGGTTTACAAGTTGAAGCTCAACATCACGAGGTTGCCACTGGCGGGCAATGCGAGATTGATTTCCGCTTCGCTCCACTCGTCAAATGCGCTGACAATCTTTTGATATTTAAATACATTGTTAAGAATGTTGCAAGAAGACATGGTAAAACAGCTACTTTCATGCCAAAACCAATTTTTGGAGATAATGGCTCTGGTATGCACTGTCACCAGAGCTTATGGAAAAATGGTCAGCCATTGTTTTACGGAAATGGATATGCGAATTTAAGTGAGATCGCCCTTTATTACATTGGCGGGATTTTAAAACATGCACCTGCTCTATGTGCTTTTACAAATCCAACGACAAACTCATATAAACGGCTTGTCCCGGGTTTTGAAGCCCCAGTTAATCTTGCCTATTCACAAAGAAATAGAAGCGCAGCAATTCGCATACCTACTTATTCATCAAGCCCCAAAGCAAAAAGAATTGAAGTCAGATTCCCTGATGGCTCTTGCAATCCTTACCTTGCTTTTTCAGCTATGCTTATGGCAGGAATTGATGGTATAATAAATAAAATTGATCCAGGTGAACCGCTTGATAAGGACATTTATTCGCTTCCACCCGAGGAGTTAAAAAACATACCATCAACACCCGGCTCGCTTGAAGAAGCGCTTAAAGCACTTGAAAGAGACCACGAGTTTCTTCTCCGCGGTGATGTCTTCACGGAAGATGTCATAGAGGCGTGGATAAAGTATAAATGGGAAAAGGAAGTGAATCCAATGAGGATGAGACCGCATCCATATGAATTTATGCTCTATTTTGATGTTTAAGTGTCACTTCTGTTGATGTAAATCGTCCTGATTGGGAACGGAATCACTATCCCCTCTTGGCGGTATCGCTTGTGTAACCTTTTTATGAATTCATGCCTGATTATGTATTGATCCGTGAACTCGCGACATCTCAATATAACAGAAAAATTAATGCTTGAGTCCCCGAAAGTGTGGTATCTTATGAATGGTTCAAATTCAGGAATACCCCCGGGGACCTCGCGCATAACCTCCTTTGCCACTTCAATTGTAACCTTCTCCACCTTTTCAAGGTCACTGTCATAACTTACGCCAACTTGTATTACGACTGACATTTCTCTCTCAGGCATGTAATAATTCTTGACTATCGCTTGAGCAAGTTTTGAATTCGGAACAATGATATAATTGTTCGGAAGCTCTCTTATCGTCGTGTTTCTCCAAGTTATATCAACAACAAAACCTTCCTCCCCAGATTCAAGTCGGACATAATCCCCGGGTTTTATTTGTCTTGTCATCAAGATATGCAAGCCAGCAAATAAATTTGAAAGCGTATCCTGTAAAGCAAGCGCCACAGCCAATCCTCCAATCCCAAGTGCTGTCAAAAGAGGAGCGATTGAAATCCCAAGTGAATGCAATATAACAAGTATTCCAATCCCAATAATTACAATCCTTGTCAAATTCACGAACAAACTTGTTGAAGGCAAAACATCTTTGGCTTTCCTACTATACATATTGACAAAGCCAACGCCTATTTTGGCAAGAACCATCGTCACTGAAAAAATGTAAAAAATCATTATAAACTTCTGTATATATCCCATTGTTTCGGACTTAAGCCCAAGCAAGAGAACACTTGCATTTAAACCAGCAAGCGCAAACCAAAATATGATCCATCCACGAAGTGAAGCAATTATTATATCATCACCCTCCCACTTCGTCTTCTGAGCGAGCTTGTAAAGTTTGTTAAGTATAACCCTTTCAACGATAATCCCAATTATAATCCCAATGATAAATATCGCAATGGGAGTGATTAGATTTTCAAATCTTTGAAACATCGTCTAATTGATGATTTAATTTTTCACAAAGCATATCTTTCGGCATTTATGAGATGATCAGCGATCCTTCTTCTAATGGCTATTGTGTTAACCGGTGTGTGTTTTATCAACCTTCTCAAAGCGGTCAAATAAGTTCTAAGCATATCCCCATCCGCGACAGCTGATAAGATTTCCTTTGCGTATGTTTCAACTCGTATCACCGCATCATTTACAAAAGCTTTAACAATGTCAATATAAACATCCATCGGCTCTTTCACAGAGCGAGCGAGCATTTTCTCAACCCTTAAAATCACGCTTTCCATAGCGTAAATCTCCATGATTATGTCACTTATCCTTCCGATTATTTCCTCTTCATCTTCAAGTTTGGTCATATATTTTTGAACCGCAAGTCCAGCCACAAATAGACCAGCTTTCTTCGCTGATCTTAACATTTTCTTCTCCTCTGCGAAAATTCCAGTTGTCTCTTCTTCAGCTGAACCAAATCCCATTATTTCATCTGTCAATTTTTGTGCAGCTGGTATCAAAGGCAATTCACCTTTCATCGCTCGTTTTAACAACATCCCTGTTATGACAAGGCGATTTATCTCGTTTGTCCCCTCAAAAATCCTATTAATCCTTGAATCCCTATAAGCCCTCGCAACCGGATACTCTTCTATATAACCATATCCACCAAATATCTGGACACCCTCATCAACCACATAATCAAGGATTTCCGAAGCGTAAACCTTTATAATTGAACATTCAACCGCATATTCTTCAATTCCCTTCAACATCATCTCACTTGCTTCCGGCTTTGACTTATCTATGCCAGAGAGAATCCCATCAATTAAACCAGCTGTCCTATAAACCATGCTCTCCCCAACAAATGTCCTTATAGCCATTTCTCCAATCTTATGCTTTATCAAACCGAAGTCGGATATCGGTTTTCCAAATTGTTTCCTTTGCTTAGCATATCTAACCGATTCGGTTATTACCGCTTTTGCTCCACCGATGACGCCAGCCCCAAGTTTAAACCTCCCAATGTTAAGTATGTTAAACGCAATCTTATGCCCCTTTCCTATCTCACCGAGGACATTTTCAACCGGGACTTTGACATTATCAAGTATCAATGCCCTTGTTGATGAACCTTTTATTCCCATTTTCTTTTCTTCCTTCCCAAGCGATATACCTTCATATCCTTTCTCAAGGATAAACCCGGTGAATTGTTCGCCATTTATCTTGGCAAAAGTGATATAAACATCAGCTATCCCTGCGTTCGTGATGAAAATTTTACTTCCATTTAAAATGTAATATTTTCCATCCGGACTCAAGGTCGCCGTAGTTCTGATTGACAGCGCATCTGAACCTGCGTTCGGTTCAGTCAAAGCGTAAGACGAAATCAATTCACCAGTTGCAAATTTAGGAAGATATTTTCTTTTCTGTTCTTCCGTTCCAAAATAAACTATAGGTAAAGTTCCTATACCGGTATGTGCCCCATGTGTAACTGCGAATGAGCTTGCTCTGCCTAAACCCTCCGCCACGAGCATTGAACTTGTCTTATCAAGCCCAAGCCCCCCATATTCCTCAGGTATATCAACGGCAAGCAAGCCAATTTCCCCAGCTTTTCTCATAAGCGAAAGGGTAACATCCCAATTTTGTTCCTCAATTTCTTCAATTTTTGGCAAAACCTCTTTCTCAACAAAATCATTTGTTGTCTGCGCTATCATCTGATGCTGTTCAGTGAAATCTTCAGGTGTGAAAATGTTCTCAGGTGAATTCTCCTGGATTAGGAAACTTCCCCCTTTGATGTAGGTTTCTGCGACTGTCATTTTGCCACCTCTTATTTTTGTTGCGAAGTTTTAAAAGTTCAAGGAAAATTTTTTCCTTTCATAAAAAGTTTAATCAATTTTGGTTTTAAATTCAAACATCCCCAGCTTAAATCAAGTTATTTTTATCACCTTTCCCACCGCATATTCAAAAAACGACGGGAAAAATTTGTTCATAAAAATAGCAATCTTGCCAGGAAAAGTTAAAACTACTTCCCTCTTCCTCTTCAAAACAGCTTTTAAAACTTCCCTTGCAACCTTCTCCGCCGACATTATCATAAATCTACCTTGCATCCTGCTTGTGCCGTAATATCTTGCGTTCTCAAAAAATTTCGTATCGGTAGTCCCCGGATGAATAGCGATAAAATGAACCCCAAGCTTTTTATACTCAACCCTCAATGCTTCCGTCAAACCAGTCAATGCAAACTTCGTAGCAGAATAAATTCCCATCCCCGGAATCCCCCTCTTACCAACAACGGATGAGATATTAACGATAACGCCTCCACCTTGATTAATCATAACGGGCAAAATCTTATGTATCAGATAAGCAGAACCAAGAAAATTAACACGCACTATCTTTTCAATCTCTTCAAAAGGCGTTTGATGATACCACCCATAAATGCCAAAACCAGCATTGTTTATCAAAACATCAACCCTTCCATAAGAATTAAGCGTTTTTTCAACCAAAGCGTCAAGCGATTTAAAATCGGAAACATCAGCAGGGATGACGATGACATTCTCGTTAAATTTTTTGATCTCCTCTGCAACAGCGTTTAAATTTTCAAAATTTCTCGCTGAAAGAACTAACTTGCTACCAACTCTCGCAAACGCAATCGCTGTCTCTTTGCCAATTCCACTTGATGCCCCAGTTATAACGACGACTTTTCCATTTAGTTTTCCCCTCGCCCTATTTAATAACATAAAACTTGACCCTAACTTTTTTTCGCCGAGTTTAAACCTTCTTCAACATTTTTGAGTTTAAAACTTAAAATTGATTGAACTTTGTTTATATTTAACGAACAATCCTTTGCGCCAGCAAGGTATGTTTTAACCGAATCCATTGGGACAGGGATGATCAAATCGGTTGAATACCCGAAAACATCAGCGAATTTAAGCGCAAACTCATACCTTGAAATTCTCTCTGAACCTCCGAGATTAAAAATCTCATTTTTAACACCCTTTGAAATAAGTTCATCTATAGCCATCACAGCGTCAACTGCATAAATCGGCGTTCTGTACTGATCAACGAAAACCTTAACCTTCCTTCTCGCCCTTAGTTCAGTATGCAACCAATCGGAAAAGGAATTTGTGAAAACATTACCCCAGCCATACATCAAAGCGAGTCGCAAAATTATGTAATTATCATATGACTTAACTATTTCCTCACCTTCAAGTTTAGTTTGAGCGTAATAACTTTTTGGATTTGGAGGTATCTCTTCGGTGAAGAAACTGCCATCACCACTATAAACAAGATCGGTTGAAATATACACAAATTTCGCCCCAACCTGCGCAGATGCTTCAACTAAATTTCTCGTTCCCTCAACATTGACGGAATAAGCAAGTTCCCTATCTTGATCGCACATTTGGACATTCGTTATCGCTGCTGTATGGACAACGACATCCGGCTGAATCTTTTTAATACTTTCAAAGACATCTTCGCGATTTCTTATATCAATTTTTTGAAAATTGCATTTTTCAAGATACAGTTTGTGTTGAAAATAAAATGCGTAAATTTCATGCTTGAACCTTAACGCCTTGCAGAAATTCCAACCAAGGAAGCCACTTCCACCAGTTAACAAAATTTTCACTTTAACAAGCTCTGTAAATTTTTAAATCTTGCCGAGAAAATCAAGGACTATGAAAAGAAGCCCACCCAAAAACAAAATCCCAAAGATAGCAGAAACGGCGAAAACCTTAATCCTTTCAAGCGTCTCTTCCTTATCTATTTCATAGTCAGGCATAGTTAAAACAACTATGTCATCTTCAACTTTGACCTGACAGGAAAGCCGAAGGTTTGGTTTGACTTTATGCGCTATCAAAAATTTGCCCCTTAAAACCCACTCTTCTTTAGGCGTTTTAGAATTTACATTTTTATCGCCTTGGATTATCTCAACCCTGCAAGTTCCACATAACCCGTGCCCTTGACAATTTAAAAATTGGTTTATCCCTTTGTAAACATTTATACCTGCCTTTAGAGCAACTTTTCTTAAATTAGCACCTTTCGGAACCTCTATACTTCTCCCTTCACGCTCAAATTTTACTACGGGCAATCTTTCCTCCTTTTTATTTTTAATTATTTCTCTTCAAATGGCGGTCTGTAATAGATATAAGCATGCAACATTTCAATTTTCTCCATCTTATCATCAAGTGAAATATCCATAAGATCACGAAGTGAAACCATTCCGATCAAGTTATTTTCTCTATCAACTACTGGAAGGTGTCTAATTCCTGCCTTTTTCATCTTCGCAAGACATTCCTCATAAGATTCTTCTTCAAGAGCAAGCATCAACTCCCGCGTCATAACATCGTCAACTTTAACCTCCGCTGGATTTAAACCCTTTGCAACCACCCTTTTCAAGATATCTCTCTCGGAGAAAATCCCGATCAACTTACCATCATCTGATAGCACTGGGACTGCGCCTATATTTTTCTCAGCCATAAATTTTGCAACATTTAAAACCGTTTCTCCACTTTTTACAAAAAAAAGCGTTTTATCTTTAACTATGTCGCCTACTTTCTTCATAACTTCACCTCAATTTTATTTTTATTTATCCGCCGTAAAACCACCCGGTTTCCCACATGACAAGCGGTTTCGTTTCATTTCTGACACCGGCGTTTACAACCTCTCCGATGAAAATTGTATGGTCACCCCTTTCAACTTTATCAACAACTTTACACTCAAAAAATGCTGGCAAATCAACAAGAAGTGGAGAACCCGTCTCACCGAGTTCAAATCTATACCCGTTTATCTTATCACCTTCAACGCTTGTTGATTTGAAAAATGCAGAAGCTATATCTTTCTGTTCAGCGCCGAGAATATTTACAGCGAACACACCGCTTTCAGAAATAGTCGCATACAAACCAGAATCTTTCCTTACTCCAACCATAACAAGCGGTGGTTCAAAAGATGCCTGACTCAACCAATTAACAGTGCCAGCAGAGTATCTATCACCTGACTTTGAAGTCAAAACATAAAGACCGTAAGTTATCATCCTCAATGCTTTCTTCTTTGCCTCTGGGTTCATTTTTTTCTCCCTTTTTATTTTCTTTCCTCAAACTTCACCTTAAAACTCAACTTCTCATCGCCCCGCAAAACAACAACTTCAACTTCATCTCCTGGGTTATAATCACCAAGTGCGTAAGTGTAATCGTAAATATTTTTTATCTCTTTTCCCCCCATCTTGACGATGATATCCCCAGGTTTTATACCCGCTTTTTCAGCTGGCGTTCCTGGACGAACATCTCCGACTTTCATACCCTGAACATCCTCAGAATAATCTGGCACTATGCCAAGCGTAACCCTAAAACCTCTGCTTTGCCTTTGCGGTGTTTCAACCTTAACAAACTTTGGTTTTTCACTTACCTTGTCAAGCTCAAAAATTAATTTACCTATGAAATTAAGAATTCTTTTCTGACCCTGATAATTTATCTTATCGTAATCGTCGCTCGGTTTATGATAATCAGAGTGAATCCCGGTGAAAAAGTGAAGCACGGGAATTCCCCTTGAATAAAACTGTGCGTGATCACTTGGTCCGTAACCATCCTTTACCAAATTCAAATTAAATTTGAACTCGGAATTCAATCCGTTTATCAACCCCTCCCAAATCGGAGATGTCCCAACACCATAAATTGTAAGTTTGTCCTCTTTCAATCTCCCGATCATATCCATATTTATCATAGCGATGGCTTTCTCAAGCGGTAAAATTGGATTCTTAACATAATATCCAGAACCAATTGTGCCTTCCTCTTCGGCAGTGAAAGCAATGAATAAAATACTCCTGTTAAGAATTCGCCTATTATGAGATAGATACTCAGCAAGTTCAAGCAATCCAACGGTTCCCGAACCATTATCATCAGCCCCGTTGTGAATTGCAACAGTATCTGGGACTAAAGAACCTTGACCACCCCAACCGAGATGATCATAGTGAGCACCGATGATTATGTATTCATCCTTTAAACTTGGATTTGAACCTTCAAGATAACCGAGAACATTTGCGACCTTTGACTTTACATATACGACATCACTTTGAAGCTCAGCGGTCAAGTTTTTAATTGCAAAAGAATACGGTTTCCTCTCATCATAAATTTTTTTAACAAGATCATAAATCTTGAAATCATAACCACAAACCTTAAACAAGCTGTCAATCAAACTATTTCTAACTTCAACCGCTATGATACCTGATTTGCCGGCGGAAAAATCATAGGTAAACCTCTCAAACTTTTCAGAAAAAGGATCAACAATTATAACACCCAAAGCACCCTTTGATTGAGCATTGCTTACTTTGTATCTTAATGGGAGATATTTTTCAAATTCGGAATGAGCTTTATAGCCATCTGGAGTTCCTTTTAAAATTATGAGGACCTTGCCTTCTGCATCAATGCCATCATAATCGTCATAGTTAAGCTCTGGAGCGCTTATCCCATAGCCAGCGAAAACAACCTCAGAGTTCACTTTTCCAGATTCGCTGAACGGAAGTGGATGAAAATCACGCTTAAAGGTCAATTTTATCTCTTTACCCGAAACATTAAAACTAAGGAAATTCTGCGCCCCGGCTTTAACCTCACTTGTGAAATCAAAATACTGGAAATAAGTCCCGTTATCCCCAACGGGTTTAAGCCCAAATCTTTTAAATTGCTTCGCTATATATTCCGCTGCTAATTCAGCTCCCTTCGTTCCAGCTCTGCGACCTTCAAGCTTATCGGAGGCGATATAACTTAAATGCTTGTAAAGGTCCTTTTCATCAATTTGTGGCGATGTTGAGCCGAAATAAAAACAGGAATAAAACAATAAAAGAAAGAAAACTAAAATTCTTCTCATCTTCTTATCTCACTTAGTTTAAAATTTTGTGCATCAAACTGCATTCCTGTTATATCTTTTGACTCATCCGAAGCAAGATAGATGAAAACATCTACGATATCTTCAGGTCTTTTGAGTTTTGTCGGGTCTTCATCCGGATACGCCTGCCTTCTCATCTCTGTCGCAATCGGACCTGGGTTGACGGAATTAACCCTTATCCCAAATTCTTTAAGTTCATCAGCCAAAATTTGCATTAAACCTTCAACCCCAAACTTAGAAACAGAGTAAGCACCCCATTTCGCTCTTCCAGTTCTGCCGACGCTTGAACTCACCATTATTATACTTCCACTTCTCTGCGGTATCATATAACGGAGCGCCTCACGCGTTACATAAAAAACCCCATTTAAATTTACATCAATCACTCTCTTCCACTCCTCAATCGGATAATCAACTATACTTGTCCTAATCCCTAGAATAGCAGCATTATTCACAAGTATATCTATTCTACCGAACCTATTATAAACTTCTTCAATAAATTCCTTTATGGCATTATAGTCGCTGACATCAACTTTCCCGACATGACATCTTGAGCAGGATGATTTTATCTGGTCAGCGATGTAAAATATATTGTTTGACTTTGAGCATATTGAAATTAAAGCTCCCTCAGAGGCAAAGGCAACTGCGAGTGCTTTCCCAAGCCCACGCGAAGCACCAGTTATTACAGCAACTTTATCTTTAAGTCGCATTACACGCTAAATTATTTTTCAACTGCTTTAAAAATTAAAAATTTCAACGGAAATTATCAAACGAACTTTTAGCTATCTGTTTTGATTTATCCAAAATTTATTTGTAAATTTTCCGACGGAAAAATAAAGCATCAAGTGGGATGAGGATAATTTCAAAGATTAAAGAAATGCAAAGAGTAGCTGATGACCTAAGAAGGGAAGGGAAAATCATAGGCGTTGTTCCAACGATGGGTTATCTACACGAGGGACACCTCAGTTTGATACGACTGGCAAAGGAAAGAAGCGATGTGGTCATAACAACTATCTTTGTCAACCCTCTACAATTTGCACCAAACGAGGACTACGAAAGATATCCAAGGGATTTTGAAAGAGATGTAAAACTTGCCCAGTCAGCTGGCTGTGATATAATTTTCCATCCAAGTGTTGAAGAGATGTATCCCAAAAATTTCCTCACATATGTTGAGGTTGATAAACTAACGAAAGTTCTTGAGGGAGAATTCAGACCGACACACTTCAGGGGAGTTACAACGGTTGTGGCAAAGCTATTTAACATCACAAAACCACACATAGCGATCTTTGGTCAAAAGGACGCTCAACAAGCACTGATAATAAAACAAATGGTCAGGGACTTAAACTTTGACATTGAAATAATAGTCGCACCCATAGTTCGTGAACCAGATGGTCTGGCAATGAGCTCAAGGAATGTATATCTTTCGGATTTGGAGAGAAAAGATGCAACCGTGCTTTATGAGAGTTTAAAACTTGCCGAAAAATTAATAAAAGAAAACGGTGAAAGGGACCCAAACGTTATAATTTCAAAGATGAAAGAGCTTATAAGTTCAAAGCCGACGGCGAAGATAGATTATATAGCAATAGTTGAGCCCGAGACGCTTGAAAAGGTTGAATCTTTAACCGAAGGTCACGAGTATCTCGTAGCGCTTGCTGTTAGAATTGGAAGCACTCGGCTGATTGATAACACAATTGTAAAAGTTTGAAAATAAAAAACTTGAAATTCTGATGGTAATATACCGAGAGATGTGTAAATCAAAAATACATGGCGCAATTGTAACCCAAGCTGAGCTTTACTATGAAGGTAGCATCACAATTGATGAATTCCTTCTTGAATCTGCCGATATCCTTCCGTTTGAAAAAGTTCAGGTTGTGAACTTAAACAATGGTGCAAGGTTTGAAACATACGCTATCCCTGGGGAAAGAAATTCGGGGGTTATCTGCCTGAACGGACCTGCTGCACGCTTGGGAGCCGTTGGAGACCAGATAATCATAATCTCCTATGCCCAATATCCCAATGAAGTTGCTCAAAATCACAAACCGAAAGTTGTCATACTTGACAAAGACAACAAAATTAAGCAAATTATATACGGGACGATAAACGAAATTGCAAAGTGAAAAATTTTTAAAAATAAACTGAGGTCACTTGTGGGGAATTTTTTTTATAAGCATCCAAGAGACCTTGCAACTGTCATCCTTGCTGCTGGCAAGGGAACAAGGATGAATAGACCTGACATAGCTAAAGTGATGTTTCACTTGAACGGAGAACCGATGATAAAAAATGTCGTTGAACTTGCGTTTAAAATTAACTCTGACAGAGTTATAGTCGTGGTTGGACATTTCAAAGATGTGGTTATGGACTATGTTAAAAAAATTGCTCCATCGGCTGAATTTGCAATTCAAGAGCAACAGCTTGGGACGGGTCACGCTGTGATGCAGACGGAGAAGCTTTTAAAAAATTTCAACGGCGATGTTCTCGTCTTATCTGGTGATGTCCCGCTTCTGACAGTAAAGACGATACAAAAACTTTTAAAATATCACTACGAAACCGACGCCGTTGCGACGGTATTAACCGCTGATGTTGAAGACCCAACAGGTTATGGAAGGATAGTGAGAAATCCAGATGGCTCAGTTGATAGAATAGTTGAGCATAAAGATGCATCGGAAGAGGAGAGAAAGATAAAAGAGATAAATTCTGGAATCTATGTTTTCAAAAAGGAACCTCTCTTTGAAGCTCTTAAATATATAACTCCGAACAATGTCCAAGGTGAGTATTATTTAACGGATGTATTTTTCTATTTTTCGCATCACGATATGAAGATTTCCGCCCTTAAAGCCGAAAGTTGGGATGAAATCCACGGAATAAACACAATTGAGCAACTTGAAAGGGCAAAGGAAATCCTTGAGCGAAGGAGACAACTTGGATTTAAGGAATAAAGATGAAAAAACTTCGCTTAATCATCTTTGTAATTCCATTTTTGGTTGGCTTAATTCTATTTTTGCTCGCAAAAAAGAAGCAGGAGATTATTGAGATTGAAAAAAGGTCAGCGCCTCATACGATTGAGTATGTGAAAAACTTGATTTATAACTCAAGCTTTGAGCTCGGTCGGGGAAATGAGCCAAATGGTTGGACAATTGAGTCAGAGATGTCAAACACTTATTTTGAGCGCGATGCCATTGAAAAATTTGATGGGAAGTTCAGCATAAGTATAACATCGGACAATCCATCCGCGCAATCAAGTTGGTCTCAAGAAATTTACCAGTTCCCAAAGGAAAAAAAATTTATTCTTTACGGGGCGATAAAGACCTACGATGCTGACTCGGCTTTTTTAAGGATTGAAGTTTATGACACTCTTGGAAATTTGCGCTCATTTAATTCAACGGATATATTAACCGGGACAAACGATTGGAAGGTTTACACCTGCGCTGTCATAGTTGGAAAGGACGCAAAGAAACTAAAAGTTAAATGTGTTTTGAACGGCAAGGGAAGCGCCTGGTTTGACGATGTTGAACTCGTTGCTGTAAAATACGAAGAAAAAGATTACCCGTTTTGGTGGAAATACTGGACAAGACAATTTCAAAAATGATATGAAAAAAGTCATACTCAGAAAAGGTGGGGACAAAAGGATATCAAATGGACATCTTTGGGTTTTCAGCAACGAGATAAAAGATATTGAGGGAAATCCGAAAATTGGGGATGTGGTTGAAATTTGTAAGTACAACGGCGAATTCTTTGGAGTCGGTTTTTTTAACCCTCATTCGCTCATATCTGTTAGAATTTTGTCCCGCGAAAGGATTGAGATAAATTTTGACTTTTTTAAGCAAAGGATACTTGACGCCTATAAATTCAGAAAAATCCTCTACCCAAATTCGGAAACATTTCGTCTCGTCCATGGTGAAAGCGATTTTCTGCCGGGACTTGTAATTGACAAATATGAGGATTGTTTTTCAATTCAAACATTTTCTTACGGTATGGATCAAAGGATAAACTTAATTTGCGATGTCCTTGATGAAATTTTCAAGCCGTTTGGAATAGTTGAGCGAAACGAATCGCCACTGCGCGAGCTTGAAGGTCTTGAAAACAGGCGGAGGATTTTGCGAGGGGGATCAAAAGAGATAATTTTTGATGACGATGGAGTAAAATTTAAAATAGATTTGCTTTCGGGACAAAAAACTGGATTTTATCTTGACCAGAGGGAAAACAGAAAAGTGTTAAGGAGATTTTCACAAGGGAAAAAGGTTCTTGATTGTTTTACAAATGAAGGTGGCTTCGCTCTTCATTGCGCTTTCGCTGGAGCTGAAAAAGTCATCGGTATTGATATCTCTGAAACAGCGATTGAAAAAGCGAAAATAAACGCCGAATTTAACGGTTTAAAAAATGTTCACTTTGAGACGGCGGATGTCTTTGACAAATTGAGGGGATATCTAAATAAAGGGGAAAAATTTGACATAGTCATACTTGATCCACCTTCCTTTACAAAATCAAAGAAAACTGTTAAATCAGCTCTTTCAGGATACAGAGAGATAAATTCAACTGCGATGAAAATTTTAAACTCGGGCGGGATATTGGCAACGGCTTCGTGCTCGTATCATATTGATGATCAAATGTTCATTGATGTGATAATACAAAGCTCTATCTTGGCTAAGCGAAAAATCAGATTAATTGAATGGAGGAGCGCATCGCCCGACCATCCAATTCTACCTCAAATGCCCGAGACAAAGTACCTAAAGTTCGGGGTTTTTCAAGTGCTTGATTAATCATCAATCGGTGGTCTCTTAAGATGCCAGTCAGTTCTGCTTTGATATGCGTTTGCAATTTGAATCAGTGTTTTTTCGCTTAAAGCTTTACCCATAAATTGGATTGAAGTTGGAAGGTTATTCTGCCCAAAACCATTAGGCATACATATTGCTGGGACGCCTGCGAGATTTCCCGCTGGGATCAACGCCGGTCCACCACCTACTCCAGGATACGCCTTGTCGAAATCAACCCCGATTGGATACGCAACGCTTGCTCTCGTTGGGGCAACGATAGCATCATATCTTGATAGAAATTCTTCAAGGGCTTTTCGCATCTTTTTCCTCAACCTCATTGCATTTAGATACTCAACTGCTGTTACTTGAATCATTGAATAACCGCCAACCTTGTCACGTTTATTTCGCAACTTTGAAATTTCACCAGATAAAATCAAATCATAAAATGCGCTTGCCCCTTCCGCATCAACGATGGCACTAACAACAGCACCCCAAGGATGATCCGGGAATTCAACCTCATACTCAAGCTCGGCAAATTCTGCCAGAACCCTCAAAGAGTCCTCAAAATTTTTTCTAACCTCGGGTTGTGCCTTTTCCGTCGTCCCTTTTATAACGGCTATTTTCGGCTTTTTCCTTGGAAGAGTTTTCCTGTTGTATTCAAAACTAAACTTAATGGTTGTTTCATCCTTTGGGTCATAACCAGCAATTGCAGAAAGAACAATACCGCAATCATCAGCGCTTCTACACATTGGACCAAGTTTATCAAGAGTCCAAGAAAGAGCCATGGCTCCGAATCTACTCACAAGTCCGTAGGTTGGTCTAAGCCCAGTTATCCCACAAAAAGCGGATGGTGTTAAGATTGAGCCGGAGGTTTCTGAACCAATTGCAAAGGCAACAAGTCCAGCGGCTACAGCTGCACCCGAGCCACTTGATGAACCACCACTCCAATAATTTAAATTCCACGGCGTTCGCCCCGGACCTGTAAACGATGCATCAGCGTCATCATATCCCATACCTCCAGCAAGTTCAACCATAGCAAGTTTTGCCACAAGTATTGCACCAGCATTATAAAGTTTCTCAACCACGGTCGCATTATAATCAAAAATTTGATTTCTGTATGGCTCCGCGCCCCAAGTCGTTGGAATCCCTTTAGTTGCAAGCAAATCCTTAACACCGAAAGGTATGCCATGCAAAAGCCCACGATATTTCCCAGCCATGATTTCTCTCTCAGCTTGCCTTGCTTGTCTTAAAGCGAGTTCTTCAGTTATAGTTACAACAGCACCGAGTTTTTCGCCGTATTTTTTCAACCTTTCAAGATAAATCTTGGTTAATTCAACAGGTGAAATTTTTTTCCTCTTTATCAAATCCGCAAGTTGGCGGATTGATGCAAAGGCGACATCTTTTTCGTTCATGGCAAAACCTAAATTTTTTTAAACTTGAAATTTAAAATCCGGCTCATCCCAATTTGAAAGTTTAAAGCTTAACAATCTCTCATACCTTCGTAAATTTGCCTCAATATCCTCTCTAACCATTTTGATTTGCTCATCAGTGAGTTTAGAACCGTATTTAATCTTGACAATTTCAAGCAGCTTATCCGCTTCTTTAGATTGTTCTTCTTGATCAATGATATACCCAAGGGCTGGCAATGCCAGCGAAAGTTGGATGAATTTTCTCCTTTTAATTTTCATAAAGCCACCTCCATTTTTTAGTCCATTGGGTAGTTTTCAAAAAGTTTCCCCCACTGTGAGGTTTTTCTCAAATTTTCCTGAATTTTCTTCCCCTTAAGTGGCCACCAAACAAAGTCGTGATAAAAGTAAGAAGCAAAAACGAAAATATATACAAGGGGCGTCCTAAAAAATATGTATTGAATCCCCTTCAAAGGACCAAACCAGAGTATATCTCCAACCCTACTTGCTGCGTTATCACCGACGAAAAATTTCAAGTTCACATTTGAAATATCCTCGCCAACTATTTCAATTTCTCTCGGGTCACCAGTTCCAAGCTTGGCTTCGTGAGCGAGGCGAATATACTTTATGCTCATCGGGTCAAACCCCATCATCTTTGCAGATACAGCATCAATAGCAACTTGATCAGCGCTTGCAAGTATAAAATTTGTCTCAACAGGTATCATCGTTCTTGGACCAGGTCCATTACCTGCGATCGTTCCGTCCATTACAGCAAATATGCCCGTGTGAATCTCTTTTTGAATGGCGAGGAGATCAACAAGTGTTTCATGTATCCAAGTGTGGGTGTAATGTCTCCTTGTGTTAAGCAAGCCACCGAAAGCATTTTTCATAGCGCCTGTCGTCGTTGTGTAGATATGCGTCTTCATCGTTGGTAAGTGCAAGATGTTCTTCCCGATGAAAAATTCAGGAATGTGAATTCCGTTCGGGTATATTTTGTGGAGGGCGAGCATTTTGTGCTTTGGTTCATACCTTACCCACTTTATATCCGACTCAAGAAAATTGTATCTCTCCTCAACTCCATATTTTTTGTATATCGGTGTTAACTTGTTAAGTTTGCAACCTTTGAATGGATCGGTTACAACTGTGTTGTTGTGAACTGCAACAAGTTTATCATATCCCGCGTTTTTCAAAGCAATTATAGTTCCCTCAAGTTGCCAAGGTGTGGTGTTTGAACTAAGATAAGGGAAGTGCCAAGATATGTTATCCTTTAAAATGGTAACGGAATTTTTATCAAGAAATTTTTCAAACTCTGCAAGCTTCATCAATTTCTCTATATCTTGAATTACCGTCTCCGGTCTCGTTTTTAAAACAGCGACCTTTGGGCGTGTCATAATTACGAGATCTTTTTGTTTTAATATAAACTCAACAATACAAAAATTCAACCCAAACCGCTTTTGCCTCTTGACAATTTCAAAAAAAATATTATATTTATGATTGAGAGAGATTAAAAACAAAGGTTGTTGCATCTTTATGCATGTTGGCTTGGTGTTCAACCTGAAGAAAGAAAGAAATTCTGTTAAGGACTCGTTCAACGATGATTCTTCAGGTGATGACTCGTTTAGTAGTGTTAAGTTGTTAAATAAAAAAATCGCTGAAAAAAAATTAACAATTGATGACACCTACGCAGAGTGGGACACCTGGGAGACGATAAACGCAGTAAAATCAGCCCTTGAAGAAAATCACAATGTCACACTGATTGAAGCTAATGAAGATGCGTTTGAAAAATTAAGAAAGATAAGACCTGATATCGTTTTCAACATAGCCGAGGGTTTCTACGGGGTAAGTAGAGAGGCGCAAATCCCTGCTATACTTGAAATGCTTAATATCCCCTATACAGGTAGCGATCCCTTGACACTTGCCATTTGCCTTGATAAGGCACGAACAAAAGAAATTTTATCATACTATAAAATTCCAACGGCAAAATTTTTCACGGTTGAATCACTTGAAGAATTTGATGGAATAGCAGATCTAAACTTCCCCCTTATCGTCAAACCTTTGCACGAGGGCTCAAGCAAAGGGATTTTCAACTCATCGGTTGTCTCAAATGAAAAAGAATTGATATCAGAAATTGAAAGGATCTTGAACTCATACAATGAACCAGCCCTTGTTGAGGAATTTCTTCCTGGTCGCGAGTTCACCGTCGCAATTCTTGGCAATGGAAAGGAAGCAAGGGTTCTGCCGATAATTGAAATAAAATTTGATTCTCTACCACCGGAAGCAAAACCCATTTATTCTTTTGAAGCCAAATGGATATGGGACACTCCTGAAAAACCACTTGACATATTCCAATGTCCCGCTGAAATTGACGATAAACTCAAAGAGATGATAGAAAAAATAGCCCTTTCAACATTTAAAGTTTTACGCTGTCGGGATTGGTGTAGAATTGACTTACGACTTGACAAAGAGGGAATACCCAACATCCTTGAAGTAAATCCCCTACCCGGGATCCTTCCAAATCCAGATGATAACTCCTGTTTCCCAAAAGCAGCACGTGCAGCAGGATTAACTTACAACCAAATGATAAACGAGGTTTTAAATTCTGCCTTGAAAAGATATGGGATGATTTAAAAATGCTTGAATATCAATCGGATTTAAAATATAAACGCTATTTTTATGTCCAAGCCATTTGAAATAACAATTGTATATAACGACCCTGAAAAAATTGAGCCAGATCCTCAAAATCTGGATACTTCAATAATCGGGGTTAAAAGTGAAATTGAATTCATAGAAAACTCGCTCCGAAATGCTGGCTTTAAAGTTAGTGTTTTGCCCGTTTATAATGCAAGATGTTTCATAAACGACATGCTAAATTTGAAAACTGACCTTATTTATAACTTTTGTGAGATAGTTGAATCTGAATCTCAAGAGGAAATTTTCGCAGCGGGGATTTACGAGCTTTTAAAAATTCCATATACCGGAGCTACACCGATGACACTTGGGCTGTGCCTTGATAAAGCGAAGACAAAAATCATGCTATCACACTATGGAATTCCAACCGCCAAATTTGACCTTTTCAATGAAGGCATTGATGGATACAAAAAAATTAATCTCCAATTCCCTGTCATTGTGAAACCTGTTCATGAAGATGCAAGCGCCGGGATAAATGAAAAATCTGTGGTCTATAATTGGAAAGAACTTGAAGAAAGGGTTGAATACATAGTCAAAATGTTTAAACAACCAGCTCTTGTTGAAGAATTCATTGACGGAAGAGAGGTAAATGTTGCCATACTTGGTAATAATCCACCTGTGGTTTTGCCAATTTCTGAAATAGATTTCTCCCGTCTCCCATCTCATTTACCGAAAATTGTAAGTTATGAGGCGAAGTGGATCCCCAATACAGATTACTACGAAAAAACAATTCCGATTTGTCCAGCTCCACTTGAACCCGAACTTGAAAATAAAATCAAAGATATAGCTCTGTCTTGCTATAAAATTATGGGTTGTCGTGATTACGCAAGAGTTGATATAAGAATTGATAAAGAAGGAAACCCGTATGTTCTTGAAGTTAACCCGAATCCAGACCTTTCAAGGAATGCTGGTTTTATGAGGTCAGCGTCTGTCTACGGATTGACACCGGAGGAAACCATAGTTAAAATTGCAGAAATAGCAATTGAAAGAAGCTATGCGGATAAGAAGTTTGCTAAATAAGGACAGAGAAAAAATAAAAGACATTTTATCGGCTACAGATATGTTTACCGATGAGGAGATAAATGTTGCGATGGAATTGATAGATGAGTTTTTAGAGAAAGGCGAAGCAAGTGGTTATGAAATTTACACAGCTGTAAATGAAGATGACGAATCAATTGGATATATATGCTTTGGGAAAAGACCTTTGACAATTGCGACTTATGATATTTATTGGATAGCGGTTGACCCTTGCTATCAGGGAAATGGAATTGGAAAAAGTTTGATAAAATTCACTGAACAAAAAATAAAAGAGAAAGGAGGCATGTTAATTCTTGTGGAGACATCTTCTCAGGAAAAATATCAAAGGACTATTTCATTTTACAATGCGTGCGGATACACAGAGGTAGCACGCATAAGGGATTTCTATAAACCGACCGACGATTTAATAATTTTTGCAAAATATATCTAAGGAGGCAAAAATGGAACTCTGGCAGGAATTACTTAGACAAAGCATAGACACAGCGGAGGACTTCGCCGAGGTATTTGGAGTTGATAAGGACTTGATGAGAAAAATTATAGAAAGATACCCGGCGAGAATAAATCCATATTACCTTAGCCTTATACGATACAAGGGTGACCCGATTTGGCTTCAGTGTTTTCCTGATATAAAGGAACTTGAAGACGAGGCCATGCCCGAGGACCCGCTTGATGAAGATGCGATGAGCCCTGTGCCAAGCATTACACACCGATACCCAGATAGAGTCCTTTTCCTTGTGACAAGCCAATGCTCAATGTATTGTAGGTTCTGCACAAGAAAAAGAAAAGTCGGGGATTCAAGCAAGATAAATATGAAATTCATCCAAGATGGAATTGAATACATACGCAATCATCCTGAGGTCAGAGATGTAATTTTATCTGGTGGGGACCCGTTGATGTTGACGGATTATATGCTTGAGAAGATAATAAAAGCGTTAAGGGAAATCCCCCATGTTGAAATAATAAGAATTGGGACGAAGATGCCTTGTGTTTTGCCCCAAAGGATAACTGAAAATTTATGCAATATGCTGAAGAAATATCATCCGATTTATGTTAACACACATTTCAACCATCCTTGGGAGATAACGCCCGAGAGTAAACGCGCTTGCGAGATGCTAGCTGACGCTGGAATACCTGTCGGAAATCAAACGGTGCTATTAAGAGGCGTCAATGACGATCCATATGTTATGCAAGAACTTATGAAAAAACTTCTCGCAATAAGAGTTAGACCTTATTACATATACCAAGCCGATATAACAAGAGGTGCAAATCATTTTAGGACCCCAATAAAAGTCGGAATTGAAATAATGGATAAGCTCCGAGGTCATATCTCTGGACTTGCAGTTCCATACTATGTCATAGATGCCCCTGGCGGTGGAGGTAAAATCCCGATACTTCCACAATATGTAATTGCGCATAATGAAAACGAGATAATAGTGCGTAATTTCAAGTATGAAATCTATGTGTATCCTGATGTTAAAGAAGATGAAATTGAAGAAATCAGATATGAACCCAAACCAACGGCTGAAAAGAGGAAAATCATTGAAAGGAAAAAGTGGCTTGTTGAATGAAAAACTTCGGAACTTGCTGTTGTTGAAAAAAGTTAAAGTTTTTGAAGGTTTACGCTAAATTTAGAACGAGGTGACGAAATGAAAAAACTTTTTTTAATCATCTTTGCAACTTTTATCATATCTTCCCTACTTCAATCGCAAGATAAGCGCAGGGATTCGTTGATCGTCTACGATGCCCCTCCCGATTATAAACTTGTGGATACTGCTGGATTAAAAAAATCATGGGGTATTGACCTTTCAGTTGCTACAAATGGTTTTGCCCTTGGGACATTTTTCAGATATAAAATTGGTGATGTTTATTTCATTCAAACGAATTTAAATTTTATGACAGCGAAAGATGAGACAGAAGTTGAATATATAGACCCTTGGACTGGGCAAACTTTTGTCCCCAACAAGGTTAATAGAATACTTGTAATGCCTCTTTCCTTCTCAATTCAATATCGCCTTTTTAAAGATGAACTATCCGATAATTTGCGACCTTTCCTCACAGCTGGTGCCGGACCAACACTTATATTCACAACACCATATGAAAAAGAATTCTTCAGCAGTCTGAAATATGGCAGAGCCCATTACACTGTTAACTTTTATATAGGCGCTGGGGCTTACATAGGTCTTGACCCAAGGACGATAAGTGGTTTGAGCGTAAGATATTATTTCATCCCTTATTCAAAAGGGATTGAATCGCTTCGCGGCAGACCGTTGAAAGAATTTGGCGGGATCAACCTCACATTGACATTTGGGGTCAACTTCTGAATAAATCTACAAAGCACATATGAGATACGCCGAAAAACTATACGACTTCTTAACCAGCTTAAATAAGCAAAAAACAGCTGAATTTATCTCTTTAATTCTCGCTCCACAATTTGTCAGTATGAGTTCCTTTCTTTTTATCTCATTGTATCTTGAACAGGACATAAAAATGAAGTTTATATCAGCATTTACAACCATAACCTTTACTTCAATCCTTCCAACCGCTTTTATTTATTATCTGATCTATAGGGGTAGAATTGACCATCCATTTATACCTGAACGGGAGAAAAGGACAATCCCTTATCTTTTTGCGGTCGTAAGCGCTTTTATTGGTTTTTTAATTTTACTGTATTTCAGAGCACATTGGTTGATCATAGCCGGTCAGTGGTGCTATGTTTCAAATACACTTTTAATTGCACTGATAAACTCACGCTGGAAAATAAGCGCACATTCTGCGGGCTTGAGTGGTCCTTTAACGCTGATGACATGGATATTCGGTTATAAAATCCTTCCTTTTTTCCTACTGATACCCATAGTTGGCTGGTCAAGGTTGTATTTAAAAGTCCATACTTTTTGGCAGGTTGTCATCGGAGCAGTTGTAGGCATATTTGCAACATTGTTACAAATTTATTTCTTTTCCAAGATATTCGCTTAAAAAATGGATAAAAAGCAAATAGCAGAAATACTTGAAGAGATAGCCGATATTCTTGAATTAAAAGGCGAGGTTGAATTTAAAGCGAGAGCATATCGCAACGCATCAAGAATAATACGAGAGTTGAAAGGTGACTTGAAGGAACTTGTTGAAACGGGAGAACTTGCTAAAATTAAAGGTATAGGTCCGAATCTTTTTGAAAAGATAAAAGAACTCGTCAACACGGGTGGGCTTAGATATTACGATGACTTAAAAAAATCAATCCCTGAGGGACTTTTTGAGCTTCTTCAAATTCGTGGTTTGGGTCCGAAAAGAATAAAAGCAATTTATGAAAAACTTGGCGTCACAACGCTTGCCGAACTTGAATATGCATGTAAAGAAAACCGCCTCCTAAAACTTGAAGGATTTGGGAAAACCATACAAGAGAAAGTTCTCAAAGAAATTGAACGTCTGAAACGCTCATCTGCATATCACCTTTTACCCTCTGCATTTGAAACTGCCGAAATTGTAAACGAATTCATCAGAAATCACCTCGGCGAAGACAATTTCACAATCACAGGAAGTTTCAGAAGAAAACGGGAAATAATACGAGATATTGATGTCGTCCTGAAAGCAAGGAAAAATGAGTTCAAAAATATAATTAACTTGATAAGCACGAAATTCCCATCAATTAGAGTTATCAGTTCCGCCGATAATTTTATAAGTTTGCTTTCAAATTCAGGGATGAATGTTGACTTCATACTTGCGGACGAAGATTACGCTTTTAAGGTTTTCTATACAACCGGGAGCAAAGATTTTCTAAGAAATTTTGAAGAGCATATTAAGAGGAATGGTTTTGTGCTTAACGAGAACGGTATTTTTAAAAATTCAGACAAGATGAAATTCACGAGCGAAGAGGAAATTTTTAAAGCTTTTGGGATGAATTTTATACCACCAGAGTTAAGGGAGGGGTTTGATGAAATTGAACTTGCCTTAAGAGGTGAAATTCCAGAGCTTTTAACCGAAAGGGATTTAAAAGGCATCTTTCACATTCATTCAACCTACAGCGATGGTTCCGACACGCTTGAAGATATGATAGCTGAATGCGAAAAGCTCGGCTTTGAATTTGTGGGAATATCCGACCATAGTAAATCTGCTTATTATGCGGGCGGTTTAACTGAAGAGAGATTGATTCAACAATGGCGTGAAATTGACGAACTACAGAAAAAATTCAAGATAAAAATTTTAAAAGGTAGCGAAGTAGATATACTTCCAGATGGTTCGCTTGATTATCCAGATGATGTGTTAAGTAAATTTGATTTTGTCATTGCATCAATTCACAGCAAATTCAAGATGACGGAGGAAGAAGCAACTGAGAGAATTTTAAAAGCAATGCGAAACCCGTATGTTACGATAATCGGTCACCCGACAGGACGTCTCCTTCTTGGAAGGGATGGTTATCCGGTTAATATGAAGAGGATAATTGATGAGGCGTCAAAACTTGGTGTCGCCATTGAATTCAATGCAAATCCGCATCGGCTTGATATTGATTGGAGGTTTATAAATTACGCCAAGAAAAAAGGCGTCAAAATAAGCATAAATCCTGATGCGCATGCGATCGGAGAGATTCATTATACACTTCTTTCGCTCGGGACGGCACGTAAAGGAATGTTGACAAAGGACGATGTTCTCAATGCTATGAATTTGGACGAGGTTCAAAACTTTCTGAAAAAACGCAGAGAAAATAGTTGATTTTTTACGTTCGTTTTTTTAATTTTAAAACGGTTCCAGCCCCTGTAGCTCAGCATGGATAGAGCAGCGGTTTCCTAAACCGCGTGTCGCAGGTTCGAGTCCTGCCAGGGGCACTTGCTTTCATTTCTCAAATATCAAATCAACGGGAACTATCCTAAATTTTTCCGGTTTCGCATCAAGTCTGTATTCTTGAATGATTTTGTCCTCTTCAAGGATTGATCTAGATACAGGACTTACATAAGTTATAGGGCTTGGCTTATTTGAAACCAAATCCTGCTTATATGATTCTGCATCCTTCGTGACAGCAACAATTTTTATGTTTTCAAAATTGAGATATTTCCTCACGGCATTGTTGACATCCTCAATCTTAAGTTCTGAAAGCTCCTTTTGAATTTTATCAATGAAGTATTCTATCCCATACCAATCGGAGTCCATCATATAGCCAAGGCGTCTGTTGAGAGTTTGAACCCATAACTTTGAGTAGTTAAGCAAAAATTCCCGCGTTGATTCAAAGTCCTTTTGACTCAATCCATTTTTAACAAGGTTTTCAAGCTCCCTTATAGCCTGTCTTAGAACGAAATGTCTATTTTTGTTCTCAACAGGTCTTATCCAGACGCTGAAATATTGTTGCCTTCTCGGTATGTTTGGCACAGGGAAGGTTGAACTACCATCCTGAACAAAATGTTCAATGTAAGAATAATCCCCGTAATTTAACCCGCGCTGTCCTCTTATTTTTTGCATTAAAATTCCATTGAATGTCCTATGCTCACCAAAATACGAATTCGCAACCATCAAAGCATAGAAATCCTTATGCGAACGGTTTACCGAAATCGGAAAACCAAATGAAATCGCCGTTGAACGAGTTTCCTTTTCAATAAGCAAAAATTCAAGCCCATTTATTTTTTCGGGTTCGGGGAGCTGCACCCTCTCGGGTTTCCCAGGTGGCAGTTTTGAAAAGTCCTTTTTAATTCTTTTGATCAAATCTTTCGGGTATCCCCCAGCAATTCCAAACATGATGTTCCCCTGTGTGAAATACCTCTTGTAAAATTCCTTCACATCATCAAGCGTTATATTATTAAGCCCTTGAACCGTTCCAAATTCTGGCGCTCCATACGGATGATTTTCATAAATAAAAGATACAAGCGCTTGCTTCCCGAGTTCCTCATCGTTCCCACTCCGTATGGTCGCTTTGATGTAATTTAAAAGTTGTTCCTTATTCCTCTTGAAATCATTTTCATCAAACCTCGGATTTAAAATCAAATCGGAGAAAATTTTATAAAACTTCTCAAGGTGATCTCTATGGACTTCGCCTATTATCACACTGACCTCCTTATCAAATTGGTATCCTATACTTGCTGCCCACGGATAGATTTTCTCTTGAAGTTTTTTATAACTTAAATTCTTCGTCCCTCCTTGAGCGAGCATTAAAATCGTCAATGCATTCAATCCCTCTTTCCCTTTCGGATCGTTTATTGAGCCAGTTTCAATCATAACCCTAAAAGTTATGATCGGATAATTTGGGCTGTAAAGCTCTTTGATCCTTATACCTGATTCTTGAGCAAACAATGGAAGCGCCATAGCTATTAACAGAATTAAAATTTTTGTCCGCTTCATTTTTTCTCCTCCGTTAATGTTACAATTGTTCTGTTTTCCTTTGTGAGATATTTTCTTGCTGATTTCATTATATCGTTAGGCGTGATCTTATCATAAAGAGCATAAAGTTCGTTAACGGACTCTGGATCACCTGTTAACTGAAAGTAATGACCGACTGTATAAGCCACGCTGTTTGGATTATCAAGCGACATCGCAAAGGAATAGCGCATATATGATTTCACATCTTCAAGTCGTTTCTTTGAAACCGGTTTTGTCTTCAACTCCTCAATAGCTTTGAAAATCTCATTCTTCACCGAATCAATCAAGTCCTCACTTTTTATCCTTGTGGTCACTATGAAAAGAAAGGGATCACGCCTATCTGGAACAGACCCTTGAATAAAGTCAACCCACTGCTTTTCTATAACGAGTTTCTGATAAAGTGGAGATGTCTTTGAAAACAATAACTCAGCTATTATATCAAGCGATGCTCTCTCAATATTTTTCGTTGAAAATTCAGGGATGTGATATCCGATCATAAGATACGGGAGCGTTTTCCCCTTCCAAGCTATATGTCCGATCTTTTCCTCCGTTTGAGGTGGTTCCTTTGGAATTTCTGGTTTGTAATTTCCTCTTTCCCACTTCCCATAATATTTTTTTACAAGCTCAATCAATTTTTCTTGATCAAAGTCGCCAACGACAACAATTGCGCAATTTTCCGGGCGATAATACCTGTCAAAAAATTGCAAGCTATACTCATATTGATTTGGCATATCAAGTATATCTTTTAAAAATCCTATCGTTGTGTGTTTGTACGTGTGGGTTGTAAAAGCAAGGTCTTGAAGTTTTTCATACAAAGCCAAAAAAGGACTGGATGCGCTTTTGTTGTATTCACCGAGGATTGCCCCCGCCTCTGTTTTGAACTGCTCTTCTGTATATTTTAAATTCATAAACCTATCCGACTCAATGTCAATTATAGTTTCAAGGGCATCGCTACTTGCAACAATGTGATAGGCGGTCCAGTCAGCTGTTGTAAAAGCATTTGAATCAGCGCCGAGGCGTTTTAAAATTTCGTTATATATATGTTCAGAATATTTTTCTGTTCCTCTAAACATCATATGCTCAAAAAAGTGCGCAAAACCGGATTTACCTGGCTCAACTTCATTTCTTGAACCAACTCTGACCACAGTGTAGTAAGCAATTATGCCCGGGGAATCAAACGGGACCGACAAAACAGTAAGTCCATTTTCAAGCACAACCTTGTTTATTTTAAACGGGAAAATTTTGCTCTGTGAATGAATTAATCCCGCAAGTAGAAACATCGCTAAAATTATTCTCTTCATTTTCTTAAATGGGTTTTTGTTTTGAAATTCTTCATTTTTCCCCGGTGAGCTTTAAGTCCCTACCGAGGTTTTTATTGAACCAAGCGATTATCCTTTTACCTATGTCTGCAATGAACTTCGGCTCTTGAACACCGTGCGGGGTCCGTGGATAAATTATCATCTCGGTTGGGCAACCCTGCCGTTTCAATGCATTGTAAAACTCCTTCCCCTGAGATACAGGAACCCTGACATCAGTTTCACCGTGAATTATTTGCGTTGGCGTAGTAACCCCTTTAACATTAAAAATTGCAGAATGTCTCATATAAACATCAACCTTATCCCAAAATTCACCTCTGAAATAATCGGGGAGAAAACTCGGTATATCAGCTGTCCCAGTAAAACTTATCAAATTAGTCACTCCTGCACCAACACTTGCTGCTTTAAACCTCTTTGTTTTTGTCACTATAAACGAAGTCATATACCCACCATAACTCCACCCAGCAACACACAAACTCTCCGGATGCACGATTCCCATCTCAATCAACTTATCAACTCCAGACATCAGATCCTCATAATCACCAAATCCCCAGTCCTCATAATTCGCAAATCTAAAATCTTTACCATAACCTCTGCTTCCCCTTGGATTTGGTCTTAAAACCACATATCCTTCTTGAGCGAACGCTTGAATTGGGTATACAGCGCCAGCTGCTGTGTAGCTTTGTGTAAAAACCCCAGCTGGTCCACCATGAACAAGAAGAACAAGTGGGTATTTCCTCTCTCTTTCAAAGTTGACTGGATAAGTTACAAGCCCTTCAATTTCAAGCCCGTCTTTTGATCTCCAAGTTATGACCTCTGTTTTCCCTAATGGATATTTTGGAAAGTCGGAATTGACATCTGTTAATTTTTTCGGTTCAAATTTTTTCAAATTGGTCACATAAACATCCGGTGGTGTTTCCGAGTTTTGATATATAAAAGCCATCGCTTTACCGTTTTTACTAAATGAAACGCCCGTATAATTTCCGTTATCAGGTGTTAAAGCTCTTGGTTTCCCACCGTCAATTGGCAACGCATAAACACGCCATGTCGTTCTATATGCCTCGCTTACATAGACAGCTTTACTATCAGCGGACCAATCAATTATCATGCAATTTTCATCGTATGTTGGGGCAAGTCGTTTCGCCTCTCCACCAGATGAAGGTATGATATAGACATACCTAAGCCCTGCCCATTTTATCATCCCGCCATCCGATTCAAAAGCAATCCACTTGCCATCGGGTGAAAACCTCGGATTTGAATCGGAACCATTCCATTTGATTAACGGCTTAACCTCACCGCTATCAGAGGGCACAATTGAAATATCAGATGTGGTCCAGGCATCGGCAGTTGGATTAACTTGATGTGAAAACACAATATACTTTCCATCGGGTGACCAATCAAATGAAGTCACATGAAAATCACCCTTGGTAATCCTCTTGACTTTGTACTCTCCTTTTTCTTTTTCATCAAGCGAGACGACATAAATATGGGCGTATTTAAAGTTTTTGTCAACGACTATCATGTCAAGTTTTTCCTTCTTCGCTCGCATCTCTTCCTCAGTTTCAGGATCAATGCTTGTGAAAGCGATTTTCCTTGAGTCCGGCGACCATTTAAATGAAATAACCCCTGTTTTAACCTTTGTTATTTGTTCAGCTTCACCGCCAGTTAATCTTAAAAGCCAGATCTGATTTTTCCCATAGCTCCCCCTTGCTGATAAAAAAGCAAGATACTTGCCATCCGGGGAAAAAGCCGGCGCAGTGCAGGATTTCTCACCGAAAGTGAATTGATAGTTCATCTTTCCATCCGAAGAAACAACCCAAATGTGTCTCAAATACTCTGATTTTTCACCTTCCATAATCGGCACAGAAACAGTGTAAGCTATGAGATTACCATCTGGTGATATAGCCGTTTGTTCAACTCTTTTGAATTTGATCATAACATCTGGTGTCCATTGGGCGAAGACAACACTTGATATAAAAAGAACCAAAACGAATATCGCTTTAATTTTTAACTTCATAACTTTCCCTCCTTTTTAATTTTTTAATTCCTTCGGGCGAAGTTTTTGCTCAATTAACCTCCAAAACGAATCTGGCTCACCATCAAGACGCCAAATCGCAATTCCAGCAAGCCGATATTTATGAACAAGCTCAATCTTATGTGTCAAACTTTCTTCATCCTCAAAGTAAATTACATTTTCAACGCCATTTTCATCTTTAAATTTTAAATATGGGGTTTTCGCCTTCCTATCCCAATGCCTTTTAACTCCATACTTGGTGATTACATTTTGAAGCTCCGGATGATAAATTCCACGACCTTGTGTCCCTTCTTTCCACCATCTCCCATAGAACGGGATTCCGAGTATAATTTTCCTTGTTGGTATGCCTTGCGAAATTGCGAACTTTATCGTTTTCTCAACCCACCACTTCGGAGCGACCGGTCCAGGAGGGTCAAGGCGACCCGAGTAGTCATATCCCATTATGATAAAGTAATCAACAACCTCACCAAGTTCGGCATAGTCATAAACGCCAGCCCAGCCTTCAAATTTTTCCTGTGTTTTTGCAACCACATCAATACTTACAACTTTGCCGTAATTGTGAAGTTTGGCGCTCACAAGCTCAACAAATTTCGTATATCCATCCCGAACATTAACAAATGGTCCCTCAAAGTCAAGATTTATCCCGATGTAGTTTCCATCAAGCACAAATTTCAAAATTGAATCAGCAACTCTTTCTCTTGTCTTTGGCTCTGACAGCAAAGCCTCAGCCACACCCACACTAAACCTATGATTCACAACAAGTGGCATCAAAGGTATATCATTTTGACGGGCGAAATTTAAAAGATTTGAATCAACATCAGCGATTAAATTACCAACGCTATCAATACTAAGCCAAGTAGGGGATGCAATTGAAATCAAAGACGAATTCTTTTGAAGTGAAAGGTAACTTGTTGTATCGGACTTCACAACCCAAGCGATTATAATTTTCGGTTCATACTCAAAGGGTGGTCTTAAAGTTGCACATGAATAGAAAACGAAAGCAAGGAAAAGCAGAAGTTTAAAGCGCATATACTAAACCTTTAAATTTTCAAGCCAGCAAGTTCTGCTATGACTTTGTAAATTGCGCTATAATCTTCATTCTCATAACCCTTTGCAAGCGCTGAAATGTAAAGCTCACGAACAGCCGAAATAACTGGCATCGGAATTTTCATATCCTGTGCTATTTCAAGCGAAAGATTTATGTCCTTCAATATGTGTTTGACATAAAAATTCGGGGTGAAGTTTCCTTCAATTATTGCTTTTCCCTTATTTTGATACATCGTGGAATTCAAAGCGGAATTTTCAAGGACTTCAAGGACAACCTCTTTTGATATGCCTGATTTTTCAGCTAAAACAAACGCTTGCGATAAAGCGATTATCATCATTGCTATCATTGAATTCATCGCTATCTTTAAATTAGTCGCTTTCTCAACTGAATCAAACCTCCATAACTTGCGACCAAGGACTTTAAAAATTTCTTCGCACTTTGAAATCGCCTCTTCATCGCCCCCTGCGAAAATCAAAAGCGTTCCGTCACCGGCTTGTGTTCTGCTTCCGAGAACTGGAGCATGCACAAAATGTGCAGAACGATTTTTATAATCAAGGTAAAGTTTCTTCGTTGTTGATGGCGAAATTGTGCTCATATCAATATGAATAAACCCTGGCTTAACCGAACCCAAGAGTCCATCATTACCATATACAACTGACTCAACAGCTGTTGAATCACTTAACATTGAAATCACAATTTCGCACTCACCCCAAATTTGAGCTGGCAAATCAACTGCTTTAAAGTTTCCGTCCTTAAGCTTTCCAAGCTTTTCCTTCGTCCTGTTATAAACGACAAGTTGATACCCTTTACTTAAAAGTCGCTTCGCCATCATCTCCCCCATTATGCCAAGCCCGATGAAACCAATTTTCTGCATTTTTCAACCCATTTTTATTTTACAAGAACCATAAACTTTGAATCGGAAAAACTTCCAGCTCTGATATAGTAAAGATAAACTCCACTTGAAAGCCCCGTCCCATCAAAAACAGCATAATGAAGTCCTCTTTCTTTTTCCTCATCAACCAATATCTGAACTTGTCTTCCAAGTAAATCATAAACCTTTAAAATTACATGAGCCCTTTCAGGGAGATAATACCTTATCACAGTGCTTGAATTAAAAGGGTTGGGATAATTTTGAAATAGCTCAAATCTTCCAGCAACGATCTCTTCAAACACATCAGTTGAAATATCTGCGTTTACCACTTCGCCAGCCCTAACCGTGACAGTTCGCCTGTAAAGTCCATTCAGAGCAGTAATTGTGTAAGTTCCAGGTTTAACCTCGCCGATCGCATAATTTTCCCCGTAAACATCATCACTTCCGATATATGGGTCGTTGAAATTATAAGTCAAGGCATAGCTAAAAGTTGTGTATGGAGGTCTTGGTTTTGGATCCGGAGATATATCAACGCGGGTTGAATTTGGGGCATTTACAATCTTGCCATAAATTGCACCTGTTCCCTTCATCGCAAACCATAATTCTGGATTTCTTCTTGTTCTAAAAGCATTATAATTTGGGCTTCCAAGCCGAATTTCAAAATGTAAATGTGGTCCGGTTGAATAACCCGTATTTCCTGAAATCGCTATAGGGTCACCAGCTTTAACGCTATCGCCCGCATTCACAAGCGGTCGTGAAAGATGCCCATACAACAAATACAAATCCTTACCCTCCCACTTCCCTTTTATGAAAATGTAATTCCCCGCGCCATTTGGTTCATATCCACCAACTGTATCATTTGGGTTATAAGCAACGAAATAAACTATACCATCACAAGCGGAATAGACCGTGTCATACCTGACGAGGATATCAACCCCGGTGTGAGCTCTGTTTTGCGGATCTCGGATATTTGGTTCCCCATAAAGGTACGAACCATTGATTTGAATATGGTCTGGCACAGGTCGTCTTAATCTAAACGACTGAGCGTTAAGTAATTGAAACAGAAATAAAAGGAGTAAAATTTTTGCCATTAATTTAATCCTCAATTTTTTCGGTTGCTTCCTTGGTGAGAAAATCAGCATAAATATCCTCAACTTGGGCTCCAGAAAACGACATCTGGATTAAATTGTCCCAATCCAACTTTCTCTCTATCTCAAGTATCTCATCAAGATTAGCCCATGTCTCGGGATGCCTTCCCGTCAAAAAACTACAACAATCGTCATAAGGTTGACTTGAAATCTCATAAGTCCCTATCTCTTTCGCCTTTTGAATTATCTCCACCTTATCAATTCCGATCAGCGGTCTAAGTATCGGCAAAGTCGCAACTTGATTTATCACCCTTATATTTCTCAATGTTTGAGAAGCAACTTGCCCCAAGCTTTCGCCCGTGACAAGCGCTTCAGCCCCTTCAATCTGAGCAACCTTCTCGGCAATCCTCACCATCAACCTTCTATATAAAATTGTCCTTAATCCAACCGGTGCATTCAAAACAATTATCCTTTGTGCCTCGGCTATCGGTATGATGTAAAGTTTTGAATGAAGCTGATACTTGCTCAGTATCTTTACAATTTCTCTCACTTGTTCAATGGAGTCATAACTCGTGTATGGATAGCTATGAAAGTGAACGAATACAACTTTAGCCCCACGCTTCATCATCAAAAGTGACGCTATCGGAGAGTCAAACCCAGCGGAAATTAAAGCGACAACTTTACCACTTGAACCAACTGGCAAACCACCAGGACCTTTAAATCTATCAGCGTAAACATAAGCCTCCTTATCAACAATCTCAATATAAACGGTCAAATCTGGGTTTTTCAGATCAACTTTGACATCCACACCATTATTTTTAAAGTGTTCAATTATAAATGCCCCAACTTGTTTATTTACTTCTGTGGAATTAAGCGGGAAATTCTTATTCTGTCTTTTCGTTTTAACGCGGAAAGTATAGAAGGATTTGCCTTCAATGACTTTTAAACTCGCTTTGCAAATATCTTCAATATCAAGCCCAACCGACAAACCGATTCCAAAATTAACTATGCCGAAGACATTGCTCAACCTTGACTTCGCAATTTCAAATTTTTCCCTTTCATCAAACCCAAACGGCAAAACAATTTTCAATCTACCATACCCTCGCATCACCATCCTTTGACCAACTAAATCGGAAAGCGCAAAAGCTATGTTAGTTCTGAGTTTCTTTTCAAAAACTCTTCTATTTTTCTGCTTAAGGGCGACTTCGTGGTAATGACATATCACAACTGGCGTTTTCACTACCTCGCGGTTTTTTTGGTTTGTTCTAAATTAAGATATTTCAAACAGGGATTAAAAACAAATTGCCTTTTGTTAAATTTAAGGAAGGAACTTCAAAACAAACGGAGGTGCTAACAATGTCCTGGCGAAAAATTTTTAATTATATCGGCATAGCAGGAGTAATAGCTTTCTTGCTCATCTATGGATTTGAACTCACCCCACATCACGAGGGTCCACCAAAGTCAATAAAATGGCTGAGGGAAAACTTCGGAACCCCGGGATTGATAGTGGTAAATATAATTGTCGTGATCGCATTTTTTGGACTGTTAACTTACAGAAAACCAACAAGAAATGTCTGGAGATCAAAAACCGCATTTATCGCTTTTATCATTGCTCTTATGACCGAAATGTTCGGTTGGCCACTTATCCTTTTTCTTCTTTCGCCGTTTTTTGATGTCCCTGTCATAGCAAGAAAATACTTTGAAACATTCGGACATCTTCCGGCAAAAATAGGAACGCTTATCAGTATATTCGGCGTAATTTTGATAGCTTTTGGCTGGGCTAAAATTCACAAAGCGGAGAGACTTGTCACCGACGGGATTTACAAATTCATGCGACACCCACAATACACGGGTATTTTCCTTTTCACACTTGGATGGTTAATACACTGGCCATCAGTTGTGACGCTTTTTCTCTGGCCCATTTTAACCGCATCATATGTATGGTTAGCAATCCAAGAGGAAAAAGATATGATTGAAGCTTACGGCGATGAATACATCAATTACGCAAAGAAAACGAAAAGGTTTATACCATATTTGATTTAGAAACTTCCGCTTGTTTCAGGTGTCATAATTAATGAGCGGAAAAAAGAAATTTTGCCTGATGGAAGGAACAAACGACAGGGAAATAATTGAAAGAATTAGAAACGGTGATGAATCCGCCTTTGAGGAGATTTATGAACGGCTCAAACTTCCGCTCTATAAATTTTGTCTGCGAATGATATCAGATGAAGAGACAGCATTTGACATCGTGCATGATGTTTTCCTGAAATTTTACGAGAGATTAAACACAATTGATCAAATTTCATCGGTTTCGTCTCTGCTTTTTAAAATTGCAAGGAACAAGTGCCTAAACTACCTGAGAGATAAAAAAGAGAAAGTAAAAATTGAAGAAACGGAGATAATCTCGGAAGATAACCTTGAACGAAAAATTGACCTGAACGAGAACACAAAGAGATTGCAAAGAATTTTAAACCTGCTTGATGAGGACTATAGGGAGATTTTAATCCTAAGGGAATGGAACAATTTGAGCTATAATGAAATAGCCGAAATAACAGGTCTCACAGTTCCAGCAGTTAAATCAAAACTTTTCAAGGCAAGAAAAAAACTCGTTGAAATTTTCAAAAAATATTACGGAGATGATATAAAATGAAGTGCGAAAATGTCCAAGAGTTGTTAAGTTCATTCATTGACGGTGAAATACCAGAAAACATTGACATCGCTTTTTCACACATATTTGAATGTAAGGAATGCCAGGAATTTTTGAAGATAACTTTAAAATTCAAATCTGAAGCAAAAAAGGATGAAGTGATTTTACAAAAGGATAAACGACCTGAAATAACAGGTTTGAGGAAGAGAAGCATCACAGATAAGGTAAAGAGCAAGTTCAAAGTTGAAATTCCAATTCCAGCTCCGTTGCTTTCTGCTGTTATATTTATGCTTTTCTTGCTTTCATTTCTGCTTGCGATCTTTGTATATGATAGAGCAATAGAAATGACAAAACTTGAAACGCAAGCATATAGGGAGAAAACCAAAATGGTCATCGTCTACGGGATTCCACAGATAACGGTTTATCCCGAACAAAACAACATCAAACAAAAATGAGGTGCGCGCCATGCTAAGGAAGATTTTCTATCTCGGCATTGCTTTAATCATCGCATCTTGCACAAAGATGAACGATGACAAAGCTAAATCAATCAATACCCCCGTAACTCCAAAGTTTGAGCCGAGGAAAGAGAGTTACTCAATAATGGCTGAGAAGATGCCTGAAATTATCGGCGGGCTTGAATCAATTCAAAAGAAAGTCATTTATCCTGAAGAAGCAATAAAAAACAAAATTGAAGGAACTGTCTATGTCCTCGCTTATGTAAATGAAAACGGTGATGTTGATTTCGCAGAGGTTTTAAAGGGGATAGGCTATGGTTGCGATGAAACAGCAAAAAAAGCGGTATTGGAGACGAAATTTAAACCAGCTTATACTCAAGGAAAGCCCATCAAGGTTAGAATAGTTATTCCGATAAGATTCAAACTTTCAAAATAAATTCCTCGTCCTTACTTTATCCCTCCCGCAAGGGAGATAAAATAATGAAAGAAAAAATTAACATCACCACTAACCCTCTCCCACAAGGGGAGAGGGAAGTGAAGAGAAAGAATTTTACTTGATTAAAAGCATTTTGTTTGTTTTTGTGAATTTGGGTGTTTTAAGAGTGTAAAAGTATAAACCGCTTGATAAATCTTTCGCGTTGAAATCAACTTTATATTTACCAGGTTCAAGCTCTTCATCTAAAAGTACCTCAATTTCACAACCCAGGATGTTATAGATTATCAATTTTACATTTGTTCTTTCAGGTATATCAAACTCAAGCGTTGTAGACGGATTGAATGGGTTAGGGTAGTTTTGATAAAGGACGAAATTAATTGGAATTGTATTTTCATCAACTTTTGTCAGAATTTCCATTAAGCGATAGAATATTTCTTCATTACCAGTTCTTTTATCCTTCCATGCAAACGCAAGTTTATCGTTATATACTTCTGTTTCAAAGCCACCAGCGACTGAACTATCAATAGAATTTACTCTTATTCTATTTGTCCAGCTTAGAAGATCATAACTTAATTGTAAATAAAGATTCCCATCCTCGTTATCAATGTAACTTTTGACAAATTTATCACCAACTATTCTGAAATCAATATTATAAAAGTTCGTATCAATTTGAACTGGCTCAGACCAAGTTGATCCCCAATCATCTGAATAAGTGACGAGGTGATACATTTTATCTGCAGGCGGTTGGCCTGGTTGACCATAATCCATATATGAATAGTAGAAATATAATTTATTTGAGTTATCAATTTGAAACCTCGGTTTCCAATCATCAGATGGCCACATCACCCAAAAGGTTTGCAATTCCTTCGGTTGAGAAAATGTATTACCCCCGTCGTTTGAATAAATCAGGTAATACGAAGAATCAATATAATAAGCAACATAAACATAGTCAACATTATTTAGCGTGATAACAAATGGAGCCACCGCATACTCATATCTTGCACGGGGTATATTTTTATCCAGTTTTTTCTTCATCCCGAAAGTATACATATATAAACCAGATGTATCACTTGAATTTTGAAATACCCAATAGAAGAAGTACGGATTGCCTTGTTGACTGACCATAACTTGTGGTAAATCAGCTCTACGTGGGAGCCAATTACCAAACTGAATTGTATCAATTATAAAATTATTCCAATCCAAACCACCATTTGTCGAATAGCCAACCTTAGCGACATAATTATTACCCGAAGAATTGTAATCATAAGCTATCGTAAAAACATTATTACCATGAGCAGCTATATCCACTGCGTTAGGTCCCCAAAAAGTTGGATCAAATCTAATCGGATTAGAAATTGGGGATTGTGGACCTGTTGCGGGAAATTTGTAAAGCTTTGTATTAGTTCTAAATGTCAGATAAACAATATCATTAGCGATTGAAAATTTTGGAGTTTCAACCACATACCCCTGCATATTTGTTACTTGATAATCTTGTGCTTGAAGAAAATTAAAGGTGATAATCACGAGAATTGATGATAATAAGTACCTCATTTTTTCCTCCCTATTTTAATTTGATTTCATTGTTTTGGATCTATGTCAAGTAGATGTTCAATCTCAAGAATTAGAACCAATTCTTGAATTCGTCTCTTAATTTCTTTTTGGCGGTTTTTTCCCAATCTTTAACCTAAATGCCATATTTTTAATTCCCCCGTCGTTTCCTTATTTAATCTAACAAGGCGGGGAAATTGTTTGAAGTTTTTTCATGTTGTTATGTTCTTGGTTTTTCTAAAAGTAGTTTAAAAAGCTTCTCAATAAAAATCAAGGGGTGAGTGATTTACATCACAATTGATATCGCGGTCGGGGACGATTTAAATATAATGGGATTTCAATTATAGTTATCTATCAAACCAGAATTCCAAGTTTTATAAACAGTTCATCTTACTCCATTAAACTTTGTAAGTTCCCCGCTCAATGTTTCAATCCAAATGTAATTACCCCCTCATCAAGACATTTTATGTATTTATCCAATGTGTTGTAGATATCCATTCTTGAGATTGTGGGAATAAAAATCCTGCTGAAGTAAAAGTTAAGGCAAGTGAAAAAATTGCTTGCAGGAGGTAATTGGTTTGCCTTTCTTCATCGTTAAGAGAGAAAAAGTTTGCAAAAAACTTTATCCTTCTCCTTGACGGGGGATAATTAAAATGGGAGCGGTTTTCCCCTTCAATGATAAAAGAACCCCTCACCCCAACCCTCCCCCACAAGGAGAGAGGAGATGAAAAGAAAGAAAAATTTTTAATAGTTCAGTTGAAGGACTATTTCTCGTTGCCCCTGCCTTGAAGAGTTGATTTAATTGTTTTAAAACACTAAATTAAATAAGTCAATCAAATTTTGTTCTTTAACCTTTCTCGGCGGGACGGAAAAGAGCTCTTTTTAAAAATTTTAAAATATTCCGTTTATGAAAAGTGGTACACTTTCAATCCTATATTCGTTTCTAATCATACTTTTGGTCGCTGTTTTAATTTACTTTAACGAGCATATTTTCATAAGAAATCTTGACGGCTTCATAAAGGATAAAATCAATGTGATGACTATACATTTAAACCGAGAAATTCAAACCTACCTTGGGGATTTGAATAAGCAGAAACTAATTGAACAAATCTCACTTTATAAGAAATTTCCTGATATTAAGCTTGTAGCAATAGTTGATAGCACTGGTGATGTTTTATGCGCCATCGGTGATCCGGAGGAGTTGCAAATTGATTTTAAAGTCAATTCAAAAACATTGAGGTATTGGTCTGACAAGGGAATTTATGAGGCATTTGTCCCCATCAATGATTTAAAGGGGTTTTTACTAATAAAACTTGACACCAAGCCCTATAAGGAAGATACAAGAAGAGCGAGTTTGTTAATTTTTACGATTATTACCATCCTTATATTTTTTGGCTTCTCTTTTATGACGCTTACCTTCAGGCGCCGGGTTGTCAAGCCAATTGATCGCATCTCTGGTCTTATGCAAGATATAGCTCGTGGCATTTATAATGTTCAACTTGAGGTTCCGAGGTCTTCGGATATTTACAATTTCGCCGAAAGCTTCAACCAGATGGTGAAGCTTCTTGATGAAAAAGAAAGGCGACTTGAACGCCAAAAGTCACAGTTTAAACTTATCTCTGAAATCTCACGTCTTGGGCTTGAAATAAATTCAACGGAGGACTTCTTTAGAAAAGTTGTTTCACTAATAAGGGATGAATTTAACTTTTTAAATGTCTCTTATTTCACAGCTGAGCCGAACGGGAAATTGAGATTATTAGCGATTTCCGGTTATCTTGAAAATTATATTGGCGAGAGCTACACCTATGAACCCAGCTACGGTATTCCAGGTTCATCTGCATTACTTGGCGATGTCGTTGTGATAAATGATACATCAAAAAGCCCTCAGTTTGTCCCTATACACGATGCACCGATTTTATCTGAAATGTCAATCCCAATAAAAAAGAAGGGGAAAATAGTCGGAATAATTGATATAACATCTGAAAAGATCAATGCCTTCACATCCGAAGATGTTAAAATTTTTAAAACGATCGGCGAAACTATATCCGTTGTCCTTGAAAAATTTGAATCAATGACGGAAAACATAAGGTTGATATTTAAACTTGAAACAGTGTATAAGCTAACCCGTGAGCTTGTGCTTGTCAGAGATGTTGAAAAGATTTTCTCGGACGCAGTTAAACTTATTCATTCGGTGCTCGGAAAGAAAGAAATCGTCGTTGAGATTTACGAAATTGTTGAAGACAAACTTGTGATGAGAGGTATATACGGGAACTTGAAGGAGACACTACCTTATGAATATGTCCAATCTGTCGGTGAGGGCATAATTGGCAAAGCGATAAAAGAGAAAAAAACAATTTATGCCCCAGATATTATACTTGAACCCGAAGCAAAAAAATTTTATATGACGACATCTTCTGAAGTCGCAGTTCCCCTTATAGTTGCAGGTGAGCCCATCGGAGTGATAAATTGCGAATCACCGCAAGTAAATGTCTTTGACGATCTTGATATACTTGTGCTTCAAACAATAGCTGATATGCTTTCAATAGCAATCCAAAATGCGAGGATGTATCACAAAATTTTGGAGTCGGAGAGCAAATACAAAACTATATTTGAGAACTCAAGCGAGGCGATAATAAGGATAAACCATGAAGGGAAATTCATTGAGGTCAATCCGACCTTTAAAAAGGTTTTCGGTTTTGATGACATTGAAAGCATCAATTTCTATCAGCTTTTTGTCTCTGACGAGATAGCGGATGAATTCAGGAGGGAGATTTCAAAAAGCAACTTTATAGCCAACTTTGATGCGCAAATGAAGAACAAGTCGGGCGAGATTTTAAATGTGAAGATTTCAATGCGAAAGTTTGATGACTTCTATTACGATGGTGTAATAGTTGATTTAACTGAGTATATGAAAGCGCTTGAAAAACTTCACGAGGCGGATAAACTCCGTGGGCTCGCTCAAATAGCTGGTGGAATCGCCCATGAGTTCAACAATATATTCACGGGAATTCTTGGCTCAGCTCAACTTATAAAAACGAAGATACCAAAAGAGGATAAAATTTATTACTGGGCGGATATAATAGAAAGGTCCGTTTCAAAAGGAGCTGACCTTGTGCGAAAACTAATCGGCTACGCAAGGGGCGGAAAAATCAAGGTTTCAGTTGTAAACCCAAACGAAATGATAATTGATGTCCTGAAAAAAATACCTCCTTTGGAAAATGTAAAAATCAAGACCGAACTTGATCCGAGCGTTCCTGAAATTGAATGCGACCGTGAACAGCTCACACAAGTTTTAATTGACATCGCTCAAAATGGTATTGAAGCGATGCCAAACGGCGGGACTTTAACTATAAGAACCACCCAAGGTTACTATGATAAAGATAAAATCACTGAACCTGGCTTTAATCCGGGTGAGTATGTTCATATTAGCATCTCTGATACTGGGATTGGGATGAACGATGATATTTTAAAACATATCTTTGAACCGTTTTTCACAACGAAAAGAGCGCTTGGAAAAAGCGGGCTTGGGCTTTCTATGGCTTATGGTGTCATAAAAAATCACGGCGGTTTTATAACTGTATCAAGCACACTGGGGCAAGGGACTTCCTTTAACATATTCATCCCTGTGTTAAGAAAAGAAAGAAAAACAATCAACGCTCAATTAAAAACTTCTAAATCAAAATTAAAAATCCTCGTGGTTGATGATGAGGAATTCTTAAGGATATTGCTTGCCGATTTACTCGGTGAACTTGGGCACGAAGTCATACAAGCGGAAAATGGTGTTGAAGCGCTAAAAATTTACAAAAATATGAAAGATGAAATTGACCTCGTAATTCTTGATATCATAATGCCATTCATGGATGGTTTTGATGTCTTTAAAGAATTAAAACAAATAAAAAGCGATGTCAAGGTTATATTCACATCTGGTTTCTCCGCTGATGAAAAGATGATGATTAACCTGACCGCAATGGAGCCAAATGTAAGATACATACAAAAACCATATCAACTAAACGAGATTGAAACAGCTATAAAGAGTTTGTTCGGATCAAGTCAAATATAACGCCATATCTTAATCCCCTATCGCTTGCGGTTATTTCAGTAAAATTGAACTTCCTCATAAATTCAGATAGAATCAAAATCCCCGCAAAGATGACATCTTCCCTACCACTTGAAACCTGAGGTATCTTTCTTATCTCTTCAACGCTTAAATCTTTGAATGTCTCATAAATTTTACTTATCGTTTCAAATGTCATTTTATGACCGTTGACTTTTTCGCCATCGTATTTTTCAAGTTTCAAATCATACGAAGCAATCGTCGTAACAGTCGCAGCAACTCCGACAAGCCTTGAACCAGAAAAGTCAAATTCCTTTTCAATTTTTTCAAATTGTTCATTGAGGAAATTTCTAACTTCGTTTATTTCTTCATCAAGCGGTGGCGAATGCTTCAAAAATTTTTCAGTTAATCGGACAGTCCCGATGTTAAGCGAAACAAATTTTTTCACCCCATAACCGACCCCTGTAATGATTTCTGTACTGCCACCGCCAATGTCAATGACGCTTATTTTAGAATTTCTAACTCTAAGACCACTTACAGCGCCAAGGTAAGTTAACTTTGCTTCTTCTTCGCCGGAGATGACTTTTATTTTTATCCCCGTTTTTTGTTCTATGAACTTCAAGAAGTCAATTTTATTCTTCGCATCTCTCAGGGCGCTCGTTCCGACAGCAACTATTTTCTCAACATTGAAACTTTGAGCTTTCGCTTTAAAATTCAAAAGCGCATCAACTACTTTATCAAACGCCTCTTTCAGTATTAAACCGCTTGAATCAACCCCTTTGCCCAATCTTGAAATGACCTGCTCGTTATGTATCGGAAATATCTCATCCCCGTTTACATCTGCGATTAAAAGAAGCAATGTATTTGTACCAACATCAATTGATGCGATTCGCATATTAAGAGTTCATTTCTTTGATACAATCGCGATCCAATCGCCTTCTTTGAAGACATCAATTATTTCAAATTCAAAAGTTCTCAAACTTTCTTCAATGTCACCCTGTTCAAAGTCAAGATACCCTGATGTTATGAGGATGCCTTCATCTTTCAACTTATCATAAAACGAACTCATCATCCCAACGACCGCGTTCTTGTTTATGTTTGCAAGGATAAAATCAAAATCTCTATCCACGACATCTTCAATTGAGCCAAGGATAATTTTGAAGCATTCCTTAACATCGTTTAATTGAGCGTTTTCAATTGCATTTACATATGCCCATTCATCAATGTCAACGCCAACCGCCTCCCTTGCACCAAGTTTTATTGAAGCTATAGCCAAAATCCCTGTTCCGGTGCCAACATCAAGAACCTTACTTCCTGGTTTTATATATTTTTCAATTGCTCTTAGCATCAACCTCGTCGTTTCATGGTATCCCGTTCCAAACGACATCTTCGGATCAATTTGGATGACAATTCTATCACTCTTATTATAACTTTTCCAAGTTGGCTTTATAACAAATCTTTCACCAACCTCAATTGGTTCAATTGATTTTTCCCATATTTCATTCCAGTTCTTGTCTTGAAGCTCTTTGACTACGAATTCAACTTTATTTTCTTTTTCCAAACTGCGAAGAAAACTCAAAAAAATCTCCCCTTTTTCTTTCTGCCACTCATCCTTCTTGAAGTAGCATCTTAAAGAATTTCCCGTTTCCCACACCCCAGATGAGCCAAGCTCACCAGCCATTAAAATGATATCATCCTTTGCTTCTTCGGCTACGATTATCTCAACTTCCACCCAAGTTCTGTTTGACATGATCAGCGTTTTTAATTTCACATAAATCTGTTGACAATACATTTAAAAGCAAGGACACTGTACAACCCAACTTCAACACCCGAACATAAGAAAGCTAAAAATTTTTCCTCAGCGTATTTTTTGACAACTGGCGATGCTTGATAATTGACGAGAATTTTGATCTGTTCTTTCGGGATGTATCTCTGACCTTGCTTCACCCACAATGATATATTCTTCACCATCTATTAACTTCAATATATTTCCCTGGGGCAATTTCAATATAATCCCTTTTCAAAAGTTCAAGTAGTGCTTTCACAGCTTCACCTTCAAGTTGGTATTCAACCATATGAGCAAGTCCACCAACTTCCCTACTCAATGATTCAAGCCCTTTCGCAAGCTTTTCTATCTCCCTCTCTTCCGTCCTCCTCTGTGCCTCAGCAAGTCCCTTCAAGTTTTCGGATATATCGCTTACGATTTCCTTCAATTCGTTAAATTCATCCTTCGTCGCCATTCTTTGTTGCACTATTTCATCCCACAAAGCCGAAAACACTTCGCGAAGCCCTGGTTGAACCCTCTCAAGTATCCTTATGAAATTCGCACTAACTGGCATTTTAAAACAAAATTTAATTTCAACATCAAAAAAATTTACTCAATTGCTATATTTTTTGCAAAGGTTTTTGCCTTTAAGCTTTTTCAGGGGACAAATCTCACCTTCAAAGACTTTTTGGAGAAAAAAATGGAGAAAACTTTCAACTTGACTTTTTAATTTCACCTTGATATATTTTGCATTGGTTTTCATCTCGTTCTTTTTCAGATGGGATTCTGGTTCCCGTCAAGGGATTAAAAGGGAAGTCCGGTGAAAGTCCGGCGCTGCCCCGCAACTGTAATCCCGAAAAAACTGAGCTCTGGCGGGCGTGATTGAAACGCCAAAGCCACTGTCCCCGATCCGGGATGGGAAGGCAAGCCAGAGCTTCGGGAAAGCCAGGAGACCTGCCAGAATCCCCGCGAATCCAAGACCTTCGAGGGAAGGTTGAGGATTCAAGAACAAAATCTTTGAGTTTTGTTTTTGAAATTTTCAACCCAACCTTCTCTCGGCGGTTCTTCCGGGAGTTGGTTGGGTTTTTTGTTTTGAAAAATTAATTTGATCTAAAAAGCGTGAAAAAAATCATCGCATCAATTTTTATCGCACTGACCCTCTGGGCTCAAAATGTCAAGATAAGTGGATATGTCATAAACCCCGATGAAAACCCAGTAAAGGATGCAGTGGTTGAAATAAAGGGCGAAAGCATACATTTAAAAACAATTTCTGACACCATTGGTTTCTTCAACTTCAAAGTTAAACCAGGGATATTCAAAATAAGCGCAAAACACATCGCTTATGAACCATTTGAAAAAGAAATAAGAGTTCACACCGATACGCTACTTTTCATTTCGCTTGAACCGATGACATTTAAATTTGGGGAGGTAATAGTAACAGCGACAAGATATGAAACGAATTCGTTTGATGTATCAAATTTTGTTGAGATCGTCAAAAGCGAAGATATAGAAAAAGTAAAAACGCTTTCCTTTTCGGACATTTTAAAAAACTTAACATCGGCTTATATTCGCGATTATGGTGGAATGCCAGCCCAGTTGAAAACGGTATCACTTCGTGGAACTGGCTCGGAACATAGCATATTCCTTTTAAACGGGATGAGAATATCAAGCTATCAAAATGGCATCGTTGATTTAAGTTTAATCCCTGTTGAGATTATTGATAGAGTTGAGGTGATCCATTCAAACATATCCTCACTTTACGGGGCTGATGCGATCGGCGGAGTTATAAACATAATCACGAAAGGTGAAAACCTCGGAAAGTCCCTTGAGTTAACCGTTGGAAGTGGGGATTTCGGATATAGGAAGTTTAACTCAAACATATCGGGTGAATTTGGAACTTTGACTTATCTTGGTTCATTTACGCGAAGTTACGGTTCGGGGGATTTTAAATACAAGTACAAAATTGGCAACGATGAGATAAATTTAAGACGAAAGAACGCCCACTTCAGCATCACAAATTTATATTTTGACATTTCAGCTCAAAACACATCTTTATCTTTCGTTTATATGCGTTCAAATCGTGGGATACCCTCACAAACGACCAAATTTGACCCAGCGAGCACAGCAAATCAGCTTGACTGGGACTTAACACTATCCATTTCAACGCTAAAGACAACCGCAAAATCAACAATCAAGATGAACTTCCTATACAAAAACTCTTACCTCAGATACACAAACAACGACATCATCATAGCAGGGTCTGGGATTGATAGTTATTACCATAATCTTTTCTACTCCAACCTTGTGAACGCACTTTTCAAGTTAAGACAAAATTTTTTGATCTCATCTGGCATAGAAACCTCTTTCGGCTTGGCGCAGGGAAATTCATTTGAAAAGGCGAAAAGATTTAACATCGGCTTATTTATCGGGGCGGAGGGAAACTTTAAATTAAAATTTTTACCGGAGATAAAAATTTATCCAATGATACGAAACGATTATTTCTCGGATTTTGGTAGCAGAACCGTTTACAGGGCTGGACTTAACATTAAGCTCGTTGATGATCCGATTTTAAACTTAAAATTTTCCTACGGCACTGGTTTTCGCGCGCCGACATTTAACGACCTTTACTGGCTTGGGAGCGGGAATAAAAATCTGAAGTCAGAAACATCAAAAGGGATTGACTTTGGTTTTGTGTTTTTCTCCTCGCTTAAAAAAAGCCTAATCCCCTCGCTAAAATTAGAGATTTCACTTTTCAACATAAACATAACTAACAGAATTGTTTGGTTACCTTCGCGTGAAAATCAATCAATATGGAGACCCATAAACATTGATGAAGTAAATTCAAGGGGAATTGAATTCGCTGGCGAGATGAAACTTCTGAAACTCATAAACATCGCCGGGAATTTTTCAATCCTTGAAAGTATAAGACGCAATAAAAGAACGCAAGACGACGAAACACAAAATAAATACCTCATTTACATCCCAAAATCAACGGGCAACCTCAAACTTGAAGTTGAACTCGGTAATTTCTTTTTCATCTCACAAGTAAATTATACTGGCTTAAGATACACAAGCGAAACAAATGATAGATGGCTCAATCCGTATTATGTGGTTGATTTATCCTGTGGCTTCAACTATGAAATTGGGTTCTTCTTCGGCAAAGCGAAATTCTCTGTTAAGAATTTGCTAAATGAAAATTATGAGACAATGATCGGCTATCCTATGCCACTGCGGAGTTTCTTCTTTGAAATCACATCTGGATTAAAAAGAAAAAACAAAAACTAAAAAGGAGATTAGAAATGAAGCCTCTAAAATCGTTTCTCGTGCTCTCAATCATTTTGCTTTTAAGTCTGAACAGCTGCAAAAAAAGTGAACCATTGACTTCAGAAACACCGAAGCTAAAAGGTGTATATATTCTAAATGAGGGGAATTTCGGACGCAACAATTCAACACTAAGCTATTACATCCCGGATTCAAATCTTGTATACGAAGATGTTTTTTATCAGGTCAACGGTAGAAACCTTGGGGATACAGGAAATGACATCGTTATAGCAGGAAATAGAGTTTACATCGTTGTGAATAACTCTGATAAAATTGAAGTCATAGAACCAATTACACATAAATGGCTAAGGACCATATTAACTCCAAACGCAAGCCCATATAAAATTGCAATTTGGGGGACAAAGGGATATGTAACGAACTTATATAGAAATGCCGTCACTGTGATAGATGTTAACACTGGTTCGGTTTTAATTGACACTTTGAAAGTCGGAAACAATCCGACGGGGATTTTCTCCATAAATGGTAAAATTTATGTCGCTAACTCTGGCTTCGGTTACGATAACCGAGTTTCAGTGATAAATCCCCAAACCGATAAAGTCATAAAAGAAATTAAACTTCACGATGGTCCTGATGCTTTCGCATTAGAGGAAAGCAAAAATCGCCTGTGGGTTTTATGTTATGGTTCATACGGTGACTGGCAAAACCCAGATGATGATACATACGGGAAAATGTTCGCTATTGACATCACAACTGACAACATCGTTGATTCAATAATAGTTGGTGGTCATCCCTCACGACTCGTCATTTTAGAGGGCTTTGCTTATACGATAAAAGACGGAAATATCGCAAGGATAAACCTTTCAACGAAAGAAATTCAAGAAAACTTCATAGAAGGAAATTTCTATTCCCTTGGGATTGATATCTTGAACAAACTTTTATATTGCGCCGATGCAAAAGATTATGTCCGGAAAGGTGAAGTTTATGTCTACGATTTAAGCGGTAAGTTCATAAAAAAATTTCAAGTTGGAGTAATCCCAAGCTCGTTTGGCTTTGTAAATTAAATTTTAGGTCAAATACTTTATCCGAAGAGACCTCAACAACTCGGCGACACTTTTATTTGATTTAACTTTGATCTCAACCGTCGCGGATGGGTGAACATCAAAAAAGTTATCGCTAAGCCAAATGTCATCACCGTTTTCAAAGTTTATGAAAACGGATTTCGCAAGACCGCTTGATGTAATTCTTAATGTGAGCGTTTCCTCGTCTGATTTAATAAGTTTATACCTCAAACCAGGATTTTTAAGTTTTAGAAACTTCGGCTCGGTCAAATAAAGTGAATTTTCAGCTATGACCGAGCCGTCCACTTCAAGCTTTGCATAGATATAATCCGTTTTAAAATCTTCAACCTTTAATTCACTTAAAGGGACATCTAAAGCCAAAGCGACATCGTTTCCCCTAACGCTGGCATTAAACTTACTAAAAAATTTCACCTCCCCTCTCGTCGTCATCGTCTTGATTATAACCCCACACGAGATAGGGTTCAGCAAATCATTAACGATAAAAATTTGCGCTCTATCCTCAACTTTTTTAATCACTAACAGAACTGGGCTGAAAAATTTTTTTGCGAAGAAATACAACGCTTTCGGTCTCCTCTTATAATCAATTGCTGACCAACTTATCACAGGCCAAGGATCGTTCCACTGCCAGAAAATTGTCCCCGAAGTTTTAAATTTTCTTACCCGCCAATTTTCAACAGCAAATTTTATCGCTTCCGCCTGGTTTAACTGCATCCTATAAATTAGCTCTTCAAAATCAGAAACAACTTTATGATGAGCAATTAAAAATCTGAAAAGTCGTTCAATACCTTCAACTTGTTTATTGCGATGGTGGATTGAGGGTGAATTAAAATCTCTATTCTCCGGCTTTATAACTTCATTTAAAGTCTTCACATGGGGCGGGCTTTGAAAACCAAACTCGGTTATAAATCTTGCCTTGACAAATTCATAATTTTTATAATCAAGCCAACCGCTCCAAACCTTCCATTGATGATGATTCCCATCGGTCTCAGAATTTGGGTAATTCTTCCCCCAGGGTGAGCTTCGCCAATAAGGTCTTGTTCCATCGTATGAATCGCAAACGGATGGTAAAATCTCGTTAAAAATACTTGCCCCTGGCATTTCATCTGGAGATTTCCCGGTTTTATCAACCCATATCCACTCGTTTTCATTGTTCCCGCACCAAATTACTATTGACGGGTGATTCCTCAAGCGCTTGACGACTTGTATTGCTTCATTTTTGACATTTTCAATGAACTCTTGAAATTCAGGATAACTTGCACACGCAAACATAAAATCCTGCCATATCATTATGCCAAGTTCATCACACTTTTCATAAAAGTAGTCATCTTCATAAATCCCGCCACCCCAAACCCTAAGCATGTTTAGGTTTGCTTCCTTTGCCATCTCAAGTAGTTTATCATAATCATCTTTTCTAACTCTTGGCAAGAAACTATCCGCCGGAATCCAATTTGCCCCTTTGCAGAAGATTTTCTCTCCGTTTACCTCAAATATAAAACTTTCACCGTCCTCATCTTTTTCCTGAATCAAGCGAACCGTTCTTATCCCAAACTTTTTCTCCACTCTATCAATCAACTCTCCACCTTTAAAAATTTCAACGACCGCGTTATAAAGTGCCTGCTCCCCATAACCACTTGGAAACCATAATCTCGGCTCATAAATTTCAAATCTATGTCCCCTTACCCTATCCCCTCCTTTCTGAACAAATTTTCTCTCATAAATTTTTTCGCCTTCGGACAAAACCGTAAGAACTAAATCAATATCATCATCGGTAAATTTTTCAATCTCAATCTCTGTAAAAATATCAGCCTTTGAACTTGATATTGAAACGGTTTTGAACCAAACATTCTTTATCCTTGCAAACTTCAAAAATTCAATATAAACCGGCTTCCAAATCCCGGATGTTGTTAATATCGGTCCCCAATCCCAGCCAAATGAATACTGTGCCTTTCTTAGATAAACCCTGTGGGAAGCAAGTTCAACTAGCAACTTCCCATATTTATTTTCAAGCTCTTTCGCGACAAAAGTTGGCGCTTTAAAAACAACCTCAACTTCGTTCTCCCCTTGGTTTAAATTTCCCTTTACATCAAAAGAATACGAAATGAACATATTTTCAAACGAGCCAATTTCCAAGCCATTCAACTTAACAGTTCCAACTGTGTCAAGCCCTTCAAAGGTAAGCTTTACTGAATGAAAGTCAGAGAAATCAAAATCAACGGTAAATCTTTTCCTGTAAACCCAATCAACTTTATCAACCCATTGAACGAGATTTTCATTTGTTTCAAAAAATGGATCGGGGATTAAACCACTCCTTAAAAGGTCAAGGTGCACAACTCCTGGGACAAATGCGACTTGCCAGTTAAAAAGTTTTCGTTTTAATTCATCTGGAATAAAACTTTCAGAACAGACCTTAAACTCCCATTCTCCATTCAGGTCAATGATTTTTTTCATTTATTCTTGAAGACGGGCTTTCTTTTTTCAAGGAATGCAGATGTTCCCTCTTTAAAGTCCTCCGTTCCACAGCATATAGCGAAGAGTGTTGCTTCAAGATGTAACCCATCTGTTAAAGTTGTTTCATAAGCCATATTAACAGCTTTGATCGCCATACGAACCGCGATTTGCGGTTTTGATGCAAGCGCCTTTGCGAGTTCTTCCGCCTCCTTCATAAGCTCTGATAGAGGGACGACTTTATTTACGACCCCCATTTCATAAGCTTCTTTTGCTGTAAATCTTCTACCCGTCAGGATGAGTTCCATCGCTTTCGTCTTACCAGCGAGTCGTGTCAGTCGTTGTGTCCCACCATATCCGGGGATTATCCCGAGGTCAATTTCGGGTTGACCGAAAACCGCGTTTTCTGCTGCAATTCTAAAATGACAAGCCCAAGCAAGTTCACTCCCACCTCCCAAAGCGTATCCATTCACAGCAGCGATGACTGGTTTTCCAAGGTTTTCAATTAAGTTGAAAATTTCCTGCCCACGCTCTGCGAATTCACGACCGGTGACAGCATCAAGTTTGTTAAGTTCAGAAATATCTGCACCAGCAACAAAGGCTTTTTCCCCAGCACCAGTAATGATGACTGCGTAAATGTCATCATCATTTTTAATCCTTATAAAAACATCCCTTAACTCGGACATCGTCTGGAAATTTAAGGCGTTTAATTTCTCAGGTCTGTTAATTGTAACATAAGCGATTTTGTCTTTGACCTCAAATAAAATGTTTTGATACATTTCTCCCTCCAATTACTTTTAAATTTCAACTTTACATTTGACGAAATTTTTATACCAGTTTTCATATTCATCCGGTTTTGCCAGATGAATTTGAAAAACGCCTGGCTTGAAGCCCTCTGTAAGCAAAACCTTTATTTTCGCCTGTTCAATCGCTCCATCAGGGACACTATCCGAGATTATCAAAATGTCAATGTCGCTCATAGGGTTGTAATCTTCGCTGACAACAGAGCCGAAAACGAAAACCTTTACATCTCCAAGCAATTTTTTTGCTCTTTCTTTAATCTCGCGCGCATATATCAAATAATTCTCAAGATATTCTTTCCTCTCCCGTGCTTCCTCAAGGACTATTTCATAAAAGCTTTTCATTTGCCACTTCCCCCAAAAATTTCACTAGTTTATCGGCGAAATCCAAAAGCGATTCAACTTCATCACGATTGTATTCCTTACCAAGATACCTTAACGAGAGATAAGCACTTTCCATACTTTGAAATGCAAGGGTATTCTCTTTCAAAAATTCCTTTATTCTGATATCGCCGATCGCTTTGTGTAATTCCTCAAGCAATATCGTCAAAAAATGGACTTTCGGATAATCACCAGCTTTCTTGAAAAGGATATATTTAAGATAAAGTTGGCATGCTTGTTCAATTTCAAAAGCGCTGATATTATAAAAACCATCTTCAAAATTTCTTTGGGCTAATTTGTAAAATTCCATCGCTCTCTTCTTCAAAAACTCCTCTTTTCCCATATCACCACGCTATCTCTATTCTTGATTGATCGCCGATCATAAATTTATGAACTCTGGGCTTCCCAACCGCCTCAACTATCTCAACATCATTGCCAAGCAAACTACTCTCAATTCTTATTCCCACATTCAAAATTTTGCAATTCTTCATCACTATGCTATATTCAATTTCACTGTTAAGAACGAAACTGCCCTCATCAATAGAGGTATAAGGACCGATATAACTTCCCTCAATTATACAACTTTTCCCAATGATAGCTGGACCTCGGATTATGCTGTTTTTAACCTTTGCACCCCTCTCAAGTATAACTTTTCCTTCAATTTTCGTGCTTTGATCAACTTCAACATTTTCCTCAATCCTGGCTTCAAGAGAATCTAAAACAAGGCGATTCGCTTCAAGCAAATCCTCGGGTTTTCCTGTATCCTTCCACCAACCGGTTATCTCTGCGTAGCCGACTTTATAACCTTTCTCAATCAAGTATGTATGCGCATCTGATATTTCAAGTTCACCACGCCAACTTGGTTTTATATTTTTAACGGCTTCAAAAATTGAACTGTCGTAAAAATAAATTCCAGCAACCGCAAAATTACTTTTCGGAGTTTTCGGTTTCTCTTCAATTCTGACAATTTTACCATCAACTATTTCAGGAACACCAAACCTCTGTGGGTCTTTCACCTTTGCGAGGGTTAAAAAACAATTGTAATGATTTTTTTCAAACTCCTCAACAAACTTTTTTATTCCACCAACGAACATATTATCCCCAAGATAAAAAACGAATTTATCATCCCCGATGAAATCTTCAGCTATCAAAACAACATGCGCAAGCCCAAGTGGTGCTTCCTGAGGTATGTAAGTTATCTTGACTCCCCAACGACTCCCATCACCTATGGCTTTTGGGACCTCATCGCTATCCGCATTATGAACTATACCAATCTCCTTTATACCCGCTTCAGCCACTGTCTCAATCGCATAATGAAGCATTGGTTTGTTAGCTATCGGTATTAAATGTTTATTCTGAGTGTGGGTTAAAGGTCTAAGACGGGTTCCCCTTCCCCCGCTTGCAATAAGTGCCTTCATCAAACTTCACAAAGTTTGTTTTCAAGTATTCCCCTAAATTTAAAAAAAATCAAGGGATTTATCAACCCGCCCCAAAAATCCCCTCAATTTTTTCAGCAAGATTGAAATCTTTCTCTGTCACACCGTTCAAACTATGAGTCCGCAAATAAATTTTAACCCGATTATATTCAATTAAAATGTCAGGATGATGATCAACTTTCTCCGACTCAAACGCCACTTTTAAAACAAACGCCATCGCCTCACGAAAATTTTTAAACTTAAACTCACGCCAAATCCTATCACCTTGCTCATCGTAAGCCCAACCTTCTAAACGCTTTAATCTATCTTTGATTTCCTCAATTGTAAATTTCATAACTTTATCCCTTTTAATATTTCATCTCAATCCATTACATTTCTCAAAAATGGTGGTTTTGCTTCCGGTGTCTTTCTATTATCAAGATCACTGGCTTCTCCCTTACTTTCAATCATTATCCCTTTGCGCAAGTATGCCGGTCTTTTAATTTCTGTCTCTTTGTAATCTATTCTTTCATCGTCAATATCATAAACGGGGGTCACCCTTCTTGGCGCTAATGGAGTTTTTTTGGGCGAAACGCTAACGGTATCCATCCCAGTTGCTATAACTGTGACCATAAAATCATCGCCCATTGTTTCGTCTTTAACAACGCCATAAATTAAGTTTATATCATCGCCTGTTCTATCAGTGATCACTTTAATTGCCTCGTCCACTTCAGTCAAACTTAGCTTGCCTGCGACAATGTTAATTAGAACATTTTTAGCTCCGTCAATTGACACACCTTCAACAAGCGGGTGAGAAATTGCTTTTTGCGTTGCTTCAATTGCCCTGTGCTCACCCCTTGCAATTCCAGTTCCAAGCAAGGCATTCCCAGTGTCACTCATCACTGTTTTGATATCCATGAAATCAACATTTACAAGCCCAGGTTTACTTATTATGTCGGTTATGCCTTTGACAGCATTGTAAAGCACTTCATTCCCGAAATCAAATGCCTCTTGAATATCTTGTTTGCCAACACTGTTGAGCAATTTTTCATTACTTATGGCTATGACGGTATCAGAAACCTCTTTGAGATTTTTAAGCCCTTCTTCAGCGATCTGAAGTGCTCTTTTACCTTGATTTCTAAACGGGGTGAAAACAACCGCAATGACCAAAGCCCCAAGTGACTTTGCGATATTAGCTACAACAGGTGCACCTCCTGTCCCGGTACCTTTGCCAAGCCCAGCGGTTACAAACACAAGGTCCGCCCCGGAGAGAACCTCTTCAATCCTCGCGCTTGCCTCCTCAACAACTTTTTGTCCGATTTCAGGTTTAGCTCCAGCACCAAGCTTTTTACTCCCGACATAAATCTTTTTTATTCCGAGCTCGCTATCAATTCCGTCAAGGGATTGAGCATCCGTGTTCACAGCGATAAGTTCAACATTTAACGGCACACCTTTTAAAGCCATCATCTTAACAGAATTGCAACCGCAACCGCCAACACCTACAACTTTTATCTTGGCTAATGTTGACTCAGCTCTTTCCGATGAATCAGCCAATGTTATCATATAAACCTCCCTGATAATTTTTATTTTTACCGAAAGATTGACTTCAGAAATTCCCATATTCTTTTCAACGGTTCCCTAAACCCACCATCAGACGAAAGATACCCCTTTTTAATCTCCTCAACTTTATACAAAACAAGACCCGCAACAGTAGCATATATCGGGTTTTGAACCTCTTGAACCAAACCTCCAGAAAATCCCGTCGGTATTCCAATACGAACTGACATCTCAAATTTATCCATCGCAAGCTCAACTATACCCTTCAACAAAGCGCTCCCTCCAGTAAGAACAATCCCAGCGGAAAGTGACTTGATGTAGCCTGATTTCTTTAAATGTTCCTTGTAAAGAAGTTCAAATATCTCCTCCACCCTCGGCTGAATTACATTACACAATATACTTCTGCTTATTTCAAGTGGTTTCCTCCCACCCAAACCCTGGACGATTATCCTTTTGTCTTCTACTATTGAGTTTTGATACGCATACCCCTCAGTGATTTTTAAACGTTCTGCTTCGTCCCTCTGGATACCGAATGCTTTCCTTATATCGTCTGTTATCTGATTTCCAGCAATAGGCAAAGAGCCGGTGTATTTTACTATTCCATCCTCAAACACAGCCACATCCGTAGTTCCAGCTCCAATATCAATCAAAGCAACGCCAATTTCCTTTTCTTCCTCGCTTAAAACCGAATAAGATGAGGCAAGCGGTTCAAAAGCAATTAATTCAACTTCAAGACCTGCTCGGTTGACGCTCCTTCGTATGTTATCAATTGGGGTTATATGAGCCGTCACGATGTGAACTATCGCCTCAACCTTAATCCCCGTCATCCCGACAGGGTCCTTAATCCCCTCTATCCCGTCAACTATGAATTCCTGCGGTAAAACATGCAAGATAACTCTATCTGAAGGCAAGCGAACCTGTTTGGCATCATCTATCAAACGCTTGATATCTTCCTTTCTTATTTCATGACTTGGGGCACGGGTCGTTATCATACTCTTACTCGTAAAACCCTGAACCTCGTTCCCAGCAATCCCAACTATAACGCTATGAACCTTCTCCCCGGATTGATTCTCAACAAGGCTAATAACCTCGCGAATTGACCGCGATGTCGTCTCAATATTAACAACGCTACCGCGCAAAAGTCCAGACGATGGACTTTTACCCAAACCGAGAATATTGACATTGCCATTTCCCTCAAGCGAAGCTATAAGCGCTGAAACTTTGCTCGTCCCTATGTCAAGTCCAACAATTATATGTGACATAAAACATCATTTTAATTTTTTGAATCAAACTTTGCAAAAATGCTACCGCTATATCTAAGGTCAATATAAGACGGATAACCTCTCTTCAAAACAACTTGCTTCCAAAATTCCCTCAAATAAACAAACTTTCTATCAAATTCATCGTCCCCAAGAAAAACAGGAACAGCGCCATCAGTAGTTAATAGCACAATCTCTCCATTTTTAACCCTCAACTCAGAAATCAATTCATAAGCTCTTTTCTCAAGTGCTATTTTCAACAGCTCAAAACATTTGCGCAACCCTGTTGAATCAAAATTAACATTTGCAACCGGTCTTTCAATTTCACCTAGAAACGGCACAGAAAACAACCGACCAACTTCTTCAGCTGGAATTACAACACCTTCCAAATCAACGAAATAAATTTTACCTTTGCTCGTAAACATCGCTATCGGCTCTCTTTCAACAACTTCAATGAAAATCACATCGGGCAAGTTAGTATAAACATCTGCAAACCTTATAAACTTGTGTTTCTCAATTCTTCCTCTCAACTCAGAAAGATTCAATTCAACGATGCGCTCCCCAAGCTTAACACCAGCAAGCTTAACGATTTTCTCCGATGAAAGCACCTTGTTTCCTTTTACGATAATCTTGTTCACAACTCTTTTATCTCGCCAATTTATCGCACCTAAAACTAAAGGCAAAAGAAAGAACACAAACACCAAAAATTGCCAAAGCTTTATTTCTCTTTCGTTCAACCTCATAAAAGTTCTACAATTTCACTTTCTTTAAAACCGATCAATCTAACCTCAAGTTCAAGTTTTATCCCAAACTTTTCGTAAACCTTTGTTTGAGCAAGTTTTATCAACTCAAGGACATCAATTGCTTTTGCGTTGCCTTTATTGATTATGAAATTTGCATGCCTTTCGGAAATTTGAGCATCACCGATACAAATTCCCTTTAACCCGGCTTTTTCAATCAATCTTCCAGCATAATCCCCGGGAGGATTCTTAAATATACTTCCAGCGTTCGGGAAATCAACTGGCTGAGATTTATTCCTCTTCAACAAAATCTCACGCCTTATTTTTTTCATCTCCTCAACATCCCCCGGGGGAAACTTAAATCTCGCTTGGATGACGATATCATTTGTCAGATTTGAAGTCCTATAGCCAAAACCACACTCCTCTTTTTTAAGTCGCACAAGTTTCATATTTCTTATCACTTCAACATCAAGTAGATAATCCGATATTTCACCTGAATAAGCGCCGGCGTTCATTATTATCGCTCCGCCGAGGGTTCCGGGAATTCCCGCAAGCATTTCAACACCGCGCAAACCGTTTTCCACACAGAAATCAACGAACCTCGCCAATTTGATGCCCGCACCAGCTACAACACATCCACTTTCCTCCTTAACAAAATTAAACCCCGCTTCAAGATTTATCACAGCGCCTCTGAAGCCATCATCACTTATCAAAACATTACTTCCATTCCCGAGAACCACAAAATCAATCTCTCTATCGTCAAGGTATCTCAAAAGATTTAAAAGCTCATTGATGTTCATCGGCTCAACATAGATGTCAGCTGGACCACCAATTTTAAAAGTCGTATACTTTGCGAGCGGTTCATTGAGCAAAATCTTACCACTGACTATTTCTCTTATCTGCCCGAGGTCAATCATTTCTGAGAGATTCAAGTTTCTTTATAAATTCACCACAAATTTTCGTTATATCACCCGCGCCCATGAAAATCACCATATCACCTGATTTAACAAGACCCAAAACATAATCAGCAAGCTTCATCTTGTTAGGAACATAATGGACATCTTTATGTCCGAAATCCCTCGCTGCATCCGCTATCAATTTACCTGACACTCCCTCAATCGGCTCCTCCCGCGCTGGATAAACATCCGTTAATACACACACATCAGCATTGAAAAATGAACGCCCGAAATCAAGATAAAAATCCTTCGTGCGTGAATAAAGATGTGGCTGAAAAACCGCAACAACTCTTCTCTTCCATCCATCCTTTGCTGCTTGTAGAACTGCCCTTATTTCTGTCGGATGATGTGCGTAATCGTCAACAACTATTATTCCATTCACCTCCGCCCTTATTTCAAATCTCCTGTAAACACCTCTGAACCTCTCAACCGCTTTTTTAATCTTTTCAAACTCTATCCCAAGTTCCATCCCAACAGCAATCCCAGCAAGTGAGTTTTTGATGTTATGAATCCCTGGAACTTGTAAATTTATTCTGCCGTAATCTTTGCCTTTGTAAATCAATGTATATGACGCTTTCCTACCGCTGAACTCCGGGTCAATTGCTTGAACATCTGCCTGAGCATTCAAACCGTAAGTAACGATCTTTTTCTTTATCTTCGGTATGATGTCTTGAATCATTGGCTCATCAAGGCACAAAACAACGAAACCATAAAATGGGACTTTGTTAGCAAAATCAATAAAAGCATTCTTCAATTCTTCAACGCTTCCGTAACAATCCAGATGTTCGGGTTCAAGAGTGGTTATGACAGCAATTGTCGGTGTAAGTTGAAGAAAAGAACGATCAAATTCATCGGCTTCAACAACTATAAAATTGCCATGCCCAAGGCGTGCGTTAGTTCCACCAAGGTCCCTTAACACACCTCCGACTATAACAGTCGGGTCAAAACCACCCTCAATCAAAATAAGCCCAACCATTGATGTGGTTGTCGTTTTCCCATGCGTCCCAGCGATACCAATCCCATACTTAAGGCGCATCAACTCAGCCAACATCTCAGCCCTCCTTATCAAAGGAATCTTCCGCCTGATGGCTTCTTGAACCTCAGGATTATCCATTTTAATTGCTGACGAATAAACCACAACATCAACATCTGGCTCAATATGTTCAGGTGAGTGCCCTTCATAAATTTTCGCCCCGAGCTTCTCAAGTCGCTCCGTTATCTCAGAAAGTTGTTTATCTGAACCAGTGACACCAAAACCCTGATCAAGCAAAATCTCGGCGATACCGCTCATTCCAATTCCACCGATACCAATGAAATGTATTTTCTTCACGCTTCTAAACATCATCTCTCCCAGCTAATTTTAAAATTGACTTCGCAATTCTAACTCCAGCATCCGGGTTAGCAAACTCCCTGACCTTTTGACGCATTTTCTCCAATCTTTCCTCGTCATTAAGCAAATTAAAAATTTTCTCCCTCAACTTCATCTTCAATTCAGTATCCAATAAAAGTTCGCTTGCGCCCGATTCAAAAAGAACCCTCGCATTTTCAAATTGATGATTCGCCGTCGCAAATGGATACGGGACAAGAATTGCAGGCACCCCAAAATAAGTTATCTCTGCTATTGTTGTTGCCCCAGCCCTACAAAGCACAAGATCGCACGCAGAATAAGCCCGATCAATCTCATCAATAAATTTAAAAACCTTGACCTCGTCCTTCCCTCCACATGCAAGTTTAATTCTCTCATAATCAAAAGCTCCCGTTTGCCATATAACCTGTATCCCTCTTTCAAGGATTTCATCTAAAATTTCAAGCATTGCTTCATTTATAGACCTCGCACCAGAACTACCTCCAAAAACAAACAATGTTCTTCTTTTAGGATCAAGCCCAAAATATCTAACCGCATCTTCCTTTGGATAAATTTTCAAACTACTACGAACTGGATTTCCCGAAACAAAAACTCTTGCTTTACCTTTGAGATATTTTCTTGCTGATTCAAAACTCAAATGAACCTCATCCACAAAATGAGTTAAAAACCTCGTCGTCACACCAGGGTAACTATTTTGCTCTTGAATCAAAGTCGGTATCCCAAGCACCGAAGCAACAAAAACAACCGGACCACTCACATATCCACCCGTTCCAACAACAACGTTTGGTTTAAATTTCCTTATCAAGATAAACGACTGAACCAAACTCACTATAAGTTTTAAAGGGAACAAAACATTTTTCACATCAAAACTGCGAACAAACCCAGAAATCCAAACTGATTTGAACTTATATCCTGCTTTCGGGACAGCTCTTTCCTCAATTTTTCCCTTTGCTCCCACAAATAAAATTTCCGCTTTCGGTTCAAGTTTCATAATTGCATCTGCAATCGCTATTCCGGGGAAAATATGTCCACCTGTTCCTCCACCAGCGAACATTATCCTCATCGCTTTAAAGTTTTAGTTTGCTTTGAAATGTTAAGTAAAATTCCAACAGCTATACAATTCGCAATCATGGAACTGCCACCGTAACTTATAAACGGCAAAGGGATTCCAGTCGCTGGCAAACCAAGGGCAACGCCGATATGAACAAGTGTCGTCAAAAAAATCATAAATGTAATCCCACTTGCAAGAAGCTTGCCGAAGTCATCATAAACGGATTCCGCTATTTTAAAACCACGGTAAAAAATCACAAAAAATATAAAGAGGACAAAAAGGGCACCTATAAATCCATACTCTTCACCGAGTATTGAAAAAATATAGTCGTTATAAGCAAGCGGTAAAAAAAGCTCCCTTTGTCTGCTGTGCCCTGGTCCAACGCCAAACAAACCACCATTGCCAAGCCCTATTAAAGATTGCATCGTTTGATACGGCATACCCTCGCCAAAATAAGAAAGCAATCTTTTTACTCTATACGGTTCAAGAAGAACCGCAAAAACCCCAAGCGGGACCATTGCAATTAAAACAATTGCAATATGCCTAAATCTCGCACCGCCAAAATAAATTAAAAACAAACCAGAAATAAAAATCAAAAACGACATCGTGAAACTTTTCTGTACAAGCGTCAGAGCAGAAACGAGAAAAACAACAGAAATTAAAGGTAAAAACCCAAGTTTAAAACTGCCCAACCTCTCACGGTTCTTTTCAACAAGATGAGCAAGATAAATTAGCATAGCAAGTTTCGCAAACTCCGATGGTTGAAGTATAAGCGGACCGATTTTAAGCCACCTCTTGCCCCCAAAAATTAAAGTCAAAACCATCAAAATAACGGCCACACCGAAGATTAAAAACGCATATTCACGCAGTTTTCTATAATCAAGCAAAGCTATAAGCAAAATCATAACAAGAAGACCAAGCGCACTGCGAAGTATGTGTCTTTCAAGATAGTAGAAAGCTGACTTATACTTTAAATCAGCAAGATAAATCGTCGCTGAGAAAACGAGCCAAATCCCAATTATTATCAAAATTATCACGCTTCCGAGCAATATTCTATCAATATTTTGCTCAGGTGATCGCATCAAAGTTCATTCACTAATTTTTTAAAAACTTCTCCACGATGTTCATAATCCTCAAACATATCAAAACTCGCACAGGCAGGCGAAAGAAGAACAACATCACCTGGACTTGCGTTTTCAAAAGATATCTTAACTGCCTCCTCCATGGAATTTGCCTTGACGACACTGGTGAGTGTTTTAAACTCATTGTAAATTTTCTCCTTTGACTCACCTATCGCAACTATCAACTTGACTTTTCTTTTCACCAGGTCATAAACTTTTGAATAATCGTTTCCTTTGTCCCTTCCGCCAGCGATCAGAATTATAGGCTCATCAAAACTTTCAAGCGCATACCAGAGCGAATTCACATTCGTCGCCTTTGAATCATTTATGAACTTAACACCGTTTATCTCCCTTACAAACTCAAGCCGATGTGCAACCCCCTCAAAGGCCTTTAAACTCTCCCTTATTATCTCATCTTTAACCTCCATCGCCCTCGCTGCAAGAGCTGCAGCAAGCGAATTGTAGACATTATGAATTCCCCTAATTTTAAGCTCTCCCATTTTGATGATTCTATTTTCTTTGTTTTCAAACTTTAAAACAATATAACCTTCATCAATGAACGCCCCCACAGGTAACCTCTCCACGACGCTAAAGGGCATTTTAACAAGATTCAAACCCTCAACATACGGTTGAACTATTTCATCATCGTAATTGTAAACGGCGAAATCGTCGCCCTTTTGATTTTTGAAAATCCTAAACTTTGAGAGTATATAGTCCCCAAAAGAAGCATATCTGTCAAGATGGTCCGGCGTTATATTCAAAAGAACCGCAACCCTTGGCTTGAATGTCTCAATATGGTCAAGTTGAAAACTGCTAACCTCAAGCACGACGACGCTCTTTTCATCCGCATCAAAGACAAAATCCGAAAATGGCGAGCCGATATTTCCAGCAACTATTGTCCTAAAACCAGCGTTTCTAAAAATAAACCCTATCAAACTAGTCGTCGTGGTTTTCCCATTTGTCCCGGTGACAGCTACAATCGGAGCTTTGCAAAACCAAGAAGCAACTTCAATTTCGCTTAACACTTTAATTCCCATATTTTTCGCCTTAACTATAACATCAGCATTTGATGGAACACCCGGACTTATAACAATAAAATCACAGTCAAAAACCCTATCACTGTGTCCGCCGAATTCATACTTTATACCGAGCGAATCAAGCTCATTGGTTGTAAACCTCACATATTTTATCTCCTCAATCTTTTTCATATCGCTTATGAAAACATCAGCGCCGAGTTTTTTCAAAAGTTTTGCAACAGCAAGACCACTCCTTGCTCCGCCAATTACACTTACCTTTTTTTCTTTGATATTTTTCTCTCGCTCAATCATAAAAATCACCTGATTTTAAATGTGACCAAACTCAAAATTGCGAATATAATCGCAACGATATAAAATCTTATGACGATCTTTGGCTCAGCCCAGCCGAGAAGTTCAAAGTGATGATGAAGCGGTGCCATTTTGAAAACCCTGCGACCTTGACCATACTTTCGCTTTGTATACTTGAAATAAAGCCGTTGTATTATAACACTCAAAGTTTCAATGACGAAAATACCGCCGAAAACAGGAAGCAAAAGCTCTTTTTTTATCATCACAGAAACAGCGCCAATTATTCCACCAAGGGCAAGCGAGCCAGTATCTCCCATAAAGACCTGCGCCGGATAGGCATTAAACCAAAGGAAACCAAGCGATGCCCCAACAAGTGCCGAAAGAAAAACCACAAGCTCACCCGAACCACGAAGATAAATTATGCTCAAATACCTGCTAAATTCAATATGCCCTGATACATATGCCATAACTGTCAATGTCAAAGCCGAAATACCAACCGTCCCAATCGCAAGACCATCAAGACCATCCGTTAAATTAACAGCATTTGATGTCGCAGTTATTATAAAAACGATCACGAGAATATAAACCCACCAATAAAGATAGTCCCAGTTCAAATTCTTTATGAATGGCAAGGTCGTAAGCGTCTCAATCCCATCAAATTCAGGCGAATTGTAAAGTATAACACCAACAATTAAACCTATGCTTGTCTGTCCTATGAGTTTATATCTTGCTATTAAACCCTTAGGTAGTTTCTTCACCACTTTCAAATAATCATCAATAAAACCAACAATCCCAAGCCAAACAGTGACAAGTATCGCCAACCAAACATATATGTTCTTTAAGTCACCCCAAAGCAGAACAGGGACGAGAATACCAAGATGGATTATCAACCCACCCATCGTTGGAGTCCCAGCTTTTTCCTTATGCCTTTCGGGTCCATTTTCTTTCACCGTCTCCTTGATTTGAAGCTCTCTCAACTTATTAATTATCTTCGGACCAAGCCAAAAACAAATTATAAGCGAGGTCAAAACCGCAAGCCCACTTCTAAAAGTTATGAACCTAAAAGCATCAAACCCGGGCGGAGCATACTTCTTATTTAGCCAGTCAAAAAGATAATAAAGCATTTAGCTCCTGATTTTATTTATAAATTTCTCAACAACTTGCTCCATCATCATACCTCTTGAACCTTTAACCAAAATAATATCACCCTTTTCCGCCACCTCAAAGATATGATACACAAGCAAATCCTTATCACTAAAATGCATAGCATGTTTTAAAACATCAGAGGCGACTTTATAAGCGTCTCTCATCGCTTCACCATAAGCGAAAAAGTAATCAATTCCAAATTCCGCAACCTTCCGTCCTATTTCCTCATGAGCAGTTCTACTATACGAACCAAGCTCAAGCATATCACCAAGTACAACTATCTTCTTGCCTGAACATTTCATTTGCGAAAGTGTTTTCAGCGCCATTATAACAGAATCAGGGTTCGCATTATAAGTGTCGTTAATTATAGTTATGCCTCTAACTTTTAAAACTTCCATTCTCTTTGAAAATGGTTTATACGACTGAAGCGCCTTCTTCATCAATGAAACAGGCACGCCAAACTTCAAACCAACAGCAAAAGCACAAATCCCACTTGAAACGATATGTTCGCCAGGGACTTTAAGTTTTAAAATCGTCTCTCTATTTTCAAACTTAACCTTAAAACTAAACCTGGCAAGTTCATCAACATCTAAAATCTCACCTTTAACATCAGCCCCATTGGAAAAACCAAAAGTCATCTTATTATTAAACCTTTTTCCAACTTCCCTTATAAATTCATCGTCAATGTTAACGAAGGCGAATCCATCTACCTCAAGCAAATAATCAAATAAAGAGAGCTCTTCCCTTGCAACACCTTCAACATCTTCAAAAAATTCAATATGCTCACGTCCGATGTTCGTAATTAAACCATAATTGGGACGTGCGACCTCGCAAAGATACCAAATCTCACCGAAATGATTCGTCCCAAACTCTATAACTGCGACTTGATGTGTCTTCTTCAATTTGAAAAGCGTTAAAGGAACACCAATTTGATTGTTCAAATTACCTTCGGATTTTAAAACTTTATACTTTTGGGATAAAACAGAGGCGATCATCTCCTTCGTCGTTGTTTTCCCATTACTTCCAGCGACGGCAATTACGGGCAAACTAAAATCACCTCTATAAACACCCGCAAGACGCCCAAGCGATTTAACAGTATCTTCAACCGCAACCAAAACTTTGCCCTTAAATCTCGCTTTATTCTCAACAAACCAATTTGAATTAACAACACAAGCAACCGCCCCTTTTTTAAAAGCAACATCAACAAAATCATGCCCATCAAATCTCTCACCCTTGATCGCAAAAAATACCTCCCCTTTACTTAACTTTCTCGTATCAGTTGAAACTCCTGTAATCTTCACTTTCTTGAGCTTCTCAAAATTTGTCGCATCAGTAAAACCCATCCGCTCTATGTGTCCATAACTTAAACTCAAACTTTCCCCTTGGATTTTATTTCAAAATACTCTTTGACGACTTGAACATCGCTAAATGGAATTTTCATATCCCTTATGATTTGATATTCTTCGTGACCTTTACCAGCAATTAAAACTATATCGCCTTCTTGAGCCATCTCCAAAGCCCTAATTATCGCCTCCTTCCTATCAACGAAAACATAATAAACTGAATCCTCCTTAACTCCCTCAAGTATATCGGAGATAATTCTCTCAGGGTCTTCAAACCTTGGATTATCTGAAGTTATAACGGTTACATCGCTTTTTTCGGTTGAAATCCTCCCCATTATAGCTCTCTTGCCTCTGTCCCTATCCCCGCCACACCCAAATACAGTTATCAACTTCCCACCACCTGTTTTCTCCCGCAGATTTAAAATCGCATTTATACACTTTTCAAGTGCATCGGGTGTGTGAGCGTAGTCAATTATCACAGTATACCCGAATGGAGAAACTATCCTCTCAAACCTCCCTTTAACATTTTCAACACTTTCAATTCCCTTCTTTATATTTTCAAAATCAACCCCAAGTGCATATCCGACCGCAACCGCTGATAAAATGTTATAAACATTGAACTCGCCGATTAATTTTGACTTAACATCAATTACACCTGTTGGCGTTTGTATAACAAGTTCAATCCCATTAAAACTTAACATAACATCTTTCGGTTTGATCACCGCCCTTTCATCTCTACCGTATGATAATTTCATCGCTTTCGTGTCAGCAACTATTTTTTCACCATTCGGGTCATCTATATTGTAAATAGCGCATGCATCCCCTTTTAACGAATCAAACAAAATTTTCTTCGCTTGGAAATAAGCTTCAAATGTCCCGTGGAAATCAAGATGGTCACGAGTTATATTTGTAAAAACGCCAACATCAAAATCAAGACCAAAAACCCTATCTAACGCCAATGCATGTGAAGATACCTCCATCACACAAACCGAAAGACCCTTGTCAACCATGTGTTTAAGAAACCCATTAATCTCAAGCGACTCGGGCGTCGTTTGAATAGCTGGAATTACCTCATCCCCGACGACATAATTTATCGTCCCTATTAATCCAGTGCCAAATCCGGCGTTTTCAAGTATCGCTTTTATTAGATGAGTTGTGGTGGTTTTCCCGTTTGTCCCAGTCACACCTATCAATTTCAACTTTTGGGATGGAAAGCCGTAAAAAGCCGAGGAAATTAAAGCAAGCGCTTTACGAGAATCCTGAACAACAATTTTCGTCACGCCCCTCTCAACAAAATAAGAATCATCAATCACAGCATCATTTTCAAGGACAACTGCAACAGCTCCGGAAAGAACCGCCTCTGGGATAAACCTATGCCCATCAACATTAAGACCTTTTATAGCGACAAACAAATCACCCTCTTTAACCTCACGCGAATCATAGGATACACCCTTTACTTCAACGAATTCATCACCAACGACTTTTCTAACCTTAACATATTTTATAAGCTCATTGAGTTTCATCTTTCAAGCAAGCTAAATTTTAAATCATCCCTACAATAAAGGATGCACCTCATTCCCGGAAAAACCGCTGAACCTGGTTTTGGGATTTGCTCAACAACAATTCCAGAACCAACTATAGCGACATCCAAATTCAAAGGCAAAATTTTTTCAATCGCTGACCTGACACTCATATTCCTCAAATCTGGCATCTTATTCCCAACATCAACCTCACTAACCTTCTTGAAATTCTCATCGGAAACATCGGTGAAAGTTTTTGATGAATTTTCATTATTAACCGGTGAAAGTTTGATCAACTGTTCTGCTATTCTTTTAAAGACAGGAGCAGCAACTATTCCACCCGCATAATTTTTCTTTGGTGATTCAAGCATAACAAAGCAAACAAATTTCGGATTCTCCACTGGGAAGAAACCGACAAACGAAGCCCTATATCGCGATTTTGAGTAAAATCCCGACTCATAAATTTGAGCTGTCCCAGTTTTACCAGCAATTCTTAAACCATCAATCTTTGCTTGAATTCCCGTCCCGCTATTTACAACATCTTCAAGAATTTGTGTTAAAATTTTCGCTGTTCTCTCAGAAATAACTCTTCTCACCGGAATAATCGGAAACTCCTTCACCACCTTACCTTTTGAGTCCAAAACCTCTTTGATAAGTCGTGGCTGAATCAAAATCCCACCGTTTGCTATGCTTGCATACGCCATAGCTATCTGAAGCGGTGTCGCTCTCAACTCGTATCCAAAAGAAATGTAAATTTTTGAAGCAGGACTCCACTTATCTGGGGTTTTCAATTCCCCCTTTGACTCTCCAGGCAATCTGATCCCAGTATAAGCCCCAAAACCAAAATCCCTTGCCTTTCTGTACAACTTCACTCCATCTATTTCCAAGCTTAATTTCGCTATGCCGATATTGCTTGAATATTTCAAAACCTCGCTGAAACTTAACACATTATAAGGTTTATGATCAACAACTCTCACACCCCGAATCAAGCTATTCCCGCCATCAACATTAACCTTCCTGTAAAGTTTCATCGTGTCCTCCTCCAACAAAATTGAAGCTGGGACAATTTTAAAAGTTGACCCTGGCTCAAAAGCATCTGAAATCGCCTTGTTTTTATAGCTTTGCGGATCAAAGGACCAAAAATGATTTGGATTAAAACTCGGATAATTTGCAAGCGCAAGTATATCCCCACTCCACGGGTCAACAACAATAGCAACTCCACCATCAGCATCAAATTCGTTTACCGCCTTTTTGAGCTCTTCCTCAACTATGCTTTGATATCCGACATCAATCGTTAATTTCACACTGTAACCATCCATCGGTTCAATTTTTTCCAGCTCTCCAGAAGCCCTCACCTCACCAAGCCCATCCCTTGCTAAGCGAATTAAACCGTTTCGCCCTTTTAAAATTTCATCAAACTCATACTCTATCCCCATCAACCCCTCACCTTCTGAACCAACAGCACCGATAATATGCCCAGCGACTTCCTCGTAAGGATAAAACCTTCTAAAACTTTCAACCTTAATAATCCCGCGATAAATATACCTTTCAGTTTTGGACCTCAAACTATTCAGAAAAGAACTAAACTTCGCAACCGAAACAGGACTCGCATCTTTTACCAACACCACATACCTTTTGCTCGTGTCTTTTAACTTGTCAAGATAATACCTTGAGTCCCCGCCGAAAATTTTTGAGAGATTCCAAGCAACCTCTTTTAAATTTGCCTTCATTTTTTTGAGATGATACGGGTCCACAGCGATTTGATACATCTTAACATTTGTCGCAAGAATTCTACCCTCTTTGTCCAAAATTAAACCGCGCTTAGCTGGTAAAATCACTTCCGTAAAATACTGTTTCCTTGAGGCGGTGGAAAAATATGAATGCTTAAAAATTTGCAACTCCAACAATCTTAAAACATAGAGCAAAAGCACGAAAGATAAAAGATAGAACGCAAACCTTAACCTTGAACTGAAAACACCGACAAAATCTCGTCCAACGGTATTTTTGGGTTCAAAATTCACCTCTATCCACCTGGATCTCTTTTTGATTTTCTTTCGGAAAAACAAGCCCAAGCTTTCGCCTTGCAAATGGGATTATATAATTCGCAGAGACAAGCCTATCATACCTAGCTTCAAGGATGATGTTTTCAATTTTCAGTGCTTCAATCTGCTTTTCAAGAGCTATAATCTCACTTGCTTTCCTATCAACAACATAAGAATTCCATATATACACAAGCACGAGGGCACCAACTATAAATAAAAAAGCAAGTATTTTCACACCGCTTAACCTTTGCATTGAAATTCACTCCGTTATCTTTTCTCCCGCTCTCAATTTAGCACTCCTTGAACGAGGGTTCAACCTGATCTCCTCCTCCTTTGGCGCCACCGGCTTTTTCGTCAAGTTCCTTATCTTCTCATTTGATTTGAAAAATGACTTAACAATTCTATCCTCAAGTGAGTGATATGAAATCACGACAATTCTTCCGCCCTTCTCCAGGATATCAACCGATGAATCAAGGGCAACCTTAAGATTGTCAAGTTCTTTATTTACTGCTATCCTCAACGCTTGAAAAACTCTCGCCAAAGTTTTTAATCTATATTTCCTTGGCACAACCTTATCAATCAATTTCACGAGTTCGCTGGTTCTTTCTATTTTTTTCCTCTGCCGATACCTAACTATTTCTCGCGCTATCAACTTCGCCCTTCGCTCCTCTCCGAAAAAACGAATTATCAAAGCAATGTCTTCTTCCGAAAACTCATTCAAAATTCGTTCAGCCGTCAAATCAGAAGCCCTGTCCATCCTCATATCAAGTTTTTCATCAAATCTAAAGCTAAAACCACCGCCGTAATCAAGTTGAAAAGACGAAACCCCAAGGTCAAGCAAAAATCCCGACACCTTGCTTACACCCAACTCAGCCAATGCTTCCTTAACTTGAGCGTAATTTCGGCGCAAAATTATAACTCTTTCGCCAAATGGCTTCAAACGCTCCTGAGCAAATTTAATCGCCTCCGGGTCAATATCAAATCCAATCACTTTGCACTTTGTTCTTTTCAAAATCTCTTCACTATGTCCTCCACCACCAATTGTCCCATCAATGTAAATCCCATCCTCCTTTGTTATCAAATATCTAATTACCTCATCAACCATCACCGGTATGTGAAACACTCCCTGGTTCATTTCATACCCAAAACTTTTTCTACAACCTTCTCATAATTTTCTGGCTGAGAAGCAATGTACTGCTCATATATGTCTGGATTCCAAATCTCAATTTTATCAAGTGTCCCGATCATCAAAACCTCTTTCTCTATTTTTGCAAACTCCAACAAGTTCCGCGGTATCATAATCCTTGACTGATTATCAAGAGTCACTTCTACAGCCCACATAAGAAGAACCCTTATCAAAAACCGATGTTCAGGATTAAAAGTATTCAACTCTTTCAATCTATTTTCAAGCTTCTCCCACTCATCAAGCGGAAAAAGAAAAAGACAAGTCTCCGTCCCTCTCGTTATAACAAAGGTCTCGTTCGCTTCTGGCGATAGATATTTCCTCATCCGGGCGGGGATGCTCACCCTGCCCTTCTCATCAACCGCATATCTGTAACTTCCTTTAAACGATGACACAGGGGGTCCTTTATTTTTCTTCCACAATTCACCACAATCTACCACTGCACTTTAAATATATGTCTTTAAACTTATTTATCAAGAGGGATTGGATATACCTAACCCAAAAGGCGTTATTTTCCTTTCACAAAACACACCTTTTTAAAGCAATTAACTTTTCCTTGATTTTTGAACAAATGTTCAGTATATTAACGAGTAAACTAAACAAATGAAAAGCATAGCGAATGAGACCCTTAACGGAAAGACAAAACCAAATACTTGAATTCATAAGGGATTACATCTCAAAAAATTTAAAACCGCCAACCGTCCGTGAGATATGTGAAGAATTTAAATTCAAATCAACGAACGCGGTTTACACAATTTTAAAATCGCTTGAGAAAAAAGGCTACATAGAAAAAGTTAACGGAAAATCAAGAAATATCACACCCAAGGACATAATGCTTAAAGAGGAAAATGACATCAAAGAGATACCGCTCATATCAAAATTTAACTCAAAAAATCCACTTCTTATGTTCACAAATTTAATCGGCACGGTAAAAATTGACTCCAAAATGTTTGACCACCCAAGTTCTTTTGCAGTTATAGTTCCAGATGACGGTATGCAAAAAGTCGGAATTTTTAAAAATGACATCGCTATAATCAAACAGGATACAAAAATAGAAAACGGAGACATCGTATTTGCAGTTACCGAAAACAATGCATTTATACGATACTTCAAATCAGAGCATGGCAAAATATATCTTGTCCCATCAGCAAGAGGTTATGAAACTTTAAGCTTTAACGAGGATGACAAAAATTTATGGATAGGTGGTAAAGTTTCCCTCATAATAAGAAAAATTTCCTGACAATTCTTCAAGGATATCAAGAAACCTCAACATGTTCTGCTTGGCTGAAGATGAACCTTTAAACTTTAAAGACAATTCATTCCCTTTCTTTTCAAATTTTACACTTGCACTCTTTGATAAAACATCAATGAGCGTTTTAAAACTAACTTCGTTTAAAATCCCTTCAATAAGTACAATGCGTACCGCTTCCCTACTTATTTCCACCCTTTGAATTCCAACTTTTTCAGCCAAAAATTTTATCTTGGAAACACAAAGCAAATTTTCAACCTCTTCTGGTAGTTTACCAAACCTATCTTCAAGTTCATCCCTAATCTGATCAATTGTCTCAAAATCTTTTGTCTCATAAAGTCGTTGGTAAAATTCAAATCTTTCCGAATCAGAATCAACATAATACTCGGGTATGAAAGCACTGATGTCAACCGAAACAACAGCGTCAAATTTCTTCTTCATCTTTTTTTCATCTCTGAACATATCTTTAAATTCTTGCTCCTTCAATTCTGCAACCGCCTCTTCAAGAATCCTACAATACACATCAAACCCAACTGAATTTATAAATCCAGTTTGCTCCTTACCAAATAAATTTCCTATTCCACGAATTTCCATATCCTTCAACGCTAGATTTAAACCAGAACCGAGTTCTGTAAATTCCTCAATCGCTAACAATCTTCTGATAGCATTTGTCCCAATAACTTCAACCGGTGGTATCAAAAGATACGCATATGCCTGTCTATTTGAGCGCCCAACCCTCCCGCGAAGTTGATATATTTCAGCAAGCCCAAATGTATGCGCATTGTAAATGAAAATAGTGTTGACATTCGGAATATCAATCCCAGCTTCAATTATTTTAGTTGAAATCAACAGATCAAACTTCCCATCAAGAAATTTAAGCATGACCTTTTCAATAGCTGATGGTTTCATCTTCCCGTGAACAACATCAAATCTTAAATCTGGGATCATTTCCCTCAAGAATTTCGCTATCAACTCTATTTCTGAGATCTTATCCACGACGAAATAAACTTGTCCTCCACGACTTATCTCGTGATAAATTGCCTCTTTGACGATATCCTTGAACTTCGGCGAATCAATACTTATTATTTTCGTAATTATTGGGAGACGATTTGGAGGTGGAGTATTAATTATCGACATATCCCTCGCTCCCATAAGCGAAAAGTAAAGGGTCCTCGGTATAGGTGTTGCACTCAAGGTCAAAGTGTCAACATTTACTTTAATCTTCCTTAATTTCTCTTTCGCCTCAACTCCAAACCTATGCTCCTCATCAATAATAAGCAATCCAAGGTCTTTAAATTTAACATCATTTGAAAGCAATCTGTGCGTCCCAATGATTATATCTACCTCACCCTTAGCTAAATCATCAATTATTTTCAATTGCTTTCCTTTCGGGACAAGACGGGATAGAACTTCAATCCTGACTGGATAATTTTTTAATCTTTCGCTGAAGGTTTTATAATGCTGATGGGCTAGGATCGTAGTTGGGACAAGCACCGCTACTTGTTTTTTATCAAGAACCGCTTTAAAAGAAGCCCGGATCGCAACCTCCGTTTTACCAAAACCGACATCTCCACATATCAACCTATCCATTGGTTTATCGCTTTCCATATCTTGCTTAACTTCAATTGTTGCTTTCCTCTGATCAGGTGTATCTTCGTAAATAAAGGACGCCTCCATTTCCTTTTGCAAGATGTTATCAGGTGAAAACTTAAAGCCCTTAACATAACTTCTCTTCGCATATAGCCAAATTAAATCCCTCGCAAATTTTTTAATGCTGTCCTTTGTTTTCTCCTTCAATTTTTCCCATTCATTTGAGCCAAGGCGGTTCAATTTGGGGACAACCCCTTCCTCCCCCCGATATTTCTTTATCCTGTTTATATAGTTTAAATTCACATATAAAACTCCGTCATCCGCATATTCAAGCCGAACAACTTCTTGCTCAACATCATTTATCTTTATCCTCTGAAGCCCAGCAAATCGCCCAATCCCAAAATCAATGTGAACAACATAATCACCTGGCTTTAACATATTAAGCTCGTGAAGCGTTATCCCCCTAAATTTCCTTGACTTTAAAAAATTCCTCGGCTTAACTCTGTTGAAAACCTCGTGTTCAGTTAAAACAGCAACCTTATCCCTCATCCCGATAAAACCAAAATTCAAAGACCTTGGGTAAAAACGAAGCATCATAACATTTTCAAAACCGAGAATTTCCTCAAGCAATTCCCTCATTCTTGACATTTGTTCCTCTCCTTCGCAAAGCAAAAAAACCTCGTATCCATCCTTAAGCAATTTGTAAATCTCATCAGAAAATAATGTCATACTGCTATTGAAAAACGGTTGTCGCTTCGCGGAGAAATCAATTTCATCCTCATAAATTTCATCAGTTGCAAAACGAACCACATTGATAAATTTTTTAAATTTCATCTCACCAAACACACCTTCATCAATTTCCCTTGAGATCAGTTCAATATCTTCAATAACACAAACTGAATCACTGAACATCTTATACATCTCTACGGCTTCAAACCCCGTTCCATTTAGCTTCGGAACGACAATTGCCTCGGAGAGCAAACGAATAGACCTTTGCGTAAAGACATCAAACTCCCTTATTGAAACGACCTCATTATCAAAAATTTCAATCCTTAGTGGTAATTCCCCCGTAAACCCAAAGACATCAATTATACTTCCCCTTATGCTATAATCCCCCCTAGCCTCAACATATCTCTTTTTTTCAAAACCATTGCTGATTAGGTACGATATGAACTCATCATAATCTACTTTTTCACCAACCCTCAAACGAAAAGACATACTGTTAATTTCTTTACTAACAAGAATTCTTTCCTGAATATGCTTTGCAGTAGTTAAGAAGATTTTACGCCCGCGAAAAATTTCAAAAGAGAGCTTTAATTTCATTACATCAATATCGTCCACTAACATATCTTCATCCGGGATAAACTCAAAAACAACATCTTCCCCAGCGATAAAATTAATATCGTCAGCTATTTTCCTTCCAAACTCTTCATCTTGAACCACAACGAAGACATTATCTCTTAACTTCTCAAATAAAAACGCAACAATGAAACTAAACAACGAGCCAGCGACATTTTTCAAATTCACCCTTTCAGCATCACTAAAAAGAAAATCGTCAAGCTTTTTAAATCCATCTATGTTAAGAATCCTTTCCTTCAACACTGTTATCCTCACTGACCAATATTTTACCTTCAATTGCTGCCCTCACAAAACCATCTGCTCTTTTTAACCTTTCTCTCGCCTCTTCAGCTGAACAACCGGTTTTAATCATCACAATTGCAGTTTTAGCGTGACCGCCAGCTTCAATAAGATATTTTTCTGCCGTTTTATAATCAACCCCTGTAACAATCATCACCACCCTTTTCGCTCTTTCCTTCAATTTCTCGCTTGTCATTTGAAGATCAACCATGAGATTCTCATAAACCTTTCCAAGACGAATCATCGCAGTGGTTGAAATCATATTTAAAACCAACTTTTGAGCTGTTCCGGATTTCATCCTCGTTGACCCCATAATAACCTCCGGACCAACTTCGGGACATATAGCAACATCAACGAATGGATAATTAAACTGACTCCTAGGGTTTGTCGTAATAAATATCGTCTTAGCCCCGAGTTCCTTTGCTCTTTTAACCGCTCCTACAACATAAGGTGTTCTTCTGCTTGCTGCAATTCCGCAAACGACATCTTTTTCATTAACATTTTTTGCCTCAATATCCCTTGCCCCATTTTCCTCGCTATCCTCTGCGCCTTCCTGTGCCCTGAAAACCGCCTCAGGACCACCAGCGATTATCCCCTGAACCATCTCTGGGTCTGTTCCAAATGTTGGTGGACATTCAGCTGCATCAAGAATACCAAGACGACCGCTTGTTCCAGCTCCAACATAAATTAATCTACCTCCCCTTTTAAATGCTTGAACGACAAGTTCAACGGCTTGAGCAATGTAAGGTATTTCCTTCTCAACAGCATATGGAACTTTCTTATCCTCATCGTTTATTATCTTTAAAATCTCAATCGTTGATTTAGAATCAATATCCATACTCGCTGGGTTTCTTTGCTCGGTTGTCAAATTTAAAAGTTCATCAAACAATTCCTTCCCTGATTTCGCCATATTAATCCCTTTTTGTTGTTAATTTCAAAAGAACAACTTTTTTATCTTCAAGCCCTACCTTTTCAAATCCTTTAAAATTCAAATCTATCACCTCAACTCCAGAAACAAGTTTAGTTTTAAGCGCATCTTCAATTTCATATTTAACATCACCGCCTTTAAAGGCGATTAAACAGCCTGAATGAAGATAATATCCTTCGGATGTATTCTCCAAGAACTTTTTTGAGAATTTTGACAAAAAATTAAAACTCCATTTAACGAGCGTTTTTAAATCAGCAACCGCTCTACAGATAACATAATCAAACCTATTTTTATACTCATCCATCTTTCCGATGTTTTCAGCTCTTCCCCAAAGTGTTTTGACATTTTCAAGCCCAAGTTCTTTCACAATGTTAGAAACAGCATCAATTTTTTTCTTCGTCCCATCCAACAAGAGAAAGTTTGCACTCTCATTTAAAATTGCCCAAGGTATTCCAGGAAGTCCTCCCCCCGTCCCAAGGTCAAGAATGTAAGCGTTTGGCTTTATAGAGATTTTAAAAAGCGGAGAAACACAATGTAATATATGTCTACCCCATACATCTTCCTCTTTGCGCGATATAAGATTAACCCTTGAATTCCATTCAATCAATAAATCAACATATCTTTTTAGAAGCTCGCCTTGCTCATTCTTAATTTTTAAACCGTTTATATCGCACACACTTACGAAATCCTCAAAATCCATTTAACAAAAAATTTTGCTTTACAAAGTGTTTCACGTGAAACACTTTTAACCCTTCAAATAAACCATCAAAACCGATATATCAGCCGGGGAAACACCTGAAATTCTTGATGCTTGCCCAATTGAGCGGGGTCTTACCCGCATCAGCTTCTCCCTCGCTTCGCTTGAAAGAGATTTGACTTTTGTATAATCAAAATCCTCCGGGATTTCAATCGCCTCATACTTTTCAAACCTCTCTATCTCTTCAAGTTGTCTTTGAATATAACCCTCATATTTTATTTCAATCTCAACCTGTCTCAAAGCGTCTTTTCGTCTTAAAAGCTTTTGCAAGGTGTTATCTGACTTAAACGCTTCAAGTTCAAAAAGTTCAGCGATATTTACCTCAGGACGTTTTACTATTTGTTCAAGTTTTTCCGGTTGCTCAATTGGTTTTGACCCAATTCTCTCAAGATATGAATTAACTTCGCTTGGTTTGACGCTTCTATTTTTGATGAAATAAAGCCCCTCTTTTATCAATTCTTCTTTTTCTATCAATCTTTGATACACATCGCTTGGTATAAGACCAAACTTATATCCATACTTCATCAAACGCCTATCTGCATTGTCTTGTCTTAACATAAGACGATATTCCGCTCTTGATGTAAACATCCTGTATGGTTCATCTGTTCCCTTATTTATCAAATCATCTATCAAAACACCAATATATGCTTCGCTTCTCTTCAAAACGAACTCACCTTCGCCCTTGATTTTCAAAGCAGCATTTATGCCTGCCATTATCCCCTGAGCAGCTGCTTCCTCATAACCCGATGTTCCATTTATCTGCCCCGCAAAATAAAGACCCTCAACAAGCTTCGTCTCAAGCGTCAATTTGAGCTGATGTGGCGGGAAAAAATCATATTCAACAGCATAACCAGGACGGAGCATTTTAACATTTTCAAGCCCTGAGATACTTTTTAATCCTTCAAGTTGGATCTCAACAGGCAAGCTCGTTGAAAAACCATTTACATACATAACATGCGTGTTTTTCCCCTCTGGTTCAAGGAAAATTTGATGTCTCTCTTTATCCCTGAATCTATAAACTTTGTCCTCTATAGACGGACAATATCTTGGACCACGACCCTTAATTAACCCCGTAAAGAGGGGTGACCTATCAAAGCCCTTCTCAAGAATTCTGTGCGTCTCTTCATTTGTATAGGTTAAATAACAAGGAATTTGATCCTTTATGATTTCCTTCGTTTGAAAGGAAAACGGCTCTGCATCAGGATCTCCTGGTTCAATTTGAACCTTTGAATAATCAACTGTCCTGGCATCAATCCTGGGTGGAGTTCCAGTTTTCAACCTTCCGCTAACAAAACCAAGCTTCTCCAAACATTCAGTTAAACCTGTTGCTGCTGGCTCACCAAATCTCCCTCCAACCCTACTTACAAGCCCTGTGTACATTTTCCCGTTTAAAAAAGTCCCAGCCGCTATTATAAGCGCCTTGCAGGCGATCTTTATATCAAGCCCTGTTCTCACACCGACAACTTTCCCATTCTCAACAAAGATTTCCGTCACCATATCTTGCATTATGTCAAGCCCTTCTTGCGCCTCAACCCTTCTTCTTGCTTCAATGGAATACTGTTCCCTGTCATTTTGAGTCCTAAGCGACCAAACAGCTGGTCCCTTTGATTTATTCAAAACTCTATACTGTATTGCTGTTGCATCAGCTATTTTACCTATTTCCCCACCAAGGGCATCAATTTCGCGAACGAGATGTCCCTTAGCTGTTCCTCCAACAGCAGGATTGCAGGACATACGACCGATTGCGGTTATATCCATCGTCATCAAAAGTGTTTTCATTCCCATTCTTGCTGAAGCAAGGGCAGCTTCAATCCCAGCATGCCCTCCACCGACGACTATCACATCGTAAATTTCATCTATTGTTGGATTTATCACCATTTTTTCAATTCACTTTGTTTTAAAATGTTTCACGTGAAACACTTTTTCACTTCCCGATGCAAAACTTTGAAAATATGTTGTTCAAAATATCATCCGTTGTAACTTCGCCTATTATCTCGCCGAGATGATTCAATCCAGCCCTTAAATCAACCGCTACAAGGTCTCCACTCATACCCTGCTCAAGTGACCTTAAAGCATAAATCAAACTTTGTTTAGCTCTCAAAAGCGCATCTCTATGTCTTACATTGGTGACGACAACGCTTGACTCTGTCCGAGTCATACCCAAAAACGATTGCTCAACCATAAGCTTTTTCAATTTCTCAAGCCCAAATCCAGTTAATGCCGAAATATAAACAACAGGAAAATCAACCATTATCTTCATATTCGGTCTCTTGCCATCAAGCAAATCAACTTTATTGAAAACAATTATACATCTTTTTGATTCATCCACGGCAAAATTTAAAACACGATGATAAATCCTCACATCTTCTTCATTTATTTCATCTGTTGAGTCAATGACAAGTAAAATCATATCCGCCTTTTTAAGCTGTTCTTCGGTTCTTCTCACGCCTTCGCGTTCAACTATATCAAATGTCTCCCTTAAACCAGCTGTATCAACGATTCTAAAAAGAACACCTTCAATGTTCAAACTCTCCTCAATTACATCTCTTGTAGTCCCAGGGATTTCGCTCACGATTGCTCTATTCTCATTTAAAAGTGCGTTCAACAAACTTGATTTACCAGCGTTGGGCTTCCCTGCGATGACAACTTTTATTCCCTCGCGATAAATCTTTCCAAATCTGAATGTCTCAATCAACTCATCTATCTCACCTATTACGTTTTTTATCTTTTCAGCAAGCTGTGCTTTGTCAACAAATTCAAGGTCTTCATCAGCGAAATCAAGCTCAAGTTCAACAAGAGAACAAAGATTTATAAGATCTTCTCTCATCTTTCTTATCTTTCTTGAAAGAGCTCCTTCAAGTTGAGAAAGCGAGCTTTGATAAGCAAGCTCCGTTGCCGACCTTATAAGGTCAGCTACCGCCTCCGCCTGTGATAGATCAATCTTCCCATTTAAGAACGCCCTCTTTGTAAACTCACCCGGTTGAGCAAGTCGTGCCCCAGCTTCAAGAACCGTCTCAAGAACTTTTCTTGTGACCAATATCCCTCCATGACAACTTATCTCAACCGTATCTTCACCAGTATAAGAATTTGGTGCCTTGAAAACAGTCGCAACAACATAATCCACAACATCACCATTTTTATCAACTATCTTACCATAGTGAGCAGTGTGCGTTTTAACATCAGCAAGCTTCCTCTTCCCAACAAAAACTCTATCGGCAACTTTTATAGCATCCTTCCCGCTTATCCTTATTACCGAAATCGCAGCTTCCCCAATCGCAGTTGAAATAGCCACAATTGTATCCTCAAGATATTTCATGATTTGTAAATTAATTTTTATGCGGAAATTCGTTTTTCAATTTAAAAAACAGAAAAAATAAAATCAAGATGAACTAATTAGTCAAAATTTGACTTTTTGGTCAAAAAGTATTATATTGAGTCAAACAAAAATAAAAACGGCTGAAAGTTGGCGAAATCAAAAAGAAGAGAAATCCTCAAGGAAAGGCATAAACAAGAAATAATTGAAGCTGCTCTGCATCTCTTCGGCACAAAGGGTTATAAAGACACAACAATGGAGGAAATAGCTGAACAAGCCCAGTTTAGCAAAGGGGCTATCTATTCTTACTTCAAAAGCAAAAAACAACTATTTAATGAAATCCTGACGAATCTTTTTGATAGGGTTCAATCGCTCGCTGATGAAGCGAAAAGATTAAGAGGAAATGCAAGAGATAGGTTGAGATTCTACGCCCTCGAACTCATCAAATTCTTCTTGATCGAAAGTAAATTCTCTTTTAATGTCATGATACAAGCGATTATGCAGATGGAATCGGATGAAAAAGAGTCAACAAGAAATTATGTCCTTCAGAGGTTATCACATATCTCAAAAATTTTAACGGACATAATCAAAGCCGACATAAAAAGTGGAAACCTCAAAAACATCGATCCAAACCTCGTCATCATGGCTTTTAACGGGATGTTAAGGGATGTTATATACGGTTGTTTGATTGATGAGGTCTCGGATGCTTCCCCCGAGAGAATAGTTGACTCAATTCTTGAAATCATATTTGATGGGATTTCAAAAAATAAAAAAGAAGCCGAAAAATGAGAAAACTAATTTTGTTAATTTTTTTACCACTTTCTTTGTTAGCCCAAAGAACAGTTCTCACGCTTGAAGACGCCATTAAAATCGCGCTTGAGAACAGCAATCAGGTTAAATTAGCACAGCTTGAAATTTTAAAGTCGGACGAAAAACTCGTTGAAGCAAGGTCTGGGTTGATTCCAAGGATAAACGCCTCTGGAAGTTATTCAAGGTATTTGAAAAAGCCAGTGCTTTTTCTTCCACCCGATTCACCTTTTGGAAGGATGACAGGTGGCGTCATTGAGATCGGATTTGATAATTCATATCTCGGTGCAATTTCTTTGCAAATGCCTGTCTTTTCCTGGAATATCTATGCTGGGATAAGGTCTGCTGCCAAAGCTAAATCCATAGCCGAACAATCATATAAAGCTATCACTTTGAAGACAGTTTCAGATGTTAAAAAAGCGTTCTACGGAGCTCTCCTCGCAAGAGAAAACTACAAGATAACAAAGATGAGAGTTGACCTTGCTGAAGATAATTTAAAGAATGTTGAGAAGATGTATCGTCAAGGGATAGCATCTGAATATGACTACATCAACGCACAAGTTCAGTATCAAAACCTTCAACCCTTACTAATTCAAGCTGAAAATAACCTTGAACTTGCGAAAAACGCTTTGAAACTTGTGCTTGGGATTGATGTCAAAGAAGAAATTGAAATTGAGGGTGAGATGAAAGTTGACAGTTTAATCGCCATTGATTATGAGAGCTCCTTAAAAGAGCTTTATGAGAACAACCCAGATTTAAAGCAAGCCGAGTTATCAGTTGAGCTCTCACGTGAAATTGTTTCACTTGAGGTTTCTGGTCATCTCCCAGCGCTATTTTTGACAGGAAATTTTCAATATCAAGCTCAAGCAAATGATTTCAACTTCAATCAATATCGTTGGATAAGAACAACATTTATCGGTTTACAAATTCAGATACCGATCTTCAATGGTTTCGGGACGCAAGCAAGAGTTGATCAGGCAAGGGCATCACTTCAACAGGCGATTGAGAGGTTAAACTTCACAAAGCAGGCACTTGAAAACGAGCTTAAAAGCACCATCTACAAAATTGAACAATCTAGGCGCAGAATTGAATCACAAAGAAAAGCTGTTGAACTTGCTGAACTTGGGTATAAAATCGCAAGAAAAAGATTTGAAAGCGGTGTCGGAACACAACTTGAAGTAAGCAACGCCGAGGTCAATCTCGCACAAGCACGTTTGAACTACCTGCAAGCAATTTATGACTATTTGATCGCAATAAGTGATTTTGAAAAATTAATCGGTAAAACAAACCATTAATGGAGGAAAAGATGAAAAAGTTAATTTTACCTATAATTTTAATTGCTGGCTTAATTTTTACTTTCGGATGCGCATCAAAGAATGAAAATTTAAACAATACAATTGATGATGAAGTCGTACCTGTTAAGATTGCAAAAGCTCAGAAAAAAACCTACGATATCATCCTTGAATATGCTGGAACGGTTGAGCCATACCAGAAAGCCAGAATAGGAGCTCAGATGTCCGGGACGATTGAGAAAATTTATGTCAATGAGGGTGATTTTGTGAAACAGGGTCAAATTCTCGTTCAAATGAACACACAACAATTGACACAGGCAAAAATTCAATTTGAACTTGCACAATCTGATTATAATCGCATGAGATCGCTTTTTGAAATCGGCTCAATCCCTGAGCAACAACTTGAAAGAGCAAAAGCAAATTATGAAAGCGCAAAAGCGTCTTATGAATTGATGCTTTCAAACACACAGATTCGCGCACCTTTTGACGGTATAGTTACGGAAAAGCTTATGAACGAAGGAGAGGTTTTCACCCTTATGCCTGGGGCAGGCGGTGGACCTGGGATAGTTACTTTAATGAGAATTGACATTGTCAAAATAAAATTAAGCATCGCTGAAAAGGACTTCCCACTGATAAAGTTAAACCAGCCAGCTGAGGTACAAGTTGATGCTTATCCAGATAAGGTCTTTCTCGGTAAAGTCGTTCAGAAAAATCCTGCACTTAGTTCAATCACCAGAACATTTACCGCCGAGGTTGAAGTCCCAAACCCAGGATTTTTGTTAAGACCTGGGATGTTCGCCAGAGTTAAAATAAAAGTTGGTCAAGGTCAGGGGGTGATAATACCAGAGTCCGCTGTTGTTCCATTGCCAGGGTCAAATGTGAATTATGTTTTTGTTTTAAAAAGCGATACGGCAAGGAGAAGAAATATAACGATTGGGCGAAAGTTTGACGGTGAGATTGAAGTTTTAAGCGGTGTAAATGAAGATGATATTGTCGTCATAACTGGTCAGACAAAGTTAGCCGATGGAATGAAAGTAAAAATTATTGAATAAAAAAAGGAGGTTTTAAAAGATGAGTTTATCAAAACTTTCCGTAAGCAGACCTGTGACAACTTTAATGTTTTATCTTGCCTTGGCTGTCATCGGGGCATTTGCATTTTTGCGCCTTGCGGTTGATTTGCTCCCAAAACTTGAGCCACCAGCTATAAGCGTTGTGACAATCTATCCTGGAGCCTCAGCAGAAGATGTCGAGCAAAAAGTCACAAAATTAATTGAGGAACAAGTAAGCACTATAAACAATGTCTCAAAGGTAACATCAAGCTCAAAGGATAACATCTCAATCATAACTGTTACATTTAATTGGGGAACAGATATAGCAGAGGCGACAAATGACATTCGCGATGCAATTGACAGAGTTAAACGAAGATTACCAGATGACGCTGAAGAACCATCAATTTTTAAGTTTAGCACATCAACTTTACCTGTTATGATGATAGGTATCAATTCGTCTGAAAGTTTTCCAGGAATAAATAAAATTATTGAGGATAAAATTGCCCAACCGTTAAGACAAGTACCGGGAGTGGGTGCTGTTTTTGCCATAGGAGGTCCTCAAAGGGAAATCTTGATAAAAGTTGACCCCAAAAAGCTTGAGGCATACAATTTAACAATCCCTCAAATAGCACAAGTTCTTCAAAGTGAAAATCTTGGGCTACCTGCCGGGATTATAAAAGTTGGGATGAAAGAATATAATGTTCGTGTGCCGGGTGAATTCAGGTCAATTGATGAAATCAAATCAACTGTGATCGGGAATTTTCAAGGGGCTCTTGTTTATTTGAGAGATGTTGCAGATGTGGTTGACACCATTAAGGAACAAACAATAGATGTAAAAATTAATAATATCCCAGGAGTTTTACTTTTCATTCAGAAACAGGCAACGGCAAACACCATTGAAGTTGTTGATGCCGTTAAAAAAGCACTGCCACGAATTCAACGCACCCTTCCGAAAGATGTGGTTTTGAACATAGCATTTGATTCATCAGAATTCATCAAAAACTCAATTAGAAATCTAAGTCGGGCAGTCATATATGGTGCCGTGTTTGTAATTCTTATAGTTATGCTGTTTTTAAGGAAAATTAGAGCAAGTTTGATAATAATCCTCACAATTCCATTTTCTTTGATAGTCGCTTTCATAGTTTTGTATTTGATCGGCGGTACAATTAACCTTATCTCACTTTCTTCCCTTGCTATTGCCGTCGGAATAGTTGTTGATAACGCAATTGTCGTCCTTGAAAACATAACAAGACATATTGAAAGAGGAGAAAATCCAAAAACCGCCTCTGTGATCGCATCAAATGAAATTGGTCTTGCGATTACAGCATCATCGTTTACGAATATAGCGGTATTTTTACCGCTTGCGTTTCTCACTGGTATTGCTGGTTTTCTTTTCAAAGAACTTGGCTACCTTGTCACAGTTATGGTTCTAACCTCACTTATCGCCTCCCTTACATTAACTCCTATGCTTGCTTCAAGATGGCTGAAACCTCAAGAGAGAATAAGAAACCGATTTTTGGCAAACCTTTTTGAGAGGAGCGAGAAATTATTTAAAACGATTGAAAACTTCTATGGGGGGCTAATATCTTGGGCATTAAAACATAGAAGAATTATAATTTTAACTGCAATTTTGCTTTTTGTCCTTTCCTTCGTTGGCTTTAGATTTGTTGGTTTTGAATTCTTTCCCGCAAGTGATACAGGACAGATTCAGGTTGTAGCTCAACTACCAGTTGGAACAAGAATTGAAGAAACGATAAAAGTTGGAGAAGAAATTCAGAGGATAGTTCTTGAGGAAATTCCAGCGAAATGGCGTAAATATGTTTTTATGCGTGCTGGCACGACCGAACAAGGATTCGCAACTATTACGGGACAAGTTGAGGGAAACAATGTTGTAACGGTTGGAGCTCGGCTTGTTCCGTTCAAAGAGAGAGGTGTTTCAGCTCAAGAACTTGGAGCGAGGATAAGAGAAAGAGTGAAGTTCATTCCAGGGATTGAAAAGTTTGAAATTTCGCGTGGCTCGGACTTTCAGGCGCTTTTGTTTGGCGGTGGCAAACCACTCACAGTTGAAGTCGTCGGATACGACTTGAATTTAACTTCAAAAGTCGCCGAACAAATAAAGTTTGAACTTGAAAAAATCCCGGGGGCAAAAGATGTTCAAATAGGAAGAAGTGGACTTGCACCAGAAATTAGAATTGAAGTTGATAAACAAAAAAGCGCAGCTCTTGGACTTAACACCGCTATCATAGCTTCAACGATAAGAGCAAACATCTACGGACTTAAAGCAACATCATATAAAGAGCTTGGGGATGAATACGACATCACAATTCAACCCGGCTCAGACATAAGAAACAGCATCTCATACCTAAGCAACATACCCATAAAAACTTTCTCTGGGAACATTGTTAAGGTTAAAGATGTCGCAAGAATTTACGATACATTTTCACCGATTGAAATTCAAAGACGCGATAGACAAAGAATTATCCCTGTTGGGGCAAATGTTGAGGGTCGCGCCCTTGGCGATGTCGTAAATGACCTACAAAAAAGAATTCAAAAAATGGATATACCTCCTGGTGTTGAAATAAGATTTGCAGGTCAAGTAGAAGAACAAGCAAAAGCTTTCTCAGACCTTTTCCAAGTTTTAATACTTGGAGTTATTCTGACTTATATGATAATGGCATCTCAATTTGAATCGCTACTTCATCCATTTGTCATAATGTTTTCCGTTCCATTTGCTTTCACTGGAGTTGTACTCGGACTTTTGATTTTCGGCGTTCCATTTGGATTGACAGCATTTATGGGTCTTATAATGCTCGTTGGTATAGTCGTTAACAATGCAATAGTATTAGTTGATTACACAAATCTTTTGAGAGCTCGCGGATACGGTTTGTTTGATGCTATCGTCAATGCAGGTAGAGCTCGTTTGCGTCCGGTTTTGATGACAACTTTCACAACGATACTTGGAACACTTCCACTTGCGCTTTTCAGAGGCGAGGGCTCGGAACTCTGGCGCCCACTCGGGATAGTTATGCTTGGCGGTTTAACCGTCTCAACTCTTATAACTCTAGTCCTCGTCCCAACGATTTACTCAATTTTTGAAAGAAAAAGCTTGGAGGTTAAATGAAGTTAATTTTGCTCGTTCTAAATCAAGCCCTTGAAGACGAAGTTTTGAAAATTTTTGAAGATTCAGATATTCGCGGTTACACCAAGATCACTGATGTCTATGGTCAGGGCTCAAATAAAGGAGAACCACATCTTGGAACTCATGTATGGCCAGAAATTAACACTTTAATCTTTACTGTTGTTCCAGATGAAAAAGTAGAAATGCTCATTGAAGCGATTGAGGTTCTCAATTCAAGGTTTGAAGAGGAAGGATTACACGCATTCGTTTTAAATGTAGAAAAGATGATTTAAAAAAATAGGCGGGCTTTCACGCCCGCCTTTTAAATTAACCCGCTATGAACTCCCCACCATCAACACCGATTATGTTCCCTGTCACCCATTGCATATCATCATGGCTCAAATGAACTATTGCCTTCGCAACATCCTCAGGTGTGGTTAATCTCCCAGAGGGATTCCTCTTCAAGGAATACTCAATCATCTGCTCATTTCCTGGAATTTTCCTCAAAGCTGGAGTATCTGTGACGCCAGCCCTTATGCCATTTACGGTTATTCCATACTTTGCAAGCTCAAACGCAAGCTGTCTTATATGTGATTCAAGAGCAGCTTTTGCTGCTGAAACCGGTCCATAATAAGCCCAAACCCTTGTTGAACCCTCGCTTGTCATTGCAAAAATTCTCGTCCCCTTCCCTATCAATTTCCTATGAAATAAATCTTGAACCCAATAGACCAAACTATGCGCCATAACATCAAGCGTCATCTCCATTTGCTTAGGCGTTACCTGATCATCGGGATTTTCAGCGATATAAGGTCTTAAAGTCCCAAAAGCAAGTGAATGAAGAACAACTTTTATCATTGATGGCTCATTCTGAAATTTTCTCTCAATCACATCAAGAACCTCTTTCCTTTTCTCGTGATCAGCTGCATTGACATTGAAAAATTCAACTTCAACACCATTTGATTTAATTTGTTCAATAACTCTCTCAACATTTGGCATAGTAGCTGCTCTGTCAAGATGAACACCAAAGATATTATAACCATTTCTTGACAGCTCAATCGCTGTAGCTGCACCAAATCCGCTTGATGAACCGAGAATTAAAGCCCATTTCTTGATATCTTGAGCCAATTTTATTCCTCTCCTTTGTTTTTTAAAAGATAAAATCGTTCAAAAATTTTCAAACTCTTAACCTATTTTTAAAAACAGCCACTCCAGCAAAAACAGCATCCTCACCAAGTTCTTCCTCAATGCGAAGCAGTTGATTGTACTTAGCAATTCTATCTGTCCTTGAAGCTGATCCAGTTTTTATTTGACCAGCATTCGTTCCAACGACGAGATCAGCTATTGTCGTATCTTCTGTTTCTCCAGACCTATGACTTATCACTGCAGTGTAACCATTTCGCTTTGCAAGTTCAATACAGTCAAGCGTCTCAGTTAAAGTTCCAATTTGGTTCAACTTTATCAATATTGAATTAGCGATCCCCTTTTCAATTCCTTTTGAAAATATCTCAATGTTCGTGACAAAGATATCATCACCAACAAGTTGAATCTTTTCACCAAGGGATTCGGTTAACATTTTCCATCCCTCCCAATCGTGTTCAGACATACCATCTTCAATTGATACAATTGGATATTGTCTCACAAGTTCCTCATAAAACTTTACCATTTGCTCAGAAGTTTTCTCGCTTTTGTCCGACTTAAAGAAAATATATTTCCCGTTTTTATAAAATTCGCTCGCTGCACAGTCAAGCGCAAGAAAAATATCTACTCCCGATTTATATCCCGATTTCTCAATCGCTTCAAGTATAACCTCAATCGCTTCAACATTTGATTTCAAATTTGGTGCGAAACCGCCTTCGTCTCCAACAGCAGTGTTATATCCCTTTGATTTCAATACAGATTTAAGTGAATGAAAAACCTCAACTCCCATTCTCAAAGCCTCAGAAAAGGACGGCGCATTTACAGGAACTATCATGAACTCCTGTATATCAACATTGTTATCTGCGTGCTTTCCACCATTCAATATGTTCATCAAAGGAACTGGCAAAACCTTTGCATTTACCCCACCTATATATCTGTAAAGTGGTAAGCCGAGATGATTTGCTGCAGCTTTTGCAACAGCAAGCGACACGCCAAGAATGGCATTTGCTCCAAGTCGTGATTTATTCGCCGTCCCATCAAGTTGAATTAAAAACCTATCAATCCCAACTTGATCAAGTGCATCCCATCCCTCTAATTCATCTGCAATTATGTTATTGACATTTTCAACCGCCTTTAAAACCCCTTTTCCAAAATATCTCTTCTCGTCATTATCTCTGAGCTCAAGCGCCTCGTTTTCCCCAGTTGATGCACCGCTTGGAACAGCTGCCCTGCCAATAGCTCCGGATTCCAGGTAAACATCAACCTCAATCGTTGGATTTCCTCTTGAATCAAGAATTTCACGTGCTTTAATCTCAACTATTGTCGTTTCCATTGTTTTATCCTTTTTTTGATGAAAATTATCAACAAAAACAAACAAAATCAACATCTAAATTTCACATCTCTCCAAACTCTAAAAACATCATCTGGCGGGTCATTGCGCCAAATCATAAAAATTGAACCAACTTCAAACTTCAATGGAACCCACATCTGTTGCAATTCAACCACCAACTTTTTAAGCTCTTCCCTACCCCTGACTTGCCCAACGCTCAAATGTGGAGTAAATCCGCCCTTGAATTTTCTAACATCATCACAATCCGGAACAACGCTTTGCAATCTTTCCTGCAGATTCACGATCTCATCTACCGGTTGAGGTTCAAGCCATATTGTATAACTTTCACCACGATGTTGAAAGTAATTAAACTTTGAAAGCGTAACATAAAACGGCTCAACTTCTCTGCAAACCTCAATAAATTTTTTATAGAGAAATTCAAACTCATCAATCGGTCTAAAAGGATAAATCATCGTTATATGAGGCATCCACCTTCTGAATTGTCTGTCATATTTCTCTCTTATTCTCTGTATCGGTTGCCACAGTTCTGCAGGTGGAATTATCACAACAGCTGTTTTGTGTGTTTTCCTCGCCATTAATTGCAAAAACTCGGTTAGTTTTTTATTTTATTTGAAAAATAAAGTCACCGTCAGCATGAAATTCGTCGCCGATATCATGCTCGGCAAACTCGCACGATGGCTACGACTCCTCGGCTATGATACGATTTACGATCCTAAATTACCTTTGAAAGAGCTCGTCAAAATCGCAAAGACAGAAGATAGAATCTTTCTCACGAGAAGCAAAAGAATAATTGAGGAAAATGATATCAAAAATTTTTACATCGTCAAGTCAGAAAAATTTAAAGAACAATTGAACGAGATCATAAAAAATTTAAACCTTGACACACAGACAAATTTATTCTCAAGATGTTCAATTTGCAACACAGAGATAGTTGAAGTTGATAAGTCAAGCGTCATTGATTTGATCCCAGAGGAGACCGCTAAATCCTTTGATGAGTTTTACAAATGCCCGAACTGTGGGAAAATTTACTGGAGCGGTTCACATACAGCAAGAATTTTAAAAATTTTAAGTGACCTGAAAAAATGAGCCAAACAGAAATGAAAACATGGCGCATAATTGACATAATAAACTGGGGGACGCAGTATTTTAAATCAAAGGGGATTGACGAAGCAAGATTAACGATTGAACTTATGCTTTGCCATATCTTGAATTGCAGAAGGGTTGACCTTTATGTTGACTTTGAAAGACCACTCTCAAAAAGTGAAATTGAAACCTTAAAGGAGATGATTAAAAGAAGATTAAAAAAAGAACCACTTCAATATATACTTGGCGAAACTGAGTTCATGGGCATTAAGTTTAAAGTCACACCAGATGTTTTAATTCCAAGACCTGAAACTGAAATTCTCGTTGAGAAAGCAATTGAGACGATAAATAAAAATTTTACCACTTCCGAGGTTGTTAAGGTTCTTGACATTGGCACTGGAAGCGGGAACATAGCCATAAGCATCGCAAAATTTCTCGGGGATAAGGTTTTCGTAACAGGAATTGATTTATCCGAAAAAGCAATTGAAGTCGCCAGAGAAAATTCCATATCAAACGATGTCAAAAACATAAACTTCCTCATTGCTGATATATTTGACGATAATCTTTTTGATCGCCTTGGGGGGAAGTTCAACATCGCGGTTTCCAATCCTCCTTACATTCCCGGTGATGAACTTGATAAACTTCAGGAAGAGGTGAAAAATTTTGAGCCGTTAATAGCTCTTACAGATGGAAATGATGGTCTCAAGTTTTACAGGAGGATTGCTGACATAGGTAGAGATATAATTTACGATGGTGGACATATCATAGTTGAAATGTCCTATGGTCAATCCGAAAAAGTCATTGATATTTTTAAATCAAGAGGATATGAGAAAATAGAAATTTTCAAAGATTATCTCGGTATAGAAAGAGTTGCAAAAATAAAAGTCAATCTGAAATGAGAGCTGTAGTGCAAAGGGTTAATCGCAGTAGCGTTTTAATTGACGGTAAAATTCACAGCCAAATAGGAAAGGGAATTTTGATTCTCCTTGGCGTAAAAAACGACGACACTGAAGAGGACGCAAAATATCTCGCAAACAAATGTGCAAATTTGAGAATTTTTGACGATGAGAACAGACGGATGAATTTTTCTGTAAAGGACATAAACGGTGAAGCCCTTGTCGTTTCTCAATTCACACTATATGGTGACACAAGATACGGCAATAGACCTGATTTCACACAAGCATCAAAACCAGAACAAGCGGAGACACTTTACAACAAATTTGTTGATTATTTAAAGCAATTAATCGGTGAAGAAAAAGTAAAAACTGGTGTCTTTAGAGCTATGATGGTGGTTGAAATCACAAACGATGGACCAGTTACTCTCATCGTTGAAAGCAAGGAAAAGGTTCAAAAGTAAAATTGAACTTTTAAAAAAAGAGAAGATGAATAATACCAATACTCAGAACCTTTTGTGCCATAAAAGTATATAAAGCCAAGCATCGACTCTGAGTTATCACTTGTCAACAATGTTGCGTTCAGGTTGATAAAGCCACTTCCATCGTTTAAATTTTGATTAAATGAGCTTGAAATTGTGAGAACTGGATTAACATTGTAGATGATACTCATAAACAAATAATTTCGGCTCAAGTTGAGCACCTCGCGGTTCATCAATAGTTGTATCTCATATTCATTTTTATCACTCTTCCCCTCGCCGTTAAAATGATATTCAAAAAGAGCATATAAATTTCTCGTGAATTGATTATCAAATCCCATACTCAATTTAAAAAAATTTGAACCCGTTCCATTCTTTTTAGCAAACATAGCCCCCTCACCTCTCACACCAGCATTAAATATGCTACCGACAAAATCAAAACCAACGATAATTTTCCTATCAAAATATCCAGAAACGCTAGATATATCAAAACCTTTATAATTCACCTTCAAACGCAAGCCAAAGTTACCTTCTTTTAATTTGTTCGTTGGGTTATAGATGAAGTTGAGATCACTTAAACTCCCGAGATAAAATTTTAATGATACAACATCAACGCCGTCTTTCTCAAATTTTGCAAAATTTGAAGGACTTACTGGATTAAATAAATCCGTTGGATTCCAAACGCGTCCGGTTCCCCAAGAAATTCTTTGTCTGCCAATAGCTATATTTCCAATTTCAAAATCCTTTCTTATGTATAATCTATCAATGAAATGATACACATTGTAATTTGTTCCCCTTTTTAACCACCATTTTAACTTCAATATCTGTCTTTTCGGCGTTGGATCGTATTGATTAAAAAATGTGCTTGACGAAAAGTAAAGAGCTGAAATTTCATATTCCATGTAAATTTTCGTATCCAAACCGAGATCAAACTCCGGGCGTAGGCGCACTCGGCTAATATCCACAAACAAATTTTCCCCCACACCAAATAACTTTGTGAAATCTTCCTTTAAAGATTGATAGATGAAAAAATTGGCTAAATAACCAGAAAAATTAAAGCCCTGTGAAAAAAGCATTTGAGAGCAAAAAAGAAAGACAACAAGTTTAAATTTTCTTCTCATCATATTCAATTATTCCATCCTTTAACTTGATCAACCTGCCCGCTTGTTGGATAACATTCGGATCGTGTGAGCAAATGATGAAAGTCGTCCCCATTTCTTGATTTAAATTTCGCATCATTTCAATCAAATTTGCCCCAGTTTTTGAGTCAAGATGAGCAGTTGGTTCATCAGCAAGAACAATTGCTGGGTTAGTTACCATTGCTCTCGCAACCGCAACCCTTTGCTGTTGCCCTCCGCTCATTTCATTTGGTTTTTTATATGCCAGTTCATCAATGCCAAGTATTTTTAAAATTTCCATAACCCTCTCTCGACGTTCCTTTTCCGGAACCCCAAGAAGTACAAGCGGTAGCTCAACATTTTCAAAAGCAGTTAAAACAGGGATTAAATTGTATGTCTGAAAAACAAAGCCAATTCTTTTCAACCTGAACTCAGCAAGCTTACCTCTTTTCATCTGCGTTATATCTTGTCCTTCAAGATAAATCTTCCCATTTGTTGGAACATCAAGTCCTCCTATAAGATTCAAAAGTGTTGTCTTACCAGAACCCGAAGGGCCTGCGATTACGACAAATTCACCTGATTGAACTTCAAGGGAAACTCCCTTCAAAGCAACAATCGGAATTTTATTCTCCATATACACCTTCGTTAAATTCTCGGTTTTTATCACTTGCATACCATATCTCAAATATATTTTAGCGCATCAATTGGCTTTAATCTTAACGACTTAATCCCCGGATAAATTGAGGCAATAAATGAAATAAACGGCATCGTAAATAACAAAAGGAAAAGGGTAAACGGAGTCAAAACCGGATAAATAATCCTCCCAGAACCAAAAAGCGCCAAACTTTCTGAAAAAACACCAAGATTGATACCAGATCTTGACAAGGGCACATACAAAATAAAACCGAAAAGTAAACCAATTAAAGTACCAAGTGAACCGATCAGCAATGACTCAAGCACAATCAATGAAAAAATTTTACTATCTTTCATACCCAATGCTTTCAAAACCCCAAATTCCTTAACCCTTTCAAAAATTGACATCAACATGATGTTTATCACGCCGAACATAACCGCCACACCTATGATCAGATAATAAATCCATATAAATTCCATATACATATCAATCATAATCCTAATGAATGGCCCTATCTCAAAATAAGTCAAAATTTCATACTCATCTCCGAGAGCTTTGCTTAACTCCTCTTTAAAAGAATTGACCAACTCAGCTTTATAAAGTAAAATGGCAAACTCGCTTACACTATCACCGAGGTTGAATAAGTTTTGAGCGTCTTTCAGCGTGATGTAAATATAAACCTTGTCAAAATTTACACTTGGTGACTGATAAATCCCAACAACTCTAAAAACATTTGAAATTAAATTGCCATTTAAGTCAGATACCATCAAAACAGCTCTATCCCCAATTTTTAAATTAAGTTTTTCAGCTAGCTTCAACCCTATCAAAATCTCACCATCACTGCTTATGTATCTACCTTGAACTATTGATTTAGAAATCATAGTAAAATCTTTTTCCACCCAAGGTTCAACCCCAACAATTAAAACTCCAGATGAGCTATATGCGCTGTTTATCAACCCATAGCTTATTACCCTTTTGCTGTAAATTTTTATCTGGCTATAACTACTTAAAACCGAATCAACTTTTAAGTAATCTTTGATGTGTTTTTCTATCGCTTTATCTTCGCTGAACCCCTTTCTGTGAATTTGAATGTGTGAGATATGATAATTTATCTGATTATCAACCATTTGCTTCAACATCCCAACAGAGAGGGTATCAACAAGCAAAAGGGCGACAACGCCAACGACAACTGAAGTTAAAACGACCAAGGTTCTTCTTTTATTTCGCCATATGTTTCGCCAAGCAAGTTTCAGAAGCATTTATGTAAATCTTATGCCTTTTAAAGGTTCAAGCTTATATAACTTGTAAAGTGGGAATAAAGAGAAAACGATTGAAATAAATAACATACTCAATGTTGTGTTTATAAAAATTCTCGGTTTCAACGAGGATGTAAATTTTGGCTCAAAGCCAAACTCCTCATAGACAGCGATGTATTTTCCCCCAAGGTTTATAGGATTTTTAACTAAATAATAATTGAACAAAAATCCAAGAAAATTCCCAAACAAAATCCCAATCAACGCAATAAAAATTACCTCAAAAAGGACAATCAAAACAAGATCTTTATTTTTAAAGCCGATCGCAAGGCAAATGCCAAATTCATTTGAACGCTCCAAAACAGACATTGATACGGTGTTAAATATTCCAAAAGCGACAATTACAATTAGAAAAAAAAGAAATAAAATACCAGTGGCGTTATCAAAATCAATTGACTGTTTAAACTCGGGCATGGTTTCCTCCCAACTTAAAACAGCTAAACCATAATCCTTCAATTCCTGCGAAAGGGAAGCTTTAACACTTGGTATTTTATCAATGCTTGAAAGTAGAATGAGAATGTTTGTAACTCTATTTTCACACGATAGAAATTCTTGTGCATCTTTCAAATTCATAAATATCACGGTATTATCAAGCTCGGTGTAACCAAGCTTTATTCTCCCGACAACTTTAAATTTCATATCCCACAGCGCCCCATCAAATCCCTGTCCAAGCAAAATAATTTTATCGCCTATTGAAATTTGAAGATTTTTAAAAAGTTTATCTCCAATAACTATCTCACCCATTGAGTCGGGATTTAAAAATCTCCCTTCTTTGATCCTCCTATGGAATTCGGAAAACTTTAACTCGCTACTTGGATCCACCCCATAAATCACACCACCATATGACTTCCCTCCAGAACTTATTAAGACCTCGGCATATAGCCGTGGAGCATAGGCGATAATATCGGAATTTGAAGTCAAAATCTCCTTCAATTTATCAGAATAGATAAAACTTTTTCGCAAAGATGGATTCTCAAGATAACCCTCTTTTTGTATCTGAATTAAACCAGCATAACTTCCCGATATCGCTTTGATATAGTAATCATAAGTCCCAAGCTGGATACCCCGCATAAGAACCGTTAGAAACACTGCAAAAGCAATCGCTAAAAATGTAATTATCCACCTTCTCTTGTTTCTCCAGACATTTCTCCAAGCAAGTTTAAGGAAAAGTTTCATATAAATTGTGCGGTTACCTTTTCTCAAGCTCTTTGAGTGAGAAAATTCTATCATTTATCTTGATGTCAAATTTTATATCTATCAACCTCACCTCGGTTTTTCTCCCCTTTTCAATGTTGTTATACATGACCCACCTTGTTGGAAGTTTTCTTTCGTGAAGTACTTTGATATCATAAAATTCCATATATCTGACAAGGTTTCCCCTTTCATCATAATAATCAATTCTTGCTGGCAAGTAATCTTCTTTCCTGACCCAGTAAATTATCTTCGCCCAAGCGACAGGTGTCTCAGGCTTTGGAATAAGTTCTATTTTCCAAGTTAGAGCAGCGTTAATCGTGTCGCTGGAAGATAAAATTCTCATATCATAATCCCGCTCAAGATTTGTCTCGCGAACAAGGTCATCGTAAGTAAAATCGGAGCCATTCCAAGATTGAAGCATCATTGATGGTGGGATTTTGATCAAACTTTCGGTATTGCGTAGATACATCCACAACTCATTTTTGATCTTCAAAGTTTTATTACCCGCTTCCTTTTTCGGATATTTTATCTCAATCAGCGCTTTTTCATTTCCAACCCACCACCCTTCCATTCTTATCGTGCGAGTAAACTCCTGAGTTGACACGACCATTTCAATCACACCATAAGAGGTTTTACCCTTTATCTTCTCTTCTGAGCGCCTTATTATCTCATATGGGGTTTGCGCATAGAGGCAATTAATCAAAATTAAAACTGAAATAAGCACTTGCATCTTTAAGAAAGCTATCCTTTAATGGCTTCAAATTTAAAAATTGAACCTATATCAATCTTCATCTCCTCGCAGATCCTTTGAAGTGACTCAATCTCATCTTCAAAAAGTTCCCTCAACAACTCAACCACCGCCTTGCTTTCTTCACCGCTCCTGCAAGTCGTCCAAATATAGCGACCCTTAAAATCAAGCTCAATTCTTGTAAATCCCTCGCCGAGCTTTTGAGTCCTCAATTCAAGATAGCCAAATTTTTTCCTTTCCATATCATAACTGATTTTTATTTTTAGATTTGGATGCTTTTAAATAGAGTTCCCCGTAAAGATAATAGACAACAACATTTGCCCAAAAGGCAGTGAAAACTATGCCTATGAGAAAAATCACAAATCCAAGGGAGGCGAGAAGCGAAAGAAAAACACTTAGAAGTAAAACAATTACAGCGTCGCCGAAATTGTTACGAAACATTTCCAAAATTTCGGAGAAAGCAAAAGCATCGTTCAGCGATTCATTTTCAGCATACCTCCCAATGATAAATGGCAAAGCTAAATCAAACAAAATAAAATAAATGAACGCCGAAATAAGAAAAAGCCAATAAATGTCACCGGAGTTCAACATCGCCACTATCTCCCTATTCTTAAATCCATTAAAGTCCGCTTCGAAAAATGACGACAAAACTAAAAGAAGAATTGGTGGGATCAAATAGACTAAAATAACTACCAGAATCTTAAACCCGTTTGAAATTTTATGACCGATGTTGTCCCAATCTGGTAAAAGTTGTTCTTCACCTTTTATCACACGCCTTGTCACCTCAACTAAATATCCATAATAAATTAACAGCGGGATTATCAAGAAAGAGAATAAAATCATCAAACCGCCGACGACAATTTTAGCAAGCCAATTTTTCTCTTGAAAAACAAATTTAAAACCCCTCTCAATATTCATTGCTCCCTCCTTTTTGTTTTGCTATGTCAATTATCCTCCCTTCAATTTTTGAATTTATAATTCTTTGCCTTTTCACCGCCTCAATAAATACGTCTCTATCAACTGCCCCCAAATTCTCAACTTTGACGCTATTTTGCGGGATTCCGAAAAGTTCGTATAAATGATCTGCAACCCAATTGTTCGTTACGATTGAATATCTCTTATTTTCATCAAGGGGTTTCCCACCAACTTCAATTGAAATCACTCTCTCGCCGATATTCTTTCTTGAGTCAAAGACATATTTTATACCAGAAACTTGCATCAATTCAACCTTCCCAGAAGCTTGCCATTCAATCATACTTTTAAGCGTTTTACCGTCAACTTCAAACACAACAAAAGTATTTCCAAATGGGTTTATTTCCCATATATCACGGACTTTTATCTCACCTTTTGGCAGGTCCTTCCTCAACCCACCCGAATTTTGAAAAGCAATATCCGTCTTCGCAAATTCCCTCATGACATCAGCTTCCCAATTCCCAAGATTGCTTTCGCCGTAGAAGTTTCTCTTCCAATCAACTTCAAGATAGCCGATAACCTCACCAAATTCTTTATCAACAATTTTTTCAAGTTCCTCAACTTTTTTTAACGCAATTGGATCTGGCTCAATGACGCCATTTATTACACGAATTAACTTGCCATTATATGAATAAACCGAGTCACCATCAAGATCAATTTCAAGTTCAAGATATCCAAGATATTCACCTCTTGAGCCTGCTTGACAAATTATAGTTTTGTTGACATACTTCGGCTCAAATAAAGCAGTGTGACTATGCCCTCCAATTATAACGCCAATTTCAGGAAATTTAACCGCAATGATAGAATCGCCCTGAACCCCTATATGAGTTAGAGCTATAATTAAATCAACCTTTTCACTTTTCAATTTGCTGATATATTGCCTTAAAACTTTCTCAATGTCAAGAAGTTCAAGGTCCTTCAAGTTTTCTCTTAATGAAAGTTTAAAAAGTTCTGGAGTTATTAAGCCAATTATTCCAACTTTTGCCCTTCCTATTTTTTTGACTACATATGGCTTAACAAATAATTTTCCCTTTCGTTTATCCCAAAGATTTGCGCTTAAAACATTAAATTTGGCGATTTTTAAATTTTCCTCAAGTGATTCTCTTCCATAGTCAAACTCGTGATTCCCAAGCGTCATCGCATCCGGATTTATGATGTTCATCAATTCAATTTGTGATCTCCCCTTCGTTAATGATGAAACGGGCGTCCCTTGAAAATCATCTCCAGCGTTTAAAACGAGGACATTTTTTTGCTCTTTTCTAAATTTGTTTATCAACCCCAAAAGATTGGCTGTTCCTCCAACATAGCAAGGCGTATCGGCACAGATTGAACGCATCGGGTTATTTTGAGAGTGGAAATCGTTCCAATGAAGAATTAAAATTTTTTCAATGTTCTGAGAAAACAGAAACTCGTATAGGACAAGAACAAGGAAAAATAACAGTGAGGCTCTCCGTTTCATATCACAACACCTTCTTGTTTTCCGTTGCGTTAATATACAAAATGTTACCTTGATTATCAAGGAACGTTTTATTAACTTTTATCAGACCGATTAAAAAATTTTTCAACTGGAATGCGATACCTCACTTGGTTTCTGATTGGTTATTCGCTTGGTTCAATCCCAACCGCTTATATTTTCGTAAAGGTTTTCAATGGTATTGATATACGCAAAGCCGGAAGTGGAAATGTCGGTGCTCTTAATGCTTATGAAGTGTCTGGTTCTGTGTTGGTTGGTCTTTCGGTTCTTTTAATTGATATAATGAAGGGATATTTCGCTTTTAAGTTTAGCGAAAATTTATCCGATGGTGATGCGGTTGCCTGTCTGATAGCGGGAGCATCTGCTGTTTTAGGACATAATTTTTCAATTTGGATAAATTTTTACGGCGGTAGAGGTCTTGCAACCTCGCTCGGCGTCTTTTTAGCACTGAACCCGATATTAATCTTCATTTGGTGTCTCTTGTGGTTTATCGCATTTTTGAAGTTTAAATTGATCCATGCTGGAAACATATTGGCGACCGTTTCAACTCCGATAGCGATTTTACCATTTTTAAAATTTCTCAACTCATTTAGTTTCACAAAAATTGAAGACGTAAAATTCCTTGCGTTCATCTTAGTGATATCTTTGCTTATCTTTATTAAACACCTTAAACCGCTCTTTCAATTGATGCATCTGACAAAGGAAGGAAGCTATTTAAAAAATAAAAAACTTGAGTGATAGAGATGAATTCAGCGGTTAAAAAGCGAAAGGTAAGTGTGATGTTTCTTTTGTCATTTTTTATCGTTCTGCTTGTTGGAATTTTAACCGGATATTCCCTTAATCCGTTAGTGGCGAAATTTTTAAACGAAGGTTTAAATGCGAGAGTTGAAAACACAAGCGACAAATTTTACTTAGAGGCGAAGCATGACGAGAACTCGCACTATGATGTTTCGCAGGAGCTTTACGACATAAGACACAACGCCATAACAAAAGCAGTTGCGAAAGCAAGTTCCGGTGTTGTTGGGATAAATGTCACTGCAATTGAAGAATACACGGATCCATTCTTCAAATTTTTTGAAGACGACCCCTTTTTTAGATATTTCTTCGGGGATAGATTTAAATATCGCGTTCCTGTAAGAAGTTTGGGTTCTGGATTTATAATCTCCCCCGATGGTTACATTGTTACGAACGATCATGTGATTGGAAATGCAAGGGAAATAATCGTAACTCTATCAACCGGTGAAAAATATAAGGCAAAAGTCGTTGGGAAGGATTATGTCTCTGACATAGCTGTTTTAAAAATAGAGGCGGGTAAAAAACTTCCATATCTTGTTCTTGGTAACTCTGATGATATCATAATTGGTGAGTGGGTGATTGCGATGGGGAATCCATTTGGATTATTTGAGCTTGGGAATCAGCCAACGGTAACGGTTGGAGTAATAAGCGCAGTGAAAATGAACCTTCATTCGGTTGGTGGACGGATTTACAGGGATATGATCCAAACGGACGCTGCAATAAACAGCGGTAATAGTGGCGGTCCACTTTTAAACGCATTGGGTGAGGTCATTGGAATTAACACTGTCATTTACACCCCAAATCAAGGGAATGTTGGGGTTGGTTTCGCTATACCGATCAACAGGGCAAAAGCGATAATTAACGAGTTAATAAAAAAAGGTAAGATTGATAGAAACTTCAAAATAGGGATGAGAGTTCAAACGCTTGATGAGAACCTTGCGAGATATTTTAAGCTTCCCAAAGTTGAAGGCGTAATAGTTACAGATGTGGTTTCAGGAAGTCCAGCACAAAAGGCGGGATTTAAAGAAGGGGACTTAATTGTTGAAGTTAACAATGAGCCGATAAAAGATGACCAAACACTCATTGAGATAATCCAAATGGCAAAAGTTGGCGATGTTTTAAACTTTAAGGTGTTAAGGGACGGAAGAGAAATTTTCATAAAAATGAAACTTGAAAAATCATAACTTCTTCAGATATGATCCCGAGATACACAAGAGAAGAGATGGGAAGAATTTGGTCGGACGAAAACAAGTTTAACATTTGGCTTCAAATTGAGATTTTTGCCCTTGAAGCTAATTCAAAGCTTGGTCTTGTCCCAATTGATGCAGTTGATGAGATCAAGAGCAAAGCAAAATTTGACATCCAACGCATACTTGAAATTGAAAAAGTCGTTAAGCACGATGTCATTGCTTTTCTGACAAATCTCGCAGAAAATGTCGGAGAAGCGTCAAGGTATATCCATTATGGTATGACATCGTCAGATATACTTGACACATGTCTTGCGGTTCAAATGAAGCAAGCTGGTGAGTTAATAATCTCTGAGCTTGAAAAACTTTCCGAAGTTTTAAAAGGGAAAGCGAAGGAACATAAATACACATTGATGATCGGCAGAACGCATGGGGTTCACGCTGAGCCGATAACTCTTGGATTTAAATTTGCCCTTTGGTATGAGGAGACGAAAAGGAACATTGAGAGAATGAAAAGGGCTACGGAGAACATCGCATACGGAAAAATTTCTGGCGCGGTTGGAACTTATGATAATGTTGACCCATTCGTTGAAAAGTATGTATGTGAAAAGCTCGGTCTTAAAGTTGAACCTATCTCCACCCAGATAATCCAAAGGGATAGGCATGCGGAGTACTTAAACACGCTTGCTATAATTGCATCATCGCTTGAAAAGTTCGCCACAGAGATAAGACATTTACAAAGGACAGAGGTTCTTGAAGCCGAAGAATATTTTTCTGAGGGGCAAAAAGGTTCTTCAGCTATGCCACATAAAAGAAATCCTGTAAGATGTGAGAGAATAGCAGGGCTAGCTCGCATTGTGAGAGCAAACGCAATCGCTGGAATGGAAAATATACCACTTTGGCACGAAAGAGATATATCCCACTCATCTGTTGAAAGGGTCATAATCCCAGACAGCACAATCTTGGTTGATTTCATGCTTGATGAGATGATAGATATAATTGATAAACTTATCGTTTATCCGGAAAAGATGTTGAAAAATCTAAATCTGACAAACGGGTTGATCTTCTCACAAAAGGTTTTACTTGCACTTATTGAAAAAGGATTGACAAGGGAAACAGCTTATAAAATTGTCCAGAGGAATGCGATGAGATGTTGGCAAACGGGAGAAAGTTTCCTTGAGGTTTTAAAAAAAGACGAAGACATTATGAAGCATCTTGGGAACGGTGAGCTTGAAAAAATTTTTGACTATAAAAGCATCTTGGAAAAAATTGACTTCATCTTTGAAAAAATAGGAATTGAAAAATAAAAAGATTTATCTATGATCGCACAGATAGACAAGGGGAGAAATGTTTCCGACTTGACGGTTGGTGAACTTGTTGAGATAATAGAGGAAATAGTTGAGCGTAAGATTTGCGAGCTTGGTTTTGACCCCGATGAAGGTCATGAATTGAAACCCGAAATAATTGAACGACTGAAAAAATCTTTCGCCGAGACGGAATCAGGCAAGCGTGGTATAAGAAGTGGCTAAAAAACTCGGTCTTGAATGGTGATTTACTCAGTTGAATTTACAGATGAAGATGAAAAAGATTTGGCGAGAATTGATAAGAACACGGTCCAAAGGATTTTAAACAAATTGAAGCCAGAGCGATTGAAAGGTGAGATGTAGGAAGACAAATTTAAGCTCAAGGTTGGAGATTACAGTTCATCTAATTGGTCATAGAAGTGAAATTTATAAATAAAAAAAGGAGAAACGACTTATGGCAGAGGTATTCAAAAATTACATCAATGGCAAGTGGGTTGATGCAAAATCAGGGAAAACTTTTGAAAACAGAAATCCCGCCAATTGGGACGACATAATAGGAATTTTCCCGAAGTCGGGTCCTGAAGATGTTGAAGAAGCTGTTAAAGCAGCTCGTAAAGCATATCAATCTTGGCGACTTGTCCCACCGCCGAAGCGAGCCGATATAATAAAAAAAGCAGCGGACTTACTCGTCCAGCGAAAAGAAGAGATAGCTCGTGAGATGACCCGCGAGATGGGGAAAATTTTACTTGAAACCCGCGGTGATGTTCAAGAAGGAATTGACACTGGATATTATGCTGCTGGTGAGGGCAGGCGATTGTTCAGTTACACGACAACATCTGAACTCCCGAACAAATTTGCCATGGCGATTCGCTTACCTGTCGGTGTTGCTGGGGTGATAACCCCGTGGAATTTCCCAATGGCTATCCCGACCTGGAAGATATTCCCGGCTCTTGTTGCGGGAAATACCGTTGTTTTCAAGCCAGCTTCTGATACACCTAAAACAGCAACAACGCTTGTTCAAATCCTTGAAGAAGCTGGTGTTCCAGAAGGTGTTGTGAATCTCGTCCATGGTGGTGGTAACGAAGTCGGAATGGCAATCGTAAGACATCCCGATGTTGACCTTATAAGTTTCACAGGTTCAACAGCTGTTGGAAAGGTCATCTCAAGAGAAGCAGCTGATACACTAAAACGTGTTTCTCTTGAAATGGGTGGGAAAAATGCGCAAATTGTTTTAGAAGACGCAAATCTTGAGCTTGCGCTTGACGGAGTTCTCTGGGGTGCCTTTGGAACAGCTGGTCAAAGATGCACCGCAACAAGTAGATTGATCCTTCACGAAGTGATATATGATCAATTCATTGAAATGCTTGTTGAACGCGTAAAAAAATTAAAAGTTGGGAATGGACTTGACGAATCAACTGAAATGGGACCGATAATAAACGAAGCGCAATTAAATAAAATTCATCAATATGTTGAAATTGGTAAACAAGAAGGAGCAAAACTTCTGATCGGCGGTTACAGATTAACCGGTGGTGAATATGATAAAGGTTGGTTCTATGCCCCAACGATTTTTGTTGATGTTCATCCGAAGATGAGAATAGCGCAAGAAGAGATCTTTGGTCCCGTGCTTTGTGTGATAAAAGTTAAATCATTTGAAGAGGCAATTGAAGTTTTAAATGATACGGTTTATGGCTTGTCCTCATCAATTTACACTCGTGATGTTAATAAAGCGTTCAAGGCGATTCGCGATATACAAGCTGGGATAACATATATAAACGCACCAACGATTGGCGCCGAAACGCATCTCCCATTTGGCGGAGTTAAGCAAACAGGAAACGGACACAGGGAAGGAGGATGGACAGTATTTGATTTCTTCACCGAGATAAAGACAGTTTATGTTGATTACAGCGATAAATTGCAAAGAGCACAGATTGATACTTACAAAGAGTGATGTTGCTGACTTTGAAACGAAAATTTGTCGGGGTTCGTTTAAATTTTTAGAAATAAAACTCAAAAATCACGGAGGCGTTTTAAAATGAAGCGATTTATGTTTTTCTTCATTCTTACTTTGATGCTTGCAACTATTGGCTTTGGGCAGCAAGGTCCTTTCGGAAAGAACAAGGTTCAATATAAGGATTTCAACTGGTATTTCATTCGGACTGATCATTTTGATATCTATTTCACCGACGGCGGTTATGAACTCGCTGAATATACAGCTAAGGTCGCCGAAGATGCCTATGTTAAGATAAGCAAACTTTTGAAATATGAGATAATGAATCGTATACCGATAGTTGTTTACAATTCACACAACGATTTCCAACAGACAAATGTCGTCGCAGAATATCTTGAGGAAGGCATCGGCGGAGTAACTGAGCTTTTCAAAAATAGAGTTGTTATCCCATTTGAGGGTTCATACAGGCAATTTCGCCACGTGATACATCACGAGCTTGTCCATGCTGTTATGAACGATATGTTTTACGGAGGTTCATTACAATCGGCACTAATCAACAACATCCAGCTTCAACTCCCAATGTGGATAGTTGAAGGGTTACCGGAATTTTCCGCCCTTAAATGGGATGTGAATTCAGATATGTTTATGAGAGATGCGACGATAAGCGGTTATCTCCCGCCGATACAATACCTTGATGGTTATTTTGCCTACAGAGGTGGACAATCTGTCTTTTGGTATATCTCAAGGAAATATGGCGATGAGAAGATAGGAGAGATGATAAACAGGATAAAGGGTTTAAGAAGTGTTGAAGCTGGGATAAAAAGCTCGCTCGGAATTTCGTTGAAAGAATTATCCAACCGATGGATAAAGGAGCAAAAGAAATTATATTGGGGTGATTTCGCCAAAAGGGAAGCCCCAGATGAATTTGCAAAACGATTAACAGATCACACCAAACGAGACCATTTCTACAACACAAGCCCAGCAATTTCACCAAACGGTGATAAAATTGCATTCATATCCGACAGGGACGATTATTTTGATGTTTTCATAATGTCAGCCCTTGATGGTAAAATTATAAAGAAAATAGTCAATGGAAACAGAACTAAAAATTTTGAAGAGCTTCATCTTCTAACCCCGGGGCTTACTTGGTCACCAGATGGCGAGAAAATAGCTCTTGCTGTAAAAAGTGGCGATAAAGACGCAATCTTCATAATTGATGTTAAAACGGAAAAACAGCAAAAAATAACATTTGACCTTGATGGAATCTTTTCGGTTGATTGGTCAAGGGATGGGAAAAAACTTGCATTCGTTGGCTTAAAACAAGGGCAATCAGATATATATGTTTATGACCTCTCTAATAAAACACTTGTTAATTTAACAAACGACATTTTCAGCGATTCCGATCCTGTTTGGTCATCTGATGGGAAAACAATTTACTTTTCATCCGACAGGAAGAATTTCACTTCAAAGGAAATGCTCCCGGATGACTTCAAAATGTACAACTTTGACCCAAACCAATACGATATTTATTCAATTGATATTGAAACAGGCGAAATTAAAAGGATAACTCACACTGATTACTGGGATGAAACATCCCCGGTTGTTTCACCCGACGGGAAGAAAATTTTATTTATATCAGACAGAAACGGCATAAACAACATTTACGAGAAAGACCTTGAAACAGGCATTGAGAGACCTATAACGAACTCCGTTAGTGGGATTTACCAGCTTTCAATCACTTATGACGGTTCAAAACTTGCCTTTGCATCGTTTTACAACGGTGGTTTTGATATATTTGTATTGCGCCAGCCGTTTGAGCGTAAGTTGAATGTTGAGGAACTTGAGCCGACAGTTTTCGTGACTGAATTTTTGAGGGAAAAAGAGAGAGAGCTTTCAAGAGCGAAAAAAGAACAAGAACAGAAAATCAGCGTTTCAGACACATTAACTGTACAACCTTATGGAAGTGACATAAAGATAAATCTGCGAAATTACATCTTTGCGGACATTTTCAGGCAGGATAGCTTGGCAATGACGATAAAAGCAAGATCTGATTCACTCAGAGCCCCCGATAATATTGATGAATACGGTCGCTATAAAGTTTACAGATATAAGGTTAACTTCACCCCTGATTTGATTTTCACAAATGCCAGTTATAGTACATTCTATGGTGTCCTCGGTGAAGCTTTTATGATGTTCAGCGATATGCTCGGCAATCACCAAATTTATTTAATAACAAGCTTGGTCTTTGACCTTAAAAACAGCGATTACGCTTTCGCCTACTTTTATCTTCCCAAGAGAATCAATTGGGGATTTGAAGCTTTTCATATAGCGAGATTTTTCGCCGTTGGAAATCAATATTATCCGCTCTATTACAGATATAGGTTATACGGTGGGACACTGATGGGCTCATATCCGATTGATAAATTTAGAAGAATTGATTTTGGGCTTGGATATTACAATGTCGTTGGAGAATACATAGATTTTCCAGAGATCCGAGAAACCTCTGTCATTTTGATGCCTTCTTTAACTTATGTTCACGATAACTCTATTTGGAGATATATCTTCCCATCAAATGGTGAAAGATACTATTTATCGTTTTACACAAGTCCTAAGCTTGGAACAAATGGGATACAATTTTTGACGGGAATTTTTGACTACAGAAGATATTTCAAGCTCTGGACCGATTATGGTTTAGCGTTCAGATTTACCGCTGGTGGGAGCACAGGTCAAAATAGACAAAGATTTATGCTTGGTGGAGTAGATGCCTGGATAAACTGGGCTATTAAAAATGATTACATCCCGATTGAAAACACCGCTGATTTCTTCTTCTTTGAGGCGATTAGCGGTCCGATAGTCCCACTCAGGGGTTATGTTTACAACGAACAAAACGGCTCAAAGTTTGCTCTGATGAACCTTGAATTCAGATTCCCTCTGATAAGATATTTCATAGGCGGAGCTTTACCGCTCGCTTTCAGAAATATAATGGGGGTTTTGTTCTTAGATGCTGGTTCAGCTTGGGATTCCTGGAAAACCTGGCGAGCATTTTATCAACCTGATCCATTCACTGGAACAATGACAAAAGATTTGCTTATCGGGATGGGATATGGATTCAGAATTTATATGTTTGGCTTACTGCTACGACTTGATATTGCGTGGAGATTTAATTGGGATTCGTTCTCTAAGCCAGTATATTACTTCTCATTCGGACCCGACTGGTGAAATTTTTAAACAGGAAAAATGGACGAAGTTCAACAAATCATTGAAAAGTATAACTCCGTTATCAAGAATGTTGAAGCAAAGGCATTAAGTAGCCAAGAACGAGCTTATGGAGGAGTTATAAGATCTGAAAAAGGCAAACTGGTCGAGGAAATAAGCCGTCTCATAATTACTGCTTCAAAGCAACGTTACCCAGATATAAATTTTGTCCTCATACAGCTTGAAAGTCAACTGGGTGGTGATTATTCAAAACTCCCTGCTAAACCATTGGGAAGTCCTTCAACGCACACTTTACTTTCATATTTTGATGTTGATTTGAAAATCATTACCTTATTAAAGGAAGAACGAGATATCAAAAAGCCGATACATAAGTTTTTTAAACCCCTGACAAAAAAGAGTTTAAATGCAGCTATAAAAACAATTGCTGAGGTTTTAAAGAGATGGGCTATTCAAACGGGGAAATAGTTGAGGTAAAAGGAAACAAATACAAACGCATTCTAATTGACCTGACTAAAGAAGTATTAGAAGAAGATATACTACCCATCTTGATGAACTCGCTTAACGATTCAGGTTACTTTTTTAATCTTAACGGGGATAAACTTGCTTTCCTTTTTAGAGAAATTGACCTTGGGAATTTTAAGGAAAGGATAGAAAAATTCAAAAATTTTAAAAAACTCTACAAAATTCTAACTGAGTTGATAACAAAAATTGAAGCAATAAAAAGCTATGGGATAAAGGATGGGAAAAGAGTTTATATTGATTATGATGGGGAGAGGAAAGTAAAGGGGAGAAGAGACAAAGAAAATCATCGTGGGAAGTTCTTTTACGCCCTACATCACAAATTTAAAAAAGATAACAATAAGCTACCAGCTGAATTTGAAAACAAAATTATATGTGGCGATAGCGAGAAGGTTCTAAAAAAACTTCCAGATAACTGCATTGACCTCATTTTCACCTCGCCCCCTTATAATTTTGGGCTTGAATATGAAAATCACAACGATGCAATTGAATGGGAAAACTACTTTACAAAACTTTTTTCAATCTTTGATGAGTGTATAAGAGTTTTAAAATATGGAGGTAGAATAGTAATTAATGTTCAACCACTGTTTTCTGATTATATTCCGATTCATCACATCATTTCAAAGTTTTTTATGGACAAGGGACTTATATGGAAAGGGGAAATAATTTGGGAGAAACACAATTATAATTGCAAATACACTGCCTGGGGAAGTTGGAAATCTCCTTCAAATCCTTATTTAAAATATAGTTGGGAATTCCTTGAAATTTTCTGCAAAGGGAGCTTAAAGCATGAGGGCGAAACCAACGTAAGCGATCTAACATCAGATGAATTCAAAGAATGGGTATACGCAAAATGGGATATAGCCCCTGAAAGAAATATGGAAAAATGGGGACACCCTGCTATGTTTCCAGAGGAGCTAGCGAGAAGAGTTATAAAATTGTTTAGCTTCGTTGGGGATGTTGTCCTAGACCCTTTCAATGGGGTTGGAACAACCACAAAGGTAGCAAAAGAATTAAAAAGAAGGTTTGTAGGGATTGATATATCCCCTGAATATTGTAAAAAGGCAGAGATAAGGTTGAGTCAAGGATTAAGTTTATTTGACTCTGATTCATATTAAAAAATAAAAGCATTTTACAGAGGTGGCGAAATATGAAGCACCTAAAAAAACGCATCATTTTGTTTCTCCTTCTCCCATCCATCCTGCTGAGCCAATCTCTAAAGGATTATTTTGATGAGTTTGAAGGGTATTGTCGCAATGTCCGCGGTTACGCAGGCGCTTTAATAGCCGAAGTCCGGAGAGAAAATATTGTGATACCGGATGTAGCAAAGATATACGCTGAAAAGGTTGGCAATTCCCTAAAAGATGCGAAGCAAAGTTATGAAAAAATCAAGAAGTCGCTAAAGAAGGGGCAGTTTGAGCTTGTCAAAGGGAATATCGCTTATCTTGATGATTATTGTAAGAGGGCTGAACTTCATTACAAAAATTTGATTGACGAGATCAACAAATCAAACCCAAAACCTGAAAGGGTGAAGGAGTTCTCAACAGCGATTTACAACGAATTTAAAAGAGCAAGTAACGAGGCACGTTTGATAAAAGAAAAGCTTGGGATCAAATAAAAAGATGGGCAGAAACATAGTCGCAATTGTTGGGAGACCGAATGTTGGTAAATCAACGCTATTTAATAGAATAATCGGGGAAAGGGATGCGATCGTTGATCCACAAAGCGGAGTTACGAGGGACAGACACTACGGCGAGGCACAATGGAATGGGAAAAAATTTACAGTTATAGATACGGGGGGTTATGTCCCTGAGTCAAAAGATGTGTTTGAAGCAGCTATAAGGGAACAGGTTTGGATAGCAATTGAGGAGGCAGATGTTATAGTTTTTGTGGTTGACGGAATTACAGGGGTTACACCCTTGGATATTGAGATTGCGAAAATTTTGAGGCAAACAAACAAAAAGGTGGTCCTTGCGGTAAATAAAATTGACAACGAAAAAAGCGAAATTTACACCGCTCAATTTTATGAGCTCGGTGTAGGTGAACCCTTCTCTATATCTGCGCTACACGGTAGGAAAATTGGTGATTTCCTTGATGAGGTTGTAAAAGATTTACCAAGCGTTGACAGCGAAGAAAAAAGTGATGAAGAAGAAATAAAAGTCGCTATCGTTGGGCAACCAAACGTAGGTAAATCATCCTTTGTGAACGCAGTCCTTGGGGAAAACAGAACAATTGTCACAGATATACCAGGGACAACGCGCGACTCAATTGATACTCGGTTTGAATACAACGGGAATAGATTTCTTTTGATTGATACCGCTGGCTTGAGAAAAAGAAGCAAAATCAAGGAGAGCATAGAATTTTATAGCGCTATAAGGGCACTCAAAGCTCTACAAAGATGCGATGTCGCTGTCGTAATGCTTGACGCAACTTGTGGCTTGGAAAGACAAGACCTTAGAATAATCGGTGAAGCAGCTGAGTTGAAGAAGGGGATTGTGATCGCTGTGAATAAATGGGACCTCATTGAGAAGGACGCAAACACAGCTCTTGAGTACGAACATGCGCTCAAATCAAGGTTGAAGGTTTTTGATTATGTCCCTGTGGTTTTCATCTCCGCGAAAACAAAACAAAGGATATTTAAAGTACTTGACCTCGCAAAAGTTGTCTATGATGAGAGAGCTAAAAGGATAAAGACAAGCGAACTTAACAAAGTTTTATTTCCAATAGTAAAAGAAACACCACCTCCGGCGGTATCTGGAAGGGAAATAAAAATCAAATATGTCACTCAGGTCAAATCATCCCCACCGGTTTTCGCTTTCTTTGCAAATTTCCCGGACGATATACCCGAACATTACAAGAGATTCCTTGAAAACAAAATCAGAGAAAATTTCGGCTTCATGGGGGTTCCACTCACAATTATTTTCAAGAAGAAATGATTGACAATTTTTGGGGCTTTTTCTATATTTTTATTGTCTCTAAAATTTTCAGCCGGTGAATTTATGAAAATTTTACTCGTTGATGATGTTCAAGAAAGCTTGGAAATTTTGAGGGAAATCTTTGAAACCCTGGGTTATACGGTTCTTACCGCAAGAAACGGTATTGATGGACTTGAGGTCTTAAAAAGGGAGAAGGTTGATTTAATCATCTCAGATGTTTTAATGCCGAAGATGGATGGTTTTCAATTCTGCAGGGAGGTGAAAAAGCATAAAAATTTTAAAAAGATCCCCTTTATTTTTTATACAGCGAATTACACCGACCCTGAAGATGAAAAATTTGGACTTGGTCTTGGAGCTGACGCCTATCTGATAAAACCCGTTGATGTTCAGGTTCTACTTAACACTGTTGAAAAGTTCCTTGAGAAAAGTAAATCAACAACGACAAAATCTGAAACGATCAGCGATGATGTTGAGTATTTAAGGGAATATAACACTGTCTTGATACGAAAGCTTGAAGATAAAATGTATGAGCTTGAACAGGCAAACGCGATGTTGAGAAAAATGAATGAGGAACTTCAAATTTCTCATGAACAATATAAAAGTTTGTTTGAAAACGCTGGCAAGGCGATATTTATAATCCAACCGGAAACTTGGATTGTGCTTGATGCGAACAATGAGGCGGAAAACCTTTTCAAATGCACAAGAGATGAAATTTTAAATTTGAATTTCATCAAGTATAAAAAATTCTTTCAGCCACTTTTTGAAGGGGAAAGGGTTGTAAATTTTGAAACGACGATATTTGATTTTGAGAATAACGAAAAAATCGTTGAAATGACGGCAAGTTTAATCGGCTACGCACATACAAGCACGATACAAGTTATAGTTTCAGACCTCACGGAGAAAAAGAAAATTCAAGATGAATTAATTCAAGCTGAGAAGTTAGCATCGCTTGGAAGATTATCAGCAGCGATAGCCCATGAAATAAGAAATCCGCTTTCAGCTATAAGTGTAAATTTGCAATTTTTACAGCGAAAATTTGATGAAGGCACAATAGAGAGAAGATACCTTGATCTCGCAATTGAGGGCGTCAAAAGGATAGAGAAAATAGTTGAAGCAACTTTAAGCTTTGCCAGACCGAGCAAGCCGATTGTGAAAGAAGAAAATATAAACGATGTCATAACATCAACACTCCCACTCGTTGAGGTCTCAACGATGAAAAAGAGGATTGAGATAATTACAAACCTTGACCCAAACTTACCGAAGGTAAAAATTGACTTTAAGCAAATTCAACAGGTTTTGCTCAACATCTTGACAAACGCCGTTGACGCGATTGAAAAATCTGGCTGGATAAAGGTAAAATCATATCTTGAGTTTGAAAGTGAGGTCCCATATATCGTCGTCTCAATAAGTGATAACGGGTGTGGGATACCGAGAGAGGACTTAAATAAAATTTTTGAGCCATTCTTTACAAAGAAAAACGATGGGACTGGATTAGGGCTTGCGATATGCAAGCAAGTCATGGCAAACCATGACGGGAAAATTGAAGTTGAAAGTGAGGTAAACCATGGAACAACATTTTATCTAAAATTTAAGGCAAAATAAGTCAGGAGGAAGAGATGAAGTTCAAAGTCATGGTAGTTGACGATGATGAACTGTTCAACAAGTCAATATCACAAGTTTTAACGGATTCTGGCTATGATGTGATCTCATATTTCTCAGGTGAAATGGCGATAAAGAACTTGAGGGAAGACCAACCCGACATAGTCCTTCTTGATATATTTCTTAAAGATGAAAACGGGCTTGACATTCTAAAGCGGATCAAAGATGAGGAGCCAATGCTTCCCGTATTGATGATCACTGCATACTCCGATGTTAGTTTAGTTGTACAGGCGATAAAACTTGGAGCTGATGATTTCATACTTAAACCTCTTGACTTTGAACAGCTTGAAATCGCGATGCAAAAAGCTGTGAAAAACCTTAAGCTTCAGAGGGAGATTCAAATCTTAAAAGAAAGATTATCCGAACAGTTTGGTGAGTATAAGATAATAGGTCAAAGCAAGGGGATAATTGAAGCACTATCACTTGCTGAAAAGTATGCCCTTGGCGATGACACCACCGTTTTGATAAGTGGAGAGACTGGCACCGGAAAGGAATTAATAGCAAGATATATACACGAGAAAAGTTCCAGGCGCGAGGGTCCTTTCATAGCGATAAATTGTGGGGCTATCCCAAAGGATTTAATTGAAAGTGAGCTTTTCGGCTATGAACGTGGTGCATTCACGGGAGCAACGGATAAAATGAAACCTGGGAAATTTGAACTTGCAAACGGCGGGACAATACTACTTGACGAAGTTGGCGAACTAAGCCCTGAAGCTCAAGTCAAACTCCTAAGGGTTCTTCAAGATAAAAAATTCTACCGACTTGGAGGGACGAAAGAAATCAAAGTTGATGTCAGAGTTATCGCATCAACAAACAAAAACTTAAAAGAAGAGGTCAATGCCGGAAGATTTAGAAGTGATCTTTTTTACCGCTTAAATGTCGCGACAATTTACCTTCCACCCCTCCGCGAGCGAAAAGAGGATATACCATTGCTTATTGATGCCTTCATTGATGAGTTCAACAAAAAATTCAGCAAAAATTTTATCGGCGTTGATGAAAAAGCAATGGAAATTTTAAAATCCTATCACTGGCCCGGAAATATCAGAGAGTTAAGAAACACAATTGAAAGAATTATCCTCGTTGAAAATGACTCAAAAATTAGACCAGAACATGTAAAACATCTACAAAGCACCCCAATTCATCTCGTTAGTCAACAAAACGGTGAAAGTGATTTCGTCTTGAAGATTCCACCAACAGGTGTGACAATGGATAAGGTCTTGCGTGAGCTTATAATTCAAACCTTGAAGATAACAAACGGAAATCAAATTCAAGCAGCGAAAATACTCGGGATAACGCGTTCAAAGTTAAGATATAGAATGGAGCAGTTGAAAATAGAACAGAAAAAAATTTTAAAATAATTCAGGAAAAGGGGATGATTCTTAGCGATAAAAGAATACTTGAAGAAATAGCAAAAGGAAATATCGTGATTGAACCGTTTGACATAAACTGTCTTGGCACAAACAGTTATGATGTTCACCTTGGTGAATGGATGGCTGTTTACAAAAACGAAATACTTGATGCAAAAATTGAAAACGAACTTGAATATTTCAAAATTCCGCCAGAAGGGATAATTTTATACCCAAATCGCCTTTATCTTGGTGTCACGCTTGAATATACCGAGACACACGGGTTTGTTCCCTTTCTTGAAGGGAAATCAAGTGTTGGTCGCCTTGGCATTGACATACACTCAACCGCTGGGAAAGGAGATGCTGGATATTGCAACCATTGGACATTGGAAATATCAGTTAAGCAACCAGTGCGTATTTATGCGGGAATGCCGATCGGTCAATTGATCTATTTTGAAATTTCAGGTGAAATTTTAACCCCGTATAACAAGAAAAAAACGGCAAAATATATTCAACGCTCGGATAAACCAATAGGTTCAATGATGTGGAAAAATTTTCTATAAATTAGAGGAAAAGATATGGCTTCCATTTCTCATCAATTTCGCCAACGAAGTTCCTTATGAAAAATATAGGATTTGGTTTCCTTGGCTTTCTCAAAAGTCGCATTCCTGCCTCCTCAGGTGTCCTATCCCCTTTTTTGTTGTTGCATTCAACGCAGGCACATACAAGATTTTCCCAAGTGTCCTCACCACCTCGCGATTTGGGAATCACATGATCAACCGTCAAAGGAACACCACTACGACCACAGTACTGACATCTGTAATTGTCACGCTTCATTATGTTCTTCCTTGTCAAAATCACCTTGCGATACGGCATATGGATATAATACGACAATCTAACAACACTTGGGAATGGCATAACATACGAGACGGACCTTATATATTGTCCATCCCTTGCAGCGACAAGTTCTGCCTTACCAAGATAAAGAAGGGAAATCGCCTTTCGGACGGGGCAGATGCTCATTGGCTCATAATTTTGATTCAAGACGAGAACCTTCTTGTGAAGTGGATTTGACGATGCCTGTTTCTCGGCTTCGTCGTAAAGGCGGAATTTGAATTGAACTTCCTCTCTGAATTTAAATCACCTCCACTAAAATTTGCGAAATTTTCTTTTAAATTAAAACTCTTTTTGCTCCTATAAAAGTTCTCTCAAGTCGCTCGCTATAGTCAACGCTTTTTCTATCAAGTGAATTTATCTTGACGAATCCCGACGAGTGTATCACTTTTTTGTCCTTGCCGAGATATATTCCGACATGTGTTACCCTTTCGCCATCGGAGCTGAAAAATAAAAGGTCGCCTTTTTTAAACTTTGAAAAATCCATCCCTAAATCATCTCCAACTCCCCACTGCATATCAGCATCGCGGGGCAATCGCACACCGTTTATCCTGAAAACTGTCTGCACAAACCCAGAACAATCAAATCCTTTGGGCGTCTTCCCACCCCAGAGATAAGACACACCAAGAAATCTTTTAGCGGTTTGAATTATATCATTCACATTTCTTTTGTCAATAGCGCGAAATCTCCTCACCTCACTTTTTCTCATCCAGCCAACCTTACCATCAGGTAACTCAACCATAAACCAATTATTTCCCGCCTTTAAAACATTCAAAGCAGAACAAACTACGACATCTCTCACTGGGGTTGATTCTGCATTTGGTTTCTCCCTGACAAAACCAAAATTTTTCTCAAATTGAACCTTTACTTTATCAGAATACTTTGAAAATTCCTCCTGTTTCATCAAAACGACCTGACCTCTATAAATCCAACCGATATATCCATCAAAATGTAACCTTATCCTCACCCAATCATCGTTGAAAATTTCAAGCGTATCAAATGTCTCACCAAGTATAGCTTGCGTAACTTGTTCGCTTCTCATTGATGGCTCTTTAAAAACGGAAGCCGTCCCAACATTGCAAACGCCAAACCTAAACTCACCGCAGGTCTCATCGGGAAGAAGCTTAACCTTCAACTTTGAACCGCCTTGTTTCAGACGGTTCAAAAGCTTGTCCATAATTTTTTCATCGGATACTTTTAACACATTGCCAGAAATCTCAAAAACACACAACCTTGTATCAATACCAAGTTCTTGACGAATTTTCTCAATGCTTAGGGGCATCTTATTTAACCTTTATTTTGTTGAAAATTTAAACCAAAAAATGATAATTGTCAATAAAAAGTCGCTTGATAATATCGGCGTTATAATTTAAATTTTATTTAAGAGCAAATTTTTAAGGATATCGCAAATGAAGAAACAACAAAAGGAAATCAACCTTGACAGGCTCGCCTATCTTATTGCTTTTATTTACTTCATTGCTATTTTGAACTTTTCGCTTTGGATAAGGAAAGTTGGAAACTATGACATTGAAACCGATTTTTTTTGGGATTACGCCGTTGAAGCGAGAAATATATTGAATGGGATAATAAATGTTGGGGAGTTCCGCGGTCCTGGGTATCCAACAATTGTGGCTTTGTTCTCGCTCATTCTTGGCGACTTCTTCAAGTCGGGATTGGTAATCTCAGCGATTTCATCAATGCTGGTGCTCGTGATAACATTCAAATTGATAAGAAAAATTTTTGATGATAAAATAGCCATTGCTGTCTCATTAACATTAATTTTCAACCCAACCTTTTTGAGATATTCTTATGTCTGCGGGACGGACATGTTCTTCAATCTTTTAGTTTCACTTTCAATATATCTCGCTGTGATCGGGGTTTTAAAAAATTCTCCATCTTTACTTTTCATCTCAGGTCTTGCTGGGGGTTATTCATATCTTACACGCTATAACGGTATTTCTCTTTTGATCGCTTTGCCTGCGATAGTTTTAATTACGAAGGGTAAAAATCTCAAAGACGGAATTTTAAAGTCACTGATAACGCTTGCCGGTTATTTCGTTTTTCTTCTTCCGTGGTCAATTTATTCTTACATCAAGCGCGGTGAATTTTTCTATAACCGAAACTATCTTAACATTGCTTATGAAATTTACGCAAAGGGTAAAATCTCTTGGGACGAATACTGGTTTGAAGCTTCAAAAGAATATAAATCTTTCCTTGATGTTTTCATCAAGGACCCGTCGCTTTTCATTGAAAAGGTTATCTTGAACATGATTGATCATTTTTGGCGAGATTTGACTCAACTGTGCGGTTGGCAGTTTGCGATACTTTTTGTCATTGGTGTCTTTTTTATGTTCAAATGGAAAATTGAAAAAATCAAAATTGCATTTCTCTTTTCAAGTATATCTTTCTTCCTTGTTCTCGTTTTTGTATTTTACAGCGAAAGATTTTCAATGTATCTTCTCCCAACTTACCTATCCATCGGTTATTCAATCCTCATGGCAAACCAAATATCGCAGAAAAGATATGCTTGGATTGCGATAGTTGTTTTCTTAAACTTGCTTTCAATTCCAAAGCTATCGGAGATGATCAAAAGAGATATTCAAAATCAACCGATTGATATACTTTACATAGCTGAACAGTTCAATTCAAAGTTCGGTGATAGTGAAAGGGGAAAGATTATAGTTGCACGCAAGCCAAACATCGCATATTACCTTGGCATGGAATTTAAACCTTTTCCACTTGTAAACAATTACGAGCAACTTAAAAGTGAGCTCAAAAAGTTAAATGCGTCATATTTGTACTACAGTTGGATTGAGTATTACTTTCGCAGGGACTTTGAAGGACTTTTCAATTATACTTCCCCACCTTCTTTCCTTGAACCGGTTGCGGTTTCAGAAAATCCGCCAGCGGTTCTTTACAGAATCAAAAATTAAGTTTCCTCTCCTGATTTGTGAATCGGAGGGGTTTGCACATAAACAACACATTTTCTGCGATACTCAGTTACCTTTTCAATGACCTCATCAACGCTTTCCTTCACCATAATCTTTTTTCCGTTTATCAAGGCAATTATCGTATCTGGCGATGCTTCAAGATACTCAATCAAATCCGCATTTATGACTATTTCTTGACCGTTTAACCTTGTGACTTTAATCATTTTTCGTGATGAAATTTATTTTATGCTCGGGGGCGACATCGCCCCCGATTCAAATTTATCGTTTCAAGTTAACGATTTCCTGTAAAAATTCATCGCTTACGGTGATAATTCTCGCATTTGCTTGAAAACCACGCTGGGCTATAATCATACGCGTAAACTCTTCCGCAAGGTCAACATTTGATTGCTCAAGGACGCCAGACATAACCTTTGATTGAATCGCTGAACCGGGTTCATCAATTATCGGCGCTCCGGAGTTGGCTGATATGTCAAACAAGTTGTCGCCCACCCTTAACAATCCGCTTGGATTGTTAAATGTAGCTACGAGAATTTGTGCAAGCACGCGAACAGTGCCATTTGAAAAAATACCAAGAATTTTCCCATCCTCATTAACTGAAATTGTGTTTAAGAAGCCAAGCCCATATCCATCTTGATCCGCTATTAAGCTTGAGCTTCCCTCCATTTGAGTTATCCCGGCAAATTCACCAATTTTTCCAGGGTCAATTCTAATTTCAATTGTTTTGGCAGAATTGTCCCCTGGGTCAACCCTTAAAGTTGAGCTTCCATCATCAAAGAAGAAGCTTCTAATTGAGCCATCCGAGTTAAAAACAATTTTACCGCTTCCACCAGCGACGATAATCTCTTTACCGGTGACCTCCGCCTTCCAGGACCATTGATTTGGCGTGGTGGCATCTTTAACAAATCTCAAGGTTATATTATGCCTGTTTCCGAGTGAATCATAAACGGTTACGGTCGTAGAAACTTCTACATCTTCAGCACGCTGAATCTCAAGCCAATTGCCAGGTTTATTTTCAAAAATTGAATTAAACTTGTCCCTACCGGATGCGGATATACTCAATTCGGTAATTTCATAGGCTTTTCCGCCGTCGGCATAAACAACGAGCGCCCCTGTATCAGGGTCTATTTCAACTCCTTTTGAATTGCTAATTCTAAAAGCATTCTTAACAGCATCAGCAAGGTCTTTATAGGTTGATGTCCCCGAAACAGAAAAATTAACCGTGGATATTGCTCTTCCACTAACCTTTCCATCAATCGTGATCGTATCGCCAGATGTTAAGCCAAGGTCATTTCCTTGAGCATCACGCAAATTAACCAAAAGGTCATCTGGACGAGCTACATGAGAGAATTTATCGGAGTATTTACTTCCACTTGCGGTATAAGTACCACTTAAACCTGAAAGGGCGGTTTCAAAGTTGCGGTTATTACTTGAAATTGAAACGACTTGCGAAACCGCCGAAGTTATCACAATCCTTCCCTGCGAATCAATACTTGCGGAAAGTGAACCAGCAAAGTCATTGTTAATTTCATCAATTAAATCCTTCAAAGTATGGAAATTCCCATCGCCAACGCCTCCATCTTTACTAACATAGGTATATGTTTTGCTTTTAACCCCATCTTGAATTGTCAGTGTTGTTGAACCCGAAATCATACCTGTTATTACAGTGTTTGCCGTTCCGGTTGCAAGTAAATTATTTATATCCGATGTTCCATCTTCAACGGCGTAAAGTCGCGCGCTTCTCAAGATATTTCCTTTCGGAACCCCGCCCGCATCAAGATTTCCCGTCAGTTTTATCAATGATGTTGCTTTTGCCGGGGATTTTTGACCGAATGGGATTTTTATATCCTCAAGTTTTGCCCCCGGCGGGACAACACCAGAAGCATCAGCCATTTTCCCTTGAACGATCGCACCCGTTGCTGAATCAACAAGATTACCGTTCGCATCAAATCTAAATGCGCCAGCCCTCGTGAAATAATTTTTTCCGCCTTTTTTAACTATGAAAAAACCATTCCCTTGAATAGCGAGGTCTGTGACTTGACCGGTCGTTTCAAGATTCCCCTGTGTAAAAATGGTATCAATTGAACTTATATTCATCCCAAGCCCAACTTGTAAAGGATTTGTCCCACCTGATTCTGAGGAAGGTTGAGTAGCCCCGCGCAATGTCTGAGCAAATGTCTCGCTAAATGAAACGCGAGCGGACTTGAAACCAATCGTATTGATGTTTGAGATATTATTCCCAATGACATCCATCATAACTTGATGATTCCTCAGCCCCGATACCCCGGAAAACAATGACCTCAAGAATGACATGGCTTCTAACCTCCTTTTAAATTTTTGTTTTACATTTTAACATTTTTTAATCTCGCCTCCGTCGTTCGGCGAGACGCGGGGCCCCCTACAGCGAGGTCCAGCCCCTTAAATTACAACAGCACCATCAATGTTTGTGAAAACACGCTCACGCATACTATCACCATCAATAACCGTCACAACGGTTTTGTTCCTAACGCTAACGATAAAAGCCATATCCCTCAACAAAATCAAAACATCCCTTGTGTTTTTTCTCTCAGCCCTTTCAAGAGCTTCATTTAAAAGCTTTAAATCATCTGCATCAAGCTTTATGTCTCTCTCCTCAAGACGTTTCAAGGCATGGGAGGAAAATTTCAAATTATCAATTTCACCCCTCAAAACTTCTTCAAAACTAACCCTTGCTTCAGGAACTCCAAATACCTCTTTTTTCAGCGCCTCAATTCCACCAGCTGGGATAAACGGAACTCTTACACCATTTATTTCAATTGCCATCTCTTCTCCCCTCTTTAATTTCAACTATGTCCGCAATGCTATACTCAACACCGTTAATTAAAATTACAGCACCATCTGGCTTATACCTGACACCTTCAACAAGCCCGATAATATATGTATCCACTGCAACCGCTTTCCCGTCTTTATCCAAGGCGCTAATTTTCACATTATAATTCCCTGCTGGCAAATCCCTTCCCGAGCTATCTTTCCCATCCCAAGCAAAATCATATCTACCCTTTTTCCTCCCATCAAGTTTAAAACTCCTGACCACATTCCCATCTGAATCATAAATTTTAATCTCAATTTCCTTTGCATCACCCTTTAACTCATAGCCAAAACTTGCACCTTGCGCTGGGTCAAGATATAAAACATCTCCATACACCGAAACGCTTTTGCCGATTAGGTTTGAAACTAAAGCGTTAGTAATTGAGCGATTCGTCGCATAACTTGCATCAATGCTCCTTAAAAGATTTGAATTGATGTTGTAAAGTTGTTCAACTGAGCTGAACTGAGCAAGCTGACTCGCAAATTCACTGCTTTGAATTGGATTCAACGGGTCTTGATAATTCAGCTGCGTTATCAAAAGCTTCAAGAAATCATCTTTGCCAAGGATACTTTTACCCGAGCCCTGAACACTGCTCCCTGTGGATGGCACGCCCTTCATATTTTCAAGTGAATTGATTCTCTCCACGAGGCTCACCTCCTTTTAAATTATCGCTTCAATTGAACTTGAACCGTAAATCTTAACTAAACTGACTTGGTCAAATTCCTTTCGCCTGCTATTACCTTTTTTGAAAAACTGTTCCCTACGCCCACCACCTGAGTTTAAGCCGTCAAACATAACCCCAACCCTTTCAAGTTTAACATCGCTTGACTCCAACATCATCTTCAAACTATCAATGCCTGACTCTATAACCTGTTTAACCTCAAAATTTTTAACCTCAAACAACACGCTAACTCCTTTATCACCCTGCGAAATTTTAACAACGACTTCGCCAAGTTCCTTTGGCTCAAGCTTTAAAACTATCTCTCCCCTTTGCAAATTCTTCCCGCTTAACGCGAATTCCCTGACGCAATCAACGACATCTTGAACTTTAATCCCTTCATAAACAACCTGAAACTTTTCCCCATCCGAATTTCCCATAACCCTTAAACCATCCGAAACAAAATCCTTCACAACAAACTTCGCCTGTGAATTTAATCTCCCAAGCGAAATTTCAAATTCATTTTTGAACTTCTCATATTCACCGAAAGATAAACCCCGTTGATTTGACTTTATATGCTCGCTCTTAATTTGGGAATTAGCCTCGGTTTTCCCCACATTAATTTTTATTTCTTGCGTTTTCTCAAACTTACTAAATTCAAAACCCGCTTCTTTAGTTAATTTGCGAATCGGTTCAAAACCAATATCGCCCAATTCAATTCTTGCTTTAACATCCAATTTGCCACTTTCTTCTTCGGAAACACGAGCAATCCGAACTATCCCATCGCCACGAATTTGCTTCGGTAATTCATTCTCGTATTGGGAAAACCTCACGAAAAACTTACCATCAACAGGATCAAACTCGGAATCTAAGTTCAAATGAGATGCTACCTGCGATGAAGTTAGTGATTTCAAAACTTCAACTTCAGAGCTTGAACTTCTTAACTTAACATTCGTAAAGCGATCCAACGGAAGGGGATTAAACGATTTTAAATTCACAAATTCAAAATCTGCTTTTGCATCTGCTTCTCCAAAACGCTCACCATCAGGCAAGGTTTTAATTTTAAATGTCAAAAGTCCCAAATCAATCTTGGGAAGTTGAGCATTTTCAAAATTTGTGGAAATAGATATCTCACTTGAATTTTTCACTTGCTCATTGGGATTTTCAAATTGAACGCTTGCTGTCTCTTTTGTTTTCTCAGAAAGGGCTGGAGATTCCTGTTTCAAAGTTGTTGAAGCGTTCAAGATATTTAATAAAACCTGCAATAAAATGAGGTCAAACTGTCCCTCAAGTTCGGACTTTTCAATTTTCACTTCCCCGTGACTTAAATCAACTGGCAAATTCAAAATTTCAGATATGTTCAAAAAGTTAAAATTCATTTTCCACTTGATGTAAGTTTCATCGCCTTTTTTGCGTTCAATTCCGCAAGTATTTTCGCTGCTTGTCTTCTTTGCATATTTAAAATTATCTCAAGCGCTTCATCATCCGGCATATTTTCAAGTATTTTAGCAGCTGCTCCCGGTTCCATTGCTTCATAAATTTTTGCAATCGCCTTAGCCCTATCCGTCTTGCTTTCATTAAGCTTCGCTTGTAATTTCTCAATCATAGCGTCTCTCTTTTGCAATTCCATTTTAACTTGCTGAATTTGTCTGTAAAGAACGACGACGCTGTCTTTGTATTTTTTCAATTCAATTAAAACCTTGTCTAACTCCTTATTCAAACTGTCAAGTTTATACGCCTCAACATATTCAAGCCCTATTGAAGTCGTGTCCTCCCAGATAATTCCCGTTGTGTCCTTTTCAATTTTCAACGAATCAACAACTGCAACGGAACTTGGCAACGGTCTAAAAAGTTGTGGATAAACTTTTGAAAGAACATACATCCCCTCAAATATCGTCACAAATGAAAATGTGAAGCCGAGTATGTATCCGAGAATTGTTTTTTCCTCCATGTATCCTACTTGTTTAAAGTTGTCCTTTGAGATATAGCATCAAGGGATAACTGCTCTTTCTTTTGTGTTTCTTTTAAAATGTTGTTGATGAATTTTTCCTTTAACTTTTCCATCATCTTTTTGTCTTGATTTACCTTAACGAGCTCACCTCTCTTCTTCTCCTCCTCTTTCAAAAATTTTTCAAGCGTTGTTCTCTGCGTCTCCACTTGTTTGGCTAAAGAGTTCAAATACGCATATTGAATTTGAAGGTCAAGCACTTTGATTTTATCTTCAACTTCCAAATCTTCCATTTGCTTTTCCTTTTGGGCTTCAAGGTCTTCTAATACTTTTTCGGCATTCTCGCGAATTACTTTAATTTCAAAGAGGTCTCTTTTATGCTTCTTTTCCTGTAATTGACGAACTTTTAAAACCGGGTCAAGTTTAAAACGAGCCATTTTAACCTCAAATTAAATTTGCAAGTTCAATTAAACGATTAACCGAGTCCTCAAACTCTGCTTTTTCCCTCATATCCTGTCTCAAAAATTCTCTTATTTTGTCAATCATTTGAATTGATTTGTCAATTTTCGGATTACTTCCACGCACATAAGCGCCAATGTTTATCAAATCCTCGGCTTCTCTATATGTTGCGAGCAAGTCAATTATCTTTTCCGCCGATTTGCGATGTTTTTCGGAAACTATATCTGGCATCAAACGGCTTATGCTTTCAAGCGGGTCAATAGCTGGGTAATGTCCCATGTTCGCAAGTTTTCTTGAAAGCACAATATGCCCATCAAGTATTGCCCTTGTGGAATCAGCTATTGGTTCAGTTAGGTCATCACCTTCAACAAGGACTGTGTAAAGAGCAGTAATGCTTCCCTTTAATGATGTTCCAGCTCTTTCAACGAGTTTGGGCAACAAAGCGAAAACAGACGGCGTATAACCTTTCGTTGTCGGTGGCTCCCCTATAGCAAGCCCCACCTCACGCTGTGCCATTGCAACACGCGTTAAGGAATCCATCATAAACATAACATCAAGACCTTGGTCTCTGAAGTACTCGGCTATTGTGATAGCAACAAGCGCTGACTTAACTCTTATAAGCGGTGGTTTATCACTCGTTGCAACGACAACTACACTTTTTGAAAGCCCACTCTCACCAAGTTCTTTTTCAATAAAGTCCCTTACTTCCCTACCCCTTTCACCTATCAAAGCAATGACATTTACATCTGCGCTTGTATTTCTCGCTATCATGCCCATCAATGTGCTTTTACCAACACCACTCCCAGCAAAAATCCCAATCCTTTGACCTTTGCCGCATGTCAAAAGTGCGTCTATCGCTCTTATCCCTGTAGCAAGTGCCTCTGTTATCCTTTTCCTTTCAAGTGGTTCTGGTGGCTGATTGTAAATTGACCTTATTTCCTCAGCTTCAATCCACCCTTTCCCATCAATGGGGCGACCAAGTCCATCTATTACCCTCCCAAGAAGTTTTTTACCAACTGGAACCGAAAAAGATTTCCCGCTTGCCACTATTTCACTCCCTGGGCTAATTCTATTTATATCGCCAAGCGCCATTGAAAGAACGCGATTATTTTTAAAGCCAACAACCTCAGCAAGGCAAATCGTCTCGTCATCCCGTGACTTTATACTGCAAACTTCTCCAAGCGATGCGGAAGGACCAATTGATTCAATCACAAGTCCTATAACCTGCGTGACCCTACCATTGACTTTGATAAGGTCAAGATGTTCAAGCCGATCAAGATATTTTTTTATCCTTGCCTCAAGGTTCATTTTTGCTCAAGCATCTCAATAAGTGAATTTTCTATAAGTGAAAATTGCGTGCCTAAACGCACATCAACATTTCCAAGGTCACTTTCAATTATACATCCACCCCTTTCAATCCCAGGGTCTGCCTCTATTATCACATCCCCGCTTGAATCAATCATCTGTAAAATTTCCGGCTTTAACTCCCTTATCAACCTTTCATCTTCGGGATTCACCCTCAACTTGATTTTTTCAACGCCTATGACTCTCTTAACAGCTTCCCTTACCTGATTCACAACGAAATCATCATCCTTTTCAATTTCCCGTTTAACTATTTTCTTTGCTATCTCAAGCGCAAGCGAAAGGATAAGCTTTTCAATTTTTTGTTCCAATCCGCTCATCTCATTGTAAAAATTTTTCAGAATTTGCTCAAAAAGTTGAACATGCTCATTCAGTTCAACCCCCAATTCATCTCGTAAAAATTTTTCAGCTTCTTGAAAACCGCGCCTATACGCTTCATTTAACTTCACCTCGTATTCTTTCCTCAACTCTTCAATTATCTTCTCAACATCCACTTTTTCAACATCCCGCGAAATTTTTTCCTCTTCAATTTTTAAATCATCATGTGAACTCACAACTTGTTCAACGATATTGCTTTCATTCTTCTCAATCTCAAGTTCCTCAAACAAAAAATTCTCGCTTAAACGAAAATTTTTTATAACCCTTTTAGTAAACAATGTCCTCTTCACCTCCCCTTCCTGCGATGACAATCTCTTGATTTTCCTCAAGTCGCTTGATCACCTCAACTATTCTCATCTGCGCTGCTTCCACCTCGCGCAACCTTACAGGTCCCATGTATTGAATTTCCTCTTGCAACATAGCAGCAGCTCTTTCGGACATATTTTTGAAAATTTTCTCCCGTATCTTCTGATCCGCTCCTTTAAGGGCAAGTGCGAGGTCTTTTCTATCAACTTCGCGCAAAATCCTTTGTATGCTTCTATCATCAATGTAAATGATGTCTTCAAACAGGAACATCAAGCGTTTTATTTCCGTGGCAAGGTCAGGGTCTTGCTCCTCTATCCTTTGCAAAAGCTCCCTTGCCTCTTGAGAACCAACCTTGTTAAGTATAGCTGCAACGGTTCTTGCCCCGCCGGTTGCGCTTACCTCTTGGCTTAAAGATGTCTCCGCCATGGAATCAACTACACCTTCAATTTCAGTTAAAATCGCCGGCGAAATTTTGCCAAGCTTCGCAATTCTATAAATAACATCAACGCGCAAATCCTCTGGAAGTTGATTTATAACTTTCGCCGCTTGTTCAAGAGGAAGATGTGAAAGTATTAAAGCGATCGTCTGAGGGTGTTCCTTCTGAAGGAAATTCGCAAGTTGCTGTGCATCCGCCTTCTTCAAAGCTGAAAAACCCTTTATCTGCGTCATGCTATGAACCTTCTCAACTATCTCGCTTGCCCTCTGAGGACCTAGCGACTTCTCAAGTAATGTCTTGGCATAATCAAAACCACCAACTATGATATACTCCTGCGCCTTCATCATCTGAAAAAATTCCTCAATCACAGCAGAAACAACTGAAGAAGAAACCCCCTCAAGCGACGATATCTCTATTGCAAGTTGCTCCATCTCTTGAGGTTCAAGATGTCTGAAAACTTTTGAAGCTGTTTCAACATCAAGTGCAAGAAGTAGTATCGCCGCTTTTTGTTTGCCTGTTAAGTTCTCGTATTTTAAACTCACCGCCTTTGCCATTTCGGTTTCTCCTCTTCTAATAGCCAAACTTTGACCAACCTCGTCGCTTGTTCAGAGTTTTCCCTGATATATTCCGTCACCTTCTCTTTTATCTGTTCTTTTCTGACAAGCTCAAGCTCTAACTCTTCCTCAGAGGGTTTCACTTCTTCAACCGCAAGGGTTTCAGGCCCTTCAAGCTGTGTTTGAGGAGCAACGGGCGGGAACTCCTTCACCTCTACTTCCGGAATTTCTCTCCTAACCCTTAACCTCCCAAGAAGCATAAAAATAAGAACAATTGACAACAAAATCGCAAGCCCTATGATAATTTTCTCAACAAGTTCTCTCCATGATTCCTTCGGCGTCTCCCGATAAACAAATTCCATCTCACCCCCGACCGATTCAAATGGGATATTCACAACAGAGACCTGATCATTTCTATCTGGGTTGAAACCAACGGCGTTTTTAACTATCTGTGTAAGCTTCTCAATTTGTTGCTCATCCCTTGGGATATACTCAACTTTTTTAACCCCACCAACATCATTGACTTTATAAGTCCCATTGACAAGCACAGCAACCGAAAGCCGTTTTATATTTCCAACCCCTTCAACTATCCGTTGAAGCGTGCGTGTAACCTCATAGTTCGTTATAGTGTTATTCTTTTGCGAACTCGTAGTTAAAAAAGTTGAATCAACGGAACTGCTTCTTTCCTGAATCGTCTGCTCGCTTCTAACAACCGTTTTGTCGGGGTCATACTCTTCCATGGTTTTCTCAACCTGAGTGAAGTTAAGCTCAACATCAACCCTAACCATTGAATTTCCAGGTCCAAGGACACCATCAAGCAAACTTTGAACTTTATCCGAAAGATATTGTTCAACATTTTTCTTTAATTCATATTGCTTTGAGCTTATCTTTGCAATTGGATCAGATTCTGAATCTTCCGAAAGAAGTCGCCCCCTGGAATCAAGGATTGTGACATTCCTTGGCTCAAGCCCCTCAACGCTGTTTGCAACAAGATAAGCGATGCTTTGAACATTTTCCCTGGTCAATTTAGCCCCTTGCTTGAGCTTCAAAATCACAGATGCGGTCGGCTCTTTTTGATCCTCCTTGAAAAGCGCTTTCTCAGGGATAACGATATGAACCCTTGCAGCTTCAACACCATCAAGCTGTAAAATTGTCCTCGCAAGCTCGCCTTCAAGCGCCCTTTTGTAGTTTATTTTTTGGACGAAATCTGAAACACCGATATTCCCTTTATCAAAAATCTCATACCCAACGATACTTGAATTAGGCAAACCCTCTCCAGCCAATTGAAGCCGCAACTCATATACATTTTGCTTCGGCACAAGTATAGTCCGACCATCATCTTTTAACTTGTACTCAATCTTTCTCTCCTTCAACTTTTCAATTATCTTACTTGCGTCCCCGGGCTCAAGGTTTGAAAATAAAACCGCATATTCTGGCTCACGAACCCAGGAAATCAAAACCAAGAAAACAACAAGGCAAACAAGAACAGAACCAACGAGAATTATTTTCCTTATGTTGCTTAACCCTTTCCAAAATTCTTTTATCTGATTGAGCGAGTTCATCAATTTCTAAAAAATTTTTTTAAACCTGTAAACGCATCAATTCCTTATACGCCTCAAGCATCTTGTTCCTAACCTCCATTAAAAGCTCAAAACTCGTCTTTGCCTTTTCAACAGCTATCATCACATCATGTATATCGTTTATTTCACCAGTAATCGCTTTTTCAACGGCTTCCCCTGCCTCAAGCTGAAGTTCATTCACATCTTTGATAAATTCCTTCAATACTTGCTGAAAACTTTGAACGCTCTCCCTTACCCTCTCGCTCGCTTTTATACCCGCGATTTCACCTGAACTTAGGGAGTTTATCGCCTTGATCATACATCAAACCCTTTTGTTGATGAATTTCCCTGTATCAAAAATTTGACGCCCATTTGAATCGTAATAACTTCTTATCTCTTCAACCTTCTCATTAAAAACACTTTCAAAGTATTCCATCTCCTCCTTCGTCAATACATCTACCGGGCGTTCAACCTTCAGATTCTCCAAAAACACGAAAAAATTATTTACACTCTCAACTCTCATATCTCCAAAGCATCCTTTGCTATGTTTTTTGAAGCGTTAAAAGCGGTGACATTTGCCTCGTAAGCTCTCGTTGCGGAAATCATATCAACCATCTCAACAATTATATTGACGTTCGGCATATGAACATATCCATTTTCATCCGCATCCGGATGTTCGGGGTTATAGACGAGCCGTTCAGGGGAGTCATCCTCAACAATCTCAGCTCTTACACCGCTGATGGGAGCTTCGTCTTCAAAAAATTCAACCCCACCAACTGAAAAATGCTTTTCATCAGTTATCTTAAGCCCTATGGTTTCATTTCTTAAAGCAACCTGGAAACTTCCCTCAGGCGAAGCCCTCATCACAACTATTTTCCTTTTATACGGCGTTCCGTTTTCGGTCCTCGTCGTCTCAACATTTGCAATGTTTTCGGCTATCGCTGTCATCCTCTTCCTTTGAGCGCTTAATCCCATTGCACTTATGTTAAATGAAGCAAAAATTTTTTCAATCTTCATACGCCACCTCCCTTTATTGCTTTTTGAATTCCCCTGAACGACTCACTTATTAACTTAACCGCAAGCTTATACCTTATCTGATTCTTTGCAAGTTCAGCCATCTCATAATCAATGTCAACATTGTTGACACCGCTTGCCAACGGGTCTGAATTAAAAGCTGGCTTTTCTTGAACAACCTCTGCATTGACCTCGCCGATTTCCTTAGCCCCTATCTGAAAATGTTTTTCATCTGTCCTCAAACCTTTTATAAATTCACCACCCAAACTTTTCCTCAACTCCTCTTCAAAATTAACATCCATTCTTCTATACCCTATCGTCGTTATATTCGCAATGTTTGATGCCAAAACTCTCTGTCTTAGCGAGTAGGCATCAAGCGCCTTTTCAAGTAGGGGAATTTTTGTCCCGTTGAAAAGAAAAACCTTCAACATCTTAACCCACCTTTTTATTGCGCATAAAGTTCAAAGCGAATTTCATCATCTTCAAAATCCTGTCTCCGCTTTCGGCTCATCAAGAAAGCAGCGATTAACACTCCAAGCAAACCGAAAACAAGAAAAATTTTCCTCATCAGTGCCAACATCAAATTTGTTTTTGCATAAATCTCATAAAAATATTAAAGCAAAATAAATGCCATCTCAAAGTCTCCACCACAAAACAAAAAATTTATCAAAATCTAAAATCCACCTGACCAATATCATACAACTGCTGGACAATATTAAACACAGACATTTCTATTTATGCATCTGATTTGACAAACCTTTGATATACCGTTTGATGACCAAAATTAAATCCGCATTTTGCTAAAAAACATCAAAATTGATAAATTTTTACAAAATAACTCAGCATATGTGTAAAATGAAGAAGGTATCACTAAAAGGGTTGACGTTACCTGAGCTTGAAAATTTTGTCGTTGAACTCGGCTGGGAAAAATATCGCGCAAGACAAATTTTTAAATGGTTATACAACAAGCAAATAGATGACCTCTCAAAGATGACCGATCTTCCGAAAAGCTATAAGGAGAAACTTGCACAATCTGTTGATATAAACGAGCTGAAGCTTTTAACATTTGAAAGGTCTGATTGCGATGGCACGATAAAACTTTTATTTGAACTAAAAGATGGTGAAAAAATAGAAAGTGTCCTTATCCCTGATCAATCGCGACTAACATTGTGCATCTCAACCCAGGTTGGTTGCCCGATTGATTGTAAGTTCTGCGCCACAGGAGCTATGGGCTTTATGAGAAACCTCACCGCCGGCGAAATAGTTGATCAAGTGATTCAATCACAAAAAATTTCTGAAAGAAGGATAACCAACATCGTCTTTATGGGAATGGGGGAACCACTCTTAAACCTTAAAAATCTTTTAAAGGCAATTGACATCATAACAAGCAATGACGGCATAAGAATCGGCTCAAGAAAAATCACTATCTCAACGGTTGGTCTGCCAGATAAAATCAAGGAATTGGCTGATGCGGGGAGAAAGGTTAAACTTGCCATATCGCTTCACACACTCAACGAAGACCTCAGGAAGAAACTCATCCCAATAGCAAACCGATACCCAATTCAATCAATAATTGAAGCGGTCAAGTATTACTACAGCAAAATCGGACTTCGCATAACATACGAATATATACTCTTTGAAGGGCTTAACGATACGGACGAGGATGTAAAAAAACTAGTTGAACTTGCTAAAATAGTTCCCTGTAAAATAAATATACTTAAATTTCACCCTGTTGACTTCATAAGGAAAGACCCGATATTAAAAAATCTCAAACCTTCAAAACGACTTGAAGAATTCGCTCAAAGGTTAAGGGAAAATAATCTAACTGTCTTCATCCGAAGCAATGCCGGGGAAGACATAAAAGCTGCTTGCGGTCAATTAGCTATCTTAACCGAAATTCAAAATTAAAAAGGGGAACCTCAAAATGCGTCTCATCCTCTTTGGTCCGCCCGGAGTTGGAAAGGGAACCCAAGCCCAAATCCTTTCTCAAAAACTTAACATCCCACATATATCAACTGGGGATATACTTCGCGAAGCGGTAAAAAATCAAACAGAACTCGGGCTTAAAGCAAAATCGTTTATGGACAAAGGTGAACTCGTCCCGGATGATGTGATGATAGGTATAATAAAAGAGGTGCTCTCATCCGAAAAATGCAAAAGCGGTTTTATACTTGATGGTTTCCCCAGAACGATAAACCAAGCAAAGGCGCTTGATGAAATTTTTGATGAGCTTAACATAAAACTTGACTATGTCATAAGCATTGAGGTTGATGACGACGAAATAATTAAACGCCTAACAAATCGGCGCACTTGCAGAAATTGCGGGGCTGTTTACAATTTGCTTATTGATCATATCCCAGAAGATAATAAATGCCCAAGGTGCGGTGGCGAACTTTATCAAAGAAGCGATGATAACCCGGATGTCATAAAAAACAGATTGAAAGTTTACAGGGAATCAACCCAAATACTACTTGAATATTATGACAAAAAAAACATCTTGAAAAAAATAAATGGCGTCGGAGAGATAAACCACATAACTAAACTAATCCTTCAAAGCATCGGAGTTAAAGATTAGAATTTTTTTGTTGCGATTTTTTTTTATATTATCCACATCAATGGGTTCGTTCAACTAAAAATTTGAGAAGATGATGTCGGAACTTGAAAAACTCAAGCGGGAAAATGAGCTTCTTCGGAAAAATCTTGAAAATTTGATGCGCATAACCGAAAACCTCGTCAGTACTCTTGAAATAGATGAACTCCTTGAAACACTTGTGGGTCGCCTTGCCGAGATTACAAATTCAGATGGCACAGCGATTGCTCTCTTTGATGACGGAAACCTCACTATTAAGAAGGCAACCGGCGTAATTGCAAAACTTGCTGGCTTAAAATTACCTAAAGAAGAGAGCTTCTCGTGGAGAATTATAAATGAAGGAAAAACCATTTACCAAAGGACAGAAGAACCCACCTCTAAAATTTACATAGATATAAAAGACCTTGGTATTTCAACAAGCTTGGGTATCCCATTGAAAAGGTTTAACAGAGTGATAGGAGTTTTATCCCTGCACTGGCTCAAACCCTATACCCCAACTGAAGAAGAGATACATCTACTTGAGGTCACCGCGGAAAGAATCACTTTATCTATAATGAATGCCCAACAATTTGAGCAAATCAAGCTTCAAGCACAACTTATTGATCTTTCGCCATCTGCTTTAATAGTCGGAGATTTGAACGATATGATAATGTTCTGGAATAAATCAGCCGAGGAAATTTATGGATATACAAAAGAAGAAGCAATCGGAAAGAATATAACGGACTTAATTTACAAGCCAGAGCATCTTGAGGATTATTTCAAGGCAAAGGATATCACGCTTAAAGATGGGAAATGGAGCGGGGAGTTAAAACAAAAGACAAAAGATGGACGAACGATAACAGTTTGGTCAAATTTTAAACTTTTGATCGATGACGAGGGAAGACAGGTTAAAATTTTGGTCGCAAATACAAATATAACCGAAAAGAAGAAAATTGAAGCACTTTTAAACCGAGCCCAGCGACTTGAAGCCATTGGACGACTTGCAGCTGGGATAGCTCACGATCTAAATAACATATTACAGCCAATAACAATGGCCTCAGAGATACTCAGGCGAAGGTCAAGGGATGAGGCGGAGCAAAGATATATTGAAATAATCAATCTCTCAGCGCAAAGAGGTGCGCAACTTGTGAAACAGGTCTTGACATTTTCCAAAGGGATAAGTGGTGAAAAAGGAATTGTTCAGGTCAAACACTTGATAAGGGAAGTTGAAACGATTTTGAAGGAAACCTTCCCTAAAAACATAAAGATTGAAGTTGACATCCAAAAAGACCTGTGGGGAGTCGTCGCCGACCCTAATCAAATAATGCAAGTTTTAATGAACCTATGTGTAAACGCAAAAGATGCCATGCCAAATGGCGGTAAGCTAGCTATAAAGGCACAAAACTTAACGCTTGACAATCACTATGCAACTCAAATCTCGGGTATAAAACCAGGTCCATATATACTCATAACCGTTGAAGACACAGGAGTTGGAATACCAGCGGAGATAATTGACAAAATTTTTGATCCCTTCTTCACAACTAAAGAACCAGAAAAAGGAACAGGGCTTGGTCTTTCAACTGTAAACAACATCATAAAAGAACATGATGGTTTTATAAATGTATATAGCGAGGTTGGGAAAGGAACTATTTTCAAAGTTTATCTCCCAGCATCAAGTGGGGAAATAAAACCGGCAATTGAAGAAATCACCGAGGAAATTACCGTTGGCGATCAGGAGTTAATACTCATCGCTGAAGACGAAGCTCCTATTTGCTTGATGATAAAAACAGTACTTGAAGATAATAATTATAGAACTATAACCGCAAATAACGGTGCTGAAGCGCTTGTAAAATTCATACAAAATAAAGATGAAATTGCCCTCATCATCGTCGACCTTGGGATGCCAGTTATGGATGGTGCAGAACTCATAAAAACTGTCAGAAAAATAGAGCCAAAAGCTAAAATAATAGCCACAAGTGGGCTTGCCACCCCGACAGCACTGCTTGACGAGGTTGTAAAAAATATATCTGCATTCATTCAAAAACCTTTTGATGCAAAAACCCTACTCAAAGAGACGACAAGAGTGTTAAAATCTTGAATTCAAACCTCAAAAATATTTCCTATCTTCCCTCTTGCCTTTGACGAAAATTTTGCTTATTAATAATTGGATAGCGATTTTGCTCGTGTTGATAAGTTGTGGATAACTTTAAAGATTTTTGAAATAAATTTTTAAGTAAAAAGTCGCAAACTCAAGTTTATTTTGGAAGGATGTGGATAATTTTCGTTGGAAGTTTGAAAAATTACAAAAAATCAATCGTTTTTTGCAGAATAGGGATGTGGATAACTTTGTGGATAATGTGGATAACGACTTGAATTTGACACTATGAGTTATCAACAAGTTATCCACAATTTTCGTGAAAATGTGGATAAGTCAAAAATAAAAAATTTGAATAAAAATGGACTCGTTAAACGAAAAAGAAGTTAAGGCTAATAGCGAGCTAACCAATGAACCCTCCTCCCAAAAAGGTTTGGTTGACGCAAAAGCTGTATGGGATGAATGTCTTTCAATAATCAAGGATAATATCAACCCCCTGAGCTTTAAAACATGGTTTGAACCGATTGTCCCTTTAAAAGTTGAGGGAAAACAGCTTACGATTCAAGTACCAAGTCAATTTTTTTATGAATGGCTTGAGGAACATTATTACGGGTTGATCAAGAAGACCTTGGCGAAAGTTTTAGGTGAAGGGGCAAAGCTTGTTTATTCCGTCGTGATGGAAAATTCATCAATAGACGAGCCTAAGGCGATTATAAATTTACCATCCGTTCCAAAACCGACAAAGTCACCATCAAGTCAAGTTCAAACTCACTCAATTCAAGTTAAATCCTCATCCGAATATGAAGCATTTGACGCTGATATTTTCGGAAAAACAAATTTAAATCCAAGATATACATTTGATAATTTTGTAAAAGGTGATTGCAATCAACTTGCACGAGCAGCTGCTCTTGCGGTTGCGAATAACCCTGGAGGGACATCTTTTAATCCGCTTTTGGTTTATGGAGGTGTTGGGCTTGGGAAAACACACTTGATCCAGGCGATAGGTAATTATGTGCTTGCAAATAAAAAGGCAACAAGAGTTTATTATGTATCAAGCGAAAAATTCACAATTGATTTCGTTGAGGCGATCCAAAAGGATAAGGTCAACGAGTTTTCAAATTTCTATAAAAGTATGGATGTCTTGATAGTTGATGACATTCAATTCCTTGCCGGGAAAGAAAAGACACAGGATAATTTCTTTCACATATTTAATGCTTTACATCAAGCGAGAAAACAAATAGTTCTCTCCAGCGATAGACCCCCGAAGGAGCTGAAAGGTGTTGATGAGAGATTAATTTCGCGGTTTCAATGGGGATTGATCGCTGATATTCAACCACCGGACCTTGAAACGAGAATAGCAATTTTAAAGAAAAAAGCCGAGGATAATGGGATAGAACTTCCACAAGAAGTAATTGAATATATAGCGGTTCATATAACATCAAATATAAGGGAGCTTGAAGGTTGTCTTATAAGTTTGCTTGCGAAATCGTCGCTTGAAAATAGAAAAATTGACATTGAACTTGCAAAGGAAGTCGTTAGAACAATTGTCAAAGATACATCGGTCAATGTCACAATTGAAGAGATTCAGCGAATCGTTTGTGAATATTTTGGAATCCCGACGGATATGCTTAAAGCAAAAACAAGAAAGCAAGAAGTCGCTATAGCAAGACAAATAGCGATGTATCTTTGCAAGGAACTTACCGACTCATCTTTGAAAACAATCGGTTTACACTTCGGGGGAAGAGACCATAGCACCGTAATTCATGCTTGTCAATCGGTTGAAGATGAAATGAAAAGGAACGAGAAATTCAGGAATCTCGTGGAACAATTGAGAAGAAAAATTGAATTTAACTCAAAATAACAGCAATGTTGATAACTTTGTTGATAAGTTGTTAATTGCTGTGGATTCGCTGTTGAAAAGTCATAAAGTTATCCACATTTGAGATGTGGATAACTTCAAAATGTTGATAAAGTTAGAGTTATCCACATTCAATTAACATGCCGTTATTGTTGGGTTTTATCTTGCTACCCCAAAATTAAGCGAAAACGAATTGTTTTTCAAGATAAATTTTGAAAATTCCCCACTTTGTTATTTTCTACAAAAAGTTATCCACATATCCACACTGCTAATTAATAATCTTATAATAAATAAAAGACAAAAAACTAATTAAGATTTAACTGATTCTATAGCTTGAACTATAAGTGGGTAGTACCTATCAAGTGCACACTCAACCGAATTTCTCAATTCGCAAACCCCATCTTCTGTTTCCCGACATTCTTTGCAGATATTCTCTCGCAGAGCGTTTACATAGTCATCCATTTTATCGCTTTTAACCGAAAGAACAACCTTCACAATTTTTGGAAAATATTCCTTAACTCCACACATTGACTTTTCCGAAATCCTACAAATGCCATTTCCATGCGGATCGCTATCAATGCAAACTTTGCAAACTATGTTTTGAACCGCAAGCCAATATTTTTCAAGTTCAAGTGTCATAGTAGCTCCTTAAAGTTTGTTTTTCAATTCTATTTTTAAAAATTCCCGTGAAAAAAGCAAGTTAAGTGTTGTTTTGATTTTTTGAAGAGGTATTGCTACATTTAAAGTTGAAGAACAAATTTATCCTTAAGCGTGAGATTAAACGGAAATTTTCCAAGAAATTTAACGGATAGAGAGCTTGATTGGATTTTGTGGATGTTGCCATCTGAAAAATCAGGTTATAAGGATTATCGTTTGCTTATTGAGAAATCGGTTATCATTGGTTATGGAAAATTTGAAGGGGATAATTTAATTCTTGGTCAAGTTGGGGACTTACCTGATGAGGAATCTTTTTTCACACCCGTTGTTTCACTTGGTCAGATAGAGACGCTTGAGGCGAAAATTCAAATTTCAATACATAAACCGCACAAGAACCAAATTCAAATTGATATTGTAAATCTCAATGGGGAGACCATTCCTGATGAGATTACCGAGGTAAGGAGATGGAGCTATTCAAGGTGGAATCCGGGAGAGCCATCTCCAGCGACAGGGAAACCGGTAAGGGAGGTTAGAATTTTTTCAAAATCTGAAAGCAATTTAATACTTGTTTTAAGTCCGTCGGATAAGAAGATATGGTTACACGAGATTGATTCGGGGATAAATTACATAATTCCGGTTACAAACTTTTTTAACGAGTTGATGAGACAGCGAAGGGATATTTTTGAAAAGATTGGGGGATTAAATGTTCCTTTGATTTTTGAAAACATTGATAAGTTCAGCGATGCGCAGATAAACAATGCCTTTTTATCTTACAGCAAAATTTTTGGGAAGGTTGATGTTGGAGCATATGAGGAGATGAAGGAGAAAAAGGGGTTTCTTGATTTTTTGAAAAGAAAGTTTAAAGGGGGATGATTTATGGACAAAGGGAAAATTGAAACAGAAAAAGATGTAATTGAAATAGGCAAGCGAGTTATAAGGATTGAAGCAAATGCGGTTGCGGAACTTGAAGATAGGATTGATGAAAGTTTTGCAGAGGTTGTTGATTTGATTTTGGGGTCAACTGGAAGAGTTGTGATAACTGGTGTTGGTAAGTCGGGTATTATAGCGAGGAAAATAGTTGCGACTATGAATTCAACAGGAACACCTGCTCTTTATCTTCACCCAGCGGACGCCATCCATGGAGACCTTGGTGTTGTGCGAAAGGAAGATGTGGTCATTTGTATTTCAAAGAGCGGGGACACGGTTGAGGTCCTGCGTTTGATACCGATTTTTAAAAGGATCGGTGTTCCTGTGATTTCAATGGTCGGGAATTTAAATTCACAACTTGCTCGCCTTTCTGATTATGTTTTGAATGTTTCCGTTAAAGAAGAAGCGTGTCCGTATAATTTAGCTCCGACTGCTTCAACTACAGCAACTCTTGCGATGGGGGATGCGCTTGCGATTGCTCTTCTTGAAAAGAGGAACTTCACGGTTGAAAACTTCGCCTTGTTTCACCCGGGTGGAAATCTTGGGAAGAGGTTGCTTCTTAAAGTTAAGGAGTTGATGGTCTCAGGTAAAGATGTCCCCATTGTTCATACTTCAACACCTATGAAGGAGACGATAATTGAGATGACATCAAAACGACTTGGAGCAACATGTGTTGTTGATGATAAAGGAAAACTTGTCGGCATAATCACTGATGGAGATTTAAGGCGACTTCTGCATAGGACTGAAAATGTTTTTGGCTTGACCGCCGGTGAAGTCATGACGAGAAATCCGAAGACAATTAAGGAAGATGCGCTCGCTGTTGTAGCTCTTCAAGAAATGGAACATTACAACATAACTCAACTTGTTGTCATTGACGATGAGCGATTTCCCATAGGTATGATTCACATTCACGATCTTGTGAAAGCGGGGTTAAGTTCATCTGAAACAGAGAACGAATTTGATCAATGAAGATAAAAACGATGTTTTTTATTCTTGCCCTTGTATTTTCAAGTTGTGAAGAGAAAATCAAACCTTCAATCGTTCATCTTTCCGATGTTCAAATCCCATCTCAAGAGTCGTGGAATGCAACCATCGTTTTTAGCGATTCAGGAAAAATTAGGGCTGTTTTGAAGGCTAGTCATATCCTTGTATTTCAAGATCAAGATGTGACAGTTTTAAATCAAGGTTTTAGAGTTGATTTTTATGATGAAAACGGGAAGCATACATCGTATTTGATCGCAGATAGCGGTAGAGTTAACGAGAGGACCAAAAATCTTGAGGCGTATGGGAACATAGTTGCTGTCTCCGACGAGGGAACGCGTGTTGAGACAACTCGTCTTTTCTGGGATAATGAAAGAAATAAAGTCCGCTCGGATGCTTTTGTTAAGGTGACATCACCAAATGAGATTTTACAGGGTTATGGTTTTGAAGCGGACCAGGATTTGAAAAATTATGTCGTCTATAAAGTAAGTGGACAAGCGAGGGTTGAGGAAAAGTAGAAAAATTAATTGACAAATCGGAAGTTAATTGTTATATTTACACTTGAAAACAAAATGAGAATTTGCGATGGCGCTTCAAATCATAGGTCATCACATTGAGGTTTCAGATCAAATTAAAAATTATATTGAAAGGGAGATTTCACGTTTAGACAAATTTTTTGATGGCATAATAAACGCTGAAGTTATATTAAGACAGGATACTAAACACAATCACTTGAAGGAAGCAGAGATAATAGTGAAGGTATACGAGCACAGATTGACATCAAAGGCGAACGATCCGGATATACTTAAAGCGTTTGACAAATCGCTCACAAAAATTGAAAGGCAGCTTATAAAATTCAAAGATAAGTTGAAATCGCACAGGTGAGAAAATGTTTAGCAGGGAATTTAAAGAAATAAAAAAGACGCATATCACGGTTGGTTTCTTTTATGAGTCGGGGAAAGAACTGTTCAAGTTGAAGGTTTTGAATGGGGATGTCGGCTTTGATAGAAAGATAACGGATAAAAATATACATCGTCCAGGGCTTGCGCTTGCTGGATATGTTGAGCTTTTCACATACAATAGAATTCAAGTTTTCGGGAACACGGAGATAAGGTATCTTCAAAGTTTGTCGCCAGAGGGTAGAGTTAAATCAATTCAAAACATACTTAAGTTTGAAATTCCTTGCGTTGTCATAACGAATGACAATTCGCTTCCTGACAATCTCCTTGATCTTTTCACCGAGAAGAAAATTTCTGTTTTTCAGACGCCACTTGAGACCACAAAGCTTGTTTATTTCATAAGCGATTTCCTTGACGATCAATTCGCACCGCAAACGGTTGTTCACGGTGACCTTGTTGATGTCTATGGGATAGGGCTTCTATTTGTTGGGAGATCAGGAATTGGAAAAAGTGAAATAGCGCTTGATCTTGTTGAAAGAGGACATCGTCTTGTGGCTGATGATGTTGTTTTAATAACCAAGAAAGGTGAAAACATATTAATTGGCACTTGTAACACGATAACGAAGCACTTCATGGAGATAAGAGGGCTTGGAATAATTGATGTCAAGAATATGTTCGGGATAAGAGCGATAAGATATCAAAAGAGGGTTGAGGTTGTTGTTGAACTTCTTGATTGGGACCCGAAAGAGGAATATACTCGCACCGGGCTTGATGAAGAAAAAATCTCCATACTCGGTGTTGAAATCCCACTTGTTAAGCTTCCGATCTTCCCAGGGAAAAATATAACCGTTATAGCTGAAGTCATTGCGCTTAATCATTTATTGAAACATTACGGTTACGACTCAGCCAAGGAATTCAACAAAAACATTGAAACACTTCTAAGGCAAAAAGCGTCTTCCTTAAAAACAGATGATTTCCCCATTGAGAGGATAGCCAGATACTTTGAACATGACTTTGAATAAATAATAATAGAGATTAAATGCGCGTTAATCAAATTCTGTTCTTTTTGATTTTATCCTTGCTCCTCACATTGGGTTGTAGAAAGGAAATCAAAAGAAATTACATAGTTATTGGAAGCACTATTGATATTGACTCTTTTAACCCGTATCTAAGCACATCGCTTTTCACTCAAGATATACTTGATAGAGTTTACCTTCGTCTTGCTGTTGAACATGAAGATTACCGAACCTTTACGCCACTTCTTGCGAAGAGATGGGAATGGTCAAAGGACTCTCTTCAAATCACTTTTTATCTTCGCAATGATGTTTATTGGAGCGATGGTGTTAAGACGACAGCGTATGATGTTGAATATAGTTTTAAAGCAGCCATTTCTCCCGAACTTGCTTGGCTAAACGCGGAGGACATAGTTAGAAATATAGAGGATGTAAAGGCTTTGAATGAGACAACGCTTGTTGTTAAGTATCGTTATGTTTATCCATATCAGGTTATGGATATAAACGATGTCTGGATAGTCCCGCGACACATCTATGAAAAGATCCCCTTCTCCGAATGGAGGAAGAATGGTTTCTTTGATCATAATCCTGTGACAAACGGTCCATATAAAGTTGCTCGCTGGGAAAGAGGACAATTGATTGAACTTGTCAAAAATGAAAGATATTTTGATAAAAATTATCCAAAGATAGAAAGGGTTTTCGTTAAAATCGTCCCGAATGAATCAAATTTAACTTTGCAGTTCTTGAATGGTGAGATTGATGTTTTGCCTTCCGTTTCGCCATCTGTTGCTGATAAATATGGGGGAGATAAAAATTTAAAGTTTGTTAAGTATCCACACCTTGCGTATGAATATATTGGGTGGAATCAGAAAAATCCGATATTTGCCGATAAAAAGGTGAGACAAGCGCTATCATACGGGATAAATGTTGATGAGATAATAAATGTTATTTTAAAAGGGAATGCCGTTCGTTCAACTTCACCATTCCCATCAATTTTTTGGGCTCACAATGAGAAATTAAAACCATATCCATATGATATTCAAAGGGCTAAAAAACTTCTTTATGAAGCTGGCTGGCGGGATTCAGATGGGGATGGAATCCTTGACAAGGTTATAGATGGGAGAAAGGTTGATTTTAAATTTACATTGATAACGAATGCTGAGAATCAAACGAGGAAGGAGGTTGCAGTGGCTATCCAAAATGACCTTTTGAAGCTTGGTGTTAAGATGGAAATCCAGCTTTATGAATTTAACACATTTATGCGCCATATACTTGATAGAAATTTTGATGCGGTTTTATCAGGTTGGAGGATTGCGACTAAGCCAGACCTTTCTTCTTTGTTTCACACCGAGGCGATAAAATCAGGGCATAATATCGTCTCGTATTCAAATCCGTATTTTGATAAGCTTAATGATTCAGCAGCTGTTTTAAACAACCTTGCAAGTGCCAAGAAAATTTGGGATGAAATTCAAGAGATACTTTATGAGGACCAACCTTATACATTTCTTTATGAGCCAGTTCGGATAAATGGGATTAGCAAAAGGATAAAAATTGAGACCGTTAAAATGAACAGTATAAGTTTCCTTTTTAATTTGCACGAGTGGGAATTAAGGTGAAGCCGGGAGAATGAGGGTGATTTTAAAACGAATTTTAAACGCTATTTTTCTTTCCCTTGGCATATCCACGGTTGTTTTCTTGCTCTTAAGGATATTACCTTCGGTTTCGTTCGCCGATTTGTATTTAAGCCCAAGATTATCGGATGAAACGATCGCAAGGATAAAATCATCTTATGGACTTGATAAACCTGTTTTGATTCAATTTTTCGTCTGGGTAAAGGAAATCGCGATGGGTAATTTCGGGTTTTCTTTTATCTATCGCAAGCCGGTGATTGAGTGTATATTTGATGCTTTTCTTTCAACCTTGATCATCGGGCTTCCAGCGCTTATTTACAGTTTTGGTTTAGGTATTGTTGTTGGTGTTCAATTGGCTCGTAAAAAAGGGAAGGCGGTTGATAAGTTCGTAAGTGTTTTTCTCCTTATTTTATATTCAATTCCAACTTTTTGGGTTGGGATAGTTTTTATACTCATTTTTAGTTATGCGCTTGGATTTTTCCCTTCATCTGGGCTTCGTTCTTTTAATTTCAATGAGATGAGCTTTGTTGAGAAAATTTTTGATTTATTTTGGCATATTTTCCTTCCATCTTTCACACTTGGTATAGCGCCTATGTCTGCAGTTGCAAGGTTTGTAAGAAGCCACACGCTTAAGGTTTTATCGCAAACTTATGTTAAAATGGCAAAAGCGAAGGGTCTTGAAGAGCGTCTGATTTTTTATCGTCATGTTTTGCCGAACGCTTTGCTTCCCGTTGTAACTCTTTTTGGTCTTTACCTGCCTGTTTTCCTCGCTGGATCAGTCGTCGTTGAGCAAATTTTTTCAATTCCGGGGCTTGGGAAACTTGCGATTGACTCAATTTTTAAGAGGGATTATCCTCTTACCGTTGGGATAACATTGTTTGTTTCTTTCATCGTCATATTTGGGAATTTGATCTCAGATATACTATACACAATTTTTGACCCAAGGATAAGGTTGGAATGATAGCGCGGAAGAAAATATTTTGGGTTTCAATCTTTGTGGTGTTCTATCTTGTTTTAGCGGATTTGATAGCACCGTTTGATCCCATAATGTCGCTTGACAGAGAAAATCTTTCATCATTACCGCCTTTGACAAGGGTTTATGAGATAAATTTGAAAGACGGTGGGAAAGTCATCGCTTTTGATTATGTTAAGCAAGGCGAATTCGTTTATTACACACAGAAATTTTCGCGTGGCAGGGTTAAACTTGAGGATTTGAAAAATGTTAGGTCGCTTCTTTTTGTCTTCGGGACGGATAATCTCGGGCGAGATGTGTTAAGTAGGACAATTTATGGGGGCAAGATATCCCTTTTAGTTGGCATAATTGCTTCTTTTATCGCTCTTTTTGTCGGACTGATTGTTGGAGTTTTCGCTGGTTACTTCGGTGGGATAATTGATAAGGTTTTGATGCGAATTACGGATGTATTTCTTGCTTTCCCGAAATTGTTCCTTGTGCTTGTGGTTGTCTCTCTTAGTTCGGGACAAACGATTTTCTCTCTTATTTTAATTTTAGGTCTGTTAAGTTGGATGGGAATAGCAAGGTTTACAAGGGCGGAATTTTTGAAGTTAAAAAATATGGAGTTCGTCCTTGCGCTTGAAGCGATTGGTTTCCCAGATCTTAAAATTGCACTCAGACATATTTTGCCTAATGCTATATTGCCATCTCTCGTGAATATGCCCTTGCTGATTGGTGATTTGATCTTGACGGAATCAATTTTAAGCTTTATTGGCTTTGGGGTTCAACCTCCAACTCCAACTTGGGGAAGTATGATAAGTGAGGCGGAAAAGAGTTTGCTTTCAACTTGGTGGCTTCCAATCCCGCCTGGCATTTTAATCTCAGCTACTGTTTTAATTATGAATTGGGCTTCTGAAATTGAAGAATAGGTAGTGGGAAATATTGGGATTTTTTTCTTATATTTATCATAAACTCTCAAAAATTTTTCTCAATCATGAGACCGACTGAATTTATACTTGTACTTGATTTCGGCTCGCAGTATACTCAGCTTATAGCCAGAAGGATAAGAGAGCTAGGTGTCTTTTCGGAGATTCAAAGGTTTGATTTCCCCATTGATGAAATTTTAAAGTTGAAACCAAAGGGGATAATTTTATCAGGAGGGCCTTCAAGCGTTTACGAAGATGGCGCACCTCAAGTTGATGAAAAATTGTTTGAACTTGGAATTCCAGTGCTTGGAATTTGCTATGGACTTCAATTGATAGCGTATAAACTTGGTGGAATTGTTGATAAGTTTGCCAAGAGAGAATACGGGAAGGCGGTTTTAAGAGTTATAAAAGATGACGATTTATTTTATGGGTTCAATTCACAAAGCGTCGTTTGGATGAGCCATGGGGATGCACTGATAAAGGAACCGGATGGCTTTGAAGTTATAGCTTGGACTGATAATTCGCCGATTTGTGCTATAAGAAATAAAGATAAAAAGATTTACGGCGTTCAATTTCATCCGGAAGTTGCGCACACGGAAAGGGGCGATGAAATTTTGAGAAATTTTGTGTATAAGATTTGCGGTTGTAAAGGTGAGTGGAACGCTGAATTTTTCATTGAAAGGGAGATTGAGGAAATAAGGAAGATTGTTGGGGATGAAAAGGTTATTTGTGCCGTAAGTGGTGGGGTTGATTCAACAGTTCTTGCACTGCTTTTAAGTAGAGCTATCGGGGAGAATTTGATCGCTATTTTTATAGATAATGGTTTGATGCGCGAGGGTGAAGCTGAAGAGGTCTTTGAAAATTTTAGGGAAATCGGGGTTAACATTTATTATGTAAATGCAAGCGAGGTCTTTCTTGAAAGATTAAAAGGTATCTTTGATCCAGAGGAAAAGAGACGAATCATTGGGAGGACATTTATTGAGATATTTGAAAGAGAGGCGGAAAAATTTGGCGATGTGAAATTCCTTGCGCAAGGGACGCTTTATCCTGATGTCATTGAATCAACGAGTTATAAAGGTCCTTCATCAAAGATAAAGACGCATCATAATGTTGGGGGTCTTCCTGAGCGTATGAATTTCAAGTTGATAGAGCCATTTAGAGAACTTTTTAAAGATGAGGTCAGAAAGATAGGGAGGTCTTTGGGTTTAAGCAATGAAATTTTAAACCGCCATCCTTTCCCAGGTCCTGGGCTTGCTGTTAGAGTTGTTGGGGAGGTAACAAAAGATAAACTTGAAATTTTGCGCAAAGCAGATAAAATTTTCATTGAGGAGATAAAGAAAGCAAATTTATACGACAAAATTTGGCAAGCGTTTGCTGTTCTTTTGCCAATTAAAACAGTTGGTGTTATGGGGGACGAGAGAAGTTATGAGTATGTGGTAGCCCTTAGAGCTGTTTCAAGTCAAGATGGTATGACGGCGGATTGGTTCAGATTGCCGTATGATTTGCTTGAGAGGGTTTCAAATAGGATCGTCAATGAGGTAAAAGGTGTAAATCGTGTTATCTATGATATAACAACAAAACCACCGGCGACAATTGAATGGGAGTGAGAAAATGTCCAACGGGATAATAAAGAAAATGATTGAGAGAGCGAGGAAGTATTTTGACTCGGGGAAATATCTTCATTCGCTTCAGATTTATCACAGGATTATAAGTGAGTATCCGGGGTATGTTGATGCGTACTCTGAGTTGGCTTATGTTTACACAAAGCTTGGGAAGGAGGGTTATGCTGAGAAGCTTTTGAGGAAGGCGCTTCAAATAGAGCCGGGGAACGAGGAAGTGCTCTTTTTGCTTGGGACGAATTGTTTGCGCTCAAAGAAATTTGATGAAGCGATAAAATTCTTAACAAAGCTTGCTTACCTTGAATATCCAGCTGTTCATTATAACCTCGGACTTGCTTATTATTACCGTGGCGATTACCTTGAAGCCGAAGCCGAGCTTAAAAAAGTTTTAAGCCTTGACCCGGATTTTCCCAAAGCTGTTGAGTCGCTTGCCGAGATATTGATAAAGCGCGAAAGTTATGATGAGGCGGTTGATTACTTAAAGCGTGGGATAAAAAGAGAGCCCTATAATCATACGCTTTATTATCTCTTGGGCATATCATTTTGGAATTTGGGAAAGTTAAAACAAGCTCGCGAGGCAATTGAAACCGCTATTGACCTTGAACCGAATAAAGGAATCCTGTGGCAAACATGTGGTGAAATTTTACTTGAACTCGGTGAAATTGAAGAGGCGGAGAGGTATTTCAATCGCGCTATTTCACTTGATAAAGGTTTAGTTGATTCGTTCATAAATCTCGGTTTAATTCATTTGTATCGTGGTGAGGATGAGCAAGCGAGAAAGTTTTTTGATGAGGCAATTAAAATTGACCCTAAAGCGAGCGTGAAAATAGAGGAAAAAATCAAACTTTTAAGAAATGGTTAAGTTCATCCGCTTTCTTTTGCTCATTTTGATCATTAAAGAAAGTGTTTTGACTCAAGGATATAGTTTTTTTAATCCCGTTGCCGATTCGCTTTTTAAAGCAGGCGTTGAACTTTTCAAATTCGGTTTGAATTCCAGAGGACATTTAGCTGATACCTCAGGGGGGAGGGAATACTTCTTAAACGCATATTTAAAATTTGATTCCGTTATTTCTCTTGGTTTGAATCACCGAACGACAGCAAGTTATCTTATGGCTTCAAAGTCGCTTTGTTATCTTAACAGATTTGCAGATGCGGGTAACTTATTGAGGGATTTTCTGTCAAAGTTCCCTGAGAGCGAATATGTTGAAGATGCTCATTATACGCTTGGGCTGATTTACTTCAAGCTTGGAGATTTAGATGACGCTTTGCTTGAGATTGATAGGTCTATTCAAGTTTCAAAAAGTGATCCAACGAAGTATAAAAGAGTTATTTCTGCACTTATTGATTCGGTTGATTTGACCACGCTTCAAAAGCTTGCGGATAAGGTTTCATCCACCGAGGTTAAATATCTTGTAGTTGTAAAAGTAGCGGATAAAATCGCTCTTTCTGGGAAATATGAAGATGCGAAAAAATACATCGCGGACAGGTTGAGATATTTTAGTGGGACTGAATTTTACGAGAGATTGATGTTTAAAATTTCGTATTACGAACGCCTTCTAGCTCGTCCAGAGGTTAAAATAGGTGTTTTGCTCCCCGAGCGACAAAGCTTAAGTGAATCAATTTTAAAAGGTATTGAACTTGCCGTTGAGCAACATAATTTAAATTTCAGCCCCAAGGTTGGGATTGAGCTCAGGTATTATAATTCACTTGATATTGACAGGAAGGTTTTGTCTTTCAAGAAAGTTCCTGAGGTCTCTGCGATAATTGGACCAGTTTACAGTGAAGATGTTCAAATTTGTGCGAGGTTCATCAACGATTTAAAAATACCTTTGATTTCACCGACAGCCACATCGGATGGTTTAGCTGATTTAAGCGATTACATTTTTCAGTTGAATTCCGATTTTACGACTAGGGCAAGGGCTATAGCACAGTTTGCGGTTTTTTCGCTTGGGTTGAAATACTTTTTTGTTCTCGCACCGAACGATAAAAGGATAAAACCATTCGTTGATGCTTTTGTTGATGAAGTTAAGTTGGATTCCGGTCAAGTGATGAAAATTCAGTTTTACAATCCAGATGAAACGGACCTTCGCGGTTATTTTAGGGAGATGAAAGCTGTTCTTGATTCCTTTAAAGTTCCGTTGGATATTGTCGGGCTTTTTGCTCCAATTTTAAATTCCGACTTCATCGGTATAATCACCTCACAGGTCTTTTACCACGATATGAATGTTAAAATTTTGGGCAACGATATCTGGAACAATTTTAATGAACTTTACCTAAACAGGAGATACACCGATGGAGTTGTATTCACTGCTGGTTGGAAAGTTGATTTTGAGTCACAAGCATATAAAAACTTCGTAAAGGTTTTTAAAGATAGATATGGAGTTGAACCGGACGAGTTATCCATTTACGGTTATGATACTGCGAGATTTCTTTTGGAAGTGATAAAGGCGGGAATGTTAACACCTGGCGAAGTTTATAATGCGATTAAGAAAGTGGAATTTTTTGGCATAGGCAGGGATATCGTGTTTGAAGATGGGCGTGTCAACAGGTCAATTGCGATTCTTGTTTTTAAAGATAATTTAATACGGAGGTTAACTCAATGGACGATAAAAAAGTAAGTTATGAGTTGGATTCGGAGTATAGGGTTAGGGTTAAAGACCTTCCGCCTGAGACGAGACCGAGGGAGAAATTTATAAAGTATGGACCACAAGCGGTCTCAAATGCTGAGCTTCTTGCTATTTTGATCGGTTCAGGGACTAGAAAGATTTCCGCCATTGACCTTGCGAATAAAATTCTGGCTGATGCTGGTGGGTTAAGAGAACTGGCTCGTAAAGGGCTTGGTGACCTTAGGAAATACAAAGGTATAGGATTAAAAAAAGCGGTGACAGTAGCTGCTGCATTTGAGCTATCACGAAGGATTCAATCTGAACCTTTTTCACAACGCCATCAGATCACCAGCCCTGAAGACATCGTAAGGATATTTGCACCGCGACTTTCTGATTTAAATAGAGAGATTTTGATAGTCGTCCTACTTAACACTGCTAATCGCATCATAAGGGATGTTATTATTTCCGAGGGGAATTTGAACTCAAGTGTAATTCATCCCCGTGAGGTATTTAAGCCGGCGATTGATGAGCTCAGTGCAAGTGTTATTCTCGTTCATAATCATCCAAGTGGAAATCCCGAGCCAAGTCGTGCGGATATTGAAGTGACAAAGCAGATTTACCAAGCTGGCGAGATAATAGGCATAAAGCTTCTTGATCATGTCATAATAGCTGGGGACAGATACACGAGCATGGCGCAACTTGGGCTTTTAAAATAAATTTTGGAGGTAAATTATGGAGTTAAAAATTGTAAAAATTGAGAAGCCAGACAACATCAATTTCATCCTTGGGCAGTCACATTTCATAAAAACGGTTGAGGATTTGTATGAAGCGATAGTAACAACTCAACCGCATATGAAATTCGGTATAGCGTTTTGCGAGTCCTCAGGTCCAGCGCTTGTGAGATGGGCTGGAAATGATGAAGCGATGATTGAACTTGCGAAAAAAAATGCCTTAAATCTCTCCGCAGGTCATTCATTTGTAATTTTCATGGATAATGGTTATCCGATCAACATACTTAATGCGATAAAAATGGTCCCAGAGGTTTGCAGAATCTTTTGTGCGACGGCTAACCCGGTTGAGGTTATAATTGCGGAAACAGAGCAAGGTCGCGGAATACTCGGTGTAATAGATGGAGTTAAGACAAAAGGAATAGAAGGAGAGGAGGATATACAGAAGCGAAAGGAATTTTTGAGAAAAATTGGATACAAGTTTTGAAATTATTAAATTTTTTGTGCTTTGATACAATAAATTCCGCGAGAGGTTGATTTTAATGTTCGTCATTTTGAAGATTTTTAAAGTTGTGTTGCCTTTGCTTTACATAGCAACGAGTTGGCTTTACGGTCGTGCCTTTTTCAAGGATGATTTATTTGCGAAAAAATATAAAACGAAATTTCTCGTCTTTACCTTAATTTTTCACTTCGTTTATCTTATCCTCAGAACCGCTGAATTAAACCATCCACCTGTGACATCTGTTTTTGAGCTTTTATGTGTGCTTGGTTTTTCGCTTGCTCTTGCTTATGTGGTGATTGAGTACCTTACGAAAATTAAAAACACCGGCTTTTTCGCCCTTGTGATTTCGTCCCTGTTTGTTCTTGTGGCATCGCTTTTTTCAAGGGACATTTATGGTTTTGAATATGATGTTTTGAAAAATGAATTGCTTGCTTTCCATGTTACCTTTGCACTTGTTGGATATTCAGCCTTTGCTTTATCGGCGATATATGGATTGCTTTATATAATGCTTTATCACAAATTGAGGACGAAGACATTTGACACAGTTTATAAAAATCTTCCAAACCTTGAAATGATTGAATCAATGCTTCATAAATCAACCTTGGTTGGTTTTGTGGCTTTGACATTTGTGATAATTTTTGGTTTCATTTGGTTGCCGAAAGCGTTTAAGGATTTTTCATATACGGACGCAAAACTTGTTGGGACATTCATAATCTGGCTTATTTATGCTGTTGGGCTTGGTGTGATAGGTGTTGTGAATTTAACAGGTAAAAGAGTGGCGGTAATGTCAATAATTGGTTTCATCCTTGTGTTTATATTGATGGCTTTTGCGAATTCCTTGTCGGGCTTCCATAGGTTTTATTGATAATTTAAGCGACTGCTGATATGGATTTATTACTTGTTGGCTTGAATCATAAAACGGCGAGCGTTGAAGTAAGGGAGAAACTTTATTACACGCTTGATGAGACAAAAGATGTCCTGCCCGATTTGGTTCAACGATTTTTAAAGGAGGGGGTTTTGCTGTCAACTTGCAACAGGACGGAACTTTACGGGGTTTTAAAAGATGAACTTGTTAAGCCAGAGGATATAATTGACTACTTGATCAAAAGAAAAGATGCCGATGGGGTTGTCACTCGTTCGCATTTTTATGTGATGCATTCATATGATGCATTAAGGCATCTGCTTGAGGTCAGCTCTGGGATTGATTCAATGTTGATCGGTGATGTTCAGATACTTGGTCAGGTCAAGGATGCCTATGAAGTTGCTGTTGGTTGTGGGGTTGTTGGAACGCTTTTGCATGAAGTTTTTCATACTGCCTTTAGGACTGGGAAAAGAGCTAAAAGTGAGACAGCTATAAGCGAGGGAGCGGTTTCGGTTAGTTATGCAGCGGTTGAACTTGCTGAAAAGATATTCGCCAATCTTTCAAAGAAAAAAGCGATGTTGATAGGTGCTGGCGAAACAGCTGAACTTACAGCAAAACATCTCGTCTCCCGTGGGATGAGCGAAATTTTAATAGCAAATAGAACTTTTGAAAGGGCTGAAAAGCTAGCGCAACAATTTAAAGGCATCGCAATAAAACTTGATGAGATTGAAAATAAACTCTGTGAAGTTGATATAGTCATAAGCTCTGTCACGCTTGATGGTTATATTTTGAGCTATGAGCAAGTCAAAAGCGCGATGTCAAGAAGACAGAACAAACCGATTCTGATAATTGATATTGGAGTTCCGAGGAACATTGACCCCAAAGTTAGGGAGATTGAAAATGTCTTCCTTGAAGATATTGACTCGCTTGAGTCAATAGCGAGGTCAAATTATGAAAGGAGGTTAAATGAGATACCGAAGGTTCAAAGGATAATTGATGAGGAGATAAAAAATTTCATAAAATGGTATGAGGCGCATCTTGTCGCCCCGACGATAAAACTTCTCCGTGAGAAATTTGAAGAGATAAGGCGAAATGAACTTGAAAAGTATAAAAATAAATTTTCACCCGAGGATTTTCAAAGGGTAGATGTGTTGACAAAAACACTTGTTAATAAATTGCTTCACACCCCTACGGTTAGCATCAGGGAGTTATCAAATGGGAAGAGCGATTCCGAGAGGATAAAGTTTATTCAATTTGTCAAGGAATTATTCGGTTTGGGTCAATAAAAATAAAATTTTTTAAGTTTGTGAAAGTTAGAATTGGAACACGGGGTAGTAAACTTGCGCTGTGGCAGACGGAATTTGTGAGGAGAAAACTTTCAGATGTTTTCCCCGATGTTGAATTTGAAGTCAAAGTGATAAAAACTAAAGGGGATAAAATTCTTGATTCGCCACTTTCAAAAATTGGAGATAAAGGGATTTTCACCCGTGAGATTGAAATTGAGCTTTTGAATCGCGAGATTGATATTGCAGTTCACAGTTTAAAGGACCTTCCAACGAAATTACCTGAGGGGTTGATAATTGGTGCTGTCACTGAACGGGAAGATGTAAGAGATGTTTTAATTTCTAAAGATAATTTGAAACTGGCGGAGTTGCCGAAAGAAGCTGTGATTGCTACTGGGAGTTTGAGAAGAAGGGCTCAACTTCTTCACTTTAGAAGTGATTTTAAATTTGTTGATTTGCGAGGTAATATTGACACAAGATTTAGAAAGTTTGATGAGTCGAATTGGGACGCAATGGTTTTAGCATTTGCAGGGGTGCGAAGGATGAATTATGACGGTAGAACTGCTGAGTTAATTTCAACTGATATAGTGCTTCCAGCTGTTGGTCAAGGAGCGATAGCAATTGAAGTTAGAGAAGATGATATGAAAATCCTTGACTTGGTTAGACGGATAAATCATCTTGAGACGGAGCTTGCGACAAGGTCTGAGCGTGCTCTTTTGAGGCGACTTGAGGGAGGATGTCAAGTCCCAATCGGTGCTTTTGCTACTGTAAACGATGGCAAAATTAAAATTTCAGCTATGATAAGCAACTTTGATGGGACATTTTTTGTCAGGGATTCAATTGAAGGTTTTGTAAGCAATGATGTAGAAGAACTCGGTTTTGAACTTGCAGAAAAACTTCTTGAACAAGGTGGCGCGAGGATTCTTGAAGAGATAAAAAGAGCAAGTGGTTGAGATGAAAGTTTTGATAACAAGGGATAAAACACAAGCTTTGGACTTCGCAAGGGAAATTGAAACATATGGTTTTATCCCCGTCTTCTTTCCAACGATTGAAATAACAGAGCCAGATTTATGGGATGATGTTGACGAAAAAATAAACCGAATTGATGAATATACCGATTTGATTTTCACAAGCGCGAACGCAGTTAGATTTTTCCTTGAGAGATTTAAAAAATATCAGCCGATTGAAAATTTAAAGGGCAAAAAAATCCATGTCGTTGGGGTTAAAACAAAAATTGAAGTTGAAAAGTATGGACTTTTAGTTGAACCACTTCCTGAAAGGTCAGATAAGGGAAGTTTATTTGAGAAAATTTTGCTCAATGCGGTTTCCGGGAAAAAGTTTCTATTCCCGCGAGGGAATTTGTCGGAGGAGGAGTTTATTGAGTCGGCGAGAAGGAAAGGAATTGACATTGATGATGTCATCGTTTACAGGACGATTAAGCCGAATCTCGGAGAAAATTTGAAGCAAGAGGTGAAATCAATGCTTGAAAGTGGCGAAATTGGTGTTGTTACATTTTTTAGCCCGTCAAGTGTGCGAAACTTTGTTGAAATTTTTGGGGTTGCTTTGCTTCGGAAACAGCGTATAGCTGTCATAGGTGGAACTACTTTGAAAGCTTGTGAACAACTTGGTTTAAAGGTTGATGTAAATCCGATGGAGTTTAACCCGAAGCCAGACGGTGCATTTCTTGCGAGATTACTTTGGGAAGTTTTCAAGAAAAACGGTTGAAATATGAAACAAAAAAACGACATATTTCTAAAAGCTTGCAGACGGGAAAGCACGGAGAGAACACCGATATGGATAATGCGACAGGCGGGAAGATATTTGCCTGAATACAGGAAGATCCGTCAAAGGTATGATTTTTTAACGATGATAAAAACGCCTGAAATCGCCTCCGAAGTGACGATTCAACCAATTGAAATCATCGGCGTGGATGCCGGGATAATTTTCTCGGATATACTTGTGCTTCCAGAAGCAATGGGGTTGAAACTTTATATTGATGAGGTTGGTGGTCCAAAGTTTGAGAAGAACATTCAAAATGAGGAGGATGTTGATAGATTGATTATTCCAGATCCAACGGATAAATTGAAATATGTGCTTAATGCGATAGAGTTGACCAAGCGGAATATAGATGTTCCGTTGATAGGTTTTTCTGGCTCTCCGTGGACTCTTTTTGCATATATGGTTGATGGCAGTAAGGATTTTAGAAATGCGAAGGTTTTGATATATTCCCACTCTAAGCTTGCGCATAAACTTCTTGAGAAAATCGCTGTTTCAGTGTCAAGGTTTTTGATCTCACAGATTGAAAGTGGGGCTGACGCAGTACAAATTTTTGATACATGGGGTGGCATTTTAAATCGTGAAACTTTTGAAGAGTTCTCTTTGAGATACATTCACTATGTGGTTGAAGCTGTAAAATCAAAATTTGCCAGCACTGTTCCTGTGATTTTATATTCAAAGGGGACTTGGCAATGGGTGGAGCGGATAATTGGTTCCGGTTGCGATGTTATAAGCATTGATTGGACATTTGATTTAAAGGAAGCCAGAGAAAGAGTCGGGGACAGGGTTTCAATTCAGGGGAATCTTGATCCGGTTGTTTTACTTTCAAAACCCGATGTTGTGGTCCGCGAAGCGCTCAAGGTAATTGACAGATATGGAAGGGGAGATGGACACATTTTTAATCTCGGGCATGGGATTTTGCCTGAGACACCAGTTGATAATGTGAAAATTTTGGTTGAGACAGTCAAGAGCGAAAGTAGAAAATATCATAAATAAAATTTGGTGGTAGTTATGAGGATAGAAAATATTGACATAGAGCTTTTGAAGAAATACGACCGTCCTGGTCCAAGGTATACCAGTTATCCGCCAGCGCCTGCTTTTTCAAAGGATTTCGGACCGGATGATTATAAGGATGCGATTATTGAGAATAATAAGGAAAACCCCATGAATGTCCTTTCGCTTTATTTTCATATACCTTTTTGTGATACGCTATGTTATTTTTGTGGCTGTAATATGCTCGTCACTCACAACAGGGCAACGATAAGGAAGTATCTTGATTACTTGAAGCGTGAGGTTGAAATGGTTTGTGAATTTCTTTCTTCAGGGCGGAAGGTCACGCAACTTCATTGGGGTGGTGGGACACCGTCTTATTTGAATCCCGATGAAATAAAAGAACTTGGCGGTTTTATAAATGAAAGGTTTGAATTTGTTGATGACCCTGAGGTTGGAGTTGAGATTGACCCGCGCGGTTTAACTTACGAACATATGAGGGCGTTCCGAGAAGTTGGTTTTAATAGAATTAGCATGGGGGTTCAAGATTTTGATCCGAGGGTTCAGAAAGCGGTTAACAGGATTCAACCTGAGGAAATCACACGGCAAGCTATTGATTGGGCTCGTGAGCTTGGTTTTAAGAGTATAAACCTTGATTTGATTTATGGTCTGCCGTTTCAAACAATTGAATCGTTTGAGAAGACACTTGACAAGGTGATAGAGCTTTCACCTGAGCGACTCGCTGTTTTTAATTTTGCTTATGTTCCATGGCTTAAACCACATCAAAGGGTTATAAAAAAGGAGGATTTGCCAACCCCTGATGTTAAGTTAAAAATTTTGAAAATGACGATAGAGAAGCTGACGGAAGCTGGATATGTTTACATTGGGATGGATCATTTTGCTAAACCAGATGATGAGCTTGCAATTGCGCAAAAGGAAAAAACACTTTACAGGAACTTCCAGGGTTATTCAACTCGCGCTGGTGCAGATCTCTATGCGTTCGGGATGTCAGCTATAAGTCAATTTCAAAACATTTACGCTCAAAATTACAAGGAATTGAAGGATTATTATTCACGAATTGACGAGGGGAAATTCCCGACAGCGGTTGGCTATAGAATGAGTCAAGACGATATAATTAGAAAGCATGTGATAATGCGTTTGATGTGCGATATGGAACTGACGAAAAGCGAGGTTGAGGAAAAGTTCAATATAAAATTTGACGATTATTTCGCGGATTCAATTCAGAAGTTGAACGAGTTTGTTGAGGACGGTTTAGTTGAATTAAGCGGTGATAAAATCATAGTCAGCTTAATGGGTCGTCTTGTGATAAGAAATATAGCGATGTGCTTTGACGCCTACATTGATAAGATGATGAAGGAGAAGCCGATATTTTCAAGGACAGTTTAAGTTTGGAACTTGAAATTCTGTATTTGGTTTTTTATATTAAAGACAGAAAAACAAAGTTAGGAGAAGTGAAATGAAGCGCTTGATTTTGGGTTTGGTTTTGGTTGTTTTTGTGAGTTCGTTCGCAAACTCACAATTTAAAGATCAGCTTGAATCAAAGCCCGATGTTTATCAAAAATTGTTTATGCGTCATAGTTTTTCCGTTTCATATTTCAGCATCGGTGGAAAGGGGTTTATGTTAAATTCGTATACAAATTCAATCCTTTACAGGTTTTCGGACAACTTAAATTTACAAGCAGACATCAGCTTCATTAGCTCACCTTTTAGTTCATTTGGTCGTGGATTTCAAAGAAGTTTAAGCGGGGTCTTCATAGATCGCATTGAGTTGAATTATCAACCCTTCAGAAATGTGTTTATAAACATCCAGTATCGTCAAGTCCCATTTTACCAGTATTATTATTACCCCTATTATCGCTGGTGATGTGTAATTTTTGAACTTAATTTCGCCTTTTGTTTCATTTTTTCCTATTTCGCCCGATTCTGGCAGGATTGAAATTATTGAAATTCAATGAGGGGTTTCTGGTACAGTTTTTGCTTTATATTCTGTTATGAGTGTTAACAAAATAGATTTTAAAATGAATCAAGGTAAACTTTTCTATTTAGCACCTGATGATTTAAACAAAATTTTTGAGCATTTCAAATCAAGGGGGTACAAGGTAATTGGTCCAACCGTAGTTGATGATGCGATTGTTTATGATGAGATATCGGATGTTAAGGATTTGCCTGTTGGGGTAGGGGATGAACAATCGCCCGGTATTTACAGGTTAAAAAGTAGGGACGATGGGGCTTTTTTTGGTTATGTAGTTGGACCACATTCATGGAAAAGGTTTCTTTATCCGCCGATACTCACACTTTTTGAAGCAAGGAGGGAAAACGGGAACATTAAAATTTCCGAATGTAACGATGAGGATGTAAAATTTCTTTTTGTTGGCGTCAGGGCTTGTGAGATTTCAGCAATTATGATTTTGGATAAAGTTCTTGGCGGTGGGCAATATGTTGATCCTGTTTATATTAAGAGAAGGAAGAATACTTTTATTCTAGCTGTGAACTGCAATGAACCCGGGGGGAATTGTTTTTGCTTTTCAACTGGGACTGGCCCAAGGGCTTTAGCTGGGTATGACATTGTGTTAACTGAGGTGATTCTTAATGATAAGCATTATTTCACGGCGAGGGCTGGAAGTGATCAAGGTGAAGAAGTGCTTGAGGATTTAGGTTTCAGAGAAGCGAGCCAAGATGAGGTTAAAGAGGCGGAGAAAATTTTGAGTGAGGCGCCCAACAAGTTCACAAAGAGAGTTGATTTAACGAATGTTGTTGAAATTTTACAATCAAATTATGAGAACCCGCTTTGGGATAAGATAGCTGAAAGATGTCTTTCATGTGGGAACTGCACGATGGTTTGTCCTACTTGTTTCTGTCATAATGTTGAGGATGTGACTGATTTATTGGGTCAAGTTGCAAGGAGAATTAGAAGATGGGATTCATGTTTCACGGTTGAATTTTCTTACATACATGGTGGTAGTGTTAGATATTCAACTATGTCAAGATATAGGCAATGGATAATGCATAAGCTTTCAACTTGGAAAAATCAGTTCGGGATGATAGGATGTGTTGGATGTGGTAGATGTATAACTTGGTGCCCTGTTGGGATTGATATAACTGAAGGTGTGAAGAGTTTTAAAGAGGTTTTAAACAAAATTTAAAAGAGGTGTTATCATGAGTATTGAAACGTTAGAAAGGTTACTTGTTGAACATCCATTTTTCAAAGGGCTTGGGGAGGAGTATCTTTCGCTTGTAGTTGGATGTGCAAGGAATGCTTTCTTTAAGGCGGGTGATTTCATTTTCAGAGAGGGGGAAGAAGCGAATGAGTTTTACATCATACGCGATGGTAAAGTTTCACTTGAGATAGTTTCTCCGGGTAGGGAGCCGATCGTAATTCAGACGCTTGAAAGCGGTGAGGTTCTTGGTTGGTCTTGGCTTGTTCCACCTTATTATTGGCATTTTGATGCGCGCGCTATTGAACCAACGAGGGTTGTGGCTTTTGATGGTAAGTGTTTGAGGAACAAGTGTGAAGAGGACCCTAAGCTCGGGTATGAGCTTTTAAAAAGGTTAGTTCCAATAATTGAGCAGCGACTTCAAGCAACAAGAATACAATTACTTGATCTATATGGAACACATAGTTGAAGAGAAAACCTTCGCTCAAGAAATTTCAATTTTGCCAAAGTTTTTCAGGATTCGTCAAAGAAAGCAGGAAACAAGAGATACTTTTACCCTTGAGCTTGAACCTGTTGATAAGGGTTTTGAGTTTACATTTGTGCCTGGTCAGTTTAATATGATTTATGTTTTTGGGGTTGGGGAAGTTCCAATATCAATAAGTGGTGATCCGAGAAGAACTGATTTGATAACCCATACAACACGGATTGTTGGGGTTGTAACAAAAGCGATGGGCAAACTCAAAAGGGGCGATATTTTGGGCATAAGAGGTCCATTTGGAAATGGTTGGGGTGTTGAAAAATTTGTCGGTAAAGATGTGGTTATAGTTGCAGGTGGAATAGGGCTCGCTCCGTTAAGACCAGCAATTTATCAAATTCTATCCAACAGGGGAAGTTATAACAGAGTTGTCCTTTTATATGGTGCAAGGACGCCTGAGGATATCCTTTATAAGCGTGAGATTGAAAAATGGAAGTCAAGATTTGACTTTGAAGTTTATGTCACTGTTGATAGGGGGACAAGTAATTGGAAGGGGAATGTTGGCGTTGTGACAACTTTGATAGCACGTGCACCTTTTGATCCAGAAAATGTGGTGGCGTTCGTTTGCGGTCCTGAGATAATGATGCGTTTCACAGCGCTTGAACTTAAAAAAAGAGGTGTTTCGGAAAATAATATATTTATCTCAATGGAGCGGAATATGAAGTGCGGTGTAGGGTTGTGCGGTCATTGTCAATTTGGACCTTTGTTTATATGCAAAGATGGACCTGTTTTTAGCTATTCCCAAGTAAGAGATTTAATATCCAAGCGGGAGATTTAAAATGGAACGAAAGAAACCAAAACTTGCTGTTTGGAAGTTCGCTTCTTGCGATGGATGTCAATTGAGTTTGCTTGACTGTGAGGATGAACTTTTGGATATAGTTGGAGCTGTAGACATAGCCTATTTTCTTGAGGCATCAAGAGCAGTGATTTCGGGCCCATACGATATTTCGCTTGTTGAGGGTTCAATTACAACTCCACATGATGCTGAAAGAATTCATAAGATTAGAAAGGTCTCAAAGTATTTGATAACGATCGGTGCTTGTGCAACAGCTGGTGGGATACAAGCGTTAAGAAACTTTAAGGATGTGAAAGAGTTCATATCAATTGTTTATGCTAATCCATCTTACATTGAGACATTGAGCAAGTCAACCCCTATATCTGACCATGTTTTCGTTGATTTTGAATTGCGCGGTTGTCCGATAAATAAGTATCAACTTATTGAGGTTATAAGTGCATTTCTTAACGGGCGGAAGCCAAACATCCCGACTTATAGTGTTTGTATGGAATGCAAACGGAAGGGAAATGTTTGTGTGATGGTTTCAAAGGGAAGCCCTTGCCTTGGTCCCGTTGTCCAAGCGGGTTGCGGAGCGATTTGCCCATCCTACAACAGAGGATGTTACGGATGTTTTGGACCCAAAGAGACGCCGAATGTTTTTTCTTTGGCTGATTATTTTGCAAAGATGGGCTTAAAGTCATCTGAAATAGTTAGAGTTTTAAGAAATTTCAACGCTTATTCGGAACCTTTCAGAAAAGGGAGCGAGGCATATGAAAGATAAGTTAATAAAAGTTGATTATCTTGCCAGGGTTGAAGGAGAGGGCGCTCTTTATATCAAAGTTAAAAACGGTTATGTAGTTGATGTAAAATTGAGAATTTTTGAACCGCCTAGGTTTTTTGAAGCGTTTTTGCGAGGGAGAAGTTTTAAGGAAGTTCCTGATATAACTGCGAGGATTTGCGGAATTTGTCCCATTGCGTATCAAATGAGTTCTGTCCACGCAATTGAGAGCATTTTCGGCGTGAAAGTATCTGGTCCAATACGTGAGTTGAGAAGGTTGATTTATTGTGGGGAGTGGATTGAAAGCCACGCGCTACATGTTTTTATGCTTCACGCTCCCGATTTCCTCGGCTATGATGATGTCATACAGATGGCAAAGGATTATTCCGATCTTGTAAAGAAAGCATTGAAACTAAAAAAGATTGGAAATGAAATTGTAAGATTAATTGGAGGTCGTGAAGTTCACCCAGTAAATGTCAGGGTTGGTGGTTTTTACAAAGTGCCGCGAAAAAGTGACCTTAAAAAACTTGAAAATGAGCTTAAATGGGCTCGTGATTTTTCAATTGAGGCGATAAGATGGCTTGCTTCGCTTGAATTTCCTGATTTTGAGCAAGATTATGAATTCGTGGCTTTAAGTCATCCGAATGAGTATCCATTTAATGAAGGAAGAATTATATCAAGCAGAGGGCTTGATATTTCAGTGAATGAATATGATAATCATTTCGTTGAGGAACATGTGGCTCACTCAAACGCTTTACACTCAAAGATAGTTCAAAGGGGTGCTTATTTTGTTGGACCACTTGCGAGGTTTAATTTGAACTTTGATAAATTATCTGCTCTTTCAAAGGAAGTGTCGCTTGAAATTGACTTCAAACCAATTTGTAAAAATCCGTTCAAAAGCATATTAGCAAGAGGGATTGAAATACTTTATGCCTGTGATGAAGCATTGCGGATAATTTCAGAGTATGAAGAACCGGATGCGCCGTATGTTGACTTTAGCGTTAAGTCAGGCATAGGTTATGGGTGCACGGAAGCACCTCGTGGTATACTTTACCATCGGTATAAACTTGATGAAAAGGGTATAGTGCTTGACGCTAAGATAGTTCCACCAACATCGCAGAACTTGAAAATGATGGAGAGTGACCTTTGGAAGTTCACCTCCGTTTACTTGAACCTTCCAGATGATGAATTGACTTGGAAGTGTGAGCAAGCAGTTAGAAATTATGACCCGTGTATATCTTGTGCAACACACTTCTTGAAGGTTCACATTGAAAGGGAATGAAAAGAAATTTTTGATTGTTGGCGTTGGGAATTTGTATCGCGGTGATGATTCGGTTGGAATTTTAATAGCGAGATATTTTAGAAGATGTTTTAAAAATAGCGTCAAAATAGTTGACATTGATATTTCTTTTGAGGAGTTGATTGATATTTGGGGTGATTTTGATCTTGTTATCTTGGTTGATGCGGTTCATTCGGGTAAGGGTGCTGGGGAGATATATAGGTTTGAGGATATTTCTGAATTGCTGAAAAGCGGTTTGAAGCTAATTTCAAGTCATAATGTTGGAATTGTTGAGTATATTGAGCTTGCCAAGCTGCTTGGGAGTCTACCGAAGCGGTTTATAGTTTATGGGATATCGGGTGAAAATTTTGAAATTGGTGGATTTATTTCTCCTAATGTAAAAGATGCCTGCCGGAGGTTAATTCCTAAAATCGTTGCTGAAGTCAAAGCGTGAAAATTTTTATTTTAGGGGATAAAAGTGTAATTTTTTTGCAAAAAAGAGGTTTTTGCGTGGACAGAAATTTAATTGAAATATACGAGAAAGTTAAAAATGGGGAGAGGTTGACATTTGAAGATGGTCTTAAACTTTTTAACTCGGATGATTTGATTACAATCGGTATGATGGCTGATATGGTTAGATGGCGTTTGCATCCTGAACCTGTTGTAACATATATAATTGACAGGAATATAAACTATACAAACGTTTGCACGACGGAGTGCACATTTTGTGCTTTTTATGCCAAGGTTGGTGATACTGTTAAGGGATATACGCTTGATTACGAGACGATAGCGAAGAAGATAGAAGAAACGATTCAACTTGGCGGGACAAGGATTTTGTTGCAGGGTGGACTGAACCCTGATCTTGGGATAGAGTTTTATGAGGAATTGTTCAGATGGATAAAGGCGAACTATCCTCAAATATGGCTTCACGCTTTATCGCCGGAGGAGATATTACACATCGCAAGTGTTTCAAGGATGAAAGTTCGGGATGTTTTAAAAAGATTGATTGAAGCTGGTTTACAATCAATTCCGGGAGGTGGGGCGGAAATCCTCGTTGATAGAGTCAGGGAGAAGATTTCTCCCAAGAAATGCACTTCTGATGAATGGCTTGGTGTTATGTATGAAGCACATCAGTTTGGGTTAAAGACGACAGCGACGATGATGTTCGGGCATATTGAAACTTACGAAGATAGAGTTCAGCATATTTTGTTGATACGTGAACTTCAAGATATAACCGGGGGATTCACTTCATTTATCCCTTGGACTTTTCAACCGAGAAATACTAAACTTGCGGAGAATATGGATAACCTCAAAGAAAGGTCAAGTGGATTTGATTATTTGAAAACGCTTGCGATTTCAAGGTTAATGCTTGATAACATTCCGACGATACAAGTTTCGTGGGTAACACAAGGATTGAAAATGGCACAGATAGGTTTAAAGTTTGGCGCGGATGATTTTGGGAGTTTGTTAATTGAGGAAAATGTTGTCAGTGCAGCTGGGACGAAACATCTCGTGACGCTTGAGCAAATGCTTAAAGCGATAAGAGATGCTGGATTTGAACCAAGAAAGAGATTAAACTGATGCGCGATCATAGATATTGGATGGAGTATGCGTTAAAGGAGGCTCAAAAGGCGTTTGAACTTGGGGAGGTTCCAGTTGGGGCTGTGATAGTTTACAGGGACACAATAATAGCAAAGGGTTATAATCAAGTTGAGATGCTCAAGGATGCGACTGCTCACGCTGAGATGATTGCCTTATCCGCGGCATTTAATTATTTTGGTTCATGGCGACTTGAGGGGTGCACAATTTATGTAACGCTTGAGCCATGTCCAATGTGTGCTGGGGCGATTGTGCTTTCAAGAATTGAAAAAGTTGTCTTCGCTGCATTTGACTTTAAGGCTGGCGCTTGTGGGAGCGTTTATAACATAGCTGAAGATGGAAATTTAAATCACAAGGTTGAAGTTATAAGTGGGATTATGGCTGAGGAGTCACAAAGTTTGTTAAGGGCTTTTTTCAGCAATTTGAGAAAATAAATCCTGCCTTTGGGGAACAATGATTTTACGTTGGCTTGTTTGATTTTGATGAAATTGAATTTTAATTTGAATAAAACAAGCTAAAACTATGAAATGAGAAAGGTATCGTTTTACACAATTGGATGTAAGCTTAATTTCGCGGAGACCTCAACGATAAGTGAGGAGTTTAAAAAGCGTGGTTTTGAAATAGTTGAGTTTGGGGAACCAGTGGATGTTTGCGTTATAAATACGTGTTCTGTTACGGAGAACGCTGATAGGGATTGTCGTCGGGTTGTCCGCAAAGCATTGAAGATATCACCGAACGCTTTTATAATTGTTACTGGTTGTTATGCACAACTCCGCCCAGATGAGATAGCCCAGATTGAAGGTGTTGACCTCATACTTGGTTCAAATGAAAAGTTTAAAATTTTTGACTATGTCAATGACTTTCAGAAAAATTACCATGCGCAAATTTTTGTATCCCCGATAAGTGAGATTTCAGAGTTTCACATCGCAAGTTCCACCCCAGCTTCTGATAGAACGAGGGCATTTTTAAAGGTTCAGGATGGTTGCGATTACAATTGTTCATATTGCACGATTCCGCTTGCCCGTGGTGAAAGTAGGAGCCCGGAAATTAACATTATTTTAGAAAAGGCGAAAACATTGGCTCAACTTGGTTATAAAGAAATTGTTTTAAGCGGTGTAAATGTCGGTGATTACGGCAGGAAAATTGGAACGAATTTGTTTGAACTTGTAAAAGAACTTGAGAAAATAGATGGGATTGAAAGAATTAGAATTAGTTCAATTGAACCGAACCTTTTGACCGAGGATATGATTGATTATTTTATCGCTTCAGAAAAAATTTGTAATCATTTCCATATACCGTTGCAGAGCGGAAGTGATGAGATTTTGAGAAAGATGAGAAGAAGATATAATTCCGAGCTTTATCGTCGCCGTGTTGAATACATAAAATCAAAAGACACCGACGCTTGTATAGGGGCAGATGTAATTGTTGGGTTTCCAGGGGAGTCGGAAAAGCATTTTGAGACAACATACAATTTTATAAATGATTTGCCGATATCATACCTTCATGTATTTACTTACTCTGAAAGACCAAATACCGATGCTATAAATTTGCCAGGCAAGGTCCCGATTGAAGAGCGCCATAGGAGAAGCGAGATGTTGAGAAATCTTGGTTTAAAGAAAAAAATGGCGTTCTATCGTCAAATGATTGGGAAGAAATTTGATGTATTGTGGGAGTCCGAAGTTAAGGATGGGAAAATGTTCGGATTTACACGAAATTATGTCAAAGTTGGCATTCCTTATGATCAATCTCTTGTGAATAAAATCGTGCCTGTTAAAATTGTTGGGGTTGAAAATTTAGCTGCAATTGGCGAAATTATAGTTGATAGGTCACAAAGTGAAGTGGAGATGAAATGATCAAGAGCTTTATAAAGCGAATAATAACAGAGGTTATAAAAGAGCTCATATCGCCTGAATTGACGAGATTTGAGCAGGCAATGATAGCGCAACAGGAAACGTTCAGAAACGAAATGAGATTGAGGTTTGAAGATTTTGCCAAGAGTATGGATGTAAAATTTGAAGGTTTTGCCAAGGGTATGGATGCGAGATTTGAGGATTTCGTCAAAAGTATGGATGCGAGGTTTGAAGATTTTAAAAGTTTTGTCATTGGGGAGTTAGCGAAAATAAGTCGGGAGATAGAGGAAATAAGAGTTGACATTAGAAATATAAACAGGCGAATTGATGATTTGTATCAGGTTGTCGTTAGACGCGAAGAGCATTATTCGCTCGTTGAAGAAGTCAGAAGATTGAGAGACGATGTTGAGATGTTAAAAAGAAAAGTTTTTCAACAGTAAAAGTTGAAATATAAGAAAAAGGGTGCTATATGGCGATAAAATTTTTAATCGTGTCGTTATCAATTTTCGCTTTCGGTTGTGCTCGTATCTATTATCCAGCCCTATGGAATTCTGTACCACCTGTTTCAACTCCGCATGTAGTTAGAGAAAATTTGGCTGTGTTTATGAGCGCGCATTACAATAATAGCAGTGGTTTCTATGAGGGGGAGTTAAATAATTCTTATCATCTTAATTTATCTTTGGCGGGCGGTGGAGATTTTTATAAGGGGTCTATTGGTGGATTTGCCTACTTTGGGAATTATAAAGAAAAATATCAGCAACTTTCATATTTTGGCTTTGGGTTTAGCCCTGATGTGGATATTTTTGTATCGCTTGGAGTTGTAGATGTCGGTGTTGGAGCAAGTAGCGGTATCTTTGGTGAGTTTGGAGATTATACGAATTTTAGAAGAGATAGGGGGGATGTATTGGGAGGTTTTCCTGCTGAAATGGGAGGGTTCGTTTTTGTTTATAATTTCCTTCAGTTTAATTTTTCAAAAAATGATAAACTTGCATTGAGAGTTAATTTTGGTTTGCCTGGTTTTATCTCGGCGAATTTAAGCTTCTTTAATATTAAGTATGGGGGATTGTGGGTTGGTTCAGGTATTGGAGAGAATGGAAATTTTGAAATCGCTTCGGTTGGCGTTTCGCTTAAAGTTAAATAATGCAACCGTTGTTTAACCTTTTGCGTCAAAAAAGAAAAAACTTTCGTTATGAACAGAAAAATTTTTCCATTGGTTATTTTTGCTTTCGCTTTGTTTTTAAGTGGTCATTTGGTGTCTCAAGATAGGGGTAGGGGCTTCGGTGGTTTTTTGGAAAGGTTGAAGTCGGAGCTTAAATTAACCCCGGAACAGACAGCGAAGATTCAAAAGATCCTTGATGATGCTCAAAAGCAAGCTGAAATTGACAGGCAGAAATATCAAGGTGATAGGGAAGCGATGATGAAGGCGATGCGCAATAGATGGGAAAAAATTGATAAGGAAATTGAAGCTGTTTTGACGAAGGATCAAAAGAAGAAATACGAGCAAATAAAGAAGGAAAGACAGGGAAGGATGAGGGAATGGCGTGGGAGGATGGATTAATTTTGTTCTTTTAGCTCAACGCCAAGCCCAAATATAGCGAAATCGTATTTCACTGGATCGCTCGGGTCAAATTTTTTAAGGTTAAATGTTATTTCTTCAGCGGTTTTCCACGAGTCGGTTTTCCTTTGCGTTAAGCCAAGAGCTCTGGAAATCTTTGAAACATGAGTGTCAAGTGGTATTATTAACTTTGATTTATCTACCTCCTCCCATAGACCAAGGTCGACCGAATCTTTTCTGACCATCCACCTGAGGAACATGTTTAACCTTTTACAAGCGCTATTTTTCTCAGGGTCTGGGATCAAACCTTTTACGCTTTCAGGAATCCCGTTGAATTTCGGCGGTGGGTCAAAGGAAAAAATCTCCTTTACGAAACCGGAAAGCGCTTGTTTTATCGTTGGTTGCTTTTCATCGTAATACTTTAGAAAGAGATTTTTTAAACTTCCATATTTTCTCAACGCTTGTTTTAAAAGGTAAAAAATCACAAGTAAATCTTTCCCCTCAATATTTCTGTATGCGAAATGGACGAAATTGTTAAGTGCCTTTTCATACCAAAAAGGATCAAACTCAAGTATGAATTCATACGGCTTATCACCGATCAGGTCAAAAAGATGTTCATTGCTAAGTAAAATAATCTTTCGGTTTCCCATTGCAAGGGTTGATGCTATAAATCCAGCAACTTCAATATCTTGTGGATTTTTAAATCTATGTGCGAATTTTATTGGGTCTGAGTTTATAAAGTCGGGTGTGTTGTATTTTTTGAAAAGCCAATCAAGGTAATCTTTTAAGTTTTTAAATTCCTGCGGTATTTGGAGTTTCATATCAACCTTGAGTATTCTTTTGGTTTTAATTTCCAAACCTTGACCCCGCAAAATCTTTCTCCTTCAGGGCAGATCGGTTTAATATTTGCAAGGTCTCTTATTGAGCATGGTGGCAAAAGGAATTTTCCAATTTTCGGATGAACCTCGGAGATTTGTTGAACTTCTTCAACGGATGCTCTCCATATCTCTTCTTGAGCGTTGTAACAAAGTCGCATTGCATATTTGTGATGGAGATTCAAAAGGTCACCGGATTCTGTAAATCTTATGCTTACAGCATTTGGCAAGAGATAAAGCACAAACTCTCCCGTGACCCCAAGCTTTTGCAACTTTGAGATGCTTTCCCAGGTTTTTTCCATGGTTTGAGTGTAAAGTTTTAGAGATTTATCATCGGTGGAAATTAAAGTTGGCGTTATATAATCGGGTTCTTCAGTGACTTGACAAATTAAAATCGGTCTTGAGCCCGGGGTCATCCTGTGTCTTTGATCCTGGGAATCGGCTGTGTGGCTCAATTTTTTCTTAAATGTGTATGAGACATGGAACATGGCTCTTGAAATTTTGCTATGTGTCGTCAAGACTAGGGACTGCGCAAGGATTTTGTTTAAAGCGGGATTCAAGACGAGATTTAAAGCCTCGTCGTCGCTTAACATCGTTGATGGTAACCCGAAAATTTCACGCACTGAGTCGGCAAGAATTTTCTCGGCGTTTGGTTTGTAGTCAACAAGAAGTGAAATTTTTTCCCCAAGTGAGTTATCAAATTCTCGGATAAAATCTTTTGTCGGTTTTTTCTCATCAAAACCCCTGAAAAAGTTGAACTCCAGAAGTTCATCTTCTTCAATTGGCTCTTCAAGGACAAGTTTATAATTTGGGTCAATTTTCAAGATTTCATCTATCATTTTCCCAACAACTATTCTTTGTTCAAGCGGAACATCAAACAATTTGCAGATTTTATAATATCTTAAAACGGTAATTGCGCTCACGGTATGATATAGATAAGCGAAGGTAGCAACGGGGAGAACATATCTTGCAATTTCTTGTGATTTTCTTTTGATGTCTTTTTTATATTTGTCCGCAATGGATTTTCTTCCTGGAAATCTTTTAAAGTATTCATTTTCAACTATCGGGATAAGAAGTTCGGTCAGTTTTTTATATGCTTCGTTTTGAAGCTCAACCGTTGAAGTATAAATCTCAAGCGCCTCCCCTTTAAGTGGAGGTATGAAGTAGTTCCCTGGCTTTACCTCAACATATCGTTGCGAGACCTGTTCTGAATTATAGAAAGGGTGGCTGTGAAGAAAAGACCAAATGAATTGTCTTGATACATTTTCTATTGCGAATTGAAAATGAGCGTGTTGAAATGTCGTGTGGTGACCCGCTTCATATATACTCTTTGCAAGTTCAATATATTTTTCAATCTCAATCTGGTCATCCGTAACTATTCCTTTTGAAGAATAGCAAGTCCTTGCGGTTGCAATGACATTTTTAAATGGGTTGTTAAAAAATTTTACGAGCTTTACAATTGGTTCTGGTGAGAGAGGTTTATCTATCATAACTTCATCTTTGGCTTGGTTTTGACTTAATATATCAACGCAAGTGTAAAAAATCAATTTAACATCGTCGGTTGAAATTTGAAGGGGATTTTTTTATTTTTAAAATATCAAGATAAAAGAAATTCACAGGATGAGAGTTTTAAAAGTTTTAGGTATCGTCGCCGTGATTTTCAATGTGATTTATGCGCAAAATTTAAATTTAAGCGGTAGAAATTATTTTTGTTTATCACTCGGGATGGGGGTGAGTTATGTTAATGTTCCAGATGTCGTTGATTATGTAAGGTCAATAAGTGGGGAAAGATTAAAGGATTTTGACGGGGCGCTTGAGCTTTGGCTTGCGCCGGAATTTAAAATCGGGCGAAACATCGCTGTTAAGTTTGAATACTCGTATATCAGCAAAAGTTATGAAGTTTGGAAGTCGGATTGGAGATATCTGTTTGATTATGAACTTCACAATCAGCTTCTCATCATAGATTACCTTTACTTTCAAAGACAGGAGATTTTTGTTTTAAAAATTGGCGCTGGATTTGGTCTTGTGAACGCCCGCTTTGTTCAGCACTTGCCCATGTCGGGTAAAGATGCGCTTTATAAATCAAATGGAGGGATGTTTAAAATTGAGGGTGTTTTCAGCTCACGGCTTGATTGGAGGGTTTTCGTCTATCTATCAACTGATTTAAAATTCGGTTTGACCGGAGAGTTAAAGGATGACAATGGGAATGTTCTGATAATTCGCAAACCATTTGGAGAGGATAGAAATTTGAGATTAAATTTTATCGGTGTTTCTTTCCGCGCTGGGTTTAGCGTTTATATTTGAAAATAAAAAGGGAACTTGCTGATGGACTATTTTGAAGCTGTTTTGCTTGCTATTTTACAGGGATTGACGGAGTTTTTGCCGATAAGTAGCTCTGGGCATTTAGTCATCGCTGAATATCTACTTGGTGTTAAGAAAAGCGAGATTGTGTTTGAGGTCTTCGTCCATTTTGGGACGATGTTAAGCGTCGTTTTGATATTTTGGCGAGATGTTGCGGAAATTTTGCGCTCTTTCTTTTCAAAAATTTTCAAAGTTAAAGAATTAGGTCAAAATTATAAAAACGATCCAAACTTTAAAACCGCTCTCTTGATACTGTGGGCGTCAATACCGGCTGGGATTATTGGGATTTTATTTGAGGATAAAATTGAAAATGTCTTTCAAAATCCAAAGTTAACATCCCTTTTTTTAATTTTCACTGGTCTCATCTTGTTTTCAACTCGTTTTGCTAAAAATAATCCCTTAAGGGATTTTAACATCGCTTCGTCTTTTGTTGTTGGTGTTGCACAGGCATTTGCGGTTTTGCCTGGGATATCAAGGTCAGGGACTACGATAAGCGCTGGGATGCTTTTGGGGATTGATGGTGTGAGAAGTGCTCGCTTTTCATTTCTTTTGTCTTTGCCAGCTATATTCGGTGCAACTCTTTTAAAGGTTAAAGAGCTCATATCAGGGGGGCATTTCGCTGATCCTACACAACTTACTATTTCATCTATTGTAGCTTTCGTTACTGGGTATGTTGCTATAAAATTTCTTCTAAGCGTTATCTCAAAGGGAAATTTCAAGTTGTTTGCTTATTATTGCTTTCTGGTTGGGATGATCGGTTTAATTTTTATAAAATAAAATTCGGGCGAAGATATGAGAAAATTAATTTTGGTCATTTCGGGACTTTTGTTCCTTTGCTCGTTTGGAGTTAAGTCGCAGACCAAGGAGAGCAAAGAGGAGGAGGTCGTCGTAATTGAAACGAAATTCGGCAATATAGTCATTGAGCTTTTTGATGATGTTGCTCCAAGGCATGCGCAAAATTTTAGAAAGCTTGTTAAAGAGGGTTTTTACAACGGGACGACATTTCACAGGGTTATACCTGATTTTGTAATTCAAGGTGGCGATCCTCTTTCAAAGGACAGTGATAAAAGTAACGATGGTCGTGGGGGACCTGGATATACACTTCCAGCGGAGATAAAAATGCCACATAAAAAAGGTTTCGTGGGGGCAGCTCGTCAGCCAGATAATGTTAACCCAGAGAAAAGGTCAAATGGAAGTCAATTTTATATTTGCTTGAAGGACCTTCCACATCTTGATGGGAATTATACTGTTTTTGGTAGAGTTATTGAAGGGATGGATGTTGTTGAGAAGATAGCCCATGTGCCCAGGGATAACAGGGATAATCCAATTGAGAGGGTTGAGATGAGGAGGGTTTATTTGAAGAAAATCAAAGTGAAATAAAAGACGGAGCTACTATGGCGCAAACCTTTGAAGTGCAAAAAGAGGTTAAGTTTGAAGCAAAGTTGGGGCTTTTTGATGCCACGATGATAGTTATGGGTTCAATGATTGGCTCGGGGATTTTCATAGCCCCATCAATTATGGCTGGTTATATGCCGGTTCCGCAATTTTTAATTTTGCTTTGGGTTGTGGGTGGAATTTTAACAGCTTTTGGCGCTATAGCATATGGTGAGCTTACAGCGATGATGCCGAAAGCAGGTGGGCAATATGTTTTTCTGCGCGAGGCGTATAGCCCAGTTTTGGGATTTTTATACGGTTGGACTCTTTTCTTCGTGATCCAAAGTGGTTTTATCGCTGCTGTTGCGATTGCATTTGCGAAATATCTTGGGGTTTTTATCCCAGCTTTGTCTGAAGAAAAGGTTATACTGAGTTTTGAAATTTTCGGTTGGAAATATATCCTTAACAGCGCTCAATTGGTCGGAATAGCTGTCATAGGAATTTTAACTTGTATAAATTGTTTTGGTGTTGTTTTCGGGGCGATGGTTCAAAATCTTTTCACAGTTTCAAAGATAGCAGCAATCGCTTTGCTTGTGTTGGTTGCTTTTACAGTTGGAAATGGAAGTTGGTCAAATTTGTTTGAAAGTTTCTCTTTTGAAAATTTTCATCCGATCGCACCGCCGGAGGCAATCTCAATGGGATTTCTCGCTGCTTTTGCTGTTGCGATGTCAAAGGCACTTTTTGCGTACGATGCGTGGAACTCGGTTACATTTGCAGCTGAGGAAGTTAAAAATCCACACAAAAATATACCCCGCTCGCTTGTGCTTGGGACAATTGGGGTGATGATTGTTTATGTGATTGCAAATATGACATATCTTTATATCCTTCCAGCGAAGGAAATGGCGCTTGTTCAGGACAATAGAGTTGCTGCAGCTGTTGCAGAGAAAATTTTCGGACCGCTTGGCGCACAACTTATCGCCATTGCAATTATGATCTCAACATTTGGTTGCGATAACGGATTAATTCTCGCAGCACCGAGGGTTTATTATGCGATGGCAAAAGATGGGTTATTCTTTAGAGGAGCTGGAAAGCTTCATCCTAAATATAAAACACCTGTGAATTCACTTATACTTCAAGGAGTATGGTCAAGTGTCTTAACTTTGAGTGGGACATATTCGGCGTTGTTGACATATACTGCTTTTGCTTCGCTTTTATTTAATGTTATGACTGTGTTCGCTGTCTTCGTATTACGCAAAAAATATCCCGAGCGTGAAAGACCATATAAGACCTGGGGTTATCCAATCGTTCCAATTCTTTATATTCTTGTTGCGCTCTTCTTTATAATTTATATCATTGTGGGTGATCCGAAAAGTTCTGGATTTGGACTTCTGTTAATCCTGATTGGCATACCTGCTTATGTTTATTGGTCAAGGGCTAAAATTAATAATTTACACGAATGATGGAAAAGGAGCGACTTGACTTTGACAAATTGCGTTTTGCTGTTAAGCATAAAAATTTTTCTCCCGTCTATATCTTTTATGGGAACGAGGAATTTTTAATTGAGGAATCAATAAAAACGATACTTGAAAACGCTTTGGATTCGGGATTGCGCGATTTCAATTTTGATGTTGTTTATGGAAATGAAATTGACCTTCAAGGCTTGCTTTCACTTCTTTACCTATTGCCTGTTATGAGTCCCAAAAGGGTTGTTGTGATGCGCAACGCTGAAAAATTTTTCAGTAAAATATCAAGATCAAAAAAGGCAAAAGATGAGGAGGCATTTACCAATTATCTAAAAAAGCCAAATCCAGATGCGATTTTTATAATTGTTTTAAACGAGCCCGATTTTGAGAAAGAGATATATAAAAAGGTTTTTGATCTTGGCACCGTTGTTGACCTTAAAGCGCCTTACGATTGGCAAATTCCAAGTTGGATTGCGAAAAGGGTTAAGGAAAAGGGCAAGGATATAACTGGTGATGCATGTAAGCTTCTTCAGGCGTATGTTGGCAATTCCCTGCGAGACCTTGAAAACGAAATCACAAAATTGCTCATCTTCATCGGAGATGATAAAAAGGTGATAGATATTGAGGATGTCAAGCAGGTTGTTGGCTTGTCAAGGTTGTTTACGGTTTTTGACCTTCAAAAGGCAATAGGGGAGAGAAACTTACAGCTTGCGATCACGATAGTGGAGAGAATGCTCCAAGTGGGTGAATTCCCTCCGGTGATTTTAACTATGTTGACGAGATATTTCACGATGCTTTGGAAACTTTATGAACTTAAAAAAGTTGAGAGCGATCCAAAAAAACTTGCAAATTCGCTCCAGATCAGCCAATATCACATCAAAGAGTATCTTTATCATCTCAGCAAATTCAAAGAAGCAGAGATAAAGAATGCCTTTAAATACCTCATTGAAGCTGATGAACTGATAAAGACAAGCCCCGTTGATGAGAAAGTCGTGCTAAGTCAGATGATTTATAAGATAATTGCTGGGGGTGTTTAATAGCCAGCGATTTTGTCAACGACATTAATGAGTTGTTTTCCGTCAATATAAAGTTTGAAGTTTTCAATGAATAAATTCGTTGGTTCTTCCCAATAATTTGGGAATAAACCAGCGATATGCGGAGTTATGATGACATTTTCCATCTCCCAGAGAGGTGATTCAGGGGGTAAGGGTTCTTCTTCAAAGACATCAAGCCCCGCACCACTTATCTTTTTTTCAATCAGTGCATTTATCAGAGCTTTTTCATCAACGACAGCTCCTCGCCCAATGTTGAAAAAGTATGGTCGTTTCTTCATCAAGTCAAATTCCCTTTCACCAATTAAATGATATGTTTCTTCAGTCAAAGGCAAAACGACAACGATGAAGTCGGAATTTTCAAGAAGATGCTGAATGTTTTCCCTTGTTACAACCTCATCAACATTTTCAACTTCGGTTTTTGTCCTTTTCATTCCGATCACATACATCCCAAAAGATTTTGAAACGCGAGCAATTTGTTTCCCAATGTTTCCAAGTCCGAGGATTCCCATCGTTTTCCCATAAAGTGATTCAAATGAACGAGCGACTTGCTTATCCCATTTTTTTAATTTTTGATTCTCAAGGATTTGATCAATTTTTCTCGTCAAGGTTAAAATTATCCCAAATAAAAATTCCGTCATATGGAACTGGTGAATCCCTTTTGAACAGGTCACAATTACATCGCTATTTACAATCTCGGGATACAAAATCATATCAACTCCAGCGTAACCAAGGTGTATCCATTTCAAGTTCTTCGCCCTCTTCGCATGGTCTCTTTCAATGTCCCCGAAAATAATCTCAACCTCATCTATGATATCATTTATCTTTTGCTTTTCTGGATCGTAGATAATTTCGGCTTGATGCCCGATAGCGGAGATAATTTTTTCAAGGTGAGAATTTCTTATCCTATGTGTTATTATGAGTTTTCTTTTCATCCCGATTTGATCTTTTTAGGGACGAAATCACTGCTATGTCCTGGGAAAAATTTTGACGATGGGTCAATGTAATTTTTGGTGGAATTAACAGCAATCGCAGCTTCGCCAAAGCCAGTTGATATGAGTTTTAACTTCCCTAGATAGCTTACAATATCCCCAGCTGCGTAAACCCCGGGGATATTGGTTTCCATCTTTGAATTTACTTTGATTGCGTTCTTCTCAAGTTCAATTCCCCAGCCTTGTATGAATTCAAGGTTCGCCAGAAATCCGAGGGATAGAATTATATGTTGAACATCAAGATATGTTTCAGCGCCATTTCTGTTATCAAAGATCGTTGCTCCCTCAACATGTTCATCACCGTGAACGCGCTTTAACTCGTAGAAAGTCCTGACTTCAACCGTTGAATTAAAAAGTTTCTTCAAGCTATCCTCATGCGCTTTGAAAACATCCCTTCTATGAATTAGTGTTATATGTTTTGCAAGTCCTTCAAGGTTCAAAGCCCAGTCAACAGCTGAATCACCACCGCCGACTATCAATATGTTTTTCCCTTTAAAAATTGATTTATCTCGGACGATGTAATGAATCCCCTTTCCCTCAAGTTTATGAACATCGGGTATGTCAAGTTTTCTTGGGACGAAAGCACCAATGCCAAGTGTTAATACGACCGTTTTTGAAAGATGGGTATTCCCGTTTTCAGATGTAAGTTTTAAAATTTTTTCGCTTTCAAGATATTCAAGCTTCACAATTTTTTCATTCAGACAAACTGTTGGTTCATATTGAAGTGCTTGATTTATAAGATTTTCGGCTAAATCTTTAGCTAAAATTTTTGGGAAACCAGCGACATCGTAAATATATTTTTCTGGATAAAGTGCTGTAAGTTGTCCGCCAAGTTGTGGTAGTGCGTCAATGAGTTTTGTCTTCATATCTCTTAATCCGGCGTAATAAGTAGCATAAAGCCCAACCGGACCTGCACCGACAATGGTTATGTCAAAAGTTTCATCTTTCATCTCGGGTTTGTCGGTCTTAAAATTAAATGACTTAACATTGCTCTTTCTGGAAGCGTTGCTATTAAAAGAGCGGTTTGAGCTACATCTTCAGGTTTCAAAACCTTATCCTTTGTTGGTGGATTTGAACCAGCGACATTGGAAAAGTTCGTATCAACAGAGCCAGGACAAAGCGAGGCAACACGGATATTATATTCCCTAACCTCATGCATTATTGATTCGGTAAAGCCATTGACAGCCCATTTCGTAGCTGCATAGACAGCCATGTTTCTTACGCCAAGAGTTCCAGCTATTGATGATATATTTATTATCACGCCAGAGTTTTGTCTCATCATATGTGGTAGAACATACTTTGTAAATAGAAAAACACCGCGAAAGTTGACCGCAACCATTTTATCAAATTCTTCAGTTGTAAGCTCAACGACCGGCTTATAAATCCCGAATCCAGCGTTGTTAACGAGTATGTCAATTTTACCAAACTCTTGGATTGTTTTCTCTACAGATTTTTTAACATCGTTTTCATCCGAGACATCCCCTTTAAAAATCAAGCACTTACCGCCAGTTGATTCAATCTCATCTTTGAGGTTTTTCAGGTCTTGCTCGGTTCTCGCTATGGCTGAGATTTTAGCACCTTCTTTTGAAAATAAGAGGGCAATTGATCTACCTATCCCTCTGCTTGCTCCAGTTACTATGGCAACCTTGTTTTCAAGAAGCATTTCTGGTGAGGCTTTGTTTTCACATTAAATTTTCGCTGATCAAATGCATGAATTCATCCCTTGTTTTTGCATCCTTTACGAAAACACCATGCATAGCGCTTGTTGTCGCTACTGAATTTTGTTTTTCAACACCACGCATTATCATGCAAAGATGTTTTGCTTCAATTACCACTGCAACACCCTTGGGTTGTAAATATTCGTTTAGTGTGTCAGCTATTTGTTGTGTTAATCTTTCTTGAACTTGAAGTCGTCTGCTAAATACCTCAACTATTCTTGGTATCTTGCTCAATCCGACGATTTTTCCATTCGGGATGTATGCGATGTGAACTTTACCGTAGAAAGGCAAAAGATGATGCTCACACAAGCTGAAAAAGTCAATGTTTTTTACAATCACCATTTCGTTGTACTTCTCGTTGAAGACAGCACCGTTTAGGACTTTTTCTATGTCTTCACGATAACCTTTTGTCAGGTATTCAAATGCTTTAGCCACTCTCATTGGTGTTTTTTTGAGACCCTCGCGGTTTGGGTCTTCGCCGAGCTCTATCAAAAACTCATGTATCAAGCTTGCTATCTTTTCAAGGTCAGGTTTTACTGCTTCTTCAAGTTTATCAACTGACATTTTTACCTCCAAGTTTTATTTTTTAATTTAAAAACAACACAAAGGTTCACAATGTTTCTTGATTTTAAGTTTAAAATTTTTAAATTTTTTTCGCAAGTAAAACAAAAATTTAGGGGTGGAAGCTTATGACGCCGATAATCATTGCTTTGATAATCGCAGCCGGTATTTCAATTTACGGTTCAATAACCAGAAAAACAAAACAGACAACACCGATAGCAATTACTGTCTTAATAGTTGGGATGCTTTTCGCTTCAATTGTGACTGTTCCGGCTGGGCATGTTGGTGTTTTAACCCTTTTTGGAAAGGTTGATCCTGAGGAATTGCCTGAGGGGTTACATTTGATCAATCCGCTTAAATCGCTTCACATTATGTCAATACGGACACAGGAAATTTTTGAACACGCTGAGGTTCCAAGCAAAGAGGGGTTAAGCGTTGGGCTTGAGGTTTCTTTGCTTTATCATATTGAGCCGACAATGGCGAATGAAATTTACAGAACCATAGGTGAAAACTACGATGCTGTGCTTATCGTTCCGATGTTGAGGTCAGCTATAAGAAATGTTACTGTTTATCACGAGGCGAAGGAATTATACACATCGGGCAGAGAAGTGATAGCAAGTCAGATATTTAACGAGCTTGATAAAGCTTTGAGAAGTAGAGGCATAGTTGTTGAAAGTGTCCTGTTGCGTAAGATAGTTTTACCTGAGCAAGTTCAACAGGCGATCAACAATAAACTCGCAGCGGAACAGGAAGCTGAAAGGATGAAGTTTGTGATTTTAAAGGAAGAACAGGAAGCCAGAAGGAAAAGAATTGAAGCGCAGGGCATAGCCGACTTCCAAAATATAGTCCGTCAAGGGATAGATGAAAGGCTACTAAAATGGAAGGCGCTTGAGACGGTGAATGAACTTGCGAAGTCACCAAATGCGAAATTTATAATCCTCGGGGATAAATCAGGTCTTCCGATAATTGTTCAACCGTAAACAAAGAGGGGTTGTGAGATGAGCGAGATAATTTTGCTTTTTATCTTGTTTTTAGTTCTTCTTGGGATTTTTCTTTTTCTGATCCTCAAGCAAAGTCAGCGCAATGTTCAAATTTGGCAACAGGAGGTTTCAAATCTCAGGCTTGAGTTCAAACAGGAGCTTCAGGGAACGATTCAAAGTGTTAATTCACAAGTTCAAGGTGTAACAAGTCAGGTCAATGCTGTGGCTTTACAGCTTTCCAATCATGTGAATCAGACGATAAATCAGATGTTGACGGCGGTTGGAGATGCTTTGAAATCAATAACTGAGCAAGTTGGGCAGTCAACGGGGTTAGTGAGCCAACGACTTGACAACGCAGCTAAAATTATAGCCGAGCTTCAAAAGCAAGTGGGGCAACTTCAACAGGAGACAAGCCAGATCAAAAGTGTGGGGCAAAGCATTTCAAAACTTGAAGACCTTTTTAAAGGACAGCAGTTCAGAGGTAAATTTGGCGAGTTCTCTTTAAAGAAATTGATTGAGGATGTTCTTCCAAGTGATTTTTACGAGTTTCAGTATTCGTTCAGAAATGGTCAAAGGGTTGACGCTGTGATAAAATTTCAGGATAGGATTTTGCCGATAGATTCAAAATTCCCGCTTGACAATTATGTTAAGATGAGGGAAACAAAAGACGATGTTGAGCGGGATAAGGTGAGAAAGGAATTCTTTAAAGATGTCAAAAACAGGGTGAATGAAATCGCAAAGAAATATATCCTCCCAGATGAAAACACATTTGATTTTGCGATGATGTATATACCATCTGATGGGGTATATTATGATCTTATTTCAGGTGATGACGGCAGTGAAATCCTTGAGTATATGCACAGCCAGAAAGTCATCCCGGTTTCCCCGAGCATTTTTTATGCGCAATTGAGGGTTTTTACGCTCGGTTTCAGGGCTATTCAAGTTGAGAAGAACGCAAAGAGAATAGTTGATTCGCTTTCAAGGTTGGGGACTGAGCTTTTGAAGTTGATAGATGAATTTCAGACACTTGGAAGACACATAAATAGTGCTCAATCAAAATACATTGAAGTAAGCGGTAAATTAATGCAATTTAAGAGCTCGGTTGAACAAATCACAAGTTATGGGATGACGGCGGATTGAATTTGATTTAGTCGTGCGATTATATTAACTTAATTTCAGGTTAGAGAATCAAGGCGTAAATAAAAAATGACTTTGCCGAATCAACTTACAATTTTGCGCATCTTCCTTACCCCTGTCTTTGTCGCTTTGTTTCTCTCTGAAAATGTCTTTTTAAAACAACTATCTGTGCCAGTTTATATCCTCGCTGCTTTGACGGACTGGTATGACGGCTGGATTGCCAGAAAGTTCGGGTATATGACTAAGTGGGGAAGGTTTCTTGATCCGCTTGCGGATAAAATCTTGACATCATCGGCTTTTATTGCGTTTGCATCTTTAAAACTCGTTGAGACATGGATGGTTGTGGTAATAGTGGTTCGCGATCTTTTGATAACCATTTTGAGGTCATACGCTGAGTTTAAAGATAAACCGGTTGTAACCACAAAAAGCGCTAAAGTTAAAACATTTGTTCAGATGGTTTTCATCTATTATCTTCTTTTCGGCTATGTCGCTGATTTAAGTTTTGGAGAGTTAAATCTAAAGGATTCGGTCTTACATCCTGTTTTTTTGCATTGGTTGATGCTTTTTGTGACGGTTTTAACCTTATGGACTGGTTTGGTTTATCTTTATGATAACTGGAAAATAATCAAGCTTCTTTATGTTGCGACCTTCAGGAGAGCATCAGAATCAGCATAAGATATCAATCTCATCAAAATTAATAGCAACGGCTTTATTCTCGGGTTACGTGCCTTTTGCACCAGGGACAGTTGGAAGTTTGCTTGCTGTTTTAATTTACTGGTTTTTGATTAACTCAAATCTTTTCCTTTTCCTTCTTTCGGTATCTTTTTTTATCCTTGGGGTTTTTACTTCGGAGGAATTTGAGAAGCGAGATGGACATGACCCGTCTGTTGTTGTAATAGACGAGGTTGTCGGTATGTGGATATCGCTTCTTTTTGTTGAGAAGAGGATTTTAAATGTTTTCGTTGCGTTCTTGATGTTCAGGGTTATGGATGTTTTAAAACCATTTCCAGCGCGTCGTTTTGATAGAATGAGCGGTGGTTTTGGAATAATGATGGACGATGTCATAGCTGGGGTTTACGCGAACATTTTAACGCACATTTTCGTATCTATTTCTTAAATAAATTTTTCACCGAAATGAAAGCCGAGATAATAAACATTGGAGATGAACTTCTCACAGGTCAGGTTATCAACACAAACGCAAGTTACATTGGGAGGAAACTCTCCGAGATCGGAATTAGCGTTGAGCGAGTTGTTTCTGTCGGTGATGTTGAAGAAGCTATAATTGATGAGTTGAAAAGGGCTTACGAGAACTTTGATGTTGTGATATTAACTGGGGGGCTTGGTCCAACTCACGACGATGTGACGAAAGGCGCTGTGTGCAAGTTTTTCAATACGGAGCTCGTTCTAAATGAAGAGGTTTTAAATCAAGTCAGGGAATTTTTGGCAAGGCGCGGTAGGACGGAACTTAACGAGGCAAATAAATCTCAGGCGCTTGTCCCGGCGAAGGCAAAAGTTATAATGAATTATTGGGGAACTGCTCCTGGTCTATTGTTTGAAGAAGGAGAAAAATATGTGATCGTTATGCCTGGGGTTCCAAAAGAGATGATGGGAATGATGGAAAGCTTCGTTATAAATTATCTTGCGCAAAAATCGGGCGGTAAAGTTATAAAACAAAGGATTTTGAAAACAACTGGGATTCCCGAAGCATATCTTTACGAAAGGTTAAAAGATGTGGTTGAAGAAATTGAAAAGTTCTGTAAAGTTGCTTTCTTGCCGTCAGTGATAGGTGTAAAGATTAGGATAACTGTCAAGGCGCAGGACCGAGCTGTTGCAGATGAACTTATAAACGAAGCGGAAGTTAAAATAAGGAAGAAAATTGACAAGTATATCTACGGTGTGGATGATGAAGAGATTGAAGAAGTCATCGGGAGATTACTTGTTGAAAGAGGATTAAAAATTGCGGTTGCTGAATCATGCACGGGTGGATTGATAGCAGATAGAATTACGAATGTGCCAGGCAGTTCAAGATATTTTGAGCGTGGAGTCGTTGCATACAGCAATGAAGCAAAGGTTCAAATTCTTGGTGTTCCTGAAGATTTGATAAAAGAACACGGGGCTGTTAGTCGCCAGGTCGCCGAAGCTATGGCTGAAGGTGTTAGAAGAATTTCCGGGGCTGATATAGGAATCTCAACAACTGGGATCGCTGGACCGACAGGCGCGACGCCTAATAAACCGATTGGTCTTGTTTGGATAGGTTATTCTGATAAAGACGGGGCATTTGCTAGAGAGTTTAGGTTTGGAGATGATCGGCTTGAGAATAAACAAAGGGCTTCACAAATGGCGCTTGAAATTTTAAGAAGAAAGTTGCTTGGCATTGAGATATGAAGATAAGAACTTTCATAGCAGTTGATGTCCCGAGTAAAATCAAGGATAAAATTTACGATATCGTTGAAGAGCTTAAAAAGGTTGGGGATGGAGTAAAGTGGGAGGCGAAGGAGAAGTTTCACATAACTTTAAAATTTCTTGGCGATGTGAATGAAGATGCGATAGATTCAATTTATAATGTTTTGAGCGATGCTTTAAGAGGCTTTGGGAAGTTCTCTGTAAACTACAAGGGGGTAGGTTGCTTTCCTGATTTTAAACATCCAAGAGTTATATGGGTTGGTTGCGAGGATGATAGCGGAAAGCTTTTTGAGCTTCAAAGAATAGTTGAAGAGAAGTTATGCGAACTTGGTTTTGAAAAGGAAGAGAGGGAATTTCACCCACACATAACTTTGGGGAGGGTTAAGAATTTGAAAAATTTGGAACGTTTGATTAATAAAATTGAAAGTATTAATTTTGAGTCAGAGCCAGGTGAGATAGCCGAGGTTCTAATAATGAAAAGTGACCTTAAACCAAGTGGTTCGGTTTATACGATTTTAAAGAAAATCAAATTAGGGGAGTGATTTAAAATGGCGCTTGACAAGAGCGAAAAGATGAAGATACTTCAAACGACGATTCAGCAGATTGAGAAGGAGTATGGTAAGGGAGCTATAATGCGTCTTGGCGAGGGACCCATTGCACGGGTTGAGGCAATTTCAACGGGTTCAATTTCGCTTGACGCAGCAATTGGAATTGGCGGTGTCCCGAGGGGAAGGATAACGGAGATTTTTGGACCTGAAGCATCGGGAAAGACGACGCTTTGTCTTCATATAATTGCGGAAGCACAGAAGAAGGGCGGGCTTGCTGCTTTTATTGATGCTGAGCATGCGCTTGACTTGAATTACGCTAAACGACTTGGGGTTGATGTAAGCAATTTGCTTTTATCACAACCGGAATTTGGAGAGCAAGCCCTTGAAATAGTTGAAGCGCTCGTTAGAAGTGGAGCAATTGATGTTGTGGTTATTGATTCCGTTGCTGCGCTCGTCCCAAGAGCTGAAGTTGAGGGTGAAATGGGAGATGCAACTATGGGAGCTCAAGCTCGGCTTATGTCTCAAGCTCTTAGAAAACTTGCATCGGCGATTAACAAGTCAAATACAAGTGTCATTTTCACGAATCAGCTCAGAAGTAAAATTGGCATTGTCTTCGGTAATCCCGAGACTACAACGGGTGGATATGCTTTGAAGTTTTATGCAGCTGTGCGACTTGATATAAGAAAAATTGACGTCATAAAGGAGGGTCAAGAGATAATTGGCAACAGGGTAAGGGTCAAGGTTGTGAAAAATAAAGTAGCTCCACCTTTTAAAGAGGCGGAGTTTGACATAATTTATAATGAGGGGATTTCAAAGATCAACGATCTCGTTGACACCGCTGTATCGCTTGGCATAATTCAAAAAAGCGGTTCTTGGTACTCATATAAAGATGAACGCATAGGACAAGGGAGGGACGCCGTCAAAAAGTTTTTCACTGAGAATGAGGAATTATTGAGAGAGGTTGAATATCTCGTCAGGGAAAAACTTGGCTTGCTGCCAGAGGTTATAGAAAAGAGAGCAGAGGAAACAGAGGAGTCAATTGAGGAAGTGCAGCAGGAAAGCAAGGCGAGCAAAAAGAGATAGAATTTTAGATAAATGCCCACCGTAGTAGGTTTAAAGCGAAAAAAGAGAACGAGGGAATGGTATTTCGTATATTTAAGCGATGGGAGAGAGATTTTATCTTATATTGATTTCATAGTTAAGTTTAAAGTGAAAATAGGAAAACAATTAACCGAGGAACAGATCAAAGAGATGGAGTCTGAGTCAGAAGTTATTTTAGCAAAAGAAATAGCATATAAGTTTTTAAGTTATAAACCGAGAACTCAGAAAGAAGTAACAGATAGACTCAGGGCAAAAGGTTTTCAATCCGATTTGGTTTCAAGGGTTGTTGAGGAATTAAAGAATTACGGCTTTATAAACGATTTTGAATATGCAAGAAATTTCGTTCTTAGTAAATCGCGATCAAAAACACTCGGTGCACTTGCCCTAAAACGCGAGCTTTTATCAAGAGGACTTTCAAATGAGATAATTGATGAAGTTTTATCGGAAAGAGAAAATTTGATAGATGAGTTTGAGATTGCTCTTAACTTAGCGCAGGGAAAGTTGAAACAAATTAAGTCGTTAAAGAAAAGGAAGAAGGGAAGAGATGAATATAAACGGCGAATTTATGAGTTCCTTTTGAGGCGTGGCTTTAAATTTGAAACGATAAATCGTGTCATGAGAGAGATATTTGATGATTTTGAAAACCTAACATCAGATTAATTTATGTTTTGGAGAAATTTTTTTGTTTTCATCGGCATCCCAGTGACTATACTTCTTTTTGTTTGGGTTGCGTCAAAGGCGATAGATATTTCGCTTATAGTTATAATTTCAGTTTTTTTATCCGTTGCTTTAAATCCGCTTGTTACATATTTTGAGAGTGTCGGTTTAAATCGCACTGTTGCCACTTTGATTGTTTTCGCGAGTTTATTGATTTTACTTGGGATTTTAATTTTTTTCCTGTTCCCTGCTTTCACAAATCAATTTAAAACCCTCGCTGAGCAACTTCAAAAGGTCCAGCTTGATGTTATAATTGGCAAGGCTATTCAAGATTTAAAGGATAAATTTCCAGTTTTAAGGGGGCTTGACCTTGAACATAAAGCACAGGCTCTAATTGCTGAGTATTCAATTAAAGCTGCTTCTGCTTTGACATCTGCGATCACAATGGCGGTTGAACTTCTACTTGCGCCTTTCGTTGCATTTTTCATCTTGAAAGATGGTGAGAAATTTAAAAAGAAGTTAATAAGGGCGATACCGAATAGATATTTTGAAATGGGATTAAATGTCCTTGATAAAATTGAGGCACAAGTTACTGGATATATTCGCGGTCTTGTTCTTGAGGCGACTGCTTTGGGGGTTATGTCAGCGATTGGTTCCTGGATTTTGGGAATAAATTTCGCCTTCGTCATAGGTCTTGTCGCCGGGGTTGCAAGCTTTGTCCCGTATATAGGAGCATTTGTTGGCGCTGTGCCCGCCCTTTTGATCTCCGTAGTTCAATTTGGCGACGGAAGGATGATTTTGCCTTTGATTATAATGTTCATCATAGTTCATCTTATAGATGACCTTGTCGTTCAACCTCTTGTTTATTCGCATTCGGTTGGCATGCACCCGGTTGAGGTTGTCTTTGTCCTTTTAATTTTCGGTGAGTTGTTCGGTTTGTTCGGGATGTTGATCGCTATACCAGTTGAAGCCATAATAAAAGTTTCTGTAAGGGAAATTTATTGGGGACTTACGCATTACAAAATCATCTCCGTGAGGTACAAAGGTGTTGAAACAGGTTGAGGTAGATGCAAGATTTATCGCTGAACAGTTGAGATTATTAAGGTTATCAACGGATAAGAAAATAACTGAGATAGCGGAAGCATCCGGTTTTTCCGTATCTTACATCTCACAAATTGAAAATGGTAAAAGGGAATTGAATTACAAAGCTTTAAGGCGAATTTTGTTAAATGGGTTTAGTGAAACCCTTTCAAGTTTTTTTGCCAAGATTTTTGACCAAAGCACGGATGATAATTCAAGCAGGGTATACGAAACACCTTTCAAACTTTACAACGAGGATAGAACTGTTGGGGTTGAAATTTTAATACCGACGAATTCCGCAAGGGAGATTGAGGTTGTAAAGCTATATTTGAACCCTAACTCTTCTTTTGACGATGAATTTAAAATTGATTTCAAACTTTACGGTCATGTTCAGTCAGGGGAAATTCTTATTGAGCATTCATACGGAGATATGCTCATATCTCAAGGGAAGGGTTTTGTTTTAAGTTTCTTTTCGGAACAAAATCTAAAGATAAGAAATCAATCTGAACACACCTCGGAAGTTTTTCTTATTTTCACTCCTCCTGTTTTTTAATTTTAAAATTTTGTGCTGTGGTTATCGTTGTGCTTTGAAACTTTTGATACGCTGTCCAGCGAAGATGCTCAATACTGCCTTGTCCTGCCAAACAGATAACACGTAAGGGACAATTTGAACAATCGGGGTTACGCTCATAACACCAATTCGTGGCTACTTGAAACGCTCCTTCGTCGACAAACATTGGCACTATTGTCTCAGAGAGGTCTATTGTCAATTCGTTCCAAACGAAACTGATCGAACGATAACTTCAAACTGAGGCTCTTCCCAAAACGATGCGCTTTCCATTCCTACTTTGGCTTGAATGATCGGCAAAAGTTCCAAGTCAATTTCGTAACCGATACAGGAACGACCAAGCAATCGTGCTACTTTCATCGTCGTTCCACTTCCCAAGAAAGGGTCAAGTACTGTCTCACCGATATGGGAAAAAAGAGTGATGAGCCGAAGGACGCGGAAGAGTTCTCTCGCAACACGGCTCATCATCTCCAGATATGCTTCATAAGTTGGGAACAAGTTTGGGTAGTCAAATGGTGCGTTGAAGTATGGTGGGCTTGTGACGACCAAGTGAACGGAACCGTCAGCAACCTCGGACATGTTTTGGGCATCACCGAAGATGATGCGAAGATGCAAAAAGTTTGACATCATAAAATTTAATTTTTTATTTTCCTCTCAAGCCATTGAGAGATGGTTTAACGACCGCTTGGTAATGGTATTACAACGGGGCTTTCATTCCCATCAATGTCAACCGCTTGTATCCCAAAGATGAAGTTATCCTTTGAAATGTTTTTCAATGTGAACTCGGTTACCTTCCCAACAAAGATTTTCTTCTCCCAGAAAGGTGAGCTTGTCTCCCTTATGCAAATGTTATATCCAGCAAGGTCATCCTCCGAGTTCATCTCCCATTTCAAAGTTGTGTTATACTCAAGCTCAGCGACTTTTATAACTGGATTTTTGGGTGGTAGTGGAGCATTTGCGAGATGATAAAGAGCGATAGCGTTTAAACGGGTCACATTCGCACAGTATTCAAAATCAACGAATTCAGGGAGGTCACCATACTTAACGCCATTTTCAACCCTGACATCCTGATGTTGATGATTGTAGTTTTCGTTCATTTCACTTATCCTAACAGCTGGGAAACCTTGCTCATTGAACGGGATGTGATCCCCACCGCGCAGAAATCTATCACGTCTGAAGATGAGATTAACCTTGAAATTTGGCAAATATCTCTCACCGACATCTTTTATATACCTTGCAAGTTGCCTTGATGGGGAATCATTTTCAAGCCCAACGCTTGCAATTAACCTCAACATATTTTCATCTCTTGAAAGCGGTAAACCTTCGGAGAAAATTCTAACTTGTGTGTTATCGTTTATGCCATTGCCACCAAGTGTGTTTCCAATTATGTCGTTGTTTAAAACACCAAGGACGAGCGTTCCGGAGTCCTTTAACTTTTTTGCCAGATGTCTACTCCCAAGTAGTCCTTGCTCTTCGCCAGCGAACAAAACAAACATAATCGTGCAGTCAAACTCATATTTACTTAAAACTCTCGCAAGTTCAAGAACTGCTGCTGTTCCGCTTCCATCATCATTTGCCCCGGGCGCAAACCCAGTTGAATCAAGTGCATCGCCAGCCCTTGAGTCATAGTGAGCACTTACAATGTAAACTTTATCTTTGTGAATTCTGCCCGGTAAAATCCCTATGACATTTACCATTTTCGTTGGTCTTGGAACCCTTGGTCCTTGTGGTGCTATAAATTCGTCAAATTCAACTTTCAATCTTCCACCCGACTGTCTGCTATATCTTTCAAGCTCTGATTTAAGCCATCGTCTCGCTGAACCTATACCAATTGATGGATGACTTGTATCAGAAAGCGAATGCCTGGTGTGAAAACTAACAAGTTTTTCAATGTTCCTTTTTATGCTGTCAGCGGATATTTTTTGAATTATTTCAAGCACGGTTTGATTTAACTTGACAGATGGTTGTGAAGATGCGAAAATTGGGACAAGCAAGAGAAGTATTTGCAGGCGGATTTTCATGTTTGGGTCGCTTTTTTAGTTTATTTACAAATTCCAACCAAAAAAATCAAATTTAGCTCGCTTGAAAAGTAACATTAATTTTGATATTTTTAAGTTGAAACTTACAAAACTTTTTGAGGTTGGCGATGTCGGGACAAAAATTTGAGGTCTGGGATGCCCACGTTCATTTTTTCTCCTTCAACTTTTTTAAAACATTAATAAGGATGAAGGATAAAGAGATATCGTTAAGCGATGAATTCGCTCGTTTGAGGGAAAATTTCGGCATAGAGACACCACCTGTCAGCCCTGTTCAACTTGCCAGAAGATGGATTGATGAGATGGAAAAATACGGGATTTCAAAAATTGTCCTGTTTGCGAGCATCCCCGAGGATATTCTTTCCGTATCAACCGCTATAGCTGCTTTCCCGGATAAATTTATCGGTTTTTTCACGCTGAATCCTTTGATTGAAAATATTGATCTTGAGATAAAGCACGCACTGGAAAATATGGGGATGAAAGGTTTAATTTTATTTCCAGCATTATATCATGTCCATGTTCACGATGAACTTCTTGAAAAAATTTATCTTATCGCTGAAAAATATCACTGCGTGATTTTGACACATTTTGGAATTCTAAAAATTCCAATTCGTGAAGCCATCGGAATTAAAGACCAAATTGATGGAACTTACAGCAACCCAACAGACCTTCATAGAGTTGCTGTTAGACATCCTGATGTCAATTTCATAATACCGCATTTTGGTGCTGGATATCTTCGCGAAGTTTTAATGCTTGGGTCACAATGTAAAAATGTCTATCTTGACACTTCAAGTTCAAACTCGTGGATAAAGGTTTTGCCTTATAACATTGACCTTAAAACTGTGTTCGCCAAAGTCATTGATGTCTTCGGCGTTGATAGAATTATATTTGGAACTGACAGCGGTGTTTTTCCACGCGGATATAGAATTGATATTTTGAACCAGCAAATTGAGATATTACAGGAACTTGGATTGAGCGACGATGAAATTCAAAAAATCCTCTCAGGGAATTTGAAGAGAATTCTCGGCTTCTAACGGTTCAGTGTGGAACAAAATTTTTGCGGGGCGTGTTTTTTATAATGAAGTTTTGGAAAATATAGGAAATTGAAAAATTGAGGCGAAAGAAAGTTTACATAGTTTTAACTTTTCTCTTTTATCTTCTCGCCTTAAATTACACTGTCTCTAACTTTGATTGGAATTTCAGCGTAGGATACGAAAGCATCTCGGAGCACAAATGCTTAAACCATAAATTTCACCCAAGTTTAAAAGAATCAGCTGTTGTCGTTACCTCTCAGTTTAACTATTTCCACACGCGGTTATATTCCCTTGCTTCCCCGTCCGAGATTTCCAATCCTCTTTTTGTTAAATTTTTCCTCTTCATCAAGTCCGATTTCCACTTCCTGCTTCCGAAAAGAGCCCCACCCTTGGTTAATTTTTGAATCCATTCGCAATTTTTCAGTTTAAAAAACTTTCAAAAACAAAATTTTGTTAGAGATATGCGTTTGAGCCTCTTTGTATTCATTTTTGCATTTTACACAACTTTATTTTCTCAAGGGACGATCAAAGGCAAGGTTATAGATAAATCAACTGGAGAACCACTTCCGGCAGCGGATGTTCATCTCATTGAGGTTAAGAGGGGAACAATTACAAAAACCGATGGAACATTTGTCATTCAAGGTGTTCCAGCGGGAAATTATACAATTGAGGTAAGTTATGTGGGTTATAAAAAATCTCGTAAAAAGGCGGAGGTTAAAGATGGTTTAAGTACTGAAGTTACGGTTGAACTTGAACAAACCGTTATATCCTTGCCTGATGTGGTTGTCACCGGGACGATGTATGAGCGAAGTCCTTTTGAAATTCATCAACCGATAGCTATTCTTGACGAGGATAAACTCGGTTTAAGGTTGAGTGAAAATCTCGCCAAAACGCTCTCTTATGAGCCAGGGATAAACCTTGAATATAATGGCTCAGCTGTTGGACGCCCAGTGATTCGTGGTCTAACGGGAACAAGGATTTTGATTCTTGACAATGGGATTAGAATTGGTGATGCTTCGGATTTAACACCAGACCATGCTGTCTCTTTTGATCCAGCTTCGGTTGAAAGAGTTGAAATAATTCGCGGTCCGGCAAGCTTGTTTTATGGCGTGAACGCATTAGGAGGTGTAATAAATGTTATCTCAAACGATATACCGAGAACGGTTCATGATAAATTAAGAGGTTCATTAAGATTGACAGGTGAGTCAGTTAATTCAGGATTAGCTGGGGTTGGTTTCTTTGACTACGGGTTTAAGAATTTTGCTTTGAGAGGAGAATTCGGTTATAGGCAAAATAATAATGTTAAGATACCCTCAGGTGAGTTGGAAAACACTAACTCAAAAAATTTAAGCTCCTCACTTGGTGTTGCCTATCACACAAGAAATTTCAGCTCTGGCTTTGCTTTTAGAAATTATACGGGCGATTATGGAATACCGCATGAGCACCAAGAAGGTGAGGTAGAGGAAGAGATGCCAAGGTTTAAAATCAGAAGAGATAAATATGAGTTTAAAACGGATTTGAAGTTTGAGGGTAAAATCATCCAGGGAACTGAACTTCATTTAAATCAAACCAATTATGACCATCGCGAGATTGAAGGTGGTGAAACGGCAACACATATAAAAATTAAAACCACCAATGCTGACATTAAACTTAAACATTCAAGGTTTGGAAGCTTTGATGGTATGCTTGGGGCTAGCTTTATTTATCAAAACTACAGCACTATCGGAGAAGAAAAATTTTTCGCCGATGCAAATCTTTATCTTGCTTCTCTTGTGCTTTATGAAGAACTCGGGCTTGGGAATTTAACATTGCAAACTGGATTTAGGTTTGATTACGCAAGGGTGAGATCAAAAGAATTTGAGGGTATACAAGCGCAGGATAAAAAATTTGGTGTGTTTTCAAGCTCCGCTGGCATTGTTTACAAGTCGGGCAATCCTGTGTCTGTTTCATTAAGCTTCTCGCGTGGTTTTAGAGTCCCGTCCCTTCAAGAGCTCTTCGCTTATGGTCCACATCTTGGAACACAAAGCTTTGAAATTGGAAATCCAAATCTCAAACCTGAAACATCAAATGAAATTGATTTATCTTTAAAACTTTTATCCGAAAAATCAACGGCTGATATCTCACTCTTCTTGAACTATGTTAATGATTTCACCTATCCTTTCAACACCGGAAGAATAGACACAAGTTCAAATCTACCGATCTACGAATATAAAGCTGCAAATGCTTTTCTGAGGGGATTTGAAGCGAAGTTTGAAACCCAACTTTTTAAAAACTTTAATGCTTCACTTCTTTTTGATTATGTTGAAGGGAAACGAAGAGATGTGGATGAATATCTGCCTTTCATACCGCCTTTTAGAAGCATAGCGAGCGTTGAATACAGGACGAGCAAGTTTAATTTTGGAGTTGAAGTTAAAGCGGTCTCTTCACAAAATAAAATTGCTCCCACTGAAACACGCACCCCGGGTTATGTTATCTTCAACTTGCATCTTGGTTTGAGATTGCCTATGAAGGGCTTTGCTCAGGAAATAAATCTTAATGTTGAGAATCTGACGAACAGGAGATATTATGACCATCTCTCAAGGATCAAGGACTTTGCACCGATGCCGGGGAGAAATATCGTGCTTATTTATCATATTTTCTTCTGATCCGATGTTTTCATCTTGACTCTCTTTAGGGCGGGCTTTTTGCCCGCCCTTTTTATTTTTGTAACTTTAGGTGACGCTTAAGCGTCATATAAATTTGAAAGCGAAAGTAAAACAAAAGTAATTGAAGCACATGCGAAAATTTTTATCCCTTCTTTTGCTTTTGATCTTGCCGTTTATTTTATCAGCGCAAGAGGTCTATAGGATAAAGGCGGTTAAAATTGATGAGAAGTTAAACATTGATGGGAAACTTGACGAACCATCTTGGCAAATCGCCGAAAAGGTTGATTTAAATTACGAAATTCAAATTTGGGATAACGCACCCGCATCACAAAAGACAACCGCAATGGTCCTTTACGATGATCAAAACCTTTACTTCGGATTTATTTGCTACGATACAAATCCAAAACAAATTAGAGCGCACATAACTGATAGAGATAAAATTTGGGAAGACGATTTTGTAATTTTAATCATTGATACATATGGGGATAATCAAAACGCTTATCAGTTTGCGGTAAATCCATATGGGATTCAGGGAGATGGGATTAGAAGTGGGAACAGAGAAGATATGAACTTTGACCTCATTTGGTATTCTGCTGGGGTAATAAATGACTCTGGCTGGACAGTTGAGATAGCAATCCCCTTTAAAAGTTTGAGATTTCCTCAGAAAAAAGGACACGAATGGAATATGATGATAGGTAGAAATTACCCGCGCGAGAGCAGATATATTTTCTCTTGGACGCCATTTGATAAAAATAATCCCTGCTTTTTATGTCAAACGGGAAAACTAGCAGGTCTTGATGAGATACCTTCTGTAAGCTTTGTTGAGTTTCTCCCTTATGCTATGAGTTATCAAGATGGATATTTACCTGACGCTGACCCATCATTAGATTTTAAAAATGAACCTATAAGGCTAAGAGCTGGTTTTGGTGTTAAATTTTCTCCAAATCCAGAGATAACAATTGAAGGTGTTCTAAATCCCGACTTCAGTCAGGTTGAAACGGATGCTTATCAGATAAGCGTTAATACAACACATGCGCTTTATTATCCCGAGAAAAGACCTTTTTTCCTTGAAGGTATTGAAGTTTACCAATCCCCGATCAACATCTTTTATTCAAGGATGATAAATAACCCACTTTATGCCTTAAAACTTAAAACGAAAATGGAACGACTCTCGCTTGCTTATCTTTCCTCATTTGACAAAAAAACACCTTTTATAGTCCCGGGTGAAGAAAGGAGTTCAACTGTTTCAACTTCATTGAGTTCGCTTGTGAATGTAGCAAGAGCAAGGTATGATTTCGGTGAGCAATCATATACGGGTTTGTTTTTAACAGGAAGAAATTTTACAAACGCATATAACTATGTTGGTGGGTTTGATTGGAATCTGTTCTTCTGGAAAAATTACTATTTCAGGGGGCAGTTCATCTACAGTTTGACAAAGGAATTGAACAGACCTGATTTGTTTTCAACTGATAGAAAATTTGGCGAAACGGGTTATACTGCTTCTTTTGATGGGGAGAGATATGCTGGATACGGAATGACTTTGAGGTTTATGAAATTTGCGAAGTATCACGAGTTTGAGATAAACTATCGCGATTTTTCCCCAACCTTTCAATCAAATCTCGGTTTTATAACAAGAAATAATTTAAGATGGATCCACATTGAGAACAGGTTTAACTTTTATCCTAGAGGTGCGGTTGTTGATTTGTGGGAGCTTTTAACTAATTTCGGACTCAATTTTAATCATTCGGGTGCAAGGAAGGAACGCTGGATTATGCTTGGATTAAGGGCTCAGCTTAAAGGGCAAACGCAACTTTTTGTGGGATTTCTTCCGATCAATGAAGAAATTTTCGCTGGGAGAAAATTTATGCGTGTGCGCCGAGCTTTTGGAAATGTTTATTCAACGCCATTTAGATTTTTATCTTTATCGTTGAACTTTGAATATGGTAGAAAAATTTACAGGACTTCTGAGCCGAAACTTGGGTTTGCGAGGGATTTTAATCTGTATGTTCGCTTGAAGCCGACGGATAAAATTGAAATATCATCTTGGTATTCAAAAGCGAGATTAGAGGATGATAAAACGGGGGAGTTATTCTACGATGGATATGTCGCTGGAATTGTTGGGATTTATCAGTTTAATCCGAACTTGTTCGTAAGGTTGATAACTCAATATGACTCATTCAGCGGTTCAATCCAAGTTTTTCCGTTGTTGAGCTTTAAGTTAAATCCCTTCACGATATTTTACATTGGTTCAACTGTTAATATGCTTGATTTTGGGGATGTTTACGGTGTGAAGCGTTTGAATCAGGAGATTTTCTTGAAGGTGCAATATCTGTGGCGTAATTAAGATACGAGTTTTACTTCAACTCCGTTTTCGGGCGAGGTGACATAGATTTTAACTTTCCTCCCGTAAGTTTCATAGAATTTTTCGGATATGACTCTTATCGCCTCGCCTGCTTTATTTCTCGGTGTAAGCACAAACGCCCCATTACTTATTCCGAAAAGTTTAGCCCCCACAACTGTGCTTATCGTAGCGGATATATCAATTATTGAATCAATTTCAGAAGTGCTGACTTCGTAATCGTTACGCAAGCTTAAGTGGGAGTCAAAGAGCAATTTACCCAACATTGATATATCACGACGCCTTAAGGCGATGACAAAGTTTAAAACCCTTTCATTTTCGCTGACTATATAACGAACCCTTTGGATAGAGGTCTTATCAAGAAAGTTTGAGTATCTGTTAAGTTCATCAACCGTAAGGTCACGAAGGGAATGAATCTGTGGGTTTAGCGTTGAAATAACTTCAAGTGCATCTTTACATTCCTTTCCCCTTTTTAGAAAATCTTCAATTGTCCTTTTTACCTCTCCTACGCGTGGGTCAATGATTAAAATTTTGAAGTTTTTTGATATTGGCGCATATTCATACTTGAAATTTCTACAATCAACAAGAATCCCGTTGTCGCTTCTGGCCATGGTCAAGGCGATTGAATCGGATTTGCTTTCGTAAAAAGGCGAGAAATATCTCTCCAGCTTTTCACATAGGTTGAATATTCTGTCGTTTTCAATTTCAAGATTTTGAAGTTGACGGATCGCAAAATAAAGCGCAATTGAAACAGCTGATATTTCAGAAAGTCCAAGTTCAGGTGGTATCTCATTGACTAAACAAATGTTAAGCCCGGGTATATCAAATTCAAGAAGGGAATTTAAAACCGCCTTTACGGGTGTTATCGGTTCGTTCTTTTCAATTTTGCTGAGCGATTTCTTGGTGATTATATCAAGGGAGTTTTCCCTGGCGAGATAGACGATGAATTTATCATCGCTTCTTGAGGAGACACTTACATAAACTCTTCGGTTTATGGCTATTGAGAATATAAAACCATCGCTATACTGTGTGTGCTCTCCCATTAGGTTGAGTTTTCCAGGGGCTGAACTTACGACTTCCGGTTTTTCATAAAAGATTGAATTGTGCAGTGCCTCAATCATTTTGTTGAGTTGCGAGTTCTTTTTCTTTTATTTTCATAAGTTGAGCCCACATTAAATCTATCAATTCTTTTAATCCTTCGCCAGTTATCGCTGATATTTTCACGACCGGGATATCCTCTTCAAACTTCAAATTATCAATTTTTTTTCTGAGTTTTTCATCCGCGAGGTCAATTTTTGTGATTGCTATGATTCGTGGTTTCTCAATTAACTTTTCAGAAAAAAGTCGCATCTCGTTTAAAAGCGTATGATAATCTTTAACTGGGTTGGGACTTATGCACTCAATCATCATTGCGATAAGTTTCGTTCTTTCAATATGCTTCAAGAATTGAATCCCAAGCCCTTTTCCAGCGTGAGCTCCTTCAATTAGACCTGGCATATCTGCGACGACAAAACTTTTGAACTCATCATATCTTACAATTCCAAGGTTCGGTTGTAAAGTTGTGAATGGGTAGTCGGCAATTTTGGGTTTAGCAGCAGAAATTTTTGAAATAAGGGTTGATTTCCCAACATTTGGAAACCCAACCAAGCCAACATCAGCTATGAGTTTAAGTTCAAGTTCAATTTCCCTTTCCTCTCCCTTTTCCCCCTTCTCTGCAAACCTTGGTGCTCTATTTGTTGGTGTTGCAAATCTTGCGTTTCCTCTTCCGCCTCTACCACCTCTTGCGATAACGACCTCATCCCCATCATTTATGAGATCGGCTAAAATTTCGCCAGTTTGAGCATCTTTTACAACTGTCCCACAAGGGACAAGTAATACTATATCTTCACCATTTTTACCATGTTGGTTTTTGCCTTTGCCGTGTTCGCCATTTTCAGCTCTGTAAAATGTTTTGTACCTGTAATCAAGAAGGGTTGATAGGTTTTTATCCGCTCTGATGATTACATCCCCTCCTTTTCCTCCATCGCCCCCATCTGGACCGCCTTTGGGAACATATTTTTCCCTTCTGAAACTAATGCAACCATTACCTCCATCACCGGCTTTGACATGTATTTTGGCATAGTCAATCAAAAACATCTTACCTTATCCCCGGGAAGTATCTTCTATAGACAAGATCGGTAAATTCAACTGCTTCGTCAGAGTAAGGGTCAATCTCATTTTGTATGAAAATTGAATCAATAAAAGCGGATGCCTCTTTCCAATTGTTAATCCCGTTGAGTTTCTCAATGGCGTCGTAAAATTTATCAGCGTCACGCTTGAAAATTTTCTTTATGAATTTATCTCTAGCTTTCTCATCAAAGAATAGGTTTAAATCCGGCAAAGTTGATAATTTTGGGGTTGGCTCCGTTTCAATTTCTGGTTCAACTTGATTTTCAGTTTCCTTTAGTTCTTGTATTTGCTCTTTAATTTCTTGTGGTTTTAGCACCCGTTTTAAAATTATCTCAATATCGGATTTTGTCAATCTCGGTTTTCCATGAAGGTCCTTCTCTAATTCAATTTCCTTTGCGAGATTTTCCAATCCTTTATCCTTGAAGAAGATTAAAAACGCCTCGGCTGGGACGCTTGTGCTTTCACTTGCAAATTTGAAAAAATTGAAAATGGGGTCAATTATCTCAAGTACCTCTTTGAGTGAGACATTTTTGAAAACCTCCTCATCAATTTTGCGAAGCAATCGCTGAAAAAATTCAACCGTGATATTATCTTGTGGATATCTCTCAAAAATTTTCTCCATCAACTTTCGGTAATAGGTATATTCACTGAAACTTGAAATAGATTCAATTATTTGTGCTGTTGTCTTGACATTCTCGTTTTTAAAAATAATTTTCGTCAGCGTCCATTCAGGTCTTAAAATGAAATTTATCGCAAATCTTGATGCTTTATCAGATGCGTTTTCAAATTCTTCTTGAGTGAAAAGCAAAGCTTCTTTTAATGAGTTTAAAAATCTCTTCCTCGCTTCAATGAAATTCACATTGTTTTGGTCAAATCTTTTGGAGTATAGGATTTTTAAGAGTTCCTCGCTTAACACTCTTTCGGCGAAAATGTTGAAATAATCTTTCAATGATTTTGGTATGTCCAAGTTCAAAATATCAGACAATGATATCTTTTCCTTGCCCTCGGCAAACGATAGAATTTTTTGTTTTGTGTTTTGAACTTCCTTCTCAAACATTTTATACCCCACCATTTTTATTGTTTTAAAAGCGATTTCACTCGTTCAATTTCTTTTTGTGCACCTGACTTGAAAATCGGGTCAATCCCAGGTCTGTCAATTATTTGCTGATACATGTTTATAGCTTGATCATATTTTTTCATCTTTTCATATGACTGTCCAGCCATGTAGAAGGCATTTGCTGTCCAGTCAATTTTCGTTTTCTTTGTCACAAGAAACGGGACTTTTAAAAATTCAAGTATCGCTTGTTCGTATTCGCCTTTGTAATAAAACACTTCGCCGATGTAATAGTGAAGTTCGGCTTCAAGGTCCTTATCTGCTTCTTCAAGCAAACTTTGGAAATATGAAAGAGCAAGGTCATAGTTCCCAAGCATTTCATACATAAGACCTATCTTTATCTTTTTATCAATCAGGTCCTCGGCGTTTGGGAACTTCTCAATGTATTTTCTTGCTATACCAAGGGCGAGCTCGTAATATCCAAGTTCTTCATAGCAAGCGAGAAGATTGCTCATAGCTGATTTTAAAATTTTCGGTTCATCTGATGTCTCAACGACAAATCTGTAAAAAATTGTGGCGGAGTCGTATTTTTCAAGCTTGAAATATATATTGCCAAGCGACAAATTAACCCGCAGTTTTAGGTCCTTGTCTAATGGTTTTTTATTAAGATCGGTCAGGTATTTAAGAGCGCTTTCAGTGTTTCCATTGATCTCTTCAAGCTTTGCCATCCAATATCGCCCGAGGTTTTCAAACTTCGTGTTGGGATAGTTTTTTACGACCTCGTCAAGAATTTTCTTGGCGTTTGCGTTGTCTTTGTTTCTGATGTAATATCCAGCAAGCTCAATTTGAAATTCAGCGAGGTAATTTTTTATGTCAAATTTTGAAAAAGTTTGTTTGAATGAGTTTATCATTTTGTTCGCATTGTCAATGTCATTCATTCTGTAGTAACATATTATTGCCTTTGACTGGATTAGGGCTTTTTCCGAATCATTTTCTGCAAGTTTGAACGCTTCGTTATATTTTTTTAGCGCCTCGTCATATCTTTCGTTTTCAAAGAGTATATCACCAGCTTCAAGTGTGGTTTCTTTTGTAATTTTTGAGTTGAATTTACCCGCCTTCTCAAAGTAATAAACTGCTTTTTCGTTTATCCCCTCGCTTCGGTAGATATTTCCAAGGGCATGATATGCCTCCCCAGCTGAGGGCAACATCGCTTGAAGCGTTATCCCAGGCGCTGGCTTTGGAGTTGAAAGATAAAGCTTGTAATACCTTTTTGCGTTTGCTATATCGCCGAGATTTTGATAAGCGGAAGCGATTTTAAAAAGGACCTCGGGTACTCGGAGACGACTTGAAAAATCAAGCGATGAAAGATAACTTTTGTATTCGTCTATTGCCTTTATGTAATCGCGTGATTCAAAGTAAATATCAGCGATTTTTAACTTCACATCATTTGCCAAGTCCGTGTAAAAGTAATTTTTCTCAATCTCGCGCAGGACATTTACAGCATCAGGGTATGCTTTAACCTCTTTGAAAATCTGCGCTTGTAAGTCCAAAGCTCTGGCGTTGTAATTAGATGGATAATTTTTTAAAAGTAAATTTAAATCGGTAAGGGATTTTTGTTTGTCGTTGTCTTTGTAATATGCGTAAGCCCTTTTGAATAAAACCTCGGGTATTTGTGTTTTGTCAAACTTATTGAAGTTTTCGGTTGAAATTTTTATCACTTCTTTCCATAAACCGTTTGAAATGTTGTAATTTATCAACTCAATGAGGAAATAGCCGACGAACTTTGAGCTTGGATATTTATTTAAGAATTCGCTTGCGATTTTCCTTCGCCCATCTTGAGTTAGTCCCGATGTTTGAACCTTGTAAAGGTAGAAGATAGCGGTATCAACCTTTGCCTTTTCAATTGAATCCTCGCCGAAGGTTGAGTTTATGAAGTTTTGAATTATGTTTTTTGCTGAGTCGGAACTTATCTTGTTTTCAGCGAAAAGATAGTAAGCGCAGTTTGATTTTTGATAATTCACATAGTTTAGCGTCTTATTGTCAAAATTACCCTCTGAAATGGCAAGATTGTAATACCTAAGGGCGTTCGCATAATCTTTCAAACTGAAATTATAAAAGTCAGCGATTTTAAGAAATATCTCCCATCTTGGTTTGTTTGCGAGGACATCGCTGATCAAATCAATTATTTTAGCAACTTGATCAACTTGGCTTTGGGTTTGGGTTCTACGCAGTGCTTCAAGTTTTTCAAGGGCGCTTTCATAGAATTCGGACGATATGTATTCGTTTATCAATGTTTCAAAGCTTGCCTTTGCCTCTTCTGTTTCGTTTCTTTTTAAATGGCATAGCCCAATGTGATAAAGTGATTCATCAATATATTCGCTTCGTGGGAATCGGTTTATAAGTTCGGTGTAATAGAAGATCGCTTTTTTATAGTCCTTTATTTTCTCCTCATAGGTTTGGGCTATTTTGAACAAGACACTTTGAACGGCGTTATGTGTTGGATATGTTTCAAGGTATCTTTTATAAATTTCAATTGCTTCTTCAAATTTCCCAAGCAACAGGTAGTTGTTGGCAAGATTTAACATCGCATTTATTTTTATTTCGCTTGCTTTAGGGTTTTTTAATGCAGTGGTATCAAAGTTTATTATTTTGATGTAAAGTTCGTTTGCCTTTTCATAGTTTAAAATTTTATCAAAGGCGATAGCGATGTTAAATAAAAGTTCCGGGTCGTTTTCTGTTTCAGATGCGGTATTGATGATCTGGTTGTAAAATTTTATTGAATTTTGATAATCCGCTAAGTTGAAATAGTAGGTTGCGAGCTGAAGCAGAATTTTTTGTTTAATGGTGGCGTGAGTTCCAAGTGTGTCTTTAGTTGGAATTGTGGACAGTGCTTTGAGGGTATAGTTTATGCCAATTTCATATTCACCGAACTCACCTTGAAGTTTCCCGAGTTCAAAATATGCCTCAGCTGTTGTTTCAGGGTCTATGTCTTTTTGTGAAATTATCTCATTGAAAATTTTTTCGGCTTCCTCACTTTTCCCAAGGATTGAGTTAATTTTAGCTATGTTTAAGCGTGCTTTGAGCTTTAAATTTTTATCCTCAACTTCGTTGTGGATTTTTTTGTATTCAATGAGTGCCTTTTCCAAGTTTCCCTCTTTAAGTAGTATTTCGGCGATTTTGAATTTTGCGTTGTAGAAGAACTCGTTGTCTGGGTATTCTTGTATAAGTGCGGTGAGAACCTTTTTGGTGTTTTGTAAGTCTCCAGATATTTCAAAATATCTTGCCGATTCAATTAGTGCTTTTGGTGCGAGTTGACTTTTAGGGTAGAAAAGTTTAACCCTTTCAAAGGCTGAACCAGCTTCGTTATATTTTTTCATTTCAGCGAAGCATTCGCCGACTTTCCAAAGAGCTTCAATTGCCCTCGGGTGGGTTGGTCTTGAAAGCGCGAAGTCCTGAAATATAAGACGAGCGTCTTCAAATTTTCTCAACTTGAAGTATGCCATCCCAAGGTAGAACCGAGCTTCGGGGTTTTGGGGGCTATTGGGGAAACTATCAATAAATTTTTTTAATTGTGCTATAGCAAGATCGTAAAAGCCCTCGTTGTAAAGATTTATCGCGAGTTTGAATTCGGCGTTTTCCTTTGTGTCTTGGGATAATCCAAGTGAGAAAAGCAAAGTTATAAATAAGGTAGCAAGGCAAATCTTAAACATAAGGTCTGGTTAATTTTTTTTGTCAAGTTAAAATCCTTGCGACATCTTTTGCGAAATAAGTTAAAATTAGATCTGCACCGGCTCTTTTTATTGCGGTTAATGTCTCAAGCATTATCCTCTGTTCATCAATCCAGCCGTTTAAAGCAGCTGCTTTTATCATTGAATATTCACCACTCACCTGATAAGCTGCTACTGGGACCTTAAATTCCTGTTTAACTCTATAAATCACATCAAGATATGCAAGCGCTGGTTTAACCATAACTATATCTGCTCCTTCAAGAATGTCAAGGGCGACTTCTCTTATGGCTTCATCTGAATTTGCTGGGTCCATTTGATGGCTTTTTCTATCTCCAAACTTTGGCGCCGATTCAGCAGCTTCTCTAAATGGTCCATAAAATCCAGAGGCATATTTCGCTGAATATGCCATGATGGGGATATTTTGGAAGCCGTTTTCATCAAGTATTTTTCTTATGGCTGCTACTCTTCCGTCCATCATATCACTTGGAGCAACCATATCTGCACCTGCTTCGGCGTGGCTTAGAGCTTCCTTTGCGAGAAGTTCAACTGTTTCATCGTTTGCTATCTCATATTTACCGGGAGCAACTTCTTTCACTATTCCACAATGTCCGTGAGATGTGTATTCACACAGACAAACATCGGTTATAACGACAAGTTCGGGTATTTCTTTTTTTAGTGCTCTCACGGCTCTTTGAATTATCCCATTTTCATCATATGCTTCGGAGCCGTATTCATCTTTATGTTCCGGTATTCCGAATAGAATTACCGCTGGTATTCCAAGTTTATAAATCTGCTCACAGTCGTGGATTAAGTTATCTATTGATTGCTGATACACCCCAGGCATTGAGCGAACCTCACGCTTTACATTTTGCCCCGGGCAAACGAAAAGTGGATAGATTAAATCATTGACCGAGAGTTGTGTCTCGGCGACCATTTTCCTGAATTGTTCAGTCATCCTCAATCTACGAAGGCGAACCGTTGGGAACCCAACTGTTTGTGATATTAGTTGTGAAATTCCCATAGCTTTGTGTGTTTTTTTGTTTTTAAAGTATCAACTTTGCTTTAAATTTTCAATCTTTTCATCGCCAGGGTTTGCTGGTTTCAACTTGGGGCTTGGGGCAAGAAGTGAGACAATTATTGAGATTGTTATTATACTGAAAACAACCGCGAGGGCAATTAGAGTCGGAATTTTGTAAATGTCAGATATAAGCATTTTTATTCCGATGAATACAAGCACTATTGAAAGACCGTATTTGAAATATCTAAACAAAGTCACAAAGCCAGCAATTGCGAAATACAGAGCTCTTAAACCAAGGATTGCGAAAATGTTTGATGTGTAAACTATGAAAGGGTCTCTTGTTATGGCAATTATCGCTGGGATTGAGTCAATAGCGAACATTACATCTGTGCTTTCAACAACGAGAAGGACGATGAAAAGAGGAGTCGCAATGAGGTTTTTCCCTTGCTTTACGAAAAATTTTCCATTGACATAGTCAGGTGTGATTTTGAAGAACTTACGGAAAAGTTTTATAACGGGATTTCTTTCAGGGTGAATTTCTCTGTCTTTTTGTGTTGCCATCTTTATGCCTGTGAAGATTAAAAATAAGCCGAAGACATATATTATCGGATGAAAGATTTTTATCAAGGTAATCCCGGCGAAAATGAAAATCGCCCTCATAATTATCGCTCCGAGAATTCCCCAAAAGAGGACTTTATGCTGATACATGGGTTTTACGCCAAAGTAGGTGAAAATCATAAGGAAGACAAATATATTGTCAACGCTCAAGGATTTTTCAATTAGATAACCTGTCAGGAATTCCAGAGCTGAGTCCTTGCCGTGCCAAAAATAAACAAAGACATTGAAAATCAAAGCGAGCAAAATCCAAACAATGCTCCAAGTTATTGCTTCTTTAAATTTAATTTCGTGCGCTTTTCTATGGAAAACACCGAGATCAAGGGCGAGCATTCCAAGGACGAAGATATTGAAAATAATCCACATCAATGTTTCGGTGAGGTGCATTCTATAGATTTTTTTCTTTTAAATTATCAAAAAAGGACATCAAAACAAAAACCTTTTCGGGTTGGCTTGTTTATTTTAGGGCGATTTCTTATATTTAAGCGCTATGAAAAAGGAAATGTCTTGGTTGTTTGAGGGTTTTATGCGGAAGCTCATTATAGCAATTGATGGTCCTGCTGGTTCGGGCAAGAGCACAACCGCCAAACTTGTAGCTCAAAAGCTCGGTTATCTTTATATAGACACCGGAGCAATGTATAGAGCCTTGACGCTTAAGGTAATTGAGTTAGGTATAGACCCAGGCGATGAGGAAGAGGTTATCAAAGTTACTCGGGATACGAAAATTGAACTTCTGTATGAAAACGGAGATTTAAGGGTTTTACTTGACGGCAGAGATGTAACTGAGAAGATAAGGTCTCCTGAGGTGACATCTTTGGTGAGTGTTGTGAGTGCTCATCCGAAAGTTAGAGATGAAATGGTCAAAAAACAGCGTGAGCTTGGCAAAAATGGCGGAGTTGTAATGGATGGGAGGGATATCGGGACGGTTGTATTTCCGGACGCCGATTTGAAAATTTTTATGAGCGCTGATGTAAAAGAAAGAGCTAAAAGAAGACAAAAGGAAATGAAGGAGCAAGGTTTTGATGTTGATATTGACGAGATTATAAATGAAATTGAGGAAAGGGATCGACTTGATTCAACTCGTGAGGTGGGACCGCTTAAGAAAGCAGATGATGCTTTTGAGATTGATACGACGAATTTGACAATAGATGAGCAGGTTGAGATTGTTTTGAGAAAGGCGTATGAATTAATAAATCAAAATTCAAATTGAGGTAACAAAATGCAAGTTGTCATAGATAAAAACGCTGGTTTTTGTTGGGGCGTTGTTAGAGCGATTGAAATAGCCGAGAGCGAGCTTAACGCTTCAGGGAAGCTTTATTCATTAGGTGAGATAATTCACAACCCAGTTGAGGTTGAAAGGTTAAAAGAAAAGGGATTGGTTACGATAAGTCACAATGATCTTAAAAATGTTAAGGATGCCAAGGTTTTGATTCGTGCTCATGGGGAGCCACCCTCAACATATGAGATTGCGAAGAAATACGGTGTTGAGATCGTTGATGCAACTTGCCCTGTTGTTACGAAGCTTCAAAGCAGAATTAGAAAATTTTATCTTGATGGTTACCAGATTGTAATTTTCGGCAAGAAAGATCACCCCGAGGTGATTGGACTTTTGGGACAATGTGATGGCAATGCAATCGTTATAAAATCGCTTGAAGAGGTTGATAATGTCCCGTTGAGGGGTAAAACTGTTTTATTTTCGCAGACGACGATGTCAAAAGATTTATTCTACAAGATAAAGGCGGAGCTTGAAAAGAGAGTTGAGGAACTTGTGGTTATAAATCCAGAGGAAGAGGTTGATTTTATCGCAAAGGATACGATTTGTAGGCAGGTTTCAAATAGGGATGATAAATTGAGGGAGTTTTCAAGAAGTGTTGATGTTGTTGTTTTTGTTGCTGGGAAGAACAGTTCAAATGGGAGAGTTCTTTATGAGATATGTAAAGGTGAAAATCCGAGGACTTATTTCATAGAGACGCCGAAGGAGCTTGATGTAAAGTGGTTTGAGAATTGCGACAAGGTTGGTGTCACTGGTGCGACCTCAACACCTCAGTGGCTTATGGAGGAAGTTAAAAAGGCGATTGAAAATTTGTGCAATGGTAGAGGTGAGGGTTTTCAAAAGCCATCTTGAAAGTAAATGTTAAACCTGCCTGTGTGAGGTTAACGAGTTTTTGATGGCTTTTGGCGTTAACTTTCGCACAGGCGAAAAAACCAAACATGGGAGGTTGAGATTTGATGGCGGAAATTCTTGAAAATTTAAATCAAGGGACGCAAACAGGTTCTGAAGAACACGAAACGGTGGCTTCGTATTTAAAAAAGAGGAAAGGAGACAAGATAAAAATTTACAACGAGGGCGGATACGATGAAGAAGAACAGAAAAAACTCCTTAAACTTTATGAGCAATCGCTAAGTAAAGTTGTTGAGGGAGATATCCTTGAAGGTGAAGTTATTGAGATTGATCGTGAGAGAGGAGAGGTTGTGATTGATATTGGGTTTAAATCCCCAGGTGTTGTTCCTTTAAATGAATTTAGGAATCCTGAGGCATTAAAGGTTGGTGATAGGGTTGAGGTCAGCATTGAAAAGGTTGAGGATAAGGAAGGTCAGATAGTTGTTTCGCATAAGAGAGCACATTTCCTCAGGGTTTGGAAACGAGTTAATGAGGCATTTGCGAAGGATGAGGTTTTAAAGGGGACGATAATTAAGAGAATTAAAGGTGGATTTGTTGTTGATATTGATGGATTGCTCGCTTTCTTGCCGGGTTCGCAGGTTGATATAAAACCGATCAGGGATTATGATGCCTGGGTTGGAAGAGAAATTGAGTGTAAAGTTGTTAAAATTAATCAAGCAGCAGAAAATGTCGTTGTAAGTAGAAAGGCGCTGGTTGAGAAAGAGCTTGAAGAACGCAAGCGTAAGTTCTTTGAAACGGTTAAAGTTGGTGATAGGGTCAGAGGAACTGTTAAGGCAATCGTTGACTTTGGTGTTTTTGTAGATATGGACGGAATTGATGGTTTAATTCATATAACCGACCTATCTTGGGGAAGGGTTAATCATCCTTCTGAGGTTGTTCAATTAGATCAAGAACTTGATATGGTTGTCACGAGGGTTGATGAGGTCACGCTTCCAACTGGAGAAAAAGTTAAGCGCGTTTCACTTGGTTTAAAGCAACTTCAACCGCATCCTTGGGAGAACATTGATCAGAAATATAAGGTTGGACAAAAAGTCACCGGTAAAGTTGTTGCTATAACTGATTATGGAGCTTTTATTGAAATTGAAAAGGGCATTGAGGGATTAATTCACATTTCGGAGATGAGCTGGACACAGCACATAAAGCACCCATCACAGTTTGTCACTATGGGTCAGATTGTTGATGCTGTCATATTGCATCTTGACAAGGAGAACAGGAAGCTTTCTTTGAGTATGAAACGGCTTGAGCCAGACCCATGGGAGAAGATTGAGGAGAAATATCCGATCGGTTCAAAGCATAAAGGTATTGTGAGGAACATTACGAATTTTGGTGTTTTCGTTGAGCTTGAGCCTGGAATTGATGGTTTAATTCATATATCTGATCTTTCATGGACGAAAAAGATTCGCCATCCCGGTGAAGTAGTCAAGAAGGAACAAGAGATTGAGGTGGTCATACTTGGCATTGATAAGGAGCAGAGGCGTATAACTCTTGGGCACAAGCAGATTTTCCCGAACCCATGGGATAAATTTGAGCAAATTTATAAAGTTGGAGCTGAAACTCAAGGGAGGATAACGCGGATAATTGAGCGTGGTGTCATCGTTGAACTTCCGGATGGAGTTGATGCTTTCGTTCCAATTTCCCACCTTTTGCCGGGTCAATTTCAGATAAAGAACATCCATGCAGTTTTCAAGGAAGGGGAAACATTGCCTTTGAAGGTTATTGAATTTGACAAGGAGAGGCAGAAAATCGTTCTTTCCGTTTCAGAATACTTTAAAGATAAGTCGGAACGACTTGTTAAGGAATTTCTTGCCAAGCATCCGGTTCCTTCTGATGAGGTACAGATGAGAGCACCTGTTACATCTGTTGGAGTTGAAGCCGAGGGAGAAGAAAGGATATTCGTTGAGCCGAACTATGGTAAGGAGGGTGTCCCTGGGCAACATAAAGCTCAGGGAGGTCAACAAAAACAAAATTAAACAACAAACGCTCCAGCTTGCAAGCCGTCCAGGTCCCTCTTTGACGAGGGTGCGGACGGCTTTTTTATTTTTGGTTCGTATGAAATTTTTATGCTTGAACATAATTGCACTTTTGACTTTCGCTTTATCCCTTTATTCTCAAAATCAGATTGATACAGCGAAAACAAAAAGAAGCGATATAGATACCGTCGTCGTTTATAGTGCAATTGATTCAGCTATTTATGATGTTGAAAATAGACAGATGTTTTTGTTTGGAAGAGCGGATGTGAGATATAAAACAATGAGGTTAAGATCTGCGGGTGTGAGTATGAACCTTGATAGTGCGGTCCTTCAAGCGTATGGCTTGCCAGATTCAACCGGGGAGAAATTCACGGGACTTCCAATTTTAAATGACGGCGGTGAAGAGTATCACGGGTTTAAACTTGCATATAATTTCAAGACGCAAAAGGGAAGGATAACTCAAGCGACGACACAAATGGAGAACGCATTTTATTACGGGGACAGGATAAAAAAGGTTGATAAAGATGTTCTTTTTGTTTACAAGGGCAGATATACAACATGCGATGCCGACGAGCCACATTATTATATAGAAGGGCGGGAAATGAAAATTTTAATCAACGATAAAGTCATAGCTCGTCCAGTGGTGCTTTATATTGAAGATATACCTGTTTTCGTTTTGCCGTTTGGTGTTTTTCCAAGCAAGTCAGGGCGAAGGTCGGGTTTTATTCCACCGGTTTGGGGGCAAACATCTAACTCTGGTTTTTACTTTAAGCGATTTGGCTATTACTGGGCGATGAGCGATTACACCGATTTTACAACGACTTTTGATTGGTATACCCGAGGAGGATGGCAGGTGGCGAGCGATTTTAGATATGCATTAAGATATAAATTTAGTGGAGCTATCGGATTTGCCTTTGCAAACTTTTATACGGGCGAGGAAAAAGACCCAGATAGATTTTCAAGTAAAGAATGGCGTTTGAATTTAATTCATAACCAGGTAGTTGATCCGACATCAAGAATAAGCGCAAATGTTAACATTTCAACCAACAATTATTTTCGTGCGACTGGGACTACCATCAGAGATGTCCTTCAGCAGACATTGATTTCAAATGTGAGCTACTCAAAAACATTTGAGGGCATAAACGGTTCAATTTCAATAAATGCTTTTAGATCACAGGACCTTAACACTGGGAATGTTGATGAGATTTTGCCTGAAATTTCTTTCTCACTCCCACAAGTTTTTCCATTTGCCACCAAAAGCTCAGCGCTTGGGGGTTACGAACAATGGTATGAAAAGATAAGTTTTGGATATTCAAGTAGATTTGTCAACAGTAGAAGCACAGCCAAAACGAAGCAGTTTAGGTATGGTGTTGCGCACAATTTTAGAGTAAATTTTGTCCCGACGATCAGATATTTCAATGTCACACCTTTCTTCACATACAATGAGAACTGGTATGATAGGCGAGTTGTGAAATTTTATAACCCTGAAACGAGACAAGTTGAGTCAAGAGTGCAGAGGGGATTTTTCCAGGCGAGATATTTCAATTTTGGTGTTTCACTTAGCACAAGGATTTACGGCATTTGGCAACCGGAAGTTTTTGGGGTATCTGGATTTAGACACACATTAATGCCGTCGGTTTCGTTTGTTTATCAGCCGGATTTTTCAGCACCCTTTTGGAGAAATTACGGCAGTTATGTGGATTCAACGGGACGAGTTGTGAAGTATGATTATTTTGAGAATTCACTCTTCGGTGGGGCGCCGATCGGGAAATCACAATCAGTTGGCATTTCAATAGGTAACATATTTGAGATGAAGACATCGGCGAGGGATTCTTTAGGGAATCAAAAGAAGTATCAGCTTTTAAATCTGAATTTATCTCTGACATATAACTTTGTTGCTCCGAACAAAAAACTATCTCCACTTTTTGCTACGGCGAGGACGAACATCGCTGGTATTGATATATTTTCAAGTGCGGTGTTTGATTTCTATAAGTTCAAAAGCACTGAGCCATTGATTAAAACTGGAAGAGTTGCAAGGATGACGAATTTCAACCTTTCTTTTTCATTTTCGCTGACTGGGAGTAGGCGAGATGAATCAAACAGAATGCAGGGGATAGAAGGGGCTGGAGAGGGTTTCTTAAGAGGGCGTGAATTCTTTAAACCTGGATTTGATTTCAGCTGGAATTTATCTTTTGGTTTTGATTTTTCACTTAACCGCTTTGATCCCGCGCAGACATATAAATCGTCAAGTTTAAGGTTTACATTTGGGTTTGATGTAACGAAAAATTGGCGGATAATGGGCAGTGGAAGTTATGATTTTGTTTCAAAGCAGTTGCTTGTCCCAAGCATAAGCATTTATCGCGATTTGCATTGTTGGGAGGCGAATTTTGAGTGGAGACCTGTTGGCTATGTGAAGGGATTTGACCTTGAGATAAGGGTAAAGGCGCCGCAGTTGAGAGATTTAAAAATTGTGAAACGGAAAACGAGCATAGGTCGTTGAAATTTTTCTTAAAAAATCCCTTGCTAAACTTAAAAATTGTTTTTAACTTTTTTAAAAACAAAATTGTGAAGTCAAAGTGCAATCGGAGATAAACAGAGGTGTTTTAGGGGAAATACTTGACGAGATAAAGCCGAGTTCATCCGAAAAGCAGAGGATAAGAAATGTTGCTGTGATAGGTGTTGGAGTGATGGGGCGTGGTATTGTGCAGACGATCGCTCAGGCGGGTTTTGATGTTATAGCGGTTGAAAAAGATGAAGAATCATTAAACCTTGCTAAGGAGAAACTTGAAGAGGCGCTTGATTATGAGATTCAAAGATGGGCGATGACGAAAAGTGAGAAAAAGTCAATCCTTTCAAGGATTGATTGGACAACAGAGATTGAGGATGTTAAGGAGTGTGAGCTTGTGATTGAGGCGGTTGATGAGGATTTTGAGCTTAAAAAAGCGATTTTCAAAAAGCTTGATCAAATTTGCCCACCGCATACAATTTTCGTCTCAAATACCTCAACCCTTTCACTTACGAAAATTTCTGAGGTTACGAAGCGAGCGGATAAAATCATCGGGATGCACTTTCTCAATCCGGTTCCAAAGGTTCCACTTGTTGAACTTGTTCGTGCGCTTAAAACATCTGACGAGACCTTCAAAAAGGTCAAAACCTTTGCTGAGCAGATAGGGAAAACGGTTGTTGAAGTTTATGAATATCCCGGTTTCGTGACAACGCGTGTTATATTGCCCATGTTAAACGAGGCAATGCATGTTCTAATGGAGGGAATAGCAACAGCGGAAGGTATTGATACGGCGATGAAGCTCGGTTATAACTTTCAAATGGGTCCACTTGAAATGGCTGATACTATGGGACTTGATGAAGTTTTGACTTGGATGGAAACGCTTTATAAGGAGCTTGGTGAGAAGTATAGACCTTGTCCAATTTTAAGGAAACTTGTCAGGGAAGGGAAACTCGGGAAAAAAACAGGCGAGGGCTTTTTCAAATATGATGAATATGGGAGAAAAATAGGGGAAAAGTAAAATTTATTTTAGGATGAAACAATATGAGGCAGTTATAAAAGTTATGGAAGAGAATGGCGGATTCGCTACTTTAAGTTATTTATATGAAAAAGCACCTAAGGTCCCGGGGGTGGTTTGGAAAACTAAGACACCTTTTGCAAGTATTCGCAGAATCGTTCAAGACGATAGGTTCTTTTTTAAGATAAAACCGGGTCTTTGGGCATTGAAAACTCATAAAAATAAACTGCCAGCTGAGGTCCTTTCGCTAATTGAAGAAGGTGAAAAGATAGAAGGTGAAGGAAAGTCTACTCATTCTTACTATCAGGGCTTGCTTGTTGAAATAGGTAATATTAAGGGGTTCAAAACATATGTTCCCCCGCAAGATAAAAACAAGAAGTTTTTGGGTAAATACCTGAAAGAGTTAACAAGTTTGGAGACAATTCTTGAATTCACTTATAGAGACATCATACGAAGGGTTAAGTCCATTGATGTGTTTTGGTTCAATGATAGGAGATTTCCCTCGTGTGTTTTTGAGATAGAACACTCAACGGATTTCAAAAATGCTTTGCTAAAATTCTTAGAACTTCAAGATTTCAATGTGCAGATGTATATTGTTTCTCCAAAGCAGAGGCAGAGGGAATTCTCGTATATAATCAACTTTTCCAGTTTTGATCCCATAAAGGAAAGAGTTAAGTTTGTAAGTTACGAAGAGGTTGCTCAATGGCATGCGAGAGTTTTTGAATTGAAGTTAATTGAGAGTAAAATTGCGTAGAGATGAATAAAAACACAAAAAGCAACGTGGAGGGGTAGATGAAGGTTCTTGTATTAAATTCGGGAAGTTCTTCAATTAAGTATCAATTTATTGAAACGACAACTCGTCAGGTCCTTGCAAGGGGTCAAGTTGAGAGAATTGGCATGGACGATGCTGTTCTTTCCCATGTTAGAATTGATGGCGATACTGTTAAATTTAGCGCTGAAATACTTGACCATAACATTGCTATTGAGTATGTGGTTGCGATTCTTTTGAGCAAAAATCACGGTGTGATAAAAGATAAATCCGAAATTGAAGCGGTTGGGCATAGGGTTGTTCACGGAGGCGAGGAGTTTTCAGGGTCTGTTTTGGTAACTGATGAGGTCATTGAGAAGATAAAAGAAAACATTGAACTTGCACCGCTTCACAACCCACATAACTTGCGTGGGATAATCGCCTGTAAGAGGTTGCTGCCGGATACGCCGCAAGTGGCTGTATTTGACACCGCGTTTCATCAAAAGATGCCTGAACATGCATTTATTTATGGTTTGCCTTATGAACTTTACAAAAAATATAAAATAAGAAGATACGGCTTTCATGGAACTTCACATAGATATGTATCAAAAAGGGCAAGCGAGATACTTGGCGTTCCAATTGAAAAGTTGAGGATAATAACTGCTCATCTTGGTAATGGCTGCAGTATGGCAGCTGTTATGTACGGTGTTTCGGTTGACACTACGATGGGATTTACACCGCTTGAGGGGTTGTTGATGGGAACACGCTCTGGGGATATTGACCCGGCAATAGTTTTATATATCATGGGGAAAGAAGGTTTATCAATGGCTGAGGTGAACGCGTTGCTTAACAAACATAGCGGTTTGCTTGGGATTTCTGGTGTTAGTAGCGATATGAGGGAAATCATTGAGGAGATGAGAAATGGAAATCCGCGCGCAAGGCTTGCCTTTGATGTTTTTTGTTATCGCATCAAAAAATATATCGGCGCTTATTCAGCTGTTATGGGTGGTGTTGATGCAATAGTTTTCACCGCTGGTATTGGTGAGAATAGCCCAGATGTAAGAAAAAAGATATGTGAAGGACTTGAATTTCTCGGGATAAAAATTGACGACGAGAAAAACAACTCACCTGAAAGAGAAAAAATTATAACTACAGATGACTCACTTGTAAAGGTTCTCGTCATCCCGACAAACGAAGAACTTGTTATAGCGCTTGATACGGCGGAGATAGTAAGCAAAGTTTTGGCAAACACAAAATGAAATGAATCACTCGTGAGCTTCGTACCAGTTTTTCCCAATACCTATATCAACAACAAGTGGGACATCAAGTTGAAGGGCATTTTGCATTTTATCAATGACGATCTCTTTTAAATCTTCAACCTCATCTGGAGCTACATCAAAGACAAGCTCATCGTGAACCTGTAAAATCATCTTTGATTTAAATTTGTGTTTTTTCATTTCGTTATAAATTCTGACCATCGCGAGTTTTATCAAATCAGCCGCTGTTCCTTGAATTCTCATATTTATCGCTGTTCTTTCGGCAAATTCCCGTACGGTTCTGTTTCTGCTGTTTATATCCGGGACATATCTTCTTCTTCCGAGCAAAGTTGAGACATATCCATTTTGCTTTGCTTCTTCAATTGTTTTATCAATATATTCTTTAACCTTCGGGAATTTCTGAAAATATGTTTCAATTATTTTTTTTGCCTCCGGTTGAGGTATTCCAAGCCGTTGCGATAATCCATACGGGCTTATCCCATACATTATCCCAAAGTTAACTTCTTTTGCCTTCCTTCTCATCTCATAGTTCACATCTTCCGGTCTAACGCCGAACACATTCGCTGCGGTTGAGGAGTGAATGTCAAGCCCACTCCTAAATGCGGAGATTAAATTCTCGTCCCCGGAAAGATGTGCCATTACTCTGAGCTCAATTTGTGAATAATCGGCTGATAAAATTAACCACTCGGGTTGAGATGGGATGAAAGCTTTTCTTATCTCCCTTCCTATCTCCGTTCTTATGGGGATGTTTTGAAGGTTTGGGTCACTGCTTGAAAGTCGTCCAGTTGCTGTTCCAGTTTGATTGAAAGATGTGTGTATTTTGCCTGTCTGTGGATTTACGAGTTTCGGTAGCGCGTCAACATAAGTTGACTTTAACTTTTGAATTTGTCTGTATTCAAGAAGTCGCTCAGCGATTGGATGTTCTTTCGCAAGTTCTTCAAGCACTTCAACATCAGTTGAATAGCCAGTTTTAGTTGTTTTAACCGGAGGGAGTTTAAGCTTTTTAAATAGGACTTCGGAGAGTTGTTGGGGTGAATTTATGTTAAATTCAACCCCTGCAAGGTTATAGATATCATGGGTTAGGTTATCAAGCATCCTGTCAAGTTCCTTGCTTAAATCACGAAGAAGTTCAACATCAATTTTTACACCGGAAAGTTCCATATGCGCAAGAACCTCAACGAGTGGGAATTCAACTTCTTCACAAAGTTTCAACTGCTCTCTTCTTTCAAGTTCTGCTCTAAGCTTTTCCATAAGTTGTAGTGTTATATCCGCGTCCTCACAAGCATATTCAGCGACTTTTTCAATTGGGATTTCACTTATCTTTCTTTGGTTCTTTCCTTCACCGATCAATTGTGAAATTGGTATGACTTGATATTTTAGATATTCCTTCGCTAAAACCTCGAGCGTGTGGGAGCTTTCGGGGTTTAAGATATATCCTGCTATCATTGTGTCAAAACTTATCCCTTCAATCCAAACACCATATTTTGCTGTTAACAGGATGTCATATTTTAGATTTTGACCGCACTTTTTTATTTGCTGATTTTCAAGTATTGGTTTGACATATTTCAAGACTGTTTCAAGTTCAATACCATCTGTTTTTTTCTTTTTCGTTTCAAATAAAGTTTCGCCGGTTGATATTTCAATTGAAATTGGAACATAAAATGCCTCACCTGGTTTAATTGCAAAGGACATCCCGACCAATTGAGCTTCAAGTGGATTTATCCCCGTTGATTCAGTGTCAAATGAAATTAAGTTTGCTGACTTTAATTTCTCCGTGAGATTTTTTAACTCTTCCTCGGTTTTTATTATGTGATATTCGTGCGGTTTCGTTTTTATTGAATCATATTTAATCGGCTTTTCCTTCTCTTCAATTTTTTCCTCTTCAACTTCCCTAACAGCGGATGTCAGCCCGAGTTTTTTTATCAAACTTTTGAACTCAAGCTCATAGAATAGCTCAGCGAGTTTTTCTCTGTTTGCTTCTTTTGCCTTTAGGGAATATATGTCAATGTTAAGGGGGACATCTGTTTTTATCGTGACGAGCGCCCTTGAGAGTATAGCGCTATCGGCGTAGTTCTTTATGTTTTCCTTTATCTTTTGGGTTGGGATTTTATCAACATTTTTTATCAGGTTTTCAATTGAGCCAAACTCTTTAATTAGTTGAATCGCTGTCTTTTCACCTATTCCAGGTATACCGGGGACGTTATCAACTTTATCACCCATAAGGCCAAGGACTTCAACGATTTGTTCAGGTAAGACCCCCCATTCCTTCTTGACCCTTTCAACATCAACTATTTCAATATCGGCAAGCCCTTTCGTTGGTTTGTAAATTTTTATCATCGGTGACACAAGTTGGAGAAAATCTTTATCCCCAGTGACAAGATAAGTTTCAATCCCTTTTGATTCAGCTATTTTGGCAAGTGTTCCCATAACATCATCCGCCTCGTATCCGGGGACCTCAAGGATTGGGATGTTAAATGCTTCAATTACTTCTTTTAACTTTTGGATTTGAAGAGCCATATCCTCAGGCATCTTTTCACGCGTGGCTTTGTATTCTTTGTGCATTTGGTGTCTGAATGTCGGCTCGCTTGAATCAAAGACAACAGCTATGTAATCTGGCTTCTCTTCTTCAAGGATTTTTATCAATGAGTTTGTGAATCCATAAATTGCGCTTACATTCATCCCACCCGATGTGACAAGTGGTCTTCCAATAAAGGCATAATAAGCGCGATAGGCGAGTGCAGTCCCATCAAGGAGAAAAAGTTTTTCTTTCTTTGACATCTGACGGAATGAATTTTTTGTTTTTGTCTTCAATTTAAACTTAACCCTGAGCCGAGAAAAAAGCAAGAGTTTGAATTTTTATGGGTTGATTAATGAAGAAAGTTTTTTTATTTTTAATCGGAAAAAAATTAAGACGGAGCGAAGGATGAAATTTTTGATTTATCTTTCTTTAATTTTCATTGCTTTAACACAAACAAATGTTCAAAAAGGAGGGGTTAAAAAGATGTTTGCTATCAAATCAAGCGCTTTTAAGGACGGGGAGACAATCCCAAAAAAATTCACTTGCGATGGTCAAGATTATTCCCCTGAGCTAACTTGGGAAAATGCTCCCGCTGGAACTAAAAGTTTTGCTCTGATATGTGAGGACCCAGATGCCCCTGGTGGAACTTTCATCCATTGGGTTATTTACGATATTCCTGCGAATGTGACAAAGCTTAACGAGAATGTCAAAAAAGTTGGACTTGTTGATGACAAGATCAAACAGGGTGTGAATGATTTCGGGCGTATTGGATACGGTGGTCCTTGCCCACCGCGAGGTCATAAACCCCACAGATATATTTTCAAACTTTATGCTCTTGATGTTGAAACACTTGGTTTAAACTCTGGGGCAACAGCTGAACAGGTTGAGTCCAAAGCTAAGGGACATATCCTTGGCGAAGCGAGAATAACAGGAATTTATGGCAGATGAAAACCAAAATCTTCCGCGATGGTTAAGTTGATAATCGGCGATATAAGAGAGGTTTACAAGTTTCTTGAAGATAACAGCATTGATTGTGTTATAACTTCTCCTCCTTATTGGCGACAGCGTGATTATGGTGTTGACGGGCAGATAGGACAGGAAGAGACACCTGAAAAGTATGCTTCTGAAATTGCTAATGTCTTTGGGTTGCTTTGGGATAAACTTAAAAAGACGGCGACGGTTTTTCTTAACATAGGTTATAAGTATCAAGATGAGGAATTCTTGCTTATTCCCGAGATGGTGGCGTTAGAGATGAGGAGGTTGGGGTATTTGTTGAAGAACAAGATTATTTGGTATAAGCCTAATGCGATGCCGACGCCTGCGAGGAACAGGTTGAATAATACTTATGAAGTTGTTTTATTTTTTGTAAAGGACATCGGGCGGGAGGTTTATTATTTTAACCTTGATGCGGTTGCAGAAAATACTTTGTTAGATCAGATTAACGACTTAAAGCCCGAAGATTTACTTTCGGTAAAAGTTGAAGATAACTTAAGCTCAAAAGAGAAAAGACAAGGAACCGTCGTAGCGGTTAATAAAAAAGCGTTAAAGGTTCGTTGGGATAATGGAAATGAGGAAATTTTTGAATTTGCTTGGGGGCAAGATGAAGCCATTTTTCAATGTGCAAAGTGTAAGCAAAATCTTGATTATTGGAGTATAATGCTTTCATACGCAAATTATGAAAAATTCGCCTGCCCCCACTGTGGGAGTGAAACACTGCCAGTTCCTATCTTGCCAGAAATTTCAATTCAAGAAAACAGTTGGATTTCGGTTTCATCGGGGGATGTAAAAACGAAAATAACGAACGCGAAAGCCAGTGAGAAATATAAAAGGGCTCAAATTTTAACATCATCGCCAGCGGGTCGGTTGGCGATAACAGGTGAAAAAATTGTGATAAAAAGGAAATGGATTTTCCCACAGCCATTGATAGCAGATTATTTAAAGAAAAATGTAAGAAGGAAGAATTTAACTGTTGATGAGTTGGAAAGTTTGATGGGTTATAGATATACTGCTGGGCATTGGTTGAGGAAGGATTTTTCTCATTGGGGCAAGGGTGGTAGTTTGCCCCGCCCCACAGATTGGTTTAAATTGAAACAAATCCTTGAGCTTGATGAGACATATGATAGGTTGGTTTGTGATTTAATTGGTGTGCTTTCAACTGTGCGAGCTCACCCAAAAGGTAAAAACATTGGCGATGTTTGGGAGATACCAACTGAGCCATATGAGGGGGAACACTTTGCTGTTTTTCCGAGAAGGCTTGTAGAAAGGTGTATTAGAATTGGTTGCCCGCCTGGTGGGACTGTTCTTGATCCATTTGCAGGTTCTGGGACAGTCGGCGAGGTCGCCCAAAAACTTAAAAGAAACGCAATTTTAATTGAAATCAACCCAAACTACGAGAATTTAATCAGGGAAAGATGTGGGGAAATCAAAGTTATCAAACAAAATTGAAGAGGCTGAATATAGATATTTCACGAGCATAAAAACGCAGATGCTTTCGCGTGTTAATAGCATACTTAAATTTTTGAATTCAAGAATTGATATAATTAATGACTGGCGAAATCAATTTTTGCAAACATCAAGAAGGGGATACAGACAAAGTGATCTTGATAAAGGCGCAGAGAGAATTTTTCACAACTGGGCTAGCTCATTTTTCCAAAATCCAAATTCAACACCAATTGGTGCCGACCTTGTTTTTGATTCAGATGAAGGCTTTAGGATACATATTGATATCAAAACTGCTCTTCTTGAAAATACCTCGGATTACAAAGGCGTAATAAATATCAGCAAGAATCAAACGAGCTATTCAATACCTAACAAGTTTAAAGGAAACTTACCAACAAAATATAAAGACGGAAAGATAACTTTGACTTACATAATTCAAGTGATACACGAGCATTTTTCTAAAAAAATTCATGCGATAGTATTGGCGTGCATTCCAAACGGAAAGCTTAGCAATATTTATGGGGATGAGATAATGAAAGCTGGGAAAGGTGGATGGAAAAAAGCCAAAGATTTTCGGTTTTGCTATAAAACCAGAAATGGGAATTTAGAATTTAGATTGGTTAATGGCAAACCGCCAAGGGTTGAGATTATAACAGCACTTTATGGTTCAAAGATAGTTAAAGATCTTGGTTTAAATGTAAGTAATTATCATCGGCTATGAAAAAAATTTTGCTTATTCATACTGGTGGAACTTTTGGGATGGCTTTTAAAGGTGGGACACTTGCACCAAGTGCTTTTATTAACGGGATCATTGAGTTTGTCCCAGAGATAAGGAAAATCGCTGAGATTGAGTCATTTATAGTTGCTAACATTGATTCATCTAACATTGGAATTGAGCATTGGATAAAGATGGCCGATGTCATAGCAAGAAATTATGAGGATTTTGATGGTTTCGTTATAACTCATGGCACAGATACGATGGTATACACTGCTTCAGCTCTTTCCTTTATGCTTGAAGGTCTTTCAAAACCTGTTATATTGACGGGGTCACAGAGACCTCTTTCGGAGATAAGAACTGATGCGAGGAATAATTTGATAAATGCGATTGAACTTGCAACTTATCCAATCCCCGAGGTATGTATATTCTTTAATAATAAGTTATTTCGTGGGAACAGAGCCAAAAAAATTGATGTGTGGGGTTTTGATGCATTTACATCTCCAAATTATCCAATACTTGCAGAAGTTGGTGTTGATATAACAATTTATCCTGAAAATTTTTTAAAAAGCAGAAATGGAGAATTGAAAGTTTCAAAGGAATTTTCAAATAAAGTTTTTTGTGTCAAGGTTTTCCCTTCAATGAAGGTTGATTATCTTATGAAACTTCTTGAGCTTGACTTAAAAGCGTTTGTCCTTGAGGCGTTTGGTTCGGGGAATTTGCCAAATATAGAAGAAAGATCACTTATTCCATTTGTTAGAGAAGCAGTTGAAGGTGGAAAAATTGTCGCCATTTCAACGCAAGCTGTTTACGGAAAGGTTGATTTATCCCTATATCAGTGTGGTAAAGATGTCCTTGAAGCGGGTGCTTTAAGCTGCAAGGATATGACAACCGAGACAGCGCTTGTGAAATTGATGTTTTTGCTGGGGAAGTTCGGAGAGGATATAGATAAGGTTAAGGAGTTTTTCTATGTTCCCATAGCTGGGGAAGTGAGTTAAAGGGGAAATTTGTTTTTTATGCTCAAAAATGTTATCTTTACAAGCAAAATAACGAAAATTTAAGTGGTTTGTTAAAGTATGGCTCGCCTTGATGTAATTTCAAACAGGACATATTCGCCCAAGAAGGAAGAAGTTATCAACCAGCGCAAATGGTATCTTATAGACGCTCAAGGGCAAACGCTTGGGCGACTGGCCAGCAATATAGCCCGAATTTTAAGAGGAAAACATAAACCGATATTTTCCCCACATGTTGATTGTGGTGATTTCGTTGTGGTGATCAATGCTGAAAAGATAAAGGTTACGGGGAAAAAGGAAGAGAAAAAGTTATACTTTAGCCATTCTGGATATCCTGGTGGTGAAAAATTTGAAAGTTTGAAAGACCTTTTGAGAAGGAAACCAGAATTTGTCCTTTGGCATGCTGTTAAATTGATGTTGCCGAAAAATCGCCTCTCTAGAAAGATGATAAGAAAACTTAAAATTTATGCTGGTCCAAATCATCCTCATCAGGCGCAAAAACCTGAACCGATACCAGAGGAATTGTTATTAAAGTAAAACAAAAAATTTGGAATCAGAGAATATGGCTGTTATTTCATATGATGCTGTTGGTAGGAGGAAGACCTCTGTTGCAAGAGTTAGGTTAATTCCAGGGACAGGTAAGATAACCGTTAATAAAAGGGATTTTGAATCGTATTTCCCAATTGAAGCTCATAGGGTAGATATACTTCAACCTTTTGTTGTCACAAACACACTTGGTCAGTTTGATGTCATAGCGAGGGTTGAAGGTGGCGGTATGACTGGTCAGGCTGGGGCTATACGGCTTGGCATAGCGAGGGCATTGCTTAAGGTTGATGAAACATATAGAAAAATTTTGCGTCAGTATGGACTTTTGACCAGAGACCCGAGGATGGTTGAGCGAAAAAAGTATGGACAACCGAAGGCAAGGAAGAGGTTCCAATTCTCAAAGCGTTAATTTTATTAAAACACATACTCTCCGAGAATCTTCACAAGGGTGTCCGTTTTTCATGCGGATCTTGTGGAGATGTGAGGAGGGTAGAGGCAAAAACCAAAATTAAATTCTGGAGGGAAAGTATAATGCCGAGGGTGGAATTACAACAGTTGCTTGAAGCTGGGGTTCATTTTGGGCATTTGACCAGAAGGTGGAATCCGAAGATGAAGCCGTTTATCTTTATGGAGAAAAACGGCATTCATATAATTGACCTTAAGAAAACGCAGGAATATCTTGATATTGCTTGTGAGGAGGTTAAAAAGATTGTTCTTCAGGGTAGACAAGTTCTTTTCGTTGGAACGAAAAAACAAGCGAAGGAGATCATAAGGACGGAGGCGGAAAGATGTGGGATGCCGTATGTGATTGAGAGATGGCTTGGTGGGACATTGACAAATTTCGCAACGATAAGAAAGAGTGTTAAGAAGCTTCAAAACATTGAAAAGATGGAAGCTGACGGGACGATTGATGAACTTACAAAAAAGGAAAGATTGAAAATTTTGCGTGAGAAGGAGAAATATCAAAAAATACTTGGCGGTATAAGGGATATGGTTTCTTTGCCCGGGGCTGTTTATATTGTTGATATCAAAAAAGAGCATATCGCTGTCTCTGAAGCGAGAAAACTTAATATACCTGTATTTGCGATGCTTGATACTAATTGTGATCCAGATCTTGTTGATTATCCGATCCCAGCTAATGATGATGCTATCAAATCAATTCAACTTATAACACGTATTTTTGCGGATGCAATCCTTGAGGCGAAAGCAGTTATTGAATCAGAAAAATCCGCTCTTGAAATTGAAAGAAAATAAAAAAAGGAAAAGAGGGAAATGGAAATAACACTTGAACAGATAAAGACGCTTCGGGAGAAAACCGGTGCTGGAATAATGGATTGCAAAAAAGCACTTATGGAGACAAATGGTGATATTGAGAAAGCGATAGAATATCTAAGGAAAAAAGGTGCTTCGGTTCTTGAGAAACATGCAAACAGAGAGACGAAACAAGGTTTGATTGAAGCGTATATTCACGCTGGCGGTAGAGTTGGAGCAATTGTTGAAATCAATTGTGAAACGGATTTCGTAGCAAGAACAGATGAGTTCAAACAACTCGCTCACGATATAGCAATGCAAATTGCAGCGATGAATCCAAAGGTTGTTAGTAGAGATCAACTTCCTGAGGAACTCGTTAAGAAGGAGTTTGAAATTTATAAAGAACAAGCGCTTGCCGAAGGCAAGCCCGAGGATATAGCTGAAAAAATAGCTCAAGGGAAACTTGAAAAGTTCTTTGAAGAGGTATGTTTGCTTGATCAACCGTTTATAAAAGATCAAGGTAAAACGATAAAAGATTTAATTCACGAGGCAGCTGCGAAGTTTGGAGAGAACATAGTGATAAGGCGATTCGCAAGATATTATCTTGGGGAAAGCTTGGATCGGTGAAGATACGAGGGTCTCAGATTTCTGAGACCCTTTTTTGTATCTATAAAACAAAATCTTTTCAATGAACATGAACCAACCGATTTACAAAAGGATACTTTTAAAGATAAGCGGGGAAGCGTTGATGGGTGAGCGTGGTTATGGAATAGACCCGAGTGTTTTAAATAGATTGGCGGATGAGATTAAAGAGGTTCACGAGCTTGGTGTGCAAGTTGGAATTGTTATAGGTGGTGGAAACATTTACAGGGGAGTTGACGCTGTTGCCGAGGGTATAGATAAAGTTGTGGGTGATCAGATGGGTATGCTTGCAACTGTTATAAACGCTCTTGCTTTGCAAAATGTCCTTGAGAAAAAGGGAGTAATGACGCGACTTCAAACAGCAATTGTCATGGAGCAAATCGCTGAACCATTTATAAGGAGAAGGGCGATAAGACATCTTGAAAAGGGAAGAGTTGTGATTTTTGCTGCTGGCACGGGAAATCCATATTTCACAACAGATACAGCAGCTGCTTTAAGGGCTGTTGAAATAAAGGCGGATGTCATTTTGAAGGGGACAAGAGTTGATGGGGTTTATGACTCTGATCCGGAGAAAAATCCATCTGCTGTTAAGTTTGAACAAATTTCATATCTTGATATTTTAAAACTTGATTTAAAAGTTATGGACTTAACAGCTATCACTTTATGTCGTGAAAATAGTTTGCCCATTATAGTTTTCAATATGAATGTCCCGGGGAACTTGAAGCGGATCGTCCTCGGTGAAAATGTCGGAACAAGGGTTTATCATGAAAATGAGATTTCATAAAAATAAAATGTGGTTTTGGCTATGACAGCGCCGTCAACAATACCGGAGATACTTAAAGATGCGGAAGAAAGGATGAAAAAGTCAGTTGAAATAACAAGACAAGAACTTGCCAGGGTAAGAACTGGCAAAGCAACAACAGCTCTTCTTGATGGGATTAAAGTTGATTATTATGGTCAAAATTTGCCCATCAATAAGGTTGCCACTGTTAGCGTCACAGACCCCCACACTTTGACAGTAACCCCTTGGGATAAGTCGTTAATCCCGGTGATTGAAAAGGCAATTCTGACATCTGACCTGGGTTTGAACCCGACGAATGACGGTAATGTTATAAGAATACCAATCCCACCACTGACGGAAGAGAGGCGAAGGGAGATAGTTAAACTTGTCAAAAAATTTGGCGAGGAAGGGAAAATTGCTATAAGAAATGTAAGAAGGGATGCGAACGAGCACCTCAGAAGAATTGAAAAATCACAGCATATCTCTGAAGACGATAGAAAACGGGCAGAAGAGCAGGTGCAGAAATTAACGGATAAGTATATAAAAGAGATAGATGCTTTACTTGAGCAGAAGGAAAAGGAGATAATGAGCTTTTAAATTTTGATGAGCAAGGATAAACAAAGTATAAGAAGGGAAATTTTATCTATCCGAAATTCCCTTTCCCGAGATGAAGTAAATGAAAGAAGTAAACTTATTTTTGAAAACTTGAAGAAATTATCCTTCTTTGCCTCAGCCGATGTAATTCACACTTATGTGTCTTCAAAGAAGAACGAAGTTGATACCGTTGAAATCATAAGGTATCTTTTATCGTCCGGGAAGAAAGTCATCGTCCCGGTCGTTAATAAAGAAAGGAAAGTTTTGCTTCACTCCCGATTGGAAAGTTTATCTGAACTTAAACCATCTACATTTGGAATACTTGAGCCAGGAGTTATAAGAGAGGTTGATATAGCGAAGATAGACCTTGTTCTTGTCCCAGCTGTTGCTGTAGATAGGCGAGGGAATCGTATCGGATTTGGAGGCGGGTATTATGATAAATTTTTGAATCAGGTAAAGTGTCCGAAAGTTGCTCTTGTTTATGATTTTCAGGTTGTGGATGAAATAACTCCTTCGCCAGGGGATGTCCCAGTTGATTTTATCGTAACAGAAAGCGAAATTATCTCGTGCGCTGGAACATAATGATTTCCATATCGTATAGAAAATTAAAAAGCTCGGTTTAAAATGAAGCGACTTTATAAATCAAGGCGTGACAGAATAATTGATGGTGTCTGTGGGGGTATAGGTGAATATCTTGGTATTGACCCAACGATAATAAGAATAATTTTTTTGCTTTTGTTTTTCGTTGGTGGGGCTGGGCTTATACTTTACATAGCAGGGATGCTTATCATACCGGTGAATCCAGAGCATGAAGAAACAGTGGAGGTTAAAACCGAAAAGAGAACCGCACCGGGCAGAGGAATACTTTTCATACTTGGTTTGTTTCTTGTTCTCATTGGCTTAGGATTATTGCTTGAAAATTTCGGTTGGCCAGTATGGCATTTTTTAAAAGTGTCCTTTAACTTCGTTTTACCTATTTTCATCATCATAGTAGGAATATTTCTCATAGTGACTTATTTTTCATCAAAAAGAGAAGAAGTAAGGGAGCATAAAAGTGAAAGCGAACAAGCGAAAACAGAGACGGAGGGCTCAGTGAAACGTCTGTTCAGATCAAGAAAAAATAGGATGATATTTGGTGTTTGTGGTGGATTAGGTGAGTATCTTAACACTGATCCGACAATTGTGAGAATTCTTTGGGTAATACTCGCGATCTCTTCGCTTGGTATAGCAATTTTGCTTTATCTGATAATGGCAATTATAGTTCCGGAAGAACCCACAGGTTAAATAAAGTTTAAAACCAAAAGTTTCATTTCGGTCATTTCTTGAATTGCGTATCTTATCCCTTCACGTCCAAAACCGCTGTCTTTGACGCCTCCATAAGGCATATGGTCAATTCTATAGGTTGAGTAGTCATTTATTATAACGCCACCCACCTCAATTTTTTCAAATGCATAAAAAATCTTTTTGTAATCCGATGTGAAAACACCCGCTTGAAGCCCATATCTTGAATTGTTAACTTTTTCAATCGCTTCTTCAAAATATCTATACTTTTCAAGTGTGACGACAGGTGCAAAGACCTCTTGACAACTGACTTTCATATCTGGTTTTACATCAACAAGGATTGTCGGTTCGTAAAATGTTCCATTTCTTTTACCGCCGATCAAAATTCTCGCACCGTTTTGAATTGCTTCATTCACCCAGTTTTCTGTTTTCATTGCTGCGTTTTCATCTATCATTGGACCGACTATCGTATCTGGTTCAAATGGGTTACCGACCTTGATTTTTTTAGTTTCTTCAACGAATTGTTTTTCAAATTCATCGTAAATTTTTTCATTGACATAAATTCTTTGCACAGCTATACACGATTGACCCGCTTGACCAAATGAACCGAGAGCGATCCTTTTAATTGCGTAATCAAGATTTGCATCAGGTTCAACCACAACAGCTGCGTTTCCACCAAGTTCAAGTGTAATTTTTTTCTTTCCGGCTATGCTTTTTAACCGCCAGCCGACCTCTGAACTTCCTGTGAATGAGACCATTTTAATTCTATCATCTCTGACGAGAAGCTCAATTTCGTCTGACTTGCACGGGACGAGATTAAATCCACCTGTTGGATATCCCGACTTTTCAATTATTTCGGCAAGCATCGCACTTACAATTGGAGCCTGTGAAGACGGCTTAAGAATGATTGGATTCCCACTTGCTATTGCGGGTGCGACCTTGTGAGCGACAAGATTAAGCGGGAAATTAAATGGGGTTATGGCAAGTATCACTCCTATCGGAAACCTGCGCACAAAACCAAATCTCCCCTCTGAGTGAGAAGCAAGATCAAGAGGTATAATCTCACCGTTAATTCTTTTCGCCTCTTCACTTGCAATTTTAAATGTGAAAATGGCTCTTTCAACCTCCGCACGTGAGAATAAAATTGGCTTGCCCATCTCCTTCGTTATCATCTGACTGAATTCCTCCTTACGCCTTGCTATCTCATTTGATATGAACTCAAGTATTTCAGCTCTTTTGTAAGATGGGAGTTTTTTTGTTTCTTCAAAAGCTTTTTGCGCTGAAATGACAGCATCCTCAAGGTCATCCGGTGAGGCAAGGTAAACCTCTCCAACAACCTCACCATTGAAGGGGCTTTTAACTTGAAGCTTTCTCGGGGATGTTCTCCATTCACCATTGATGAAAATTTTATATTCGGGAACCATGGCTTTTTATGTTAATTTTTTTATAGTTCAAGGATTTCCTTTATCTTTGCGATGACATCATCAAGGTTTACGAGTATCCTTTCACCAGTTCGCCTGATCTTTATCTCAATCTGACCATTTTTCAAATTCCTTTCGCTTACGATAACCTGTAACGGCATACCAAGAAGGTCAGCATCTTTAAATTTAAATCCTGGTGTTACATCGGTTCTGTCATCATAAATTGTCTCAATCCTTTTGGCGTTAAGTTCATCGTAAAGTTTTTCAGCTGTTTCAACGACACTTGGGATTTCAGTGTTAACTGAAATCAAATGCACATGGAATGGGGCGATGGACTTATCCCAAATTATCCCGTTTTCATCGTGATTTTGTTCAATGTGGCATGCAATAATTCTTTCAACCCCTATTCCGTAACTTCCCATTATTATCGGTTTCTCCTGTCCGTTCTCGTCAAGAAATGTCGCCTTCATCGCTTCAGAATATTTCGTCCCAAGCTTAAATATATGTCCGACCTCAATCGCATTGACAATTCTTAACGGATTACTGCAGTTTATACACGGCTCCCCTTCCTCAACCTTCCTGAGGTCAAAATATCCATCAACTTTTACATCCCTTTCCATATCAATGTTTGCAATGTGATAATCGTCTTTATTCGCTCCGCTTATTAAATTATTTGCACCCCTTAATCTATTGTCGGCGATTATTTTGAAATTTTTCAATCCTATTGGACCGATTGATCCAGCATTTGCACCTGTAAGTTCTTTAAGTTCTTCAGGTTCCATTGGTGCTATTTCCCCGCCACCAAGTGCTTTTAGAAGTTTCGCCTCAACAAGTTGATCATTCCCAAGCATTAAAATTAAAACTGGTTGACCATTGTGTTTATAGACAAGCGATTTAGCAAGGATGTCAGTTGAAACATTCAAAAACTGTGCAAGTTCATTTATCGTTCTAACATTTGGGGTATAAATTTCCTCAAGCGGTTTACTCTCCGGATATCTTTTAGCTGGTTGGACATTTGATTGAGCTATTTCTGTGTTTGCAGCGTAGCCACATCTGTCGCAAATCACAACAGTATCTTCGCCGTAGGGTGACTCAACCATAAACTCTTCTGAAGCTGAACCACCCATAGCTCCAGTTGATGCGCCAACGATGAAAAATTTTAACCCGCACCTCGTGTAAATTTTTATATATGCTTGCCTGTGCAGTTCATATGACCTATCAAGTCCCTCCCAAGAAGCATCTAAACTGTATGAGTCCTTCATTATAAATTGTCTACCTCTTATGACCCCACTCCTTGGTCTTGGTTCATTTCTAAATTTCGTCTGTATTTGATACCAAATCTGTGGAAGGTCCTTGTATGATTTGATGTGATGTTTTGCTATATAACATATCACCTCTTCGTGTGTCGGAGCCAAAACAAGTGGTCTGTTTTTCAACTGGAAGATCACATCCCCGAAATCGCGCAATCTTCCTGTTTCTTCCCAAAGTTCAATCGGATTTAAAGCAGGTAGATGAAATTCCTGACCCCCTATGGCATTCATTTCCTCTCGGATTATCTGCATCACCTTTTGGGCAACCCTCCAACCAAGCGGTAGAAAAGAATAAACACCTGCAGCAAGTGGACGAACCATCCCAGCTCTTATCATTAACTTATGACTTGGCATCACCGCATCCGACGGCTCTTCCTTCAATGTGGGGATAAAACCAGAAGATAATCTCATTTAATCGCTATAAATTTTGTTTTTAAATCTCCCTTCAACCTACTTTTGACTGCAAGTATAAAACAATGTAAAAAAGCAAAAGCGTAAAAATCAAGTAAAGTATGTAAGTTAAGTTTGAAAAGAACTCCTTAAAAAGATTCCAAATATGCCCGAATGCTTCTCTCATATCTGTTCAATTATTTTGTTTATTTTTTCTTTGTATTCAACTGCTTTCTCTCTGGCTCTTTCGGCGAAGTCGGTTGAACTTGACGCATAAATTATAGCTCTGCTTACATTTATCAACACAGCTTTTTCATCGTTTATCCCATACCTTACTGCAGATTCAATCTCGCCAGCTTGTGCGCCTATCCCGGGGATTAAAAATAGCTTTTCACCCGAAAGTTCCCTGACGATCTTTATATCTGTGCCTCTTGTTGCTCCAACTACAAACCCGAGGTTTTCAAAGCCAGCACTTATAAATTTTTCAGCGATGATTTGAAAGAGAAATTTATCACCACATTTTAGATATTGAAAGTCAAACGCCCCTGGATTTGAACTTAAAATTGTCACAAATGTGAATTTATTTTTGAACTCAACAAATGGTTCAATTGCCTCAACTCCAAAATATGGATTTACTGTAATGGCGTCAGCCCCAATTTCAACGAATGCTGCCTTCGCATACATACGAGCACTTGAAGCTATGTCCGAGCGTTTTGAATCAAGCACCACCGGAATCCAATCAGGGATGATTTCAATCGTTGATTTTAAAATTTCAAAACCAACTGCGCCCATTGATTCATAAAACGCAGAATTTACCTTGTAGGCGCAAACGATATCTGATGTCGCTTCAATTATAGAACGATTAAAATCAATAACCGATTCTGGGGTCTTGGATAGGTGAGATGGAAGTTTTTCTATATCTGTATCAAGCCCGAGACATAAAAGCGAATTGTTTTTTGAGATCGCTCTTAAGAGTTTCTCTTTAAAGTTCATACTCAAGTGTAGTTGCTTTGTCTGAAATTTAATACACAAAATTGTATAAATTCAAGTTGAAAGTCGCTTAAAGGTTTGCCTTTTATAATCCGATATCGGACGAAAAGTTTGGGACCTAAGCTCACGCTTGGACTTTTTTGTTGCGATTTGAACTGGATAGGATTGAATTGAAGTTAGAGGGTGTTAAATTATTTAATTTTCTTGATGTGGAATCGTCAATCATAGCACTCATACTGTTTCAATCTTTTCTGTGCTGTTTTCACATCAGATGCTGGAAGTAACCTTATCACCGATGAGCTCGTTGTTAGGTCAATTACTGGAATAGCCCCTTGCGTGTGTTAGCGGTTTGAAGAGACTTTACAATTTTCAAAATTTCATCAATGTTTCTGCCGATTTCGCGCAGGTGGTAGAGAATGAAGCAAAGTGCGCTCTCCTCAATTACAAACATAGCCTGTATTTGTCCCCTTTCAGCTATATTTTCGCCAAACAATGGAATCTTATATCATCTTTAATGAAAGGCGAATGAATTAAAAATTAAAAAAGGAAAAAGATATGGGCATAGTGAATTGACTTGATAACTGGATATCTTGTAGTTCTTTGTTCTCCTTTTGTTTTTGATAAAGTTCACCACTAATTAAAGTAAAATCTTTTTCAATCTTTGTTTGATTGGGATTTTTTCATTTTCTTTTTCATTTCCAGCATCTCGCTCATCTCGTAGAGTTTTTCAGTCAATTGATATCTACCATCAGCAAAGACCCCATAATCGCCGCCACCGGCCATTGCGGATGCAAATCGTATTGAATTTGCATACATTAGCCAGATTGATGTCCAAACCCTTTCAATCTTTTCGTCAAAGATATTCTGGTTCTGCGGTAAACCTTTTGCAAAACCGTTCTTCCAGAATTCTGTCAAAATTTTCGTCGCTTCAAGTGTTAGACTGTTTGTTTCCTTTATTGTGTTTTCCAATCTTTCAAAATGACCATTAACCCAGCTTACACTGTGGCAGTTATTGCAGATATTTTTCATAGTTTGATTTCTTTTTCGCTGTTCATCTTTTGATATGACGAATTGCCTTACAGGTTCCCCAGTCAATTCTACGATTAATGGTAAGCCGGCTGAATTCTTCACATCCGAGAGATCTGGCTTGATGGGATGAGGTTGAGCATAAGGGACGCCGAACAATCTCCACGAGAGTCTATCATTCATTTGATGCGTTCTTTCCGCGATAACTTCTTTCCCATCCGGTGAGGTGATCAATGAAACATGACAAGTCGCACAGGTCGGAACAGAAAAATCTTTCCCGATCTTCCAAGGCACTTCATCAAAGTTATACTTATGATATTCCGAGCTGAAGATATTTCCGTGTTTGCTTACTTCATAAACTTTAAAAGCTGGAACATCGGGACCTTTATGACATTCGGCGCAAGTGTATGGTTTTCTTGCAACCTCAATTGAAAATTCGTGACGGGTATGACATGCTGAACAAGAGCCACGACTTCCATCTGGATTTATCCTTCCAACACCTTGATTTGGCCAACCTTCTAAAATTGGGAAAATTGCCTCTCCAAGTTGCGTCTCTCTTGTTTCAAAACCCTTTACTTCTATTTTGGTACCATGGCAATAAAGACAGGACTCATATTCAGTTAATTTATTGTTCCCCTTTATCTCTATTCTGCCTTTCTCAAATGTATGTGGGTTGTTAACTGATTTCATTAAATCTCGGTAGAGTTTATTCTCAACGAGATTTGTATGGGCGAACGCCATTAAGTTCTTTGAGTACTGTTCAGCTTCAACGGGATGACAAACGGCACAATCGTTTGGCGAAACAATTACATTGATTTTATACCCATAATGTTCAAAAGCGTCTTTATGATTTTCGGTGTTCAAGGAGTGACACTCGTAACAGCCCACAACTACATTTTTTAATCTCTCCTCAAGGGATGAAAACGAAACTCGTCTTTCAAGTGCTTCTTTTTTAATCGCCTCAGCTGGGGTAATTTTGCTGTGTCTGCTTTTTTCCCAGGACGAAACTATACCAGGGTGAATCGCAGTATGACAATCAATGCACTCCTGAGTTTCATTACTGATTTTTGGCTCATTTTTGACATAGAGTGAATGTGATGTAGTGATAAGTGAGATAATTAGAAGTGATAGGATAATTAAGTGCCTCATCTTTCTATCTCAGGTTTATTGTTAAGCCGAAATAAAAATAACCAATTAAATTTTCACTTTCAAGCTTTAAAAAGGTTTGGATTGTTTTTTGATGTTTTGTCATTGAGAGGGCAGATAATCAATAAAAATAGGGAGAAAAATGCTTCGCTATATTATCGCCGATGCATAAAATTTGGGTGGAAAGATATCTTTTTACTTGATGATAATTTGTGAGAAGTTGAGACATAAATAAGTTAAGTTGTGTTTGGATGATTGGGGTATTGATAGTAGGGTTATATTCAGGATCAATTTTAGGAATGTTGTTGGAAAGGTTTTTAATCTAGGGCAGGTTTTGAATGTGGTTAAGGATTTTGATGTGAAAATGTTTATGCGGAAGGATTGTGAGGAGTTAAGTTTGCGGGGAAAAATTTGAAAAAAGGGAGTTTTCCTTTTTTTAAATTGGTTTTAATTGGGCGGGTGCTGTTGTGTTGGTTAAGTAAAGGTGGGTGCTATTTGGGTTGATTGATTTGTTGACAATTGATTGAGGAGATTGGGGGCAAGCGGGATGTTGAGATGACGATGGGTGGGCGAGGTTGCGAAAGATAATTGGGTAGGGGTTTTTGCAGAGAACCCAGTGAAGAAGTTAACACAGGGATTTTGCGAAAACTGATTGAAATTCAAGTAAAAAGCCCGTCTCTGACACAATCTCTGACAATCTGTCAGGGAGGTTCTCTGCAAAATCAGGGGTTGAAGTTAACACTTTGGGACTTGACTTTTGGTGAAAAAGTTATTATATTATAGTGTGTGAATTGGATTTGTTTAAAGTATTTCTTTTGTCTTGTGTGAATTGAACCTGTGAGGGATTGAAACT